>Ga0183097_10028_pt1 | contig 618472 bp, 538 predicted proteins | sample BioMet8_FD_128883 | JGI IMG/M metagenome (GOLD analysis project Ga0183097, IMG submission 128883) | Microbial communities from bioreactor (seeded with sewage sludge) at Lawrence Berkeley National Lab, California, USA - Biofuel... | ecosystem: Engineered > Bioreactor > Anaerobic > Unclassified ...
CCAGCTGAACTACCACACCAGTTTATTTTTTATTGCTTCATCCGAACCAGCGACCCTCCCGTTGAGACGGGATATTCTAACCAGCTGAACTACCACACCAGTTTATTTTTTATTGCTTCATCCGAACCAGCCACCCTCCCGTTAAGACGGGATATTCTAACCAGCTGAACTACCACACTAATTTATTTTCAGAGTTTTCTCAACCCACAATTTTTACTTTAAAAAACCAGACATTCCAACCTACTAAACCATCATTTTTCAGCCTCTTTTTTCAAAGGTGGTGCAAAGATATACCAAATTTTCTGTTCCTGCAAATAGTTTGGAGCTTTTTCAGAAAAATTCTTTTGTCCCCGCATCCAATTATTTTGAGTTTCAGAATTATATATATTCAATATTTTTCAAAACAAATAATCAACAGCCGAACGGGCAGTTTTTACTTTTCCGATATATCCGGACACTTTCACATGTTCGGGATGCACTTGATAAATATCGAGATCCTCAAACGAATTGAACTCCGTAACCAAAGCTATATCATGGTCGGTGCCCGCAACATTCGGTACATTTACGCCCACTTCGATGGATACGATTTGAGGTATTAGATGTTTCAGGTTTTCAAGGCTATCCTTAATTTTAGCAGCGTTTTCGATTTTCGATTTTCCTTCAGCTTCATCGGCCAATTTAAAAAAAACGATATGTTTAACCATAGATTCTCCCTTTAAAAAAAATTATTTACAAACCACTTTATATCCTTTATTATTGATTCTCAAAAAATAAATTCCACGGCTCACCGGTATAAAAAACCGTCCCTGAACGAGCTCGCCACTCCACAGGATTTGCCCGGTAAGCGCTATCAGTTTCACACTGTTAATCCGGTTGTTGAGCATTAAATTAATTCCTTCGGAGGTAGTATATACCGTAAAGTTATCATTCGACTCAACCACGTTGTTGTTCGGATTAGCATCGTTATCGCCTTTCATCCACCCATTATCTGATTTGACAACAATGGGCACAGGCTTAGGATCGGTCGCGCCGGCCGATAGTACGGAAAACAAAAAAATAAGGAATAGAAGTAATTTCTTTTTCATACTGTAAGTTATTTGTTTTCAGAAAACAGAACAAATATTCTCCTTCGTAAACTGCCATCTGTCGAAGTTACGATACCTCATAGTTCATTCTTTCGGGATAATCGATGGTATAGTGCAACCCGCGGCTTTCTTTACGCGCAATGGCATGTTTAATAATCAGATAAGCCACGCTGATGACATTTCGTAGTTCACAGATTTCTCGCGAAACAACCGAACGCTCAAACAAATGCTCCGTCTCGCGGTATAAGATTTCGAGGCGCCGCATCGCCCTCGTCAATCGGAGGTTCGACCGGACAATCCCCACATAAGTACTCATGATCTGCTCCACTTCGCGATAACTCTGGGTGATCAGCACCATTTCCTCCGGCAACTTAGTTCCCTCATCGTCCCAATCAGGCACCAGTTCATTATATTTCAATGAATTGACGTATGAAGCAGCATCTTTTACCGCTGCATCGGCATACACAATGGCTTCGATAAGCGAATTGGATGCCAGCCTGTTGGCTCCATGAAGCCCGGTACACGAACATTCGCCGGCGGCATACAGCCGGTTGATGGAAGTTTTTCCGTTCAGATCCACGGCTATACCTCCGCAAAGGTAATGCTGCGTAGGCGAAACCGGAATATAATCCCGGGTAATATCAATGCCAATGTCAAGGCACTTTTTGTAGATATTCGGGAAATGAAGTTTCGTCTCTTCCGGATCTTTCTGGGTTACATCCAGATACACGTAATCGTGCCCCCTGATCTTCATTTCGTTATCAATAGCCCTTGCCACAATGTCACGCGGGGCAAGCGAACCTCGCTCATCGTATTTCTGCATAAACTCTTTCCCGTTCTTCGTGCGCAACACTGCCCCATAGCCCCTGATGGCCTCGGTAATCAAAAAAGTCGGCCTTTCGCCCGGATGGTACAGCGCCGTAGGGTGAAACTGTACGAATTCCATATCCTTAATAATGCCCCGCGCGCGGTGCACCATAGCAATTCCATCGCCGGTGGAAATTTCAGGATTTGTAGTGGTAGAATACACGTTTCCGATTCCGCCGGTAGCCAGCATCGTTATCTTTGCCAGAAAAGTATGGATATTATTCGTTTTCTGGCTGAGCACGTAAGCCCCGTAACATTCTATATCAGGAGTATGGTGTGTTACAATCTCTCCCAAATGGTGCTGGGTAAGGATTTCGATGGCGAAATGATGTTCAAACACATCAATATCGGGATGCCTGCGTATCTCATCGATGAGGCTTTGCTGAATCTCGTAGCCCGTGTTATCTTTATGGTGGAGAATCCTGAACTCGGAATGTCCACCTTCGCGGTGCAAATCGAAATTCCCATCATCTGTTTTATCAAAATCGACCCCCCATTTCAGCAGTTCTTCTATTTGCGCGGGAGCTTCCCTCACCACCTTTTCCACAGCGGCCAAATTACAATGGCCATCGCCGGCAATAAGGGTATCTTCAATGTGTTTTTCGAAATTATCGGGCGAATACATCACTGTGGCAATCCCTCCCTGAGCGTAAGCCGTGTTGGCTTCATCGAGCGTGGTTTTGCACAGCAGAGCCACTTTACCCTGTTTTGCAGCTTTCAAGGCAAAACTTATTCCGGCAATACCGGCTCCAATCACTAAAAAATCGTATCTACGGGTCATAATCAATCACATTATGTAATCAACGGGCAATATGTGTACCAAAATTCAACCCGATGTTACAATTTTCAAAAACATTATTATCCGCGACTTTTTGCATCGTGAATTATGTGCAACAAAATTAATCAAAAAATATGTATCTGAATACTGAAATTAGAACAATTTAAGGTCGTTTGATAAATTATTAAAACCTGTCCGGAAAAACCGGTAACGTTCACATTCAACCACATCGGCGGAGAGCATTTATCGAAAAACAAAAATAAAAGGGAGAGTTTTTAGAAAATTAAACATTTTTTTGTGCAAATACCTTTTATTAACTTTTTCTATCTCATTATTTTTTCCGAACTTTGCCAAAAATACACTTATATCTTTTTAAACTTAATGAAAACGAACAATGAAAATTGGTACGGAAATTCGCACAAACCGAATTCCGGAGCCGGCCGTGAGGGTAAACCATTTGAAAAAAGAGACGTTAAATCAATTTTAAAGGGCAACAGGGGTGCTGCCCGTAACAATTTTGACAAACCTCAATTCGACGAAAACCGTAATCAAAACTACAACAACGAAAGTAGGGGTAATTATTACGACAGGAACAGCAACGGTGAAAGCCGAAATAACTATTATGAAAGAAACAACGGCGAAGGTAGAAACAACTATTACGACCGGAACAACGGTGAGAACCGGAACAACTATTATGACAGAAACAACAGCGAAGGCCGCAGTAACTATCATGACCGTAACAATGGCGAAAGCCGTAACAACTACTACGACAGGAACAATAGCGGGTATGGCAACAGGTATGATAACCAGTCGCAACAAAACTGGCAACAGAACCGTCCGCCGAAAAAAAGGTTTTCCGTTTCGGGCGACGACCAGCAACCGCAATACCCGAGCCAGCGGAAACGCTTTGTAAAAAAGCCAGGACAAGGTGGCGATGAAGGCTACATTGAAACCCGGTTCGACAACAACCAGCAGTACGGTGGTGGAAGGCCTCGTTTCAGAAAACCATATGACAATGGTAATAACGATTATCAGAAAAAGGTCAGGTTCAACCCTTACACCAAATTCAAATCGAAAAAACTATTTGAATACCAGAAGGAAACACCGGATCCGACCAAACCTATCCGTTTGAACAAATACTTGGCTAACGCCGGTATATGCTCACGCCGCGAAGCCGATGATTTTATCAAGGCCGGCGTTATCACCGTCAACGGACAGGTGGTCAGCGAAATGGGGGTTAAAGTATTGATTACCGACAACATTATGTTCCACAACCAGCCGGTGAAATCAGAAAAGAAAGTATATATCCTGCTGAATAAACCGAAAGATTGCGTAACTACCGTTGAAGATACCCACGACCGGAAAACGGTGCTGGATCTGGTGAAAAACGCGTGCAGCGAAAGAGTATATCCTGTTGGACGCCTCGACCGCAACACCACCGGCGTATTATTGATTACAAATGATGGCGACCTGGCCTCGAAAATGACTCATCCGAAGTACGAAAAGAAAAAGATCTATCAGGTAAAGTTGGATAAAAACCTTTCGGAAGAAGATTTTCAGACGATTCTCAGCGGCATAGCTCTCGAAGATGGCGATATTGCCGCAGATGCACTCTCGTTTGTAAAAGAAGGCGATCTGTCATTGGTAGGAATTGAAATTCACTCGGGAAAAAACAGAATTGTCCGCAGGATATTCGAAAAACTGAATTACAGGGTTCTGGCTCTCGACAGGGTATTCTTTGCCGGGCTTACTAAAAAGGGATTGCCTCGTGGAAAATACCGTTTCCTCAACGACCGCGAAGTAAGCATGCTGAAAGCTGGAGCCTACGAATAAAAATCTGATATTATCATATTTCGAACAAAAAAATGGTCACCTTGCTAAAAGATGACCATTTTTGTTTTGTATCGCGGGACATAAAAGAAATTCATTCTTCAATAACCTCTTCTTTCTTGTAGTCGATATGGGTAATAAGCCTGAGCGATGTATCTTTAGTTACGTAACTCCATGCCCAGTTGAAAAATACGACTACTTTGTTTCGCACGCTCAGAATGAGCATAAGGTGGAGGAACATCCAAATATACCAGGCAATAGGTCCTTTTAATTTTATAAACGGGAGTTCCACCACCGCGCGATGCTTACCAATGGTAGCCATCATTCCCAAATCCTTGTACTCGTATTCTACTGGCTCCAAATTTTCGTTTTTCAAGGTATTCAGGATGTTATCACCCAAATTTTTGGCCTGATTAATAGCCACATTAGCCACTTGCGGATGCCCGTTGGGATATTTCGGAGTTACCATGTAAGCCACATCCCCCAACGCATAAATATTATTGTAACCGTTGATTTTATTCAGCCGATCCACCACATAGCGGTTCCTGAAAATACTTTCAGGCCGGATACCTTCGATTACATTACCGGTAACACCGGCCGCCCAAATTACATTCTTTGTCGGGATTTTCTCGCCATTACTCAGTACCGCCACATTTCCGTCGTACGATTGGATAAGCACTTCGGTTTTCACTATTACACCCAACTCTTCGAGGTACTTGCGCGAAGTCTCACGCGATTCATCACTCATGTTGTTGAGTACGTTTTTACTTCCTTCCAGCAATATGATGTTGAACTTTTTAAAGTCAATGTTATGATAATCTTTGGGCAACACATTACGTTTCAGTTCGGCAAAAGCCCCTGAAAGTTCAACGCCCGTAGGGCCGGCTCCCACTATAATAATGTTCATCCAGGCTTGTTTTTCTTCCGGTTTGGCGAATATCTCCTTTTCAAAACAGAAAAGAAACTTATTGCGAATGTCTATCGACTCCTGAGTGGTTTTCATCGAAAACGCGTTTTCAGCCATTTGGTCGTTTCCGAAAAAATTGGTTTTACAACCGGACGCAATCACCAGATGATCGTAACCAATGGTTCTATCATAAGCCGTAAGTATCTGTTTTTTATCAGGATATACCTTTACAATGTCGGCCATCCTGAAATCGATATTTTTATTTTTCTGGAAGATTTTCCTGAAAGGGAACGAAATACTGGAAGGTTCAAGCCTACCACTGGCTACCTGATAAAACAGCGGTTGGAACTGATGATGGTTCTGTTTGTCGACCAAATATACGCGAAGGTCTGCATTACGAAGCTTTTTTGCCAGTTGAAGTCCGGCAAAACCACCCCCGACAATGACTACTTTTTCTCCTTTTTTAATACCTAAATCATTCATTACAATTTATTGTGTTTAAAAGCCGGATCAACGGAACAAACAATTGCCGGACAAATACTGAAAGAACATCGACGCATATTCGTTGCCAACCGGGCAGGTTTAACAAATACATTTCCCTGCATATCTTCAGGTTACATCAGGCTAAGCAACCACAGGGATTAAATATAAATTCTTTTTATTACCTTATTATTTAACGGCAAAATTAGTAAAAAGTTCATGATTAAAGAATTTTTTCTTTAATAAAATTATCATCCATCACACAAAACTCTAATAGTTAGACAAGTATAAAAGTAAAGGAGAGAAGAAACAACCGTATCAGTCAGCAAATAGTTTAAATTCAAAGAATAAGGTATAAATTTTATAAACCGTGGAACGACAGGTCATCAAAAAGCTATGATAAACACATGAAAAAAAATATATATCTTTGCAATATGATAGCAGGTCGGTTTGTCGCTGCTTCTTTTTGAAGCGGAGGAAAGTCCGGGCAACACAGAGCGCCATTCTTCTTAACGGGAAGTTATCCGCGAGGGTAAAGTAGCGTAACAGAAAACAACCGCCCCGCTTCGGCGGGGTAAGGGTGAAAAGGCGGGGTAAAAGCCCACCGGTACCGACAGCAATGCCGGTAGCCGTACGCCTAATGGGTTGCAAGATCATGTACACCGGCGCGGTAGGGTGGCTCGCCCGATGCCGGGGGGTAGATCGCTTGAGGCATAAGGCAACTTATGTTCCAGATAAATGACAAACACTTTGCCCTGTGCAAAGTACAGAACCCGGCTTACAGACCTGCTGTTTTTTTTCGAATCGCCACAAATGATTGCATTAACCGATCTAATATATCTATTTTTCTGGTTATGAATAAGATTATCAGCTTTATTCTTGATTTGATCAATTTCTTCCGCTTCGATATATGGCGGATAACCGAATACGAAGTATCGAGGACAAGAAAAATTTTATACCGATTGGCCAAAACCGTTATCATTGCGGTAAGGGGATTTATAGCCGACCGGCTCACCATTCGCGCATCAGCTCTGACTTACTCTATCCTTTTCGCGGTAGTCCCGATAATAGCTTTAATCGTAGCAATTTCAAAGGGTTTTGGAGTGGAAAAGACCATAGAAGCGGCGCTCGAGAACACATTCTTTGCTCAGGCCGACATGATCCCGACGATCATGGGATTTGTTGACAAGTACCTTCAAACCACCCGTGGCGGATTGTTTATTGGCATAGGTTTGGCCATTTTGTTTTATTCGGTTATGAATTTTTTCATGCAGGTGGAAAACGCGTTCAACACCATCTGGCAGGTGAAAAAATCACGGTCGCCTATCCGGCAATTTACCACCTATTTTTCTGCTATCCTGATAGTTCCCGTATTGATTGTCTTGTCCAGCGGTATATCCATTTTTATCAACACCACTTTTTCACAAGGCTACGTATTCGAGTTTTTCAGCCCGATCATCCGTTTTCTGGTCAAATTTTCTCCTTATTTTATCAACTGGCTTATATTCACGTTGATGTACCAGTTGATTCCGAACACGCACGTAAAGTTTCCGAACGCGTTAGTTGCCGGAATAATTGCCGGAACAGCATTCCAGGTTTTTCAAATTTTATATATCAACGGACAGATCAACCTTTCGCGCTACAACGTGGTTTATGGAGGCTTTGCCGCCATACCGTTGCTGCTCTTGTGGCTGCAGATTTCATGTCTGATTGTTTTGTTGGGAGCCGAAATTTCGTATGCATCGCAGAATTACCAGAATTATGAGTTTGAACTGGATTCGATGAACATGAGTGAAAGGTACAAGAATTTCCTGATTCTTTTTATCACATATGTAATCGTAAAACGATTTGAGAACGGAGAAAAGCCGGCTTCAGCCGAGGAAATATCAGGAGAATACCGGCTTCCTATAAAACTGACAAACCAGTTGGTAACAAGATTGGCCGAAGTAGGAATTATCATTGAAGTGTTTTCCGAAAGTTCAAAAACAAAGATCTATCATCCGGCCATTGACATCAACCGACTGACAGTGGGGTTGCTGTTCAACAAGTTGGAAACGCATGGTAGCGAGATGTTCCTGAGCAATAAAAACAAGGTGTTGGATGATTTCTGGCAAAAAGCTTCGGAGGTTATTTCGATGCCTGCCGAGCAGGAAACGCTTTTGGTAAAAGACATTTGACACGTCAGATGACGGAGGAAAAGCCATCAAGGATTTCAAACATTATCCGGTTATTTTTCAGGATAACCGTTTCCGAAACCGATAAAATATCATCAACAGGCTGTACCGTTCCGCACTGATACCTTTCTATTTCATCTTTCCCATTTTCAACCATTCCATTCAATGTTTGGCAAGTTACTTCGAGATGAAACTGAAGCGCGATAACCCTGTCGTACAGCATAAAAGCCTGATGCAGGCAAGCTTCCGATTCAAACAGATGAAGTGCCCCACTCGGAAGGTCGTAAGTATCTCCGTGCCAGTGAAATACCGTAAACTCGTCATCCCCGGGAAATCCCGACCGACATCCTACTGTCGTTTTTCTGACATTCATCCATCCAATTTCTTTCTGATGATTAGGATACACTTTTGTTCCCAGCACTTCGGCAATCAACTGCGAACCAAGACAAATACCAAGCACCTTTTTCCCTTGCCCTATCATTGCTGAAATAAAAGCCTTTTCCTCCTTCAGCCATGGAAAAGCAGGTTCATCATATACGCTCATCGGACCACCCATCACCACCAGTAAATCCACATCGGATACCGATGGAAACACTACAGATTCGTATATCCGGGTGAAAGTCAGCGAATGCAGGCCTTTATCCACCCAATCGGCAATGCAACCAAGCCCTTCGTACGGAACATGGATAATAGCATGAATTCTCATATTACACTGATTTAATGATGTTAGTAAATTATGATGAGAAACGGATTACTCGTAACGAATAATCTTTGCCGGTGAAATTTTAGTAATCAGATACGATGGACCAATCATCATCAATACCGAAGCCATCAACGTTCCTGCATTGAGTAATCCAATGTATAACCAATTGAAGCTCACCGGCACCGTGGGCACATAGTAAGCGGTTTCGTCCAGGGGGATAATTCCGGTGTAGTACTGGATGGCGCATAGCGAAAGACCAATAATATTGCCCCATAGCATCCCTTTCCCGATAAGGAAAAACGAATGGTAAAGGAATATCTTCCGAACCGACCAGTTGGTGGAACCCATCGACTTCATCACGCCGATCATGGTAGTTCGTTCCAGTATCAGGATCAACAATCCCGAAATCATATTGAACCCCGCTACGGCAAGCATCAAACCGAGGATGACCCAAACGTTGAGATCGAGCAAATCGAGCCAGGCAAAAATTTGAGGATTCATCTGCCTGATAGTCTGACTGTAATAAGCATCCTGGTCTTTGGTAAACTTGTTTCCTACCACCGAGAACACATCGTCCCCCACCCTGTCAATCTGATCGTAATCGTTGATAAGTATTTCCAACCCGCTGTACTGATCTTCCGACCAGTTATTAAGTTGCTGAACATTACGCAAATCGGTGATCACAAACATCTTATCGTATTCCATGAAGTTGGTGGAATATACCCCGACGATTTTAAATTTCCGCGCTCTTACCTGGTCCTGAATGAAATACGTATAGAAACTATCGCCAAGTTTGAGCCCCAGCAAATTAATCAAGTATTTGGAAATAACCACATCGTTGCGGGCATTATCTGTCGATGCATCAATCACTTCACCCTCCACAAGATTGGATTTAAAGAAGCTCCAGTCGAAATCTTTCCCGATCCCTTTCAGGATAATCCCCTGAAACTCATTGTCGGTTTTGATTATGCCCGGTTTGGTAACAAAATGCTGAACATGCCGAACGCCGCTTATTGCCTTTATATCCTTCAACATAGAGTTATTCATCCGTATCGGGTTCATTTCAAAAGTATTGTTGTTGTCGTAATTGGTTACCTGGATATGGCCGCCAAAACCAATGGTTTTGTTCCTGATTTCCTTTTTGAATCCCACGACAATGGCTACCGCCAGAAGCATTACCGCCAGCCCCATGGCTATACCGATAATGGCAATACGAACGGCAGGGCGAGAAACATTTTTCTTACCCTGCCTGAAATGAATCCTTTTGGCTATGAAATATTCTAAATTCAAGTGAATGATCTGTTTATTGAATTGAATTTCTTCATGTTTTTATTACCAATTTTTTACGATTGCACAAACGATAAAGATTTTTTGAACTTGTCCAAATTATTTTTTCCGTCCGGGATAAACTTCCAGCGCTTTTCCAAGCACAATGAGGGCGTGTTTCAACTCATCCTTGTTCAAAACATAAGCTATTCGCACCTCGTCTTTACCCAGATCGGGTTCGGTATAAAAACCTGAACCAGGAGCCATCATAACCGTGCAACCCTCGTATTCGAAATCGGAAAGCAACCATGAGCAAAATTTATCGGCATCGTCGATAGGAAGCCGGGCCACCGTGTAAAATGCCCCCATGGGTATGGGAGAATAAACCCCAGGAATCCTGTTCAACCCGTCAATCAGGAATTTCCTGCGCTCAACGTATTCATCGTAAACATCCATCATGTACTCTTTGGGAGCATCCATGGATGCCTCCGCGGCAATCTGACCAAGCAACGGGGGGCTCAGCCTCGCCTGGCAAAATTTCATGACATTTTTCCTGACTTCTTTATTTTTAGTTACCAACGTTCCGATGCGGATACCACACTCACTGTAACGTTTCGAGACAGAATCGGCAAGAATCACATTTTCCTCAATTCCATCCAAATGGAAGGCCGAAATATAAGGTGCTCCCGTGTAACAAAATTCACGGTAAACCTCATCCGAAAAAAGGAAAAGGTCGTATTTTTTGACCAGATCACGTATTTGCCGCATTTCCGACCGGGTGTAAAGATAACCGGTAGGATTATTTGGGTTGCAAATCATGATTCCCTTGGTGCGGGCAGAAATCAATTCTTCGAATTTTTCGATGGGCGGCAAAGCAAATCCTTCTTCGATGCTCGAAACCACCGGCTTTACAACAGCCCCGGCAGCAATGGCAAACGCGGTATAGTTGGCGTAGGCCGGTTCGGGAACAATGATTTCATCGCCCGGATCGAGGCAACTCATGAACGCGAAATTTACCGCTTCGGAACCACCCGTGGTTATGATTATGTCTTCTTCGGTTACATCGATATTAAATGTGTGATAATAAGATGCCAACTTGGCTTTCAACGATTTGATCCCATCGCTCGGACTGTATTCAAGTATCGTACGGTCGATGTTTCGCACCGCTTCCAACGCTTCTTCCGGAGTTTTGATATCGGGCTGGCCGATATTGAGATGATATACTTTGATACCGCGCGCTTTGGCTTTGTCGGCCAGCGGTACCAACTTCCGGATAGGCGATTCGGGCATTGACTGTCCACGTTGCGATGTATGAGGCATTTTTTAGTTTAATTTATCGTTGTGATAATATATGATGTTGCAAAATTAATGAAATAATGGCGATTTATAAAGAAGATGCGGGCAAAACTTTTAATTTATCATTTATCGGCTGATAATTAATGACAAAAAGCCTGTTCGCTAAAATTTAACCATCTAATTATTTCTACTGGCTTTTTCAATTCTGTTTTTGTTTTTTTTAAATCTGAATATGTGTTTTTGATTTCGTTCATCTGTAAAAAGTTCCTATCTTTACATCCTGAAACGAGCATGTTTTTGCCAAAACACAAACTTGCATGAAAATGAGGACATGCGAGTTCTCCCGTCAAGGCGGGACAAGCTATCCGACAAGTTAAAAATAAATTATTTTCGGATGAAACATCAAATAAACAAACGCATTATGGAAAACGAAACCCAAAACTCCAACACACTGAACGATAGCAATTTAATCATCACCGAAGAAGTCCGAGCATATCTGGCGACAGCCGGGAAATGGTCATTTTTCTTGTCGATTGTCGGATTTATTTACATTGCTTTCATCATCATTGCCGGGATTTTCATGTTGGCGCTTACCCCCATGATGAGCCAATACCAGAATCCGGCGTTGCCTATTTCGATGACAACTGTTGGAATTCTTTATTTTGTCATCGGCATTGTTTATATTTTTCCGATGTACTATACTTTCCGCTTTGGCGAAAAAGTAAAAGCTGCCATTCAGGACAATGATCAGTTGGAATTAGACGAAAGTTTCCGCAACCTGAAACGCCTTTTCAAATTTGTGGGTATTCTTACCATTATCACCATTGCCCTGCTGGTTGTTTTAGTGCCGGTGGCCGCTCTGGTAGGCTATCTTTATTCAGGTTACGCCGCGTAAAAACAGTGAACCTGATAAAGCCCGAATTCCTTTATTGGCAGGTGTATTTGTGTATTTTTTCTTTTTTACAACAATTCAGCAGCATCCTTTTTTGTTTCGGAAATACCTTGTCGGGAAAAACGCGCGAGCATCTATTTTTATTATTTTTATTCGATACTAACAGAATTTTATTAACAAAAAACACAACAATATGAAAAGTATAAAAGGAACTCAAACAGAAAAAAACCTGCTGATCTCTTTTGCAGGTGAAAGTCAGGCACGTATGCGCTACACCATGTTTGCCAGCACAGCAAAAAAAGAAGGTTTTGAACAAATTTCGGCCATTTTTCTGGAAACAGCCGAACAGGAAAAAGAACACGCTAAAAAATTCTTCGGTTATCTCGAGGGTGGAATGGTTGAAATAAACGCTTCATATCCTGCCGGAGTAGTAGGAACTACCGCTGAAAACCTGAAAGCTGCAGCAGCCGGCGAACACGAAGAATGGACTGCCGATTATCCTCATTTTGCGGATATTGCCGAAGCTGAGGGGTTTGCCAACATAGCCGCTACTTTCCGTAAAATTGCCAAAGTGGAAGAACAACACGAAAAACGTTATCTTCGCCTGCTGGAAAAAGTGGAAGCCGACCAGGTATTTGCCCGCGACGAAGAAATTACATGGCAATGCCGCAACTGTGGTTATGTGCACACAGGCAAGGAAGCTCCCAAAGCTTGTCCGGTATGCGCCCATCCACAAGCTTATTTCGAAGAAGAAAAACAAAATTATTGACCAGGAAACCCGGACACTTTCTTATTTAACAATTTCTTTGTCCGGTTAAACTTTTTCAGAACAACAATCGTTTTATCATTAATTGATAGGACGATTGTTTTTTATTCCGCGAAAACCGGCATTTTCCGTATTTTTCGGTTGACATATCTTGTCATTTGTCCACCGGTGGTTCACCGCGAATTTTACAGAACATTTATTTTTTACTATTTTTGCATAAAAATTAAAACAGAATGACGTTCGAACCTCAAATTATTGGTTATGTAGCCGGATTTTGCACGGCAATAGCCCAATTTCCCCAGGCATACAAAGTAGTAAAAACAAAAGAGACAGAGAGCATTTCGCTGGGAATGTATTCCATCATGACATTGGGCATTTTTTTCTGGTTCTCGTACGGAGTAGTCCTTACAGACTGGCCCATGATACTTTCGAACGGGATCTGCCTTTTGCCATCGTTATATACGTTATACATTACCATCCGTAATCTCCGACTTAAAAAAACATCAAATGTATGAAACGGATCCAGATTATCAACGGCCCTAATTTAAATTTGCTCGGCAAACGTGAACCTACCGTGTACGGGAACCAATCGTTCGAACAATACCTCGAAACGCTGAAAGCCTTATTCAACGATGTTGAATTATTTTATTTTCAGACAAACAGCGAAGGTGAAATGATAGATAAGATACACGAAACCGGGTTCACATTCGATGGCATTGTGCTGAACGCGGGCGCTTACACGCACACTTCGGTGGCTATTGCCGATGCTATCCGAAGCGTAGAAACTCCTGTTGTCGAGGTTCATATCTCAAATGTTTTCAAAAGGGAATCGTTTCGGCACCATTCCTTTTTATCGGATGCCTGCAAAGGTTGTATTGTAGGTTTCGGACTCGATTCGTACCGTCTGGCTATCGAATCGTTCCGTTAATTATTAGTTTAAAAATCAGAAAGTTGTAGTATTAGTTAATTAAATTCTCTCAAAAGATCATGTCTAAATCAACAAAAATTGTTGCCACTATCAGCGATAAAAGATGCGAAGTGGATTTTATCCGTGATTTATATCAGGCCGGCATGAACGTGGTCAGATTAAATTCGGCTCATTTACAGGAAGAAGGATTCCTGAAAATTATAAACAACGTACGTACCGTAAGCAAAAGCATAGCTATATTAATGGACACGAAAGGGCCTGAAGTGCGCTCGACGGTGGCCGAAAACGATGCCATTGAGCTTCACGCCGGAGACACGATAAAGGTGGTGGGGAAGCCCGACCAAATTTCGACAAAGGAATGTGTTTCGGTAAGTTATCTTCATTTTGTACGTGATTTGCACGTAGGCGATGATATCCTTTTTGACGATGGCGAGATTGATGTGAAAGTGATTGAAAAAGATGCCGATTCGCTCACTTGTTCGGTGCTGAACGATGGTACGCTCGGTAGCCGCAAAAGTGTAAATGTGCCGGGAGTGAGGATCAACCTGCCTTCGCTGACAGAGAAAGACAAAAAAAATATTGAGTTTGCCGTTAAGAACAACCTTGATTTCATTGCCCACTCTTTTGTGCGTAACAAACAGGATTTGAAAGATATACAGGAAATTCTGGATAAATTTGGCAGCCCGATAAAAATTATCTCGAAAATTGAGAATCAGGAAGGCGTTGACAATATCGACGAAATTCTGGAACATACTTACGGTGTAATGATTGCCCGCGGCGACCTCGGAATTGAAGTGGCGCAGGAAAAAATCCCGGGTATCCAACGCCGCCTGATCCGCAAATGCGTGCTGGCTAAAAAACCAGTGATTGTGGCTACGCAAATGTTGCACACCATGATTAAAAACCCGCGCCCCACACGCGCCGAAATTACCGACATTGCCAACGCCATTTATTACCGTACCGATGCCCTGATGCTCAGTGGCGAAACTGCTTACGGTAAATACCCGGTAGAAGCCGTTCAGGTGATGGCCAAAGTGGCCGAAGAAGCGGAAAAAACCAAACTGTCAGAGAACGATATCCCTATCGAGATCAGCACTAACGACCTGACTTCGTTTTTGGCAAACGCCGCGGTGCAAGCCAGCACAAAACTTGGGACAAAGGCCATTATAACGGACACCTACAGCGGTAAAACCGCATTGCACCTGGCCGCCTACCGTGGCACTAACCCGGTGCTTTCCATGTGTTATCACGAACGTACCACCCGCCAGTTGGCATTGTCGTACGGAGTGTTTCCCATTTTTAAAGAAGGCGATGGCGACAACACGCAGCAATATTTTCTGGAAGCTTTGCAATTGCTCTTGAAAAAAGGTTGGGTGAAAGAAGACGATTACGTGAGCTACCTGAGCGGCAGTTTCGGACAAGGTTTCGGGACAACTTTCCTCGAAGTGAACCGGGTGGATAAGATTTTGGAATCGAGAGACAAGTATTTGTTACCGAATTTTTAAAAGAAATGTAAAATTTTAAGAAGGGCATCTCAAAAAAATGATTTGAGATGCTTTTTTCATTTTACTCTTAGCAACTTATGCAGTTGCACGGATAGCCTCCAACGCGGATCTTTTTCTATGATTTTCAAACAGTATTCCAAGTTTGGAACATCGAGTGATTCCATTTTTTTCTCATCTCCCTTAAATACAGGGCTCAGAAAATAATTAGCGGCATCGGGCAATTCGTCGATGTAAGGAACGATGGAGCCTACGCTCACCGGGAAACGGAATTCATCGACGTAGGTAAAATTCCGGCGCAGGATGGCGGCATTCACTTTGGGGCTGCACGAGATGTAATCAATTCCGTCAGGTACAGGGTTTGTGCCGTTTGTTTCAATGGCTTGTGTGTAGGTCGCAAATTGTTGAAGAATTCCTGAATTAAGTTGTAAAGTGGGTTCTCCTCCGGTCCAGATAATCAGTTGGGCGGAATACTTCCCCACCTCTTCTTTTATCTCGTCGATACTCATTTCCGTGCCGGTTTCCCAGTCGGTATCGCAGTAAGAGCAATTGAGGTTACATCCCGAGAGCCTGATAAAAGTGGCCGCTTTGCCCACATTGGCACCCTCGCCCTGTATGGAGTTGAAGATTTCTACTACCGAAAGTTTATTCTTCATAACTTGCCTTTGTCTTGGGCGTTTCGCTCACTTCAATCTTGAAGAGGGCCGGAAACTGAGGCTTGAAAATGGTGTAAATCCGCTGAGCGATCAGTTCGGCGCTGGGATTAATATCCGGGAAAACATCATTCAGATGCCGGTGATCCAGTTCCTGGTCGATATAATTCTTAATCGGGTCGAGATCGTTGTAGTCGGTAACAAACCCGGCATTATCCAGCGATTCGTTGCGCAGGTAAATGGTAACAATATAATTGTGGCCGTGCATGCGCGCGCAGGGGTGCTGGTCGCGCAAGCCGTTCAGGATGTGACTTGCTGAAAAATGAAATTCTTTGCTGATAATAAACATGATACTATAGAAAATCTCTGCTGTTAACCTCTATCCGATATATCCAACGAATTACGGTACAAAAATGTTTTAATCTTTAACACAGGTATTGTAAATGAACTATTTACAATTAATAAACCCGGGAAAGACCCTGTTGGAAAAATGGATGCAAAGATACTATTTTTTTGTTGTTTGGAGGTTATTTTATGCCGATTAATTCTTATAGCCCGATTCTTTTCCTGATATTTCTTCAATTTTCAGCCTCAAAACGACCATTCGGCCAAGCAGTTGCTCTTTATAATTGTTGGGTTCGCTTCTACCATGTTGATGCATGATAATATCCAGTGCCTCTTTTTTATCGTCATTCCCGGTTAGTATTTCAATGGTTCCCGTGCCCATCAACGACCTGAACCTGGATGTCCAGTCGCAGGCCACTTCACCCTTTACCACCGAATAATGATGTTCAATTTCGAAACAAACGCGACAGTTAGCTTTGATAAGTTCAATTTTTTTACCCGCGGGAGCCGAATGAAAATAAATGAAGCCGTTCCGATAGCCGTAGTTCATGGGAACAATGTACGGCCTGTCGCCATCAAGCAGGCCAATACGGCAGACTTCCGACGTTGATAAAATTTGTTCAATCAGCGCAGGGTCTTTAATTTCCTTATCGTTTCTTCTCATAAAAAAGCCCTAAAAATTTTCCGCAAATATAATCAAAAAAATGACTAAGAACATCCGGAATATGTATGGTATAATGACGCTAAAAACTTAAAATTCTGATATTTTACATATTATAAAATAAAACTATGCGGTTAAGGTTGTTTATAGAAATATAATAAAGTTAAAATCAAATCGATCCAGAATCAAAAAACAAATCTGTTTTTATTTTTGTAAAAATTACTCATTTGTAATAAGCATTAAATTTTAACAGTTGTTCAAAAACAAACTGTTTAAATAATTTGTTTTATAAGCTAAATGTCCTTCAGAAACGAAAGAAAGGTTATATCTACAACAAATTGATATTAAACAATATATGTAACTTTTTACTGTTGTAATACATTCAAGTTCTGCAATGCATTGCAATATCCTAAAAATTTTAAGCGAAAAAAATGAATAAAAACGAAGTATTTGAACAGAGGTTAAAATCTTTGCGTCAGATGGAGGAAAATGCGGCCTTGAAGCAGCACTCGAAAGGGAAACTGACCGCGCGTGAACGAATAACAATACTGTTTGATGAAGGAACTTTTTTTGAGATCGATGCTTTTGTGGAACCTGCTCAACGGGCTGGCTCGAAAAAAAAATCCACCTTTGGCGATGGAGTCATTACCGGCCGTGGATTGATTCAGGGACGCAGTGTTTTTGCTTTTGCCCAGGATTTTACAGTGCTCGGAGGTTCGCTTGGTTATGCGCACGGCATGAAAATAGCCCGCATTCAGGAGATGGCGATAAAGCTGGGAGCACCTATCATTGGGCTGATTGATTCGGGTGGAGCCCGTATTCAGGAAGGGGTGAACAGTTTGTCGGCCTATGCCTCTATATTCTACAACAACGTGAAAGCTTCAGGTGTCATTCCCCAAATCAGTGTTATTCTCGGGCCTGCTGCCGGTGGAGCGGTATATTCGCCGGCTCTTACCGATTTTATTTTTATGACAAAAAACACCTCATACATGTTCCTTACCGGCCCCGATATTGTGAAAGAAGTACTCAACGAAGATGTGGACATGAACAGCCTTGGTGGTGGCGATGTTCACGCGCAAAAAAGCGGCGTAGCCCATTTTGTATATGACGATGAAGAAAACGCCATACTTTACGCCCGTAAATTGCTTACCTATCTTCCATCCAATAATTTTGAGCCACTTCCGGTGGCTAACAATGTGCAATATTACGAATCACGACAGGAATTTCTGAATAAAATCGTACCCGACGACCCCAACCGTCCTTACGACATGAAGGATATTATCAATATTTTAGTTGACAGGGACTCGTTTTTTGAAGTACATGAACGTTTTGCACAAAACATTGTAGTGGGTTTTGCCCGCCTGAACGGCAAGACCATTGGTATTGTGGCCAACCAGCCCAAAGTGATGGCCGGTACGCTGGACAGCAACGCCAGTATAAAAGGGGCCCGATTTGTCCGTTTTTGCGATGCTTACAATATTCCGTTGCTTATTTTGGAAGATGTTCCCGGATTTTTGCCGGGTACGGCTCAGGAACATACCGGTATTATCCGCAACGGCGCAAAATTGCTTTATGCTTTCTGCGAAGCTACCGTCCCGAAAATCACCATTATTACCCGGAAAGCTTACGGAGGCGCTTATGTGGTGATGAGCAGCAAAAATATCGGTGGCGACTTCAATTACGCCTGGCCTACAGCCGAAGTGGCCGTAATGGGTCCCGCAGGAGCTATCAAAATTATCCACCGCAAAGAACTGGAGGCGGCTGAAAGCCGTGCCGAAGCTGAAAAATTGTTTGTTGAACAATACAAAAACGAAGTGGCTAATCCTTACAAAGCAGAGGAAATTGGACTGATTGACGAGGTTATTTCACCTTCGAGAACACGCTCGGTATTGATTAACACTTTTGATATTTTATCGAACAAACAATATGTAAAACCCGAACGCAAACACGGAAACATACCTTTGTGATCCTTTTGATTACGAATTACAAGTAACAACGTATTTTAAAAGAGTTTTTATAGAAATTGAAAATATTATATCTCTGCTGTTTTGTTGAACGGAGATACTGAAAATTAAAAACATGAAGAAAAAACTTTTAATTGCCAACCGGAGCGAAATTGCTATACGTATCATTCGTTCGGCGCACAAACTGGGGTTAACAGCCGTGGTTTTCCAAAGCGATAAAGAGCCCGATGCGCTTTATCTGAATTATGCCGACGAAGTTATTCCCGCAAAGGATGCGATAAATGAGAAGCCGGTGTTTCTGGATGCACAGCTGATTGTAAAATTAGCCAAAGAAAACGGCATCGACCTGATTCACCCGGGATATGGATTCTTGTCTGAAAACCCTGATTTTGCAAAATTATGTGTCGATAATGGAATTACATTTGTGGGGCCTTCGCCTGAACTCATCCGTGATATGGGGATTAAAACCATAGCGAAAAAAATGGCGTTGGAAGCCGGCTTACCTTTGGTTCCAGGGAGTGATGGACCTGTTACCGATGCCGGAGAAGCCCGCGAATATGCCGAAAAGATCGGCTATCCGGTTATTCTGAAAGCTGCTGCCGGCGGAGGCGGACGAGGCATGCGCATAGTTGAAAAGCCCGAAACGATAGAACGAAACTTCAAATCGGCGCATGAAGAGGCACTGGCTGCTTTCAGCAATGGAGAGTTGTTTGTCGAGAAATATATTCAGCACCCAAAACATCTTGAATTTCAAATTCTTGGCGATACGCATGGAAATGTGATACACCTTGGCGAGCGCGAATGTTCGTTGCAACGCAAGCATCAAAAGTTGCTCGAAGAAGCACCTTCGGCAAGCATTACCCCCGAAAAACGGAAAGAAATAGGTGAACTGGCGGTTAAATTTGCCAAATCTATCGGTTACTTTTCGGCCGGAACCATTGAGTTTATCCTGGACGAAGATGGCAGCTATTACTTCATGGAAATGAACACCCGAATCCAGGTAGAACATCCGGTTACGGAAATGGTTACAGGGGTCGATTTAGTTGATTGGCAAATAAAAATAGCTCTCGGCGAAGAGCTTACACTGAAACAACAGGATATTAAAATAGACGGTTGGGCATTTGAGTTACGTGTAAATACCGAAGATCCTCAAAACCGGTTCAGCCCCCAAACCGGCTTTATCGAAAAAATCCGCTTTCCGCAGGGAGATCATGTCCGTATAGAATCGGGGGTGGAAAACGGCTCTGTGGTAACTCCTTATTTCGATTCGATGATTGCCAAGATCATTGTACACGGCTCGGACCGCAGCGATGTAATAGCCAAAACGCTTGAGGCAGCGCAGGAATTCAATCTGGTGGGACTGAAAACCACCGTACCTTTCTGCAGGGCCGTCTTGCAACATCCCGAGTTTGTTTCGGCACGCTACACCACCCGTTGGGTTGAACAATATTTTACACCAGAAATGCTTGAAACCGAGGATGAAGAAATGGTTGGAGCGTTGGCTGCCACCATTATATATGCCACTGAATTGCTCCAGCTTACATCCGTTGAGCCCAGTTTTAAAAACGATGATGTGAATGTGTGGGTGCTGAATAAAAGAATAAACAAAATTTAATGGAAGTATCTCACTTTCATATCTTAAGGAAAAAATAACAAAAAATTATGGCAACAACCTACGTATATAAAAGAGATGCTTCGCGCTTGTTTATCGCTTTGCGCGAAAATGGCAAAAGGTTCAAAATATATCTTCCCCGCGAATCGCAACCTGTGATAAACGGCGAAGAAAAGGACATTAGTTTCATTGAACAAAGCGATATGCTTTATTCGTTCAACTGGAACGACAAGCTGTACCGCTGTGAACTGGTTTCGCGCGACCAGAACAAAATTGTCATCAAGGTAAACGGGGTAGAATATAAATTCAGCCTTGAGTCTTTGTTTTCGTATGTTCGGCACAACATGCTGGACAAAGGTGATAAACAGCAAAATAACAACATCGTTTCGCCCATGCCTGGAAAAATTGTCGATCTGTTTTTGTCGGAGGGCGATCTGGTAAACGCTGGCGAACCGGTGCTCAGCCTTGAAGCCATGAAGATGCAAAACGAGATCACCGCCCATTGCAACGGCGTGATCAGCAAAATATATGTAAAACCGGGGCAACTCGTTTCGAAAGATGAGTTGATCGTGGAAATTACTTCCATCGACGAGTAGTTTTTCCGTAAGTCTTAAGTCACATGTCATAAGTCTTGAGACTTGAGACTTAAGACTGCTTCTCTGTCAGGTATTTCCAGTAACGTACCGGAAGGTTTTGGCGGTGTAATTTGGGATTGATCCGCTCCTTTATGGTCATCGATTTGAAATACGCTTTCCACATATCCTGAAACAGTTTTTCATCGGTAGCCATCAAATCCTCATTCAATTTTCCTTCGGTAAAAGCCGTCAAATCTTCCAACGTCATTTCGGTTAACGTTTTCTGGTCATAAAAATAGCCGTAGTTTCGCTTCAGGTCATAGATAACCCACTTTTGCGAGTTAAAACGATCGGTAAAATGGTTAAGAGCCAGTGGCAAAGCGTTGTGTACCGGCGAAACAGGAGCAAAATAAACGTCGTCCGCCGCTTTCTGAAACCGAACGAACTGAATCAGCCGGAGCCGTTCCTTGTCCACCTTTTTAGCCAGGTTCCTTATTTCCAGCACATCCTCATCCGCGAAGTTCAGTTCGATAGAAACCGGACTCTCAAATATCTTTCTGATATAACGAAAAATCAACTCATCACTTTGAGGAACTTCCGATAGCCACACGTAACGAATCATGTTGCACGAAATGGGCATCAACTTTCTTTCGAGCCCCAGCCATACTCGGTTCGATTTTCCGCCGTCTGTCGTTACCGCGTGTTCCCGTTCAGTAAAAAGCGGTTCCACATCGGTTTCGCCTATCAGCCTGTCGGGAAAAATTTTCAGGAAAAAGGCATCGAAAACAACAGTCAGCAATCCTTCGAAAGTTTTATCGTAACGGAAAACGATCATATTGATAAGTAGTTATTTTAAAAAGATTATCCGATGTATTACCGAATATGAACCAATAACAAAATGGCAGCTGATATCTCTGAGTATTACTATGTTGATACATAGGTATTTATCTACAAGATTAGCAAACAAATGCCTTTTCTGATTCGTTCTTTCAAAGATAATCCTTTTACCCGAAACATCGGATAACCAATAACAGAATTTCCTATTGAAAAACTTCTTGGGTAATATTATGAGATGGCCATAATCATTTAAACATGGACTGCAATGATGGAAAATCTGCTTTTAGTATCCAAGGAGAAGATCAAAAAAAACATTTTCAGGCATGATGTTAATTGTAGGACACCAATTCGTGAGTTTCATTAATGTAGCTGAAACTTCAAACACCCATATCCTTAATGGAAAATGACACAAAGGACTCGTCTTCTGCCTTTTCTAAAAAACAGCTATTGTTTTTATGTGTAAAAAGGCGAGACTACTTCACGGAAAAATAACGGTTTTTTGGAAGTGCTCAATAGTTTTTTATTTATCTTTGCATTACATAAGTAAAATTCGTATTATGACAAACAAGATAAAGATTAAGAAACTCTTTTTTTGCGCTTTTATCTATATTTTTTTTGTGACATCCCTTCAGGCTCAAGGACTGAGTTTATCAGGGAACAAAGAATCTATAGAACAACGCACATCCTTTCTTGTTTTTAACAAAAAATCGTTACCTGTATTTAATAACTATTTTGATATTTGTTTTGAACTGAAAATTCAAGACTTCAACACTTTTGGATACCTGCTTCACATCGTTGACCCCCAAAACAATGTAACATGTAGTTTTACATATACTTACATAGACAGATGGTCGAGTGCTTTCAAATTCAACGCTGAAGGTAAAGCCAACTATATATCCATGAATTTCATGAACGATTCCATAAAATCGAAATGGATTCCGGTTCGGCTTCATATTGATTTGACCACTGGGATAAGTTCCCTGTCAATTGCAGGTAAAATAAAGCATAGTGCCAGCAAACTAAAAACGTCCACAAAGATACAACCCATACTCATTTTTGGGCGAAGGGAAAATTTAGTTGATGTTCCGTCTTTTGCCATACGCAATTTGAATATTTCCGGTGATAACCAGTTATTCCGCTTTCTTCTGAACGAAAGTCGCGGGAATGAAGTACATGACACGAAGGGGAAAGTGCAGGGCGAAGTAATTCATCCATATTGGTTAATTAACGAATGCTACCATTGGAAGAAAACTCTTGCTCTCGCGCCAAAATCAACTCTCGGATCTAAATTCAATGAAAAGCAACAAGATTTTTTATTTATAAGTAAAGATTCGTTATTTACCTATCAGGTTGATAACAATAAACTTAGCAGCACGGCATATACCAATAAAATGCCCGTTCAGATGCAATTAGGTACAAATTTTATCGACGAAATAAATAATAAAATCTATGCGTATGAAATAAACAACCTCCCGATTGGAAACACCACCATTGCCGCGTTAGATGTCCCGACACTGACGTGGAAAGCGGTTGGGAAAGCATACACACCGGTGCAATTGCATCATCACAACGGTTATTGGGATAAAAAGAGGAACAGGTATCTTGTGTTTGGGGGCTTTGGCAATAGACGATATAGCAATAGCTTTTTGTCTTATAACTTCGCGACTGACAATTGGGATACTTTGAAATTTAAAGGGGATAATATTTCTCCACGGTTCTATACTTCAACAGCTGCGTCCAGACGGGGTGATTTTTTATATATCTTTGGAGGTGTCGGCAACGAATCTGGCGACCAAAGTGTAGGACATAATTACTACAACGACCTGTATAAAATAAACTTGACGCAGCAGACCATTAAAAAATGCTGGGATAACTCTTCGAACGAAAAATTAGTGTCGGGTGAACAAATGATACTTTCGAAAGATGAAAAGTATTTATACGTACTACGTTATGCCGAATACAAGGAGAACACTTACATACAGCTTTACTCCATTTCAATAGCCAATGGAGCGATGCGGAAACTGGGTGATTCTATCCCTTTTATAGCCAAATCCATTGTATCCAATGTTTCACTTTATTACAACGATGCCTTACAAAAATTTTACTGCGTTACCCAAGAATTTGATGATACAACAAAAAACGTAAAAGCTCAGGTTTATTCCCTGTTGGCGCCACCTGTTGACAAGGCAGCCATCGACCTCTTTTTACCTCACAAAAAAACAAATTATATCGGTATTCTTATAGCAACATTATTTTGTATCATAGTCGTTTTACTCTTTTTCTATCTAAGGAATAAGCAAAAAAGGAGGGAAACGATATCCAAGGACGAACTGATAAATTTTCCCGTTCAGGAAGTGCCAACATCTATCGACCCTGATTTGTCCGAAAAATCTTCAGATTTGGTTTCCGGACAAAAACCGACTTTGAAATCGGAATTCAATAAGATCTATTTGTTTGGTATCTTTACCGTGTATGGAAAATCGGGAAGAGACATTACATACCTATTTAGCAGTAAGCTTAAGCAAATATTTCTATATATCCTATTAAACAGTGAAAAGGAAGGGGTAAGTTCGGCAATGCTCAACACCCTTTTTTGGCCTGACAAAGCCGAAGAAAAAGTGAAAAACCTGAAGGGCGTTACCATTAGCAATCTGCGGAAAGTATTGGCCGAAACCGAAGGCATCGAGCTGGTTTATGATAAAGGTTATTTCAAAATCATCATAAGCGAACCTTGTTATTGCGATTATTTTTCACTCATCGAATCTTTGGCTTCGCAGTCGCTAACCTGCGATGAATTGCTCTCCATTTGTGAAAGAGGTCAACTATTGGAATGTATCAACCAAGAGCTTTTCGATAAATACAAACGGAATTCTGAAGACATCATTTTCTCTATCCTTCCGCAAGAGCTATCGTTACATTACCATAAAAAAGAGTATAAACAAGTGCTGCGTATCTGTGCTATCCTGCTTAAGATAGATCCATTGTACGAACCGGCATTGTTTTACAGCGTTTATTCCTACAACCGTCTTAAAGAGTTTGAAAAACTTTTTAAAACATACGCCGTGTTTGTTGCCGAATACCGCAATACGATGGGACAAACTTATCCGAAGAGTTTGGAATTGTTGCTTCAAAATGAAACGCACAATGATATTCCTGTTTAAATACTTACTTGAATCTAAAAAGTAATCAATGATCTGTTACATTTGACTTTAACAATTATGGCGTTAATTGTTTTCTACTACTTATCTGTCGATTAATAATTTTTATTTGAACGCTTAAGCGGTTTTTAATCCTATTTTTAACCCCGTAGTCTTTAATTTGTATCATAAAATAATATCGCAAGACGAACAATTTTAATGATACACAATGAAAAGACGAATTCATCTATTGTTTTTTTTTAACTTATTTCTTTTCTCTACATTTTCACAGAAGGATTATACCAAATATGTCATGCCCATTATTGGGAGCCTGGGTGAATTTTCATTATCAAATGGGAATCTTTATCCGGCAACAGCTCGTCCGTGGGGAATGAACCAATGGTCACCTCAAACAGCCTCCAAAAATGACGATCGCTGGTTTTATTCATACAACAGCCATTTTATAACAGGACTCCGGCAAACCCATCAACCAAGCCCATGGACCGGCGATTACGGTGTTTTCTCACTGATGCCTACCGTCGGTAAAAAGGAATTTTTAGAAGATGATCGTAAAAGCTGGTTCTCACATAAAGCGGAAACATCGCTACCTTACTATTATGGGGTATATTTAGCCGATTATAATGTAACGGCGGAACTCACCCCTACCGAACGCTCGTGTGTGATGCGTTTTACTTTCCCTCAGACAACGCAAGCCAATGTTGTTATTGATGCTTTTGCCAGGGCATCGTATATAAAAGTGATTCCGGGTGAAAATAAAGTGATTGGTTACTCTACCGATCGCTTCGGGTACGAAAATCAACGTGTTCCCTCCAACTTCAAAAATTATTTTGTAATTTATTTTGATAAACCTATTCAAAACTATTCTATCTGGAAAGAAGATGCACTGATAGATGGGAGAAATGAAACTCAGGGAAAACGCAGCGGCGCTATTGTAACCTTTTCGACAAGGAAAGGCGAAATTGTACAAGCAAGAATTTCGTCTTCATTTATAAGCCTGGAACAAGCGGAACAAAATTTAAAAAATGAAATTGCCGGGCGGAACTTCAATGAAGTTTGCGCTGAAGGGAAAGAGGTTTGGAACAAGCACTTATCCCGCTTTTCAGTTGAAAATGCTCAATTGGACGATTTGGATAAAGTCCGAACCTTTTACACCTGCCTATTTCGGCTTCTGCTCTTCCCACGGGAATTTCACGAGATGGATGCAAATGGGAACATGATTCATTACAGTCCTTACAATGGTAAGATTTGCTCCGGACGAATGTACACCGATAATGGTTTTTGGGACACTTTCCGGGCTGTTCATCCTTTCTTTAATTTATTTTATCCAACGCAAAGTAAATATATTTTAGAAGGATTAGCCAACACTTATAAAGAGAGCGGTTGGTTGCCCGAATGGGCGGCTCCAGGTCATATTGACATTATGGTAGGCTCTAATTCCACCTCCGTCGTAGCTTCCGCCTACCTAAACGGCATAAAGGATGTTGATATAAATACTTTGTGGGAAGGGGTGATAAAGAATGCCAACAATGCCCACCCAACCATCGCATCGGTAGGGCGCGCAGGAGCCAAAGAATATGCAGCGCTTGGATATGTACCCAATGATATTGGTGTGAAGGAAAGTGCCGCATGTACCTTGGAATATGCCTATGCCGATTACTGTATTTACCGCTTGGCAAAAGAATTAAAAAAAGACAAGAAAATCGTTGATACTTATGCTGAACGTTCGATGAATTACAAAAATCTTTTTTATAAAAAATATAATTTAATGGCAGGACGCAATTCGAAAGGTGAGTTTCGTAAGAATTTTAATCCTTTTTCCTGGGGTGGCGATTTTACCGAAGGCAACAGCTGGCATTACTCCTGGAGTGTATTCCATGATCCGGCAGGTCTTTCTGAGTTAATGGGAGGACGAAAAAATTTTATAGCCATGCTTGATTCGGTATTTATCTTGCCTCCGATTTTTGATGAATCAAGCTACGGACAAGTCATTCATGAGATACGCGAGATGCAAATTATGAATTTCGGACAATATGCGCATGGTAATCAACCAATTCAGCACATGACCTATTTGTACGATTGGGCAGGCGAACCCTGGAAGACGCAATACTGGACTCGCCAAATTATGGATCGCCTCTATAAACCGACGCCCGATGGGTATTGTGGTGATGAAGACAATGGTCAGACTTCGGCCTGGTATGTTTTTTCGGCTTTGGGTTTTTATCCGGTATCTCCGGTTTCGGGCGAATATGCCTTAGGCTCACCGCTCTTCTCCAAACTTATCATAACTATGGAAGACAATCGAAAAGTTACTCTTAACGCGCCGGATAATAGCAGTGAAAATATTTATATCGACAAAATAGATTGGGATAACAAGGAGTATAACAAGAATTATTTCACGCTTTCTCAATTACAAGAAGGTGGAAATATTTTTTTCCGGATGACCAACAAACCGAATTACCAACGTGGAACAACAAAAGAGAGTTTTCCCTATTCATTTTCAGACAAATAAAGGGATTTGAGAAACGTTACTGTTAATGAATAATTAATATGATTATCCCCAAAACTTGTCCCGTTTTTCGGGAGCGACCTGTAATAATGATGTGTATTCAAGGGCGTAGCCCTGACATCTTCGTAGCAGTATGATGATTGAGAAATTTTTAAGGGGCGTTAGCCCTGTCATCTTTATCCGGTTTTTTGTCAAAGATATCACCGCTAAAGCGGCTAATATTTTTTATGACTGTTTTTCTATTAAGATATCGGAGCTACGCTCCTAAATATTGCATACTTTCTGTATTTTTCGGATAAATAACGAGCATTGACAAACTCTATTTTTAATGAAATAATTAATAACATTAGTTGCTCTACATCCCCTCCTTTGAAGGGGCTTGGGGAGACTTGTAAACAAATGAAACGTAAAATAAAACTGATATTTATTGTGATAATTTGCTGCTATTCGGCTTTTTCTCAGAATAAAAACATCTACAAAAAAGGCTGGATAGATTTTAACAAAAATGGAGTGCAGGATGTATTCGAAAATCCTTCGGCATCCATTGATGAACGGGCAAAAGATCTTCTTTCTAAAATGACATTGGAAGAAAAGACATGTCAACTTGCCACGCTTTATGGTTCGGGAAGGGTGTTGGAGGATATTGCCCCCACTCCAAAGTGGAAGACTGAAATATGGAAGGATGGAATTGGGAATATTGATGAGCAAGCCAATGGACTAGGAAAATTTGGCTCTTCAATTTCGTTTCCTTATGCTGTCGGAGTACAAAATCGGCATACAATTCAACGGTGGTTTGTAGAAGAAACACGCTTGGGCATTCCGGTGGACTTTACTAACGAAGGCATTCGTGGACTATGTTCCGATAGAGCTACTTTGTTCCCTGCTCAATGTGGACAAGGTGCAAGTTGGGACAAAGAATTAATAAAAGAAATAGCGGAAGTAACTGCTCGTGAGGCCAATGCTTTAGGTTACACCAATATTTATTCGCCGATTTTGGATTTGGCTCAGGATCCGCGCTGGGGACGAGTGGTGGAATGTTATGGCGAAGACCCATATCTTGTTGGTGAACTGGGAAAACAGATGGTTTTAGGTTTACAGAGCAATGGATTAGTGTCAACGCCTAAACATTTTGCAGTGTATAGTATCCCGGTTGGAGGACGCGATGAAGGTACACGTACCGATCCGCATGTGGCTCCCCGCGAAATGCGAACATTGTATCTGGAACCTTTCCGCAAAGCAATACAAGAAGCCGGAGCATTAGGAGTGATGAGTTCCTACAACGATTATGACGGTGAACCCATATCGGGGAGTTATTATTTTCTCACTCAGATTCTTCGGAACGAATGGGGATTCAAAGGATACGTGGTATCGGATAGCGAAGCGGTGGAATTTTTAAACACGAAGCACAAAGTTGCGCCTACTATGGAAGATGCTGTTGCATCGGTAATTAATGCCGGATTGAATATCCGAACCAACTTTTCAGGTCCCCATAATTTTATTTTTCCTTTACGGCAAGCCATTGCCGATGGCAAAGTTTCTTTAAAAACCATTGATGACCGGGTGTTGGATGTACTAAGGGTGAAATTGAAAGAAAAACTTTTCGATAATCCGTATAAAGGCAATGAAGAATTATCAGAAAAAACAGTACATAGTAAAGCCAATCAGGCAGTTTCGCTGAAAGCCGCTTTAGAATCTGTAATATTGCTTAAGAACGATAAAAACATTTTGCCATTAAACAAAGATATTCAAAGAATAGCAGTGATTGGACCGAATGCCGATGAAGCTAAGAATTTGATTTGCCGATACGGACCCGCAAATGCTCCTGTCAAAACTGTGTATCAAGGAATAAAATCTTATTTACCCAACGCGCAGGTTTTTTACACTAAAGGATGTGAAATAATTGATAGCCATTTTCCCGAAAGTGAATTGTACGATGTTCCGTTGGATTCTGCAGAACAGAAAATGATCAGTGAGGCGGTGGCTCAAGCCCGAAAATCCGAAGTCGCGATCTTAGTATTGGGAGGAAACGAAAAAACAGTGCGTGAAGAGTATTCTCGTTCCGGCTTAAATCTTTGTGGAAGACAGGAACAGTTGTTGAAAGCTGTTTACGCTACCGGAGTTCCCGTTATCCTTCTACTTATTGATGGACGTGCTGTTACGATAAATTGGGCAAAAAAGTATATTCCCGCTATTCTGTACAGTGGTTTTCCAGGTGAATTTATGGGCGATGCAGTAGCTCAAGTATTGTTTGGCGATTACAATCCCGGTGGAAAATTGCCGGTAACGATTCCAAAAACGGTAGGACAAATCCCTTTTGCTTTTCCATTTAAACCGGGTTCTGACTCTAAAGGAAATGTGCGGGTGGATGGAGCTCTTTTTCCTTTTGGATTTGGCTTGAGTTACACCACTTTTGAATACAAAAATTTGCAGATAGAGAGTCCGGTAATTGGAACTTTAGGCAATAATAAGGTTAGTTGTACCATTAAAAATACTGGTAAAGTTGCCGGAGATGAAGTGGTACAGCTTTATATTAGAGATGATTATAGTTCGGTAACCACTTATGTAAAAAACCTACGAGGATTTGAACGTTTGCATTTATTGCCGGGCGAAGAAAAGGAGGTGAGTTTTGTACTGACACCTCAGGAACTCGGATTATGGAACAAAGAAAATCATTTTGTAGTAGAACCCGGAACGTTCACAGTGATGTTGGGAAGTTCGTCAGACGATATTCGGCTTACCGGATCAATCGAAGTAAAATAAGTGATGTTTGCCGTTAAAACACGAAACCGAGGAAAGCTATTCGTTATCTGAATTTAACAATTGTGTTGCATTAAATGAATTACTCAGGTATTTTGTACCAAAATAGAGGCTGGATCAAACAAGCGAAATAATTAAAAAACCATGGATTAATAAGATTAAAATGTTAATTAATCTCTTTTTAATCTCATTTTTAACTGCCATCTAATTACTTTGTTAAAAAACTACTGATTACTTGTAAAAATCAATAAAATCTTATTTTTGCATTTATTCAGTTGTATAATTAAATCACAATTATTAACAATTACGCAAAACGGAGATTATTTGAAACCGCTAATTGCTTGGAAAATTTTGTAAAGAATAATCTGAAGTATGAGCATGAAACACAACCCTGACAATATTAAGTAGCATTAAAAATGTAATGTAGCATTTCGAGTTACGACCTCACCCTATATCCCTCTCCTTACCTCATCCGCCCTTTGGGCACCTTCTCCAAAGGAGAAGGGGAAAGGAGTGTCTTTTATTTTTTTGAGAGGGACTTTGCCAAGTGAGATATCGAGAATGATATGACATTATTTTGTTCCACTTACTTAATTACATTTTGAAACAATTAATTAAAAAAATAACCTCAAAAATTATTATATCCATGAGAAGTAAACCAACATAAATCTATTTACGAATCGCACAATAAAAAAGAAGTGTAAAAACTTTATTATCGAAACACAATTATTATTTTTAGTTATTTCAATCGAATATTTAATGAGAAATCTAATACGAAAAAAAAAACAAAGTTTTGCCATTCTACTTATGATTTTTTCTTCGTTTTGTGTAGGAGAGGCATCAGCACAAAACATTAAAGTGAAAGGCGTTGTGTCTGACAAAACAGAACCTATTGTTGGTGCCACAATTATGCCTCAATCTAATTCAAAAGCCGGAACATCAACCGATGTTAATGGTTCTTTTACTGTAAATACAAAAATTGGAGATGTATTGGTTATTAGTAGTATTGGTTATGAAACCCAAAGAGTTAAAGTAGAAGGGCCTCAAAACCTTAAAATCACGTTAGTAGAGTCTGAGAGGAAACTGGATGAAGTTACAGTTGTAGCTTTCGGCAAGCAGAAGAAAGAAAGCGTTATAGCTGCTGTTTCTACTGTAAGGCCTTCGGAGTTAAGGGTGCCAACCAGTAACTTAACCACCGCTTTAGGTGGGCGTATTGCAGGTTTAATTACTATGCAAACCTCAGGTGAACCGGGTGCCGACAATGCGCAATTCTTCGTGCGTGGTGTAGCCACATTCAATAATTATTCAAGAGGACCGCTGATTTTGATCGACAACATGGAGCTGTCATCCAGTGATTTAGCCCGTTTATCAGTTGACGACATTCAGAGTTTCTCCATTATGAAAGATGCAACTGCCACTTCACTTTATGGATCGCGCGGAGCTAACGGAGTTATCCTGGTAACTACCAAAATGGGTGTTGAAGGAAAAACAAAGCTGAACTTCCGTTATGAAAAGTCTTATAGCCAACCTACCCGTACCGTTGAGTTTGCCGATCCGTTGACTTATATGAAACTGAACAATGAAGCCATTGTAACACGACACCCCGACTATACCCGCCGGTATAGCGATGAGCAAATTGCAGGGGTAGAATCGGGCATAAACCCTTATTACTATCCGGCAAACGATTGGTTAAAGTTGCTTTTTAAAGATGTTGCTGAAAACCAGCGTTTAAATATGAACTTAAGCGGAGGCGGTAAAAATGTGAAATTTTACATTGCCGGTTCTCTAACCAACGATAACGGCATCCTGAAGGTAGATAAGCGCAATAACTTCAACAACAATATCAGTATTAAAAACATAAATCTCCGGTCGAATACAGATATTGATTTTACGCCCACCACTTCGGGGTCTATAAAATTTAACGCCAACTTCCGCGATGCAAGCGGTCCCATGTACACGGGGAATCAAATGTATCAACGCGTAATGTTGTCCAATCCAGTTGATTTTCCGGCCTATTACCAAGCCGATGAAATTAATCTGAACACCAAACACATACTGTTTGGAGGAACCCCTTCTTACAGTTTTATCAATCCTTATGCCGATATGGTAAAAGGGTATCAACAATCAACTCAAACCAACTTGGTGGCTCAGATAGAATTAAGACAAAAACTCGATTTCATTACCGAGGGATTATCTACCCGTTTTATGGCAAGTACTACGCGTCAGTCCATTTATTCCATTAACCGGTCTTACACACCGTATTATTACACCATGACAACTTACAACCCAATTACCGGATATTTTAAGTTGGGTAATTTCTCTGTAGGAAGTGAATCATTAGGTTTTGCCGGGGGCGACAAAAATGTTTACTCGACAGTTTACGGTGAATATGCCATCAATTATGAAAAAGTTTTCAAAGAAAAACATAACTTTTCTGCCATGACGGTAGGTACGCTGAGAGAAGTAGTTACTTCAGATTTCGATAATGATTTGCAACGTTCCCTTCCAACAAGAAACATAGGTGTTTCTGGTCGTTTTACTTATGGCTATGACCACAGATACTTTTTAGAAGCCAACTTTGGTTACAACGGAGCTGAACGGTTTGCTAAAAATCACCAGTTTGGCTTTTTCCCTTCTTTTGGTGTAGGCTGGATTCCTATCAATGAAAAATTTTGGCAAAAAACCGATATTATTTCAAATTTGAAATTGAAAGCCACATACGGTTTGGTGGGTAATGATGCCATTGGTGATGCTAACGACCGCTTTTTCTACTTGGACAGGGTATCGATGGATAAAAATCTTGGGAATGATTTTGGAGAATCCGGAGGCGGTAATTCTTCGGGAATTACATTTAATCGTTTTGCAAATACGAGCATCACTTGGGAAAAAGCGGCAAAAGCGAATCTTGGGCTTGAACTTGGGCTATTTAATGAAGTGGAATTTCAGTTTGACTTGTTCAGAGAACATAGAAGTTGCATTCTAATCAACCGAACCGCCATCCCAACAACAATGGGTTTATCAGATTTCCCTGCTGCAGACGGTTACGCACCGGCAGATGTACGCGCAAACGTCGGAGCTGCCAAATCGTATGGATTTGAATTGACCCTTACTGAGAACCACAACTTTAATAAAGATGTTTGGTTAAGAACCAATCTAACTTTCACGTATGCTACGAGCAGGTATACTTCATATGAAGAAATGGTTCCCGCAGGAATGGATTGGTTAAAGACCGAAGGGACATACTTGGGCCAACAAAAGGGACTTATTGCCGAGCGTCTGTTTATCGATGAAACAGATATTGCCAATTCTCCCAAGCAAACTTTTGATAAAGTGAATGATATTCCTGTAATGCCTGGTGATATCAAATATAAAGATATTAATAATGATGGCATTATTGATTCGCACGATGTTGTTCCTATAGGTTACTCAAGCGTTCCTCAAATTGAAGGTGGATTTGGAGCCTCATTCGGCTTTTACGGCTTCGATGTTAACTTCTTTATGCAAGGAGCGTCAAAAGTTTCCTTTATGATTGACCCTACTGCCAATGTAGATTGGGACAGTGGTTCTGTGGGTACGGCTCCATTTGTTGGCAATCACTCTCTATTGAAAGCCTGGGCCGACAATCACTGGTCGGAAACAAACCGGAATTGCTATGCTTTGTGGCCTCGTTTATCGGATACGTCAAGACCTAACAACGAGCAGGCGAGTACCTGGTGGTTACGCGACGGAAGTTATCTTCGTCTGAAATCAGTAGAAATAGGCTATACGATACCTGAAAAATTAATGAAAAAATTTAAAATACAACAATTACGTATTTATTGCAGCGGTATGAATTTACTTAGCCTTAACAGTTTTAAATTATGGGATGTAGAAATGGGAGGAAGTGGATTAAATTATCCGATCCAACGAATATTTAATCTTGGTTTAAGTTTAAACTTTTAATGTATAGGATCATGAAAAAAATTATATATTCAGCTATAAGCGCAGTTTTCATTTTTATTTGCGCTTCTTGCTCTAATTATCTGGACATTGTCCCGGATAATATCCCCAGTGTTCAGCAAGTGTTCGATACACGTGCGAACGCGTTCAAAATGTTATATACCTGTTACGATTACATGCCAAGAGTCGCTAATGTTTTTCAGAATCCGGCACTGTTATGTGGAGATGAAAACTGGAATCCGGAGTTTGTCGATCCAAACTTTTATTATTACAGGAATAAAAGTACCGTATATATTGCAAAAGGAGAACTAAACAAAACCGATCCATTACTAAACTACTGGGATGGAGGAGATTATTCAAACTTGGATCAAAAGTTTGGAGATGTGGACGAGAAAACAAAAATTAAAAGTCTATGGGCAGGAATAAGGAACTGCAACACGTTTATTGATAAGATCGATGAAGTTCCTGATATGTTGCCCGATGAAAGAGCTCAATGGAAAGCCGAAGTACAGGTGCTAAAAGCATATTATCATTACTACCTGCTTCAAATGTACGGGCCAATTCCATTTATGGATGAAAATCTTGATATTTCCTTAACACCTGAAGAGGTTCAAAGAGAAAGAGAGCCGGTTGATCAAGTGGTAAGCAAGATTGTAAAGGTACTTGATGAAGCTATTGAAAGCAATGGCCTGCAACCTGCTTATGTAGCGCGACGCACAGAATTAGGGCGTATCAACCTTCCGGTTGCATTAGCTATTAAGGCAAAAGTATTGGTTTTGGCCGCAAGCCCTATTTTCAATGGAAATACTGAATTTAGTAGCTTTGTGAACTCCGAAGGGGCGCCTTTTATAAATCCGGTGTACTCGGTAAAAAAATGGCAAGATGCCGCGGATGCTTGCAAAGCAGCCATTGCCGCCGCTCACAATGCTTCTTTAAATTTTTATACCTTCGACAAGAGTGCAAATAGTTTGGATAATATAACTGACACTACGCAACTTGAATTAAATTTACGCGGACAAATTACTGAAAATGTTGACAATCCCGAGTTGATTTGGGGACAACGCCAGGATGTTCAGCGTATGATTTACTATGCGTCCTCTCCGTTGTATGCCATGCAGATAAGCGCCCGCCCATTAGGGTTCAACAACCTTCATGGCGCTACCATGAATGTGACGGACCAGTTTTATACCGAAAACGGAATTCCAATAGAGGAAGATAAAACATACAATTACTCGAATCGCTATAGCCTGGTTCGCGTACCGAAAGATGAACGCATTTATTTCAATTCCGATACTACGATCAGAGTGCCCTATTACAACACAGGTAGAGAACCCCGTTTTTACGCTTACTTAGGTTTTGATCAGGGACGATATTATTCAAAAGAAATATCCGACGATCATAATAGTTATATCATCCACTCAAAAGCAAATGATTTTGCCGGTGCTAAAAATACGATGTATTCTGTTACGGGATATACCTGCAAAAAACTTATTCCGTGGAATAGAGAATGGATTATAAATTCAACCGATAATATTGGCGAAGTAATCTATTTCTTCCCTATCATCCGTTTATCCGACCTTTATCTGATGTGTGCCGAAGCATTGAACGAATCGAAATCGCAGCCTGACGCTGAGGTATATCAATACATCCAACCGATACGAACCAAAGCGGGATTGGATAAAACTACGGGCGATTTGGTTAAAACCTGGGCACAATACAGCACTAATCCGAGTAAACCCACCACTAAGGAAGGCATGAGGGACATAATCCGTAACGAGAGGATGGTGGAGTTATCGTTTGAAGGACAACGATATTGGGACCTTAAGCGCTGGATGCTTTCCTCCGAATACCTGAACAAACCTATCCGCGGATGGAATGCAGAAGGAACCGCAGAAAGCGACTATTACTTGGAAACATATATTTATCAGCGGAAATTTGCTAAAAAAGATTACTTCTGGCCTATCCGTCAAAAATCAATCGATTCGAACCACAAATTGGTGCAGAATTTAGGTTGGTAGTTTTTTAATCCTATTAAACAAATAAAAAACAGATGAAAAAAACAGTTTTAATACTGGGCGTAGTCATATTTCTTTTTGCCTGTTCGGAAGAAAATCTTTTGAAACCTTACGGACCTAAAGATACTGCTGCCCCTGAAGTTTTGACAAGTGTTACTTATACGGCTCTTCCCGGTGGTGCAAAGTTCAACTATGTATTGCCTCTTGATCCGGATTTGTCGTATGTAAAAGCAGAATACATCGTAAACGGCGAAAAGAAAAGTGTTGTTTCTTCACAGTATAATACAAATCTTACCATAGAAGGACTTCCCGAGAAGAAAGAATATGAGGTGGATTTATATTGTGTAGATAAAAGTAACAATCAGTCGCAACCTGTACATGTTACCATTTCGCCTGAAGAACCTCCGGTAAATGTGATGTTTGCCAGTTTGAAAGTCAATGTTGATTTTGGAGGCTTCAAAATTAATTATCAAAATCCGTCTCAATCGGAATTGTCTATTTATTTCCTACGAAAAGATAGTGTTTCAGGGAAATTGATTTTTTATCAGGCACGTGTTTTCTCTCAGGCTCAAGGAACCTATCAGGTAGTAGGTTTACCTAACGAAACGAACAAGTTTGGGGTGTTTGTCAGAGACAGATTTGGCAATACTTCCTCCACATTGGAGTTTGAAGATAAACCTTGGAGAGAGGAATATGTAAGTAAGAGCGATTTTAAATATATAGGAAAACCGCAAGTGGTTGACAATGACGACTGGTATTCGTGGAGCGGACGTCCGCAGGTGCTTTGGGATGATGTGGTTGGAGTTTGGAATTTTGCCTCCACAGGACCTGAAGGAAAGTTTCCCCACTACTTGTGTATTGACTTAGGCGATACAGTGCCTATTGGACGTATTTTACTTCAACAACGCGGAGTATTCGAAGGTGCTTGCCCGAAACACTTTGATGTGTATGGCGCCGCAAAATTGCCTACTGTAAATTATGCAAGTCCTTTGGAAGGATGGACAAAGCTGAACGACAAAACGTTTGAAGTAGTTCGCCCTTCAGGACGTAAGGTCGGCGAACCTGCTACCACCGAGGATACAGAAGCCGCCCAACAAGGTATTATGTTTACCATCGATAAACCATTTCCTCATCCTGCTGTTCGATATGTCCGTTTTGTATTCTTAGATGCATTTGACGGTCAAATCTCGGTTTACTTATCTGAATTAACTTTTTGGGGACAATGGAAATAAAAAAACAGACATATATGACAATATATAATATCATGAAAAAGAAAAAATGGCTCGGTATAATAGCCGTTTTATTGATAGTCGCTGCATGTTCCGATATTACAAACACGCAACGTAAATTTTTGGATTTAGGCGAAACAACTTATGTGGGCAAAATGGACTCTGTTGTTGCGCTTGGAGGGCATGGCAGGGCCATCATTGTAGCAAAAAACACCTATTTGCGTACAGCAACCCAATGTGTGATTAGATGGGTTGGTTATCAAGGACAAACAGGAGAAAAAACGTTCTTTATTAAAGATTATATTTCCGGTGATTACACACGTATGCCTATCGAAGGACTTGAAGAAGATGATTACGATTTTTATATCTATAATATGGATGAATGGGGAAATAAATCATTGACAGTCGAATGTCATGGGTTTTCCTACGGCGATCAATATATAAGGATCCAACCCAAAATAGCTGTTTCGTCCATCAATGTTGATGATGATAATGTCGCACATTTTACCATGTCAACTTCTAAAATGGCAGTGAAATTCAGGCTAACCTATCAAGGCGACAACAGTGAAGAAAAAACGATTGAAATTAATGGAACGGGAGGGCAGTTTAGTATCCCAAATTGGGGAGGGTATAATAATCTCAACATGAAGGTTACCACCTATATTCTGCCTTCCGATAAAATGGGTGTCGATACTTTGGTATTGGGCGATGTAATACAAACAGCTGCACAAACTATTGTGGATAACGATGTTGATAGAACAAGAATTGTCCCCATGACATTGACAAAGAATGATGACCCTGGTACGGCTTATGGTGCAAAAGGAGTGGCTGCACTGTTTGATAATGCTGCCACTGAATGTTGGGGGCTGAATATCAGTGCTCCCGGGCATTTTTGCTTCGATTTAGGTGTTAAAGCTTATTTATCAGGGGCATCCATCATGGGACGTTTGGATTATCCGGGATGGGATGTCGTGAAATTCCAGATTTGGGGACGCGAATCTCTTGATGATGGGATGTATGGCTCCACCGGATATTATATTATGGCATCGAGCCAGTCCCCAACCTTCGAGACTGAAGCCGTTAAACGTAAATGGAAAAAGGTGGGTAATGGTTGGTTTAAATATGGCAGTCCACGCTCAAATCCTCAAACCAGTAGTTGTACCCTTACCGAAGTGGATCATTCTTTCAAACCGCGTTACATTTTATTCCGGGTAATGAGCGTTCTAACTCCCGATGTAGTACCTGTTCCCGATGTTCAGTACTTTGGTAATGAAGGCGGTTTTTATTATGGCGATGGAGTAAATTCCGGCAACCGTGCATTCTGTATCAGAGAGCTGTATTTCAAAGCATTAGGAATGTCTTATATAATCAAAACTCAATAAGGTTAGGTTTTTTTATAGGAGAACTCAATTGTCAGCAATGCTAAAATGTTCTCCTATGAAAAGAAACTCCGGATAGATAGTTTTTTTAATCTTGTTGTATAAAGAATTTTTGAAGTACTGTTACACATGAAAAAAATAATACTATTATTAGGTGTAATCATTTTCCTTTTTGCCTGTTCGGAAGAAAATCTTTTGAAACCTTTTGGTCCTAAAGATAATACGGCTCCAGGAGCAATGACGAATGTTTCTTATACTGCCATACCTGGAGGGGCTAAGTTCAGCTATACACTGCCACTTGATGAAGACTTGTCTTATGTAAAGGCAGAATACATGGTTGATGGAGTAAAAAAGAGTGTAGTATCTTCACAATACAAGGCGGAACTTAAAGTGGAAGGACTTCCTGACAAAAAAGAATATCAGGTGGATTTGTATTGCGTTGACAAAAGCAATAATCAATCCCAACCTGTACACCTAACAATTATACCGGAAGAGTCTCCGGTGAAAGTAATGCGCGAGAGTCTGAAGGTTAAAGTCGATTTTGGAGGTTTCAAAATTGATTATCAGAATCCTTCTCAATCAGAATTGTCTATTTATTTTTTGAGACAAGATACCGTTGCTAAAAAAATGGTTTTTTATCAGGCAAGGGTTTTTTCGCAAGTTCAGGGAACCTATCAGGTGGTGGGTTTACCTAATGAAACCAATAAGTTTCAAGTGTTTGTAAGAGATAGGTTTGGCAATACATCCAGTACTTTAGAGTTTGAAGATAAGCCTTGGAGGGAAGAGTATCTGGACAAGAGCAAATTTAAATATGTTGGAAAACCAAATGTGGTAGATGATGACGACTGGTACTCCTGGATGGGCAGACCGCAAAATTTATGGGACGATGTAGTTGGGGAGTGGAACTTTGCTCAGACGGGACCAGACGGGAAATATCCTCACTATTTCTGTATTGATTTAGGTGATACAGTACCTATTGGCCGTATTTTATTCCAACAGCGTTTAGGAAACGGGAACGTGTTTAACTATGATTGCATCCGGCATTTTGAAGTATATGGAACTGCCAAATTACCCACAGTAAATTATGCAAGTCCGTTGGAAGGTTGGACAAAACTAAATGATAAAACATTTGAAGTAATACGTCCGTCGGGCCGTAAACCCGGCGAACCCGCTACAACTGAAGACATTCAGGCGGCAACAAAGGGAATTATGTTTACTATTGACACACCATTTCCTCGTCCGGAAATCAGGTATATTCGGTTTAAATTTATAGATAGTTTCACTCAAAGCAATATGGCTCTTCTTGGAGAATTAAGTTTTTGGGCGCAATGGAAATAAAATATTTAATAAAATATCTGTATTCTAATTATTTTAAAAGAATAAATAGCTCATAATTTATTACTAATCAGCACCTCTAAAAGTATTTGTAAGTGCAATTTCTAATAAAAAAATGATAGTTTTTCAGACTAAATGTAAATAAAAAGAGCTGGCAAGTACAAATAACCCTCTTTAACGCTATAGAACTCCCCCTTTAGAGCTTGTCCCGATCCCTATCAATCGGGACGGGAGGGTTGGGGGGTTGAGTAGTAAGATTAATTTTAATATGATGAAGTTTTTTAAAGGTTTAATAATATCGTTTTTTAGTGTTATAGTATTTACTTTTCCGCTTAATGCTGAGCAGAAGATTAACTATGCACAACTTGTTGATACACGTATCGGTACCGAAGGAAATGGACTTGCATGTGGTTTCACTTTCGTTGGCGCAACATATCCGTTTGGAATGATGCAGCTTACCCCATCATTCTTTTCTCCTCACAAAGGGGTGGTTGTCAATCAAATTTCGGGCGCTGGTTGTCCAAATATGGGTAATTTCCCGGTAATGCCGTTAGCTGGTGAACTCAAAAGTTCACCAAACGACATGAATGGATATCCTCGTTATGAAACAATTAATAGCTCGTGTGCAGGTTATCTTTCCATGACAATGAAAGATAAGGTTATCAGTGAATCCACAGTTTCGAAAAGAAGTGGCGTTTTACGTTTTACGTTTCCGGATAATGAAGCTAATGGAACTGTAATTATTGGCTCCGGAGTAAGTTCAAGCGATGTTTCAAACGCATTAGTAAAAATCACTTCTCCTACCTCGTGCGAAGGTTATGCAGAGGGAGGCGCCTTCTGTGGTTATCAGACGGATTATAAAATTTATTTTGCAGCCGAATTTAACCGCGAGGCTAAAGTACAGGGTACTTGGATTAACTCAGATAGGAGAGACGGACGGCTAATAGTTGGTGGAAAAAACTCGGGTTCCTACTTTACCTTTGATACGCATTCCGATAAAATTATTGAATACAAAATTGCAATTTCTTATGTATCAGTAGAAAATGCACGAGAAAATCTTCGTTCTGATAATAAAGGGCGCGATTTCCAAACGGTAAAAAATGAAACAGAAAACGAATGGAACAGATGTCTAAGTAAAATCCAGATAGAATCAGCTAACAGTGACCGTATGAAACAATTTTACACGCATTTTTATCACTCAATGATTCATCCCAATATTTTTAGCGATATAAATGGAGAATACATCGGATCCGATTTTAATGTACATAAAACCGCCATGGGGCGCGACTATTATACAACTTACAGTGCTTGGGATACTTATAGAACCCAAAGTCAGCTACTTGCTATGCTTTTTCCAAAAGAAAGTTCGGATATGATGCAGTCGTCAGTTGATTTTGCCGAGCAAGCAGGAGGATACGGACGTTGGGTATTGGCAAATATCGAGACAGGCGTTATGCACGGCGATCCTATTCCGATTATAATTTCAAACACCTACGCTTTTGGAGGGCGTGATTTTGATATTAAAACTGCTTACAAACAGATGAAACGTGGAGCAATGGAACCGGGCACTCGTAGTCAGGATGTGGAGGTGAGACCGGGTTTGAATAACTATATCCGAAAGGGAATTGAAAACGCCTCCCTCTGCTTGGAATATGCCTCTTCCGATTATGCCATCGGGCAATTTGCTTTACAGGCAATGAACAATAAAAAGGATGCGGATTACTTTATGAAACGCGCAGGAAATTGGAAAAACTTGTATGATCCATCCACCAATTGGCTTCGTTCAAAAGATACACGTAACCTGAAGTGGAAGCATCCGAACGACGACTGGCGGGAAGCAACCAAAGAAAACTATTTCTGGATGGTTCCTTTTGATTTGAAAACCCTGATTGACACGATAGGTGGAAAAGTGGCTGCGTCGAAACGCCTTGACAGCTTGTTTGTGAAGTTGGATGCCGGATATGACGACCATTATTTTGCCGCCGGAAACGAACCGGATTTCCAAGTGCCATGGATATATAACTGGACCGATAATCCCAATAAAACATCAGAAGTAATCTATCGCATTCTCGATAAAAGTTATAGCAGCAAACCTGGAGGATTACCCGGAAATGACGATGGAGGAGCAATGGGTGCCTGGTACGTTTTTGCATCAATAGGTCTTTACCCAATGGTGCCCGGAGTTGCAGGGTTTAGTATCAACACTCCACAGTTCGAAAATATCAAAATAGATTTTTCGGGTAAAACGCTGGAAATAAAAGGAGGTTCATCTTCGCCGGCGTATATTAAGTCGGTAAATATCAACAAACAAAAGTTTGCATCTTTTTGGATTGACTGGTCTGCAATTCGTCAAGGTGGAAGCATTGAGTATAAAACGAAGAGTATAATAAATTAAACAGGAATTGCATCGAAGTCAAACTTTTCGATGACAATTTATAAAGGATATGAAACTCTTATGAGTAAGTTTGCTCATACAAGCGAATGATTAACAATTCCGACAACCTCTCAATCAGTCGGAAAGTCTCCCCTTCGGGGAGGTTGGAGGGGCTTATGACACACATGAAACACACAATTTGTCTTATTTCGATGGTAGTAATGTTTGGAACTCTTTTGGGGCAAACAGTTACAACAAACAAACAAACATACAAAGTTGGAGAGTCGATAACGGTTAATTTTACAGGAGCAACCGGAGCAAAAGATTGGGTTGGGTTATATGCCGCAACATCAACGCCCGGATCGGCTTCGCCGTCTATCGACTGGAATTATGTAGATGGCACCCGAACAGGTTCAACGCTGGTAGTCAACGGTTCAGTTGTTTTTCCGAATGGTTTAAGCGCTGAAGGCAGTTATAAGGTTTGTTTTTTGGCAAACGATGGTTATACGCTATTGAAATCAGCTTACTTTACTGTTTCGAACATCCAGGCTTTAGCGGCTTTTGATGCTGTTCCAAGATTTATAGTGCCGGGTGGAACAGTCAAATTCACGGATAAATCGGCAAACTCGCCAACCTCATGGTTATGGTCATTCCCCGGAGGACATCCATCGAGCAGTACCGAGCAAAATCCATCGGTTACTTATGATTCGGAGGGCATTTACGATGTGTCGCTCAGTGCAACAGTTGCTTCCGGAACACTTCAATTGGAAAGAAAAGGGTTTATTAGAGTTTCATCCCAACCTTTTTCGGCAAGCCTGAAAACAATGCAATTCAATATTTGGCGCGAAGGAACTTCGGTAAATAATGGTTTGGCGTATATCAGGGACGTTATCAATGCCGTTAATCCTGATTTAGTTTGTTTTTCTGAGATAGTAAATAGTTCGGGCGATTGGACTACAAAAATAGTAAATGAACTTGCAACTCTTGGGAAAACCTATTACAGAGGCTATGTAGCAGGTTCTGATGTTTCACTAATAAGTAAATATCCCATTACCTCTTCCGGACCGATAATTGGCGACAGAACAGTATCTTATACCTTGGATATCAACGGTGCGGAAATCATTGTTTGCCCGTCGCACCTGGATTATACGTATTATGCCACTTATTTGCCGCGAGGATATGCTTGCGGAGGCTCCGGAAAATATGCCGGTTGGAATGCTTTCTCACCGTTTGTGCCTGAGACCAATGTGTCGGCAATTGAAGCGCAGAACTTAGGTTCGGCAAGAGACGAACAGATAACCGCTTTTATCGATTATATGAAAAACGAAACTCGTCCGATTCTTTTGATAGGTGATTTTAACGAGCCATCGTGCTTGGATTGGACTGCCAGACAAGCGAATTTATATGATCATAACGGGGTAGTCTTTGAATGGAATACTACATTGGCACTAAAAAATAATGGGTTTGTGGATGCCTATCGTCAGGTTTATCCCGACGAGGTATTGAACCCCGGAATAACTTGGCCGGCAGTTGCCACCGGCGTAGGAAGTACTTCCTGGGCGCCTTTAAGCGACGAGCGAGATCGTATCGATTATATTTTTTACAAGGGGAATGATGTAGTTGCAACATCGGCTTCGCTTGTCGGACCTAAAGGTTGTTATGTGAAGAATGTTGCCTCTACCGAAGGTAATGGCGAGGATGTTTTTGAAGCCTCTACTCTTCCTTGGCCTTCGGACCACAAAGCGGTAACAGCCACTATCAATTTTACTTTTGTCCCTACAGCCATAAAATCAATCAAAGGGAGTGATGCTGATATTCGGGTTTTTCCTAATCCGACAAAAGGGATGTTGTCTTTGATTTCTTCGGAAAATAAAAAAATCTCAATTTCTATATCATCGGTATCGGGCGGAGAGGTCCTGAATAAAAAAATGGAGTTATTGGCCAATCAGCCATCTTGGTGTAGTATCGCGGATGTGCCAACAGGTGTTTACCTGATGAATATTATTTCGCCCAACCAATTGCAAAAAATAAAACTGATCAAACAGTAATGAAGATAAGTAGTGCAAAAATTTAGTTCCGGGTTACAAGCTTTATTACCAAGTGGTTATTTCTAAAAATATTGCAGCAATTATTTACTGTTACATATTTTCAAACACTAAAATTATAAATTAATTTTCTATATTAAATTTAATACATTAATTGTCATGAAAAAACTATTATTTTTTTCTTTTTTGTTACTGATGTTTGGGAACATTCAGGCACAAAAACTTACAATGGTCAGGACCAGTTACATGGTAGGAGAACCTATTTCAGTTAACTTTTCTGGTTCTACGGAGGCAAAAGACTGGTTGGCTGTTTATACTCCGGAAACTGTACCCGGATATATGAATAGCCTTGGGTGGGCATATACCAGCGGCACACACGATGCCAGTGGTAACACCATTGAGTCGGGAATGGTTATTTTTAGCTCAGGCGTTACAGCCCCGGGTACTTACAAAGTTTGTTTCCACCCTAACGATTCTTATGATGTTGCAACAAGCATCGAGTTTACTGTATCAGATGCTGTCTCTGGTCTTGTAGGCGACTGGAGGTTTGATAATCCCGGTAATTTAGGTCAAGCTACCGTGGGCGATGATTTACAAGCAAATGGAACCTTGATATCAGCGGTTAATGGTCCTACCATTACCGATGGAGCTGCGCATATTGGTGCAGGTAGCAATTTCTTGGGTGTTAACCGCTTGCCTCTTAACGCGAACAACTGTGCAAATGCTTATTCTTTTGTGTTTGATTTTAGAGTAAGTAGTATTAGTATTTGGCATTCACTTTTGCAAACAGTTCCTGAAAACAACACGGATGCGAGTGTTTTTATTGGGAAACTTGGAAACTTGGGTGTAAGTGCAACCGGATATACCAGCCAAACTGTTAGGCTTAATGCTTGGAATCGCGCGGTAGTAGTAGTTAATAATGGTTCAGAATTCTCTATTTATTTGAATGGTGTTAAGGGTTTGGATGGTTATGTTCAGCCAATTGACGGAAAATATGCTTTAAAACCTACATTCCTGATTGCGGCCGACAACGATGGTGAAGATGGAGAAATAGACATAGCGCGTGTAATGATGTATAACAAAGCTCTTAATAAAGACGAAGCTCAAAGTTTAGGCGGATATACACAAGCTGTACGCCCTCTGTGTTCATTCTTAAGCAGTCCTTACATTCAAAATGTAACGCCGGATTCTATTACCGTGATGTGGGAAAGTGATTTCCTAAAAGATGGAAGTAATAAAGTGAACTATGGTCCGAATACCGATGCCACAGGTGGCGGTCAGGTTATAGCTAAAGCCACTCTGACATCTGCAAATACATACATTCAAAAAGCGGTGATCAAACCGCTGCTGGCTGATACTAAATATTATTTCCGTGCCATATCGAACAGCTCGCCAAATGCAATTCAAAATACTAAAACTGCCACAAAAGATCCTAACTCTGTGTTTACGGTTGGTACTTGGGGTAACAGTTATAACTTGAACCCATTTTCTAAAATGGCTTCTTATATGGTAAACACATTGAGCCCTGATTTTTGCATTACTACGGGCGATCTTACCCTTAATGGGAATGATACCACCGAATTACGGAAAGTATTTGTACCCGCTACATTAGGAATTATAGGAGGAAAGACACCGTTCTACGGAAGCTTGGGAAATCGCGATGCTAAAACAGGAACCGATTTTATCCGCAATTATATAAAACAGCCTTCTATTTATAACTCCGACCCAGCAGCTGTTAGTGGCAGTTATGCTTATGTACATGGTAATTCAGTATTTATGTGTATTGATCCTTCTCGTTACGATGCCGACTTAGCGCCTAACGGATGGCTCGAAACTTTCCTGAAATCCGATGAGTCAAAAAATGCCAAGTTCCGCTTTATCGTTATCAATAATGCTCCGTTCCACGAACGTTGTCAGAAAGCAGAGCAAGATGTTGTTAAAACAAACATCCCGATGTTGAGCAAAAAGTATGGAGTTACCGCTGTGTTTGGCAGCCGTTTGAATGGTTATGAAAGAGCAGTGGTTGATGGTGTACAGTATTTCACACAAGGAGGCTGCAGTACGTTGGATGTTGACAGTGTTGTAGGTCCAAACATCTACAATCAGATTGTTTCCGGAACAAATAAAGCAACCAATCCGGATAACTTCAACAATGGCATGACAAATCACTTGTTAACCATGGATGTAACCCCCGAATCGGCTACCGCATATCTACACTATTTTGATGCTGCTGGTAATTACATAAATGTAATTGAATCCGTGGATATGACTCCACGTGCTCCTGAAAATCCCGATGCGGTTGTTACTCCAAGTGACTTTGGTTTTTCAATTTCGCCCAATCCAACAAAAGGTATTATTAAAATAAATGCTTCTTCAAACGTTGACGTTACCGTGTTTAGTTTGCAAGGTGTGAGGGTATTTAATAAATTGAGTGTATCGCCAAATACCAATGTGGATTTGTCGAATTTAACCAAAGGCGCTTATCTTGTAAAACTAAAAGCAGGACAAAATGAGTTCACAAAAACAATTGTTATTAATTAAATCTTTTAGGCATTAACAAAATTACCCAATTTTTCCTTTCTCTTTATCTGCCATTTGGCGGATAAAGAGGAAGGTTTCTTGTGATGAAACTGAATAAAAAAACTTGACATATATCCTAATAAACAATACTAATTGCATAATTATCAGAGAATAAAACTTGAAACCAGAAACCAGAAACTACTTAAAAGAAGTAAGTCAATACAATATCACAACACACACAAATAAGAGTTTGTTAAAGACTTAATACAAAAACAAAAAAAGATATATTTATTCTTATCAAATGAAAACCAATAAATTAATTAGAGTAGTTATACTATCCTTCATATTATGTGGAGTGTCGGCTTTTGCGCAAAAACCATACAAAGCATACTTAGTATCCAATGCCCATTTTGATACCCAGTGGAATTGGGATGTACAAACATCCATCAACCAATTCGTACGCCATACATTGGATCGAAATTTATTATTACTGAAGCAATACCCCGATTATATATTTAATTTTGAAGGCGGTATAAAATATAAATGGATGAAGGAATATTATCCTGATAAATTTGAAAAAGTGAAAGAATACGTTCGGCAAGGACGCTGGCATGTAAGCGGAAGTTCGTGGGATGCCACCGATACCAATATCCCTTCGCCGGAATCGTTTTTTCGAAGTATTCTGTTAGGACAAGAGTTTTATCAGAAAGAGTTCGGAGTTCAATCGACTGATATTTTCCTGCCCGACTGCTTTGGTTTTGGATTCACCCTCCCAACTATTGCCTCACATTGCGGACTCATTGGATTTTCTACTCAAAAACTTCAATGGAGACACAATTCATTTTATAAAAATACGAGGAATGGGAAATTCCCATTTTATACCGGCTTATGGAAAGGAATAGATGGCTCACAGATAATGGCGGCATTGAATTGCCAGAATTATGTTCAGGAATGGAATGGTCAGGATATTAGCAACGACAATGAAATACGGGAGTTAGCCGATGGAAGTACCAATAAAATGGGTAACAAATACTATGGGACCGGCGATCAGGGAGGTTCGCCGACCATTAAATCGGTAATATCTGTAGAAAAAGGAATCAAAGGCAACGGCGATATACAAATCATCAGCGCTACATCCGACCAGCTTTTCAAGGAATATCTTCCATTTAAAAATCATCCTGAATTGCCGGTATTTGAGGGCGAATTATTGATGGATATCCACGGTACCGGATGTTATACATCTCAAGCGGCCATGAAACGTTTCAACCGTAGGAATGAGCAGTTGGCAGTTGCATCGGAGAAAGCGGCAGTGGCGGCTAACTATCTTGCAGGAAGTATTTATCCTTCTGATGAAATTGATGAATCATGGAAACGCTTTATCTGGCATCAATTCCATGATGATTTAACTGGAACGAGTATTCCTAAAGCATATACTTTCTCTTGGAACGACGAACTGATTTCTCAGTCTTGTTTTGCCGATATAATCACTTCATCTGTTGGTCGAGTAGCTAAAGAAATGAATACAAATACAACAGGAACTCCAATCGTTGTTTATAATCCACTCTCAACGGCTCACAAGGGGTTGGTCAGAGCCTGCATTAGTGTACCTCAAAGCTGTCAGGGTATTCGTGTTTTCGATCCGAACGGAAAAGAAGTAAACGCTCAACTTTTTAAAAATAAGAATGGGAATGCAGAGGTTGTATTTTGCGCGGAAGTTGTACCCATGGGCTATGCCGTTTACGATGTTCGTACAAACAAAACTCAAAAAGTCAGTCAGTTGAAAGTTACGGCAAATACATTGGAAAACCGTATTTATAAAATTGTATTAAACAGTAATGGAGATATATCTTCGTTGATCGACAAACGAAACAATAAAGAGTTGGTTCAGGAAGGAAAAACATTTAGATTAGCTCTTTTCACTAAAAACGAATCCTTCGAGTGGCCCGCTTGGGAAATTGCTAAAAATACCATAGATGCTACTCCCATACCGGTTACTGACAGTGTTTCGATTTCCATAGCCGAAAATGGACCGGCTTGTGCATCTTTGCGTGTAAAACGCAGCTATGGCGATTCCAAGTTTATTCAGTATATCAGCCTGACAGATGGAGCTGCTGATGATCGGGTTGATATTGTAAACGAGATTGACTGGAGAACAACAGATGCACTTCTGAAAGCAGAATTTCCAATGACTGTTAGTAACCCGAAAGCTACTTACGATTTAGGTTTAGGCTTTATCAAAAGAGGAAATAACACGCAAACCTCTTATGAAACGTATGCCCAACAATGGGCGGATATTACCGGTGACGAAGGATATGGCATATCGATTATGAATGATTGCAAGTACGGATGGGACAAACCTGCAGACAATACCTTGCGACTCACGTTGCTACATACCCCAAAAACAAGTGACAGATACACGTACCAATCCCGTCAGGATTTTGGACATCATACGTTTACCTATTCCATCGTTGGGCACGAAGGCCAACCTCAATTAGCATCCATCCTTTCTAAATCGGAAGAATTGAACAATCCGTTGATGGCGTTCGAAACCCCTCGTCACAAAGGCGCCTTGGGTCGTGAATTTTCGTTTGTAAAACTTAGTACTCCACAAATAATTTTAAAAGTGGTGAAGAAAGCCCAAAACGGTGATAAATACATCCTTCGATTCTATGAAACGCAAGGAAAAGAAGCAAAAAATGTTACTGTTGAATTTCCTACCGAGATTGTTTCAGCCGTAGAAACGAATGGAGTGGAAAACGAGATAGGCAAAGCTACTTTTAATGGAAACAAACTGACTTTTTCAACAACGGCTTTTTCTCCCAAAACATTTGCAGTAAAATTAAAAGAAAATATTGTGAAGGCACAGCCGATTCATAATGTGCCTGTTGAGCTACCTTTTACCTACAATGCATTCACTTACGATGCCTTTAATGAAACAGGACAGTTTGATAAAGACGGATGCTCGTATGCCGCAGAACTGATTGACAAAGAAATTGTTAGTCAGGGAATCCCATTCAAAATTGGAAATATGGAAAATGCAAACGTACTGAAATGTAAAAATAACGTGATTGACATTCCCAAAGACCGGAAATACACAAAAGTGTACTTGTTGGCGGCTTCCACCGATGGAGATGTAAAAGCTGATTTTAAATTCGGAAACAAAACTCAAACTTGCGACATCCCTTATTATAGCGGATTTTACGGTCAATGGGGCCAAACCGATTTTACAAAATCATTCGTTAAAAATGTGCCGTTAGCATATATTGGTACCCACCGCCATAGTGCAAAATATGGAAATGAAGCATACACCTTCACATATATGTATCGTATATGCCTTGATATTCCTGAAGGAGCTACACAATTGCAGCTTCCCGATGACAATAGAGTTGCTGTGTTTTCAATCACATTCTCCGACAATTATGCAGATGATGTTAAGGCTATTTCTCCATTGATTTCAACATTAAATTAAAAAAAACGTTTCAATAATCTTAGAAAGTTTCCAATAATCTCATTAATTTTGGAAATTAGAAAAAACTCCCGCAAATTTCGCAGAAAAACAGGTGTATTTCTGCCAATTTTGCGGGAAATAATATTACAATGGGAGCAATGGGAACTTTTTTTTACTATAAAGTCGTGTTGGCTTTATATAAGCCACTCCAACGGAGCTTTTAGTATAAAAACAGATAATTGCTAACATGATATGGTTTCTGACGGAGCTCTGTTAGGATCGAAACTATAATCTATACAAAAGTCAAGACAATATCTATAAAGTACCATTTAAACATAAAGTTATTTGATGAAAAAAAATAGTGCTCTTCTCATTTTTCTTGCTTTCAGTGCATTTATTCAATTGGGCATTGCCTCTAACCCAAATCCACTGAAATTTAATGCGGACGGAACATTTAAAATTGTTCAATTTACCGATACTCATATAAGTTACTTGAAGCTTGATAATTCAATGAAAACCATCGAAACAATGCGCGCTGTGTTGGATTTGGAAAAGCCTGATTTCGTAATATTTACCGGAGATAATGTTACCGAATTGCCTTTGAAGGAAGGATTGCAACTTTTAGTTGAACCCGTTGTAACCCGGCATATTCCTTATATTTTACTCTTTGGAAATCATGATACCGAACCCGGAATGAAAATCAGCAGGACGGATCTTGGCAAAATGACCCGAAAACTACCCGGCTACTACAATATCGAATCGGCAAAACACATTAAAGGGGTAAACAACTATCTTGTAAAAATAGAAAATGCCAATTCATCCAAAACAGAGGCGTTGTTGTACTGCATGGATAGTAATGATTATGACTCTATTGCAGGAAAAAGAGCTTACGCCGGTTTTAGTCCCGACCAGATTGAATGGTACAGGAAGAGCAGTAAAAAACAGTCCCTTAATAATCACCGTCAACCCGTCCCATCCTTGGCATTTTTTCATATTCCATTGCTTGAATACGCTGATCTTAACGATAAATCAACTTCGTATATCGGTATGTATAATGAAAAACCTTGCCCTCCGGTTTTAAACACCGGAATGTTTGCTGCAATGCTAAAATGTGGTGATATTATGGGATGCTTTGCAGGGCACGACCACGACAACGATTTCGTTTTCAATAAATTAGGCATATATTTGGGCTATGGCCGATTTACAGGTAGCAACAACACGTACACGCATTACGAAAACGGAGCCAGGGTGATTGTACTTGAGCAAGGACAACGAAAATTTAAATCCTGGATTCGTTTAAAAGACGGCACTTCGTTATGTGAGTTTACTTATCCTGATGCCATCCCGATGTTAGACGCACATACATTTTAACGAAAATAAAACGAGCATGTTTTTACAAAAACACAAACCTGCATAAAAATGAAGACATGCGAATTCCAGCCGGCAACTTAAAAACAAATTGTTTACTGATGAAAATTTAGAACACATAAAATACATATTTCGGATTATAACGAGAGTGTCCAATAAGCATTTTGTTTCTTTTGTATCAAGTTTTTGTGTTTCCTGTGAAATTGATAAATATTTATTACGCAAGGCTTCACGGAAAAATTGCAGAGTTACATAGAAGAATATTCTAAAAATTTTGTTTCCTTTTAAACTTGTCAAGCATCCTTATATCGGGAATGATATGACATTATGTTGTTCCTCTTACTTAAATCCTGAGCCGATAAAAAGAACTTATTTGGTCAGCTAAAAGCTACACCTACCCTCCTGCTTCATTCAAAAACAAGCTTTAACTGTTGCGTATCTTCCTGTTTCTTGTCTGTTTTTTTTGTGAGAATAGTGCGGATGTATTCCGGTGAAGTTTCATGGACGGTATAGGCCGGAAGTTCATTACAGGTGATAAAATACTGCGCTTTTTTCATCACAATGCCCATTTTTTTAAGCGATGAAGCGTTCAAACGTCCGTAACGACGCGAAACGATGATCATTTTGGCCGATTTCACCCCAATGCCCGGAATCCTCAGAATTTGATGATAATCGGCTTTATTGATGTCCACCGGAAAATACTCCGGATGGCGCAATGCCCACGAAAGTTTCGGATCTAATTCCAGTTCGAGGTTCGGGTGCTTGTCGTTCACAATTTCATCCACACCGTACTCATAAAAGCGCATGAGCCAATCGGCCTGATAGAGGCGGTTTTCGCGCACCAATGGTGGTTGTTTGAGCATCGGCAGGCGGTTGTCATTGGTATTCACCGGGATATAACCCGAATAATACACCCGTTTCATGCTCGGCCGCTGGTACATGGCCGCGGAGGTATTGAGTATTTGCTGGTCGGAATCGGGGGTAGCTCCTATGATCATTTGGGTGCTTTGCCCGGCAGGCGCAAACCTTGGCGCCGAATGGTATTTTTGGCGCTCTTCAACACTTTCGAGCACACCTTGCTGAATATAGGCCATAGGCTTGTAAACACTTTCATAATCCTTATCGGGAGCCAGAATCTTCAGGTTTTGCTCCGAAGGAATTTCAATATTAACACTGAGTCTATCGGCATAACGGCCAGCTTCCTGGATCAACAACTCGCTGGCCCCGGGGATGGTTTTCATGTGGATATAACCGTTGTACCGGTGATCGACCCGGAGGTTTTTCACTACCCGCACCATCCTTTCCATAGTATAATCGGGATTGCCCAGCACACCCGAACTGAGGAAAAGACCTTCGATATAATTCCGCCTGTAAAACTCAATGGTCAGCTCCACCAATTCGTCAACCGTAAAAGTCGCACGTTTCACATCGTTGCTCCGGCGATTTACACAATAGGCACAATCGTACAGGCAATGGTTAGAAAGCATTATTTTCAACAACGAAACACAACGTCCATCCTCCGTAAAGCTATGGCAGATGCCCCATCCTGACGCGCTTCCTATACCGCCCGAAACACTTTTCCGGGTAGTGCCACTGGATGCGCACGAGACATCGTATTTGGCTGATTCAGAGAGTATTTTAAGCTTTTCGAGAACTTCCTGTTTCATTTTTATTCGGGATAAACCTGTTGTGCAAAGGAACAAATTTTATTTGATTTTGTGACATTCAATATGCATAAAATAACAGGATTGTTGATAAGTTTACCCCTTGTGTTTTTTAACGACCTGAATATAAAAAACATTACTAAGACCTGCGAATATTCTCGTACAATCAACAATATTGATTATTTTTGCAATTTAATTTACAAACATACATGGGAAAAGTAAGAGTGCGCTTTGCACCAAGCCCCACAGGGCCTTTACATATCGGCGGTGTACGTACCGCCTTGTACAACTATCTTTTTGCTAAACAGCAGGGTGGCGATATGCTGCTACGAATCGAAGATACCGATTCCGCCCGTTTTGTGCCGGGTGCCGAGGAATATATCGTGGAATCGCTTAGCTGGCTGGGTATCAACATTGATGAAGGAATAGGCGCTGCAACCACCGGAAAACATGCTCCATACCGCCAAAGCGAACGTAAAACTATCTATAAACAATACGTGCGACAACTGTTGGATGCCGGAAAAGCCTATTACGCTTTCGATACGCCACAGGAATTAGATGCGCGGAGGTCTGCTGTCCCTAATTTTCAGTACGATGCTTCGACCCGCAACGACATGTCCAATTCGCTTACCTTGCCCGAAGCCGAAGTGAATGAGCGCATTAAAAACGGCAACCAATATGTGGTGCGGATAAAAATTGAACCCAACGAAGAAATCCATGTAAACGACCTGATTCGCGGCGAAGTAAAAATCAGCTCTTCGGTGCTCGACGACAAGGTTTTATACAAATCGGCGGATGAGCTACCTACTTACCATTTGGCCAATGTAGTGGACGATTACCTGATGGAAATTTCGCACGTTATCCGTGGCGAAGAGTGGCTTCCGTCCGCTCCGCTGCACGTGTTGCTTTACCGTTACCTGGGCTGGGAAGATAAAATGCCAAGGTTTGCTCATTTGCCTCTGCTACTCAAGCCCGATGGAAACGGAAAGCTCAGCAAACGCGATGGCGACAGGCTCGGATTTCCTGTTTTCCCTTTGGACTGGACTGATCCGAAAACCGGCGACCTCTCATCGGGTTACCGCGAAGCCGGATATTTCCCCGAAGCTGTGGTGAACTTTCTGGCACTGCTCGGCTGGAATCCCGGCAACGATCAGGAAATCTTCTCGATGGACGAGCTTATCGGATTATTTTCGCTCGACAGGGTGAGCAAAAGCGGTGCTAAGTTCGACTACGAAAAAGGCAAATGGTTTAACCATAAATACATACAAAGTAAACCGATAGAAGAAATCGCTGATGTTTTTCAAAAACAATTGGTAGAAAAAAATATTTTTGAAGATTTGGGCAAAGTAACTCAGGTAGTTTCGCTAATACGCGAGAGGGTTAATTTTGTTACCGAATTATGGGAGCAGTCCAGCTATTTTTTCGAAGCACCCGATTCGTACGACGAAAAAGCGGTACAAAAAAGGTGGAAGGCCGAAACTCCGGGGCAGCTCATCGAATTGATTTCGATTCTTGAACCCATCAGTGATTTTTCGGCTGAAGAAACTGAAAACATCGTGAAAACCTGGATCGAATCAAAAAACTATCATATCGGAAATGTGATGAATGCGTTTCGATTATCGGTTGTTGGAGCGACCAAGGGTCCTCATATGTTCGATATCACGGCCATCATTGGCAAGGTTGAAACTATCCGGCGAATCAAAAAGGCGATTGAGGTGATTCGATGATGTGATGATGTGATGATTGTTGGTATGATCATGAAGAAGCAATGCAATTTATTAGCAATTTAGTATTTAGAGGAGATGGAGTAAATATATGAAAAAGGTTCTTATTATTACCTATTATTGGGTGCCGAGCGGTGGTGCTGGCGTTCAGCGCTGGGTAAAATTCACAAAGTATCTCCGCGATTTCGGCTGGGAACCCATCATCTATACTCCTGAAAATCCTGAGTATCCATCTACGGATCATTCATTCGAGAAAGATATTCCGGAAAACACAACCGTTATCAAAACTCCGATTTGGGAACCCTACAAATTTTACAGAAGCCTTACCGGGAAAAAAGGTGAACCTATCAACGCGGGTTTTATTCAGGAAAATACAAAGCAGAACTGGAAAGATCAGCTTTCCATCCGGATACGTGGCAATTTTCTGATTCCTGATCCCCGCCGGTTCTGGATTTCGCCTTCAATAAAATTTCTGAGCAGGTTTATTCCTGTTAATAAAATAGATGCGGTCATTACTACCGGGCCTCCGCATTCGATGCACATGATAGGATACGGATTAAAAAAACGTTTTCCTCAATTACCCTGGATCGCTGACTTCCGCGACCCATGGACGAATATCGATTTTTACAAAGATCTCCATCTCACAAAAATGGCCGATGCTATTCATCGTCGGATGGAACGCAGAGTAATTAAAAATGCGGATGTAGTGTTGGTGGTTTCGAACGGAATGAAGGATGAATATCAATTGTTAGCTCCCAAAAACCTGAAGGTTATTCCCAACGGTTACGATCAGGCCGATATTGAATCGGTCAATGTGCCTTTGGATAAAAAGTTTACCATTTCGCACATCGGTACGCTGAACGCCGCACGTAACCCGGTGGTTGTGTGGAAGGTCCTGAAAGAAATTTGCAATGAAAATTCCGGTTTTAAATCCGACCTGCAAATACAGTTGGTTGGGAAAGTAGATTTTTCGGTACAGGAAGAGATAAAAGCAATAGAACTGGCTGAAAATCTACTGAAAATAGATTACTTATCGCATGACGAAGCGATAGCAAAACAGCAATCGTCCCAGGTACTTTTGTTATTGATCAACAATTCGGGGAATGCCAAAGGTATTCTTACCGGAAAATTTTTCGAATACCTGGCAGCTCATCGTCCCATTCTGGGAATAGGACCATCGGATGGCGATGCCGCGGAAATTCTGAAAGAGACCGGCGCCGGTGTGATGGTCGATTTCGACAATTCGGAAAAGGTTAAAAAAGCTATACTTTCCTTATATTCAAAATATAAGGAGAACAACAACACGCTTCATTCAGGTTCGGTGGAACGTTACAGCCGTCGTTCGCTCACAGCCGAACTGGCAAAAGTATTGAATGAGGTTTTACCCGAATAGAAAAATAAATTACCAAAATCATTGTTCAGCAGAAGCAGAAATTCATCTTCTGAAAAAAGATGAAAATATAAATATGAAGAAAATAATAACCGTCGTAGGTGCTCGCCCCCAATTCGTAAAAGCAGCCACTTTGAGCCGCCAGTTTCGCCTGTTGGATGTTAAAGAAGAGATTATCCATACCGGACAACATTTCGATGCCAACATGTCGGATGTGTTTTTCGAAGAGATGGAGATTCCAAAGCCCACCTTCAGGCTTAATATACATGGGGTTTCGCATGGAGCAATGACCGGTAGGATGCTCGAAGGGATTGAAGAAATACTGATGAGCCGGAAGCCCGACGGCGTATTGGTGTACGGCGATACCAACTCAACGCTGGCAGGCGCGCTGGCAGCTGCCAAGCTAAATATTCCAGTATGCCATGTGGAAGCCGGACTCCGTTCGTTCAACATGCAAATGCCCGAAGAGATCAACCGGATACTTACCGACCGTATTTCGTCGATGCTATTTTGCCCGACCGATGCAGCGGTGAAAAACCTCGAAAACGAAGGATTCCAGGCCATGCCGGCAAAAATATACAAAAGTGGAGACGTTATGCAGGATGCCGCTCTTTATTATGCCGAAAAAGCTCAGCTAACATCGAACATCCTCCGTAAAACAGGGCTGAAAAGGTTTGTGCTCGGCACCATTCACAGGCAGGAAAATACCGATAACTTCGAAAACCTGAAGAACATTATCGATGCGCTGAACGAAATACACAAACAAATACCGGTGGTAGTTCCGATGCATCCCCGAACTCGTAACATACTGGCACAAAGATACCGCCTACCAGAATTTATAGTGCTCGAACCGGTTGGCTATTTTGATATGATCATGTTGCTCAAATCGTGCGAACTGGTATTGACCGACAGCGGAGGCGTGCAGAAGGAAGCCTTTTTCTTCGGCAAACAGTGCATCACACTACGCGAACAAACCGAATGGGTCGAACTGGTCGAAAATGGATTCAACATTCTGACAGGCAGCAACAAGCAAAAAATCATTGAAGCCTTTGCCACCTCACGCTCCCGCACCGCCGACTTCAGCATGAACCTTTACGGGAACGGACATGCAGCGAAAGAAATAGCCGGAATCATTTCAAAATCCTGATCAACAATAAGATGCAAATAGGAAGAAAAGATGTGATATGGAACATAGCCGCCACGTTTATGCGGGTGGCTTCCGGGTTAATAGTACTTCCACTGGTACTTCGCTTATTATCAGTAAACGAGGTTGCCATGTGGGGAATCTTTTTGAATGTAGGAAGTTTTGCCACATTACTTGATTTTGGATTTTCAAATTCTTTTACAAGAAATATCTCATACATTTTCGGAGGAGTTAAAACTCTTAAATCGAAAGGTTTTAATATAGCAAGCGAAAATGAAAAGGAGGTTGATTTTAGTTTGCTTAAAAGCGTAATTAGTTCGATGCGTTTTTTTTATGGAATTATATCCGGAGCATTTCTACTTTTTTATGCCATTGCAAGTCCATATTATTTACAACTAATATTTAATAAAAATGCAGGCTATGCAAACACTCATCATATAACATTAGCTTGGTACATTTATGGAGTTCTGGTTGCATATCAATTATATACATACTATTATAATTCTTTACTTACGGGCAGAGGGCAAGTTAAAAATGTTTTACAGATTACCATAATTGGTCAAGCCTCAAGAATTATTTCATCCGTAATTTTTCTTTTACTTGGATATGGTTTAATATCACTTGTCATTGGACAGTTTATATGCGATGTAATAAATAGAACTCTTTGTTATTTAGCATTTTACAATAAGGAAACCAAAAGAAACTTAAAGATTTCTAATAAAATCCCAATCAAACAGATCATGGGTATAATGACTCCCAATGCTATAAGAATCGGGATAACAAGTATAGGCAGTTTTTTTATCAATAAAATGGTTATGTTTATTGGGCCAACTATGCTTATTGCAAAGGATATTGCATCCTTTACGACAACACAGCAAATGATAAATTTAATCATCTCATTTGGAGGAATCTGGATAGGAACTTATTATCCTCAAATTAATTTATACAGAGTTAATAATAATCAAGAAGGAATTAAACGTTTATATCTTAAATCCAAATTAAATATGTTTTTATCATTTTTTATTTGTGGGTTGGGATTAATATTTATAGTTCCAGAATTATTGGAAATTATTAGAAGTAAGACACAACTATTACCATCTTTAATGATATTGGCATTTCTCGTTTTTGCATATCTTGATGCAAATCAGGGGTTAGCCAGTACCATATTATTAACAAAAAATGAAGTCCCATTTGCAAAAGCAGTTATCTTATCTGGGTTGGGAACCCTGGTCTTACTTTACTTAAGTTTGAAGTATTCAAATCTTGGCCTGTGGGGTATGGTCTTGAGTGCAGGCATTGCTCAATCTTTATATCAAAACTGGAAATGGCCTTTGTTGATGAAGAAGGAGTTGAATATCAAACTTAAAGATTATGTGAATCTGATAATAGATATTTTAAAAAGAAAAGAAAAAATTTAAACATGAAGATTTTAGGAATTGTAACCTCATATTATCCTGATTTAAATGAATTGAAACATAACATCAACTCATATATCAATGGGTTAGACGCTTTAATAATTTGGGAGAATACGCCAAAAGAATATAGCCAAATACAAACTATTAAAGAATATTTAAATAATGAAAAGATCACCGTTTGGACAACAGGTAAAAATGAATATATAGCCAAGCCATTCAATATAGCAATAGCATGGGCAGAAGAAAAAGGATTCACCCATTTACTCACAATGGATCAGGATAGCTATTTCCAAGAGAATGATTTTCTTAGGTTCTGTTCATTAATTGAAAAAAACAAAGATGATAAAATTGCTATCTTTGCTCCTTCAATAAATTACGGTGATAAAAACATTGAAGGATTTGTAGAAACAAAAAGTGCAATAACCTCAGGATCAATACACAACACAGAACTATTCAAGACTATAGGAAATTATGAAGAAGAATTGCCTATCCATATGGGAGATGTTGATTTTTGTATAAGAATAATTAAATCTGGTTTTAGAGTTGTATATTCCCCATCCATAATACTTAAACATAAACTTGGCTATAATAGAAAAACAAAATGGGGATTTATTATTAACCCTTACCCAGCTCAAAGCACTTACTATATTGTAAGGAACAATATAGTTCTTTGGAAAAAATATCCGGAATTATTCCCCTTAAATACCCGCTATTATTTTATAAAATACCGAATTATTTACAGGGTTTCTAAGTTGTTTTTTGAAGAGGATGCGTTAAGAAAATTGAAAGCCATAGTTTTGGGGATTATTCATGGAATAAGGAACAGAACTGGTGAATATTCTATTTGAAAATGAGATTATTAGGGGTTGTTACGACATATTATCCAAATAGAACTGAATTTATCAGAAATATAAAATCATATTATTCGGATCTTGACTATTTGATTATATGGGACAACACGCCTGTAGATGATAGTTTTTTGAATGATTGCTTGAAAGAAATTCAATCAACTCAGATTGAAATAAGAACAACAGGTAGAAATGAGTTCCTTGCATACCCGTTTAATCAGTGTATTGAGTGGGCAATCTCGCATAACTTCACCCATTTACTTACAATGGACCAGGATAGTTATTTTGAAAATAATCAATTTTTATTATTTAAGAATAACATTTTAAAATTTAATGATGAAAAAGTAAAGGTTTTTACTACTGAAAAAAAAGAGAACCACAAAAAGTACAAAGAAACATCAAAAGAACCAATTGAAATAGAAAATGCAATAACATCCGGAACTGTTTACGATCTTAATATTTTTTGTAAAATAGGCGGTTTTCGAGAAGACTTCCTTATCTATATGGTTGACATTGAATTTTGCATGAGGGTAAGAAAGAATAGATATAAAATAATTTGTTTTCCACAAATAGTTTTAAATCATTTTACTGGATATTCTCAAAGAAACAAGTTGGGATTTAAAATTGATAATTATTCTGCGCAAAGCACATATTACATAATAAGAAATGTTATATTAAACTGGAATTTATACCCTGATAAATACACAAAAAAAGAAAAAATATTATTTTTCAAATATAAAGTTCTTTACCGTATTTTAAAGCTGTTTTTTGAAAAACAACCTATTCTTAAGTTTAAAGCTATTTTAATGGCTGTTTATCATGGCTACAAACACGTTTCAGGGAGGTATGAAGTAGCTTGAAATATTTGATTATCCAAATTAAAAAGTAATTATTTACACAAAAACATATTAGCATATGAGGATTTGCTTTTATTTTCCATCTTTAAAAAATGATCGTAACGATGCAATTTTCAGTTGTATGTATTCAAGTTTCTTTGCTGAACTTGAAAAAGAAGGAATGCAAGTTAAATTCACCACTGAGTTAACTGAAATAGAAGGAGATGTTTTAGTAACAGGGATTGGTGGAGGCTGGGAGCCTCATGCGGCAAGAGCTATGAATATATTCAAGGGACCTGTAATCTTGAATATATACAATTCTTACATTTGTTTCAACAGATCCTTTTTAAAGCATTGGAAATCAAAAATACTTTTTGCCTACAACCCTGATTACGCCACCTTAAATTTCGAAAAATATAATTCTGTTGGAATTAAATATTATGATTTCCCTTTTGGTTCCGATGAAAAAGTTTTCTTCCCAATTGATGTCGAAAAAAAATATGATATAACATTCATCGGCAATGCTGATAGTGGCTTCGGACGTGAAAAATATGTAAAAGCTCTGATTGACTTATCAAAAAGAAAAAACTATAAATTTTTTTTAGCTGGGCATGGATGGGAAAAATATGGTTACGAAAAACGGATTATAAAACATGGATCGGATACAAATTTAATCTACAATCAATCAAAAATATGTGTCAACATCCATAATAATAGACAGTTTGCTGGAATAGATATAGAAATGGATGCCAACAATCGATTGTTTGATCTGGCTATGGCTCAATGTTGTCAGATAAGTAATGGTGAATTAATGGTAAGCAAATATTTCACAAAAGAAGAAGTTCTTACAGCAGACGATCCTGAAATATGGATCAGCTATGTAGATCGGTGTATTGAAAATGATCAATTGAGACATACCTTGGCTAATAATGCTCGTACCAAAGCATTAAATGAACACACATGGAATGCGAGAGCCAAAGAGTTTAATAATTTGGTTAATAGACATTTCTTGCAATATAACTCTAATCAACAAAAAGTTGGTTTTTTTCTTAAATTATTTCGGATTATGGATCAATATATAGTTCCCATGTATCGAATAAAAGAAATCAGAATGATAAGATTTATTCTATATAAAACAGGATTTTATGAATACAAATGAGAAGTCAAGGATACACCTCCAACAAAAGCCCCTTGTGTCTGTTTTGGTACCTGTTTTTGGTGTGGAAAAATACATTGATAGATGTGTAACGTCATTATTTCAGCAGACGTATAAAAACCTTGAGTTTATTTTTGTTGATGATGGAACTAAAGATAATAGTATGTTGATTCTTGAAAAAGTGATCAAGAACTACCCTGAAATCAATAATTCAATTAAAATCATCAAACACTCCGTAAATAAAGGGATTGGCTTCACTAGGGAAACAGCGCTGAATGCTGCGATAGGCGAATATATTATATTTATTGACAGTGACGATTACGTTGATAGTAATATGGTTGAATTAATGATAAATGAAGCATTGAAAAATAATGCTGATATGATTTTTTGCAACATTATAAAAGAATATGAAACGGGAATTGCAGAAATTGTTGAGAATATATTTAACCAAAATAAACTGGAGATTATAAACAGCTCATTTTCACAGCCATCGCTATGTAATAAACTCATAAAAACCGCTGTAATTAGAAACAACAACCTAACTTTCAACCCCGAGATTCACTACGGTGAAGATTTGGCTTTTACTCCGCGTGTAATTTATTTCTGCAATCAATTTGCACATATCGAAGCACCTCTTTATCACTATGTTATTCGAAACGCGGAATCATACACGGTATCTTACACTGCATTTCATTTGGATCAAACCTTAAAGGTTATAGGCGAATTGGTTACCTTCTTCAATAGTTTACCGGATAAGAACAATTACGCATACTCTCTCAACCTACTAAAAGCTATCAGAAAGGCGAAGATCATCCGCAGCGGCATTTTTGAAAATAAATGCATTATACTTTTTCCCGAGTTAAAGTTCTCATATATAAAAATGAATATTGATTTAAAATCAAAAGTTATTTTATTATTAGCGTCTTTGAGGTTTCGTTTTTTATTAAAGTTCTTTGTTAGAATATTATTGGCAAAGAAAAGATAATCAGATTACGTATACTTTTTTTTATTATCTCTAATCCGTTCTCCATCTTCTCTCCACTCTGTTTTAGGCGTTATTTATTTGCACTTCATATATCGTTTTAACGATGAAACAAAGGAAGCTATACAAAGTCTGCTATCAAAAATAAGCATGGAGGGTGATTATGTGGGATTTCATATCAGAGGAGGAGATAAATACCTCGAACATAATTTATTAAGCGTAAATGAATATATCGACAAAGCTGAATCGGTTACCGATATTCGCCAAGCGTATGTGTTCACCGACGATTATTCAATTTACGAACTACTTTGTGCCGAATATCCCTACTGGGAATTTTACACCCTTGCCCAAAAGGAAGATGAAGGTTATTTCCACAAACAATTTATAAAATTGCCGGTTGATGTGCGCAAAGCGAAAATGGTTTATATGTTTGCCTCTATCGAGATGTTGAGCAATGCGCGCCATTCATTCTGCACATATAGTTCCAATGTTGGGATGTTCCTGGGTATGAGAAACCGTACGAATGTTTGCGGCATTGATTTCGATGACTGGAGGATTTGGTAAATCTCAATACCACCCGTGTTTTTCGCAAGTTTCGCAGGCCGTTGCCGATTTCATGGGAATCCGGTATTCGAGCATGACTTCATGGGTTGAAAACGTGGAATAGCCTTTGATAAAAGCATGGTCGTACGAATAGCAGACTCTGAATTCAGGGGTTACATATATACCTGCTTGAAGTACAGCTATCTTCGATGTTCTGTAACTCAACCCCACTTCAAAAGCATCCCTAATTCCTGCTTTCAATCCGTTTACAGTAGAAAATCTAAACATTGTGTTAAATTCGGCCACCGTTACATTCTGTCGGTTCATCACCTGTAATCCGACATCAAATCTTACACTTTCGTTGATTTTATTTTTATATACAAAATACCCGACTCTATGATTGATAATAGAAAACAATGTATCCGGATTTGCTAAGGAGAATAAATGAGTGGTTGATGCTCCAATGGTAAAGTTCTTGTTTTGAAATTCCAATCCAATGTTGGCATCGGGTCGCGCCGAATGACTTTCATAGTTGTACAAAGTCGGGTCAGTAGGTGTTTTCGGATTGAATTTTGACACATCTACATTCCTGAGGTAAACCCCGGCAGCCGCGCCAAAAGAGAAACTCCAATTTTCGTTGTCGGTGAGCATATAAGCATATTGGAACATGGGGTTGATGACCGAGGTAAACCCTACGTTATCGCTTATCAACGATAAACCGAAAGCGGAATGGAGAGGCTGGTAATAATCGGAAACCTGAAAATAGAACACTTTAGGAGCACCATTTATATTGGTCCACTGACTTCTGACACTTCCTGAAATAAACATATAATCAGGCCTTGAAATAAATGCAGGGTTGTAGTATGCTTTATTCGCCCAATGCATGGAAAGATTAATATCAGCTTGAGCAAATATTTTTATCGCTGAAATAAAATTTAGCCCAAAAAGGACTAAAATATAAAACAATCTTCTTTTCATAATTAATTTATCTGATCAAAGTTACATAACCTGTTCTATTATAAGCTTTTCCGGCTTGATCCGTATATTTTATGTAGTAAAAATAGGTGTCAGGTTTCATTTTCGTCCCCTTGTAAGTTCCGTCCCAGCCTTCATTTCCTTTATACAACACCACCCCGTATCTATCTATAATCTGGAGGTCAACGTTTTCCATAAACACATCATCCACTCCATCTCCATTTGGAGTAAAGACATTGGGAATATCCATATTCACCGTTATCCTCTTTAGCGATTCCGAGGTACAACCATTTCCGTTTGTTGCAGAAAGTAAGATAGTAAAACCGAATGTAGTAAAGTTTAAATTATATGTGTGATTTACAGTATTTCCAGAAAGAGCAGTTCCATCCCCCATATCCCAAGCGTATGTTACTCCATCTTCCGGGCTCAAAACAGAACAGGTAACATTAGGTTCTGATGTTGATAATTCTCCGGGATTAACCGTAAAATCAGCACTCGGCAATTCACTTTCCATCACGCTAAAAGTGGCTGTCTGGGTACATCCATAATCATTTATAGTGGTTACCTGATAATTGCCGGCCTTGCTTACATCGATCGAAGCGGATGTTTCACCTGTATTCCATTGGTAGTTATTTCCACCCAAAGCTGTAAGAGTAGTAGAATTTCCTTTGCAGAAAACGTGATTACCATTGATAATTAGATTGTTTTGGGGATAGGTCATTAATTTAACTTTATAATTAATCGTACATTCGTCATCTGTCATTTTACAAGTATATTCATTTTCATTGTTAGGTTTTAACACATCTATCGACTGAGTTAATCCGACAGAAACATCCTGATTATCAAACCATTCATAACTATTATAACCATCAGGTGCAACTAATTTAATGGTTGAATTAGGGCAGAAATTAATTGAATCAGTAGTATAATCACTACAATCAAGAGTTAATTTAGAAACAAACACATCGTAATTACCAGAAGATTTATTTATTAAGCCCAATTGATCGAAGACAATCATGTTACTACTAAAATCACCTGCCAAATAAATATTTTTTTCTTTATCGAGTCCAATCGAATACCCATATTCAGTCAATGAACCTCCATAATTTTTAGCATACTTGAATATTCCTTTCGAATCACATTTCATAAAAAACATATCCTGAGTTCCTGAAAAGGTATTCGTCAACTTTATTTTATCAAAACTTATAGAAGAACTACTAAAATAACCTGTAGTGTATATATTTCCTAACAAATCAGTAGCCACAGAACAAATATAATCGTCTGAACCAGAATTTCCTGGCGTTTTAGCCCATAAAACAGAACCGTTATTATCTATACTTGAAATAAAAGATTTACTATTCCCACTGTAGTTATTTTTCAGTTTTATAGCATCGAAAGTGATGTTATTCCCTTTAAAATATCCTACCAGATTTATACCATCTGATTTACTTAAAGAAACAGATAAGCCAGAATCATCCCCGGTACTTCCAAAGTCTTTTAACCAAACACAATTACCAATTGAATTCAACTTGCATAAAAAAACATCTCTGTATCCGGCATTCTTATTATTTATCGATGTGTTACCGAAGAATAACGCTGAACTGGAAAATTCACCTGTAATATAAACATTGTAATCTTTATCAACTGTTAAAGACTTTCCAATATCATGGTTATCACCTCCTAAATTTTTTGCCCATATCACATTTCCATCTGGATCATATTTTGCTACCAAAACATCCTGATCTACACCACCATAATTTGTAAGATAGTACGAACCTAAAGCTATGGATTCGTCCTGAAAGAAACCTGTCAAATATAAATTTCCTTTGTCATCTGTGGTTATATTCGTAATACTATTACTTAAATACGAATTTTCCGCTATTTGCTTTCCCCAAATAATGTTTCCATTCTCATCAAATTTCAGCAAAAATCCATGTCCATAATTCACATTGTTATAAATATTTATATTACCTATACTTAGAACTGATTCCCGTAACGCTCCACTCATAAAAATATTACCCGAAGGGTCTACTGCAACAGAACTTGATCCTGAATTTTCAGCATAGAAGTTTTTCATCCAAAGATTTTTTCCTGCTTCATCATATTTCGCAATAAACATTTCGAGAGATGGATAATTTGGATTTGAAATGGTTATATTGTCGGTTGTTAACGAATTGCTATTAGTTACACCAATAACGACAACTTCATTTTTGGAAGTAATAGCTATTCCTCTTATATTATCCGTATCAATGCCTCCAATACCCTTAACCCAAGAGAAACGAGTATTTAGTCCGTTGACAGAATAAACTAAAAGAAATAACAATACAATTAAAATTTGCTTTTTCATATTTATTATTAAGAATTCGATTGTTAATGATTACATTGGGCAAAGATAAATATTTAACTTAACATTTACAATCGTATCTATAAATTATTTTAATAATTCTTGAAAACAAAAAAGCGGACAATCTCCCCACAGGAAATTGTCCGCCTTTACTTATCAATGAATATTTTATTTTTCTACCGGATCAATAGCGATACCGTAGGCTTCTACATCAGGAGTAAAGAATGTTACATCTTTCGATGAAATGGTGGTGTATTGGGTGGCCAGCTTCACCATTTTCACCCCACTACGGTGCAGGGCGTTACCATCGTTTTTATAAGCATCCGGACAACGGTAAGCCCAAAATACTTTCCCGGAAAGATTATCGACAGCGATGCCGGTGATGAACAACGATGGATCGTCCATAGGCGAATTGTCAATACAATAAGCGTTCGTTCCATCGATATTGGCTACCCAGAATCCAACTTTATCGGAGGGAGCTGTTACCGAGAAATATATTTTTTGATTGATTTTGTCGATACAGAACGCCCGGATAGAATATGCCGTAAGTATCGGGCTGTAGTTTTGAGCACCAATGTTCGACGGATCAAAACGGTACAATCCTTTGCCGGAGCCGCCTTTTGCCCAGAAAGCAATATTGTCGTATTCCTGAACACCTCCGCTGAACTGCCCTGTAGCCAGGCCACCAAGGTTCAGTTTATCCACGCGGGCCAGGTAATACGGTTGCTTCATCTGTTCGTCATATCCAAGCCAGCTGAACGTAAAGCCGGTTGTTCCTATCGGTGTCCGGTACACAAAGTCGCTGTAATCAGTCCAATAAATGTAATTATCGCCTGCACACCCATTGTAGAAGCCGAAATGAGAGCTTGACCCACTATTGTTCGAAAGTGTACTTACGGCATCGTTGTTCAGGTTGATGCGTCTGAGGCTGCCATCGCCCGAAGTGTTAGTGAGCCAGTCCGATTGATAATTCACGTTGGAACCAGCATCAAAAATAAAACAGAAATCGCCCGATGCCGAAAGGTTGAACGGATGGCTTCCCGATGAAATTTTGGTATCTTTATAATCTTCGGAACCAGCGCTGAAAATTCTTTGGCGGAGTATATTCCCATCCTTCCGGGCTATCAGCAAACTCCGCGATTTTATATCGTTCACCACAATAAATGTGTCCTTTTCGTAGGCGCGGGTGCCAATAGTCATGTTCAATCTTATTCTCTCTGTAATTCCAGGTTTCGAAAAATATACAATCGGTTTTACTGCCACTGATTTATGGGTAACATCATCGATGGAATCGCCATGCGCATTCTCAGAAAACTCCCACCGGATGGTAACATCCGAATCTTTAGGATTGTAATACTTAGGACTGATTATAAACGATTTATAATAATATACAGTAGTATCAGAACTTTTGATGTGAGGAAGATTATCTTCTATAACTACCGGTTGTACACAAACGTAATTATCGTTGTTGTCGAGTTGAAGTTTCACCAGATAATTTCCTTTCGCCTTATAATAATGGGTTGTGGAATCTTCCGCCGATGAACTGCTCCCATCGCCGAAATACCACTTCACGCTGTTCCAGCCGGAAGATTTGTTGATGAATTTCACCTGCTCGCCAGCAACTAAAGTTTTAGTTTTGACCGTAAAATCAACCACACTGGAAGAATCTTTACAGGAAAAAAATACGAATGAAACCACTATGCTGACAGTCAGCAAAATACCTTTTTCCATAGAGATATTGGTACAACCACATTTGAAAAAACTAAGCAGTTTTGATTTCTGCGGACTATGAAATATTTTCGGTTTGTTGTTCATAAAAAACAGTGAATGAAATGGATATTGAAAAACCTGTTGAGATGTACTTTAATTACACAAATCAGGTATACGTTCCGTATTTCCTTATTATAATTATTTTGTTGATTTTTAATTATTTAAATTTCAATTCTGACAACCACTTGTTTCCCAATCCAAATACTGATTGAGCAGTGCGGATTGCCAAACCAAAACAATGTGCAAATATAAGCATTTATGTGGTGTGAAATTGATTCGGGCAGGTGATAAAATGTTAATTATTGATATTTAATCCAAAGAGCCATACCCGCTTTTGCCCGTGGTTATAATACAGATAAACAGCATATCCGGGATAGCCGGATCCATCAACTTTATCGCTTTTCGAAAGCCTGACAAAGATTGTAAAAAAGAATTTATGCACATCTGAACAAAGAAATACTTTGAGCGTTAATAAATAAGTTGTCCCATTTTTAAAAAGATTTTGAATGAGCATTCCATCGAATCAGATTTCGCACCAGCTGGCAAACGAAAAAATTGGCCGACTGATTTGGAAATATTCGCTTCCTTCCATCGTGGGTACCCTTATCATGTCGATGTACAACGTGGTGGATCGTATATTTCTCGGCCAGGGCGTGGGTGCTTTAGCCATTTCCGGGCTGGCTCTTACTTTCCCGTTCATGATTCTGCTTTTGGCCGTAGGCATGCTTATCGGAGCCGGCTCGGCATCGAGAATTTCCATCACACTTGGCGAAGGCGATACTGAGAAATCGGAAAAGATATTGGCCAACGCTTTTATCCTTACCTTCATCATTACCGGAAGCGCCATTGTACTTTCGTACGTTTTTATGGATAAGATACTCGTGCTGTTCGGTGGCACTGAAGCTACCACCGAATACGCCCGTGAGTTCATGCAGATCATCATTCCAGCCAATATCTTCACCGCGCTGAATTTCGGATTCAACAACATCATGCGGGCTTCGGGCTATCCAAAAAAAGCAATGCTCACCATGATCATCTGCTCCATTCTCAACGCGATTTTCGCGGCACTATTTATTTTTGTATTCAAATGGGGAATACGTGGAGCCGCGCTGGCCACAACTTTGGCTTATGTGGTAGGCTCGGTATGGGTGCTGTCGCATTTCATGCAAAAGAATGTCAACATTCGCTTTCGCCGCAAAAACTTCCGGCTCGAAAAAAATATCGTACTTTCCATTCTCAGCATTGGCATGTCGCCCTTCAGTATGCAGCTGGCTACCTGCGTTGTAGTGATATTGATCAACTCGGTGCTTCTCCGTTACGGCGGCGACCTTGCCATCGGCGCTTACGGGATCATAAACAGTATAATGACACTTACTGTAATGATTATCATTGGATTAAACCAAGGCACACAACCCATTATAGGGTATAATTACGGGGCAAAACTTTATCCCCGCATGTTTTCAGCGTTGAAAAAGGGGGCGTTTATCGCCACTGTCATTTCGACATCAGGATTTATTCTGGGAGAATTTTTTTCGTATCAGATAGTAAGCCTGTTTACAACCGATACTGAATTACAACATATTGCAGCCAATGCCATCCAAATTGGAGTATTTGTATTCCCTATCATCGGGGCGCAAATAGTCATCACCAATTTTTTCCAATCCATAGGAAAAGCCAAAATCTCTATTTTTCTCAGCCTGACGCGGCAAGTACTTTTTCTGATTCCCGGACTGATTATTTTGCCCAAATTCTGGCAATTGAACGGAGTATGGGCGGCTATGCCAGTTTCAGACCTGCTGTCCACCACCCTTTCGTTGATCACCATTTTTTATTTTGTGCATCGTTTCAAAAAAGAGGGGTGGAACATGTGATGGTTTCAGAAAAGCAGAGGACGGATTTCGGCAAAATAAAAAAGCATGAAGAGAATGTCCTTCATGCTTTTTTATGTTTTTACAGTATTTGTTATTTCTGAATCAGCACCCACGCGTCCGGAAAACGGTTATTGATCTCCTTAATGCGAACATGTGCCTGTGTGTAATCATTGAACGAAGCAATAACAACACGGTACATCCCCTGCTCGTTTACCACAACAAACGCGTTGTTTCCTTCATTTTTAAGTGATGTTTGCAACGAGTAAGCATTTGTCTGACTTTTAAAACTTCCTACCACAACATGATATTTGTTTTTCAATACATCGGAGCTGGTGCTGTTATCAGCTAACTTGAAGCTTTCGCTGCGAGTAACTTCAGGTTCGCTGACCGATTGCTTGATTTCACTTGCTGTTGGAGTATTCTGAACCGGCGAAACGGGAGCCGCTGTAGCTGAAGTAGCCTTTATATCAGCGCCGGGGATCTTGGTTACTTTTTGTTTCGACTTACAAGATGCTGCCGCAAAAGCAACAATTACTACTGCTAAAATAATTTGAATTGATTTCTTCATTTTATCTAAATTTTAAATTAGCATGCGAAACGGTGCAAAAGCCGTTTCAACATAGGGTCTTACTCAATAATGGTCAAAGAATTAATTGCAATTGCAAAGATGATAATAAAATCGTTGCCATCCAAGAATGTGTGGATATTTTATGAAAAAATTGCTTTTTAACCAAACAAAATAGATTCTCAAGCGTTAAATACAATAGAAAATAATTCAAATATAACATATAAAAATTTACGATTATGACATTCTCTTTGCCTATATTGCCCTACGCCCATAACGCGTTGGAGCCTGTAATAAGTGAAAAGACCATAAGTTTCCATTATGGCAAACACCATCAGACGTATGTAAATAATCTGAACGGATTGGTAGGTGGCACCGAATTCGAAAACGCAGATTTGGATACTATTGTAAAAAAATCGGACGGTCCTATTTTCAATAACGCGGCCCAAATCTGGAACCACAATTTCTATTTCCTCTCGCTGACACCTGCAAAAGGTACAGCTCCTTCGGCTGCTTTGGCCAAAGCCATCGACGATGCCTGGGGATCGCTCGACAATTTTAAAGCCGAATTCAACAAAGCTGCCGTAGCTGTTTTTGGTTCAGGTTGGGCTTGGTTAGTGAAAGATGCTGATGGTAAACTTTCTATTGTAAAGGAAAGCAATGCCGGAAACCCATTGACCAAGGGTTTAACCCCGCTTCTCACGTTTGATGTTTGGGAACATGCTTATTACATTGATTATCAAAACAGAAGAGCCGACTACGTAGCTGCCCTCTGGGAACTTGTTGATTGGAACGTGGTTTCATCACGCTATTGATAATGAAATAATTATATTACTTTATTAACAAAGCCGGTTATCAGATAGCCGGCTTTGTTATTATAGGTAATTAACATATATTCAGCCATATAAACAGTAATAGCAAAACAAAAAATTGGCTCCGTATCTGTTAAAAATAATAACTAAACATTCAATTTCCTAAAAAAACGAGCCCTATTTTATCGTTGTGTCCTAAAAAAATTATCTTTGCAATCAATTATATCAGATGAAAGCACAAAGTTCCGCAGCATTTAAAAAAAAGATTTATAAAGGCAATAAAAAATGGATAATAGCGGAAATGTAGCTCTCAAGGCAAATCAAAATGTGTATATTGATCAGGTTTCGAAGATGATACACCCGAAGATTTTCCGTTTGACCTTTAAAAAATAAATTATTCACGAATGAAACACGTATTTTTTTCTTTGAAAACCATTTCGGTATCATTATTTTTGGTATTGCTGGCTGTAGGCTGTGGTAAAAACGATGCAAAACCAGCTGATAAACATGATGTAAAACATGAAGGTTTATCAAAATCGGGGCATTTGCCCATTGCTTATATCAACGTTGATTCGCTGCTGATCCACTATCAGTTTGCAAAAGATGCCAATGAATCGCTCACCAGAAAACAGGAAGATTCCCGCCTGAGAATCAACATGCAGGCACGTCAGTTGCAGCAGGAAATGGCCGAATTCAATAAAAAGCTTGAAAACAATGCATTCCTGAGCCGTGAACGTGCCGAACAGGAACAGGCTCGTTTAGCTAAAAAGCAACAGGATTTGCAGGCTCTCGATGGAAAATTGAGCCAACAATTAATTCAGGAACAGCAGAAAATGAGCGAGCAGCTCCGCGATACGATCAACAAATTCCTTAAAGAATACAATAAGGATAGAAAATACGAACTGATTATCAGCAACACGGCCAACGACAACATCTTGTATGCTGCTGATGGTTATGATATTACCAATGATGTTATCAAACTTCTCAACGAACGTTGCGGAGCTAAGAAATAAGTACGTTACTGCTATAAAAAAGAAACAGGACTTGAACTCTCGGTTCAAATCCTGTTTCTTTTTTGTCCTTTTGCAAGGGGAAATTAATTATTTATTGACAGCGAATCGGGGAAAAAGAGATTGTTGTCGGAGACAAAACCCTTTCCGTTTTTACTGCCGTTGTCCCTTGTCCATACGATGCTTACCTCTTTCTTTTCCACCGAAATAATCACTGTTTCAGAGTCGTTTTTGCCATTGTTGCGCGAATAAATCTTCACCCGTTCCCCTTTTTCCCTTGTTTCCAAGGTTTTGATGTAGTGGTTGTTTTCAAGGATCGAAGTAATTTCGGTAACAATTTCTTTTTTGAGTTTTTCATCGGAGCTGTTTTCGAGCGAAAGGATTTTCACAGCGTTCACTTTCGGCATTTTATCATTTTTGTCGGCACCGGCAATTGCTTTCGCGGTGTTAACCATGTCGCCACCCACCACTACATACGAAAATCTTTCATCTTCGGAATATTTTTCAAAAAATTTGTCGAGTGTCTGAGCTTGCGTAGCGAGTGTACTGATGGCCATTACAGCCAAAAAAATTATTTTTTTCATACTGATTTTGATATTTTTAATTGACATTTATTTATTATTGTTTGTTTCTACGAATTACCGGTCATCCGTAAATATCTTTATTTTAATTTTTTAGCGTTATCAATCATTTGTTGCGCTTTCACAAGTTTATCGAGCGCGTTTTGCTCTGTTTCAATTTTTTCCAGTTTTTTCATGGGCTCCAGGTTCCGGCTCAGCAGCCTGTTCACCTTTTCCAGCTTAGTTTCGGCATATTTCTGCACAAACTCCTTTTGCTCAATCCTTTTACCATGTATCACGGCATAATTTGTTTCTTCTTTCGGAAAAAATAGCATGACCGCTATGATAAGTGATGCCGCTACCGCCGAAATACCGCCAACCGTGAGCCAAAGCGACCTGTGATGATTTTTTTTAACTTCAGGAATCAATATCTTCCCGGAGCAAACAGCTGTTTTTTCACTATCGAAAGCCATAAACAGCGGGCGATAAGGCTCATGTTCGGCTCGGATATTTCCGGAAAGGAAATACTCTTTCAGCTCCTGCTCTTCCTCTAAAGTAGAGGTTCCGGCAAAGAATTTTTCCATCAGTTCATCTGTTCTTTCCATATTGTTTTATCTGTTTTTCGTTGTTCGTTCAAAATTTTCTCACGTATGGTTTGCCGGCCTCTCGAAAGGTTTACCCGGATTGCGTTTTCGGATTGACCCGTTATTACGGCGATTTCGGCAAATTCAAGGCCTTCCACATCCCTCAGCCGGATAATTGTTCGTTGCAACTCGGGCAGGAAATCTATCATTTTTTTTATTCGCTCCACCATATCTCGCTGCTCAGTCTGCAAATGAGGTGTTTGGTCTTCATATTCCGATTCGGGTGTGAGTTCTTCAAAATATTTGTGCGTTTTAATAATATCTAAGCAATGATTCCGCACGGATCTCAGCGTAAACGCCTGTATATTTTCCACTTTGTCCAATTCGGCCCTCTTTTCCCAAAGCTTCAGGCTTATCTCCTGAACGGTGTCTTCCGCAGCCTCCTTATTCTGCAAAATGGACTTGGCCAAACGGAACATTTTGTCCCTGAGCGTAAGTATTTCTTTTTGAAATAGGGCTTTATCCATAAATCGCCGGTATTGTTGTTTGAAGCGTTTAATTTGTTCCGTTTATATGAAAGACGACACTCCGCGGAAAATATTACAGAATCTTCCAAAAAAAAATTCAGTTCAGAAATATAGTGTTTTTTTAGCACCCGCAAACAAAAAAATGAAAGATTTCTTTTTATCATCTTTCAACACTTTAACGGTGAGAACACATAAATCACATATAAACAGGAACATAAAAAAGTCATTCGCAACCATTTCTTCAGCTGATTTACCAGGTTTACCTCATTGCCTCATCTTATTAAGTACGATATTGAGCAATATCCATCTTTTTCGGGAATGGATAAAAAAGTGTAATTTTGTCGATGTATTCAGAAAGGCGAATCAATGATTATGAAAAACTTTTTGCCGGCGCTGTTTTTTTTCGTTTCCATATTGGGTCATGCCCAGTCGCATGACGTGGTTTCGACAACGTATAAGGACGGGATTTTCCGTTCCGAATGCCGTAGCGTGATAGATACCGACCGTAAAACTGCCGATAACGTGGTGGCCGATCTGGTAAACGAATTCCACGAAAAGCCCGATAACCTGTTCAACTGGGCTTTGAGCGGCCTTGGGCTTCAGGGCGAAGGCAACAACATTATTATCATTGTGCTGAAATCGTCCACTTTCGATAAACCGACGGGGATTACTCACGGCCTGATTGACATTGTAGTTCCCGGATTCCATACTTTTAAAGATGTGGCGTTGGATGGAAAATTCTCGTTAAAAACTAAATCGGCTGCCGAAACAGTGGCTTATGGAGAAATATTGACCCAAAACGCCGTAGTAAATCAGGCGAATGGATCATTTTCGGTATTTCCGGTGGCGAATAACAGTAACAAACAGCTGGTTTGTTCGAAAATAGAGATAAAATTCGGCTGGTTTTTTAACATCTTCATTACACAAAAAAGATACAAAGCAATAGTGGACTGGCGGCTTGTGCAATTCAACAAAAACATTGCCTCCGAATGCAAAAAAAGACAGGAAAAGAAATAGTTGGGAAAGAAATATCTTTAAAAATATATGGCGGAAACAACACTTTTGGAAAAATTAGAAGGATTACAACACAAGTTTGAAGAAATTTCGACACTGATCACCGATCCGGCGGTTATTGCCGACCAGAAGCGTTTTGTGAAACTGAACAAGGAATACCACGATCTGGAAAAAATTCTGGAAGCGAAAGGAGAGTATGAACTTACCCTGTCGCATTTGGCCGAAGCAAAAAGTATGCTTGACACTGAGACCGACGCGGAAATGAGGGAAATGGCCAAAGCGGAGATGGATGACCTGGAACCAAAAATTCCCGATATGGAAGAAAATATCAAGCTATTACTGATTCCGGCCGACCCGGAAGATGGCAAAAATGCCATTGTGGAAATACGCGGTGGCACCGGTGGCGACGAAGCTGCCATTTTTGCCGGCGATTTATTCAGGATGTACGGGAAATATTGCGAATCGAAAGGCTGGCGAATGCAAGTAACAAGCTATAGCGAAGGAACTTCGGGCGGTTACAAGGAAATTGTGTTCGAGGTGAGCGGCGAAAATGTATATGGAACGCTCAAATATGAATCCGGCGTACATCGGGTACAGCGGGTGCCCGCCACCGAAACGCAGGGTCGGGTACATACATCGGCGGCAACCGTAGCGATACTTCCCGAAGCGGAAGAGTTCGACATTGAACTCAAAGAGTCGGACATCCGTACCGATATTTTTTGCGCTTCGGGACATGGCGGGCAATCGGTAAACACTACCTACTCGGCTATCAGGCTGGTACATATCCCCACGGGAATAACGGTACAGTGTCAGGACGAAAAATCGCAGATAAAGAATAAGGCCAAAGCCATGATTGAACTTCGTACGCGAATTTACAACATGGAATATCAAAAATATCTCGACAATATCGCATCTAAAAGGAAAACAATGGTATCGACAGGCGACCGTTCGGCTAAAATCCGCACTTACAACTATCCGCAGGGACGGGTTACCGACCACCGCATCAACTATACCATTTACAATCTTTCAGCTTTTGTCAACGGCGACATCCAAAACGTGATCGACCAACTGATCATTGCCGAAAACGCAGAACGACTGAAAGAGAGCGAATTATAAACGTACTCATTGTTAAAAACAATCATCCTATCAATATAAAGAAATGGACAAAAACCAGCTTTTCGAAAATATACGAAGGAAAAAATCGTTTTTATGTGTGGGACTCGACACCGACATCGCCAAGATACCCGAACATTTATTCGATGAAACCGATCATCCCGTATTTGAATTTAACAAAGCCATTATTGATGCCACCGCGCCCTATTGCGTGGCCTACAAACCCAACCTGGCTTTTTACGAAAGCCTCGGACTCGAAGGCTGGGACGCCTTGGAACAGACGGTGGATTATATCCGTGCGAACTATCCCGATCAATTTATTATAGCCGATGCCAAGCGGGGCGACATCGGCAATACATCGGCCATGTATGCCCGCACTTTCTTTGGAAACATGTCGTTCGATGCAGTAACGGTAGCTCCATATATGGGCGAAGACTCGGTTAGCCCATTTCTTACCTACGAAGGGAAATGGGTGGTCGTGCTCGCGCTCACTTCCAACAAAGGCGCTTTTGATTTTCAGCTCATGAAAGATGCCGAAAGCGCTGACCGCCTGTTCGAAAAAGTACTGAGAACCACTGTAAAATGGGGCACAGATGAAAATCTGATGTTCGTGGTAGGAGCTACCAAAGCCGAAATGTTACAAGGAATCCGCGCCATCGTTCCCGATCATTTTCTGCTGGTTCCTGGAGTAGGCGCCCAGGGTGGAAGCCTGCAGGAAGTGGCTATGTACGGTATGAACGCGCAATGCGGTCTGTTGGTTAACTCTTCCAGGCAAATCATTTATGCCTCGGCCGACACCGATTACGCGAAAGCTGCCGGCGCCGAAGCTTTGAAAGTACAAATGGAAATGGAATACCTGCTTTCTCAGGCTGAGCTCATCGATTAAGTTCAATCCGGCAAATAAACGGTCCGATTTACCTTTAACCCTGCTTTTAAGATTATGAATCTAATTTACCTGATCGTCAACAATAAATATCGGCATCGGTTTGGATCGGCGCTGTTGTTCCTTGTTTGCCTCACGGTAATGAGCCGGGCCGAAGTTCCTTTTCATCGGGGCGTAAATCTCACCCAATGGTTCCAGAGTCCAACGCCTTATAACATCCCTTTCCACAAGTACGATCGTGAAACTTTCGCGCAGATACAGTCGTTGGGTTGCGATGCCATCCGACTGCCGGTAAACCTGTTTTCAATGACATCGGGTTCGCCTGATTATCAAATCAATCCTTTATTTTTATTAATGCTCGATGAGGTCGTTGGTTGGGCGGAGGAATTACACATCTACCTGATACTCGACAACCACTCTACCGACGAATGGGGCAGCCGCAACCCTCTGTTGAAAGAGGCTTTACTTTCCGTATGGCAACAGTTGGCCGAAAGGTACAAAAACCGCTCGCAATACCTGTTGTACGAAGTTCTCAACGAACCCAACGGCATTACTACCGAAAGCTGGAGTTCTGTTCAACACGAGGTTGTTCATCGCATTCGCGAAATTGATCCCGCACGACTTCTCATCGTAGGAGCATCCGGCTATAATTCATTTCGTGAATTGACCCAACTTCCTGTTTACGACGACCCGCATCTTATTTATACCTTTCATTTTTATGAGCCGTTCCTTTTTACCCATCAGGGAGCATCGTGGGTGAATCCTCCGATGACATTGCTGAAAAACATACCGTTCCCATATTCAGCCACATTACCTCCACTTCAGGATGCCTATAAAAATACATGGATAGAAACATCATACAACAGTTACTATAAAGACGGCACGGCCGATCACATTTGTAAATTGATACGTGAAACGGCCCGCTGGGCGAAAGAGCATCATGTTGCGCTTTACTGTGGAGAATTTGGAGCGTTGATGAACAACTGCGACAACAACGATCGTGTGCTTTGGTACAATGTTGTCAGGAAATGCCTGGAGGACAATGGGATTGCCTGGACAACATGGGATTACCAGCACGGGTTCGGACTTTTTGAGAGCAACTCTCCGGAGCGCTTCGTTTCCGACTTGAATCTTGACCTGATAGATACCCTGGGTCTTGATGCCCCCGACCAAAGGATTGAAATAGAGGGAAACCGGTAAAAGACCCATGGAATAATATTTAAATATTTCGATGGATAGATTGGATTTTATAAGGAATATAGAGTTATAAGATTGAATAATAAAATTTTAAACACAAAGAAAAATATATTTATATGTTAGTGCTAATTTAAAAGGGGAAAATGAAACATAAGTAATTGATATTATTTATATTATATAAATTAAAAAAGAAACATCAATATAATAAGTTTCAATTTTAAACTTATTTCCCGGATAGGAAAGAAAAGGTGGATGATAAATTTGAGGCGATCCAGAAATTAATATTCCAGGAGTTTAAATATGACTTTTATGTAAAAAAATAACCATCGTTAACACGCGGTCATAAAGCACAGCGATCCAAGTGCAATTTGCAAGGTCAGTAACAGGGGATAGGTTTGCAGCCATGCAATCCGCTACGTTTTACACCGCCGTCCGTTTTATATTTGTGTCATAAGCCTCCTTCAAAATAACAAAATGCAAAGAAAAACCAATCTTTATTTCAAACGCCCTGAACAATTTAAAAACTATTTGCATTATCAGTCATTCTGTCTTTGTGTTTTTATGTCGATAATTATTCTGTTTTAAAACCCAGAACTACCTATTTTATATATATCATATTATACATAAGCCTTTACAATAATTTATTTTCCCATTTATTTTCACTACCTTTGCACAAAATTTTAAAAAAACAACCACACGTGGCGAGTGATCTTCCGCATATTTTTTCCGTCGCTGAACGGAATCTTTTAGAGGGTACACACATTGTTTGCTTATTGTAAGCAGGAGGATGATTTCAAACGTGTACTTTTATTACTTATGACATTTAAAGAATTGAATTTAAAATCCGGGATTCTGTCGGCCATCGAAGAACTCGGTTACGAGCAACCTATGCCCGTACAGGAAAAGGTCATCCCTTTTATGTTGGAAAACAACAGCGATTTAGTAGCGCTGGCACAAACCGGAACAGGAAAAACGGCTGCTTTCGGCCTTCCGGTACTGCAAATGATCGACGAACACGCCAGGGAAGTACAGGCTTTGGTTTTGGCGCCAACCCGCGAACTCTGCATCCAAATTTCCAACGACCTGAAAAATTATTCGAAAGATTTGGCTGGCATTCAGGTTGTTCCCGTATATGGCGGCGAAGACATCCGTGTTCAGTTGAAAAAACTCGATCGTACACCGCAAATCATTGTAGCCACCCCCGGCAGGTTGATTGACTTACTCGAACGGAAAAAAGTGAACATTAGTTCGATCCGCTTCCTGGTGCTCGACGAAGCCGACGAAATGCTCAACATGGGTTTCAAGGACGATTTGGAAACCATTTTGGCGCGTACGCCCGAGAATCGCCGGACCATGCTGTTTTCGGCCACCATGCCTGCCGAAATTGCCCGAATTGCGAAACAATACATGAAAGATTACGAGGAGATTACCGTAGGCGCCCGTAATTCGGGATCGGAAAATGTGGAACATATTTATTACGTTTCGCAGGCCAAACAGCGTTATCTTGTATTGAAACGGATTGTGGACATGAATCCGGACATTTACGGCATTGTGTTCTGCCGTACCCGCGAAGAAACCAAAGAGGTGGCGAGCCATTTGATAAACGATGGATATAACGCCGATGCCCTTCATGGTGATTTATCTCAGGCACAGCGCGATACGGTAATGCAAAAATTCCGCATACGGAACATCCAGTTGCTCGTGGCTACCGATGTGGCTGCCCGCGGCCTCGATGTGAGCGACCTCACCCACGTGATCAACTACAACCTGCCCGACGATGTGGAAGTATATACCCACCGGAGCGGACGTACCGGGCGTGCCAACAAAAAAGGGGTTTCGGTATCCATTATCCACTCCCGCGAGCAAAACCGGATCAGGGAAATTGAACGGATGCTGAAAAAGCAGTTCGAACGCAGGCCTATCCCTAACGGACTGGAAGTTTGTAAAAAACAACTTTTCCACCTGATCGACAAAATGCAGCACGTGGAGGTGAACGATGAACAAATAGCTCCTTATATCGAGCAAATTATGAACCAGCTCGAATACCTGAGCAAAGAGGAATTGCTGAAACGATTTGTATCCTTAGAATTCAACCGTTTCCTCGAATACTACAAAGGTTCGGTAGATCTCAACGTACAGGAAAGAGCCGAATCGCGCGACAGAGAAGGAAAATCGCAGGGAAAGAAAACAGGAGAAAAAGTTCGCCTGAAAATGAACGTAGGAGAATTAAACGGCATTCAGCCCAAAAAGCTGCTTTGGATTATCAACGAGGTAGTTGGCGATAAATCGGTAAGTATCGGTTCTATTGAAATCACCTCAAGATATGCTTTTTTTGATGTTTACGCCGATCAACTCAATAAAGTGATGCACGCTTTTGCCGAACAGGACGAGTTGCTGGTAACTCAGGCCAAAGGTTCACGTTCGTATCGCGAAAACGAAGGACGAAGCAGCGGATATTCGGGCAAAAAAGGGAAAAGGGAAACCTCCAATTACCGCTCGAACAAATCATCGAACGATGAAAAACCGTGGCGGAACCGCGACCGGAAAAAAGAGAAAAAACGGTAACCACAAAAGCCGCTTTTAACCATTATCTTCAGGAAACAATCGGCAAAAATGAATTTGTAAAAATTCAAGGCGAACTCACTTGAAAGAACTAATGTATCGAGAAAAAACAGGACAGTTGAGTCTATTACTTTTTGGTACAATTAGTTTTTCGCTGAAAAATTCCCGATTCTCATCCAATTTTCTTATTTTTGAACATTGTTGTCATTCAACAGCTTGTTGTAAAAAACAATCCGTTTATTTAAAAGAAATGGAAACCAACATGTTATTACGAACTGTAAACGTTACCCGCTACATCAGTCCATTGCGCGAAGGCGGTTCGTTACCCGCCATTGCCGAAGCCGATGACGATTTTAAATACGTGGTTAAATTCCGTGGTTCGGGACATGGAGTGAAGGCGCTTATTTCCGAATTGATCGGAGGATTAGTGGCTCAACGTCTAAAACTTCGGGTTCCGGAACTGGTTTTTGTCCAGTTGGATGAAGCTTTCGGGCGCACCGAAGGCGATGAAGAAATCCAGGATCTGCTCAAAGCCAGTCGCGGATTGAATCTCGGGCTTCATTTTTTATCGGGAGCTTTGGCTTACGATCCGGTCTCGTTCCAGATAGATGGAGCAACAGCTTCGACCATCGTTTGGATGGATGCTTTTTTAACCAACGTGGACAGAACTGTACGCAACACCAACATGTTGATGTGGCACAAGGAACTTTGGCTGATCGACCACGGTGCGACGTTGTATTTCCACCATACGTGGACCAACTGGGAGCAACAGGCGCTAAGCCCCTTTCCGTTGATTAAAGATCATGTTTTGTTGCGCTTTGCCAACGAACTTGAAACAGCAAACGATTTTTGCCACGAAATACTCACCGACGAAGTCATACACGAAATTGTCGGGCTTATTCCGGACGAATGGGCTTCCGTTGCCGAAGAAGGACTTTCGTCCGATGAGGTCCGCGAAGTTTATTACCAGTTTCTTACCCGTAGAATAGCTCAATCGGAAACATTTTTAAACCAAGCACGCCATGCAAGGAAAGCACTCTTATGAATATGCCGTCATCCGCGTGGTACCCAGGGTAGAGCGCGAAGAATTCATCAACGTCGGCGTCATTTTATTTTCGAAACATACAAAGTTCATTGGCATGAAGTACTTTCTGGACGAAAAAAAAATCAACCTGTTTTCGCCCGATTTTGAGATAGAAACATTGACAAAAACCCTCGATTCATTCGAAAAAATATGCTACGGAGATGTATCCGCCGGAGTCATAGCCGGATTGGACATCCCCGAGCGCTTCCGTTGGCTGACGGCAGTGCGCAGTGCTTGCGTTCAAACATCCCGTCCGCACCCCGGATATTCAGCTTATCCTGAAAAAACATTGGACAAACTATTCGAAGAAATGGTTTTATAAAGTCGCGTTCTATTGTAGCGCCTCTTCAGACAAACAAAAAAACAAATGCAACGCTGAATTGTTATAGCTCTTAAAAATAGGATTATGGGAAATGACATAAAAGCTATGCCCGTATTATTTGTGGGTCATGGGAATCCAATGAATGCCATCGAAACAAACAACTTTACAGAAAATTGGCATAAACTGGGACAAACGCTGCCCCGCCCCCGCTCCATTTTGTGTGTTTCGGCACATTGGGAAACGCAGGGCACAAGGGTTACATCATCGGCTCAACCGGCCACCATACACGATTTCGGTGGTTTTCCACGCGAACTTTACGATGTCCGATATCCGGCAGCCGGCAACCCTGAATTGGCGCGCCAAACCATCGAAACGATCAAGACGACAACCGTACTTCCGGATGAGCAATGGGGGCTGGACCACGGAACATGGTCGGTGATCAAACACGTTTATCCCCGGGCGGATATCCCTGTTATTCAGTTGAGCCTTGATTACTATAAAACTCCCGCACAACATTTCGAATTAGCCAAAGAGTTGCTCAGGTTCCGACAAGAGGGCGTTTTGATTGTGGGCAGCGGCAATATTGTCCACAACCTGCATCGGGTGGCCTGGGATCGCCCGCATGAGGAATCCTACGGCTACGATTGGGTCATTGAAGCCAATGAACAGGTAAAAAATTGCATCAAATCATCCCGGTTTGATGAACTGATCCATTACCAGCAAATGGGAAAAGAGGTTCAACTGGCCATTCCAACGCCCGATCATTTTTTACCATTGTTGTATGCGCTGGCCTTAAAAACCGATGCCGATGAAGTTTCGTTTTTCAACGATAAACCGGTCATGGGCTCGCTTACCATGACATCGGTACTTATCGGGCAAACAAATTAAAAAACAGTGCTTTTTTTCTCATAACTTATTGCACGATATAAAAAAAATCTGTAAATTTGCACCCTCATTTCGGATAAGGTCGTCAAGAAGCACTGCCGCAGGGCAACTCACCTTCCCGATGTAATTAAAATTGTAGTTTTCAAAAATGTACGCAATTGTAGAAATCCTCGGACAACAGTTTAAGGTAGAAGCCGGAAGAAAACTGTTTATCCACAGAATGAACGAAGCCGAAAGAGGAACGGCTGTAGAATTTGACAAAGTGCTGCTTATCGACAACGATGGCGCTGTAACCGTTGGCGCTCCGGTAGTTGAAGGCGCCAAAGTAGTAGGCGAAGTGGTTTCGCACGTTCGTGGCGAAAAAGTTATTGTTTTCCACAAAAAACGCCGTAAAGGTTACCGCAAACGCAATGGTCACCGCCAGGACTTCACCGAAGTTTTAGTTAAAGAAATTGTAGCTTAATTTAACCGATTAAAAAAGTAAAAGAAAATGGCACATAAGAAAGGAGTTGGTAGCTCGAAGAACGGTCGTGAATCGGAAAGTAAGCGACTTGGAGTTAAGATTTTCGGTGGTCAGTTTGCCAAAGCCGGAAACATCATCGTACGTCAACGCGGTACGGTTCATCATCCGGGTTTGAACATTGGTATCGGTAAAGACCATACTTTGTTCGCATTGGTTGACGGCACCGTGGAATTCAGAAAGAAAAAAGACAACAGATCTTACGTTTCTGTAAAACCTCTCGAAGCAAATTAAAACCTCACCCCAACCCTCTCCCGAGGAGAGGGAGAAGACCAGGTAACCATCATTATAAATCTCCTGTCGTTTTACCGAAGTGTAAAACTGCGGGAGATTTTTTATAAAAAATCAATAAAAGACAGTCCCCCTCTGTATTAAGTCCCCTGAAGGGTGATTTAGGGGGCTTACATTATGCTGACACTCAAATATATCACTGAAAATACCGAAGATGTGATTGCCCGGCTGGCAAAAAAACATTTCGATGGAGCTACCATTATAGCCCAGGTTGTGGAATTAGATGCGCTGCGCAAATCAACGCAGGTACAACTCGACAACTCGTCGTCGGAAATGAACAATCTTTCGAAAGAGATTGGTATTCTTTTCAAACAAGGAAAGCAGGCCGAGGCTGCCGCCGCTAAAGAAAAGACCGGCGAACTGAAGGAAGCCATCAAACTGCTGGGCGATAAACTTTCGGAAACAGAGCAAAAGCTGAACGAATTATTGGTGCTGATACCGAACCTTCCTCACCCGAGCGTTCCCGAAGGCAAACACGCTGAGGACAACGTTACCGAGCGCACAGGAGGGAACATCCCCGAATTGTTCGAAGGCGCCCTACCCCACTGGGAATTAGCCCGGAAATACGATTTGATAGATTTTGAACTCGGCGTGAAAATTACGGGAGCCGGATTCCCGGTGTACAAAGGAAAAGGAGCCCGCTTGCAACGCGCCTTGATCAATTTCTTCCTCGATAACGCCCGCGAAGCAGGCTACCTGGAAGTACAACCGCCTTATGTGGTCAATGCCGCTTCGGGATACGGAACCGGGCAACTCCCCGACAAAGAAGGACAAATGTACCATTGCCAACTGGATGACCTTTACCTGATACCGACAGCCGAAGTGCCGGTAACCAACATTTACAGGGATGTTATCCTGGACGAAAAGGATCTTCCGGTAAAAAACACGGCATATTCGGCCTGCTTCCGCCGCGAAGCTGGTTCGTACGGGAAAGATGTACGCGGGCTCAACCGTTTGCATCAGTTCGACAAAGTTGAAATTGTTCGTATCGACCGTCCCGAACATTCATACGAATCACTCACGGAGATGGTGAATTATGTGCAATCATTGGTGGATAAACTGGAACTCCCGTGGCGTATCCTTCGTCTTTGCGGTGGGGATATGAGCTTTACTTCAGCCCTTACATTCGACTTTGAAGTATTTTCGGCAGCGCAGAAAAGATGGCTCGAAGTCAGTTCGGTATCGAACTTCGAGAGCTACCAGGCCAACCGGCTGAAATGCCGTTTCAGAACAGCCGATAAAAAAACACAGCTTTGCCACACCCTGAACGGAAGCGCGCTGGCATTGCCCCGCATTGTGGCCGCGTTGCTTGAAAACAACCAAACTCCTGAAGGCATCCGCATACCCAAAGCGCTGATTCCTTACACCGGATTCGATACGATTGATGAAAACGTTTGGTAGTCTGAAAAAAAATTGTACCTTTGCAACCTCAAAAGTACAAACGCGGTTGTGGCGTAATTGGTAGCCGCGCCAGACTTAGGATCTGGTGCCGAGAGGCGTGGGGGTTCGAGTCCCTTCAGCCGCACACTTTTTGATTTTTAATTTTTATCATTTAATTTGATAAAAAATCGTGTCAAAATAATGTTTTTTTACGTTGGTTTTAAGCCTAAAACTGACGTAAAAAAAATACTTGCCAACCAAAATTCAACTCTTCGGAACAAATAGTTATTATCCATCAGTTTTAGCAAAGACAAAATCAGATGCATGATTAATTGTCTATCATGCATTGCACCCACAAACCAATTAAATGACAAGGGTGCGGATAATCGTCAACAAGATCATAAAAGGTATTCAACCGAAAAGGAAAGAAAGTTCCAGGTTTTGGAAATAATACAGGCCATCAATCTCAAGCTGGCCGGTGAATAATCGCATCAAGAGTAGGAAAAACGCCTGCTATAATTCTATTTATTTTTCATTTTTATGGTCAATTCATGTATTGCAGATTGTTGATTTTCAAGAATTTTTATTAATTCACTCATTCTTTCTAATGAAAAGTCATTACAGGCGCCTGTTTCGTTGCTTTCAATTTTATTTTTACTAAACATTTCATTCTCACCTAAAATAAGCCAATACAGACTGATTTCAGGAAAAGCAGAAATAATTTTCAATAGGGAGTCATAACCTGGATTAGTACCAATTGTAAGCATCGAAATAATGGTAGTGTATGGTATTCGTACTTTTTCCGAAAAAGCCTTTTTAGACTTAAATCCATAATGAATCATTATGTCTGTAATTCTTTTATTTATCGAAGTATCCATTATATTAAAAAACCATCATTGGTTAATGTTGATCATTCCACCTAAAAAAAAGTCCGTTTTACTGAACATGAGAATTCCCAAACAAAATTGTATCATTTGGAAATTCGTATAAATTCATGAAAAGATCTTCGGATATATTACTGCTATACAACATTTATCCTCATTATTAACAAGAAAACACTCTGAAAATAAATATATATTTATTCATTACTTATACACTTGGCATATTTTTTTTTAAACCTTTTTTTTCTTCACCTTTTCATTCATGATTTTTTCGTAATGAGGGTGGCCAAGTTTTGATTGTGCCAACCTGTTTATCATGAATTTCAAGGCGTCGGGATTTCCAATGACGTAATATTCCTGGTTGTATTTGTTGTCGTAAATCAGCCAGGCCTTGCCTTCGCCAAAAACGGAATATTCCCAATTAAAACGCCTTGATAAGGGTCTATATAATTTGACATTCATAAATATTTGTTTTGAATATAATGTAATGTATTAATATAGGATTTTGTTTATCAGAAAATTATCAGTTACATTTACAAACCCAACAACAGCTTATTGTAACTTGTAGAAATATCATACCTGCCATTTAAGTTTAGTTTTTTCAGTATTCGGCATACGGTTACCCCGATAGAATTTCTTGTTTTACCCAGTTTAAGCGCTACTTGCGGATTGGAAAATCCCAGCGCGATCAATCCAAAACAAGTTGCTTCGTAAATGGAAAGAGCCGGATACATTTTCATCACGGTCATCAAAACAATTTCAGGTAATTGTTCAAAAGTTTCCGAATGGACAATTTCCGGGAATAATTTTTGCTCATTTCGCTCCGGAATTGGGACTTCATTCACCTCAGTAGTTAGGAAGGATGTGATATTAGTAAACTGGAAAATAAATATTTCTGAAAGCTTATCACCAAGTTTTATCCCAGAGCATTTAATCAGAACCGGAATATTTTTTTCCACCCTGATTTTCAGCACTCTATCTGAAATCGTTTTTCCCCCCATCATTTCGGCAATAAGCCCATAGAATAACTTTATGTTCTTATGGTACAATCGTGTAAATTCTTCATTCTTATTGTTTTTTTTGTATCCTATACAACTTAAAGCTATTGAGTTACCGTCCAACAACGCACCTTTCTTGTTCAGCACCAATGTGCAAACCGGAAGATATTCAATGGGTAGATACAATTGTGACTGGAGATTGATATAATCAAATGATTCATTCATGAGGTTTAATTACGTCGATTTTTTATTAATGAAGTTTGTAATACAATATATAAACAACCTGATATTCATGGCTAATGAGCTTACACTAAACTGTATAAAATAATTATATAAAAATAGATTAACCTTTGGTAATTTTTTCCGGCTTGTCGCTACAAGTTGATGGAAATAAGAAGGCTATATAAAATTCTTATGAGCCGTAAAAAAATTGGCTGAATCCAGAGTCTTTTTGATATCTTTATTGTTTTTCTTGCTTAAAGTTTACCATATTCACTTCGTAAAACATAAATACAAATAACCGTTGCCGATCTTCTCCATTGAGTTTTATTACCGAACATTTCACTTCGGTTTTAGATGGCTTGCTGTTTTGATATAAGCCTACAGAAATGCACTTGTTCAAAAAATCACCATTGTTGCTTAACTCGTCTATTAAGCTTTTCAAGAGAATATTGTTCAGCACATACAATCGCTTGCTGACAATTAGCTCACATAAATTCTGAACCGCAAAGAAGTCGAGTGCCGACTGGTTGCACAACAGTAAATCGCCCCAGGCATCCATGACAATGGCGCTTATCGGAAGCTTGGACAAATTAAGGTACAAAACTGATTTGCTTTGTATAAATTCATTGTCCTGATGGTTTGGATTAGATAAAAGATCCATACTGTTTCATAATTATAGATTGGATACTAAGATTGAATAAGCCAGATATTTGAAGAGTTGGCATTTTTTATGCCTGCTCGGTTTTGATCAATGCTGACATAATAGACAAGGATATTTCGTGTTTGCCTGAGATGTTTATATAAAGAATATCCACCATCTTGATGTTTCCCGGAGACCCGGAATCAGCCGGGTTTTTACTTGGAGGGATTGCGCCCGAAATCAGTGCACGCAATCCCTCATCGTAAAAATTTAAACGGTTAATATCTTCACGACATTTGTCGTTTGTCTTCAACTGATCCTATATTCATCTCTGTATTTTTAACTTTCCTTAGCCTTCTCTCCAGAAGACTTTTTATACTAAAAATGTAAACCAGCCATGATGATTAAATCATTGTTTTGCATGAGATTCTTAATTTACACGCTTGTAAATTGTTATCAATCTATTCAACTGAATTTATAAATGTCCTTGGTTTTTTTAGCAAGGCTCTTTCCTATTGTAAATAGGGAATGTTCCTCTTTTAACGGTGACCCAAGTCATGTTTTTACCGGGTCGCCTTATATTGGTTCATAGCAGCAAAGTTTTTAATTTTCATTTAATCACATCTATTTCAATCCGGATATTTTTATGGATTTAGCTGTAAACCGCCGCATTCGTTGTGGCGAATGCGGCTTTTTACAGTTTGTAAGTCATGTGTCTCACGACATAAGCTTAAAAATAAAGGCCAGTATGTTTAGGTTATAATAAACAAACGTTGACCATCCCGACTAATTTACAAAAGACCAGATTTTATCATCAATTTATTTTGTAAATGGTCAAAAATCGCGCAGGCCTTCTCGGGCTTGACGGTTTGTGTCAGGATGTCCAGCATGTCTCACGACATTATTAGCCCGGGTTATACCGGATCATTATCAACTAATATATTCAGTGTTTTATTAAGTATATTTCCACCATCACGTTGTCGGGAAAATTGTGTTGGTTAACAAGGCTGTAAAGTTGCCAAGCCGTTTTTATCGCGGAAAATATAAAAACAAGCCCTAACATCAATCCGGATCCTTAATTTAATGTATATCGTCTGGGGATGGTCAGATATAGGCATAACAAGAAAGGTACTGAATATAGGGCTTGTAAATTTATATTTCCATTGTTTTGATATTAAAAGATTTCAAAAAAAGAAGTTTAGTGTATTGTTTTTTATGCTGTGTTTCTCATCCACCCGGTTATTGTTTTAAACTACCCAGCAAATTTTCCAGTTCCTCGGGCATTTTTAATTTCGCCACGATTTTCAGTTCGCGGTTCAACAGGAAATAGGTAGGCGTAGCGAAAACACAATATTCCTTCACCATCGGACTGTCCCATCCTTTGGTATCGCAAAGAGTGATAAAAGGAGCTTCCCTGTAGAATTCCCCGAATGCCTTTTTATCGGTATCGAGTGATATATATACAAATTCAACGTTATACTTGTCCTTTACCCTCCGGTAGCATCCCATCAACGAGGGGTAATCCTTCTGGCAATTAGGGCATTCGCTTTCACCAAAAATCACCAGTTTGTAGTCTTTGTCCATTTTACTGAGCCAAACTCCCTTGTCGAGCAATATATCGGGGGCGGTATTGCCCAATACCATTTTCCGGTATTGCTCGAACAAAACCGTGCGCCTGTCATCGGGCTGACAGCTCTGCCCGCGGAGCATGGCTTTGGCTAAGTACTCGGATGCGGCAGTCAGGTTTTGCTGTTCCAGCATCTTGAAGCAATATTCGGCCACATCCATCTGCCGTTCCGGTTTTGAGCCCAAATTTCTCAACCACACACCGGTGGCCGTGTCCATCCGGGCGTATATTTCATCCATAGAGCCGTTCCGCGCCATCAAGCGGTAGTAGCCGGCCAGCAAATCGCCCATCAAGCCCGAGTGCCACCAACGCTCATCGCCAAAGTCGGTATTTCTGAACGTTTCTTCGCACCAAGGTATCAACTCCGGCAGCTGGCCAGCCATGGCTATATTCGAGATAAAGCCCCTTGCTTCCAGGTAAAATGCCGCGTAATCCTTTTGTGGCAGGTTGCGGGTGAACTGTTGGAACCGTTGTTGCTGGAACGCTTTTTCCTTTTCTATCCATTTCTGCTTTTTCGGTTCACTGCTGTATTGCGGCAACAAGTACCTGAGCCCTGCCAGTTTCAACTCGGTGTCGCGGTAAAGCCGGATGCCGGCCGCAAAAGCGGCATTCCCGGCCGACTGATCGAATACCAGGCTATTTACATCGGCTGTGTTTTCCCATTTCAGGCGGGGGTTTTCATCCTCGCCAAGTAACACGATGGCCTGCGTGCCCACGCCCTGCACCTGGAGCCGGGCGGCACCCGTATAGCCGGCATATTCCAGCGTGAAGTTACCCGAGCTGTCGCAACGGGCAGTGGCAAGCCCTTTTTCGCCGAAGCCGTTGAAGCCGGTCAGCCGCACTTCGGTTGCCCCGGGGCAGTTGATATGTCCCGTTACCGTTTTGGTTTGCGCCTGCAACTGCATGCAGCAACAGATCCAGATAAGTAAAATTGTTTGTTTCATTGGTTTTTATCGTGATTTACACGTTGTTTTGTTGTTATTTGTGCTACGCACGTTATTGGCTATGCGTTATTTATTGTTATTCATGGTTATTTGTAGTTATTCATGGTTATCCGCGGCGCGCCTGTTGTTATCCCAGCGGATAGTCCATTACCAACTGGTTTATGTCCGGTTTTTCGCGGCGCTGCAGCAGGTTCAGGTATTCGCCGGCTCCCCGCGCCACACAAGTAGGAGGGTCTTCGGCGTAATACACCTGCAATTTGACCTCGCCGGAAAGCAGTTTATCGAAACCCCGCACCAGGGAACCCCCTCCGGCTAAGCAAGCCCCGTTCCTGATCAGGTCGCAGCACAACTCGGCCGGGGTATCCATCAATATGTTTTTTACCGCCGCCACTATGGCCATGGCCGGCGGCAGAAGTACTTCACGTATCTCTTCGGACTGTACCCAGCAGGTCTTGGGCAATCCGGTGTCGTTGTCGCGGCCACCCACCTCCATTTTCAACTCTTCGCCCAGCGGATATACCGAGCCGATGGTGAGCTTGATGTTTTCGGCCATGTTGTCGCCAATGATCAGGTTGTGGTTCAGTTTGAACATCCTCACGATGGCTTCGTCCATGGCATCGCCGCCCACAGGGATGGAAACGCCCGTTACCACCCCGCCAATGGACAATACCGCTATCTCGGTGGTACCCGCCCCAATGTCGATAATCAGGTTGGCGGTGGACTCCATTATAGGCATCCCGGCACCGATGGCCGCCGCTACCGGTTCGTCGAGCAGGTACACCTCGTGCGCGCCCGCTTTTTTGCAGCTCTCCTTTACCGCGTTGCGCTCTACTTCGGTGCAGTTGAAGGGGATGCCCACCACTAATTTCAGCGCCCTGAGGCGCGATGAACCAGTGATTTGCCGTATCAGGTAGGAAAGCATCAGCATGGTGGCGTCGATGTCCACAATGACACCCTTGCGTATGGGTCGCAGGGCCGTGAGGTGCCCGGGGGTTTTCCCCACCATGGCTTTGGCCCTGGCGCCGAAAAAACACAGGTTGTTGCCGTTGTTCTTCGTTTCGCTTACCACAATCACCGAAGGTTCCTGTATTTGGATCCCTTTTTTGTGCATGTAAACGATCACCGACGAGGTTCCCAAATCTATTCCTATCTTTAAGGATATCCTGAACATATATTCTTTTTTCTTCTTTGTGTTTCGCGCGTTGTTTGCTTCGCGTTATTAATGGTTATTTGCGCTGCGCACGTTATTGGCTAAGCGTTATTTGTTGTTATTTATAGTTATTTGTGCTGCGCACGTTATTGTTTGCGTATTGACAGTACAAAGCTATCAGTCGCGTGATATATGCTATCAGTTAAAAAATCTCTGCCAGCAGCCACGTCCTAAAAGGTAGCGGGTGGAAGATCTCTGCCAGTAGTCGCGTCCTAACTGGTAGCAGGTGGAAGATATATGCCAGCAGCCACGTCCTAAAAGGTAGCGGGTGGAAGATCTCTGCCAGCAGCCGCGTCCTAAAAGGTAGCGGGTGGAAGATCTCTGCCAGCAGCCGCGTCCTAAAAGGTAGCGGGTGAAAGATCTCTGCCAGCAACCGCATCCTAACTGGTAGCGGGTGGAAGATCTCTGCCAGCAGCCGCGTCCTAAAAGGTAGCGGGTGAAAGATCTCTGCCAGCAACCGCGTCCTATTTCTCTCTATTCCCCCCTTGGGGGGTTAGGGGGCTTGTCCCTCCATCCTCTCCTTCTTTTTCTCCCTACCACACGATACAATCGTACATTACCAAAGCCTCTTAAAGCCCTCCCTTCCGGGGAGGGTTGGGAGGGGCTTTTCTATCCCCCCTTTAGGGGGTTAGGGGGCTTCCCTTCTTCCTAGCCCTCTTAAAGCCCTCCCTTCCGGGGAGGGTTGGGAGGGGCTTCTTATCCCCCCTTTAGGGGGTTAGGGGGCTTCCCTTTTTCCCTAACCCTCTTAAAGCCCTCCCTTCTGGGGAGGGTTAGGAGGGGCATTTCTCTCCATGCTACCTTCATACTTCCTCACTTCTCCCCTATCCTGCTTTCTTCTTCCTCACGCGATACAATCGCACGGGAGTGGAGTTGGACAGTTCTTCAGTTTTTTATGCAGCGAACTGCATATCCAACAGCTTGCGCCCCCGTACCCGTACCCGTAGTGCTAGCACCATAAAAACAATAATATGCATTCCAAGTAGAAGAGTTACTAGCCCAGTGAAAGTTAAACAGCGAATTTCCACTCCCCGCGTATTGTAAGATACCACCATCAGCGGAGCGGCGAAGAGTTCCACCAACAAATTTCAGTTTAGAGTTGAGTGCATTGGTGATATTACTCGCATTAGCTGCGGTTACCCATGCTGTTAGTTCATTTGATGTAGGAACCCTGAACCCACTTGGGCAAGGATTGTTGGCACTTGATTCAGTAGCCCATAAGTTCACGTTTAACGTGCTTCTCCAATTACCAAAAGTAGAACTGCCTATAATGAACAAAGCACTGGTAGGGGTATCCGTGGCGCTCAGGGTAGTAGTAGTGCTGTATTTTGCAGTTCCTGTACTATAGCTTGTCCAAGTTATCAATTCATGTCCATCCGGGCAACGTCCCCACTGGAAAAGACTTCCACAAGCATGATAATCGGTGAGTGAAGTTCCCTGCTGTGCCAAATTAAAATTACTGCTGTTCAGGTTAGCATAGTCAGCACCAAGGTCGTTGTTCAACCAGATATTCCCATCCTCGGCCGTTACGGGGAGGTAAAGGAATTGGTGCTCGTAAGAGATGGCATCCCCCGTGTCATACTGTCCGAATCGTTTGTCGGGGATACCTGGTATATCGCGCACCTGATAAGTAGAAACTTTCCCTAATGAGTTGTAGGGATAATAAAAATATCCCAGTAAAACACCTAAGTGATCATTACCTATACCAGCATTAACGTCTAATTTTTTCACATTTAGCGTACCGCCTACGGCCTTAATGGTGGCAATAATATAGGTAGTGGAAGTAGTGTAGGCTTGCGCCGCCCATGATAGGGTAAGCGTGCGAGCTACGCCATCTTCGGTAAGCCCTGCCTCAATATAAATTGATTTAGAGTAAGCAGGTAGTGTGCCACTACCCGTTATAGAGGCTACGGGTATATGTACCGTAATACCCGTGGTAGTTATGGTGCCCTGTACATCTGCCGTGGACGATTCGGCAACGCCATCGGCAGCCTGCGTGGCAGTGGTAGCAGCGGATGTAGGAGCGGTATAAGGTGAGTAGTCAGTGTCGTACACCGAAGCCACAAAATATATCTGGTTCTGTGCCAAAGTAATAGTGGTGGGGAGTTTAAACACACCTGGTTTTATCTGTCCTCCAAATAATTGAGCACTGGCATTGACCGACAACAACAAGCAAACGATAAGTAATGTCGAATGGATGCTGTTGGTTGATTTAATAAGAATGCATTTATAATTCATGTTTTTAATTTATTTTATAATTATCCACATAACGATCTATTTTATAGGTTCAAAAGTAGAAAAATGATATTGAGGGAAGTAGTTCTGATGTCTTTGTAGTAGGAAAGAATGTTTTGTGGGAATTAAGCCACGCTAGCGGTAACATCTTTCATTTCAAACTAAATTAAGAGGGTGTCCAATAAGTGTTTTGTGTATTTTATATCAAGTTCTTGCGTTTTTGTGGAATCGAAAAAACATCCATTACACAATACCTCACGGAGAATTTTCAGGGTTACCCAGAGAAATATTCTGAAAATTCGGTTACTTATTGGACGCCCTTATCTATTTTATCTGAAATGTTACAAAGATATTAGGGCTGCACCCCTGAATTTTCATTTCATTTTTATAGGTCATCATACGGATAATCATTATTATTTTTTTACAAGACACAGTTTCTGAAATTTCTTTTGAACGCAAATCAAGTTCCTCTGCTTATGAAAAACCATTTCACATTAGAGCCTTAAAATATATGAACTTAGTTTTCTGTTGCCATAGTTACGAATACTAAGCTACCCACTACAATAAACGAATAAATGTGTGTTTTTCCACTGGTCATAGCCAATGTCCCCATATATTTTATCGTGAACCCTGAGGCTGTAAATGAGGCTGTACCTGAATTTGTAGTACCGGTTAATATTAAGGTGTAAGCACCTCCATTTTTCAGATTATTCAATGTGAAAGCGGTGGCAATAACGCTCGTATATGCTAAATTGTTGGTACCAAAGTTGATGGTTGCGGTAGTGCCCGCGGTAGGAGCGCTATTAATTGCGGCGCCGTTAACTTCCAAACTAACACCCGGCGCTGCGGTGCCGACACCTACATTGCCACTGGCCAAAAGAGTAATTCCTGAACCAGCTATAGAATTTGCCTGTATAGTAGCTACTTTTCCCGCTGTGGATGCTGCTGTATTGGTGATATTAATCAGACCTTTGGTTGTACTTGCCGAAACTGCACCAGTGGCGTTCAATAACGAGCCTGATGTAATAGCACTACCACCAGTCAGCTTTAATAAGTTTCCGGTAGTTAAAGCTGAAGCACTTAATGCAAGAGCCGATTGTGTATTTGCTGTACTCCAGTTCCATGTTTGTGCAAAATTTTTATTATCAATGGCTGAATTGGCGGCAGTGGCTGCCAGTAAATTGTTGATAGGAATCAATAGGGAAGAGGCGTTTATCCAACTCAATCCACCGCTGCCGTTGTTAACAAACAACTGGTTAGCAGCACCCTGCGTCGTTGGAAAGGTTAAGGCATAGCTTGTGATAGCCGATGATGATGCCTGTAAATCTACATATCCCGAACCCGTAGAACCAGCTTCCATCCGAATGACTCCGGCTGTGGTTCCTGCTTTTCCCAAATCTAACAACGCACCTGGATTGTTGTTACCTATCCCTACATTTCCAGTTCGATATATAGCCGAAGTTTTGTTGCTGCCGGCATCAGCGGTACCGTTGCTTAAATACCATTCAGTGCTACTGGGGGCGATGTACGATTGATATCCGGAAGAGGAGCTATAGCTCCATAAAGTGCCATCAGTCATGTTGATATAAATATAATCGCTGTTAGCGGGAATGTCGGGACTAAATGTGGCACCGGTGAAATTGTTGGGGCTAACGAGCCCACTGCTCAATCCGGTAACTTCTACTGTTTGGTCGGTAATCGAGTTGCTCAATCTTAGCCATTTTGTACCGTTGCTGTAATAGAATCCCGGGGTAACATCGCCCGCCGAGGCGGTATTGTACACTACCATCCCCGCGGTAAAAGCGGAGAGGGGCAAGTATGACGTGGTGGATGTCAGGGCGACACGGGGCAGCAAGAGCCCTTTGTTGGAGCCACTGACCAGGTCGAGCACGGCGTTGATGTCCGGCGTTGTATTGGCGCCTATGGTTACCTGCGCCCGCAATGACAGCGAAAACATGCACGCCATCATTATCACGATAAGATGAATAAAACGTTTCATAAGTAATTGTATTTTAATATTGGTTTTGAAAAAGATAATTATTGGTAATTACACTCTCCGCATTCTGTGAACCATTACCCCCCGGACGATATCCATTCGTAACCCGCAATGGTCTATGTCTATGATCCGGCAATGGTCGCGTCCACGCCCTCTCAGCCATGGTAAAAACGCGGCTTCATGTTGTTTTTTAAAGTAAGTGTACACGTCCTTAAGCAGGAGTAACCCCTGCGTGTACACCGGGTTGCTGCCAGGGCGGGTAAATAACGGATGCCGGGAACTATGATACAGGCTACCCTTGGGGATGCCGACTGAAAATAATAGTTGTTATCCTTTGATTAAGTTAACTGTCGCTACAGTTTACGGCAAAAAAACGTTCCCGGCATCCTTGTGGAACACAAAAATACTTAGATATAGAACATCAGGGGTTTTTTACCTCCCTGCTGTTTTTTTTCCTGTAATGTAACCTCAGCTTCACCATGAAATAAAAAATGGAGAACGATACGAGGCAAAGCCACCCGCTCCCTATGGCGGCATCGTTGTATCCACCGGGGTTATCCACCGGGTCGCCGGTATCTTCCGTAGCGCGCTGCATCACTGCTCCCGAAGTGAGCGTGTATAATTTAGCGGGAGCCCCGCCCACCGTAATGGGATTCTTATTATCCATTATCAGCAAGCTGCTCATCAGGCAGCTCCCGGTTCCAAAGGCATTGCGAATTTCGGGACAGTGTTGGCCGGAGGAGACCTGTCCTTTGTTCCCCCATCCATTAGACATCTGCTTATGGCCGTTTATTGACGGCATCCGGCTTTTTATATCAACGGGATAAATGGTAGTGGCTTTATCCGGCACATTCACTTCCCCGGCCGTATTGAAATACACTTCCTTGTTGTGCCCAATAACGGTTACCGGTTTTATTTTTTCGTCCAGCGTAGATATCCTGAAAGAAAAAGCCGGAACCTTATCCCTTGCCATTATATCCGGTTCTTTATGCCTGAATACATAAAACATGGAATTGGCGCAAAAAATAAAGGTAATAATAGTCAGCGCTACATTTTTTCTCATCTGCGGATTGTTGTTTGATTTGGTTCATTTTGCGTAAAATTAACTTGGCTAATGGTATAGGTTAAATATGGGGAACAGCCAGATTGAAACTGGTTTGTTTTCAATTGTTATCAGGCTTTATCACTCTCATTGCCTTTTTGCCGCTCCCGCCCATGATCTTTACGATATATACTCCGGCCGGGAAAGTTCCCCCGATGGACATCCGCGGATAGGATGTAACCCGACATTTTACCAGTTCGCGACCGTATGTATCGAACACGCTCACTCCTGTGTTCAAATCGGTCTCGTCCAGGTGATCCAACAAAAGATGGTTGCCGGTGAAAACTCCGTAAACAAGCGGTTTGTCTTCGGAAACTTTGGTGCTAACCGGCTTTACGAAATAAACGCGGAAACGTTCGGTAGAATCTCCTTTTCCGGCCGTAAAAGTATATATCGGCTGAGTGGCCAGGTCAACCACCGAATCGGTCTGCATGTCTTTCAGCCAAGCTCCTTCACTGCTCAGCGTTTCTACATTGGTGGCTGTGATTTTATAGGTTTTGCTCTCGGCAGTCGGCTTAACCGCCATCGTAACATAATCAATATCGGTTGGCATACCATTAGCCGAAAGTTTCCTGTTTTCCCCGGAAATGGTATATAGCTGGAAACACTGGCTGTCGGAATTATAAATTTTATCAACATCGTACTTGTCCACGCCTTTGGCGGCATCGTTCCTAAGCCCTATGGCCGCCAGGTCGTACACGTTGCTATTGTCCTCCGGCGACATCCTGAAGTTGATCTGATTTTCGACAGCCGAAGGAGACACGCCCGATTGTGAACGGACGGAACTGGGGGCGCCGTGCGAGAATTTGCCGTGGCGCTGGAGTCCCTTTCCCAAGGAAATGGAGCCGTTTTGCATGGTCGCGTTCGGGAGTGTTAGCAAAAAGATACTCATAGCCGGAATTTCGGAGTAGCCCGATACCACTATTGCCGGGTTGCCACCGGAAGTAAACGGCTGGTAACTTTGCGACCCCGCCACATAGACGTAAGCCGTGGAGAAAGTAATGCCGGAGGCCGCGTTCAGCGCCTTTACCAACTCAGCGGTAGAGATGGGGCAGGTGTACGAATTCCCGATGACCCAGTTTACCGTGGATGAGGGAATACCCGCGATGGATTTTGAAACCAAATTATCATCGGCAAACAGTTGCTCGGAGTATGGGGTCATGGAATAGACCGAACCGTTGAAATAAAACTTACCCTTGTCGTACAGGGATGGATCCGATCCGGTAATGGATAACCCTCCACCGGATGTCAGCGAACTGTAGTCGAACCCTGCCGGCCGGGGTTTGACAAGGTAAGGTTCCGCGGCTGCCAATGTCGTGTTTGGATAAATCACGTACTGGTCAATGTCAATATATCCATCTTTTGGCGCCAAATCTTTATTCCCGTAGATATACGTCGTGCTACCGTAAGTACCATCGGCTAAGGGGTGGCGAATCCAGTTACCCGCGAAATAACCGGCCATTTGTGTGTTTTTAAACGGAGATGCGAAGGGGAACAGGCTTTGTACGGTACGGTACAATCCGACTTCCCGTTCCACCACTACCAATCCCACATCAACCACCGATGCTGATGAACCCGATCCGGTTACACGTAACGAAGCATCGTAATCGGCTCCGTCCAACTGATCGGAGCGTAAAATCATTTTTCCTCCCGTATTGGTAGTGCCGGTATGGATGCTGAGGGCATCAATGCCCATCCTGGCGGGGATGACCAACGAATCGTTCGTATCGATCACCACGTTGGGGAAAGCCACATAGTACAGGGAACGGTCGAATGACGAGCAATTCAAACTGTCGGCAGTAAAGGTGGTAATGTACCTTTTGGCTTTACTTCCATTGTTGGACACAAAACGGACAATTCCCGTGGAAGATGTAGTTGTGGAAGAAGCGGGCACATCGAAAACCCTTGTTTTCGCATCCTGGTATAAATTCCCGGCTATGTCGGTGATCCCGTTTTGAACCACTTTTACAGAGTCGGCGTTTGACGTTGATAAATGCCTCATGGCTCCGGAGACGTATATCTTCCCTCCCGGATCCACTGTCATTCGTCCTGTATTCAGAAAGACCACATTGCTGGTGCCGGCATTCAGCAATACCCACAGCAACAAGATCATGTAAAATGATAAGATAAACGTTTTTTTCATAAGAACAAGAATTAAATATTATACATTGAACCCTCACCGATTCTTTTCATGCAATAGGAATACATGGCTTTTATTGTTGTAATATGGCATTGTTTCGTTTCATTTATTACCTGTCAAAGAAAAAGTCGCACCTCCTGTTTTCGCGGAAGGCTTTCTGGGGTTCAGGTAAACGACCTTTCCCGTTGGCAATAATCCGGTACCTTCCAATACCATATTTTTCAACTAATTCCTGGGTTACTATATTTGCCCGGTTCTGGCTCAGCCTGTAATTATACTCGACACTTCCCAGGTAATCACAATATCCCCTGACCTCGACTGTAAGCATAGGATCTTTTTGCATTTTTTCAGCTACATTCCTGATAGTGGCATGCGCTTCTTCATCCAAATCGCATTTGTCAAAATCGAAAAATACTTCTGCGTATCCATCCGCATTCACCTGAGTCTTTACTTCACGTCCGTAAAAGTCAACCGCGCGTCCTTTCGGTGTGTTGGGTTCAAGGTCCCGGTCATCGGGCACCCCGTCTTCATCCGAATCGAGCCCGGTATCGGAATACTTCTTGTTCCGTGCATTTCCCATTATCTGTGTCTTGACTCCATGTGAATCAACCCTCGATCCCTTCGGTGTGTTCGGCTCTTTATCGAGGTAATCAGGAATTCCATCTCCATCCGTGTCTTGCCCGTTTGCGGCCATTTGATCCATCTTTTTCATCTGCGATTGCAATTCATTCAATTGCTTCTGCAACGAATCTACCCGGACTTTAAGACTATCTGGCGCGTTATTCGCCTTACCGCCTTCAGTCGGACAGTTGATATCGTTAAAAGTGTTTGTGTTGATGTTACGGGTATGATCATGCTTGTGCGCGTTAAATTTCCAGCGGAGCTGGAGGGTTGCCATCGAAACAAAGTCGTTGGTTACCCCGAAGTAAATGCGGCCATCAAGGTTGTCCTTATTGTACGAGCGGTATTGAATCTTGGTTCCCAAAGCCAGGTTCTTTGAAAAATTGTACTCGATCAACGCCCATACGGGAACTGTAATGGCCCACCGGTTTGTACGGACATAATCTTCATCTATATTCCCATGGTTATCCACATACCCATCCCTTGAGGTTTGGTAATTTACATCATAAAGCGCCACACCACCACCTACCGATGCCCAAAGCCCCCATTTCGAGGTTGACCTTGGGTAAAACCATTTAATAAAGTTCAAGCAGAAAAAAGCATCGGCGGTGTTCATATTATCTGTAAGCGAATAATGCGAGCCTTTCGCGCTTATTGGCAGGTTGTAATATTCAACTCCAATGCTCCAGACAGGAGTCAGCGTGTATTCAAGGCTACCCCCGGAGGTAAGTTTGTTGTTTGCCGTGGTACTCACTGTTTTGTCGTGTTGAGTAATGTCTCCATCAAACCTGTTGACTCCACCTTCTAAAGTTATTGACCAGTGTGAATTTTTGCTCTTGGCTTCCTGACCATATAAAAATATCGCCAATAAACTAAATATTAAGATAAAGAATTTTTTCATAATTCTTAAATAATTAATTTTATATCCTTCAAATCCGGAATTGAACTCAAATAATTTTGTCTATTTCCTTTGATTGTGCTTGTTTATAACAATGAAATTATTTACTATAGAAAAAAATATAGCAGCAAGGGATATTTAACATTATTACTATTTTTTTTTCATTGAAATAATATAACTTTATGTTTTTTTTAATCCTTTTAAAACACTAATTTAATGGTTATGAAAGAATTCCTTTTTATTTACAGCAATACAAACAAACTAACAATGCAGCATCTTATATCTATACAAAGTCAACATATTTCAACAAAAAGAAAGAATATATTTACATTGATTATTTTTTTCATTTATTTATTAAACTCTTAATCCAACATCAACTCAAGTTGCTTGACTCTTAAAAAAATTCATTAGTCTCGCAAACAACCAATAAAAAAACTAATTACATTCATAGAAATTAACTGTAACTATAAATTTAAAAAAGTATTTATAGTTATATTTGTTTCTCATGGCTTTATATATTCAAAAACAAGCACAAAATCCGAATATAAGTAAATCATTAATAATCATTCATGTTTAATCGTAACTTTTGATTGACAAAAAATTTATTGAAAAAGATGAGCTCAACAATCTCCGCTAATTACCAGTCCAAATTATATGATCATTTTTAAAATTATGCTGGAGAAAAACATCAAACCAAAAAGAATTCTTAGCCAACTTTTCCAACAAACAATTGTAAATAAATCTCTTTTGCAATTTCACTAAATCGTAAAGAAATTTGATCCGGACAAGCAGAACTTATTAAAATTTTCCAAAGTTGAAATGACTTTGAAGTTGTTTTATTCTATATTACCCAATTTAGGCATTTAGCATTCACTTTTCCGCCAGAACGAACGTCATTTTATTTTTTTAATAAAAGAGTAAATGTCCGCATGGCACTTTATTCAAAATCAGACCAAAAAATGATTCATTATTAATGAAAAAAGTTGTAAATAAATTTGCATAAACAACTGAATATCATTATATTTATAGTCTATAAGCAGTATTTATGAATATCCCTGAATTCATTCAGAAAATTTCCGATGAGGGCGCTTGTCGGTAAAAAATTAAGGACAGAGAGACCCAATCGGCACAATTTGTCATAAATGTAATTGTAAAGAGTACTTTTGGCTTAAAAACAAGCAGAATTATGAGTGTAAACCTTGCCATTCCCGTCAATCGCTGCGTTCAGGAACTGTAATACAGAATCCAAACTGCCATATCGGTATTGGTTATAACCATTCATTTACTTACAAGCACAAAAAAAAAAATATTTTTAACCGAAGAACTGTGCATTGATCATGACTGAAAGTGAATTGGTTGATTATCTCACCAAAGGACAAAAGCACAAATGAGCAAATAAGATTAAAACACAAATTATCAGAAATTTGAAATCAATTACAATTACAAGCATTGTCAAAGAACAAGTTATCAAATCCTATTCAGCATCTTATACTAAATTGATCAAACATGTCAAATTTCATGTTGCTACGGTTGTTGAGCCGCAAAATTTTACCTTGGATTCATATTGCTACCAATAACAAAAAAATGATTATTATCAAATGTTCAACATAAAGTTAAAACAGAATATTAACAATATTATCCCAACGAGTTCTGCCATAAATTCAATAGAAGATATTTCGGGGAAAAACTATTTGACAGACTACTTATTACTGTCGTATCATATACCCCGGAATTTAAATCTAACATTTATAATTAAAACACTTGAGGATAATCATTCAATACAACATCTAAATTAAGTTCTAAACATTTAGTGATTTATCACCATACTATGTCTATCAACACACAAAAGAGATGATTAATTTAATAGCTGGGATTTAATAGCTTAAGTAAAACAAAACGCAAATATTTTTAACAATTATTTCACTATTACTTTTTTAATTTGATTAAAATTATCGCTACAAATATATAGAATATTTTCAAACAAAACAAAAAAATGTAGATTTTTTTCAAAATATTTATGTCCATAATCAATAGAATCAAACAAATAATTGAGTACAAGGGGATTAGTACAAGAAAATTTTGTATTAACGTAGGGATTTCCAACGGTTTTTTTGACAAAGTAAAGGATGTTGGGAGTGAAAAACTATTGAAAATACTCAACACCTATCCTGAAATATCGGCAGAATGGCTTCTAACAGGTAACGGGTCGATGATCAAGGATTGTAAAATCGTTGCTTCGGAACCAGACATAACATTCAAGACAAAAATGGGTGAGATACCGCTCATCCCTGTTGAAGCAATGGCCGATTTTGTGAATAAAGAAACTTTTGCCCTTCATCATGAAAGCGAGTATTATTTTGTTCCTGCATTTAGGAATGCCGAATTTTTGATACAAATAAATGGGGACAGCATGTTTCCAAAGTATAGTAGCGGGGATATCATAGCATGCAAGAGGCTATCATTAAAAAATATCTTCTTTCAATGGAATAAAACATACGTAATAGATACGGTCCAAGGAGTATTGATCAAACGCGTGAAAAAGGCATCATCTAAAGACTTTATACTTATTGTCAGCGATAATCCGGCTTATGAACCATTTGAAATTCCAATATCCGAGATACGTTCGATTGCAACAGTGGTTGGAGTAATGAGGCTTGAGTAAAGCCTTAAACCAGCTATCGTTATCATTGATGAATTAAAAATCATCGCATCGAAATTACGTACAGGAATTTACTCAATATAGTTTCAGGGGATAGATTTATCAAAATTTAGATTTAACCTATTCCCTGAATCAATTGTTTCGTGCCGACATTCAACATCAATTGATTGCCAAAGATATAAATCAACTTAAAATCAATTCTAAAAAGCCAACCTCATTTTTACAAAACGAGAGGTTCAATCATTTTTTTTGATATATATATGATTTTCAAAAAGATGGTTTGAAAAATCTATGCCATCAATCGCAACATCATACTCACCACTCATTTGATTATTAAGGTGTCTCATACCACAGAAATTCTTGATTCCGATTATTTTTTATAACTTTATACTCGAATCTCACAACCTCAGCGGTTGCCGGCAAGCAAACCAATAAAAATAACAAATAACTGATATGTTCATAAGCAACAGAAAAACTGTTTTTTTTGTAATTTTGCGAAATTTGTAACCATAAAAGATTTCATCGTTAAAGAAACTCTTAGTTATTTATATCACTCACTTTCAAAGGTTTTATATACTATCCGGGAAAAACAATGATCAGCTATCTCCAAGTCGAGCATCTTACCAAATCGTTTGGCGACAAACTGTTGTTCGAAAACATATCGTTCGGTATTTCCGACAATCAGCGGATGGCGCTTATTGCCAAAAACGGGACGGGAAAAACCACGCTTCTCAACATTATAGCCGGCAAAGAAGAATATGATGCCGGGCTCATCTCCTTCCGTCGCGACCTTAGAATCGGCTACCTGGAACAATCGCCCGACTTCCCGAAAAGTTTTTCGGTGATTGATGCTTGTCTTCGTTCGGACAACGAAGTGGTTCGCACCATTGCCGACTACGAACATTGCATGCTGAGTAACGACCATTCAAAACTGGACGAAATCATCAGCCGAATGGATACGTACAAAGCCTGGGACTATGAAACGCGGATCAAGCAAATACTCGGCAAGTTAAAGATTACCGATTTTGAACAAAAGATCGGCGAACTTTCGGGCGGTCAGCTTAAGCGGGTGGCGCTGGCTAACGTCCTGATTTGCGAACCGGATCTTCTGATACTCGATGAACCCACTAACCACCTCGACCTGGAAATGGTGGAATGGCTCGAAGATTTCCTGAAACGTTCGTCCATGGCATTGCTCATGGTTACTCACGACCGTTATTTTCTCGACCGTGTATGTACTGATATCATGGAAATTGACCATCAGGCTTTGTTCCAATACTCTGGAAATTACAGTTATTACCTTGAAAAGCGTCAGGAACGGATAGATACATTCAACGCTGAGACCGAACGGACGGTGAACATTTACCGCACGGAACTCGACTGGATGCGGCGTCAGCCTCAGGCTCGCTCGCACAAATCGAAATCGCGCATCGACCGTTTTTACGAAATTGAGCAACGCGCCAAACAAAGGAGAAACAACGACACGGTTCAGTTAGACGTAAAAGCCAGCTATCTCGGTTCAAAAATTTTTGAAGCCAAATATATCTCAAAATCGTACGGAGATCTCAAAATTCTCGACAATTTTTACTACAACTTTGCCCGTTACGAAAAAATGGGGATTGTAGGTAAAAACGGTACCGGGAAATCTACTTTTCTGAGAATGCTGCTGGGCGAAGTAAAGCCCGACAATGGCTCCTTCGACATTGGCGAAACGGTGGTTTTTGGCTATTACAGCCAGGATGGACTGGCATTTGATGAGCAGATGAAAGTGATTGACGTGGTTCGGGACATTGCCGAAGAAGTACAGTTGGGCAACGGCCGTAAAATGTCGGCTTCGCAGTTTCTTCAACACTTTCTGTTCGCGCCTGAAACCCAACATAATTATGTCTATAAGCTGAGCGGTGGTGAAAAACGGCGCCTACACCTGTGTACGGTTTTAATGCGCAATCCCAACTTTCTGGTGCTCGATGAGCCAACCAACGACCTCGACATTGTTACCCTCAACATCCTGGAAGAATACCTTCAGGCTTTTAAAGGCTGCGTCATTGTGGTGAGCCACGACCGCTATTTTATGGATAAGGTAGTGGATCATCTACTTGTTTTTAAAGGGAATGCCGAACTCAAGGATTTTCCGGGAAATTATACCGATTACCGGGAATGGAGCGAATTGATGGAAGAACAGGAAAGAGAAGATAAAAAGACATCTGCTCAAACTTCTGCGAAAAGCGATGGAAGCAAAACCAACCCATCATCCCAAGAGAGTCAGAAAGAAGATAAATCAAAAAGGAAACTGACATACAAGGAGCAAAAAGAGCTGGAAGCCCTTGATAATAAAATTCCTGAATTGGAAAAGGAAAAAACCGAAATTGAAAAGCAATTAGCATCCGGCACTCTCTCAAACGAAGAAATTGTAAGCCTATCGGAAAGATTTGGCCTGCTGAACGCCCAAATTGATGAAAAAACAATGCGCTGGCTGGAACTAAGCGACATATCGTAACATCGGAAAACTCTGACTTTAAAACTCTTCATCCATCTCCGGCAAAATATTCTCCATCATTTTCTCCTATATCCTGAAATTCATCCTCTGGATTCTTACCGCGTTGAGTATGGCCAAAAGCGCTACGCCCACATCGGCAAACACCGCTTCCCACATGGTGGCCAGCCCTCCGGCTCCCAATATCAGTACCAGCGCCTTCACCGCGAAAGCCAACGCTATATTTTGCCATACAATTTTTTTTGTTTGCTTCCCGATAGCTATCGCCAGCGGAATCTTCGAGGGTTTATCGTCCTGAATCACCACATCGGCCGTCTCGATAGTGGCATCGCTACCCAGCCCACCCATGGCTATACCTACATCGCTCAGGGCTACCACCGGGGCATCGTTGACCCCATCGCCCACAAAAGCCACCGTCTCATTCCGGTTCTTGAGCTCCTTTACCTTCTCCACCTTACCAGCCGGAAGCAAATCTCCGTAGGCATTCTTTATCCCGATACTATCGGCCACATGTTTTACCACCGTACCTTTATCGCCACTCAACATGGTAGTTCTCACCCCAAGCCGGTGAAGTTTCTCTATCGTCGTACCGGCATCGGGTTTTACAGAATCGGCAATGGTAAAGTAACCGGCAAACCGTCCATCGTAAGCTACAGCGATGACGGTATTTACCTGAAAGGATAAGCGGGCATCGTAAGCAATTTGATTCGCATCCAACAATTTGGAATTACCCACCAGCAAACTTTTTCCATCAACTACAGCCCGCATCCCAAGACCCGGAACTTCTTCCACTTGTTCAGGTTTGATATTACCGGCCGGAGCTCCTACATATTCCCCGATAGCCGTGGCCACCGGATGTGTGCTGTAACTTTCCACAACGGCAATCATTTGCAACAGTTTGTTTTTATCCATATCCGGTTGAATATTCATCTCCCGGACTTTAAAAACGCCCTCGGTAAGCGTCCCCGTTTTGTCCATCACCACGTGCTGTACATTAGCAATAATGTCGAGGAAATTGCTTCCTTTGAACAAGATACCGTTTCGACTGGCAGCCCCTATCCCGCCGAAATAACCGAGCGGGATGGAAATAACCAGCGCGCAGGGGCACGAAATAACAAGGAAAATAAGTGCCCGGTAAAGCCATTGACTGAATACATACGTTGAAACAAAGAAATAAGGCAACAAGCAAATGGCAGCTGCCCCAAAAACCACCACCGGGGTGTACACGCGGGCGAACTTACGGATAAAAAGTTCCGGAGCTGCTTTGCGCGAAGTAGCATCCTGTACCATTTCGAGGATGTGACTTAGTTTGCTATCAGTGTATGACGTAGTAACTTTCACCAGACTAACAGTGTTGAGGTTGATCATGCCGGCCAGTACCGCTTCGCCTTTCAGTTTCGTGTCGGGTTTACTCTCGCCCGTCAGGGCGGCCGTATTGAACGAGGCCCTGTCGGACAACAATTCACCGTCTAGTCCCAGTTTATCGCCAGGTTTAAGCCGTAGTACCGAACCGATCTCTACCGACTCGGCTTTCACAGTTTTAGCATTGTCGTTTTCTACAACCGTTACTTCATCCGGACGCTGGTCGATAAGCGTTTTAATGTTAGCTTTTGCCCTTTTTACCGCAAGCATCTGAAACGTTTCCCCTACGGAATAAAACAGCATGACCGCTACCCCTTCGGGATATTGGCCGATAAAAAAAGCCCCTACAGCGGCAATGCTCATCAGCAGGAACTCGGAGAAGATATTCCACTTCACAATGCTTACCAAAGCCTCTTTCAGCACCGGTAAACCCACCGGGGCGTATGCCGCGGCGTACCACACAAAGCGTATCCAACCATCGAACCACCGTTGGTTACCCAGGTTATCCAGCGCTATGGCAGCGATCAAAAGGATAAAAGAAAGAATAGAGGAAAAAAACTCCTCCAACAAAGTTTTGCCGTTTCCGGAATGGTGATGCCCCAGGTCTTGCTCCGGTTCATCACAACTGCAACTGCCGCAACATTCAGCGGTATTGCTTACCGGATGCTTGATCGCGTCCGGCGAAAAGATTATTTTTTTAGCGCGATCGGAGTCGTTTTTTTGATGATTCAAAATATATTTTTGTCCCATAAAACCATTTTCGTTGATGTAAACCTCTGTTCGTTTCCACAGGAATTATTTCCGGGGACAAAATTAAGGGTAACATCAATGCAATACTATTGCAAAGTTTCACGGAGACATTTCTCGCATATCCCTTTGGCGAAAAAGCGGATCTCATCGATGCGGAATCCGGTATCGGCCGGCTCCGGGAACCGGATCTCTTCCTTACAGGTGGTTTGTTTGCATATTTTACAATAGAAATGGAGATGCCAGTCTTTATGGGTTTGTTCGTTACAATCGTCGTGGCACAATTTATAGCGGGTGGTGTTGTTTTCCTGGATGCTGTGGACAATTCCTTTCTCTTCGAAAGTTTTCAGCGTGCGGTAAATGGTAGTCCTGTCGGCATGGTAAAAATGAGTCTCAATTTCGCTCAGCGACAGTGCACAATCCTGCGAACTCAAGAAGTCGTACACCAGCAAGCGCATGCTGGTGGGTTTGGTATTTTTCTGGTTCAGTTTATCTTCAGTATCCTTATTCATCCTTACATTTTAACTACTGATTCATAAATCCTCAATAAAGATGCGCCTATCGACTCGTAACTGTATTTTTCTTTCAGCCCGGCGGAAACGACCGCCCCATCAAACCGCTTATCAAGCGCCTTACGAATACCTGCTATCCAGCTCTCCGGATTGTTTTCGCACAAAACCCCGTTGGAACTATCAATAAGTTCGCCCAACGCTCCGGCGTTGGAACAAATTACGGGGGTTCCGGTCATTAAAGCCTCTACAATCACGACCCCGAACGTTTCCACACGGCTGGCATGAATCAGGAAATCGGATCGGTGCAGCTCTCGGGCTATTTCGGCTTTTGGCAATGCTCCTTTGAATGCAGCTTTCAATCCACGGGCGTTACACAGGTTTTTCAACATTTCCACATTATCACCGCCACCTATCATAACTAATTCTATTTTTCGCTTTTCAGTTTTTTGCACCACCGAAAGCGCCTCGATGAACAGTTCGGGGTATTTATCGGGAACTTTTTTGCTGGTCCATGTAGCCACAGCGCAAAAACGTACCGTATTCTCACCCGCCATTTTAGGGAGATACGGAAACTGTGCCGCATCAACTACATTCGGGACGACAGTGAACTTCCGCTCATCCAATCCTTTTATCAGCAATTGAATATTCTTTTTGAGGAAAAAAGATACCGGCATAATTACTTCCGCCCTTCGGTAAACGGCTTTTACCCGCGACGAGATAACAGGCAGGCGGAGAATTCCGGCTAATTTACTCCAGTGTTCGGTAAGCACATGTGGCGTATTATCCCTGCTTGCGAGATAATCGCCGATGATTCCTGCCGGAAACACCACATTGGAATGGATTACATCGGGAACAAAACCAGGCTTTATCCTTTGCAGAAACACCCTGTACGCCAATCTTTTCTGAAAACCGGTCCAATGATGCATCACATCCCTGAACCGTGAACGGATCAATATCCTGTAGGTCGGTATTCCTGAATCATCAACAAATTCGGAGGTTTCTATCCGCAACATATCCGCCGAGCGTTCGCATACCACCGAAAGCACCTGAATTTCTACTCCGGCAGCGCGAACAGCTCGGGCATGCTCCCTGACAAACACTCCAAAATAGGGCTGTTTTTCGGTAGGATACCATGATGTTACGAACAAAACTTTCATTTATAAAAAACGTAATGATGTTTAAACGGTTTTCAAACTTTGATCCAACTATCGGGGATAAGCGAGCCAAATAAACTTACAATGATGATATGAACTTCTTCTATTTACTTTTTATCACATCAAACCCTTTACCGTACACACCAATAGCCGACGACTGCGAAATGAAGGCATTAGGATCTTCATCTTTTACGATCCGGAATATCTTTACCGATTCGTTTTTACGGGCGATGACGGTGATCACTTTTACCGGTTCTTTCGAGTACCAACCCATGCCATCGAGAATGGTAACCCCGCGTTTCACTTCGGTGTTGATACGGGTAGCGATCTTTTCATATTCTTTTGAAAAAATAAAGAACTGCACTGATTGCCGCACACCGTTGACAACCATATCGACCGCCAAAGTGGACACCGTAAGTTGAGAAAGGCCATATACAATCCGCTCAATGCTCCCGTTCGCCAAAAAATAAGATGACGAAATGATCAAAACATCGCAATACAGGAGGATTCGCCCCAAGGTTATATTTCGGTACTTATTCACCACCTTGGCTATAATATCGGTCCCGCCGGAGCTACCGTTGGACAAAAATACAATACCGATACCGACTCCCGACAACAAACCACCCAAAATGCAGGCCATAAAATTATCGTCCTTGCCCACAAAAGTTCCGGGAATGGCTTGCGGAATCACCGAGAAAAAAAAGGTCATAACCGCCACTCCGTAAATGGTCCGCAGGCTGAATTTTAGTCCGACAGTGCGGATGGAGATAAGCAATAAAACGGCATTGATGGAGAAATAGGTGATAGAAATAGGCAAACCGGTAGCATAATAAATCAACGCACCGATACCAGTAACACCACCACCCGTTATGAGATGCGGCAACAGAAACGCTTTCCATGCCCCGGCATACAAAAACAAACCGAAAGCTATGAAAATATATTCCTGAATGTTCTGCCAGGTTTGACGCGTAAACTTCTTAATACTTTCGCCGGGACCCGCATGAGGATGAGCCGGATGATTTACTTCTCCCATAGACAGTTAGTTTTTTTTTCAAAAAAATATTCGTTAACGACGATATAATTATAGAACGATGTTCACGATTTTACCCGGAACAACGATTATCTTTTTAGGCGTTGATCCGTTCAATTGTTTAATAGTCAGTTCATGTGCAATGGCAGTTTTTTCCACATCTTCTTTGCTCATGTCAGCCGGCAATTCGAGAGTAAAGCGCACTTTACCGTTGAACGAAATAGGGTATTTTACTGAACTTTCTACCAAATAAGCCTCGTTACATACAGGGAATCCTGCATCGCAAACAGTACCTTCGTTTCCAAGAATGTGATATAACTCTTCGGCTAAATGAGGCGCAAAGGGAGCGAGCAAAACTGTGAGTGGTTCAAGTATCGCTTTTTTGCTGCATTTGAGTGTGAACAGTTCGTTTACACAAATCATAAATGCCGACACAGAAGTATTGTACGAGAAATTCTCGATATCGAAGGTAATTTTTTTGATGGTTTTATGAAGTGTTTTTAGTTCTTCGGCCGAAGGTTCGTCGTTGGTAACAAGCTGCGACCCATCTTTATAGAACAATGTCCAGAGTTTTTTAAGGAAACGGTGAACGCCATCAATGCCATTCGTATCCCAGGGTTTCGATTGTTCTATCGGCCCCAGGAACATTTCGTAAAGGCGTAAAGTGTCGGCACCGTATTTTTCTACAATATCATCCGGGTTGACTACGTTAAACATCGATTTCGACATCTTTTCCACAGCCCATCCGCAAACATATTTTCCATCTTCCAGTATAAATTCGGCATTGGCATAATCGGGCATCCATGCTTTAAATTTATCTAAATCAAGCACATCGTTCGAAACGATGTTTACATCTACATGAATGGCTGTAGTTTCATATTGATCTTTCAAATTCAGCGATACAAAAGTATTGGAATCTTTAATACGATACACAAAATTACTCCGTCCCTGAATCATTCCCTGGTTAATGAGTTTTTTGAACGGTTCCGCTTCACAAACCACCCCGAGATCGAACAGGAATTTATTCCAGAAACGACTGTAAATCAAATGTCCGGTGGCATGTTCGGTGCCGCCTATGTACAGGTCCACATTGCGCCAGTACGCGTTGGCTTCAGGGCTTACAAGCGCTTTATCATTTTTCGGATCCATGTAGCGCAGGTAATAAGCCGACGATCCGGCAAAACCCGGCATGGTGTTCAACTCAATCGGGAAAACCGTTTCGTTGTCAATTTCACTTACCGAAACTATTTTTGCTTCTTTTTCGTTCCAACCCCAGTTGATAGCACGGCCAAGTGGTGGTTCTCCTGTTTCAGTAGGCAAATATTTATCTATTTCAGGCAATAACAAAGGCAGTACTTCCAATGGCAGCATGTAAGGCATACCGTCTTTATAATACACCGGAAATGGTTCGCCCCAATACCGCTGCCTGCTGAAAATAGCATCGCGCAAACGGAAATTCACTTTCACACGTCCTAACCCTTTCTCGGCTATATAAGCTTTGGTTTTGGCAATGGCCTCCTTCACCGTAAGTCCGTTCAGTGTCAGACCGCCTTCGCGCTCTTTTCCGGCAGCTGGCGAGTTGGTAACCATACCTTCTTTGGCGTCAAAACTTTCTTCACTTACGTCGCAACCCTCGATAAGCGGAACGATGGGCAACCCGAAATATTTAGCGAAAGCATAATCTCTGCTGTCGTGGGCAGGCACAGCCATGATAGCTCCGGTACCATACCCGGCCAATACATAGTCGCTGATCCATACCGGTATGGCATCGCCCGTCAGCGGATTTACTGCATACGAACCGGAGAAAACACCCGAAACGCGTTTGTCGGCAATACGTTCGCGTTCAGTACGTTTTTTTGTTGCGGCAAGATACTCTTCCACAGCGGCTTTTTGTTCAGCGGTGGTGAGTTGTCCTACCAACTCACTTTCGGGAGCCAATACCATGAATGTAACTCCGAATACCGTGTCGGCACGGGTGGTAAATATTGTAAATTCAAGCTCTGAATTTTTTACTTTGAAATTCATTTCCGCCCCTTCGCTGCGTCCTATCCAGTTTCGTTGTGTTTCCTTCAACGATTCAGTCCAGTCTATGGTATCAAGTCCATCGAGCAGGCGTTGCGCGTAAGCCGACACACGCAAGCTCCACTGGCGCATCACGCGTTGTTCTACCGGGTGCCCCCCGCGTATCGAAACCCCTTCGCTCACTTCATCATTAGCAAGCACCGTTCCCAGCGCCGGGCACCAGTTTACTTTCAGGTCGGCCAGGTAAGCAATGCGGTAATTGAGCAAAATTTCCTGCTGTTCTTTTTCTGTTTTGGCTTTCCATTCCTCAGCGCTGAAGTTTAACTCCACGGTGCAAGCCACATTTAAGCCATTAGAACCTTGTTGGTTAAATACTTCTATCAGTTCGGTTATAGGGCGCGCCTGCTGCTCATCGTTACAATAGTAAGTGTTGAACATTTGTATAAAAGCCCATTGCGTCCATTTGTAATATTCGGGTTCGCAGGTACGGATTTCGCGACCCCAATCATAGCAAAACCCTATTTTATCAAGTTGTTCGCGATACCTTTCAATGTTTTTAAGAGTAGTGATGGCCGGATGTTGTCCGGTTTGTATGGCATATTGTTCGGCAGGAAGGCCGTACGCATCGTATCCCATGGGGTGAAGAACATTATAGCCTTTCAAACGTTTATAACGGCTGTAAATATCAGAGGCGATATAACCGAGAGGATGCCCAACGTGGAGTCCGGCACCTGAAGGATAAGGAAACATGTCCAACACATAGTATTTGGGTTTACCGGGTTGAATATCTGTTTTATAAATCTTGTTTTCTTTCCAGAATGTCTGCCACTTCTGTTCTATCTCCCTGAAATTGTACTCCATGATTCCAATTATTGCGTATTTAAACGATAACAAATTATGAGTTAAATAATTTGCAAAATTAGTCATTTCCGACGATTATTTCAATGAAAAAAAATAAAAAACCAAATGAATGGCTTTTTAACCGGCACGAAATCGAGTATTTCGAAATTTTGATTATATTTGCAAGTTAATTATCAGGACAAGATTAAACCATCATGTCGATCACACAAAAGGCAACATTCGATTTTAAAGTTCCGGAACCGACGTTAAGGCGGTTGCCTTGGTATCTGGCTTATGCACAGTTGGTTCAGAAAGGGGGCGAGCATTTCTTATCGTCCACCCAGATAGCCAAGAACATTGCAGTCGATGCTTCGATGGTAGCTAAAGACCTGTCGTACGTTCAGATATCCGGTAAAACCAGGGTCGGGTATGATGTTAACGAGCTGGTTACTATCCTTGAAGCTTTCCTTGGATTTACCCAAAGGCACAAAGCTTTTTTGTTCGGGGTAGGAAGTCTTGGAGGTGCTTTGATGCACGATAATGGACTGGAACAGTTCGGGTTGGAAATTGTAGCAGGATTTGATGTAAAATACGAACTCTCTGGAACAAGTATCAACCATATACCCATCCATCACACCGACCGGTTTAAAGAGATACAAAAGCAAACCTGCATCAACATAGGGATTCTGACCGTACCAGTAGATAAAGCCCAAGTGGTAAGCGAATTAATGATAGGTGGAGGGATACAGGCCATTTGGAATTTCACCCCTTACCGGATTCGTGTTCCTGAAAATATTGTTGTACAAAACACATCTATTTATGCTCATTTAGCAGTGATGTTCAATCGGTTGAACGCAATCAACGAAAAGATTAAAAACTGCGACTGTAACAAAACAATATCGAAGGAATAAAACGAGCATGATGAACAAATCGCACAAAAGCTATGATTATCAGGTCTTGGTTCTTGGCTCTTGGTTCTTGGCTCTAAAATTATAAACACAAATGAAAATTTTTGCAATAGGTCAGAATTATACCGGACATAATAAAGAACTGAACAGTTCGCATCCCGAAAATCCTGTAGTTTTTATGAAACCCGATACGGCTGTTCTGAAAGATAACAAACCATTCTATATCCCTGATTTTTGCGAAGAAATACATTACGAAACCGAATTGATCTTTAAATTTAACCGGATAGGGAAGAATATCGATCCGAAATTCGCCCACAGGTACTATGCCGAAATCGGGCTCGGGGTCGATTTTACAGCCCGCGACCTGCAATGGAAACTGAAAGCTGGTGGAAAACCTTGGGAAATATGTAAAGCTTTTGACAATTCGGCCGTTATCGGTAAATTCATGCCCGTAACCGATTTCAGCGACATCCAGAACATTCCGTTCAGCCTGAATATCAATGGGAAAACCGTTCAACAGGGAAACTCCGCCGATATGATTTTCACTATAGATGAGCTTATTGCATACGTCAGTAAATTTTTTACCATAAAGATTGGCGACATTTTGTTCACCGGAACGCCAGCCGGAGTAGGAAAAATATTACCTGGAGACAGGCTCGAAGGATTCATTGGAGATAAAAAAATGTTCGACTTTCTGGTTAAATAAATCATTTAATAATTAACAATTTAAACATACTAAACATATCTGTTTCCCGTTAATCAAATTAATAATTACGGCATTTTGAATATGAAAAAACATTACCGAAAACTCCGGCTTTTATTTTCCATCATACTGGTTTCCACATCTGTAACATTATTTTCAACGGTAAATCAGCAAACCATTCATTCATCCATCAAATGGAACGGAACAGAAAAATGGTATGCCGATTCGTTGTCCAGGGAAGTAGTTGTATTCAAAGACGCCCAGTTTCCTGAAAGCAACCTGATCCCATACTATGTAAAAGAAGTCCCCACGGAAAAAGGAACCGCCAGTACCGTGATAATTAAAAACGCCACCTACATCCCGCTGACAGAAAAAGAACAGAATATTATTGGCAACAATACATTTGCTTCCGAACCGGAAGTAACCACTTACAACACCGTTTCAAGAGGAGATGAATCCACTCAAATTCAGGTACTTCCTTTTGTGAATAAAAACGGGAAAATACTTAAGCTGTTGGATTTCGACATTGAGTTGACTCAAAAAAATTCTTCGTCGCAAGCCCCTGCGAGCACCATCCACACTTATACCGGCAATTCGGTACTTGCATCGGGCAAATTCGTGAAAATACGGATAAAAGACTCAGGAGTGTACAAACTCACGTATGATGATTTGAATTCAATGGGAGTAGATCCGGCCAACGTGAAAATTTTCGGATACGGAGGAGCTGCGCTTGAACAAAATTTTGCCATGAAATACAACGATGACCTACCCGAAATATCTCTGTATGTCAATAAAGGTTCTGATGGTGTGTTCAACTCTGGCGATTATATCCTTTTTTATGCACAGGGAACGGTAAAATGGTCGTTCGATGGCACAAATAACATTTTTACACATCTCAACAATCCTTATTCCAACTACGGTTATTATTTTGTAACATCGGATGTTGGCACAGGGAAGAAAATAGAAACCACTAATAGTGCCGACCCTGGTACCGCGACCGTTTATGATGTATCTGAATTTACCGATTATCAGCTACATGAAAAAGACTTGTTCAGTTTTTGTTCCTCCGGCAAAGAGTTTTATGGCGAAAAATTTGCCGATGTAACCTCTTATAATTTCACTTTCACATTCCCAAATATCGTTACCGGGAACGCATCGGTAATAGCGCGACTTGATGCCGCATCATCCGCCTCGGCTACTGCTACTTATAATTTATCGCTAAATGGTTCGCAGGCCCAATCATTATCCATAGCCAAAAAAACCGATGGCGACAATTATGAACAGGCGAAAGCAGCCACAGGCATTTACTCCTATACTCCAAATTCTGACAACCTGGCGTTCAACATCACCTATTCAAAGCCCAACGCCACAGCCGTAGGATACCTGAATTATTTAGAGGTAAACGCGCGCCGGAAATTGACAATGTCGGGAGCCTCGATGCCTTTCCAGAATTTGGATTACCTGGGACTTGATAGCTACAGTAGATTCCATCTTTCAAATACTACATCAAATACCCAGATTTGGAATATTAGCGACCCACTGAACATTAAAGCTATCAACACCACTTCCGAAACGGGTGGAATAACATTTACCGCCTCAAGTAACGATGTAACGAGCTATCTGGCCATAGATCCTACGCAAAGTTCGGCGTTCCCGAAACCAGAAATCGTTGGAACCATAGCGAACCAGAACCTGCACGCGATACAGCCGGTAAATATGGTAATTATTACCCACCCCGATTTCAAATCGCAGGCCGAAACGCTTGCCCAGGCTCATCGCGACATGGACGGACTGAGCGTGGCCGTAGTAACTACCGATCAGGTTTATAACGAGTTTTCTTCCGGCGCGCCCGATGCCACCGCCTATCGATGGGTAATGAAAATGCTTTACGACAGGGCTTTGAGCGCTGGGAACAAAACGGATATGCCCAAATATCTCCTGCTGTTTGGTAGAGGTAGTTTTGATAACAAAAAATTACTGAACAGTTCTGGCGACAACCTCATCATGACTTATCAGAGCGACAACTCGCTGGTACTTACCCAATCGTATGTTACCGATGATTATTTCGCGTTTCTCGATGATAACGAAGGCGCCAACATCCCGGCCAACAGGATGGACATCGGAGTCGGACGTTTCCCCGTTGCCAATCAAACCGATGCAACCAATGTAGTTACGAAAACTATCAATTACATGAAAAACCAGGACAAAGGGAACTGGAAAAATCAGATTTGCTTTGTGGCTGATGACGGCGATGCGACACTCCATGTGAAACAGGCCGACAGTATTGCTGTGAACAACAATAAACTATATCCTTCCTATCAGGTAAATAAAATTTACCTCGATGCTTTTACCCAGGAGGTAAACGCGAGTGGTCAAAGTTATCCATTGGCTAAAACGAAACTGAAAGACTTAATAAACACCGGTATTATAATGTTCGACTATACCGGTCATGCGGGCACCATGGGTCTGGCTAACGAATCCATTCTTTCTATCAACGATGTTAAATCGCTAACAAACACTCATCTGCCCATTTGGGTTGGAGCTACCTGCGATTTTCTTCAGTTCGATGTTGAGAATGTATCGGCCGGCGAACATGTGGTTACCAACCTCAACGGCGGGGGCATAGGAATTTTATCGGCTGCCCGCACCGTGTATGCTTCTCAGAATTTCAATATAAATAAAGCATTCACCGACACGCTGTTTGTTAAAAACAATGGTGCGGAATACCGTGTAGGCGACGTTTTAATGAAAGCAAAAAACAAAGTGGGAACCGAGTCGAATAAGCTTTCATACGTTTATATGGGCGACCCGGCCGTGAGACTCAACTATCCGACCAATTACACCATAGCCACCACTAAAATAAACGGCGATGCCACACTCACAAACGATACGCTCAAAGCGCTGTCCATAGCCAAAGTTGAAGGTGAAATCAGGGGATTTGATGGAACAAAAGTATCAGGTTTCAACGGAACAGCGCACATAGTGGTGTACGATAAAGCTCAAAAAATAACCACGCTAAACAACGAAGGTGATGGCGCCTTTACATATACCGATCGTCCAAACACTTTATTTTCAGGCAAAGCCGAAGTTAAAAACGGAAGTTTCAGTTTTACATTCATGTTGCCGAAAGACATCAAATACAATTTTGGAGCAGGACGTATCAACTATTACGCGCAGGATGATGCGAACGACAAAGAAGCCCAGGGATATTACGAAAGCTTTATTGTAGGAGGAACATCCACCAATTATTATAACGAATCTGATGGTCCCGATGTAAAAATGTACCTGAACTCAGAAAATTTCGTTTCGGGCAATAAAGTGAATGAAGCTCCTTTGTTCATAGCCCAGGTGAACGATACCAACGGAATCAATACGGTTGGGAGCGGAATCGGGCACGACATTGTGCTTACCGTCGATAAGGATGCAAGCCAGTCGTACATCCTGAACGATTATTTCACGGCCGAAACCAACAGTTATACAACCGGTTCGGTCAGTTACCAACTCCCGCAAATGGAAGAAGGGAAACACACGTTGTCGTTCCGCGTTTGGGATTTGCTCAACAATTCCACCGATAAAGCCATCGAGTTCGAAGTGGTAAAAGGATTGTCCCCCGTAATATTTAATACGATATCGTATCCCAATCCTGCCGTTACCAATGCTACCATAAAAATTGTAAGCGACAGGCCACAGAACGTTAAAAGTACAAGAATCGATATTTTCGATTTGGCCGGTCGGCACATTTGGATGTTCAGCCAGGATTCAGCCGACGAAGTTACGTGGAATTTGACTGGAGCAGATGGAAAGGTTATCAGGCCGGGAGCGTACCTCTACAAAGCCACTATTACCATGAACGATGGAACCAAGGCCTCAAAAACAAATAAAATTATTGTAATGAAACAATAATTTATAAAATCAACGTTATATAAAAAGGCTGTTTTCCCTGAAAACGGCCTGATGAACGACAGAAAACGCATAAAAAAGCAAAAGTAAATTCAGTTAACTTACTGATTTACTTTTAACAAAATAGATTATTGGCAATTAAAATTATTAACTACACTAAAAATAAATTGAAACTAAGGATGAAAAAAAATTTTCTAATAACGCTTTTAGGAATTATTTCACTTTTAAATGTATCAGCGCAAGACAATAATCCGGTAATTACCGGTGTGCCTTTTCTGGCTATTGCCCCCGATGCAAGGGCAGGTGGTATGGGTGATGTAGGTGCGGCCACCACGGCAGATGTAAACTCACAATACTGGAATCCTGCAAAATATCCGTTTGCCGAAAGCAACGCGGGCGTTTCGCTTTCGTACACCCCGTGGTTACGCAAGTTGGTAGATGATATCGACCTGGCAAACTTAACAGCCTATTTTAAAATTGGTGAAAGGCAGGCTATCAGTGGTTCTTTACGCTACTTTTCTTTGGGTGATATTTCGCTATTCAACGAAAGCGGTGAAAATATATCGAATGCCAAGCCCAACGATTTTTCCATTGACTTTGCGTATTCCCGCATGTTTTCCGATAAATTTTCGGGCGCTGTGGCTTTGCGCTGGATACATTCCGACCTGAACATTAAAAGCGACGACAATTATTATCCGGGAAATGCGGTTGCTGCCGATATAGCCGGATACTACAATACCCCGGTTACTTTTGCAACCGGTGATGGCCGTTTCGGACTGGGCTTGAACATCTCGAACATTGGTTCCAAAATTTCGTATGATAAAAACGAAACCAGCAATTTTATCCCTACCAATATGCGTTTGGGTGCATCGCTCACATATCCTATGGACGATTACAATTCCATCTCATTCAGTGCCGACATCAATAAGCTGTTGGTTCCGAACGATTCTACCAACAATAACAACAATGATATTTCACCCATCTCGGGTATTTTTAAATCGTTTGGCGATGCTCCGGGTGGATTTTCGGAAGAACTGAAAGAAGTGATGTGGTCGGTAGGTGCCGAATACGCGTATAACAAACAATTCTTTGTTCGTGCAGGTTATTTCAATGAAGCAAGAACCAAAGGAAACCGCAAATACTTTACCGCGGGTGCCGGATTCAAACTCAACGTATTCCAACTCGATGTAGGTTATGTAATAGCTACTTCTCAGTCGAATCCATTGGACAAAACGCTCCGTTTTTCACTCGCTTTCGATTTGGACGGGTTAAGAAATCTGGTTCAGTAAAAACAAACTAAAATAATTCAGGTACGGTTGCGTCTGTTAAAGTCTGCAACCGTATTTTATTTACATACACCGAAAAAAATATTATGAGCATCAACATTCGTGTAGGATTCGGCTACGATGTACACGCGTTTGCCGAAGGCCGTGAATTATGGCTGGGAGGTATTCAAATAGAACATAACGTTGGATTGCTGGGGCATTCGGATGCCGATGTGCTGATCCACGCCATCTGCGACGCTTTGCTCGGAGCCGCGTGTATGCGCGATATTGGTTATCATTTCCCCGATACAGCGGGCGAATACAAAAACATCGACAGTAAAATTCTGCTGAAAGAAACCATCCGTTTAATTCGCGATAAAGGATATGAATTCGGCAATGCCGATTGCACGGTATGTGCCGAAGCTCCCAAACTAAATCCTCACGTACCAGCCATGCAAGCATGTCTCGCCTCCATTTTAAATACTGATACAGAGAATATCTCGATAAAAGCTACCACCACTGAAAAGCTTGGATTTACCGGCAGGGAAGAAGGAATGTCGGCCTATGCCACCGTTTTGATTTACAAGCAATAAACTGTCAACAATCCACTCATAGATATTTCCTATTCTTTAATTTTTAAATTCTATCTATTTTTGTATTGATTATAATTTTAAATTCATTATATTTGCAATACGAAAAAATAAACCAATTAAAATTTAATAAAATGTCAGTATTAGTAGGAAAAAAAGCTCCGGCATTCAGTGCCAAAGCCGTTGTTAATGGAGGGGAAATTATTGAAAACTATTCACTTGAACAATTCAAAGAGAAAAAGTATGTGGTATTCTTTTTCTATCCCGCCGATTTCACATTTGTGTGCCCCACCGAGATCATTGCGTTCGAAGAAAAATCCGCTGAATTTGAAAAGCGCAATACTGTTGTTATCGGAGCTTCAACAGACTCTGAATTTTCGCACTGGAAATGGCTTCAAACGCCACAAAACGAAGGAGGTATAAAAGGTGTAAAATATCCGTTAGTATCCGACCAGACATTGAACATATCGAAAGATTACGATGTGCTGATTGGCGGAGAAGAAATTAACGATGATGGCGAAATTGTGTTCAGCGGCGAAGCCAAAGCGTATCGCGGGCTGTTCCTGATTGATAAGGACGGTGTTGTTCGCCATCAGGTAGTAAACGATCTTCCTCTCGGTCGTAACGTAGATGAAGTGTTGCGTGTTATCGACGCTTTGCAGTTTACCGAAGAATTCGGCGAAGTTTGCCCGGCAAACTGGAAAAAAGGCGACAAAGCGTTGAAAGCTACTCAGGAAGGTATAGCAAACTACCTTTCGGAAAAAGCCTGAACAATAACAAAATTTCTTAAGCAGAGAGCGATGGGTTACTCCATTGCTCTTTTTTTTGTCTGGAAATATATTTACAAAATAAAATAGTTATCTTTGAACTGAGATTTTAACTAAAAAAAAAATGGAGCAATTTTCAATTTTGAACGAAGAACTTTTCCAACTTGTGGGAAAGTGGGAAACGATATTAAAATCGCTTCCGTTAAACGTTATTACAGAACGACGTAACGGCCAGAACCGAACCATCAAACAGATTGTAGGGCACATGGTCGATTCCGCATCGAACAATACGCATCGGATGATTCATTTGCAATACGGGGTAAATCCACTCGTCTTCCCTGATTATGCCGCCCTCGGCAACAACGATAGATGGATTGTTATCCAGAATTACCAGAACGAAAACTGGCATGATCTTGTACAGTTGTGGAAATATTCGAACCTCCATATCATCCATGTTATCAATCAGATAAACGATGATAAACTCGAAAACACCTGGATTTCGGCTCTTAACGAAAAGATCCCTTTAAAGAAAATGATCGAAGATTATCTTCCACATTTTAAATTACATATTCGTGAAATTGAGGAATTGGCCACCGATAACGCTGAATAAAGACCTTTTAATCATTCGCAAATGCCACACATCCGACACATTGCCAATGCGGTAATTTTCATTCTGTTATTACAGGGAGGAGCTTATGCTCAAGGCAAGAATATTTATATGTCTCCTTCTCTCGAAATAGATTCTGTTGCTCCCGGAACATACGTTCACCGCACTTTTTTACAAACAGAAGAATGGGGAAAAGTTCCGTGCAACGGACTGATTTATGTCAATTCAGGTGAAGCAGCTGTATTCGACACCCCATCGACTGACAGTGTGAGCAACCAGTTGATCGGCTGGATAGCTCATCATGCCAAAGCCCGGATTAAAGCCATTATCGTTAACCACTCCCACGAAGATTGTTTGGGAGGACTATGCTCTTTTCATCAAGCCGACATCGCATCTTATGCAAATGTAAAAACCATCCGATTGGCCAGCATTAAACCCGGCGGTAAGAATTCAATTCCTGAACATGGGTTCAAAAACAAACAAAAAATAAGAATCGGGAAGTCCTATATCATCAATTATTATCCGGGAGAAGGACATACGGCGGATAATATTGTCAGCTATATTCCAGAAGTAAAAGTGTTGTTCGGGGGATGCATTGTAAAAGCCTTAGGCGCATCAAAAGGAAATTTGGCCGAAGCGAATGTGAAAGCCTGGTCCCGATCGGTGGAAAATATAAAAAGGAAATTTCCGGAAGCACAAATTGTTGTTCCCGGACACGGGAAATACGGCAATCAAAATTTATTGGATTTTACCATAAAACTATTTGCGGACACATCTGCGAAAAGATGAGGACATTCAGTAAACGTTTGATATTAAAAGGTATTACTTATCAGACGCCCTTATCTTTTTGGATGTATATTATTCCCAGCTAAGGATCACTTTACCACATTCGCCACTCTCCATAACATCAAATCCTTTCTGGAAATCATCAATAGCAAAGCGATGGGTAATTACCGGCGAAAGATCGATGCCCGTAATCAGCATTTGCTCCATCTGGTACCAGGTTTCCCACATTTCGCGGCCATAAATACCTTTAAGTGTCAAGGCTTTGAAAATAATTTTATCCCACTTCACCGTTGTAGTATTCGGCAAAATACCCAGTAAGGCTATCTTTGAACCGTTATACATGTTTTCAATCATACCTTCGAAAGCTACCGGCGAACCCGACATTTCGAGACCTATATCGAAACCGTGCATGTTCAGTTTCGCGATAGCGCTTTCAATCGTTTCTCCTTTTTTAGGATTAATGGTAAGGGTAGCACCCATCCGTTTTGCAATATCGAGGCGGTAATCGCTCAAGTCGGAAACAACAATATTACGGGCACCTGCAAAACGGCAAATGGCTGTGGCCATGCTGCCTATCAGACCGGCTCCAGTTATCAACACATCTTCACCGATAAGCGGAAACGAAAGCGCGGTATGGGTAGCGTTTCCGAACGGATCCATGATAGAGGCCATCTCATCGGAAATCCTGGGATCGAGCCGCACAACGTTTTCGGCCGGCAGAGACAAATATTCGGCAAAAGCCCCATCGCGGTTCACCCCTACTCCTATCGAATTCTCGCAAACATGCAGTTTTCCCCTGCGGCAGTTACGGCAATGCCCGCACGCAATATGCCCTTCGCCCGTTACCCTATCACCAATTTGAATGTTTTTCACACCTTGTCCCTTCTCAACCACCACTCCCACGTATTCGTGCCCAATGGTCATCGGGGTTTTTATGGTACTTTGCGACCAGTCATCCCACTTATAAATATGAAGATCGGTTCCACAAATAGCCGTTTTCCTGATTTTTATCAATACATCGTTGATGCCCACATGAGGCACAGGGACATCCTCCATCCAAATTCCTTTTTCAGGCCGTAGTTTTACTAAAGCTTTCATATACAAATATTTTATTTGTTCATCATTATCAATTTATCACTTTCAGTTCTTTACCCACTTTTGTGAAAGCGGCGATACACTGGTCGAGATGTTCAGGTTCGTGGGCCGCTGAAATCTGGACTCGAATGCGAGCCTGATCTTTAGGCACTACCGGATAGTAAAAGCCAGTTACATAAATTCCTTCGTTGAGCAAGCGCGTGGCCATCTCCTGCGATAACCGGGCATCGTAAAGCATCACGGCGCAAATGGCCGATCCGGTAGGTTTTATATCGAATCCTGCAGCTTTCATTTTCTTAACAAAATATTCGGTGTTCCGGTGTAATTTATCCTGAAGCTCGTTGGTTTTGTCCATCATTTCGAACATGCGTATTCCGGCAGCAGCCACCATAGGCGGTATCGAATTGGAAAACAAATAGGGACGCGAACGTTGGCGAAGCAAGTCGATGATCTCCTTTTTCCCGGTAGTAAAGCCGCCAATAGCGCCACCAAAAGCTTTTCCAAGCGTTCCGGTAATAATTTCGATCTTACCCCGCAAATTATATTGTTCGGTAACACCGCGGCCTGTAGCGCCAACCACTCCCGCCGAATGCGACTCATCCACCATCACCATGGCATTGTACTTCCCGGCAAGCTCGTATATTTTATCCAGTGGCGCCACATTGCCATCCATCGAAAACACACCATCGGTAACAATAAGCCGGAAACGTTGTGCCTGGGCTTTCATCAATTGCTGTTCAAGATCCATCATATCAGCGTTGGCATAACGGTATCGTTGCGCTTTGCACAGCCTTACCCCATCGATGATGGAAGCATGGTTCAGAGCATCAGAAATGATGGCATCCTCTTCGGTAAGCAACGGTTCGAAAACGCCGCCATTAGCATCGAAACAAGCCGCGTACAAAATAGTGTCCTCCGTACCGAAGAACCTTGCTACAGCCGCTTCCAGCCGTTTGTGAATATCCTGAGTTCCACAAATAAACCGCACCGATGACATTCCGAAACCGTGCGAGTCGAGCGCTTCTTTAGCTGCGTTTTTAAGTTCCGCATTGTTGGACAAGCCAAGGTAATTGTTGGCGCAAAAGTTCAACACTTCCTTGCCATCGGCCACACGGATGAGCGCGCCCTGCGGCGAAACGATAATACGTTCGTTTTTATAAAGTCCGGCATCCTGTATTCCAGATAATTCATTCTGTAAATGATTTTTAAAATTTTGATACATGGCTATTATTTTTAAGTAAACTATTTTTATACATAAATCAAGAACTGGTGAAGCTCACCATCCTACTTCGAACCGTCGTTACGTCATCCTATAAAATAACATATAGTCAGATTATTGAAACAAAAATACAAATAATTCAGGTCAGGATATTCTTACTAATGAAAAAAATCCGTACTTATTTTGTCAAATTCACGTTACAAACTTAATATTGAAAATGAATAAACAATCATTCTTTTTTACTCGTTAAAAATGACATTTCTAAACCATCCGATCCATCTGATTACTAAATTTAAACAACGATCCTTTCGTTTTCCAAACGGATTTTGAATATCGTTCCAAAAAATGTAACTTTGCGATTTCAAATTCAGAAAAAATGGAAAACGAAAGCATGGTGCTCCGCACCGAACATCTATACAAAAAATACGGGAAACGAACGGTGGTGAACGATGTATCCATCAACGTAAAGCAAGGCGAAATCGTGGGTTTGCTCGGCCCTAATGGCGCCGGTAAAACCACCACTTTTTACATGACCACCGGCTTGGTAATTCCCAATGCCGGAAAAATTTTCCTCGATGATGAGGAAATTACATCGTATCCGGTTTACAGGCGAGCCCAGAAAGGGATCGGCTACCTGGCGCAGGAAGCATCGGTTTTTCGTAAAATGACGGTGGAAGACAATATAAAGTCGGTGCTCGAAATGACTAAGTTCAACAAAACGTACCAAAAACAAAAACTCGAAACACTCATTTCGGAATTTAACTTGGAACATGTCCGAAAAAACATTGGAGACCGTCTCTCGGGTGGTGAACGGCGCCGTACCGAGATTGCCCGTTGCCTGGCTATCGAACCCCGTTTTATCATGCTCGACGAGCCTTTTGCAGGGGTTGACCCGATTGCCGTTCAGGATATTCAGGACATCGTCTGGAAACTGAAAGACAAGAACATAGGCATTCTCATTACCGACCACAACGTGGATGAAACCCTTCAGATTACCGATAGGGCTTACCTGCTCTTCGAAGGTAAGATTCTTTTCCAGGGAACATCGCAAGAGCTGGCCGACAACCCGGTAGTTCGCGAAAAATACCTGGGGCGCGATTTCCAACTTAAAAAGAAAACCCGCGTTTAACAATATGACAGAGAGAATTCAGGTGGACGAAAACATCGTGTTGAAACGTATAGGCATCAACGATGCCGATACTATTTTCAATATCATTGATTCCGAGCGGGATTATCTGGGCAAATGGCTTCCGTTTGTCAAATTCACAACCTGTGTAAACGACTCGCTCGAATTTATCGACCTATTTACCAACCCTATGACGGAAGACACACCTTTCGGCATCTGGAACGAAAATAATTTGCTGATCGGGCTGATCGGGCTGAAAGATACCGACTACGACAACCTTAAAACCGAAATTGGCTACTGGTTGTCGGAAAAATACCAGAACAAAGGGATTATGACCCGCTCGTGCAGGGCGCTGATCAGATACGCTTTTGAAACTCTTGGATTGAACAGAATTCAGATAAAAACTGCCGTTGGGAATACAAGTAGCCAAAAAGTACCGGCGCGCCTCGGATTTACACACGAAGGAATAGAAAGAGCCGGCGAAAAACACGGCGATAAATATCTTGATTTGAACACATTCAGTTTGTTGAGAGACGAATTTATTCATCCATAACTTTTTACCAGACCATGCAACCTTCCACGCTCACCATATTAGGGTGCGGCTCGGCTCTGCCAACCAGAACCAGTTTCCCAAGCGCGCAACTCATCAACATACGTGAACGTCAGTTCCTGATCGATTGCGGCGAAGGTACCCAGATACGCATGAGGCAAATGGGAGTGAAAAACACCCGGCTCGGTCATATCTTCATCTCTCATCTGCACGGCGACCATTGTTTCGGGCTTATTGGAATGATTTCGAGTTTCGGCATGCTCAACCGCACAGCCGACCTTTATATCCACGCGCAACCCGAACTGGAAAAAACATTGCAGCCCCAACTGGATTATTTTTGCGCCGGGATGCCCTTTCGTATCATTTTCGAACCTTTTGACCCTACCACCAATTCTGTCATTTACGAAGACAGGGCGGTAACCATCAGTACTATCCCACTGAAACACAGAGTTCCTACCGCGGGTTTTTTTATAGAAGAAAAACAACGCGACAGGCACATACTACGCGACATGATCGATTTTTACCAGGTTCCGACCTGGCAAATACAGCGCATCAAACAAGGAGAAGATTTCGTTACCGGCGAAGGAGAAGTTATCCCCAATAAAGCGCTGACCTCACCTGCCGAAGCGCCAAAAAAATTCGCCTATTGTTCCGACACGATGTATTCCGAGAAGATAATTCCAGTAATAGAAGGCGCCGATTTGCTCTATCACGAAGCCACTTTTATGGAAACAGAGAAAAAAAGGGCGATGGAAACAGGACATTCCACCGCTACTCAGGCCGCAACAATAGCGCTGAAAGCCAACGTAAAAAAATTAGTCATCGGCCATATTTCCGCCCGGTATTCGCAGCCACAGACCGTTTTGAACGAATCAAAGAAAATTTTTGAAAATACCGTGCTGGGCGAAGACATGAAACGATACGAATTCTGACAGGAAATTCTCATTTGCAAAAAAATAATTAACTTTAAAACCTGAAAAATAAAATATTAAATATCAATTTGATATGAAAAAAATCACACTTATCCTCACTCTCGTTTTCTTGTCATTTCTGTCTATTAGCAGTCGTGCCGCAACGCCTCTCAACGAGCCTCCCGCATGGGCAAAAAAAGCTATCTGGTACCAGATCATGGTGGAACGTTTCCGAAATGGCGACACATCCAACGATCCAACACCCGAAGACATGGACGTTCCCGACATGAACATCATCACCCCAAAAGGATGGCACATTACTTCCTGGACGCAGGATTGGTATAAACTCGACGATTGGGAAAAACAATCCGGAAAATCGTTCAATGATATTCTGCAATACCGCCGCTACGGAGGAGACATCCAGGGAATTATCGACAAACTCAGTTACCTGAAAGAGCTGGGAGTCAACGCTATTTTCCTAAATCCCATCAACGATGCCCCTTCGTTGCATAAATACGATGCCCGCAATTATCATCATGTCGATATTCATTTTGGCAACGACCCCGAAGGCGACAAAAAGCTAATCGCTTCGGAGAACCCGGCCGACCCTGCCACCTGGAAATGGACATCCGCCGACTTGCTTTTTCTCCAGTTGGTGGAAAAAGCGCATCAACTGGGAATGAAAATCATCCTCGACTATTCGTGGAACCACACCGGCACAAGGTTCTGGGCATGGCAGGACATTCTTAAAAATCAAAGCGCATCACCGTTCAGGGATTGGTACAATATCACCTCCTTTGACGATCCGAAAACCCCCGGAAACGAATTTTCGTACGAAGGCTGGTACGGCAACAAATACATGCCCGAATTAAAAAAAACTGATATTAAAACACCACGCGTGAACGGATTGCCTTACGATGGCAATATCAACGATGGAGCAAAACAACACATTTTCGCGGTGGCCAAACGTTGGCTCGCGCCCAACGGCGATACCAGCAAAGGCATTGATGGGTTCCGGCTCGATGTAGCCGAACAGATTGGATTCGGGTTTTGGCGCGATTTCCGAAAAATGGTTCGTTCAGTACAGCCCGAAGCTTACCTCATTGGTGAAATCTGGTGGGAAAAATGGCCCGACAAACTGATGGATCCGGCACCCTATTGCCATGGAGACATGTTCGATGCCGTGATGTACTATCAGGTTTACAAACCGGCACGTTATTTCTTTGCCGCCACGAAAACACCGATAGATGCACGGCAGTTGAAAGACAGCCTTGAAACGGAATGGAACAAGCTGAACAAGGCCAACCTTTACGCCATGATGAACGTATCGTCCACCCACGATGCACCACGCTTGCTGACCGATTTTTACAATACCAACCGCTATAAGTTTCACGCAAATCCTAACGAAGACCCTGATTACAAGACCGGTAAACCCGACAAAGAAACTTACCAAAGACTGAGGCTCTACCTTGTGCACCTGTTTACCACCGTAGGAGCGCCGCAAATATGGAACGGCGAAGAAATGGGCATGTGGGGAAGCGATGACCCGAACTGCCGTAAACCATTATGGTGGAAAGAATTGACTTTTGAGCCTGAACGACGGAACAACATCCAACCGGGGCCCTCGGAATATGACCCTACCGGCTTCAACGAAAGCCAGTTTAAACTTTACAAACTACTCACCAGCATCAGGGAATCGAATCCAGCGCTTAACGATGGAATACTGAAATTTATCTACACCAAAGATAAAAAATTAATTTACGAACGGAGCGACAAATCGGAGAAAATATACGTACTTTTCAACGCGGATACTAAACAAGCCGGCTTTACAGTACCCGATCCAGGTAAATACATCGATCTGCTCACCGGCGGCATAGTTCCCGGCCGACACGTATGGTTACGACCATTGTCGGCTATGATTCTGAAGAAGATATAATTGGATAAATATTACAAAAATCAGGTTGTTAACTTTTTGTTGTTGAAATTTTAGAAGGAAGGAAAGGATGGCATCCCCCCTATTCCATTAAAAAATTTAACAAAAAGCAAATCAAACTAAAATCGCCTGCAAGTTGTTAGATGAGATGCAACAGAGTTGAATATGGTAGATTTGAGAAAGCAAATAAAAGAGTCATTTTTTAATCCGGTACTTTATTTTTTGCCACTTTTGGTTTTTTTACTCGCCGATGATTTTTTCGGGCGCCGAGCAAGTTGGGCTGTATCATTCCCCATTGCGGTAGCTTCGGTGCTGTATGTTTATTGGTTTTATAAATCAATTTACCGCTGGCACTTGTTTGCCACATTTTTATTTGTGGTGTACTGTTCGTTTGTAACGGTGTTTCCTTGCAATATACTTGGGCCGTTCATTCCATCAGTTTTCGACGAACTTGTATCAGTTGTCATCCTGCTTATTCTTATCGTTTTCAGGAAGCAAGTAGAGAAACTGATCCATCGGATCATGCCAAAATCACTACCCATGACTAACAATATCAACGAGTTGTATAAAGTAGCATGGGGATTACTCATTATTTTATCAGGCTATATTGCCTTATCGGCGGCATTCTATTTTGCCAAGACACCCGGATTTAACAAACACAACGCGACTTATCTTCATAATGTATATATCCTGATTTTATCTTTTTTCGTGGTGGCCGAAATGCTTCGTGTCATGGTCATCAGGTCAAAATTATTGAAAGAAGAATGGTGGCCCATTGTAAATAACCAGGGGAAAATTATCGGGAGCATTCAGCAGCAGCTCAGCCTTACCGATTGTAAAAAATACATCCACCCGGTCATCCGTATCATGGTGATCGACAATGGAATGATTTTCTTGCAAAAACGGGCTCAGACCGATCTCATATCGCCAAGCCTGTGGGACACAGCTATTTCCAACCATATATTGATGAACGAATCCATTGATGAATGCATCGACCGTACGATAGAGCAACGTTACGGTATCAAAGAGATCAAGCCCATTTTCATATCCAATTATATACTTGAATTTGAGAAAGAAAGCCACTATGTGTTTTTGTTCCTCACTTGTTCGTTGAAAGATATTCAGTTGAATTCACAATTCATCGAACATACAAAATGGTGGACTCCCCAGCAAATTGAGGCCAACATCGGCGAAGGTATTTTCTCCGATGAATTTGCGGTGGAATACGAACTCCTCAAGCGCAGTGGCCTTCTCGAATCGGGAAAATGCGAATGCCAATGCCGTCTCCGCGATGAGATCTATAAAAACCTGAATTGAATATGTATTATGCTGACGCTCTTTTTAAATATTTTTTTTACAAAGTTCTATAAAATATATCACTATCATCCCCGTTATTCATAAGTATTTTTAAAAAACAAAAAACAATTTGACAGGTTAAGGAGTTTTTTCTAACTTGCGTTCATTCTATGCTAACTAAGACAAGGATTAGAACTTATGAAAAGAAGAGCTATTTTTTTACTATGCCTGATGATTGCATCCCAATTCGCAGTTTCGGCCCGAAAACCACACAAAACCACACATCGTCATCGTGCCCACTCAACGCATGTGTTGGCGCATTCGCATAAAAAAAATCATGCCCACAAGATAAAAGATAATCGACCAGAGCTGACTATCAGTGATGTAAAAGATTCTGTAAACATCTGGGGAATTGATGTTTCACACCATCAATCGGACATCGACTGGCTATCGCTCGCCAACGAAAAGCCGCATTTCATGTTTATCAAAGCATCGGAAGGGGTTAATATTCAGGATAATAAATACCCAACATATTACGCCGAAGCAAGAAAATTAGGAATACCCGTGGGTTCGTACCATTTTTTCTCCTATAAAAGTACGGGGAAGGAACAGGCCAATAACTTTTTATCGGTAGCGCAGCACTCGAATGGTGATTTGCTACCCGTGCTGGATGCTGAATTTACCAGAAGCATTCCTTCCGACAAAGAAAAAGTTACTGCCGAAATTCTTGATTTTATTAACGCTGTGTACGATAAACTCGGGCTATACCCCATCATTTACTGTAATTACAGGTATTGCCAAACTTACCTGACGGAAGCCATCCAGAAAAAATGCAAACTTTGGATTGTTGATTACAAAAACAAGCCCGAATGCGACTGGACACTTTGGCAAGCCACCAACAAATTCAAACTTTCATCGATAAAAGGTCATGTTGATTTGAACTTGTTCAACGGCAACATCAATGGACTAAAAGAACTGCTTTACAAAGATAAAAAAGGATGACCCGATGCCAAAAGCAATACAAAAAGCAGCCCATTAAAGAGCTGCTTTTTTGTTTTTATTCGTGCCAATTTCAGAATACTTTCACCAAAGTTAGCCCATAACTACCTTGCAGATAAGTTGGAAGTACTACGGTGGATAAACTCTCTTTCTTTTTATGAAAGATAGAACTAATGGCTGGATACATCCAATAGGCCACTTCGGTGGAAATAATACCAATACCAGCTCCGGTGGCTACATCACCAATCCAGTGTTTATTGTTTACCACCCTGTAAATACCAGTAAACAGGGCAAGTGGATAACCCGAAAGGCTCAATAAAAGGTTAGAATCTTTATATTCCCTGAACAGAAATTGCGCCGACGAAAACGCGGTGGCCGTGTGCCCGGAAGGGAATGAGAGGTTGTCGGAATGATCAGGGCGCTCTTCCCTGACTAAATGTTTCAGGGGCAAAACAACGGCAGCTGTCATCAATTGCGATGTAGCGTAAATGATTGTTCTGTCGCCAAAATTATGCTTTCCCTTTACTCCTGCCAAGTTCAGCCCATACACCATCACCGCCGGCATGTATTGAGTATAATTGTCGAGGCTGATTCGTCTGGGTTTATCCTCCACCACCTCATTCCGGGTAGAAGTATTCAGATCTTTCAGTTCGTGGTTGAACATGGCGCCCACACCATAGGTGATAAAGGCCGCCGGAATTATCAACCGTTTGCTTTTGAGCGCGTAATCGTTCGGAAGAACAACCGTATCTTTTTCCAGGGGGAGCACCGAGCGAATGCTGTCTTGAGCAGCCATTCGGGATATAAAATTTAAAAATAACACCAGGGAAATGATCAGTCGGATTGCTTTCATTTTACTTTGTTAATATTAAAAATAAAACCGCTTAAAAGGAATAAATGTTCATTTATGGTATTGCCTGAAACAAAAAAACTTTTCACCAAAATAGTGAAAAGTCCTTTTTTACTTGTAGCGGGAACGAGAGTTGAACTCGTGACCTCCGGGTTATGAATCCGACGCTCTAACCAACTGAGCTATCCCGCCGCTTATTTTTTCGGACTGCAAAGATAGATATTTTTTTTAATATCCTAATGTTTTTAAGTTGTTTTTTGCAACTCATTTTCCATATCAGCAGATAACCAATACAACGACAGACGGATAAAACCGCCACCTGTCGTGTATGTGCTATTTCATTTACATCAGAATTTGGGTTTCATTCCCAGGTTAAACATCACAAACGACCACATATCCGTTTGAGCATCAATAATTTTTCCAATCGGTTTACCAGCTCCGTGTCCGGCTTTACTATCAATACGGATCAATGTAGGATGTGTACCATCGTTGGCTGCCTGAAGCGTGGCGGCAAATTTAAACGAGTGTGCAGGAACCACGCGGTCGTCATGATCACCGGTCATAACGAAAGTTGCCGGATAGCGTACCCCTTTTTTTACGTTGTGCAGCGGCGAATACCCTTTGAGATATTCGAACATCTCTTTGTTGTCTTCACTGGTTCCGTAATCGGTAGCCCAAGCCCATCCGATAGTAAATTTATGGTAACGCAACATATCCAGCACTCCTACTTCGGGAACCGCCACAGCAAACAAATCGGGTCGCTGGGTAAGGCAAGCGCCGATAAGCAAACCACCATTCGAGCCACCGTCTATGGCTAAATGTCTGGGCGATGTATATTTATTTTTGATCAAATACTGAGCGGCAGCGATAAAATCATCGAACACATTTTGTTTGTGCAGCTTGGTGCCGGCTTTGTGCCACTCTTCGCCATACTCGCCACCTCCCCGGATATTGGCCACAGCGTAAATTCCACCTTGTTCCAGGAACAGAATCCGGTTCACGCTGAACGAGGGCGTCATGCTGATATTGAATCCTCCGTAGCCGTAGAGCATAACCGGGTTCGACCCGTTTTTCTTCATCCCCTTTTTATAGGTAATGGTCATCGGGACACGGGTGCCATCCTTGCTGGTGTAAAAAATCTGCTCACTGACGAAATCTTCCGGATGGAAAGCGACTTCGGTTTTACGGAACACTTCCGACTTGTTGGAAGCCACATCTAATTTATAAATAGTTGGAGGGAAGGTATATGACGTGAAAACATAAAATGCCTCATTGTCATTTTTATCACCGCTGAATCCGGAAACGGAGCCAATGGTAGGAAATTTGATTTCGCCGGTTTTAGTTCCTTCCAGGTTGTATAAATAAGCGTGATTGGAAGCATCTTTCATGTAAGCAGCCACAATTTTACCCCCGATAATGCCTGCGCTTTCCAGAACATCGCCCGTTTCGGGAATCACTTCTTTCCAGTATTCCTTTTCAGGATGCGTTGCTTCGAACATCATCAAACGTTGTTTTGGAGCTTTCCAGTTGGTAAGCACATAAATTTTCGATCCGATATTGTCCATCACCGAATAATCGTTGTCAAAATCGGCAACAATTTTTACCAGCGATGATTCAGGATTCGTTAAATCTTTAAAATAAAGTGAATTTCCAGATGTAGATTCCGTCTCGGTAACGAACATGTATTTTTCATCTTCCGACACCGATGCTCCACAGTTGCGAAGCGGAAATTCCTTGTCTTCAAAAACAAGCTTGTCATCACTTTGAGGAGTACCCACCGTGTGGTAATAAATTTTCTGGTATTCGTTTTTGTTCGAAAATTCCTTTCCGGCTACCGGAGCATCGTAGGCGCTATAATAGAATCCGTTGCCCTGCCAGGCAATACCGGTAAACTTAGCCCATTGGATGTGGTCGGAAAGAAGCGTTCGGGTGGCGAGGTCCATCACGTAGATCTCGTTCCAGTCCGAGCCGCTGCGTGCAATGGCATATCCCAGGTATTTTCCATTGTTCGATAGCGAAACGTCGGACAAGGCTACCGTGCCATCGGTCGATAGTTTGTTCGGGTCGAGCAATTCTTCCGGTTGAGAGTTCAAATCGGTCTGGACATAGAGAACACTCTGATTCTGAAGCCCGTTATTTTTGTAGAAATAATATTTACCGTTCTTTTTAAAAGGCGATCCGTATTTGGGATAATTTGTCAGTTCAGTAAGCCGTTTTTTCAGGTTTTCCCTGAATGGGATTTTACTGAGATAACCGAAAGTTACCTTGTTCTGGGCTTTAACCCATTCGCCGGTGGCTTTGGATGTATCGTTTTCGAGCCAACGATAAGGTTCGGGAACTTTAACCCCGAAATAGGTATCCGTTACATTATCTTTGGGCGCGCCGGGATAAACAATTTTTTGGGCGCACATACATCCTGCTGACATCATAAATGCTATAATTACTGAATAATACCTCATATAATTGATTTTTTAATGGAATTCTCTAAAAAAATTTAACCGGAAATCAGATACCAAGTTTATCTTTCCCTTTAATGGTATTGGTTACTTTCATGATAAAAATATAAACGATGGGTATTAGCGAAAGCGCGTTGGCCCAAATCAGAGGGCCATCCTCGAGCAAAATACCATAAACCAGCCACAATGTAATACAAACAACTACAATGCAGTACATTATGAGGGAGATGCTGTGAGTGTCTTTCGAACGGAAAACTTTAATGGCCTGGGGAAACTGATTTAGAACGGATAATAATGATGCTAAAAATCCTACGGTCTCTGTTGTTGTCATTTAAATGGACGAAAAATGGATACTGTGTTAAATTCGAAAATATTTATACAAAAATACAAAACATTTGCATAAGAATGATTAATTTTGCACCATAAATTTAAATGTGGAGAGATTTGTACAGCTTGCAACCACTGAAAAAAATGCTAAAAGGAAGGCGATTCGTTTTCCATATTTACTTGTAAAAAGCCTTTTTCAATTCTCTCCCATAATAAATTTCAGAAAACATTCTATTTTTTTTAATTGTTTCAAATAATAAAAACATTATGGGATACTTATTCACATCCGAATCCGTTTCGGAAGGGCATCCGGATAAAGTGGCCGACCAAATTTCGGACGCCATACTCGACAATTTCCTTGCCCTCGATTCCAAATCCAAAGTAGCGTGCGAAACGCTGGTTACCACCGGACAGGTAATTCTGGCCGGCGAAGTAAAAACTTCGGCCTATGTTGACGTACAATCGGTTACCCGGAGCGTTATCAATAGGATTGGTTACACCAAAAGCGAATATATGTTTGATGGTAACGCCTGTGGCATTTTGTCTGCCATCCACGAGCAATCGGGCGACATTAACCGTGGCGTGGAACGCGAAGACCCGATGAATCAGGGAGCTGGTGACCAGGGACTTATGTTCGGTTATGCCATTAACGAAACCAAGAACCTGATGCCCATAGCGCTCGACCTGGCACATGCGCTGGTGGAAGAGCTGGCAAAAATTAGGCGCGAAGGCAAGGTGATGACCTACTTGCGCCCCGATGCGAAATCGCAGGTAACCATCGAATACGACAACGACAATAAACCATTGCGGGTACACACACTGGTAGTTTCTACCCAGCACGATGATTTTGTGAAACCTTCGGGCAATGTAACCGAGGCCGAAGCCGATGAACAAATGTTATCAACCATCAGGCAGGATGTTGAAAAATATCTTATCCCAAGGGTGAAAGAATTGGACGTCCAGTTTGCAGAGCTTTTCAAAGGCGATTACATTTTACACGTGAACCCAACCGGGAAGTTCGTTATCGGAGGCCCACACGGCGACACCGGGCTTACCGGCCGGAAGATAATCGTTGACACTTACGGAGGGAAAGGAGCTCACGGTGGAGGGGCGTTTTCCGGCAAAGACCCTTCGAAAGTCGATCGCTCGGCGGCTTACGCTGCCCGCCACATTGCTAAAAATTTAGTAGCTGCAGGCGTGGCCGGCGAGGTACTGGTACAGGTTGCTTATGCTATCGGTGTTGCCCGCCCAATGAACATTTATGTAAACACCTTCGGTACATCTTCGGTAAAATTTTCTGACAACGAGATTGCTGAAAAAATAACAGAAATTTTCGACATGCGGCCTAAAGCCATTGAAGAAAGGCTGAAACTGAGGGCGCCGATTTACGAGGAAACAGCTTCGTACGGGCACGTGGGACGGACTCCCCAAACTGTTGTGAAAACGTTCAGAGACGGTAATGGCCAGGAGGTTTCGCTCGAAGTAGAGCTTTTCACCTGGGAAAAAACAGATTATGTAGATGTTATCAAATCGGCATTCAATTTATAAACAACAAAAACTCCGCTTGTCAACGTTTCAAGCGGAGTTTATTTTTTAAGCTGTTAAAATTCAAAATTTTATAAGCGGTTTATTGACGGTTCAAAAATAATTTGTAATTTTCGGAAGTTTTTTCTCTATCTATAAACATTTATAAACTACCCTTCCAAATGAAATTGAAATTATCAGAAAATCAAGCAAATAACGGAATCAAGATTACTCTTTTCGTATTGCTGGTGGCGATGATTATCCTGCTTTTCCCAGCGAAAAAAGCGTTCAATTATCATTTTGAGGTAGGTAAACCCTGGACCTACCAACTGATAACCGCATCGTTTGATTTTCCGGTGTACAAGGGAGAAGAACAAATAAGCAAAGAACGCCGGGAAATCCTGAAAAACTTTATCCCCTTTTTTAAAATTGACACTGTACTGGTTTACAACCAGATTAAAAAAATCCACAACGACTTCCCCAAATCTTCCTTAACATTTCCAGGATTGGAATCGAGGCTGATCGATGAACTTGAATCGATCTACCGAACCGGTATTATTTCCGCTACCGATTTAAGCAAGATATTGAAAGACAGCATAAAAAATATTACCGTTATTTACCCCAACAGGCATACTCAAAAGATGACTGTTGCGAGTCTCTACACCCCGAAATCGGCTTACCAGAAAATTTTATTGCTTGCCCCGGAAATCATTCGTTCGTATAATCTGAACTCTTACCTGAAGGAAAACCTGCGCTTCGACAGCGCTACCTCCGAAATTGCCCGGAATGAGCTGCTCAACGAGTTGTCGCTCACGTCAGGAATGATACAGAGCGGCCAGCGTATTATTGACAGGGGCGAAATAGTAACATCGGGCAAATACCAGATACTTAAATCATTAAAAACAGAACTTGACAACCGCCGCGAGGCCGTGAAAGTTTCTGTATTTTCGCTTATCGGTGAAGTTTTGATCGTTACGGCGCTCATCACACTGCTGCTTCTTTATGTATATCTTTTCAGGCCACGCATTTATGGTAAAAACAGCGAACTGATCTTTATCATCCTTATCATCCTGGTGATTGTAGCGATGGCTGCATTTGCCATCAGGCAACCAGTGCTGAATTACTACATGGTTCCTTATGCCCTGATTCCTATTGTCGTAAGGGTGTTTTTCGATTCACGCACAGCGTTGTTTACGCACATGATCACCATCATGATCATTTCGTTGATGGTGGATAACCCGTTCCAGTTCCTGCTCATCCAGATGGCCGTTGGGATGGCCACCGTTTCGAGCCTCAAAAACATGTCGCAGCGTTCGCAACTCGCCCATTTGGCGCTATACACCTTCCTGATTTATACGGCAATGTATCTGTCGCTAAGCTTTATTTCCGAAGGTGATATTTCAAAAGTCAGTCTTGAGCCTATCATTTACTTCGGCATAAGCAGTATTTTGTTGTTGTTGGCTTATGTACTCATTTATGTGTTTGAAAAACTATTCGGATTGATTTCGGATATTACGCTGGTTGAACTGACGAACATCAATAGTGATTTACTGATGCGTTTTTCCGAAGTTGCCCCGGGCACGTTCCAACACTCCCTGCAGGTGTCGAATCTGGCTACGGAGGCCGCTAAGAAGATTGGTGCCAACAGCTTATTGGTACGAACCGGAGCCTTGTATCACGACATTGGTAAAATGGTGCATCCCGAATGTTTTATCGAAAACCAGGCAAACGGCAACAACCCGCTGTTGGATGTAGATTTGGAAAAGGCAGCTTCGCTGGTAATCAGCCATGTAACCGACGGAGAAGCCATAGCCAGAAAATATCATTTACCCGAACAAATCATCCACTTCATAGCAACCCATCACGGCACGAATAAAACAAAATATTTTTATAATTCCTATATAAATTCCCATCCGGATAAAATACCCAACGTAGATGCTTACACCTATCCCGGGCCACTACCATCCAGCAAAGAATCGGCGATACTGATGATGGCCGATGCAGTGGAAGCACGTTCGAGAAGCATGAACGACTTTACAGAAGATAACATAAATGACATGGTCGAAACAATGATAGATGGACTAATTGCTGATGGACAATTCAAAAACGCGCCGATCAGCTTCAGAGATGTTGAAGAGGTGAAAGCCATTTTCAAAGAAAAAATGAAAAATATTTATCATACCAGAATTGTTTATCCTGACATCAAAAAACGCTGATTATTATTATTTTACAATACAAAACGCCTTTGCAATCGTTTGCGTTGAATTTTACCAAAAAAATTATAATTTTAACATTATTGCGGTTTGTTAAATACTATTTTTGTAAGCGATGGAAAAGTAAAAAAATTGCAACAAACCAATTGATCTTCTTCCTCCGGTTCATTATCTATATTTTCCCTGTATAACTTATTTTTTGCGCTGACACATTTATTATGTGGCAGAGATTACCTTAAATTTAAACTGAATATTTGTATGAAAAAATTCATCGAATACAGGTACCGAATCGTTGTACCTTTATTTATGCTTATGTTGTATCCGTTGGACAACATGTTACAGGCACAAAATTTTTATCCTTACGCTTCGGCGGTCTGGATGGAAAAAGGAGGATCTGGAACATTCTACAACACCTATTCAAGTTCCACAACAACATCAGGCCGTACCTACACGGCTCAGGAAAACGCCATCAACGGATACAGTGGATCTTGGACTTCATTTCTGTTTCAGGGTTACGACTTTGGAGCATCCTTATGTTACTCCGCTAATTTACTCTTCAGGGGTTGCGAGGTAAAAACCTACAAAAAAAACATCGGGAATGCCTGTTCGGCCGATGTCTATTACGTAATATACCCAAGGGGTTCACGTCCGGCATCTCCTGTGTATTCATCATCTTCTATTTCCTGGTTCAATAATTGTGATTTATCTATTTATCTTTTCCCCGATTCGCCCGGACATGGCCCCTGTAACGAAACCCCCAATTACCAGAAATGGCAGAGCGGGGCTTCCGGCGGAAGCGGTCATTTGACTACTAATCTGGTGGAAGATTTGACCCAACGAAACGAAGGTCAGTACACCATTGAATTATACTACAAAATTTCAGGAAGTGCTTCGTCAGCAACAGGTTGCAGCGATATAGCCTATGATAACAACGGAGCTTCCAACTATAAAGCCGATTTCACATTATGCCCCACAATGAGTTTGACATCCAAAACCGATCCTGCCACATGCGGAGGTACCGGTTCGATAAAAATGGCTACCGTAGGGGTCCCCGATGGCACTTACAGCGATCGGTTTTATTACGATAACACTTCAGGAAGCACGTTTATCTTTGCCAATGTGGTGGTGGCTTCAAATGTAGCCACAGTTACCGGATTACCTGCCGGCACTTATAAAAGCATACGATACTGGGAAACAACCGGTTGTAGTCCCACTACCGGATTCGATGTTACACTTTCCGATCCAGTGCCTCCACAGTTGAGTATTGACAAATCAACCAATATCTGTTTTGGCTCGAACAACGGATGGATAAAAATTACCGTAACCGGAGGTTCAGGCAGTTATTTATTTTCGAAAGATAATGGATCCACGTTCACAGCGGCCGCATCAAGCCCTTATACATTTACCCTGCTTTCCGCAGGAGAATATACCATTAAAGTAAAAGATAATGTAACCGGTTGCGAAGCCACTTGTCCGTAATTTAATCAGATTCCAATTTTATTTTTATTTATTAGAAATATAACACCAAACGAATATGAAAAAAACTATTCTAATTTTAACCTTTTTCACAGCCCTTTCATTTTGGACATTTTCCTTTTCACAATCAGGCTGTAAAGTAGATATCACCGAAGCGCCTCAACTCACCATAATCAGCGCGATAAAAACGCCTATTACTTGTTCGGGAAGCCCTGATGGGAAAATTACAATTACCGCGGGCGGTGGAACTGGTTCTTATCAATATTCAAAAGATAACGGAATTACGTTTCAACCATCAAACATTTTCACCGGACTTGCTTCGGGTTCCTATTCCATTGTGGTAAAAGATGCAAATGATTGCAGTAGTGCCGCCACATCCGTTTCAATAGACAAGACAACTTGTATATCTATCTCTAAAACAGTGGATAATCCTACACCTAATGTAGGGAACAATGTTGTATTTACAGTAACCGTAAAAAACAATGGCCCAGACAACGCTACAAATGTAAATGTAACAGATGCCTTGCCCTCCGGGTACACCTTGGTTTCGAGCAGCGCAACGGCAGGTACTTACAATACCGCAACCAGGGTGTGGACCATAGGCGGCCTGGCAAACGGGGCTTCGGCTACCCTTACCATTACAGCAAAAGTAAACGCCACAGGGACTTACGCAAACACGGCCACGGTTGCCGGCAGCGAAACTGACCCCGACACCTCGGACAACACCTCAACCGTTACCCCGAATTCCGTGCCCGTGGCCAACCTGAAAGTGGTTAAGACAGTGGACAACATCGCCCCAAAGGTAGGAGACAACGTTACATTCACCATCAAGGTTACCAACAACGGCCCAAGCGCAGCGTCAAGCGTGGTGGCAAACGACTTGTTGCCCTCCGGGTACACCTTGGTTTCGAGCAGCGCAACGGCTGGTACTTACAATACCGCCACCGGAGTGTGGACTATAGGCGGTCTGGCAAACGGGGCTTCGGCTACCCTTACCATGACGGCAACAGTTGTTGCAGCATCATCCTACACCAATATAGCAACCGTAACAGCCACAGAGACTGATCCGGACACAACCGATAATACCGATTCAAAAACAATAGAAGTTTCACTCACTTATACTAAGTCCGATGTAACTTGTTTTGGCGAAAATACGGGTTGGATAAAAGTAACCGCCGTAGGTGGAAGTGGTAAATACTATTTCTCTCTTGATGGAGGAACAACATTCACTGCGTTGCAGAATTCGAATGATTATACTTTTGCCGGGTTAAAGGCCGGGACTTACTATATTGTTGTAAAAGATTCCAACGGGATAATTTCCGTATGTAAATAAGGCATCTTAATAATTTTAATTCACTGATAATTATCTAAAAATGAAAATAAGTAATTTATCTTCAAATACCATACTTCAGGAATACTTTCGGAAACGGCAAAGATTGCCGTTTCCGAAAAGGACGCTATTCCTTCTAATGTTTGGAGCAATGCTTTTAACAACTGTTCATTCCCAAACAGGTTGTGCGGTAGTTATTTCCGAACCCTCCGCCATCGGAGTACCAGTAGCTGAAGTTACAGTTATACCTGATTGTAAGACCGAAAAGGGAACATTGACCATCACTTCGCCATTGGGGACAGACTACAGATATTCCGTTGACGGATTAAACTACTATGCAAGCCCTGTTTTTGAGCTTATGCCGGAGACTTATTCCGTTACTGTTAAAAATCCGGCTGGCTGTATTTCAGAACCGACTGTAGTAACCATCGACAGGTTTTGTATTCCTAACGGTTTCACTCCCAACGGTGATGAATTTAACCAAACATTTGAGATCCTCCATCCGGCCAACATGAAAATCAAACTTACGATTTTCAACCGATGGGGAAATCAGGTATATGAAAGCAATGATTATCAAAACGACTGGGAAGGAAAAGGTGTCGGCAGCGAATATGTACCCAACGGTACCTATTATTACATAGCCGAATTCACCAATGCAACCAGTGGCGCAAAAAAAACATATACGGGCTACGTGGTGATAAAAAGATAATGTAAACCTTACTCATTACATCAGGATGAAAAATAAACATTTTTTTAAAATTAACGGACATGCCAGTGTTGGCAGAACACTCTTTGCTCTTTTTCTGCTTGTTGCTCCAATGGGTTCTATGCTTTTTGCTCAACAGGAACCGATGTATTCGCAGTATATGTTCAATATGCTGAACCTGAACCCGGCTTACGCCGGGAATAGGGCTGTCAATAGCATTACCTTTATCCATCGCAACCAATGGACTGGTTTCGATGGTAGCCCAAAAACAACTACGATTTCGTGGGACAAACGAGCCGATGGCAGTAATGTAGGTTATGGCGTTCAGTTGTACAACGACAAAATTTCCATTGAAAACACCACAGGCATCCAAGCATTTTACTCATATCGGTTGCCGTTCGAAAGCTCGGCTCTCACTTTTGGCCTGAGTGCCGGATTCTTGAATTATTCGGCTAAATATTCACAGCTAACCACCATTGATAAAGGTGATCCATTATTTTCCGATGATAAAAGTACAATACTTCCTACTTTTGGGTTCGGGATGCTCTATTCCACCGAAAACTGGTACGCCGGGTTATCGATACCTGCATTGTTGAAAACAAAAAGTGATGATTCAAAGCTTAAGCTTAACGGAGCTAGCAACCATTACTTCCTGAACGGAGGATACATTTTCAGGGTAAATGAAATCCTGAAACTGAAGCCGTCTGTTTTGTTCAAATACGTTACCGGAGCTCCGCTTGAAGCCGATCTAAATTTAAATGCCTGGTTAAATGACAAATACGGAGCAGGAATAAGTTATCGAACCAACGATGCGGTAGTAGCTATGGTCGAAATTCAGATCACCCCGAAAATCAGGGCGGGATATGCTTTCGATTATACCATTTCAAAATTGAACGATTACAACAACGGAACGCATGAACTAATGCTGCGTTACGAATTTGACGCGGGAAAGTTACTTAATATATTATCGCCCCGCTATTACTAATCCGGATTCCTTGACAATCATCATATTGCATTAAAAATGAAACGGGTTCCGCATAAAATGGGACAAGTTCCATACGACCTTTAAAAATCAATTATTATCGTATGAAAAAACTGATATATCGACGGCTTATTTTAATCTTATTTGCAGCTATTTCAATGTGGATGTTCAACGAAATATCCGCCACCAAATCGTCTGATTTACTTGTAAAAGCTGACAATGCCTACCAACAACTTCACTTTGCGAATGCCTCAGCTCTGTATAATCAATATATTTCATCGGCAAACGATAGCATCGCCCGGGAAGTTTATGAAAAACTGTTCAATTGCTATTGGCAAATGAGAGAATTTCGGCTGGCCAAAAGTGTAATGCAACATATTACGGATAAATATCCTGTTGGAATAACAGATGCCGAGCGGCTTCGTTTTTCCGAGTTGGCCGCCCGTGATGGAGATTACAAAGCAGCGGCCACATGGCTGGCAAATATCGATGGATATGACAAAAAAGCTGAATTTTACGAGGATGCAAAAAAAATGGACGAATTGAAATCAGACTCAACGGACTGGAACATTAACTTCCTTAATATCAATACTAATTATCGTGAGTTTTCGCCATTCCCTTTCGGAGATAATTTATTGTTTACAACAAACACCCCTTCGAAAGGGGTAAAAAAGGCGTATGGCTGGGATAACGATGGCTTTTCAGAGTTGGCTGTTGTACCTGTTAATAAACTGAGTAAAGCTTCCGTAGAGAAATTATCGGAAATGGCCAAAGAAAATGTTGTTCAACATAAGGGGAAAAAGCAAGCCGGAGTTTTTGAAGATAGTGATGCAAAACCCATGCAATCAGTGGCATCCCGTAAAGATGAGGTTCCTGAACTTTCAGCCGATTCGCTAAATGGTTTTACCCAAACACTCGCCCTCCCCTTGGACTACAATGCCGGAGTAGCATCGGTTGACGATAATGCTGGAATTTATTTCTCGGCAAACAAGCGACTTGCTCATCCTAAATTATTTAGCAGTGAGTATTTCAAACAAATTTTAAGTAGCCCAACCCTAAAAATCAACACAAGCGAACAGCAGCTCATGTACGGGAAGCTTTCTCAGGATAAAATTTCGGACATAAAACCAGTATTTGAAAATACCGACACGCTAAGTTCATCAATGCATCCAGCCGTGAACAATCAGGGTACCGTGTTAGTTTTCAGCAGCAACAAAAAAAACGTTAAAGGTGGCTACGATTTATACGCGTCAGTTCGTGCAAAAAATTCCGATAGTTGGGGCACACCAGTTTTACTATCGGACAATATAAATACTATTGGTAATGAGGTATTTCCAACCATTGGGAAAGATGGATTCCTATATTTTAGCAGCGATGGTCGCCCGGGGTTCGGAGGTTTGGATATCTACAAAATAAAGCTTGATGATGCCCTGAATGGATCCGGAACGCCCCAATTGCTCGGTTATCCAGTGAATTCGTCGGCAGATGATTTCGGGTTTGTGCCAGATAGTACCGCTGGAAATGGATTCTTTACATCCGACAGGCTGGCTGACAACGACAACATATATGCCTTCGACTATAAACCGGTGCCCAGAATTACGCACATTTCAGGTGTGGTTGTTGAGAAAAAAACAAAAAAAATCATGCCCGGAGCCACTGTATTTTTATACGACAAGCCCAATGGGAAGGTGTATGTGGATAAAGCAGATGATAACGGACGATATAAGTTTGACGTGCTAAAACCCGGCGATTTTGTTTTGAAAGCAGTTGAAAGCAATTGTATCGATGATTGTTTGTCGATGTTGATAAACGAGATGAAGGTAAAAGACAAGGTGGTTGATGCACCCCGCGACTTAATGCTCGAACTTCAGTACCAGAATGTGTGGGTGTTAAATAATTTGTTATACGATTTTGACAAATGGAATATCCGTAAAGATGCACGCCCACCACTTGATAGTCTTGTTACCATTCTGAAAACATATCCTATATCGGTCGAACTCGGTTCGCACACCGATAGCCGGGGATCTTTCAAGTACAACGAACGACTTTCGCAAAAACGCGCCGAATCAGCCGTTGCTTATATTGTCAGTAAAGGCATTGATCCTAAGCGGATAACAGCAAAAGGTTATGGCGAATCTATGCTGAAAAATAAATGTGCCGATGGCGTTCCTTGCACCGAAGAAGAACATCAACAAAACCGGCGTACCGAAATTACGGTAACGTACAATCCGAAACCGGCAAACAGTGTTGATCCATCGCTATATAAAAAAGGAGATGTTCTTCAACCATCCGCTTTACCAGACAATTTTTTCGATAATTGCAAGTAAGAAAAACAAGGTTTTCGAGGTAGTAAAAATATTTTCAGTAGAAAATTGAAATTTTTCTTGCACAAATAAAAAGATTTTATCATCTTTGCAGCCGTAAATAAAACAAAACGAAAAAAACTTAATGTTGACAATAAACAAATTTTGGTGGTGGCGCTTACGAATCAATCGATCGTGAGAAGATGCACCCATGTTTGTATATCAGGAAAATGATATTATCAAAGAAGGCTTATCGTAACTCACGGTAAGCCTTCTTTCGTACTTGCCCCCTAACCCCCTGAAGGGAGAATTGAAAATGGAAAAACAAATATTGAAAATGGAAAATAAGACAAATAAATTAGATCAAAGCAACCAAATTCCCCCTTTAGGGGTTGGGGGTATTGACGAGAACGGATATTATGGCCAATTTGGAGGAGCTTATATCCCCGAAATTCTGCACGGTTCTTTTGAAAGATTGAAGGAAGCATTTTACACCGCGAAAGAAGATGCCACATTTAAAGCAGAGTATTACGAGCTGCTGAAAAATTATGTGGGTCGTCCGTCTCCTTTGTATTTTGCAAAACGTCTTTCGGCAAAATATGGTGCCAATATTTATTTAAAAAGGGAAGATCTGAACCATACCGGCGCACACAAAATCAACAACGCGCTGGGGCAGATTCTGCTGGCAAAACGCATGGGCAAAACCCGCATTATTGCCGAAACAGGAGCCGGACAGCACGGCGTGGCAACAGCTACCGCCTGTGCGCTAATGGGATTGGAATGTACCGTATTTATGGGAAAAACCGATGTGGAACGCCAATTCCTGAATGTGCAGAAAATGCGTATGTTGGGAGCTACCGTTGAGCCGGTTACAAGCGGAAACATGACGCTGAAAGATGCTACCAACGAAGCTTTCCGGTATTGGTGTTCCAATCCCGACTCGTTTTACATTGTAGGTTCTACTGTTGGAGCCCACCCCTACCCCGACATGGTTGGGTACTTCCAATCGGTGATTAGCGAAGAAATCAAATGGCAGCTCGAAGAACAGGTAGGACGCGATTATCCCGATTATCTGATGGCCTGCGTAGGTGGCGGCAGCAATGCCATGGGGACATATTACCATTACCTGAACGACGACCGTGTAAAAATAGTATCGGCCGAAGCAGGCGGACTGGGAGTGGAAACGGGTGAGACAGCCGCAACAATTACGCTGGGAACTACGGGAATTATACACGGAGCCAAAACATTGCTTATTCAGGATGAAGATGGTCAGATTATTGAACCCTATTCCATTTCAGCCGGGTTAGATTATCCGGGTATCGGCCCGGCACATGCATTTTTCGCCAAATCCGGCCGCACCAAAGTACTACCTATTAACGACGATGAAGCATTGGAGGCTGCTTTTGAACTTACCCGCCTGGAAGGGATTATACCCGCTATTGAATCAGCTCATGCGCTGGCACTCCTGAAAAAAGAAAAAGCAACCTTTAAACCCGATGACATTGTGGTCCTCACAGTTTCAGGCCGTGGCGACAAGGATATGGATACGTATATAAAATTCTTCAAACGTTAGTCGTTGCGCTGTTATTTGCGCTATGCCCGTTATTAGTCCTTCGGACGTTATTGTTTGTTTATTAGATTATTAAGCTTAAAATATCATGAATATGAAACTAGAGGATTTGGAAGTTTACAATATCTCGATGGATTTGTCGGATAAAATTTGGTATATGGTTGAAGAGTGGGATTATTTTAAAAAAGACACTCTTGGCAAACAATTAGTAAGGGCAATAGACTCAGTTAGTGCTAATATAAGTGAAGGTTTTGGTAGAAACTCTTTCAAAGACCAGCGTAACTTTTATTATATTTCAAGAGGCTCGCTTTACGAAAGTAAAACATGGATTACAAAAGCAAAACGCAGAAATATTATGAATGAAGAAACGTATAACGAATTATTGTCCGAATTTAATGTTTTGGGCATCAAACTGAATAATTTCATAACTTCAGTAACAAAACTTATGAATAATGATAACAATACGCGAAGCAAATAACACGAATTAAATAACACGCGCAGCGTAAATAACGCGAAGCAAATAACACGCGCAGCGTAAATAACACAAAGTAAATAATAATGAATATCACAGTCAAAACTAAATCCATGCTTGCCGACCTGCAAACTCCGGTGGGCATTTACCTGAAGTTCAGGGACCTTTATCCAAACTCGGTATTGCTCGAAAGTTCGGATTATCATGGGGTGGAAAACAGCTATTCGTACATTGGTTTTTCGCCTATGGGAAGTATTTCGGTGAACCGCTTCCTGATTATGGAAGAATACCCCGACGGAACACAAATAGAAACTTATGTAACTGATAAAATGACCGTTGCCGATAGGTTTGACGCATTCCTCAAATCGTTTACTTTCGAAGGTGATGAGCTAAAACCGGGATTGATCAATGGCTTGCTTGGCTATACATCTTATGAGGCTGTTCAGTATTTCGAAGATGTAAAGCTCTCTGCCCGCGAAACGACTCCGGGAAGCATGCCCGGATTACATTATGTGTTTTTCAAATACATCATTGCCATCAATCATTTCAATAACGAGCTGACCATCATTGAAAATCTTTTGGAAAACGAAACTTCGAGTATTCCGCAAATTGAAAATATCTTGATCAATAACAATTTTGCCACCTACGACTTCGAAGCGGTAGGCGAAGAAAAATCGGATATTTCGGATGAAGAATACAAACGAATGGTGGCACGCGGAAAAGAAGAATGTTACAAAGGGAACGTCTTCCAGATTGTGCTTTCACGCCGTTTTTACCAGCAGTTCAAAGGAGACGATTTCAAACTCTACCGCACACTTCGTTCGGTCAATCCCTCACCGTATTTGTTTTATTTTAATTTTGGCGATTTTCGTATATTTGGGTCGTCGCCCGAGGCACATTTGATAGTGGATGCTAAAAAGGAAAAAGCCTATATCAAACCGATCGCAGGAACATTCCGCCGTACAGGTAACGACGAAAAAGATGCGGAACTGGCTGAAAAACTCAGCACTGATAAGAAGGAAAATGCTGAACATGTGATGCTGGTGGATTTGGCGCGCAACGATTTGAGCCGTAACACCGACTCAGTGGTGGTCGATGTCTATCGCGAAGTGCAGTATTATTCGCACGTGTTACATTTGGTGTCGAGTGTGAGTGGAAAACTTCGTCCCGATACGAAAATCATCAAACTATTTGCTGATACATTCCCGGCCGGAACACTTTCAGGCGCGCCTAAAATCAAAGCCATGCAATTGATTGACGCCATTGAACCGCACGACCGTGGTCCTTACGGAGGTTGTCTGGGATATATCGGTTTTGATGGAAGCATGAATCAGGCCATTACCATACGTTCGTTTGTCAGCAAAAACAATACGCTCTATTATCAGGCGGGTGCAGGAATAGTAGCCAAATCGAGCGAAGAAAGTGAATTACAGGAAGTAAACAACAAACTGGCTGCGCTCAAGCGAGCCATACAAGCAGCCTCCCCAAGCCCCTCCGAGGGATAAAGCCCCCTCTAACTCCCCCGATAGGGGAGGAAAAGAGATAAATGTATTATAATCTGAAAAGAAGAAACAAATAAAAATATATGAACACAAATAAAGAGAATAAAGTAACTTCAACCCCCTCTATTGGAGGGGGAAGGGGGAGGCTTTTAGTTTTCGACAATTACGATTCATTTACATATAATCTGGTGCATGCCGTGAAAAAGTTAGGTTATACCGACGTGGAAGTGCATCGCAACGACCAGATAGCATTGGAAGAGATTGCCCGTTTCGATAAAATCATTCTTTCGCCGGGACCCGGAGTGCCTTCCGAATCGGGTATTTTGCTCGACCTGATTAGAACTTATGCCCCAACAAAACCGATTTTGGGTGTTTGTTTGGGCGAACAAGCCATTGCGGAAGCATTTGGCGGTACTTTGATTAATCTTTCCGAGGTACATCACGGTGTAAGTTCGGTAGTGGATGTAATAGAAGATGATGTACTGTTTAACGGTCTGGATAAGAAACTTGAAGTTGGTCGCTACCACTCGTGGGCGGCTGAGAAATCAACACTGCCCGACTGCCTGAAGATTACTGCCGTGGACGAAGAAGGCATGATTATGGCATTGGCGCACAAAACCTATAATGTTCGCGGTGTACAGTTTCATCCCGAATCGGTGCTTACACCATGTGGAGAACAAATGATAAAAAACTGGTTGGAGGCTTAAATGAACTTTTCCAAAGTTCAGAACTTTGGAAAAGTTGAAATCGAAGTAATATGAAACAAATACTGAATCAATTATTTAATCATCAGTCGCTGACGCGACAGGAAGCGGCTGAGGTAATGACCAATATCGCTGCCGGAAAATACAACGATGCGCAGATAGCAGCATTTATCACGGTGTATCTGATGCGCAGCATTGAGCTCGAAGAGGTGATCGGTTTCCGCAGTGCACTGCTGGAACTGGCACTTCCAATGGATTTGTCGGAGTTTGATGCGCTTGATATTGTAGGTACGGGCGGCGACGGTAAAAACACCTTCAACATTTCTACCTGTAGTTGTTTCGCTGTGGCAGGTGCGGGCTATAAAGTGGCAAAACATGGTAATTATGGAGCCACTTCGGTAAGTGGTGCTTCAAACGTGCTGGAATATTTCGGAGCAAAATTTACTACCGATGTGGACACCATAAAAAAAGCTCTCGATCAGGCTGGATTCGCCTATTTACATGCACCGTTGTTCAATCCGGCCATGAAAAACGTAGCTCCTGTGCGAAAAAATCTGGGTGTACGTACTTTTTTTAATGTGCTTGGGCCGCTTATCAGTCCGGTGCGTCCGCAGTACCAGTGCCTGGGCGTGTATAACCTGAAAATGATGCGCCTGTACAACTATATTTACCAGAATTTGGGTGTGCAATACAGCATCGTTCATTCGTTGGATGGTTACGACGAAGTGTCGTTGACCGATACCTTCAAAGTACAAAGTAATATGGGTGAGTTTGTTTATACGCCTGAGAAAATCGGCTTCAAACGTTTAGCGCAGGAAGACCTTTGGGGTGGCGAATCGGTGGACGATGCCGCTAAGATATTTATGAATGTGCTTGAAAACAAGGCCACCGAAGCGCAACGCAATGCTGTGGTGGTGAATTCAGCGTTTGCTATCCAGACCCGAACACCGATGAAACCATTGGAGCAGTGCATTGCCGAAGCCGAACATTCGCTCGATGGCGGACATGCCAAAGATGCGTTTGTGAAGTTTTTGGAAATATATAAATAAAGCCCCCTAAATCCCCCAATAGGGGACTTAAAGATTAGTATATTAATGAAAGAAAAAGTAAATACGAAGACAAAAGTAGCTTTAACTCCTCCCTTTCGGGGAGGTTGGGAGGGGCGGTCAATCTTAGACAAAATAATAGCAGACAAACGCATCGAAGTAGCTTCGCGAAAGGCTGTGACTTCTATCGCCGACCTCGAAAAAACACCTGCTTTCGGGCGGACTTGTTTGTCGCTGAAACAAAATTTACTAACTTCCGCTTCGGGAATTATCTCGGAATTTAAGCGTAAATCGCCTTCGCTGGGCTGGATTCATGAACATGCCGACGTGGTACAGGTAACCGAAGGTTACAGTCGTGCAGGTGCATCGGGAATTTCGATACTGACCGATTTCCCGTATTTCGGAGGCACTCCACAGGATTTGATGGCGGCTCGTCCGCAAGTAACCTGTCCCATTTTACGCAAGGACTTTGTGATAGACGAATATCAGTTGTTCGAAGCTAAGGCGATGGGTGCGGATGTGGTGTTGCTGATTGCAGCGGCACTTACCGTGAAGGAAACCCTTGATTTGGCACGCCGCGCACACGATTTGGGACTGGAAGTGCTGCTGGAAGTACACAATGCTGAAGAACTGGGCCACGCCAACGATTGTGTAGATATGCTGGGTGTGAACAACCGCAACCTGAAAACTTTCGAACAAAGCATACAGACTTCATTTGATTTGGCATCACTTATTCCCGATAACTTCGTAAAAGTGAGCGAAAGCGGTATTTCAAAGGTGCAAACCGTCAAACAACTTCGGGAGGCAGGCTACAAAGGCTTCCTGATGGGCGAAAATTTCATGAAGGAAAGTGATCCGGCAAAAGCGTTAAAACAATTTATTCACCTCCTAAATTCCCCTTTAGGGGACTTATAAATAGTTCTGTTATGAAAAATGCATATCACAATACTAATCCTGAAGTCCCCCTATCGGGGGGATTCAGGGGGGCTGTCAAAATCTGCGGGATGAAATATCTCGATAACATAAAATCTGTTGCGGCTTTGCGGCCCGACTTGATGGGATTTATTTTCTATTCCAAATCGCCACGCTATGCCGAACCGCTCGATACCGCAACTTTGCAAGCGTTGCCCAAACGCATCAAAAAGATAGGGGTATTTGTGAACGAGGATCTGGAAAACATCCTGACCATTGCGCACAAATACAAGCTGGACGGGGTGCAACTTCACGGATCAGAACAGGTGGACTTATGCCGGGAACTTCGTGAAACCGGCTATATCGTGATCAAAGCATTTCCCATTGCGGAAGCCTATAACTTTAAGGTAACAAAAAAGTACGAAGGAACCTGCGACTATTTCCTCTTCGACACCAAAACAGATGCCTTTGGCGGCTCAGGAGTGAAGTTTAACTGGGCCATGCTGGACGAATACACGGGTGAAACACCTTTCCTGCTAAGTGGTGGTATTGCCCCGGACGATGCCAAAACACTCCTGAAAATCAATCACCCGAAGTTTGCCGGAATAGATTTAAACAGCAAATTTGAGTTGAAGCCAGGATTGAAGAATATAGAGATGTTGAGAAGGTTTACAGCCTCCCTAAATCCTTCCAAAGGAGGGACTTTTTAAGTGTACGAATAAAAACTGAATATAATTAAACTAACTTTTTCTCCTCCCCTTTGGGGGGGGGTGGGAGGAGCTGATATGAACAGAATCAATAAATTATTTCAAGCAAAGAACAAAAACATCCTGTCGGTATATTTTACGGCAGGATTTCCTCAGCTGGCAGATACGAAGCCTACGCTGGAATGCCTGCAGGCCAATGGCGTGGATTTGGTGGAAGTGGGCGTTCCTTTTTCGGATCCGCTGGCCGATGGCATTGTGATTCAGAACAGCAGCCAGCAAGCGCTGCGCAACGGCATGAGCATTACCAAACTTTTTGAACAACTGAGCGATATGCGCGAAAAAGTACAGATTCCGCTGGTGATGATGGGATACCTGAACCCCATCATGCAATTTGGGTTCGAACGGTTTTGCTCCGAATGCAGGCGTGTGGGTATCGACGGAATGATTATCCCCGACCTGCCCATGGCCGACTATATCAACCAATACAAATCCATTGCCGAAAAATATGGACTTGAATTTATCTTCCTGATTACGCCAGAAACATCGGTTGAACGCATCCGCGAAATCGACAGCCAAACCAACGGATTTATCTACATGGTATCGTCGGCTGCTGTTACGGGTACACAAAGCTCATTCGATACCAAGGTGGATTATTTCAAGCGCATCAACGCCATGAACCTGAAAAATCCGCGCCTGATTGGCTTCGGCATTTCCAACAAAGCCACCCTTGATACGGTGAACCAATACTCCTCGGGGGCTATCATTGGATCGGCTTTTATCAAAGCCCTGAACGAAACCCGGAATGTGGAAAAAGGCGTGGAATTGTTGCTCAAAAGGCTGGGAGAATAAATTGCGTCGTAAGGAGGTTTGAAATAATGTGTATTGAGAAAACTCATGAACCTATAATAAACAAGCTGCCCGGAAAAACACCGGGCAGCTTGTCTATCTTTGAAAACAAAAGAGATGCTTGCTTTTGTTAGCTCTTGAGGAATTTCAGAAATTTAGTGAAATTCTCGATGACAAAGGCAATGACAATGGAGAACATAAATCCTACAATCATGCCAATAACACCATACCTGAAATATCCATTGAGCGGTTTCGGATCCACCACAAAATTACCTGTGGCAAGCGTAACAGGTTCGGGATGAGAACTTATCGCTATTTGCGATTGTGAAATAATCGACTGCAAATCAAGCATCTCAGTATAAAACATTTGTTTTTTTTCTTCTCCAACGATTAGTTTATTGTTTTCGAAACCAACCTGCTGATTTACATTTTTGAAATAAACCAGCTTAGCCATACTATCAATCCGGCTCAACTCCTTCTGGCTGATTCTGATTTTTTCCTTGAACATATCAATTTCAACATTGTATTTGGCAAGTACCGATTTATTAGTATTCAAAAAATTAAGCAATGCCGCCTGAACTTGCGGAACCTGATATGTTTTTTTAGTTACAACCCGCAACTGAACAATACCCTTCATCCGTATATTGGCCGTATCCTTCACATAAAGCCGATCACTGTAATCGATATAATCGGGAATATTATCGAAACGAAGATAATCGATATAATAATAAGCAGAAATTTGTTGAAGATTAGACGCAACGCTATCCGGAAGATGGAGTAATAACCGGAAAGGATCGGAAACACCTCCATTTGATGGTTTTTCGAACGGTTTGAGCAGTTCTTTCACTCCTGAAGCTTCCACCCCGAACAATTCGGCTTCGGCCTCGGCTTTATATACCTTTTCGGATGGACGGGCTAAGTATTCGCCTAACGCGACACATATTACCACCACCACTATGACAGTAATTTTGTGGCGAAACAAAAGTTTAAGCACGTTTCCGAAAAATACCAGTACATTTATGGTTATCTTTTTCAGCCAATTGGTAAATAAAGCCAGAAGTTCCAATAAATTTATTTCTTTTGTGTCTTTTTGTTCCATGATTTATCCTTCGCTTATGTTATTGTTTTCTACATTATTTTCGATTGATTTTTCTTCAAAATTTTCCATAAATGAAACCTCCTCTTCATCTTCATCGTCATCCCATTCTGGTTTTGGCTTTTGTGGCCCTTTTCCCCGGTAAACTATCGCTAAAACTATCCCTGTAAAAGCCCCTGCCAGGTGGCCTTCCCATGATACCGGATCATTGACCGCCCACGGAAAAACATGCCATACCATACCACCGTAAACGAAAGTAACTACCAGCGATATCGCAATCAGTGGTATATGAGAACGCAACAGACCGCTAAAAAACAAGAATGCAGCCAAAGCGTATATCAGTCCACTGGCGCCGACATGCCAATTGGGACGCCCAATAAACCATAACAATAAACCACTGAAAAATACTGAATAAACCAGAATTTTCACCGATATCTGACTATAAAAATAGAATAAGGCGGTTGAAAGAAGGAATAGCGGCAATAAATTATTCAACAAATGCCCCCAATCGGCATGAATAAAAATAAGTGTAAAAATGCCTGTTAAACTTTCAGGATTCCGTGGAAAAATACCTGCGGAATGGAAATCCCAACCCATACCTTTTTCAAGTATAAAAGTCAGGAATATCGCTACCACAAGTACAAACGGAACTATCAGAGCGCTTAAGAATTTTCTTCCCCCTTCCGAGACAGGGTTCTCTTTACTATACATTTTTATCATATTCTAACGTAAGCTTTTTAATTTTCTTATATCAGATATTGTTTTTTTTTACATATTCTTTCGCTACTAATATAAACTACCTGACTATCAGCCTTTATTCTGAATTTGCCCTATTCTCTTCTATCAACACAAATATAAACAAAGTTTTTATCCATGCTTAAACTTGTCAAAATAAAAAGGTCACAGAACTGACGGTGTTTGCAATATCTATTCACTATCCCTTTTTAAACCACAACTAGAACTTTCCATTTGTCAAAAAAGCCAAGGTGAATCCATTGTGCAAAAAAACTGGTTTTTAACCTAAAAAACCTATCGAAATCGTTTGCATAATCAAAAAAAAAAACATAAATTGCAAAAGTTTTAGATAGAACACACCGTAATTTTTCGTAAATGTTTTTCTGAAACGCCACAGAACTATTTTTATATTAACTGAAAATCCGTAATACGTAATAAACAAATATCTATGAGTTATCTGAACTTCGATAAAACATTGTTGATCAACCTGGAGAAATCGCTTTCGAAAGAAATGATCCGTACCAACCGCGCCGGCACCTACAACAGTTCGACCCTCATTGAATGCAACACCCGAAAATACCACGGGCAGCTGGTAGTTCCGTTACCCGAAATCGACAACAACAATCATGTTTTGCTTTCGTCGCTCGACGAAACAGTTGTCCAGCATGGAGCTGAATTCAATTTGGGTATCCACAAGTACGAAGGGAATAATTTCAGCCCCAACGGACATAAATACATCCGCCAGTTCGACTGCGAGGTAATTTCGCGCACCATTTACCGGGTAGGCGGAGTTATTCTTTCGAAAGAAAAACTGTTGGTTTCGTTTGAGCCCCGGGTACTAATAAAATACACCTTATTGGAAGCACATTCGCCTACTACGCTAAGATTCAAGCCTTTCCTCGCATTCAGAAGCGTGAACGACCTTGCTCACGAAAATTTCAACGCCAACACCGCGTATGAAACAGCGACTGATGGTATTTCGATGCAATTGTACGAAAACTACCCTCACTTGTTCATGCAATTTTCTAAAAAAATCAGTTACGTGCATCAACCTTATTGGTACAAAAATATAGAATATTATAAAGAACAAGAACGCGGCTACGAATATAAGGAAGACTTGCTGGTTCCAGGATATTTCGAAATGGGCATACGGAAAGGCGAATCAATCATATTTTCGGCAGGCATATCCTCCGTTTCCACAAGAAGGCTCAAAGAGCTATGGGACAAAGAATTGACCCGACGACATGCGCGTACCGACATGTTCAATTGCCTGAAAAACTCAGCCCAACAATTTTATAAACGCGAAGGCAACAAAACTTACTTGTTGGCTGGATATCCGTGGTTTGGAGCCCGTGCCCGCGACCAGTTTCTGGCACTTCCGGGTTGTACCCTCTCTATCGACCGAATGGATTATTTTTACGACATAATGAATACCGCCATTCCAGAAATAGAACAATTCATGGAAGGAAAAAGAGTGGGCTTCAAAATCGACCAGCTCGACGATCCGGATGCTTTATTGTGGTTCATTTGGACAGTGCAGCAGTACTCCAAAAAGTTCTCCCTCCAGGAAACTAACTCACGTTTTGGGCAATTGGTTGAAAATATCGTTTCTTTTATCCGCAAGCAAAATCATCCCAACATTTACCTGCACAACAATGGATTGTTGTTTGTAAACGGTACTGAAAAACCGGCTACCTGGATGAACGCCATGGAAGATGGGAAGCCCATCACCCCCCGCACCGGATACGTTGTGGAAATAAACGCTTTGTGGTACAATACATTAAAATTTGCCGCCGAATTAACCCGTGATGCCGGCAACGAACATGCAGCCGACTTACTGGATTATCAGGCTGAAATTGCCCGCGATGCTTTTGTAAGAACCTTCTGGAACGGGACATATCTTTACGATTTTGTGGACGGTTACCACAACGACAATGAAGTAAGGCCCAATATGCTACTGGCCGTAGCCCTGCCCTACTCCCCACTGGATAGGCAACAACAAAAATCGGTGCTCGACATAACTACCAAAGAACTACTGACTCCCAAAGGATTGCGGACGTTAAGCCCGAAAAGCGGATCGTACCGCCCCAATTATGTGGGAGGCATGCTGGAGCGAAACCGAAATTACCACAACGGGCCGGTATGGCCTTTCACTTTCGGTGGGTTTGCGGCTGCTTACCTGAGGGTTTACAAACAAAGTGGCAAATCGTTTGTCGAACGGATGTTACTCGGTTTCGAAGTCGAAATGAGCGAACTTTGCATAGGCACTCTTCCTGAACTCTTCGATGGCAATCCGCCCTACAAGGGGCACGGAGGCATGTCATTCGCCATGAGCGTGGCCGAAATTATCAGAGCCATAGAAATGCTGAAGCAATACGACACTGAAAATGCCTGAGCTCAAAAAACAACCTTAAATATAAATAACGTCGGAAAAAACAGCCAATCTTGTACGAAAAACATGATATTGGCAAAGATAAATAGTTTTGCCTGACTGATAAAAAAATGAATCAATGAAAGCGTTAATGTTCGGCTGGGAATTTCCTCCACATATACTCGGAGGGCTGGGAACAGCAAGTTACGGATTGACAAAAGGGATGGCTCAGCAAACTGATATGCAGATTACGTTTGTAATTCCCAAACCTCATGGCGACGAAGACCAAAGTTTTCTGAAAATCATCGGCGCCTGCAATGTTCCGGTAGTGTGGAAAGAGAATTCGTGGGATTACGTAAACCAACGTATCGGCGGCATCATGCATCCCGATGAATATTTCTGGCTCAGAAACGGCATAAAATACGATTTCCGGAGAATTTTCACCAACGATTTGGGTTGTATCGATTTTTCCGGACGTTACCCCGATAACTTGATTGAAGAAATCGGGAATTACGAAGCAGTGGCCAGTGTGCTGGCTCATCAGCTCGAATTTGACGTCATCCATTCACACGATTGGCTCACTTACCCTGCCGGAGTTTTTGCCAAACAAATCAGCGGGAAGCCTCTTGTTATCCACGTTCACGCTACCGACTTCGACCGTAGCCGCGGACAGGTAAACCCCACCGTTTATTCTATCGAGAAACGGGGAATGGACATGGCCGACCACATTATGACCGTGAGCGACCTCACCCGGCAAATTGTAATTGAAAAATACTTTCAGGACCCGAAAAAGGTTACCACCGTACACAACGCTGTGGAGCCACTTCCCGATGCCGATTCGTTTGTAAAAACGCCCCGGAAAGACAAGGTTGTAACTTTCCTTGGGCGCATCACCATGCAAAAGGGTCCTGAATATTTTGTAGAAGCGGCACACCGGGTGTTGCAAAAAACCAAGGGAGTTCGGTTTGTAATGGCAGGAAGCGGCGACATGATGAACGCCATGATCGACCTGGCTGCCAAACGGGGTATTGCCGACCGGTTTCATTTTACAGGCTTCCTGAAAGGGCGTCAGGTGCATGAAATGTTGGCCGAAAGCGATGTATATATCATGCCATCGGTTTCGGAGCCGTTCGGCATTTCGCCGCTCGAAGCCATGCAAGTGGGTACGCCCAGCATTATTTCCAAGCAGTCGGGATGCGCGGAAATACTCACCCACGCCATCAAAACCGATTATTGGGATATCGATGCCATGGCCGATGCCATTTATTCTATCGTTAAAAATCCCGCCATGTACAAAAGCCTTCGGGAACTGGGACGAGACGAGGTAAACAACATTCGCTGGTACGATGCTGGCCTGAAAGTAAGGGCCATATACGATAAAGTATTACAACATTAACCGGGGAAATTCAGATCAATAAAATATTTTCATTCAACACATTTTAAAATCACATATTATGCGGAACATTTGTTTATATTTTCAGATACACCAACCTAAGCGACTGAAACGGTACCGCTTTTTCGAAATCGGGAACGACCATTATTATTACGATGATATTCAAACCGAAGAGCGAATCCGTTATTTGGTTGAAAATTCCTATCTGCCGACCAACCGCACGATAGCGGAGATGATTAGGAGCTCGAACGGGAAATTCCGCTGTACTTTTTCCATTTCAGGGGTAGCCCTGGAACAGCTTGAGCAGTTCGCCCCCGAAGTGATTGATAGCTTCCGGGAACTTGCAGCCACTGGAAGCGTTGAATTTCTGTCCGAACCATACGCCCATTCCCTTTCGTCGGTATATGATGCCGATGAGTTTGAACAGCAGGTAAAGCTCCACGTAGCCAAAATCGAGAACCTGTTCGGGAAACGACCTACGGCCCTCCGAAATTCGGAATTGATTTATTCTGATGAAATTGGCGAAACCGTATCGAAAATGGGATTCAAAACCATGCTCATTGACGAAGCAAAACACATTCTCGGCTGGAAAAGTCCGAACTATGTGTACAATCATTCCTATGTACCCAAACTAAAATTGCTGGTACGGAACCAGAAATTCAGCGATGACATTTCTTTCCGGTTTTCGAATCGTTCGTGGAACGACTATCCGCTCACTGCCGAGAAATTCGTGGGTTGGATTTCTGAATTAACCGCCGACCAACACATTGTGAATATTTGGATGGGTTACGAGGCCTTTGGAATACTCCAACGCCCGGAGTCGGGAGTTTTTGATTTTCTCAAAGCCATACCTTATTACGCCATGGAAAAGGAAATCGGTTTCACCTTGCCATCTGAAATTACCAAAAAATCAGAATCGGCCGGCGGACTTTCGGTTCCTTATCCCATCAGTTGGTCGGGACAAGAGAAAGACCTGACTGCCTGGAGTGGCAACGACCTGCAAAACGAAGCGCTAAGCAAACTCTACGCGGTTAGCGAAAGAGTACATCTTTGCTCGGATAAAGCGCTGCAACACGACTGGTTAATGCTCCAAACTACCGACCATTTCCGCTACATGAGCCATAAAGATGCTTACGGCAGCCATTTCGAATCGGCCTACGATGCTTTTATCAACTACATGAATATCCTTGCTGATTTTCTCGAACGTGTTGATGCCCAGTATCCTACAACTATCGAAAATGAAGAGCTCAACGAACTGTTGAAAACCATCAATCATCAAGAACAGGAAATTGAAAAGTTGGAAACTGAAATTAAAAAAATAAAATCGAAAAAGAACAAGGTTCAGGATTAAGCCTGCAAAAAGGAAAAGATACCTCGGGAGTAATGATTGAATATAAATTACCCTCGAGGTATTTTTTTTCGATCAAACTTCGTCGGCACGCCTGGAGGTTTTGTTTCAAAAAACAAATTTCCAACTATTTTTTAACCTTCCAACTTCCGGTTCGGCCATAAAAAACATCATTTGACCGACAAAAATTATCATTTCGCCTTTATAATTTTTTATAACCGTTTTTTTTACTGAACTTTGCAACAGTTTTTTTTAGGTATAAAAAAACAATGACCCCAAACTTGAGAATGCTATGCGAAAAAATCACACACGCATTGCGTTCTCTTTATTTTAAACACAAACAACTAATTATATAAACGTGAAAGCCACCCGCACGCCGGACTCTCTTTCATCAATATTTTTTTAAGGCACATCATATGAAAAAGTGGTTGAAAATCACCATAATTACCTTGTCGGTTATGGTGGTTTTATTAGGTTTGGCAGCCCTGTTTATTTCGCCGGCTGCTAAGTATTATTTAGAAAAAAACAGTAAAGAACTCATTGGCAGGCAAATCAAATTAAAACGGCTTCGCCTGAATATTTTCACCGGCAGCCTCGAAATTGATTCAATCAGGATGTACGAAAAAGATGACAAGCAAATTTTTGCATCCATCGACACTTTTAAAATCAACATCGAACTCACCCAGTTATTATCCAAAAACATAGAAACAAAAGAAATCCGAATCATAGCGCCCTATGCCAACATTTGGCAAAAAGAAAATTTGTTTAATTTTTCCGATTTAATAAAAAAGGATACAGCTACTGTGAAGGACACCACCAAATCTGATTTTCCACGGTCCATTATCCTGAAAAACATTTACATCAACGGTGGAAAACTTGTTTACTCCGATAAAATGCTCAACAACACATTGAAATTTAATGATTTAGGGGTAAGCATACCAGAACTGCAATTGGGAAATGGAAGCACCAGAGCGGGCATCCGCTTGAAGATTGGCGACAAAGCCACGCTGGGTAGTCACTTATCGATGAACATGAAAACCAATAATTTTACACTTTCTCTGACCGTTAAACATCTGCCCATCAGCATTATTAAGCCGTATCTGAAAAATTATTACGAAATAAATAAATTAGAAGGCGATTTTAACTCGGATGTTAAAATTGCAGGCAATACCAACCATATCATGAATTTCATCCTCAATGGGAAAGCTGATTTAAACAAAGTGATCGTAACCAATAAACACAACGAACCAATAATTTCCGGTGGAAACCTGAGTGTTGGAATGAAAAGTATCGATACGAACGGTTCGCAGTACTTGTTTGATTACGTCAAACTGAGCGATGTTGATCTGAGTTATATTCTCCATCCGAAAACCGACAACATCACAGCCCTGTTCCCTCCGGCGAAAGCATCAAAACCTGACGCAACCCAAACATCAACAAAACCTGTTACTTTCCGTGTAGCTCAACTCGACATCACACATTCAACTGTAAACTATACCGACAACACCCTGAAAAAACCGGCTAAAATCAGGATGCGCAACATTGAATTTCAGGCAACTAATTTTGACATGAACGGGATCAACTTATTGAAGGGAAAAGCATCCTTCGACAATAACGGGAATTTGTTGTTCACGTGGAAAGGAAACATCAACGACCTGAAGAATCAGGATATAGCCATGAAAGTGGTTAATCTCGACCTTAAAACAGTAAGTCCTTACTGCTACGAATACACTGCCTATGACCTTACGGATGGAAAGCTCAACTTCGAAACCAAAAACGGAATTAAAAACAATTATATCAACAGCACCAACGTGGTAGATGTGTACAAAATAAATGTAAGCAAAAAACACAAGGATTTTAAACCGGAATATAACCTGCCGCTGAAAACCGCCCTTTACATTCTGAAAGATAAAGATGACAAAATTAATTTTGTGATTCCGGTAAAGGGCAACATCAACGATCCTCAATTCAAATACTGGAAAATCGTCATGAAAACCTTAGGAAACCTGATGGTAAAAGTGGCCATATCTCCTTTTAGATTTTTAGGAAACGCCCTTGGCGCGAACGGGAAAGACCAGTTGGAAACAATACAGTTCGAACCTTTGAGAAAAGGATTTACCACTGATGAGTATGCGAAAATTGATGACCTTGTGAACACACTCGCGGCCAAGCCCGAACTGACCGTAAAACTGACACAATTTATCAGCCTGAATAATGATGAACTTGACACATACGGGTTGTTCAGGGCAAAGGAAAATTTCCTGAGAACGCAAAACGCCACACAGCCCAACGTGCCCGTATCTTTCGATGAAGTCAACTACCTGAGTGATAACGACCATCATTTAAGATCATACATAAACACGCTGACCGAGGGTAAAGCGTCCCAAAATGCGAGCCTGAAAGATAAAATCAGGCTGGTTTATCCTGCTGACACTTTAAAAACAGGACTTATCAGAAGTATGAATTTCAGAAATGCAGCGCTGAAGAAATACATGATCGAATCGGGGAAAGTGAAAGCACAGAAAATAACCGTTACATCGGCGGATACCGATTCATTAACCAACTATACCGACAAAGCCCTGTTCAAAGTAAATATCGGGGTTGAAGGTGACGAATAAAGTAAAAAAAGCAGGAAGAGGATTTACCTGTCGTGGATAAATCGTCTTCCTGTTTTCAGTTTCTCAAAAAAAAGCCTGTGTTAGTTTTTCTTCAACCCGAGTTTCATTTCGTCGTAAGTAGAAACCTGTTCCAGAAAATCCCTGAATGAAGAATACTCTTCAGGCGGGAAACATCCCTTTTTCAGTTCAAAATGGCGGTAATAGGTAACGCCCTGCCCCGATTTGGTTACCGAAGCCGAATAATTTCCAAACTTATTATCGAGTTGAAGCTTCGCCGGCAAATCCATAATCTGATAGCTGGTGGGAACGACATAGGTAATAGTATCGTTTTCCATGTAACTCCGGCGAATGGCCATATCAGACTTTCTGTTCCGTACTTTATCCGGCAAAGATGTTAGTTTATTCATTAAATTCAATGAAAGCAAATCCATATTGCCCGATAACTTTGTAATGTAGTTGTTAAGCGTAAGGTTCAGGATTTCGTCCATCGAAGGGGTATAATCCCGATGATCTACGAGCTGGAAATTGTTCAGTGTAAAAGAAGGGATCGAAATATCCTGGGTGATCGTTTTTTTCTTATTAACATCATCCAAATAATATACATTGAAAATATCTTCGTACGCCAACCCAATATATTTCTCAACTACATCTGCGTTTGCCGTATTATCATCATTCAGGTGCACCGTAGCCTTGCGGTTGATACGATTTTCCGAAGCCGGATAAACGCGCGTATGTACCAAACGGCTGTTATCACCATCCACCAAAAGCACATCGCGGTCATCGGTAAAGTTGCCATTGAACCCGAAAGGTAAACGTTGACTCGTATTTTCAAGCCATATCGTATCTTTTCCAAGTGGCAGGCACACTATGATGTGATTAAACTGACTGGAGGGAAAATTACTGTCGATGGCCGGCGCGTTTTCGTCAGCTCTAACAAGTGTATAAAACGACTTGATACCTACAGCCGCCAATAGTGCCTTCGAAAAATTCGACAACGCTTTACAGTCGCCATAAGAATATTTTTCCACATCGGTAGCCGGTAAGGTTTGCCATCCACCAATGCCAATGCTTAAGTTTACATAACGCGTCTTTTTCTGCATGTATTCATACACTGTCTTAGCTTTTTCGTAATCGGTTTTGCAGTTCGCCGTCAGGTCTTTCAACTTATTGATTGTTTCTTGCGAAAGATGATCCCGGTTTTCATTCAGTTTCGTAGCCCACATACCAATATCCTTCCACGACTTAGTAGTTCCTTTTGAATCATCTACCTGAAAATCAATAGAAGATATATTTATCAAAGGATATTTGGGTTTCGTATAATCGCTCATTGGCTCATAAATTCTCGCAGGTACATTGTTCATCGACCAGTTATAAACATTCTTTTTATCTCGGACGAATGTTTTCAAAGTACCAGTCGGAACGTTATACTCTTTGTATTTTATCTCGCAATCGGTCGGAATAATCAGTTCAAGTTCAGCTTTCTCGTACGAGCAGTTTTCCAAATCCATTTCCATGGAAGGTAAAAACAATGATTGCTTTAAAGTGTTGTCCCATGAATATTCAACAGTAAAAGGATACGTTTTATATTCCGGATTAATTATTTTAACCCTATATTCCGAATACAGCGAAAATCCATCAATAGCACTCATATCGACAATATCGGAACTTCCGAACGACTTCACTTTGGCGCCCGAAGCATCGTAAAGTTTCCCCTCAATTCCGGAAATCTTAAACAATGGATCATAAAATTCTTCGAATTTTGCATTAGCATAACCATTTTCATTTAAAACGGTGATTGCCACTGTTGTATGGACACTGACACTATTCAGCGAGTTGATTTCCACCGTTTGCTTGTACAAACGATAAACGGTATGCGCATGCTCTTTCAATGCCGGAGATATATCGCTTACCGGATATTTCAACTCTTTGGCCAACAATGGCATACACAATAAAAATGCAAATGCAACAGATATTTTAAGTTTCAGGTTCATGGCTCATATCTTTTTTAAAATCAATGTTTCAGCTTCCTTTTTTACAATTTCGTCAAAAAACGACCTCAGCATTTCATATTCGGTCATTAAAAATACAGGCTTATTGATGTTCATTTTCATGGACAACTGAACCACATTTTCGTTCGTCATGGCCTGCAACTGATAGCTGGCCGTATTCTCCGGCATGCTTATCTTGACGCTTTTCGGCAACTGCTCCACTTTATAACCATCCGGAATTGTTATATTAATAATGTATTTGTAATCTTTGGATGTGGTAAAATTAACCGGATACTGGCGGTTTTCAAGCTTAAAGGGATTTTCGTCAGTACGGTCGATCAAAAACGGATTCAGGAACAACTGGTCGCCAATTTGGGTCATTTTGTTTTTCCAAACAATATTAAACGCCTCCTCTACGTTGGTATCGGTGCTGTCGATCCCTTTTTGATGATAATCTTCTACCGACAGTCCCACATTGTCATTTTCTACCGATTTCAGATATTCTTCCTCGCTGTTGAACGTTTTCCTTTCATTCTTCTTCAGGAATGCCGCGTAATCGTAATTCACGCTTTTCCAATCGCCTGAAATTTTTCCATCAGCCGACAACTTCAGGTTCAATAAATTAATCACCCGCTCCTTTTGTTGTGGAGCAAATTCGGAAAACGAATAACCCTGTTTGGTAATCAAAAGCCCCCTACCGTTGATAGCCCTTTCGGGTAACATGTTTACCGGCAAGAATTCTTCAGTAGCATCGAGGATATACGTTTGCCCATCTATTTCAGCCTGAGCTACAACATAATTCAGTTTGTCGCGACTGGCCGTAAAGGGTGGAAGCAAACCATTATCCCTCGTACTCAATACAATGGGATTGGCGTTAATGTCCAATTTTCGCAGCAATATAATGAGGTTCAGATTGATTTCAGCCGAATTACCGTATTTCTTTTTGAACACGCTCGACAAACCATCGTTCGACACCCAAATGGTTGAGGTTTTATCCCATTTAATTGTTTTGATGAGTTCGAAAGCCTTTTTCATTTGTTCCACGGGAGTTTTAGCGGTGGCTTGCACCTCTTTCTTCATGTCGTTGAGATACATGTTGAAATAATCGCTCAAGCGGCGGCCAAAATCATCGCTCTCCCTTAATGATTTAGCTACGTTCTCCCACGATGTGGAATAATTTTTATAATAAGTTCCGGGAATGCTGACCGCTGAAATTTCAATATTGAATCTCGTCATGTAGTTTTCAGGATTATCAATATAGGGTTCGGGATGAAAAGCCGGCACATCCTTGGCTACCCATCGGTCTTCCGAGGCAATCGATAGTGGCACATAACCCACAAAGTTTTTCTGAAGAGTAAAATAAATGGTAGGTTCAAGTACCAGTTCACTCCATTTTACCGGAATACGCGATTGGAATTCCCAATAACTGGGAAGACCGGTATAATAAAACTCCACATCAATCACCGAACCCACTTTTACATTGGGCATGGCTACCCTTGCCCTGTAAACATCACCCACAACATTCTCGATATAGATTCCTGATTTAGAAAGTTTTGTTACTACCGGAACTCCGTTTTCGAGATTGACAACCTGCCCCCTTACATTGGTTTTTTCGGCAGCAGGAACCGAGAAACTCGCAAAGCCTTTTCCTTCTTCTTTGAGGATTTTAATTCTTTTCACGTGAACAAACTGGAGTTGACGCGCATCAAAATAACCATAATTGCAAAGGATTACAGCCGAAGCGCTGCTATCGGCAGGATAAACGGTCATTTCGAGTTCTTCTTTCGAAACTTTACCATATTTCATAGGGTCTTTTTCGGCCAATGCAGGAAGCAGAAATGAAACGCCCAATACAACAAAGAACAATCTCCTTAACATAGTCATTACCAATTAAATTATTTATAAATTGTATATTTAATTAAAATTTTGCTAAAAATACAAATTTAATTTTAATCAATCATCAGTAAATTCCATGTTTTATATCATATTTACACAAAAAAACCGGAAAGTTTTTAGATACATCAACTTTCCGGTCTGTAATATTAAACAATGAATATCATTTATATTAACGCAAATTTAATTACCTCCATAATATCAGTTACGTAATGAAATTTAAGACCTTTTAAATATATCACTTTAATTTCATCGATATTTTTCCGGTTATCCTCGCAAATAACAATATCGGTAATTCCGGCACGCTTGGCAGCCAGTATCTTTTCTTTAATGCCACCTACCGGTAAAACTTTTCCACGCAGGGTTATTTCCCCTGTCATTGCCACGCCCTTCCTCACTTTACGGTGAGTAAAAGCCGAAGTCAACGCGGTAACCATGGTAATGCCCGCCGAAGGCCCATCCTTAGGAATAGCTCCTTCGGGCACATGCACATGCACATTGTAAGTTTCGAACATTTCCGGATCAATATTCAACTGTTCGGCGTGCGATTTTATATATTCGAGCGCCAGAATGGCCGATTCTTTCATCACATCGCCCAGATTTCCGGTAAGCGTAAGGCGCGGAGATTTCGATTTGCTAAGACTTGATTCGATGAAGAGGATTTCGCCACCCACCTGTGTCCAGGCCAGCCCGGTTACCACGCCCGTATAGTCATTGCCCTGGTATTTATCGCGGCTATAACGTGGAGTGCCCAGATAACCTTTCACATCATCTTCTTCCAACACAGGATTATATGATTCATCGGAGGCTACTTTCCGGGCAATTTTACGCATAAGCGAAGCTATTTGCCTGTCGAGTTCCCTCACCCCCGATTCACGCGTGTAAGCATCTATCATCCGATGAATGACCGCCTTCGATAACTCTACATCCGATGCAGCCAAGCCGTGATTATCCAACTCTTTCTTTACCAAATATTTTCGGGCAATTTCCACTTTTTCTTCCTGCGTGTATCCGCTCACTTCGATAAGTTCCATACGGTCGAGAAGTGGGCGCGGAATGGAATTCAAGTTATTCGCGGTAGCAATGAACAGGACTTTGGAAAGATCGAAATCGACATCCAAATAATTATCGTGAAAAGTGGTATTTTGCTCGGGATCCAATACTTCGAGCAACGCCGACGAAGGATCTCCTTTATAATCAGAACTCACCTTGTCAATTTCATCAAGCACAAAAACGGGATTGGCCGATTTTGCTTTTTGGATATTCTGCATGATCCGTCCTGGCAAAGCTCCAATATACGTCCGGCGATGTCCCCGTATTTCGGCCTCATCGTGCAACCCGCCAAGCGACATCCTCACATACTTGCGGTTGAGCGCGGCAGCTACCGATTTTCCCAGCGAAGTTTTGCCTACACCAGGAGGGCCGTAAAGACAAATGATCGGCGATTTCATATCACCTTTTAATTTCAACACAGCCAAATACTCAAGGATGCGCTCCTTCACAGCTTCCATTCCGAAGTGATCCCTGTCAAGCACTTTCTTGGCATTCTTCAGGTTGAAATTGTCATCGGTAAATTCGTTCCACGGCAAGTCGAGCATCGTTTCGACATACACCAATTGAGTAGTAAAATCGGGCGAATGCGGACTTGTTCTTTCAAGCTTCCTTAATTCCTTTTCGAAAATTTCGGCGACAGCATCGTTCCATTTCTTTAATTTCGCCCTATCACGGAAATCGGCCATATCCTGCTCCGGAGTTGATCCACCCAGCTCATTCTGAATCGTTTTCATCTGTTGCTGAAGGAAGTACTCCCTCTGCTGTTGGTCAATTCCTTCCTTGGCCTTATTTTGGATGGACATCTTTAACTCAAGTAGTTGCGATTCTTTGTTGAGCAATTCAAGCAATTGATAACCGCGCTCCATGACATTATCCATCTCAAGCAAACGTTGTTTGTCCTGAACATTCAACCCGAAATTAACGCAAACATAATTGATCAGGAACGTAGGGTTTTCAATATTCCGGATGGCAAAAGTAGTTTCGGGAGGCATAATGCCCGAATTATTAATAATATTGGACGATAAATCCTTGATCGACGATACTAAAGCTGCAAAAACTCCTTCATCGTTGTCGGGCAGCACATCTTCAACAATCGTTACTTTAGCCTTCAGATACGGCTTCTCGGTTTCAGCCTCACCTAAAATAAAACGCTTTTTCCCTTCTAATATCACCGTTGTGGAATTATCGGGCATTTCGAGAATACGAACTACCTGAGCCACAGTTCCCATAGGATAAAGCTGATCCACCGAAGGGTTATCGTACTTTTTATCTGTCTGCGTACTGACGCCTATTAAGAAATCGTTTTCGTGGGCCGACCGAACTAATTTCAGCGATTTGGGACGCGCCACCGACACCGGGAGCAACACACCCGGATAAAGCACCATGTTCCTCAAAGGCAATATAGGCAACACATCACCCGATTTTATATTGATCTCCGAAGAACGTTCGTCCAACGAAATAATTGGAAATACTTCGGGACTACCCATCGTATCTTCAGAAAAGAAGCTGTCAAAGGAATTAGACATATATGTATCGTTTCTTTAATTAAATGTCAAAATGGCATACTTGTTTTTCTATTATTCTTAATAACGAATAACATGAACAAATATCTATCTGATTTTTTGATTCTTATAATTATTCTATTTTTACTGCATAAAGAGCGTTTCAATTCCTATGCCATAAAGTTTACTTCAAAAAAAACAGGCCATTTAATAATAGATTCAAAAAAAAATGCGCATTTTATTTGTTTTTGTGCATAAAATAAATATCTTTGCAACGAAAAAAATTTAAAAGAAAAAATTATGAAGAAATTATTCACCACAGCTTTTGTACTACTCCTGGCTACCGCGGTTTTTTCACAAACATCAAAAATAACCGGAAAATGGAAAACCATTGATGATAAAGACGGTAAAGTTAAGTCAATTGTAGAGATCTATAAAGCAACCAACGGGAAATATTACGGAAAAATTGAAAAATTGTTCGACAATCCGAATAAAGTTTGTACCGAATGCGAAGGAAACAACAAAAACCAACCGATACAAGGGTTAATAATTATCAACGGCATGAGTGAAAAAGATGGAAAACTTACGGGTGGCACCATTCTCGATCCGAAATCAGGGAAAATCTACTATTGCACCATATCTTTCGACGAAAAAGAAAACAAACTGGTAGTCAGAGGATCACTTGACAAAAGAGGTTTTCTTGGTCGCTCGCAAACATGGTTACCTGCAAAATAACCACTATAAAAAACATGTTGAAACGACCTTTAAAGTTAAATAAAGTTAAATAATAGGGAATTACAGCAAAACATGTTGTACAACATAAAAAAACACTCTATATTTGCATTGTGTTTTTCATGGTATTAGATTTAAGGTTAATAAGAAGATTGGGTTGTCGTGAGACAACCCTTCTTACTTTTATAAACTTCCTCTCTGAAAAATGACCCCCTCACAACGAATCATCAATTGCATACACACAGCCTTACCCAAATCGGCAAAAACGGTTGGATGGCTTCTGAAGATCATTGTTCCCGTTAGTTTTACGGTTACACTGCTTCAATACTGGGGTTTTATCGGTTACCTCTCCATATACCTACGACCCCTGTTTTCGTTGATAGGACTTCCGGGCGAAGCATCGATCGTTTTCATCTCCAGCATTTTTCTTTCGCTATACGCCCCTATAGCCATTATCGCCACCCTCCCGCTCGACATGCGCGAAATCACCATACTGGCTATCATGTGCCTTATTTCTCACAATATGGTAGCAGAAACCGCTATCCAGAAAAAAGCCGGGAGCCACCCTTTCGTCATCATTACTCTCCGTTTACTGGCCTCGCTCGGCATGGCTTTTATTTTCAACAAAATACTACCCGCCGACATGGGCAGTAAAATCATCAACGAGCAAGCCCAGCATTTTTCCGGCATCCTACCCATGCTGACCAACTGGATGATAGGGACTGGTTGGTTAGCGCTGAAAATCTCACTGATTGTAACCGGCCTGATGATTCTTCAAAATATCCTAAAGGAGTTTAACGTTATAAATTGGCTGACAAAGATATTTTCCCCCCTGTTGAAAATAATGGGACTCAGCGCCGATTGCACTTTTTTATGGTTGGTGGGACAAATCCTCGGGCTGACCTACGGAGCCGCCGTAACCCTCGATGAATTAGACAAAAAAAGCATATCGCCACGCAACGCCCAATTGCTCAACCTCCACATCGCCGTAAATCATTCGCTGCTCGAAGACACCCTCCTGTTCGTCGCTATTGGCGTCCCCGCCGGATGGATCATAGGCTCCCGCTTCCTGTTAGCCACAGTGATGGTTTGGATAGCCCGGCTCGTCCGAAGGTCATCCGTTTCAACGCTGTTTTACCATCATTATTAATGGACACATATTCTGTTTCAACGATTATTTTAGTAACTTTGTCATCAAATTAAAAACAAAGAAAAATGGAACCACAGGAAAACCAACTCAACATAGAGTTATCAGCCGAAATTGCCGAAGGAATATACTCCAATCTGGCTATCATTTCCCATTCAACCTCCGAATTTGTAGTAGATTTTGTCAGAATCATGCCCGGCACCCCGAAAGCCAATGTAAAAAGCAGAATCATACTTACTCCCGAACATGCAAAAAGATTACTTTTCGCCCTTCAGGAAAATGTCGCTAAGTTCGAAGCCCAAAACGGCAAAATAAAAATCTCGGAAAACACATTTGTTCCTCCAATGCCCATGGGATTCGGAGGCGAAGCATAATCACAGAAAGTTTAGTAAAAATGCAACGTTACCTCTATTTATTTATTTTTGTATTTGCCTTTGCTACTATCAAAGCGCAGATAAAACCCAACGAAAAGTTGGTTTTCGATGCTTCATACAACCTGAGCGGCATGCTTACCCACATAGCGCAGGTAACCATGGAGACAGAACAGGTAAACACCTCTAAAAAAAATTACATTCACCTCAGTGTTTCGGCTACCACCTTTTCCAAATGGGATAGTTTTTTCAAGATACGCGACTTGTACGAATCGTACATCGAACCGGCGAATTACCGTCCTGTTCTTTACAAAAGGAACGCCCTGGAAGGGAAATACACCCGAACAGAGAAATACACTTTCAAACCGAACGGGAATATCGCCGCCACATCCATCAACAAAAGAGGCGCGGTAAAGAACAGCAATTTCCACGTTTCGGGAGCAACCACCGACGTAGTAACGGTGGTGTATAAACTTCGCACCGTAGATTTTGCAAGGTTCCGCCCGGGACAAACGGCATCGTTCCGAGTAGTTTTCGACGAAAAAGAATACGGAGCTTTTGTTAAGTACCTCGGCAAAGAGGTGGTCAACTGCGGACCGCTTGGCAAACGCGAATGCTATAAACTTTCCGTATCGGCGCAAACCAACAAACTCAGGGGAAAAGACCAAAACATCATTTGGCTAACCGCCGATGCTGCAAAAGTCCCTACGCAAATTAAGTTCAGCATTCCGGTAGGCACCGGACATTTGGTTTTATCGCGCGCAAGTGGCATTTAAAATAAAAAACAGAAATATGAGAAAGACTTTTATCATCATATCGTTTGTATTTCTTACCATAGGACTGGTACTTACGTTTTTGCCAATGGGAACCATTCCACTGCTCCCTTTGCTCATTGCGGCCGGAACTACGATAGCCGCTTTTCTGTTATCGAAAGACAAAGCCCGGCTCTTGCCTAAATATACGCTGCTGGCCACTGTGCTTGTTTCAATGATTGTTATCGGCAAAGAAGTACTTATTGAAAACAAAGTAATTATGGATAATAAATTTATTCAAGAAAAACAACAATCGAAACAGGAAGCAAAAAAAGAGCTGGAAGATATTGAACAACTCGACTCAATCAAATAACCGATCTGGCGTTTTCAGGGCTGAACCCGGAAACGCCAGTTTTTATTTTTCCATTCGTCACCCGCGTAATCAACTCCAACCCTTGGCGACTCTACCACATCAGGTTGCTCGTCCGAATCTTCAATCCAAATCCTGTCTGACGTCAACAAATCCTCACCATAAAAGCTTTTATCCACATTCAGCAAGCGCCCCACTCGCCCCGAGCCAATAACGCTATCCAAACCACAAATAAGCACTGCCTGCGGATACTCAACACTGCCTGTTACAATATTGAACATCCAATACATGCCATAAATCAGGTAAACATACACGTATCCCCCTCTCCAGTACATCACTTCCGTGCGGCCGGTACGCCCCTTCGATGCATGGCAGGCTTTGTCTTCTTCACCCATATAAGCTTCGGTAGCGGTAATCCTATAACGGGTTACCACACCATCATCGTAAACGCGAACCAGCACTTTACCCAGCAAATTCCGCGCTACCGCTACAGCATCGTCCGCAAAAAATACTGTTTCCAATTTTCCGCCCACCATCTTATTCATCATTTCTTATTCAAAAAAATATTTTTTTTAGAGCAAAGATACATGAAAGCAACCGGATACGCGAACAAGAAAATCGAAAAACCATCCAATCATATCAAGTAAATAGCATATACACTTGGAAAATTAAAAAAAAAGCAGTATCTTTGCAACCGCTTTTTGAAAAAGATCTAGTAGCTCAGCTGGTAGAGCACATCCCTTTTAAGGATGGGGTCCTGGGTTCGAGCCCCAGCTGGATCACTTTTTTTCAAAACAGCAGCATACAAAGTTTGATGATCTAGTAGCTCAGCTGGTAGAGCACATCCCTTTTAAGGATGGGGTCCTGGGTTCGAGCCCCAGCTGGATCACCGCCCAATAAAAAGTCTTTCGGAACATTTGTCCGAAAGACTTTTTTATTACTTTTGCACCATAAAATTTCCTTACGGATCAACCATTCTCAGCCAATGATTCAGTTTATAGCCGAAACACCCGCAGAATTGCCATCATATTTCAGAAAACAGCTTGTATCGAAATGGATAAAGCAAGTGGCCGAAAGCCAGGGCAAAAAATGCGGCGACATATCCTACATTTTCTGTACTGACGAACGTATTTTGTCAGTGAACAACCAGTATTTGTCTCACGACTATTTTACCGATGTCATCACCTTCGATTACAGCGCCAACAAGGTAGTATCAGGCGACATATTCATCAGCCTTGACACTGTACGGAGTAATGCGGAACTTTTCAACGTCGAGGAAAAAGAAGAATTACACCGTGTCGTCATACACGGGGTATTGCATTTGTGCGGACAAGGGGATAAAACAGAAGAAACAAAAAACGAAATGACAAACAAAGAGAATAAAGCCCTTCGTTTGTTAAAATCAATTTCAGAGCCCGGGTACCTTTAAGTACGAATGCCCGACAGAACGAAATCAACAATATAGTTTTTGTTTTTTTCGAATTCCAGGCTGATATTCTGGCGAATATACGGAACCTCAAGGCCTTTAATGGCATAAAGTATAATAATGGATGATAATTCGATGTCCATCCTTTTGAAGATTTTTTTATCAACTCCCTCCGACAAGATATTTCGGATAAGCGTGATTTCCTTGATATCAATCTTACGGCGGGTTCTTTCCACCTCGTAAATATCCCTGAAGAAATCGGCCCGAAGCGATCCGTTACGGTTTACGGCCTGTTTTACAGCATCAAGATGGGTAAGAATGTGATTGGTGAGCTTAATATCTGGCTCGTTCTTTTCATTCGACACCATTGTAAGCCGTTCGAGAATATGTTTTAGTTCGTTATCTATTACCGCTTTATAAATTTCATCTTTACTTTTGAAATAGGTATATAAAGTCCTGCGCCCTTTTTTCGACGACTCGGCAATATCGTTCATGGTTACATTCTTCTTCCCATGAAGCGCAAACAACTGACGTGCAACTTCAATAAGCTTATTCTTGGTAACCGATACTTTCATCTTTGAAATATTCTTTATTATATATTCAATACGACAACAACGAAGTGCCTCCGGTGAGCAAAACCCTCTTTAAGTTTTGTATTTATTAAACTCCTAAAACTGAATATGCAAAAATAACGTTTTGTTTCGGACAATGCAAGCAAAAAAAACACTAAATCAACAGATAAAATTATTACACATAAAAAAAACCGCCCAATGAGCGGTTTGTTTTAGTTTATTAATCCTCTTTTGTTTGAGGAGTGATCAGTTTATAACCTTTACCGTGGATGTTGATAATGGCAACATTCGGGTCGTCCTTCAGCAATTTACGCAATTTGGTAATATACACATCCATGCTTCTTGCATTGAAGTAGTTATCATCTACCCAAATTGTTTTCAGGGCAAAATTACGTTCCAATATGTTATTGGCGTTAGCAGCCAGAAGGTTGAGCAGTTCCGACTCTTTGGTAGTCAGTTTTCTCACTTCACCCTCGTACACAAGAGTCTGTTTTTGAGCATCAAAAACAAAAGCACCAATTTGGAAAGTAACCACATCTTTGGCTTTTTTACCTTTTACCCGTCTCAGGATCGACTCAATCCTGTACAGAAGTTCTTCCATGCTGAACGGTTTCGACAGGTAATCGTCGGCACCCAGTTTAAAACCCTGCAGAATATCTTCCTTCATCGACTTGGCGGTAAGGAAAATAATAGGCACATCCGAGTTCATTGCACGCACATCAGCTGCAAGCGCAAATCCATCTTTTTTAGGCATCATAACGTCAAAGACACAAAGATCGTACTTGTTACGTGAAAAAGCTTTGTAACCGGCTTCGCCATCGGGCTGGAGGTCGCAATCGTACCCTTTCGTCTGTAAATACTCTCTTAACAGCATGCCAAGATTTTCGTCATCTTCGCACAACAAAATTTTTACTTTTTCTTCAGTCATAATTCGTAATTTTTTAGTGTTGGTATTATAATTGTAAATTTGGTTCCGATATTCAGTTCACTTTCAACCTTGATGGTTCCCTTGTGTTCATCCACAATTTTCTTCACGTACGCCAATCCCAATCCAAATCCTTTCACATTGTGAAGGTTGCCTGTGGAAACCCTGTAGAATTTTTCAAAAATCCTCTTTTGGTCATCTTTACTGATTCCAATTCCATTGTCCTCAATACTGATTAAAAGGTGATCCTTCTCATTCCAAGTTTCAATGTTCAGGAGCAAAGCCTTGTCGCAATACTTCAGGGCATTGTCCATCAAATTGAAAATAACATTCGTAAAGTGAACTTCGTCGATAAGCGCGTAATCGTTCAGGGCATTCAGCCTTGACGAGATTTGTCCGCCCTTACTGGTAACTTTCAGCGAAAAATTACCCACAATATCGGAAATAAGCCCGTTAATATGCATTTCGTGAAACTTCAGCGGCGATTTCTCGCGTTCGAAAACAGCCATCTGAAGCACTTTTTCTACCTGGAAACTGAGCCGTTTGGTTTCGTCACGAATCACATTCGAGATATACTTTAAAGTTTCAGGTGTTTTACCTACTCCCGGATCCTGTAACATCTGGGAGGCTAACGAAATAGTCGATATCGGAGTTTTAAGTTCGTGTGTCATATTATTAACAAAATCATTTTTCATATTGTTCAGTTGTTTTTGTCTGAATATGATAATAATAGCCAATATGAAAATTGTTAAAATGAGCAACATCAGCGCTACCGAGGGCAGCAAGAGGTTCATCGAACTTAAAATATAATTTTGCTTTTTAGGAAAAATCACCTGCAGATATGTTTCATTGCTCAACTCTTCGAACGGAAACATTTTCTGTGTATAAACGTTATCATGATCCACATCATCCTCGATGGGAATATTGTTTTGATAGCGATAAATCAATTTCCCCTGTTTATCAACAATGGTATAATAATAGGGTAAACTTACTCCATTGTTGTTCAATATGGTGCCCAAAATTCCATTGAGTTCATCAAAGTTGATTCTTTCGCTGATTTCTTTATTTTCAACCCCTTTCAAAAGCCGAAACACCGCCTGGTCGAGGATCGTTTTGGAACGAGAAAAATTTTGTCGGAATTTTTCCTGCAAATAGCGGGATGTTTCTTCTATTGTATATTTACCATGTCCGGTTGACAAGCGGATGGAGGGCCGAGGCTCATTTTTAATACTGCCGGCCGAAACATTCGCCAAACTGTCTATATTGCTTTTCCAATTACTTCTTTTCGATTTCTGGTTCAACAACTGGTTATGGCCTACTGTATAATCTTCGCCATCCAAAGTCTGAGCCAGATATTCAAGGGCTTCATTCTCTTCAACTAACGTTACTGTCTGATATAAACTGCGTTGGACATTCTCATTGAACTGATTTTCTATCATTTCCGCATTGATCCGCACATACCTTAACTGAACGGCAATCAATCCGGCAAATGTTAAAATCATCGAAACAATCAATATCCATATTGTTCGCTTCTTCATAATAATGCAAATTTACATTAAAATCTAAATGTTAAATATTTTATTAACATTATTTAACCTAATATGATGTTTGATATTTGAAATAAAGTTTTCATAAAATTAAAGTATAATATTAACGTTAAATAAATTTATTTAGTTCATGGTTATTTTTTAATTTTCATCGGTTTTAGATGATTTAATTTTATTATTGAAATACAATAATGGTTTATCCCAATTTTTATTAGTTTAAAAAACAAATTAACCATATTTTAACAATATAACCGGCTTATTTATTTATCTTTGTTCGAATGATTTTTTAATTCAGGAATTAAATGGGCAAATCATCGGTCAAATGGCTTCCGCTTTTTCTAAGTAATTTTTTAGGTGTATTCAACGAAAACCTTTTGAAAAACAGCATCATTTTCATATCTGTGTCATGGGTCATACCGTTCGGCCTGTCATATTCACAGCTAATTTCTGTCGCATCAGCGGCGCTCATATTCCCTTATCTTGTCCTTTCACCCTTGGCAGGGCTTCTCGCCGTGAAATACAAGAAAAAAAACGTGTTCACCATCATGAAACTGATAGAGATACCCGTCATGATTATTGCGGCGGTTGCCTTTTGGTTTCAAAATACAAATATAGCTTTATTTTCTCTATTTATAATGGGGATTCTGGCTTGTTTGTATTCTCCATCGAAATACAGCCTGATTCGCGATATCGGGGGCGAAGAAGGGGTATCGTTTGGTAGCGGGATATTTGAAACAATGGCCTTCATTGGCGTACTTACCGGCACCATTGTAGCCTCGCTTATTTCCGATAAATTCAATATTTACCTGCAAGCGCTGCTTTTTATCGGGGTAGCCATTGGCGGATACCTCGTAACGACACGTATAAAGGCGAACGAGGACACCGGATACGTAAGCGAGTTCGGCTCACTGAATCCCATACGGTTTCTGATTTCATCCTACAAATTTGCTCACCATAAACATCATTTGAACAGCGCCGTACTTGGCACTTCGGTTTTTTGGCTGGTAGGCAGCATGCTGCAAATGAACTTGGTGATTCATTGCAAGCACATTTACCACCTCTCCAATACTTCAACGGGGATAGTTATGGCCATAGCGGCTATCGGGATTGCCGCCGGCTGTTCAACCGCCGGAAAACTCTCGGGACATGGCATCCGCCCCGGACTCATACCCGCCGGACTATTTGCCATGATTTTGCTCCTTATTACGCTCCTTTTCGTTCCGTTGTCGCAAACTTTCTTTTATATACTCATTTTTAGTATTGCTTTTAGCGGGGGCTTCGTCCAGGTGCCCAGCCTTTCGATGATCCAGCACGCGCCCATTGGCAAAGAAATTGGGAACATGATTGGTTACATGAATTTTGTTACATTTTTGTTCATTTTTATCGGCGCAGCCATATTTTCGGCGGTTACCTACTTTACAAACGAGAATAGTTATGCTGTTTTCGCGGCTATCCTTGTTATTTGTACAGCCACTTTTGCTTACTACCTCCTAATTTCTCCCGATTTCACATCCGGAATCAAACAGTTGGTGTCATCCAAATCTTAAAAAGACTCAAAAACTGCCGAAAAACATTGTTTTATAACATTATTTCATTCATTGATAAAATTGATATTTTTCTATACCTTGCTTTTTCTTCAGAGGTTGAAGAATCAAATGATTCGTTTTTGTTAAACACTTAAAATTTAATACAATATGAAACAATATCAATCGAATGAAATTAAGAACATCTCGTTGTTGGGAAGTTCAGGCTCGGGAAAAACCACTCTTGTGGAAGCTATGCTCTACGAGAGTGGTGTTATAAAACGCAGAGGAACCGTTGACAATCAAAATACGGTTTCCGATTATTTCCCTGTTGAAAAAGAGTATGGCTATTCGGTATTTTCCACCATCATTCAAACCGAATGGCTCGACAAAAAACTGAATTTTATCGATTGTCCCGGATCGGACGATTTTATCGGTGGCGTTGTTACCTCCCTGAACGTTACCGACACGGCAGTTATCCTCGTTAACTCGCAATACGGTGTGGAAGTAGGTACCAACAACCATTTCCGCTACACCGAGAAATTCAATAAACCTGTTATTTTTGCCATTAATCAGCTCGACCACGAAAAAGCTGATTTCGACCGCACACTTGAACAACTCAAAGAAAATTATGGATTTAAGGTGGTTCAGATACAATATCCGATAAATGTGGGAACACAGTTCAACGCTGTTGTCGATGTGCTGAAAATGAAAATGTACCGCTGGAAACCCGAAGGTGGCACGCCCGAAATCCTTGACATACCTAACGACCAGATTGAAAAAGCACAGGAACTGCACAACACATTGGTTGAAGCAGCTGCCGAACACGATGAAGAATTAATGGAAAAATTCTTTGACCAGGGTTCGCTGAGCGAAGAAGAAATGCGCATGGGTATCCGCAAAGGGTTGCTCCACCGCGATATGTTCCCGGTATTCTGCATGTCGGCAGGTAAAGACATGTGCGTTCGCCGCTTCATGGAATTCATTGGAAACATAACCCCCAGCGTAAGCATCACCGAGAAGCCGCAAACCATCGATGGCAAAGAAATTGCCCCGGATCCAAACGGACCGACGAGCATTTATGTATTCAAAACCAGCGTTGAACCTCATATCGGTGAAATCTCCTATTTTAAAGTGATGAGTGGAAAATTAAAGGTTGGCGACGACCTTGTGAATATTGACAGAGGATCAAAAGAAAGAATCAGCCAGCTGTTCAGTGTTGCCGGACAAGTACGCGCCAATGTGGATGAACTGTTAGCCGGCGACTTGGGCGCTACTGTAAAACTAAAAGATACCCGCACCGGGAATACGCTGAACATCAAAGGATGCGAATACAAATACAAAGAAATTAAATATCCGGAACCCAAATACCGCAGAGCCATCAGGGCTGTTAGTGAAGCTGATGAAGAAAAACTGAGCGAAATTCTCACCCGCATGCACGAAGAAGATCCGACATGGATCATTGAACAATCGAAAGAATTGAAACAAACTATATTGTCGGGGCAGGGCGAATTTCATCTCCGCACATTGAAATGGAGGGTGGAGCACAACGACAAAATCGCCATCGAATTTAAAGAGCCAAAAATTCCTTACCGCGAAACCATTACAAAAGCTGCCCGCGCCGATTACCGACATAAGAAACAATCGGGTGGCGCCGGACAATTCGGTGAAGTTCACCTAATTATCGAACCGTATTACGAAGGAATGCCAGCTCCGGAATTATTCAAATTCGGAGGACAGGAATTCAAAATCAGCAATCGTGATACACAGGAAATCAAACTCGACTGGGGTGGAAAGCTCGTCCTCATCAACAGTATTGTGGGTGGCGCCATCGATGCCCGCTTCGTACCTGCCATCCTCAAAGGTTTGATGGACAGGATGGAGCAAGGGCCACTCACCGGTTCGTACGCCCGCGATGTACGTGTGATCGTTTACGATGGGAAAATGCACCCGGTCGATTCCAACGAAATTTCGTTCCGTTTGGCTGGTCGTAACGCATTTGCCACAGCCTTCAAAGACGCTGGGCCGAAAATTCTCGAACCCGTTTACGATGTGGAAGTTCTGACTCCATCCGATCGCCTTGGCGATGTAATGAGCGACCTTCAGAGCCGGCGCGCCATTATCATGGGAATGCACAGTGAAAAAGGGTTCGAAAAGCTTACCGCCAAAATTCCTTTGAAAGAGTTGAGCAACTATTCCACCATGCTAAGCTCGCTTACCGGTGGGCGGGCATCTTTCAGCATGAAATTTGCCTCGTACGAACTTGTCCCAATGGACGTTCAGGATAAATTGCTGAAAGAATACGAAGCAACCAAAAAAGAAGAAGAATAATCTATATAATTTGCGTTTAATATAGTAGAAAAGCAGTTCGACAAACGATCAACATCGTTACACGAACTGCTTTTATTGTGCTAAAAAAATCAGTATCTATTTCTTTTTGATATAATCGACTACCCACTCCCCTACTTCGGAAGTTTTGTAAGATTTCCCTCCGTTGGAGATATCTTCGGTAACAATGTTAGCATCCATGCTGGCATCTACGGCTTCGCGAACCAGAGCACCTTCTTCCATCATCCCAAAGGCGTATTCGAACATTAAGGCTGCCGATAGAATGGTAGCGAGAGGATTGGCTATGTTTTTGCCGGCAGCCTGTGGATACGAACCGTGAATAGGCTCGAACACAGAGGTATGGATACCAATGGAAGCCGAAGGGAGCATCCCCAGCGAACCGGTAATTACCGAAGCTTCATCAGTAAGGATGTCGCCGAAAAGGTTCTCGGTTACCAGCACATCGAAGCTTTTGGGCCACTGGATAATACGCATGGCAGCATTATCCACAAACATATATTCGGTTTCGATATCAGGATATTGCGGTGCGATTTCCTGCGTAATCTGGCGCCACAGGCGCGAAGTGGCAATCACGTTAGCTTTGTCCACCATGGTTACCTTTTTACGGCGCTGACCTGCATACTTATAAGCCAAATGGATAATACGCTCTACTTCCTCGCGGGTGTAAACGCAGGTGTCGTAGGCGGTATTTCCGTCCTCGCTACGTCCCTGTGGCCGACCGAAGTACATACCTCCGGTAAGCTCGCGAATACACATGAAGTCGGCACCTTCCACCAGATCGGCACGCAGCGGCGATTTATGAATGAGCGACGGGAAAGTGGTTACAGGGCGTATGTTGGCAAACAAACCCAGCTCCTTGCGCATCTTGAGCAGACCTTGCTCGGGACGAACCTTGGCGTTAGGATTGTTGTCGTACTTTGGATCGCCAATAGCGCCAAAAAGGACAGCATCCGACTTCATGCACAATTCGTGCGTAGCCTGCGGATAAGGCTCACCCACGGCATCGATGGCGGCAGCACCCACAATGGCATATTCATAACTGAGTTCATGGCCGAATCTTGCGCATACGGCTTTTGTTACGTTCAGTGCCTGCTCAATGATTTCCGGCCCGATACCGTCACCGGGAAGCACAGCAATGTTTAATTTTTTTCCCATTTAAAATATTTTTTCAGAATTTATTTACGGTAAATGATTATCCGTTAGATTACCTAATCTTTAAATTAATATTTATCAGGGGCTTTACCCCTAAAACCCCACTTACTTTTTTTGTATTGACACAAAAAAGTAAGCAAAAAAAGTCAAGACTGCGCCCGCTTCGCTCGAAAAACTTACGTTCGAAAATCTAAATCCCGATAATTATCGGGACCAAACTCCTCCCTACGGTAGTCAAACAGGAGTATTTTGTACGCTTTTCTCACTTGTTTTTAGCTACGCTGACCGTTGGTTCGGCTCACCGGACAAGGTCGCTCGTTAGCGAACATTGTCTAAATTCATTAAGTATCAAAACGGATACTCATTATAATTAATTACCGGGATGTTTCCGGTTTCAAGGATATTCAGCATCTTAACAGTGGCTTTAATCGCAGCCACGGTTTGGTCGCCATGCAGGCCACGGGTTTTGAAGGTTTTCCCGTCGAAACGCCAGGTTATAATGGTTTGTACTATAGCGTCAGTTTGTCCTCCCGGAGGAATCACTACTTCATAATCCAATAATTCGGGGGTAGGTTTTTTAAGCTTTTTGTAAATTTTGTACATGGCCTTCGACATGGCGTTGTACTGTCCTGCTCCCGACGAAGATTGTTCATATTCCACCCCGTTGATCGACATCTTTACTGAAGCGATTGGACGCAAACCATAAGTTAAAGATAGAGAATAATTTAAAATTTTGATAGATTGTTCATCTTGCTCCGAATTCAACACATCAGCCACAATGTAAGGAAGCTCATCCAATGACACAAATTCTTTACGGTCGCCCAATTCAATAACCCGCTGCGTAACTTTCTGCATCATCTGTTCGTCCATTTCAATTCCCAATTGTTGCAGGTTCTTCAGGATATTGGCCTTGCCCGAAGTTTTCCCAAGCGCATACTGACGGGTACGGCCAAAGCGTTCAGGAAGTAAGTCGTTGAAATACAGATTTTTCTTATTGTCCCCGTCAGCATGAACACCGGCTACCTGCGTGAAAACGTTTTCGCCGATAACGGGCTTGTTGTGGGGAATGCGGATACCGGAATAAGTCTCAACCACTTTACTTATGGAATAAACCTTATCCTCATTGATACGGGTTTGAGCTCCCGCATGATCATGGAGTACAGCCAAAACACTGGTGAGCGGCGCGTTTCCGGCTCGCTCGCCAAGGCCGTTCACAGTAACGTGTACCCCTTTTACACCGGCTTTCACCGCTTCGAAAACGTTGGCTACAGCTAAATCGTAATCGTTGTGAGCATGAAAATCAAAATGAAGATCGGGATAACGGGCTATCATTTTTTTACAAAATGCGCTTGTTTCATCCGGATTAAGAATGCCGAGAGTATCAGGCAACATAAATCGCTTGATATTTTCACTTTTCAGCGAATCAACCATGAAATACACATAATCCTCGGAATCGCGCATACCGTTGGACCAATCTTCGAGATATACATTCACCGAAATTCCCAGTTCACGGGCATTTGCCAACGACTGTTTTATATCGGCCACATGTTGCTCGGGTGTTTTCTTGAGCTGATAGGTGCAATGTTTGAGCGATCCTTTGCAAAGCAGGTTGATCACCTCGCAACCGGCGTTCCGAATCCATTCGAGCGATGTGCTGCCATCGACAAAACCCAGCACCTCAATTTTATGAATATGGCCGTGAGACCGCGCCCACTCGGCCACTTTTTTTACCGAAGCAAATTCACCTTCCGATACCCTTGCCGAAGCAATCTCAATTCTATCAACTCCCAACTCTTCGAGTAAAAGACGAGCTACACTCAGTTTTTCCTGAGCTGCAAAAGAAACCCCCGATGTTTGTTCACCATCGCGAAGGGTGGTATCCATTATTTCTATCATAATACAAATCTGCCAATGTGATTAATATGCTAATGTGCCAATATGTCAATGTGCTAATGCGTTAATATATTAATGCATCAATGTGCCGATGTGCCGATGTGCCAATATTCTATTTTTAATAATTTTTTAATTAAAATCATTGGCGTATTTTTTCATTAGCATATTAATCACATTGGCAAATTGGCACATTATTTAATTGTTTTCTCGTATGCTTCGATCAAATCTTTTTTGCCAAGCAGATAATCGATATCGTCGAGCCCGTTCAGCAGGCATTCCTTTTTGTACGGATTGATTTCAAATGATTCCGACTGCCCCGAAGCATTATTTGTAATTGTTTGTTTCTCAAGATTTACTGTAACCGTAGTTTTGAAGTCTGTATTTACCGCGTCAAAAATTCCGGCCAAAAATTCCGGTGATACAATTACCGGCAAAACACCATTATTCAAGGCGTTATTGCGGAAAATATCAGCAAAAAAACTCGACACCACCACTTTAAAACCATATCCGGCCACCGCCCAGGCCGCATGTTCACGGCTCGAACCCGAACCGAAGTTTTTTCCGGCAACAAGTATCGATGAACCACCATATACCGGATTGTTTAATACAAAATCGGCTTTCGGGCTTCCATCTTTATTATAACGCCAGTCGGCAAACAAGTTATCGCCGAAACCATTTTTGTCGGTCGCCTTCAGGAAGCGTGCCGGTATGATCTGATCGGTATCCACATTCTCAATCGGAAGCGGAACCACCGTAGATGTTAATGTTACAAATTTTTCCATATTTTCAATATGCCAATGAGAAAATAAGCCAATGTGCCAATCGCAATACAACGAAGATTTCTAATTTGGGATAGCTGCAGAGACTTATTTGCTTTTTGACGTGTTTATTATACTATTAATAATTTTTTGTATTTCTTTTATTTCATCTAATAGAAACTTTTCGAAAGGGTAATTCTCCGAATACTTACACAAAAGCAACCAATATTCTGTTTCATCGGCTTCTTTTGCTGCAATTTTAAATTTATGGATAAAATCCGGCTTACTTTCACAGTTTTGAGCCTCCCGTACATTCGCACCAATAGACGTTCCACTTTTTAAAAGTTGATTAGAAATAACATACTTTCGTAATTCTTCTAATCTTTCAGTATAAGCTACTATCTTTAACGCAAAACTAAAAGATAAATCAACAATTCTGTTTCCTGTTTCAGGTAATTCAGCCATAAATTCAAACAATTAGTATATTTCCGAAATTAAACCATTTTATCACCTTAATTATCCATATTACCTCATTGGCAAATTAGCAAATTAGCAAATTATCTAATTGACTTATTAGCAAATTGGCATATTGGCATATTGGCAAATTAGCACATTGGCACATTATTTTCTCGGATCGGTAATTTTTCCGGTTACGGCCGCAGCTGCCGCTACGAGTGGACCGGCAAGTATGGTGCGCGCTCCTGGACCCTGACGGCCTTCGAAGTTACGGTTCGACGACGAAACGGCGTATTTTCCTGCCGGGACTTTATCGTCGTTCATGGCCAAACATGCTGAACAACCCGGCTGACGAAGTTCGAATCCGGCTTCAATCAAGATATCGTAAAGTCCCTCTTCGCGAATCTGTTTTTCAACCATCCAGCTTCCTGGCACCAGCCAAGCCACTACGTTTTCGGCTTTCTTTTTTCCTTTTACATAAGCGGTAAAAGCGCGGAAATCTTCGATCCGGCCATTGGTACAACTTCCAAGGAATACATAATCAATAGGTTTGCCTTCGAGTTTTTCGCCTGGTTTGAAACCCATATAATCCAGCGATTTCAGGAAGGAAATACGTCCTGCTTCCTCAATATCTTCCAGGGCAGGAATTGCTTCGTTGATGCCCATGCCCATGCCCGGATTAGTTCCGTAAGTGATCATCGGCTGAATATCAGCAGCATCGAACCCAAGTTCTTTATCGAAGACAGCACCTTCGTCGGATTTCAGGGTTTTCCAGTAGGCTAACTTTTTGTCCCATTCTTCGCCTTTGGGAGCAAATTCACGTCCCTTCACATAGGCAAAGGTAGTTTCATCGGGGGCAATCATACCACCACGGGCACCCATTTCGATAGAAAGGTTACAAACTGTCATGCGTTCTTCCATGCTCATACCGCGTATAGCCTCGCCGGCATATTCCACAAAATAGCCTGTTGCCCCACCAGTTGTCAGCTTCGAAATCATGTAAAGAGCCAAATCTTTGGCCGTTACGCCGGCATTGAGTTTTCCATTGAAAGTAATACGCATGGTTTTGGGGCGGCTTTGCAGGATACACTGCGTGGCCAGGACCATTTCCACTTCGCTGGTGCCGATGCCGAAAGCTACCGACCCGAAAGCGCCATGAGTAGAAGTATGGCTATCGCCACACACAATGGTCATGCCCGGCTGCGTGAACCCATATTCGGGTCCAATAATGTGAACCACACCATTTTTCACGTGCCCCAGCGGATAGAACAGGGGCATATTGAAGTCGGCAGCATTTTTAGCAAATGTTTCCAACTGTTTACGCGAAACCGGATCTTTTACCGGTTGATCCTGATTGATAGTTGGGGTGTTGTGATCGGCAGTCATGGTAGTTTGTTCCGGACGGAACACTTTCAGACCGCGCGCGCGAAGTCCTTCAAAAGCCTGCGGGCTCGTTACTTCGTGGCAAAAATGACGATCGATATACAACTGTGTCGGTCCATTTTCAACCGACGATACGACATGCGCATCCCAGATTTTGTCAAATAGAGTAGTTACCTGCTTTGCCCCCCAACCCCCTGAAGGGGGAGTTGTTGAGCGTCTATCATTGTTTTCTGTTTTATTCATTTTATATTAATTGGTCAAATTTTATTCTAATATATTTCTTTTTTCTTCAATTTCCCCCTTTAGGGGGTTAGGGGGCAATCTTACTTCACGAACTGATTGATAGCGTTTACGTAGGCTTCCACCGAAGCGGCCACAATATCGGTATTGGCCCCAAAGCCGTAATAAACCACGCCGTTATGTTCCACCTGCATGTGTACTTTACCCATGTCGTCGCTACCTTTACTCATCGACTGTATGGTAAATTCCTGAAGAGTCATGGTTCTGTTGATGATTTTCTTTAAAGCTTTAATAGCAGCATCCACCGGTCCGTTACCTGAAGCCGCGGCTTCAAATTTCTCTCCCGCTATGACCAAACCCACACTGGCTACCGATTTCACTCCTATACCCGATGTAACCTGCAAATAATCCAACTTGATACGTTGTTTTTCAGCACGTTCCATTCCGGCCAACACCAGCACGTCATCATCGTTAATATCTTTTTTCTTATCGGCAAGTTTCAGGAAAGTTTCGTAAATTTCATCTAATTTTCCGTTTTCAACTTCAACGCCAAGCACCGTTAAGCGATGTTTCAGCGCCGCGCGGCCACTCCGGGCAGTAAGTACAATAGAATTTTTATCAATTCCCACATCTGTAGGATCCATTATTTCGTAACTTTCGCGGTTTTTCAGCACACCATCCTGATGTATTCCCGATGAATGCGCGAAAGCATTTTTACCCACAATAGCTTTATTAGGCTGCACCGGCATGTTCATCAAACTGGAAACCATGCGGCTTATCGGGTAAATTTTCTGAGTATTGATATTCGTTTCTATCTCAAGATTTTTATGGCATTTCAGGATCATGGCCACTTCTTCGAGCGAGGTATTCCCTGCACGTTCGCCAATACCGTTGATCGTTACTTCTACCTGACGGGCTCCGTTCAGCACCCCTGAAATAGTATTGGCAGTGGCCATTCCCAAATCGTTGTGGCAGTGTGTGGATAAAATAGCATTGTGAACTCCACGTACATTTTCCATCAGGAATTTGATTTTTTCGCCGTATTGCGAAGGCAGGCAGTAACCCGTAGTGTCGGGGATATTAACCACAGTAGCCCCAGCTTTAATCACAGCTTCCACCACACGGGCCAGATAAGCATTGTCGGTACGTCCGGCATCTTCGCAGTAAAATTCCACATCTTCCACGTACTTTTTGGCATATTTTACAGCTGCCACCGCACGTTCCAGAATCTCTTCCTGTGTGGAATTGAATTTATATTTGATATGAAACTCCGATGTTCCGATACCCGTATGTATTCGTTTTTTCTTAGCAGACTTTAGGGCATCGGCAGCCACATCAATATCTTTTTGAACTCCACGCGTAAGGGCGCAAATGGTAGGCCAGGTAACGGCTTTTGAAATTTCAACTACCGAATTAAAGTCGCCGGGACTTGAAATAGGAAACCCGGCTTCAATAACGTCCACGCCAAGACCTTCGAGCGCCTTGGCTACCTGAATTTTTTCTATGGTATTCAGCTGGCATCCGGGGACTTGTTCGCCGTCACGTAACGTTGTGTCGAAAATAAATAATTTATCCATGATAAGCCCCCTCTAACTCCCATAGGGCGGGAGAACCGGGAGGGGTTCCGGATTTTTGATTAAAATATTATAATTCTATATGCAGAGTACGCTCTTTAAGTCCCCCTGTTCAGAGGATTCAGAACGCTGTTTTTTTATTAAAAAAAGCCTCCCGCACCGAAGTGAGAAAGGCTTTACAATATTATATCATCATATATCCGCATACCAAACTCACTTCATCTTGTTTTGCAAGAGAATTATACCGAGTAGTAGAATATGTAGATAATTGTTGTTCATTGCTCATTTTTGTAAAAACAGTGCAAAGATAGAGTATTTTTTTAAAGTAGCAAATACTAAATGTAATTTTTATGATATTTTTTCTTTCAATTCAAAATTAATCAAGCAGGATTTCGTATATTTCTTCACTCAGGTTCATAAATCTTGTCTATGGGTAAAACCAATTCACCAAATTCTACCATAGCATTAAACAAACAAACCTGTAAAAAGTTTGGTAAATCAATCTGAGAAATATCAGTTTCAATAATTTTCCCGCTTTCAATGAGTTCGGCGCGGTTGGTTCCGTAAAGTAAAGGTGTGCGGGGAGTATGCCACATTTTACCATCGAAAAGAGCTATGTTTGAGTACGAAGTGTCGGTAAGCAGGCCATTTCGCATCAATAACACATCGTCGCATTCGCCTCTTTGAGCAAAAGCTCGGTTCAGTTCTTCACGGTTTTCCTTTTTAAAGCGGCAACTTTCCAACTCAATTTCCATGATTTTTAATGATTTTACATCCCGACGAACATAGGGAGTAAATTCAATCTGACGGATTTGGGCATCGTAAACCATCCGGCATTTGAATAAGCCTTTATGCGGGAAACCGGTTCCCGCTAAAACAGCTTTAAGGACAAAAGGCTTTTGGCCGGGCCATAAAACTTCGAAAGCCTGATCGATGCGGGCTTGATGACGGTCAGGACGAAAAAATTTTCCGTCGAGGAGTTTGATGGATTCAATGCAACGGCACATATATTTTGCGGATAAGTTCTTCGTATTCCTTTTCTGGATTACTCTGCGAGGTAATTCCTCCCCCGCTTTTGAAAACCAAGCTATTACCCTGTTGTTCTACAAACCGGATCATCACCGCCGAATCCAGATTCCGTCCATCGAACCAACCAAAGATTCCGGTATAAAATCCACGGTCGTAGCCTTCGACAGCCTCGATAATCTGCAGGGTCTTCGGCTTTGGCGCGCCGCTGATAGACCCAGCCGGCAGCAATGAGAAAACAATCTGACCCAGACGAGCAAGAAAACCAGGAGGCAAATCGCCTTTAATTTCGGAGCTTACCTGGAGTAAATCACCTTTGTTGGTGTGCAAAATATCAGTATAGCGGTATCGCGTTACTTCCACATTATCGGCCACTATGCTCAGGTCGTTGCGTATCAGATCCACAATGGTGGCATGTTCGGCTTTTTCTTTGGGGTCGGATAGAATTGTATTCTCAGCATCATGCACCGAAGCATCTATCGTACCTTTCATCGGGTACGAAAATATTTTCCCATCTACAATTTTGATAAATGTTTCGGGCGAGAGAACCGTAAACCTTTCTTTCAGCCAAAGTTTATACCTGGCTTTACCACAACGATATAAATCCTCCAAGTTCAGGTTTGTCTCGACAAGGGCTGGCTGGGTCAGATTCACAAGGAAAGAATTACCGAGGCGGATTTGTTCCACCACATCATCAAATTTCGTCCGGTAAAGTACTGTCTCAACCGGATGAACCTCCCATTTTACCGGAGCATTTTCAGGAAACGCGCTATCCAGTTTTTCGTTGACAGAAAACTTCAAAAATTCGGGCTGAATATCGGCCGAAGGAATTACATAACCCGTTTCGGCCTTATAATCGATGATAAAGAGAAACGGTTGCCGTTGCATTCCATAAACGTTTATTTGCATCATCATCTCATCTCGATGAAGCAACGAATAAGGGAAAGAACAAGGGCTCATAACCTGATTTTTTTAATCGCCGATCCCGGCAATAAGTTTTTCGAGTTCCTTGTCCAGATCGAAAAGCTGCTTTTTGCAAATATCAATCAAAAAAGCGGCCCTTTTTACTTTATCAGCGATGTTATCCATATCCACTTCGTCGGTGGCTTCGAGCTCCGACAAAATTTTCTCGAGTTCGGCAGTCGCTTCAGTATATGAAATTTTTGTTTTCGACATGGCTAAATAAGTTTCTATGGTTTTTATTCTTCGGAAAAATGCACCAGTACATGCCGGTATGATGAGAAAATCTTCGATTTGGAAACAAACCCCACATAACGTTTCTTATCGTCAACTACGGGCAAGTACCATGCCCCCGTGTCCTCAAACACATCCATCACTTTGTCCATCGACATACTTTCGAGGAGCGTGGCCGGTGGAAATGTCATCAGTTTCCTTACATTGAACCGATGATAGAGATCTGTCCGGAACATGATATTCCGTATCTCATCCAAAAGGATGATTCCAAGCAACTCGCGAGTTTTAGGGTTGATCACCGGAAAAATATTTTTATCGGATTTAGAGAAGATCCTAACCAAGTCTCCCAACATCATGTCCGGTGTCAACTCGGCCATATCTTTTTCAATAAAATTTCTCATCTTCAACATGGTTAGCACCGCCCTGTCCTTATGGTGCGTGAGCAGTTCACCTTTTTGAGCCAACCGCATGGCATACAAGCTGTGCGGTTCAAAAATAATTATGGTGAGGTACGAAACTGTTGAAACAATCATCAGGGTCATAAACAGAAAATAGCTGCCGCTAATCTCGGCAATGAGGAAAATACCGGTAAGCGGAGCATGCATGACCCCCGACATGAGCCCGGCCATGCCGGCAAGGGCAAAGTTTACTTCCGGGACATTGAACCCAAACTGGTTCATAATGGTGGCCACCATAAATCCGGTAAGGCAGCCAACAAACAACGAAGGGGCAAATATACCTCCCACCCCGCCGGCTCCATTGGTAGAGGCGGTGGCAAAAATCTTGAAAAAGATGATCAAGGCCAGATATCCCACAATCATCCAATTGGACATTCCCATATCCAGGAATAAACTGCGGTCGAACATGGACGTGGTGTTTCCGTTGAGCAATTGTATGATCGTATCGTAACCTTCGCCATAAAGCGGAGGAAACAGGAAAATAAGGATGCTCAAAGTGGCGCCTCCTAAAATGATCTTTTTATAAGGAATCTCTATCTTCTTAAAAACTCCTTCCAGAAAATTGATGCCCCTTGTAAAATAGAGCGATACAAGACCGCAAACAATTCCGAGCACTATAAGGTACGGAATACGATCGACCGTGAAAGGTTGTACATTCTTGAAATTAAAAAGGAACGAACTATCGTCGAGAATATACGTAAGCGAAGTAGCTGTGATGGACGAAATAAGCAACGGCACAATGGAAGTCATGGTCATGTCGAGCATCAGCACTTCGAGCGTAAACACCAGCCCGGCAATGGGCGCTTTAAAAATTCCACCGATAGCTCCAGCCGCCCCGCAACCTACCAACAACATCATGGTTTTCTGATCCATCCGGAAAAACTTTCCCAGATTGGAACCTATGGCCGAACCGGTAAGCACTATCGGCGCTTCGGCTCCTACCGATCCCCCAAAACCAATGGTAATGGAACTACCCACCAGCGATGTCCATGTATTGTGCAGTTTGATAATACTTTTTCTTTGGGATATGGCGTACAAAATCCGGGTAACGCCATGCCCGATATTATCTTTTACTATGTACCTGACAAACAATGATGCAATGGTGATGCCAATGACCGGAAACACCAGGTACCAATAGTTGATTTCGTTTTTATCAAAATTTTCAACGAGAACACGTTGTATGAAGCGGATGGTACCTTTCAGCAAAAAAGCTGCAATGGAGGAAAACAATCCCACCAAAAAACTTAGGATCAGAATAAAATGGCGTTGTTTGATATGCAACTGCCGCCATTCGATCATTTTGGCATAAAATTCGGAGTAAGATTTCATTCGTAACCGTTATACAACACAAATATAATCAAAATATCTAAAAAAACATAACAGAAATATTTTCCCGGTCGGTTCTTCAGACACCTTTTCCCTTAAAAATAATCTCTATTGTAAAAATAAGGATCTTCAAATCAGTTAGCAGCGACATGTTATCAATGTAAATAATGTCGTAATTCAACCGTTCAATCATCTTTTCTATGGAATCAGAGTAGCCGATCCGTATCGGCCCCCACGAAGTCAAACCCGGCCTTATTTTATAAAGCATGCAATAATACGGAGCTTCCTGCACAATTTGATTGATGTAGAAACGCCTTTCGGGGCGCGGGCCCACAAGGCTCATATCGCCTACCAGAATGTTCCAAAATTGAGGCAACTCATCAATCCTATATTTGCGCAGTATGCGCCCGACAGGTGTAATGCGTTCATCATCAGCACTGCTTAAACGCGGTATGCCCGATTCTGAGTTCACATACATTGTCCTGAATTTCAAAATATTGAACGACTTGCCATAACGCCCGATTCTTTCCTGATGATAAAAAACAGGTCCTTTGGAGTCTTTCTTTATTTTAATAGAAAAATAAAGAAACGCGGGCGACAATAAAATTAAAGCGATCATCGACAACACAATATCAGACAAACGTTTCACACTCAACTGCCAGTCGGGCATAGATGGCGCCGTAACGCTCACCAAAGGACTCATTTGTAAATGTTTAATACGGGCACTACCTGTAAGTATCTCGTACAAACGGGGAATAAACTGTATTTCGATATTGAATTTATACAACTGGTTGATGATGGAAAAAAGTTCTTTTTCGCTGGCATCGTCCAGAGCTATAATGGCTTCTTCAATCTTATTTTTCTCAATAATGTACTCTATTAGCGACAAATTACCTAACAACGGCGTAACTCCGCCATTCTTATTATCAGCGGAAACATACCCTATCAACGTATTTTGATCCACATTTTTATCTATCTCATCACCAATTTTCTGTGCACTTTTTCCAGTACCTATGACAATGGTATTAATTGTCCATTTACCGGTTCTGAATTTGTATTTCACCTGGCTGCGAATCCATTTCCTGAAAGCAAAAGTTACCGAAAACAGCAAGATAAAAAGCACCGCCAGCGAATAATAATAGTACTGGTAGGAAACTACCACATCGTCGATAAGCAAAACAAAAAAAATGGTAATGGAAATAATCGCGCTCGCCATAATCGTTGTCAGGAAAGTAATGACGGACGATTGCTTCAACGGCTGGATGTAAAACCCCGACAAGTAATGAACCAACAAACAAGCAAAAGGAAAGATGAAAAGACTGGTGTAAAAATTATAATTAGGGATAAAAATCTGGGTATTGAACAGTAGTTGCGCATCGTTTACAAATTTACGGAAATACATGAAAAGCACCCATACAATTATGGATGCAACCATATCGTAAATAATATATTTGAAAACGATCCGTTGCTTGTTCATCCCTTTAATTTCTATTCTCTGATAATGCGAATTACATTCCCTTTGCCCAACCAGATAATGGACGATGGTTGAGGTTCATCGGTTTCATTCTGCCTGAAGTCAACTACATAATCGACAGCCTGCCTGATTTCGTCAGAAATTTGCGAAAAATTCGATGGAGCCGGTTCACCGCTAATATTGGCCGAGGTGGAAACTACCGGTTTGCGAAACTGGAAGCACAGTTGTTTCGAGAAAGCCTCGGCAGTTACCCGGATACCCACCGAGCCATCTTCGGCCAGCAGGTTCGGCGCCAGGTTCTTTGCTCCGGGATAAATAATGGTCAAAGGCTTTGTATTTAGCTCAATAAGCTCCCATGCCATATCCGGGACTTCTGAAACGTAGCCTTCAATCTTGGCGGTGCTATCCACCAACACCAGCAAGGCCTTGGCATCGGCCCTTTTCTTTATTTCAAACACGCGACGAACAGCGGCTTCATTGGTCGCATCGCAGCCGATGCCCCAAACTGTATCGGTCGGATACAGGATGACTCCACCATTGCGCATGACTTCTATCGCCTTTTTTATTTCAGACTGCATTTTTATAATGAAATTTCCGGTATGTCTTTTATCGGATTTTATAAAATTTTTCCTGTACCGCTTTTACATCTTCCGAGGTAAGGTACTCATCGTAATCCATTTGCTTATCAATAATACCATTCGGAGTCAACTCAATAATGCGGTTACAAACCGTTTGGATAAACTCGCGGTCGTGCGAAGCCATCAGCACATTTCCCTTAAAAGCGACCAGCGTATTGTTGAAAGCCTGAATCGATTCAAGGTCGAGATGGTTAGCCGGCGAATCGAGCATCATCACATTGGCATTTTTAAGCATCATGCGGCTGATCATGCAACGCATTTTTTCGCCACCCGACAGCACACTCGCTTTTTTGTAAATTTCGTCGCCCGAAAATAACATTTTACCGAGATAGCCACGGATAAACGCCTCGGTTGTATCGTTGGAAAACTGCCCAAGCCAATCCACCAAATTCATATCAGTATTAAAAAACTCCGAATTATCCAGCGGTAAATACGCGTAAGTAATCGTAATCCCCCAATTATACGAACCTTCGTGCAGCTTGTCGTATCCGTTGAGGATTTCGAACAGAGCTGTCATGGCACGCGGATCGCGGCTCACAAACACTATTTTGTCATTTTTTTCAACGTTGAAGTTCACATCGCTGAACAAAACAGTTCCATCATCAGCCGTTTTGCTCAACCCGTGTACCTCCAGCACCATATTGCCCGGTTCGCGTTCGGGTGTAAAAATGATACCCGGATATTTACGGGTCGATGGCTGTATTTCGTCCACATTGAGTTTTTCCAGCATCTTGCGGCGGCTGGTGGCCTGTTTCGATTTAGCCACATTGGCGCTGAAGCGGCGGATAAATTCTTCCAGTTCTTTGCGTTTCTCCTCCGCTTTTTTGTTCTGCGTTTGTTGCTGACGCAAAGCCAGTTGGCTCGATTCGTACCAGAAAGTATAGTTTCCGGCAAAAAGAGTTACTTTGCCATAATCGATATCCACGGTATGCGTACTGATGGCATCGAGGAAATGGCGGTCGTGCGAAACCACAAGCACCGTATTTTCGTAGTTCGACAAATAATGTTCGAGCCACATTACCGTTTCGAGGTCAAGGTCGTTGGTGGGCTCATCCAGAAGCAGGTTGTCCGGATTCCCGAACAAAGCCCTGGCGAGCAACACTTTTACCTTTTCATTTCCACTGAGGTCTTTCATCAGCGAATAATGAAAATCTTCCTTGATACCCAAACCACTCAACAACGAAGCCGCATCACTTTCGGCGTTCCAGCCGTTGAGTTCCGCGAATTTTTCTTCCAGCTCCGAAGCCCTGATACCATCCGTTTCGGAAAAATCCTCCTTCAGGTATATGGCATCCTTTTCTTCCTTCACTTTCCACAGTACATCATGTCCCATCATTACGGTATCGAGCACCGTGTTTTCATCAAACTCGAAGTGATCCTGCTTCAACACCGAAAGCCGCTCTCCCGGCCCGAACTGAATCGTACCCCGCGTGGCTTCCAGATCACCACTCAACATCCTTATCAATGTTGATTTTCCGGCACCGTTCGCCCCGATAATGCCGTAGCAATTACCGGCCGTAAATTTCAGGTTTACATCGGAAAATAACACTCGTTTGCCAAACTGAATGGCTAAATTGGAAACTGTAATCATCTTTTCTATACGAAATTTATCTTGTAAAAATACCTATAATTATTGTAAATTAAAAATAAAAAACCGCACAAATTCCCGTTCAGGAAAGAAGTACGGTTAATAATTCATCTTTCGAAACTAACTTTTGTTCGCCCGATTTCATGTTTTTCAACATCACCTGGTGGTTCTCCATTTCGGTTTCGCCCACAATGGCCACAAAAGGTATGCGGTTGTTGTCGGCATAACTCATTTGCTTCTTCATTTTTGCCGGCTCGGGATAAATTTCGGCGTTTATTCCATTGTTCCTCATTTCGGAAAGCCATGGCAAACAGTAATTCAACTCTTTATCACCAAAACTTACAAACAATATTTTCGTTTGATCCACCGATGTTTCAGGATAAAGTTCCAACTGGTTCAACACATCATAAACACGGTCGGCTCCAAAAGAGATACCCACACCGGAAACACCTTCCATGCCAAACACTCCCGTCAGGTTGTCGTATCGGCCACCGCCGGTGATGCTGCCAATTTCCACATCGAGTGCCTTCACTTCAAAAATAGCACCGGTGTAATAGTTGAGTCCTCGCGCAAGAGTAAGGTCAAGTTCAATTTTCGTTCGCAACCCTACTGTGCCGCATAGACCGAAAATAGTTTCGAGCTCGGCAACGCCTTTCAATCCGGTTTCTGAAATAGCCAGCACATTTTTCAATTGCGCAAGCTTTTCATCGTTCGAACCTCTCAGCAAAAGAATAGGTTGTAACCGTTCAATGGCTTCAGCCGGAATCCCTTTCGATGCCAGCTCTTCGTTGACCTTATCAAGACCGATTTTATCCATTTTATCAATGGCAACGGTGATGTCGGTAATTCGTTCAGCCTCGCCGATAATTTCGGCAATGCCCGAAAGTACCTTGCGGTTGTTTATTTTTATCGCCACGTTTATTTTCAAACGGCGATATACCTCGTCAACAATCTGGATAAGCTCAAGTTCATTGAGCAACGAGTCGCTTCCCACTACGTCCACATCGCACTGGTAAAACTCACGGTAACGGCCTTTTTGCGGACGGTCGGCACGCCAAACCGGCTGAATTTGGTACCGACGAAAAGGGAAAGATATTTTATCCCGGTTTTGTACCACAAAGCGGGCAAAAGGAACGGTAAGATCATAGCGCAACCCCTTTTCTGAAAATTTATTGGTTAGTTTCACCGCGTTGCGGGACAACAATTCATCGTCGGAAGTACCCTGAAGAAAATCTCCGGAATTCAATATCTTGAACAACAGTTTATCCCCTTCTTCTCCGTATTTTCCCATCAGGGTCGAAAGGTTTTCCATGGCAGGGGTTTCAATCTGCCTGAAACCGTACAAACGAAAAACGTCTTTGATGGTATTGAAAATATAATTGCGGTTGGCCATTTCCTGTGGCGTAAAATCGCGGGTTCCTTTCGGTATGGATGGTTTTTGCATAAAGTTTTAGATGATTGCAAATCTTTATTTTATAAATCATGTCGCACCAGCTTATCCAAAGTAAGCACTTTGTATAAATTGACACGTTTAAGCAGTACGTTAAAAAGGGTTATCATCAACCTTTTAATTTACTTATAATCAATTCAGTAGCTCCCGTGTTTTTGCAGACGTATTCTCCGGCATAATTTCCGGCAGCTCTGTTTTCAAACAAGGCATCGAGCACCCCTTCCAGCTCATCATAATTATGGATAGAAAATCCACCACCCTGAGCCACCAGTTCACAGGCTTCGAGAAAACGTTGGTAATTAGGACCAAAAACTACAGGGACATTCCAAACTGCGGCTTCCAGTGTATTGTGGATTCCCACGCCAAATCCACCTCCAATGTAGGCTATTTTACCGTAACGATAAATGGAGGATAACAAGCCTATTTTATCAACAATCAGGCAGTTGGAACTCTTCAACTCCTGCTCACCAGCTTTTGTAAAACGTACCGAATTGCCATTCAGTAATTTTTCAACTTCGCTGATATGCGATGCGTGAATCTCGTGTGGCACCAATATTAATTTCACATCAGGATGCGATTGCAGGTAACGGACAAGCAACTCCTCGTCTTTTCCCCAAGTGCTTCCTGCCACAATGACCTTCTCCGTGTCGCCTGCAAACGTTTCGATAGCAGCTACCGGCTTTGCCTTTTGCGACAAGTCATGCACCCTGTCGAAGCGGGTATCACCTGCCACCGACACATTATTAATATTGTAGGTTATCAACAATTTTCTCGAATTCCGGTCCTGTACAAAAATATGCCTGAAATTCCTCAGCAAACCCAAATACCACTTGCCGTACCATCTGAAAAAAATCTGATTTTTCCTGAAAACGGCCGATATCGAATAAACAGGAACATTGGCCTTTTTGAGTTGAGAAAGATAGTTGGGCCAGAATTCATACTTGATAAAAACAGCTTTTGAAATGTAGATCAAACTTACAAACCGTCTGGCCGACCATGGGGTATCGAGGGGCAAGTAAGCAACGGCATCGGCATGATCCCAGTCCTTACGGATTTCATAACCCGAAGGTGAAAAAAAAGTAAGCAAAATGTTTATTTCCGGATCTTCCTCCTTCATTTTTTCGATAACAGGGCGGCCCTGCTCGAATTCACCCAACGAGGCGGCATGAAACCATACATACTTTTTACCCGGATCAATGTGTTGCTTCAGGTAAGCGAAGGTTTCCCGTTGCCCCTTCAGCAGCTTGGCCGCCTTTTTGTTGAACAAGGCCGAAACAGCAATACCCAGCTTGTAAATATAGATACCAATATTATATAAAAATCTCATTATAAACAACCTTCAACAGGCATTATACGCTATTAAACGAATATCAGTTTTAAAATTTCAAAGAAAAAAGGCATTTCAAAAATAGCTTTATTTTGAAACGCCTCCTTTTTTCTTTCCGAAAGCAAAAAAATTACTTCCTGATTCCCAGTTCTTTAATAATGGCCCGGTAACGCATAATATCCTTTTCTTTCAGATAATCGAGCAAACGACGACGTTTACCTACCAGCATTACCAATGCGCGTTCTGTGCTATAATCTTTTTTGTTCGACTTGAGATGCTCAGTCAAATGGTTGATACGGTACGAAAACAATGCTATCTGGGCTTCAGATGAGCCAGTATCAGTGTTAGACTTTCCGTATTTACCAAAGATTTCTTGCTTTTTTTCTGCAGTTAAATACATTTAAATATGGATTTTTTGTTATTAAAAATTACCCGCCCTTCTCATAAAGCAGGTGAAAATGATTTTTTTCGGACTGCAAAGATACTATATTTTTTTAATTTATCATAATTTAACCCTCTTTTCTGTACAAAAAACTCCTCAAAGAACCATCAGCCCAGCCCATTTTCATTTTTTCGATATAATAAAAACAGAGGGCAGTGGTGGCAACACCAATGACAGAGCCCACCAACACATCCAGCGCAAAATGCTGCGAGAGGTAAATGCGTGAATATCCGACAAGTATAGCCAGAATCAGATACACAAAATGAAGCGGTTTATGCTTGGTAGCCAGCGCCAGCGCCAAAAAAAACGCGAAAGCCGAGGTGGTATGTCCCGACGGGAAACTGTGGTAAGTGTGAAAATGCTCTCCCAGTACGCGTTGCAGTTGCACATCAGGAAAGTTTTCGCGGAAAAAAATGACCGGCCGGGGCTCGTTCCACATGAATTTAATGATTTGAGCAAACAAAGCCGAAAGCAATTGAGAAACAAGCACAAACAGTGCCAGCCTGAATTTATAGAACATCAGGACAATCACTCCCAGATAAGGAATCCAGGCTCCGACAACCGTATAATTGATGAAAAACAGATCGGTAACCGGTGAGTGGTAGCTGTTGAGCCAAAGATGTAAATCGGCTTTATTGTTTTCAATGATCAGGAAAGCGAGCACCAACACAAAAACAATATAAGCAGCAAAGAAAAAGTATAATCTTTTAAATTTATTCATCAAAAAACCAATTATTTACAAGCCCTTAAAATTTCCCTTTTCCCCGGAGGACCTGGCAGTCGTTCCACCTTGAACCCAACAGCCTGAAGCGCCCTTCTCACAACACCCTTTGAACAATAAGTGGTGAGGACAGCTTCCTCGGAACAACTTTCGTACAAAAGCCGGAACCGTTCTTCCGTCCACATTTCAGGTTGTTTTTCCGGCGAAAAAGCATCAAAATATATTACATCAAATCCTTTACCGGGAACAAAACTTTGAAAATCCACGTTGATTTTCAGCAAACGGAAACCGGGTTCAATTTCCACTTCTACGCCCCAAGGAACAGCGTGCAACCGCTGAAAAAGATCTTTGTTCCGGGGCGATATCAAATCAGGATAGTTGAGATGCATGGCCTGTTCCACGCTCACAGGAAAAAGCTCCACACCTGTGTAATGCACGCTAATTCCCAAGTTTTGAGCTTCGAGAAGCGTAAGAAAAGCATTTAACCCGGTACCGAAACCAATCTCCAACACATTCAGGCTTTTCTTCTTCACAGCCAACAAACCCCGCCGGATAAAAATATGCTCCGACTCCTGAACAGCCCCATGAGAAGAATGATAGCATTCATCAAAAGAGGCGGCATACAAAGTATGCGATCCATCCTCCGTTATTTTAAGTTCCGTCCCGCTATTTCCTCCCATTACATTTAATCACCTATCATACTGATATTTAATTATCGATTGCAAATATACATAATCTGTTCATTTTTTCATCTTAAATTTAACTTATTTAATGAAAAAATAATAGCGCATGGCAATTAACCGGCTTCGGGAAAAGCCCCGGAAGAAATTCAAACTGTAAAAAACCAGAAGAATGGCTTATGGGCAGCCAAATTCAACAGAATACATAAGGGATGCTAATGATTTTTTTGCTATTTTTGAAGCCATTATTCCGCGTAAAAAACAAACAGGTGGGTAGGTTGGTTATAATAAGCGGAATAAATTTTTAAAACATGGATAAAATAAAACTATTGATCAATAAGTTTTGTCCGGCAGTACCCAAGAGGGCGCTTTTGTTTGTGGCGGCCATTGTGTGGACTTTTGCCGGAGGAATGTTGTTGGGTCGCGGGTTTGTGTTCGCTTCGGGATCGGGAACTTCGGTTAACTGGATTTTACCGGTAAGCGTTGTGGGTGGAATTGTATTTTACATGGGAATGTTCAACCGGATTTCGGCGAAACACACAAAACGGATTTTGAAAATGGAAAAACAAAAAGCATGCGTTTTTTTCTTTTTTAACCTCCGAAGTTACATCATGATGTTTTCGATGATCAGCATGGGCATTCTCCTGCGTTCATCGGGATGGATAGACATCAAATATTTAGCCCTGATATACATAACAATGGGGATACCCCTGTTCCTTTCGTCCTTGCGTTTTTATTATACGGGAGCCAAGTACAGAATCGTATCCCTACCCAATGAAATACCTTAACCTTGTTTTTAATCAGATTAAACAAAAATATCGTAACGTTGCTTTGGGTTTTCTCTTTGCGGCTTTATTTTAAAATACAATAAAAATGAAAAAACACACATTCAATTCATTCGGTCGTACACTGTTGATGTGTATGGCAGCCATGTTCGCATTGACCGTTTGCGGTCAGAATGCACCGTTGAAAGTAGCTACTTACAATTTGAGAATCGCTATTCCTGATGATAAAGACGAACGAAACTGGGAAAACAGAAAACTTCAGGTGGTAAAACTGATCCAAAAATACGATTTCGATATCCTCGGAGTGGAAGAAGTTTTAGACGAAAAACAATTGAACGACCTGAGAATGGGACTTCCGGGCTATAATTATTATATCAAAGGCCGTGATAATACTCAGGGAACTATGGGAGAAAGGGCCGGAATATTATTCAAAAAAAACCTGTTTCAAATGACCGATAGCGGATTTTTCTTCTTATCGGAAACGCCCGACAGTGTCAGCTTCGGATGGGATGCAGCCTGCCGGAGAATCTGCGCCTGGGTAAAACTCACCGACCTGAAAACGCAACAAGCTTTTTACGTATTCAGCAGCCATTTCGACCACATGGGAGTTAACGCCAGAGTACAAAGCGCCTACCTCGTTTTATCGAAAATAAAAAAAATAGCCGGACAAAGTCCCGTGTTTTTCATGGGCGACCTGAACACCGCGCCGGGCGAATCGGAAATGTACAACATCCTGAGTTCCGAACTGAACGACAGCCAGAAAATAGCCAAAAAAGGGGAAAAGAAAAACCTTGCCACTTACAATGGCTACAACATGAAAATGAAAGAGTTATCCGAAGTAGATCACATTGATTATATTTTTTGCAAAAAGTTCGATGTATTGACCTATAAAGTCATTACCGATAAATATTCGAAACATACCTATCCATCGGATCATTTCCCTGTTTATATATTATGTCGGTTCCAATAAAACGCAAAAATTTACAACATGAAGAATTTAAACTATCCCATTGATCTTACATTCAAAATCACAACGCTGAGCAATGACTTTACGGCCAAAGATGCAACTGGAGTTACGGTAGCTTACGTTCGGCAAAAAATGCTCAAACTCATTGAAGAAATTCAGGTATTCAGCAACGAAAACCGCTCGGAAGCGATTTATACCATCAAAGCCAATAAGTGGCTCGATTTCAACACCACCTATACTTTTATAAATCAAATGGGTAACGATACCGGGCGCGTAGTTCGAAAAGGCTGGGCATCTATTTGGCGCGCTCATTACGAAATTTATGACGAAAATCAATTACAGGATTTACTTATCAGCGAAGAAAACCCGTGGGTAAAGGTTTCCGATTCGATGCTCGATGAAATTCCTTTTTTGGGCTTACTTTCCGGCTATTTGTTTCATCCCTCCTACTCTGTTTCCCGACCGAATGGTTCACTGGTAGCCCGGCTCAAAAAACAGTCGTCGTTTTTCGGACGCCGGTTTACCATAGAAAAGTTGGGTGAATTAAAAAAAGGAGAAGAAGAACGAATATTACTCGGGTTAATGATGATGATTCTTCTCGAAAGGAGAAGAGGCTGATTACCAACGATTAAAAACACTATCGAATGAAAAGATTCGTCCTTCTGGCAGTTGTTGTGCTGGTAGCTTACCACCTGTTTCCCCAGCAAAAAACCAAATCGGGCTTTGGCTTCGGAGCCATACCCGCTGTATCTTACGATTCCGACTTAGGACTTCAGTACGGAGCCATCGTCAACCTTTACGACTATGGGAACGGAAAAGCTTATCCAAAATACAACCATTCGCTGTACCTGGAATATTCACGCTACACCAAAGGGAGCGGGATCAACCGGCTGATGTACGACTCGGAAAAACTGATCCCAGGCATCCGCTCTACCATCGACATCACTTATCTTACGGATGAAATGAGTGATTTCTATGGTTTTAACGGCTACGAAACAAAATTCAACAGCGAGCTAAGTAAATCGACGCGGATTTTTTACAAGACCAACCGTGACATGTTCAGGGCAAAAGCTGATTTTCAGGGAAACTTCGGGAAAAGCGCTTTCGGCTGGGTAGCCGGTTATTTGTTTTACCATTTCAACATCGACACGGTAAACAATAAAAAACTTGATATAGAAAAAAAAGGGGAAACACTTTACGAACTCTACCGCGATTGGGGTTTGATAAACAATGACGAAGCCCGCGGAGGAAACATCAACTATATAAAATTAGGCTTGAAATACGACACCCGCGATCAAAGGTCGTTCCCTTCCAAAGGTTGTTGGACGGAAATGGTGATACAATCGGCTCCACGCATCATCAACCCCGATTTTCCACACACGAAATTATCGCTTATCCACCGTCAATATTTTAAACTGGCTAAAGACATGGTATTTGCCGGACGGTTCGATTATCAAATGTCGCTGGGCAATAACCACGTTCCTTACTACGCACAACCTTTATTGATCACCAGTTTCCTGACGGCGGCCACCAATCAGGGGCTTGGCGGGAAAACTACCGTCAGGGGAGTTTTGCGAAACCGGGTTGTAGGCGATGCCGTGGCATTTACCAATTTGGAATGGCGCTATAAGTTTTTGCATTTCAATCTTTTGAAACAGAATTTTTATTTGGCGACCAACCTCTTTTTCGATGCGGGAATGATTGTAAAACGAATTGACATGGATTTGTCGAAAGTTCCGGCAGCTGATAAAGCGCTTTATTTTGCCGACTATCGTTCGGGAGTTTTACATTCAGCGGCAGGCGCCGGCCTGAAAATCGGTTGGAATGAGAATTTTGTGATCTCGGCTGATTACGGTAAAGCGTTCGACAAGCAAGACGGGAATTCCGGGTTCTACGTTGGGCTCAACTATCTGTTTTAGAGAATAAAACGCTTTTAATTATGTTGATAATTTGTTTTCTCCTGCTGATTTCTTACTTAATCCTGCCTGTAATATTTATTACCGGGTGGAATAAAGTCCCCAATTTTCATACAGAGGATTTTCTGCAACCGGATATAAAAATAAGTGTAATTATTCCTTTGCACAATGAAGAAAAAAACGTTAAAACACTTATACAACAACTTATCAAACAAACACATCAACCGTTCGAAATCATTTTAATTGATGATCATTCAACTGATAGCACGTATAATAAATTATTAGAATTAACCACAGGCGAACCAGTATTCAAGGTGTTGTCGTCATTGGAAAAAGGGAAAAAGAGCGCGCTAAAACAGGCCGTTTACGAGGCTACCGGAGCATTCATCATCACAACGGATGCCGATGTGGAACTCCCATCGGAATGGATTCAAAATTTTGCTGCATTTTACTCCGAAACAAAGTCAGATTTAATCATTGGTTCCGTGGAAATGAAAGAAGGGACAACTTTCTTCGACGCAATGCAACGAATTGAATTCGTGAGCCTCGTAGCCTCCGGAGCAGGAGCTTGCGGAGCTGGCATGCCGGTACTTTGCAACGGAGCCAACCTCGGATTCACAAAAAAAGCATGGTTGGAAAGCCAGGAACACCTGCGATTCGACATCCCATCGGGCGATGATATATTTCTCCTGTCAAGCGTAAAAAAGAGAGGCGGCAAAATATCCTTTCTGAAATCAAGAAACGCTTTGGTAAAAACATTTCCGGCTACGGATATCCGGCATTTTATCCGTCAACGCCAAAGATGGGGCGGCAAATCAACGGCATATACCGATTTTCATTTGATCTACACCGCTTTGAGCATTCTGCTTATAAGCATTACCGAAATATACCTGTTGATCTGTTCATTCTTTTCCGTTCATTATTTGATCGCTTTCCTGACGATTTTTTTAGTAAAATACGTTTTCGATGCGTCACTGATCCAAACGGTCTCCCATTTTTTTGAAATTAAAAAGCCCTGGATTCAATCCTTTTATTTATCGACAATATATCCCTTCTATATCGTAATTGTCGCCCTGAAGATCATCATAAAGCCTGGCAGAGTAAAAACGGGATGGTAAAAAAAAACGGTTATAAAAAGCCAACCGTATCAAGGTTAGCCTTGATACGGTTGAATAAATTATCTATTTTTTTTGATCAAAATCCTGTAACAGTTTTTTAGGACTAGTCAAAATTATACAAAAGCCTTATTCATCCCACCAAACAGGAGTTAATATATTCGAAACAACTATTGCATAAGGATTATACTTACGTTCATCAATAACCGTCGGTAATCTTCTTGGTATACCTGTTACAGCACCATTTACATTAGGGGTCAATGTAGGGAAACCTGTTCTTCTCCAGTCGACCCAAGCTTCTATATTCAAAAACATAGCAATATATTTTTGATCCATAATCTTTTTTAAAGTTATTGTAGATGGCGTTTCATTTGCATAATTTGTAATATAAGTAGCACTTGGACTATTTCCTGTTACAGTTTTCACACTGGCCTTTACAGCTTCATTATACGCCTGAGCAGCAAGATCTTTATTTTCTGACCTGAAAGCAGCTTCCGCTTGAATAAAAAGAGCTTCGTAATAAGTAACTATAGGAATTTGGGATGTAGAAGATGCTAAATATGAACCTACTGTTGACGCTGTCAAGTCGGCTTCATCAACTGGGCTTCCGGCATAAACAGAAGCACTATTGGGATTTGCATAAAATTCTCGACGCGGATCATCTCTATCGTTAAGCATGTCTATCAAATTTTTCCCCATTTTAATATAATCAGCTCTCGAATTTTCAAATGCATACCATTGATTTAGTTCATTAGTACTATTACCATATTTAGCATTTAAGTTACCTATATCTGATATACTTGAAACGCTCGTACCCAACAATGATAAAACTTTAGCTGCTGAACCAGACGGATCTTTTTTACTTAAATGATTGGCATATCTAGCTTGTAACCAAACAACGATATTAGACCATTTTTGGATATCACCATTGAAAAAATAATCATCAGTAGATGGCAATAATAAATTATCAGCCTCCTTTTTCGAAAATTCCTCTTTGGCTTCGCTTAATAAACCTTGTATATATGTATAAACAGCCTCCTGTGTTTCAAATTTTGGTGTAACGTTTCCATTTGATACTGCATATCCTGCTTCAGATGCCGGCACATCCCCCCATACATCAGTAGCAAAACCCAATCCCATGGCTTTCATTGTTTTAGCAATACCCACATAATACGGATTCGAGTCTCCTGCTGTACTAATAAGATCATTAGATGTCTGAATAACATTTCCATATAAAGTGTTCCATTCGTTAGTATTATCACCTTCTAATAAAGTATACGTTGCAACATCTAACATTTGATCCTTCGTTCCTGCTATTTGTTGAACCAAAATAGATGAAATTCTATCAATACCTGCTGTATAGGATGTTTGAAGTCCAAGTTCTGCAGAAGATAATAATAATGCTGGTGTCACTTTTGTTGGGGAATTGGGAGATTCATCGTATCCTTCCACAAAACCACCGCACGCAACAAACAATGTTGTCGACGCAATAACTGATAAAATATAAATAATTTTTTTCATTTGTTGTTTCTTTAAAGTGTTAATTAAAACAAGCTAAACTTGACACCTACTGAGTAAGTTTTGGTTCCTGGATTATTAAAATAATCAAACCCTGTAAGATTAGATCCAGCACCAGTTAAACTTGTCTCTGGGTCAACTCCTGGATAATCTGTTTTCAACCAAAGATTTCTTCCTATTAATGTCAGATCAATAGATTTTAGCCATCTAGACTTAAGAGCCAAATGATAAGATAATGATAATTCTCTCAAGCGCAACCAAGATCCATCATAAATTGCATTTTCAGTCGCTGATAACGATCCATCTCCCACATAATTAACAAAATAATTATTCGCTGATATGGCTATATCATTTGTAGAACCATTTTCTTTCACACCCGAGATGACGTAAGTCCTTTCACGATCTGCAGATGCTTTTGTTCGTCCCAAGCGGTTCATTCTAGCGATAGTTCCATTCCAAATTTTACCTCCTTGTCTGATGTCCAATAAAGCAGTTAATGTTAATCCTTTATAAGTTAAGGTATTTCTTATACCTCCAGTCCAATCTGGAAAAGGATTACCTATATAACCTCTTTCATCTGCAACCTTTGGCAAACCATTACTACCTATTATTAAATTACCTTTATCATCTCTTTCCCATTTAGTCGCATAAAGAGCACCATATGGTTTCCCAACAATAGCCTCTGATGTGATTGATTGGAAGGCACTTTCAATGTCAATTTCACCAACTCCATCAGCTAAAGCAAGAACTTTATTTGTGTTTTTTGTAAAATTTAAGTCAATGCTCCAAGTAAGGTTTCTATTTTTGACGGGAACTGCATTAAGTAACAATTCAATCCCTCTATTTCTCATTTTGCCGGAGTTCGATATAGTTGCTTGAAAGCCAGAAGATCCTGCTATGGGTCTTGAAACTAAAATATCAGAGGTTTCTTTGTTGTAGAAAGTGAATTCAAAACCGAGCCTATTGGTAAAAAATTTCATATCCAAACCCGCTTCTGATTCTGTTGATTTTTCAGGTTTCAAATTAGCATTACCCAACACATTGCTATAAGTAAAACCATTTTGTCCTAGAAATGGGAACGAATTTCCATCTGTAAAACCATCAGCAAAATATGGTTTTGTATAATAAGTTCTTGATGAATAAACAGAAGGACTATTACCAGCCGACGCTCTAGCTACCCTTAATTTACCGTAAGAAACAACATTGTTTTTAGGTAATAGATCAGAAAAAACAAACGACCCACTTACAGAGGGATAGAAAAACGATTTGTTTTTACCAAAAGTAGAAGACCATTCGTCTCGGCCGGTTACGTTTATGAATAAAAGGCTCTTCCAGGAAACACCTGCATCAAAAAACAATGCTCCTGTACGTATAATAGAAGAAGACTCATCGGCATACAAGACACTAGCATTTCCTATATTGTAAAAATCAGGAATATTTAATTGAGTTCCTCTTCCGTACAACGATTCACTTTCCTCATGATTCAAATTTCCCCCAAAGTTCAGAGAGACATCAAATTTTTCTGCAAAAGTTTTTTGAGCACTAAGCAAAACATCTTGATAATAATCTTTATATCTCAATGTTTGTTCTTCAATCTTACCCATATAGTCATCTACACTCGTCGAACCTATCGCAAAAATTTGTTTAGTCTTATTTGTATAAACATCTAATCCCAGTTTATACGACGCTTTTAACCATGGCAGTACATCGTATTTAAACAAAGCATTACCTAAGAATCTATCATTATAGTCTTTAAATGGATTATTATAAGCGGACCAATAAGGATTATCGTATGCACTATAAAAGTTTTTGCTTGACCCATCTTCATTTTTCCAATCAGACAAGTCCCAGGTAACAGGTGCTCGCATTAACGATAGCATCATACCTGAAAGGTTACTTCCGTTTTGAACTTTTGTCGAATTAGTTGTTGAATAAGAAAAATTAACAGATGATGAAAGTTTATCTGTAATCTTCATATCTGAACTTACACGAGCTGTTGTTCTTCTTAAGTTTGAATTGGGAATGATCCCGTTTTGATCAAATCTACTTAAAGAAACACGATAAGAACTTTTATCTGTGGCACCAACAAAACTCAAATTGTGTGTAAAACCGACACCTGTCCTAAAAAAATTATCAGTATTGTTATAAACTTTAGCTCCAGAAATAGAAGTAATAAGAGGCCCCCAACTATTTGCAGTAGAACCTGGCTGATAAGTAGCAACACCTCCAACTATAGAACCTTGCGCATATAGTTTTTGTTCTTCAGGTAATTGACTTACTTGATCAAAATCTGCACTAAAACTATAAACAACTTTTGGACCTCCTGCATTTCCTTTTTTCGTAGTATAAACTATAGCTCCATTTGCAGCTCTAGCTCCATAAAGTGCAGCAGCAGATGGCCCTTTTAAAATAGAAACAGATTCAATATCATTCGGATTTAAATCCAATGCTCGATTTGTATTGTTCACTCCTTCGAGATTAGAATTGTAAGGATAATCCCCAGCAACAGTAGCATTTGTGGAATTATCAATAGGAATTCCATCTACTACGATTAACGGTTGGTTATTGCCAGTAAATGAGGAATTTCCTCTAATCAAAATTTTTGTTGAAGCCCCAGGTACTCCTCCGGAACTAATAACCTGAACTCCCGCAGCCTTTCCCGCAAGGGAATTAATAACATTAGATTCAGATGTTTTAGAAAGTTCATCGTTACCTATACTCTGTACTGAATAACCTAAAGCTTTCTTTTCCTTTTTAATTCCCAAAGCCGTCACAACTATTTCATCGATTTGCTTTGAATCGGCTTCAAGTTTAACAGTCAAATTATCGTTCGCTTTGACTTCAACAGATTTCATTCCGATGTATGAAATCACAAGTGTAGAGTTAATCTGAACATTAATTCTAAAATCACCATCAATTCCGGTAACAGTTCCTTGAGTTACCCCCTTCACCTTTACGGTAGCTCCTACAATCGGCTGCCCATCCTCCGCGGAAAGAACTTTCCCGGAAATAGCTTTTGTTTGAGCATTAACCAAACCCAGACTCACCAAAAATAAGCAAGTCAATAAAAACGTAAGTTTTCTCATAAAATTAACATTTTGTTTAATAATCTTCCCTAATTTATGCATTACAAAAATTTTGAAAATATTTTGCAAATATATTACATTTTGAAATATTCAACAAATATTTAATGTTCATATTGATAGTCTTACAATATTATCAATACCTAAATGTGTGAATAATCGAAGAAAATATTACATTATGAATATTTTATGATTATTTATTCATTTTTATAATAATGTAAATATCAATGATTTATAAATAATCGAGGAATAAAATTTATCGTTAAACAGTAATTGAACAAAAAAGAAAAAATACAATAGTTAAAAATTAGAAATTAACACATTTTGAGTTTTTTCACATTAAGCTAAGACAAAGTAAAAATATCGAAAAACAATATGCACGTTAAAAAAATAACAAAAAAATACAATCTGCAGATAAAGGTATTCTCAATATAAAAGAAGGGAAAAGACCGAAATAGCTATTTTATGATAAAAAAGGTAAGCAAAAACTGGAAGCGGAAACAATAAAATCATCCAAAAAATTGCAGGAAATGGATATTATAAGGTAGAAAAAAGAAGTTTTAAAATTCGAAATTTCACTTTCATATAACATAATGGAAAGATGAACAATTACCAGAGAAAACAGATGAATGCGACATAAAAAAAGCGTTCAACAAATCAATGCTGAACGCTTTTGGTATAAAATACGAAGTAGGATTACTCTTCAGTTTTTGCTTCTTCGGCAGCAGGTGCGGGAGCAGGAGTTGCTTCAGCTTTCACTTCCGGTTTGGGAGCATCGGCCTTTTTGGCGGAACGACGGGTACGAGCAGCCTTTTTAGTTGCCTTTTCTTTCAACATGTTCTCGTTGTAATCCACCAGCTCGATAATACACATTTCGGCATTATCACCTAAGCGGAAACCTGTGCGGAGAATTCTCGTATATCCACCGGGGCGGTTGGCAATTTTCACAGCCACATCGCGAAAGAGTTCTGTTACGACCTCTTTGTTTTGCAAATGGCTGAACACCAACCTTCTTGAATTGGTTGTATCTTCTTTAGCTCTTGTCAACAATGGCTCAACATATACTTTCAGCGCTTTAGCTTTGGCCAGAGTGGTCGAAATTCTCTTATGTTTGATAAGAGAAGAAGCCATATTGGACAACATAGCCTTACGGTGAGCCGAAGTACGGCCTAAATGGTTGAATTTCTTATTATGTCTCATCTCTGTTTAGTCTTTATCAAGTTTATATTTACTTAAATCCATACCGAAAGAAAGATTCAGACTTTCAAGTTTTTCTTCCAGCTCGGTAAGCGATTTTTTACCGAAGTTGCGGAACTTCAGTAAGTCGTGCTTATGATGTCCTGCCAGTTCGCCAAGAGTTTCCACATCGGCAGCTTTAAGGCAATTCAGCGCACGAACCGAAAGTTCAAGATCGGTAAGCTTGGTTTTGAGTAACTGACGCATGTGCAAAATTTCCTCGTCAAATTCTTCGGTAGTTTCAGTCTCGGTAACTTCGAGAGAGATCTTTTCGTCGGAGAACAACATGAAATGGTGGATCAGTATCTTTGCTGCTTCTTTCAGGGCATCTTTGGGATGAATGGAACCATCCGTATCAATTTCGATGACCAACTTTTCGTAGTCGGTAACCTGTTCAACGCGGTAGTTCTCGATAGAATATTTTACGTTACGGATCGGAGTATAAATAGCATCGATAGGGATAACACCTATTTCGGCATTCGGAACTCTGTTTTCTTCGGCAGGAACATATCCTCTCCCTTTGTTTACCGTAATGTCAATCTGGAAACTGGCTGTCGAGTCGAGTTCACAAATGACCAGATCAGGATTCAACACTTCAAACCCAGTGAAATACTTACCTATATCTCCGGCTTTAAATTCATTCACACCGGACACATTAATGGTAACTTTTTCGTTTTCGATATCATCAACGATTTTTTTAAACCTTACTTGTTTGAGGTTTAAAATGATATTGGTAACATCATCTATCACTCCGGGAATGGTTGAATATTCATGATCAATCCCGTCGATTTTGATTGAAGTAATTGCGAAACCTTCAAGCGACGACAAAAGGATACGGCGTAAAGCATTGCCGACAGTGATACCGTAACCCGGTTCCAACGGACGGAATTCGAATTTCCCGTGGAATGAGTCGGCCTCCAACATAATGACCTTGTCCGGTCTTTGAAATGCTAATATAGCCATATATATTAATTATTTAGAGTACAATTCAACGATTAATTGTTCTTTGATGTTTTCAGGTATATCTTCACGTTCAGGTATGTGCAGATAAGTACCACCCATTGCCGAAGCATTCCATTCAATCCAGGGATACTTGCTGTGGTTGAATCCGTTCAGAGAAGCATCGATCACTTCCATCGATTTGTCTTTTTCACGTATGGCTACCACCTGTCCCGGGCGTACGTGGAATGAAGGAATATTCACCACCTTCCCGTCAACGGTAATGTGCTTATGACTTACCAACTGACGAGCGCCTGCGCGTGTAGGAGCGAAACCAAGGCGGTAAACCACGTTGTCGAGACGCGATTCGAGAAGCTGGAGTAATACAACCCCGGTAATACCTTTGGTACGTTTTGCTTTTTCATATAAGTTACGGAATTGTTTTTCCAAAACTCCGTAAGTATATTTGGCTTTTTGTTTTTCACGCAACTGAATGCCGTATTCAGAAGTTTTTTTACGACGGTTGTTTCCGTGTTGCCCCGGACCGTAATTCTTCTTGGACAATACTTTATCCGGTCCGAAAATAGCTTCACCGAATTTACGTGAAATTTTACTTTTTGGTCCAATATATCTTGCCATGTTATTTTTGTTTTAGTTTCTTGGTTCGAGAACGAAGTTACCTGCCGATTACAGCCGCGGATTGCTGAGAGGTTTGTAGCTGCAATACCAAATAATCAGGGAAATAAAATACGTTTCTGAACAAATTTACATTTGAATTTTTAAATAAACGAATTATACTCTTCTTCTTTTAGGAGGACGACATCCGTTGTGCGGCAGCGGGGTAACGTCAACAATTTCGGTTACTTCAATACCTGCGCCGTGTATAGTACGGATGGCCGATTCACGACCATTTCCGGGTCCTTTCACATACGCTTTAACTTTGCGTAAACCAAGATCGAAAGCTACCTTTGCGCAATCCTGAGCTGCCATCTGAGCAGCATACGGAGTATTCTTTTTAGAGCCACGGAAACCCATCTTACCTGCCGATGACCACGAAATAACCTGACCATCGCCATTTGTGAGGGTTACTATAATATTATTGAAAGAAGAGTGAACATGCAACTGTCCGACCCCATCAACTTTCACAATACGTTTTTTGGCTGCAACTGCTTTTTTTGCCATATTATTCTGATAATTATTTAGCTATTCTAAAATTCGCTAACAGTTAAACCTTATTTAGTTGCTTTTTTCTTGTTAGCAACTGTTTTCTTTTTACCTTTACGAGTACGGGCGTTGTTCTTCGTACTTTGTCCCCTCAACGGGAGGCCGATACGATGACGAACTCCGCGGTAGCAACCGATATCCATCAATCGTTTGATGTTCAGTTGTACTTCCGAACGAAGATCACCTTCCACTTTAAATTCGGCACCAATGATTTCGCGGATTTTAGCTGCCTGGTCGTCAGTCCAATCTTTTACCTTGATGTTGATATCAACACCAGCTTTTTCTAAAATCTTTTTTGCGCTACTGCGACCTATTCCGTAGATATAAGTCAATCCAACTTCCCCACGTTTGTTCTGGGGTAAATCTACTCCTACTATTCTTATTGCCATAAATTAAATATTAATTTATTTATCCCTGACGTTGTTTAAACTTAGGATTTTTTTTATTGATTACATACAAGCGACCTTTCCTGCGAACAATTTTGCAATCGTCCGAGCGCTTTTTTACTGAAGCTCTTACTTTCATAATTGAAAATATTAAAATTTTATTTGTATCTGAATGATATTCTGCCTTTTGACAAATCGTAAGGTGACATTTCCACTTTTACTTTATCTCCCGGGAGTATTTTTATGTAATGCATCCGCATTTTCCCTGAGATATGTGCAGTAATCACATGCCCGTTCTCGAGTTCAACCCTGAACATTGCGTTGGACAATGCTTCGATAATGATGCCGTCTTGTTCAATTGCCGTTTGTTTAGCCATAAATTTTATATTGCTTTATCTCCTAAAACTTCTTCGATATATTCAAAACCGGATAAAATATCAGCTTTCCCTTTTCGTATTGCTATCGTATGCTCGAAGTGTGCCGAAGGTTTCCGATCGACAGTACGAGTTGTCCAGCCATCATCATCGAAGTGCAAATGCCGTGTACCCAGATTGATCATAGGTTCGATGGCAATAGTCATCCCCGATTTCAGCATCACGCCGTTACCCCGGCGGCCGTAATTGGGAACTTCAGGCGCTTCGTGCAACTTACGCCCCACTCCATGGCCTATCATTTCCCTTACAACCGAGTAACCCCGCTCTTCACAATAATTCTGTATCGCATATCCCACATCTCCTAAACGGTGTCCTTCAACGGCTTGCTCAATTCCCAAAAACAATGATTCTTTGGTGGTAACAAGCAATTTTCTAACTTCCGGATCAACATCACCTACACAAAATGTATAGGCCGAATCACCGTGGAAACCGTTTTTGTAAGCGCCGCAATCCACCGAAATCACATCGCCATCCTTCAGTATTACCTTTTCGGAAGGGATGCCGTGAACCACCTGTTCATTAACCGAAGTACAAATGGATTTTGGAAATCCACCGTAATTCAGGAAATTGGGAACAGCTCCGTTATCACGGATAAATTCGTCGGCAATTTTATTCAGTTTTTCGGTTGATACACCCGGCTCAATGTATTTTGCAACTTCAGCTAACGTTTTAGCTACAATCTGATTACTGATACGAAGGAGTTCAATCTCTTCATCAGTCTTCAAAAATATCATTTTAGTTTTATTTAATATGCGGAAACTCCGCCTGTACGTCCTTTAATTCTACCTGATTTCAATAATCCGTCGTAGTGACGCATCAATAAATGGCTTTCAATTTGCTGCAGGGTATCCAGCACTACACCTACCAAAATCAGCAACGATGTACCACCAAAAAACTGCGCGAATGAGTGGTTGATACCTATGATACTTGCAAAAGCAGGCAAAATAGCGACAATAGCGAGGAAAATAGATCCGGGCAAAGTAATCCTCGACATAATTAAATCGAGGTACTCGGATGTTTTCTTACCCGGCTTTACACCCGGGATAAAACCATTGTTACGTTTCATTTCCTCAGCCATCTGAGTAGGGTTAATGGTAATTGCGGTATAAAAATAGGTAAACACAATTATCAGGAACGCGAACATGAAGTTATACTGCCAACTGGTGTTGCTCATGAACGAACCGAAAAATCCACGCATCGAATCGGAATGAGAAAAACCTACCAACGTAAGAGGTATAAACATGATAGCCTGAGCAAAAATGATAGGCATTACACCGGCAGCATTAATCTTTAAAGGAATATACTGGCGTACACCACCGTATTGTTTGTTACCTACAACTCGTTTTGCATACTGTACCGGAACTTTACGGGTACCTTGTACCAATAAAATAGAAACTCCGATAACGATAAGCAAAAATAAAATTTCGCCAATGAACATGATCAAGCCACCACCCGCATCAGTTAACCTGCTGGCAAATTCCTTGATCACGGCATCGGGGAAACGTGCTATAATACCGATAAGGATAAGGAACGAAATACCGTTACCGATACCTTTATCGGTGATGCGCTCACCAAGCCACATTACAAACATGCTACCGGCAGTAAGGATGATGGTTGAAGATATCTTGAACCACCAGTCGCCCGGCATTGCCGATCCTGCCTGCGCCATTTGTACACTCAGGTTGATAAGGTAAGAAGGAGCCTGCAACAAAAGGATACCTACCGTCAGGTAACGGGTTATCTGATTCATTTTACGACGTCCGCTCTCGCCCTCGCGCTGAAGTTTCTGGAAATAAGGCACAGCCATACCTAACAACTGTATCACGATAGAAGCAGAAATATAAGGCATGATACCCAATGCAAAGATAGACGCATTGTGGAACGCACCACCCGAAAACATATCCAACAAACCGAGCAGACCCCCGCTTGTTTGGGCTTTCAAGTGAGTTAAAGCTGCCGGATCAATACCAGGAAGAACAATGAAAGACCCGAAACGGAATACCAATACCAACAAAAAGGTAGTGAGCAACCGTTGACGGAGTTCTTCAATTTTCCAGATATTTTTTAATGTTTCGATGAGTTGTTTCATGTCATTATAATTTTACAACAGTTCCACCTGCGGCCACAATAGCATCTTCGGCCGATTTCGAGAAAGCGTTGGCTTCTACTTCGAGTTTGACAGTAAGCGCACCTTTACCCAGAATTTTTACATTAGCCTGTTTGCTTACAAAGCCAGCCTGTTGCAATTCAGCCAACCCGATTTTCGACAAACCTGCACTTTCGGCAAGTACTTGAAGCGTACCGATATTGATGGCTTTATATTCTACTCTGTTGACATTTTTAAAACCAAATTTGGGCAAACGGCGCTGGATAGGCATCTGGCCACCCTCAAAACCGATTTTCTTTGAATAACCTGAACGCGATTTGGCACCCTTATGTCCGCGGGTAGAAGTTCCACCCAATCCGGAACCTGTACCACGACCAATTCTTTTGCGAGTTTTAACCGAACCAACGGCAGGAGTTAAATTACTAAGATTCATATCGTTGTATTTCTTTTAAGTCTATAATATTTCAAATATTTTCTACTTCAACCAGATGTTTTACTCTCTGAACCATTCCAAGGATAGAAGGAGTGGCTTCGTGTTCAACAACGGAATTCAGCTTTTTCAAACCCAAAGCTTCCAAAACTAATTTCTGATTTTTGGGTGATTTGATTTTACTGCGAACTTGTTTAATTTTTATTTTTGCCATAGTTTTAATTCTTAACCGTTAAACACTTTATCGAGTTTCACACCGCGGTTTTGAGCCACCGTGTAAGCATCGCGCAATTCGCCGAGAGCCACGATAGTAGCCTTCACAAGGTTGTGCGGATTGGACGATCCTTTTGATTTAGCGAGCACGTCGGTAATACCAACGCTTTCGAGTACGGCGCGCATAGCACCACCGGCTTTTACTCCGGTACCGTGTGATGCGGGCTGAATATAAACCTGAGCTCCACCAAACTTGGCAAGTTGTTCGTGAGGAATGGTTCCGTTCAGAACCGGCACTTTAATGAGGTTTTTCTTGGCTGCTTCAGTACCTTTGGCAATAGCGGCGGTAACTTCACCGGCCTTTCCAAGTCCCCAGCCTACGATACCATCTTCATTCCCCACTACAACGATAGCAGAAAAACTGAATGTACGTCCACCTTTGGTAACTTTGGTAACACGATTTACAGCCACTAAACGGTCTTTCAATTCCAAATCGTTTGTCGATTTTACTTTATTCATAATGATTACCTTTCGTTATTAAAATTTAAGACCGGCTTCGCGGGCAGCGTCGGCCAATTGTTTAACACGTCCGTGGTACAGGTAACCGTTACGGTCGAATACCACTTCATTAATCCCCGCAGCCTGCGCAGCTTTTGCAACCAAAGCGCCTACTTTTGCAGCTTGTTCGGTTTTTGTAGTTTTATCTTTGATCCCGAGCGACGAAGCCGAAGCCACCGTAACACCCTTTACATCGTCAATTACTTGTGCGTAAATTTGTGTATTACTTCTGAACACAGTCAAACGCGGCTTGGCGGCAGTACCCGAGATTTTTCCACGGATATGCGCTTTAATTCTGATTCTTCTTTCTAATTTTGCTGACATAATTTCACAAGTTTACAAATTATTTCCCTTTACCTGCCGATTTTCCGGCTTTACGACGAATAACTTCACCCTGGAAGCGCACACCTTTACCTTTATAAGGTTCCGGTTTGCGGAACGAGCGAATTTTGGCACATACCTGGCCAATAAGTTGTTTATCGCAACTTTCGAGGATCACCAAAGGATTCTGGTTACGTTCGCTCTTAGTTTCCACTTTTATTTCGGAAGGTAATCCGAGGAAAATATTATGAGTGTAACCCAGTGCAAATTCCAGTACATTTCCTTGGTTGGAAACGCGGTAACCCACACCCACGAGTTCGAGGGTCTTTTTATAACCTTCGGAAACTCCGATTACCATATTATTGATCAACGCGCGATAAAGCCCGTGCATTGCTCTGTTTTCCTTTTCATCATTCGGACGGTTTACTGTCAGATGGCCATCTTCCACCTGTACGGTGATATTCGGGTTAATTTCCTGGGTAAGTTCTCCCTTGGGGCCTTTTACAGTTACTTTTGTTCCATCCACATTTATTGTTACGCCTTTGGGAAGACTAATGGGCAATTTTCCAATTCTTGACATGCTTAATTTCCTCCTATAATTAATAAACGTAACACAAAACTTCACCACCTACCTTAAGGTCGGCAGCTTCTTTATTGGTCATAACTCCCTTAGATGTCGATAGGATAGCGATACCTAATCCGTTCAACACACGCGGCATTTCCTTGTAACCCACGTATTGACGTAAACCCGGGGTTGAAATGCGGGTAAGTTTCTTGATCGAGTTAACTTTGTTAACCGGATCGTACTTCAATGCAATTTTGATAGTTCCCTGAGGACCATCTTCTACAAATTTGTAGTTCAGGATATAACCCTTTTCAAGTAAAATACGGGTCATTTCCTTTTTCAAATTCGACGCCGGGATTTCCACTACACGGTGTTTAGCCTTAATGGCATTCCGTAACCGGGTCAAATAATCTGCGATTGGATCTGTCATATTGTTTGTTTTTAAATTGATCCCGTCGGCCGGGACAATATTTAATTTGCTTCCTGCCCCCTTGAAGGAGACTAAGTAAGCGTACTTTAATTATTTCCTTTTAATGGATAACCTGTACCTTTCACCCCTTTAGGGGGTTGGAGGCAAATTACCAGCTTGCTTTCTTCACTCCGGGTATTAAGCCTTTCGAAGCCATTTCGCGGAACTGAATACGTGAAATTCCAAACTGGCGCATGTAACCTTTCGGACGCCCGGTAAGCTTGCAACGGTTGTGCAAACGGACGGGCGATGCGTTTTTAGGGATTGTCTGGAGAGCATCATAATCGCCTTCCGACAAATATTTTTCACGTTTAGCAGCGAATTTAGCAACTAATTTGGCTCTTTTTACCTCGCGGGCTTTCATTGATTCCTTTGCCATCGTCTCTCTAAATTAATTTTTTTTGAATGGTAATCCGAATTCTTTCAGTAAAGCAAAACCTTCTTCGTCGGTAGGGGCAGAAGTTACAAACGTAATGTTCATACCCAGCAAGCGGGAGATGGTGTCAATATTAATTTCGGGGAAAATAATCTGTTCCTCGATACCCATTGTATAATTACCTCTTCCATCGAGTTTGTTTTCGACACCTCTAAAGTCGCGGATACGCGGCAGGGCTACACGGATTAATCTTTCGAGAAATTCGTACATTTTGTCGCCGCGAAGGGTAACACGCACACCGATAGGCATTTTTTTACGTACCTTGAAGTTCGAAATATCTTTTTTCGAAAGGGTTGCAACGGCTTTTTGGCCTGTAATTGCAGTCATTTCGTTAATAGCCACTTCGATCACTTTTTTATCAGCAACAGCTATGCCTAACCCCTGATTCAAAACGATCTTTTCGAGTTTGGGCACCTGCATTACCGATGAATATTTGAATTCCTTCATTAAGATCGGAACAATGCGTTCTCTGTAATCTTGTTTTAAACTTGTTGTACTCATGCTTAAATTTCCTCTCCTGATTTTTTAGAAATACGCACCAATTTACCTTCGGCATTCAGTTTACGACCTACTCGAACCGGTTTACCTTTTTCTACCGGATTCAGGTTGGAGATATGAATCGGTGCTTCAGTTTTGATAATACCTCCCTGAGGGTGTTTAGCATTGGGTTTGGTACTCTTGGATACCATGTTACGCCCTTCAACAATGGCGCGTTGTTCTTTCACAAGAACTTCCAACACGCGTCCGGTTTTACCTTTATCTTTACCGGTGTTGATGAAAACGTTGTCCCCTTTTTTTATGTGTAATTTAGTCATCACTTATAATTTTATCGAAGATTAAAGCACTTCAGGTGCAAGTGAAATAATTTTCATATTTGTAGCGCGCAATTCGCGGGCTACAGGCCCGAAAATACGGCTTCCACGGATTTCACCGGCATTGTTGAGCAGTACACACGCGTTGTCGTCGAAGCGTATGTAAGAGCCATCGGGGCGGCGAACTTCTTTTTTGGTACGTACCACGATAGCTTTCGAAACGATTCCTTTTTTGATATCGGCCGATGGTATAACGCTTTTTACAGCTACCACGATCACATCGCCAAGGGTAGCGTAACGTTTGCTGGTACCTCCTAATACTCGAATACAGAGTGCTTCCTTGGCACCGCTGTTATCGGCTACTGTGAGTCTTGTTTCCTGTTGTATCATAATTACTTAACTCTTTCGATGATTTCAACTAATCTCCATCTTTTCAGTTTACTCAGCGGACGGGTTTCCATAATGCGTACAGTGTCGCCAATGCTGCATTCGTTCTTTTCGTCATGAGCGTGATATTTCTTTGTTTTATTTACGAATTTACCGTAAATAGGGTGTTTTTCTTTCCACTTTACGGCCACAGTAATGGTTTTATCCATTTTATTACTGAAAACCACACCCGTTCTTTCTTTTCTTAAATTTCTTGTTTCCATCAGGCGTTAAATTTTATTTGTTTAATTCTCTCTGACGTAACTCAGTGGCAAAACGCGCAATGTTCCGGCGAGCTTCTCTTATTTGCAAAGGATTGTCAACCGGAGAAATCGCATGGTTCAGCTTCAGGCGTTGCAGACGATCCTTTTCGATGTCGAGGCGCTCCTGAATTTCCTTTTCTGTTAAATCTTTAATTTCTCTTGTTTTCATTTTACTTATGCATTAATTGAAGTTGTATCGAAATCATGACGTACCACAAACTTGGTAGTTACGGGTAGTTTCTGAGCTGCTAAACGTAAAGCTTCTTTTGCGATTTCGAAGGGCACTCCTTCTACTTCGATAATAATACGTCCCGGAGTTACGGGAGCCACAAAACCTTCAGGTGAACCTTTACCTTTACCCATACGCACTTCGGCAGGTTTCTTGGTAATGGGTTTATCCGGAAACACGCGAATCCAGATTTGTCCCTGACGTTGCATATAACGAGTTACAGCGATACGGGCTGCTTCGATCTGACGACCGGTTAACCATTTCGATTGAAGCGATTTGATTCCGAACGAGCCGAAAGCTAATTCATGACCTCTTTGGGCATTTCCTTTCATCCGCCCTTTTTGCTGTCTTCTGAACTTTGTTTTTTTAGGTTGTAACATAATTTCCTTAAATCAAATTCATTTTTACAGTTTACTTTTTCCTTTTTCTGAAACCTTTACCACCGCGATCGTTCGAGCGTTGTTCTCCTCCGCTGCGACCGGTTTCTTTGGCTGCTGTAAAGGAAGGAGCCAGGTCTTTTTTACCGTAGATTTCTCCGCGGCAGATCCAGACTTTGATTCCTATTAACCCAACTTTGGTCAATGCTTCGGCATGTGCGTAATCAATATCGGCTCTGAATGTATGCAAAGGAGTACGTCCTTCCTTATACATTTCGGAGCGTGCCATCTCGGCTCCGTTCAAACGGCCTGATACGAGAATTTTGATACCTTCGGCTCCCAAGCGCATGGTCGAGGCGATAGCCATTTTCACGGCGCGACGGTAAGCGATTTTACCTTCAACCTGGCGAGCCACGTTGTTGGCGACAATGACGGCATCCAATTCCGGACGTTTAATTTCGAAAATATTGATTTGGATTTCCTTATCGGTGATCTTTTTCAATTCTTCTTTCAACTTGTCAACTTCTTGTCCACCCTTTCCGATAATGATACCGGGGCGAGCAGTGCAGACGGTGATAGTAACAAGTTTCAAAGTACGTTCAATTACAATACGCGATACACTGGCTTTAGCAAGACGGGCATTGAGATATTTTCTGATTTTGCTGTCTTCAAGAATGGTATCTCCGTAATTTTTTCCACCGTACCAGTTTGAGTCCCATCCACGGATGATACCCAATCGGTTGCTTATCGGATTAATTTTTTGTCCCATCGAGCTTAATTTTGGTTATCGTTAGTATTTTTAGTATCTACAAATATGGTAACGTGGTTTGAACGTTTACGGATGCGGTATCCGCGGCCCTGAGGAGCTGTGCGTAAACGTTTCAGCATGTTGGCTGAATCTACAAATACATTACTTACATATAAATTAGCGCCATCGGCTTTTTGCTCTGTTTTGTTTTCCCAGTTGGCAATAGCAGATTTGAGCAATTTTTCCATTCTGCCGGAAGCCTCTTTCGATGAAAATTTTAAAACGCTAAGTGCTTTGTTCACTTCCATGCCGCGAATCATGTCGGCCACAAGGCGCATTTTACGTGGAGAAGTAGGAACACTATTGAGCTTAGCGAAATAAAGCGATTTGTTAGCTTCTTTTCTTGCGTCGGCTGATATTTTTTTTCTTGCACCCATTATACTGAAATTTTTTATTTTTATTAACTGAATTTCAATGGATTATTTCTTTTTACCACCGTGACCGCGGAAGATACGAGTGGGTGAAAATTCGCCCAGTTTGTGTCCTACCATATTTTCGGTAACATACACGGGAATAAATTTATTTCCATTGTGAACTGCAATAGTGTGACCAACAAAATCAGGTGAGATCATTGTAGCTCTCGACCATGTTTTAACGACGGTTTTTTTACCGCTTTCGTTCATAGCCAAAACTTTCTTTTCGAGCTTCAGATTGATATATGGTCCTTTTTTTAATGAACGGCTCATATTATTTACTTACTTTTTCTGATTATTTTTTCTTTCTTTCAATAATATATTGGCTCGACTGTTTTTTAGGATGACGTGTTTTGTATCCTTTAGCCAGTAAACCTTTACGCGAACGCGGATGACCTCCTGATGCGCGGCCTTCACCACCACCCATCGGGTGATCTACAGGATTCATTGCAACGCCACGTACGCGAGGACGGCGGCCTAACCAGCGCGAGCGTCCGGCTTTACCCGAGCGTTCAAGGGCATGGTCTGAGTTTCCTACGCTGCCGATAGTAGCTTTACATGTAGCCAATACTTTACGAAGTTCACCCGAAGGCAACTTGATAATCGCATACTTATCTTCACGTGAAGTAAGCTGAGCAAATGTTCCGGCCGAACGAACCATTGCAGCACCTTGCCCCGGACGGAGCTCGATGTTGTGAATGATAGTTCCGAGTGGAATATTTACCAAGGGGATCGAATTCCCAACTTCGGGAGCTGCTTCAGCTCCTGAAAGAACAGTTTGTCCCACTTGCAGTCCGTTAGGTGCAAGTATATAACGTTTTTCACCATCAGCGTAAAACAACAAAGCTATACGAGCCGAACGGTTCGGATCGTATTCAATGGTCTTAACTGTGGCGGGTACACCGTCTTTGTTCCGTTTGAAATCTATTACCCTGTATTTCTTCTTGTGACCGCCACCTAAGTAGCGCATGGTCATTTTACCATCATGGTTACGACCACCGGATTTTGAAGTTCCGGCCACAAGAGATTTTTCTGGTGCACTCGTGGTAATTGTATCGAATGTACCAATAATCTTGTGTCTTTGCCCCGGTGTTGTGGGCATTAATTTACGTACAGCCATTTATTTTATTAGTGGTTTTAGCAGGAAGTGAGCAACGGGTTACCGCTGCTCATTCACCGCTCCTTTATTAAATATTGCTATAAAAATCGATTGTTTCTCCGTCTTTAACTGTAATGATGGCTTTTTTGTAGGCCGATGTTTTACCGTTGATTACGCCACTACGTGTAAAACGGTTTTTCTTTTTCGGCGTTACAATCAAAGTATTCACATCCGTTACAGTTACATTGTAAGTTGCTTCCACAGCTTGCTTGATTTCAATCTTGTTGGCATCTTTCTGCACCCTGAAAGCATAACGGTTGAGCTTCTCTCCAAGACCTGTCATCTTTTCGGAAACAATAGGTTTAATGATAATTGACATATAAAATCCTCCTTATGCTTTAAATATTTGTTCGAGTGCTGATACTGCTTCTTCGGTAAAAACAAGTGTTTTGGCATTAAGCAAAACATAAGTGCTTAATTCCGAAACTGTTACGACATTTGCTTTGGGCAAATTTCGAGCCGACAAATATACGTTTTTATTTCCATTTGCTAAAATAATTAACGGTTTTTTATCAGCTACATTCAAATTTTTTGTCAAAGCTACAAATTCCCTTGTTTTAGGAGCTTCAAACTGGAAGTTTTCAACCACTGTGATAGCATTTTCAGTAGCTTTGTAAGACAAAACCGATTTACGTGCAAGCTGTTTTACTTTTTTATTCAGTTTGAAACTGTAATCGCGAGGAACCGGACCAAACATACGACCTCCACCTACGCGGACACCTGATTTGATGTCGCCCGGACGAGCTCCACCTCCACCTTTCTGGCGGCCAAGTTTACGTGTTGAACCGGCAAGTTCGCTGCGGCCTTTTGATTTGTGTGTTCCCTGACGCTGGTTAGCCAAATATTGTTTCACATCTAAATAAATAGCATGGTCGTTTGGCTCAATACCGAAAATAGCATCATTCAGCGACACTTTTTTACCCGTGTCTTCTCCTTTTATGTTTTTTACGCTAATTTCCATGATTATTTATTGATGATTACGATTGAACCTTTTGCTCCCGGCACCGAACCTTTTATCAAAAGAAGGTTATGTTCGGGGATAACTTTTAATACTAACAAGTTTTGAACAGTTACCTGATCGCCACCCATACGTCCCCCCATCCGCATTCCTTTGAATACGCGTGAAGGGTAAGATGAAGCTCCCAACGAACCCGGAGCACGTAAACGGTTGTGCTGGCCGTGAGTTGATTGCCCTACTCCACCAAATCCGTGGCGTTTTACCACACCCTGGTGTCCTTTACCTTTTGAAGTTCCGATTACGTCAACGTAAGAGTCGGCTTCAAATAAATCAACGGTGATCGCATCACCGAGTTTGAACTCATTTTTGAATTCCTTGAACTCAACCAAGTGTCTTTGCGGAGCTACTCCAGCGGCTTTAAAACGACCGGCTTCAGCTTTGTTGGTATGTTTTTCCTTTTTCACCTGGAAACCTACCTGAACAGCTTCGTAACCATCAGTTTCGACCGTTTTGATTTGAGTAACAACACAAGGACCTGCTTCGATAACAGTGCACGGTACATTTTTACCGTCGGCACTGAAAACGGATGTCATTCCGATTTTTTTTCCTAATAATCCTGGCATTTCAATTGTTGTTTAAAAGCCCCCTACATCCCCCAGTGGGGGACTTGAAGGCCATCTTTGTTTTATAAAATCTATTGTTTAGCTTTCTTAAGCCCCTTGCGGGAGCTGTAGGGCTATTTATACTTTAATTTCTACTTCAACTCCACTCGGCAATTCAAGTTTCATCAACGCATCGACGGTTTTGGCTGTTGAGCTGTAAATGTCGATAAGACGTTTGTAAGAAGAAAGTTCGAATTGTTCGCGCGATTTTTTGTTTACGAAAGTCGAACGGTTCACAGTAAAAATACGTTTGTGAGTTGGAAGAGGAATTGGACCACTTACCACTGCTCCGGTAGCCTTTACTGTTTTTACGATTTTTTCGGCAGATTTATCCACCAGGTTGTGATCGTAAGATTTCAGTTTGATACGAATTTTTTGACTCATAATGTTTAGACCCCCTAAATCCCCCCCTAAAGGGGGACTTTCAGAAAGCGTTTTTAATTGTTATTAATAAATTATTTTGTTTAGTTTTTTAGATTAAGAGTCATTCACTAATCTGAAAAACTTTAAAATTCAGCTACAAATCTCCCTTTAGGGGGATTCTTACAAAAGTTCTACTTTACCTTTAGCTTCCGTTACCACCGCTTTGGCGATAGAAGACGAAACTTCGGCGTAATGGTCGAATTCCATCGAAGAAGTAGCACGACCTGAAGTAATGGTACGTAAAGCTGTAACATAACCGAATGTTTCGGCCAGAGGCACTTTAGCTTTTACGATACGGGCTCCGGTACGGCTTGATTCCATACCTTCAACCTGACCACGACGTTTGTTCAAGTCGCCTATAACATCACCCATGCTTTCTTCCGGTGTAACCACTTCCATTTTCATGATGGGTTCCATAAGCACCGGTTTTGCTTTGGCACAAGCGTTTTTGAATGCTATCTGCGCACAGATTTCGAACGACAACTGGTCAGAGTCAACCGGGTGGAACGATCCATCCAATACGGTTACTTTGAGTTTATCCATGGGGAAACCGGCAAGGACACCGTTTTTCAAGGCTGCCTTAAATCCTTTTTCGATAGAAGGGATAAATTCTTTAGGGATGTTACCTCCTTTTACCACATCAACGAACTGTAAGCCGCTTTCGAATTCTTTATCGGCCGGTTCAACGCGAACGATAATATCAGCAAATTTACCACGACCTCCCGATTGTTTTTTGTAAACTTCACGGATTTCGACCGGTTTGGTAATGGCTTCGCGGTAAGCAACCTGAGGACGGCCCTGGTTACATTCTACCTTGAATTCACGTCTTAAACGGTCGATAATGATTTCGAGGTGCAACTCGCCCATACCGCTGATCACTGTCTGACCCGATTGTTCATCGGTTTTAACCGTGAAAGTAGGATCTTCTTCGGCCAGTTTCGACAGGCCAATGCCCAATTTGTCGAGGTCTTTCTGCGTTTTCGGTTCCACCGAAATACCGATTACCGGCGCGGGGAAGTCCATCGATTCAAGTGTAATCGGGTGAGCTTCTTCACACAAGGTATCACCGGTACGAATATCTTTGAAACCTACTCCGGCACCTATATCACCGGCAGAAATTACGTCAACCGGATTTTGTTTGTTCGAATGCATCTGGAAGATACGCGAAATACGTTCTTTCTTTTCCGAACGGGTGTTATATACATACGAACCTGCTTCGAGTTTACCTGAATAAACGCGGAAGAAGCAAAGGCGACCTACGTAAGGGTCGGTAGCGATTTTAAACGCCAACGCCGTAAGAGGTTCGCTTGCATCCGGATGACGGACGATTTGTTTTTCCTCGTCGCGTGGATCTGTACCAAAAATTTCGGGAGTATCGAGCGGACTTGGCAAGTAAGCGCAAACTGCATCGAGCATGGTTTGTACCCCTTTGTTTTTGAACGCCGAACCGCAAATCATCGGGTTGATTTCCATCGACAAAGTGGCTTTACGGATAGCACGTTTGATTTCTTCTTCAGTGATAGTTGAAGGATCGTCGAAATACTTTTCCATTACAGCGTCATCGTATTCAGCCACAATTTCGAGCATTTTTTCGCGCCATTCTTCAGCTTCCGCCAACAAATCGGCAGGTATATCTTCCACCGAATATTCGGCACCCATGGTTTCATCGTGCCAGAATATCGCTTTCATCGTAATTAAGTCAACAACTCCTTTGAATTTTTCTTCAGCACCGATAGGGATTTGTATCGGGCAAGGTTTAGCGCCAAGGATATCTTTCACCTGGCGAACCACTTCATAGAAATCGGCACCCGAGCGATCCATTTTGTTTACAAAACCGATGCGCGGAACATTGTATTTGTCGGCCTGACGCCATACTGTTTCCGATTGGGGTTCCACACCACCAACAGCACAGAAAGTAGCCACAGCACCATCGAGGATACGGAGCGAACGTTCTACCTCTACTGTAAAGTCAACGTGCCCCGGAGTGTCAATCAGGTTGATTTTATATTTATCACCTTCATAATTCCACGAGGTAGTCGTTGCAGCCGAGGTAATGGTAATTCCACGTTCCTGCTCTTGTTCCATCCAGTCCATGGTAGCAGCGCCATCGTGCACCTCACCGATCTTATGAGTAAGACCCGTGTAATACAATATACGCTCGGAAGTAGTTGTCTTTCCGGCGTCGATATGCGCCATAATACCGATATTTCTGGTATAACTTAAATCTCCTTTAGCCATTTTTACCTATTGATATCTTTTTTTTTAATGTTATTCAATTAGAATCTGAAATGTGCAAACGCCCTGTTAGCTTCAGCCATGCGGTGCATGTCTTCCTTACGTTTGAAAGCGCCCCCCTGATTATTGAAAGCATCAACGATTTCGGCAGCCAACTTATCGGCCATCGAACGTCCGCCACGTTTACGGGAATATAAAATCAGATTTTTCATTGAGATGGATTCCTTACGATCCGGACGGATTTCGGTAGGAACCTGGAATGTGGCGCCACCTACACGACGAGATTTTACTTCGACGAGAGGAGTGATATTTTCGAGCGCTTTTTTCCAAATATCGAGGGGAGATTTTTCTTCGTTCGGAAGTTTGTTTTTAACTACTTCGAGCGACGAATAGAAAATATCGAAAGCGGTGGATTTTTTTCCATCGTACATTAAATGGTTAACAAATTTTGTTACCATCGATTCGCTGAAAACGGGATCAGGTAATACGATCCGTTTTTTTGGTTTCGCTTTTCTCATTTGTGTTTAAAAAATTTCGTTTTTGTTTTTGGTTGCTTTAAGTTTCACTTCAACGAATTCCTCCGAACTCATTTACTCAACCTTCATCTGCTACCTGAAAACTCCAACAAGTGTTAAAACTTGATTTGTTACTTTTTTGTCAGAAGAGGGGCTCGGGACCGGTTATTTCTTACCTTTACCTTTTGCAGCTGCGGCAGCCTGTCCCGGTTTCGGGCGTTTAGCTCCGTATTTCGAACGACGTTGAGTACGGCCGTTTACACCTGCTGTATCCAGTGTTCCGCGAACCACGTGGTAACGTACACCCGGAAGGTCTTTCACACGACCGCCACGAACCATCACAATGGAGTGTTCCTGCAGGTTATGTCCTTCGCCCGGAATGTAAGCATTTACCTCTTTCTGGTTGGTCAGACGAACACGAGCTACTTTACGCATGGCCGAATTAGGCTTTTTAGGGGTAGTTGTGTAAACACGTACACATACACCACGACGCTGTGGACATGAATCCAAAGCCGGCGATTTGCTCTTGTCGATGAGTTCTGCTCTTCCTTTTCTAACTAACTGTTGAATTGTAGGCATTTTTTCTTTGTTTTTATAACTTATAACTACTTAATTTCCTGTCCAAATGGTTTTTGTCCAAAATGGGTTGCAAAGGTAGTAATTTTTTTCTAAAAAAACAAAAGTGATTTAAAATATTTTATTATCAGATAGATATTCATGTTTTTCAACGGAAAAAAGGGTGGAAAACGGGGGTAAATATTGCTGATAAATCGGCGGAATGCAGGCTGGTAATTCAAAAAATCATTACATTTGTAAAGAAAAACATGCTTTTTTTGAAAAAAATATGCTCGAAAAAACCGAAGGCATTGTCCTTCATACGTTAAAATATTCCGATTCGGCCGATGTCATTTCGGTCTATACCGGACTGTACGGGAAAATGACCTTCATGGTATATCGTTCGCATAAAAAAAAGTCGAAGTTCAAATCCGCTTTTTTTCAGCCCCTATCCTTGCTCGACATTGATATGGAATACAAACAAAACCGTGATTTACAGACATTGAAAGAAGTAAGGACAGCGGTAGCATTCAAGAGCATCCCTTTTAGCCCGGCAAAAAATGCCATCACGCTCTTCCTCTCGGAGGTTCTTTTCCGGTCGTTGCACAACGAACGCGATGAATACCTGTTTGAATATCTAAAAAAATCGATCGTATTTTTGGATGATTTGAAAGAGGGAACCGGCAATTTCCATCTACTGTTTCTTTTTGGCCTGAGCAGGCATCTCGGATTTGAACCCAACCCCGAGAACGGCGATGTTTACCCGTATTTTGATTTACTGAACGGCGTTTTTTGTCCATCCAAACCCTTGCATCGCCATTTTGCAGAAGGCGAAACGGCAAAAGCATTTTATCATATCGGCAACTCTAATTGGGTTGATGCGGCTCAAGTGGTAACCACCCGTTCGCTGCGCGCCGAAGTCCTGAATAAGTTAATGGAATATTATCAGCTACACGTGCCTGATTTCAGGAATATCAATTCGCTGGAAGTGCTCCACACTATTTTCGCGTAAACTAAAAAATCAGCGGCGTATTTTAATTTTTTCGCCTGGTTTGATGGAGCTGCCATTTATGTCGTTCCACTTTTTCAAGTCGTCCACCGAACAATCGAACTTTTTGGCTATGGAATAGAGGTTCTCCCCTTTTTTAATGGTATGGGTAATTTCTTTTGAGGCAGAAACGCTTCCTTTTTCATTTACAACGCCACCTGCAGGAATTTTCAACTTATCGCCGGGATGTATATCAGCCGACGAAAGTTGGTTGGCATCTTTCAGGTCGTCCACCGAAATGTTATATTTTTTTGAAATCGTATAGAGGTTTTCTCCCGGCTTCACTGTGTGAGACGTTTGGATTTTTTGTTTCTTAATGGATTCCTTATCGGACTTTCCTACAGATTTGTCCGGTTCAGCCGTTTCAGTTTTCGCATCTGCTATCAGCTTTATTTCCTGACCAGCTGTAAGTTTATTTTTATTTAAATGATTGATCTCCAGAAGTTCGGCCACTGTCATGTTGTTTTTACGGGCAATTTCCGATAGTGTTTCACCCTTTTTCACTGTATAAACCGATGTAACAGCTTGCTCTTTTTTCGGGTTAACCTTTTCAGTTGTTTCAGATTTATCGGGTTCTTCCACCGTTCCAGCAATGGTAATTTTCTGTCCGGCAGCAAGTTTCTTTTTACCCAGATGATTCAGTCGCTTCAGTTCGGCCACCGTCATGTTGTTTTTACGGGCAATTTCCGATAGTGTTTCACCCTTTTTCACTGTATAAACCGTTGTTGCTGACTCCTGTTTCTTCTTTGCGGACTTGTCAGCCACTGCGGCAACAGGCCCCGAAACTCCAGCACCATTGATTGTTATCTCCTGACCCGCTTTCAATCCTCTGCGCGAAATATGATTTGTTTTTTTCAGATCGTCAACGCTCACTTTGTATTGCTCGGCAATGCTGTAAAGGGTTTCTCCCTTTTTCACCACATGAGTCGTCTCTACGGATGAAGTTGCTTGTTCAGGTTGGCTCGTTTTTTCGGCAACTAAACTTTTGGACGAGACGGCATTTTTCTTTATATTTTCAGGTGTTGCGCTTTCAGCAGGATTAGCTACTTCTTCGGTCATCTCTTTTTCACTTTGTACCGATTTAACCGGCGCATCTACTTTCTTCCCTTTTGCACGCGCACCCTGAGCTTTGACCGCTGCAACCCGAACTTCCGATCTCGCGCTATCAGCCGCGTTCGTATTGGTAACAATGAGCAACTGGTTAGGTTTTATACTGTTGATTTTCAGATTATTTATCTTTTTAAGTTGATCTACGGTCAGGTTGTATTTAAGGGCAATGGAAAAGAGGGATTCTCCGGCCTTTACCGTATGCAACATTTCCTTCACCGGCTCATCAAGGACTTTGTCGTCAGGAAGTGAAGCCATTACAACGGGCTCTTCCACCGTCTTTTTTTCCTCGATAAACACCGGCGCAACGTAAGCCTTTTCGTCGAGTACCCTTCCGGCTTTCAAAAAACGTTTGGCATAATAAGCTTCGTCTGAATTGGAAATAGTCACGCCTCCATGATTAGCCGCGTGTATAAAGCTAAACCGTCCCGAATCGGTTGCGGAAACCACAATCCCTACATGGCCTACCCTTTTCGAGCGGCAACGCCCCTGAAAGAACACCAGATCACCCGGTTTCAAACTTGTTTTATCTACCGAATTGAACTGCTCGGCCTGTTCACGCGAGGACCTCTTCAGTTCGTAACCAAAATTACGATACACATAAGAGGAAAATCCTGAACAATCAAACGAATTTGGACCCTGGGAACCTGAACGGTAAGGCGTATTGAGAAACAACCTTCCATAATTTACTATGGAATCGGCAAGCGAAGTGGGTTTTGAAATGTAATCTACCGGAGCTGTAGTATCATCTGGAGGTAACGCCAAGCCGGCAGCCCCCGAAAACTGTGTTAAACAAAATAACATATAGACTACAACAAATACCCGGTAAAATCTCATCATTCAAAAAAAAAAATATTATAAATCAGTTATCTATGCAAATATAGTTTTTTTACGTCAAAGTATTCCCCTCTTTTTTCCCTTTTTAACAAAATAAAAAGGCATTTATCATTTAAAACATTGGCAACAACTTGCAACCCGTGCCACATCCCCCTCATGTTTAAAACTTAACAATGGTTTCGTAACAATTGACTTCAAAATACGTATCCTCACCCAAAATAAGAGGTTGGTTCAGTTCCACATGTCCTGCCGGGAAATGGAAACAGACCGGATAATCGTACTCTTTCACCGCATCGAAAATAATTTCGGTAATGGTTTTATTCATCAACGGATCCTCATCGCAGTCGCTGAACTGACCAACGATCAGTCCCGAAATTTGCCCGAGCACCCCGCTCAGCCTGAGGTTTTGCATCATCCTGTCGATGTGATATGGCTTTTCGGCAATATCTTCTATAAAAAGTATATTATCCTTAAACTGCAAATCAAAAGCGGTGCCCCTCAACCCGTACAAAACCGACAAGTTGCCACCGATAACCTTTCCCCGCGCCACGCCATATCGGTTAAATTCCTCTTCTTTTACCGTGTAGGAGGGCAACCTGCCCAACAATACATTTTTGAGGTTGCGCACCGGATGCGATTTCGCCGAAAATTCGGTAAGGTGCCTGGCCATGATACCGTGCAAAGAAGGCACCCCAACGTTAGTAAGCGCGCTGTGTAAAACAGTAATGTCGCTAAACCCGATGAGCCATTTAGGCGAGCGGGCCATACCCGAAAAATCGATGCGATCGATGATTTGTGCCAGGCCATATCCTCCGCGACTGCAAAGTACCGCTTTCACCCGAGGGTCGTCGAAGGCTTCCTGCAAGTCGGCAACCCGCTGTTCGGGCGTACCGGCAAACCGGCCATACGTCGAACGGGCAAACCGACCCTCGGTAACTTTTAATCCCCACGATGCAAGCGCTTCGGTGGCTCCATCGATATATTTCGGGTCTATAACTCCGGATGGAGAAATAATTCTAACTTCATCTTCCAAATTAAGAAATGGTGGTAACATAATTCAATAATTTAAATTATAGGAAATAATGTCATTTCCATCATGTTACAAATGTATAAAAAAATAACAAATCAGAACTATTGATGTCATATAAATCACAAGAATTTACGCCAGATCAACAGATTTCATCCTTTACGCCAAGCAACAAACTTTAAATAATACATTCACTTTATATAGTTATAAATAAACGATTTAACAAACACTATTCCAAATTAAACATCAAATAAGCCCCTCTTGTATTGTTAAATTATTCTAAAATAATAAATTTATTCAAATTATTATTTGATTTATAATATAAACTGATTTATATTTGCAAAATAATAAATTAAAAAATAAAAAACATTATGGAAGAAAAAGCATTAAATGAGAAGGAAAGTTTAGAACTAATATCTCAAATGATTCGCAACACCCAACAAAAACTGGAAAGAAAAAATGGGATTCCGTTTCTGATCTGGGGGTATGTTACTGTTATAGTTTCGTTAACCGTTTGGTACATGCTAAAGATAACAATGGATGCTCATTGGAATTACCTCTGGTTTCTAATACCTGTTCTTGGCTATACAGCTATGTTAATTTTCAGTCAGAAAGAAGAAAAAGGGATGAAAACATACATAGACAAGGTAATCGGCTATGTGTGGATTTGCATGGGATCTGCGGCGTTAATAGTAAGCATATCGGCCATGTTCGTCTGGATGCCCGTATATTTCATCATTTTACTGCTTATAGGGATAGGAACTACAATAACAGCGTTGGTCATTAAATTTAAACTATTGATATATTTGGGGTTTATCTGCATCATGTCATCCGAAATATGCCTGATAATAAGAGATATGAATGCCATACTCGTTTTTGCCTTCATGTTTCTAATCATGATGGTTATTCCAGGACACGTACTTTACGCTAAAAAAGGAATTCAACATGTTTAAAGAACTTGACCCCGTACTTCATTCTGAACTTCGGCTGGCCATCATGTCGATATTAATATCTGTAGCCGAAGCCGATTTCTCTTACATCAAAGAAAAAACGAAAGCGACATCAGGGAACATAAGCGTACAAATCGACAAACTATGTCAGGCTGAATATATTGAAGTAGAAAGAGGCTTTTTGGGTAAAAGGACCCGCACAGTTTGTAAAATTACTACTAAAGGAACTGATGCTTTCGCCCGCTACATCGAAGCTCTTAAAGGATACTTGAATATTTAAGATACAAACACCTTATATCGGGCTGATTAAAAAGCCGACTTTTGCATCCGCTATTTTGATCAGCCCTGCAGGTGCAATACATACCTGCAAACCCCTTTTCCCGGCACTCACGTAAATTGTATCGTATAACTCACACGACTCGTGAATAAACGTAGGGAAACGTTTTTTCATCCCTACCGGCGAACACGCGCCACGAATGTAGCCTGTAACCTGCAACAAGTCCTTCATCGGTATCATCTCGCAGCTTTTATTACCCGAGATTTTGGCAGCCAGTTTCAAATCGAGTTCCTCGGCTCCGGGAATGATGCAAACGAAATAACCGCCACGATCCCCTTTCAGCACCAGTGTTTTGAAAACCCTCTCGACAGGTTCGCCCAATTGCGCCGCCACATGTACCGCGCTTAAATCCGCCTCATCCACCTGATAAGGAATCAGTTCATACGTTATCTTGGCCCGATCCAACAAACGCGCCGCATTTGTCTTTTCTGTTTTCATTTTTCAATCTTTTTTCACTTAATACTTCACCCATTTCCACATCTCTTTCCAGGTAATTTTTTTACCATACATCAAAATACCTGTGCGGTAAATTTTACCGGAAACCCATGTAGTGCCGATAAAAGAACCGACGAGCAAAGCCACCGAAAGCAAAATTTGCCATAGCGGAACATCGAACGGCAAACGAACCATCATCACAATGGGGGACGTGAAAGGTATCATGGAACACCAGAACGCCAATGGCCCATCGGGATTTTGGGCGGCGAAAATACCCGCGTAAATGGAAAAAATAATGGGCAACATAAGCGGCAGAGAAAATTGCTGGGTATCGGTTTCGTTGTCCACCGCCGACCCGAATGCAGCGAATAGCGAAGCGTACAACAAATAGCCTCCAAGAAAATAAATTACGAACAAAACAATGGTTTGGACGAAATCAACGCCGCTCAGCAAGCCAAAAACCTGCTGTACTGCCGAAGGCTCCACATGAGGTTGCCCTACGCCGTAAGTTCCTATCTCGCTGGCCTGCTTCAACATTTGCGGATCCACGGAGCCGGCAAAAAGCAACGTCCCAACCAAAAATATTATAAATGTAAGCACAATCCACATAAAAAATTGGGTAAGGCCTACAAGCGCGATTCCGATGATTTTTCCCATCATTAGTTCAAAAGGTTTCACCGACGAAACAATGACCTCGACAATGCGGTTTGTCTTTTCCTGCACCACCCCCGACATTACCTGAGCGCCGTAAGCCACGATAAACATGTAGATAAGGAACGCCGTAATCATGCCAATGACCAGCGCAACCTCGGCCGATGCCTCCTTGTCCTTGCCGGTTCCCGACCATTTAATCGTTTTAATTTTAAGATCGGAACGCGAATCCTCCACCATCTTTTTCAAATTGGGGATATTGTAAGCGGCCAGCCGTTTTTGTTCGATAAAAGTATTGAGCTGGCCGGTGATATACTCCTGTAATTCAAGGCCAACCTGCTTTTCGGAGTAGAGCGTAACGGCATTGGCATTTTTCACCGGATCGGCATTTACATAAAGCAGCGCTGTAAATTCCTTATTGTCCTTACTCTCCGTTTTCATCGACTCCACCGTTTTATCCACAAACCGGAAAGAATAGGCATCGTTGTTTTTCAAGGCCGGTTTCAGGCTTTCGGACCGATCGACCACATAAATTATTTTCCGCTCGTTGTCCTTGATTTGCCCGAGCCAAACAATCAGCGAGATCATACCGCCAAAAAGCAGCGGAGTGAGGAATGTAAGCAGGATAAACGATTTTTTCATGACGCGGGTTTTGTATTCCCGCCCTATAATAATGGATATTTTACTCATTGTCGGTTATTTTTCTGTTCATCAAAAAAATTTAGTTTTCTGTTTCTTCAGTCGATTTGCCTACCACCGAAATAAAAATATCATCCATTCCAGGTAACAGCTCTTCAAATGAAATCACTTCAGATTGTTGAATTATTTCACTTAAAACCTGATTATTACTTTCGCCTGGCTCTTTCCGTATAATGGTTTCGAAACCTTCACCCCGGTTGGTTTGCGATTCAATGTTGAAACGTCCAGCTACGAGAGGTTGCTTTGTCATCGCCCTGAAACTACCGCGGGCATACGATTTCCTGATTTCGGCTACGCTTCCTTGCAATACAACCTTCGACTTATTGACTAATGAAATATTCTCGCATAAATCCTCAACGGTAGCCATATTGTGGGTCGAAAAAATAATGGTAGCGCCCTGATCCCTCAATTCGAGAATTTCCCGCTTCAGCAAATCGGCATTTACCGGATCAAAACCACTGAAGGGTTCATCGAAAATCAGCAATTTAGGTTGGTGCAACACCGTGGTGATGAACTGCACTTTCTGCGCCATCCCTTTCGACAATTCTTCCACTTTTTTGTTCCACCAGGGTTGTATGTCAAATTTTTCGAACCAATATTTCAGCGCTTTCTCCGCGTCGTTTTTGGTCATACCTTTGAGCCGTGCCAGGTACAAAGCCTGTTCGCCCACCTTCATTTTTTTGTAAAGGCCACGCTCCTCGGGCAGGTAGCCGATTCTCATCACATCTTCGGCCGTCAGTTTTTTCCCGTACAACCTCACCTCGCCACTATCAGGGGCTGTTATCCGGTTGATAATGCGTATCAGGGTAGTTTTTCCGGCGCCGTTGGGACCGAGTAGGCCGTACACCGAGTTTTCGGGAATTCCCATGCTCACACCCGCCAAAGCCAAATGCCCTGAATATTGTTTTACAACGTTCTCAATTTCAATTATCGATCTATTTATCATTTAACTAAACTAAAGTGAAACAATGCTTTAAACATTTTCGATGCTATTTGTTTACTGATTTTTTTTTGTTTTTTCTTTTTACAGATTCTTTCTATTTCTTTGGTTGACAAAGGGAAAGCGGGAGCCGTCATATCGTGCCCATAGCCCTGCAATTCAAGCAGTCTGGCCTGTTTGCGTCCCGCTCGTTTCGTCTTTTATATTTTCCCTTCATCAGCAAAACTATAATAAGTTCCGCGGGCGACAATGATATGATCCAGGAAACGGATACCAACGGCATCACATCCCTTTTTTATCCTTTGTGTGATATTTTCATCCTCGCGACTGGGTTTGTTTTGACCCGAAGGATGGTTATGAGCTACTGACAAGGAGACGGCCGATTTATCCAACGCCGCTTTCAGCAACAAGGGCAGGTCCACTAATGTTTGTTGCAGCCCACCCTGTGTGAGACGCCTTGTTTCAATCAGTTTGTTGGCGCCATCAAAAAGAGCCAGCCAGAATTCTTCGTGGAGCAAATCGATAAGAAACGGTTCGAAAAGCTGAAACATTTCAGAACTCGTCGTGATTTTTCGACGTTCGAGCATCTCGGAAGCTTTTCTACGCTTACCCAACTCAAGCGCCGACGCGATTGATACCGCCTTTGCTTCGCCAATGCCTTTGAAGCGGCGGCACATCTCACCCACCGGCATCCTTGCCAACTCGTTCAGGTTATCGTGGCATTCGCGCAAAATCCGCCGCGACAATTCCACCGCTGATTCATTGCGGTTGCCCGAACCAATTAAAATGGCTATAAGTTCCGCATCCGACAAGCTGGCTATCCCTTTTTTTACCATTTTTTCGCGCGGACGGTCATCTTCGGCCCATTCGCGTATCGACATTCGTCGTGATTCATTTTCATACATACAGATTAGATTTTAGAATCCAGGATAAGGTTTTATATGGCTCGGAAAAGCCTCAAACAAGCTACAATGTTACTAAAAATTATCCGAATAATAAAACCGGATGTACCCCTCTGATTATCTTATATTTTGAAATTAAAAATATTTGTATTATTTTTGCACTCCGTTTCGATGTCAGAAAACAAACAAATAATTGATATATTGATGTTTACAATCAAAGCCATCAATTAAAAAAGAAACATCGTATCCCGACACGAGCAACGATCCGCAACAAAGGAATAATTGAAGCAGTCTCAAACAGAGAAAAACATTTAAATATAAAAGAATACTTTTATGGCTACTACAGCAGATATTAAAAACGGAATGTGCCTCGACATTGATGGTCAGTACTATTTCGTAACCGAATTTTTACATGTAAAACCCGGTAAAGGCGCCGCGTTTGTACGCACAAAAATGAAAAATGTGGTTACAGGCCGCACGCTCGAAAGGACTTTCAACGCAGGTGTCCGCATCGAAGAAGTTCGCATCGAACGGCGTGAATATCAATACCTTTATCAGGATGAAATGGGCTACAACTTTATGAACAACGAAACTTACGAACAGGTTTCGGTAGCCAAAGAACAAATCAACGGTGTTGATTTCCTGAAAGAAGGGATGGTTTGCGAAGTGGTAACTCACGCCGAATCGGAAACTATTTTGTTTGTTGACCTTCCTGTAACGGTTGTTCTCCAAATCACCTACACCGAACCCGGCCTGAAAGGAGATACCGCCACCAACGCCACCAAACCGGCCACCCTCGAAACCGGAGCTACCGTCCGCGTTCCACTTTTCATCAACGAAGGCGAGCTGATCCGGGTAGATACCCGCAACGGCTCTTACATGGAACGTGTAAAAAACGCCTGACCCGCGAGAACACAACCCATCATAAATCAACAAATCCGACATATCCGATATGCCGGATTTTTTTTATATTTGCAATTGGAATTCCGGTTTTTAATAACAAACGAAAAACTAAGAAAATGAAAAAACGCATTCGCAGTTTCAGCTATGCCATTCAGGGAATCAGTGAAGCCATCGCTTCGGAACCCAACCTCCGCATCCATCTTTACATTTCTGTCCTGGTCATTGCTGCCGGTTTCCTGTTCAGGATCAGCGCCATCGAATGGATAGCTTGTTTCATTTGCATAGGAATGGTGGTTGGAGCCGAATTGATCAATTCTTCCATCGAAAAAGTGGTCGATTTGGCATCGCCACACTTGAATTCTACTGCCGGCAAAGCGAAAGACATGGCTGCCGGTGCTGTCTTGATTTGCGCCATTTGCTCGGTAGTGGTGGGGGCAATTATATTTCTGCCGAAAATTATCGATGCTGTCGTTCCTCTTTTGAAATAAAATTACTGATCATAAAAATAAAACCCGTGAAAACCAGAATCATCCCACTCTTGTTATTTATTTCTCTTGTCATTAATGCACAAACAAACGAATGGCTCCAACCGAAAGTCAACCACATCAACAGGTACCCAATGCATACCAATTTTTTCGCTTACGAATCGGAAGAAGCGGCTATAAAAGGATCTAAAGAATCATCTTCCAATTATCTGTCGATAAACGGGCTTTGGAAATTCAACTGGGTAAAGGATGCCAACCTGCGACCGACAGATTTTTTCACTAACAATTTCAACGATAAAGGCTGGGCTGAATTGATGGTACCCGGAATGTGGGAAGTGAACGGTTACGGCGACCCGCTCTATGTAAACTATGGTTATCCGTGGAGAAATCAATCGGAGATTAATCCGCCCGTTGTTCCCGAACTGAACAACCACGTAGGATCTTATCGCAGGGAAATTTCCATCCCGGCCCGCTGGAATGGGAAACAAGTCATTGCACATTTCGGGTCGGTTACGTCAAACATGTACTTATGGGTAAACGGAAAATTTGTTGGCTACAGCGAAGACAGTAAACTTGAGGCCGAGTTCGACATTACAAAATACCTGAAACCGGGTAAAAACCTGCTGGCATTTCAGGTTTTCCGTTGGTGCGATGGTTCGTACCTCGAAGATCAGGACTTTTGGCGTATGAGCGGCGTTGCGCGCGATTGTTACCTCTACTGCCAGGAGACCCGGCACGCCTCCGACATTCGTGTTACACCCGATTTGGATGATAAATATGAAAACGGTAAATTAAACGTTACGTTACATCTGTCGGGGAATCTGAATGTAAAGCTCGACCTGAGAGATGCTGACAACAAATCGGTTGCAACAAAAAACGTTTCGGGATCAGGGAAAGTCAGCACCGACATAGGCATGCCGCATCCACATAAATGGACAGCAGAAACACCCTACCTTTACACCCTGATTGCCACTGTAACAAACGGGAACAGAACCGTTGAGGTAATACCTCAAAAAGTAGGTTTCCGAAAGGTGGAAATTAAAAATTCGCAGCTGTTGATCAACGGACAACCCATTTTTATCAAAGGGGTTAACCGTCACGAGATGGATCCCGACGCCGGTTATTATGTAAGCGCCGAAAGGATGTTGCAGGATATAAAAATAATGAAAGAGTTAAATATCAATGCGGTGCGTACTTGCCATTACCCCGACAATAACTTATGGTACGACCTTTGCGATCAGTACGGAATTTACATGGTGGCCGAAGCCAACCTCGAAAGCCATGGAATGGGTTACGGCGATAAAACACTGGCTAAAAATCCGCAATACGCTCTTGCCCATTTGGAACGGAATCAACGCAATGTACAACGCAACTTCAATCATCCGGCAGTGATTATTTGGTCGTTGGGCAACGAAGCCGGATTCGGACCCAACTTCGAAGCCTGTTATAAATGGATAAAATCAGAAGACGCGAGCCGGCCTGTACAGTACGAACAAGCGCACGGAAATGATTTTACGGACATATATTGCCCCATGTATCTCGGATACGACGACTGCGAAAAATACTGCATAGACAAAGACAAGACCAAACCTTTAATACAGTGCGAATATGCCCACGCAATGGGCAATTCAGAAGGCGGAATAAAAGAATACTGGGATTTGGTTCGCAAATACCCTAAATATCAGGGAGGATTTATCTGGGATTTTGTAGATCAATCGCAACATAAAGCGAACAAAAATGGTGTTCAGTTCTACGCCTATGGTGGCGACTACAACAAATACGATGCTTCCGATAACAATTTCCTCAACAACGGATTGATCTCGCCCGACCGGATTCCCAATCCGCATGCGCTTGAGGTAAGGTATATCTATCAAAATATATGGGCTACGGCATCCGATTTGGAAAAAGGAGAAGTAAATATCTTCAATGAAAATTTCTTTATAGATTTATCAGGTTACTATCTGGAATGGACATTGCTAAGCAACGGCGAAGCCTTGCAATCTGGCGTGGTCAACGACATAAAAGCAGACCCTCAGCAAACGGTGAAAGTACATTTGAATTACGATTTATCGAAAGCCGGTAAAAATTCCGAAATATTACTCAATTTATCCTTTAAATTAAAAAATAGCGACGGACTGTTGCCAGCAAGCTCAACAGTGGCCAAAAATCAGCTGACCATTCTTCCTTACAAATTCAAAAATGCCGGATACGACACGCATCCCGATCAACAAATATCTGAACCGTTGAAGGTTGAAAACAATGACTGCAATTACCTGAAGGTGAACGGGAATAATTTCCATGTAGAATTCAACAAAACAGATGGTTGGCTGAGCAGTTTCACCGTGAATGGCCTTCAAATGATGGAAAACGAAGGGAAACTCAGCGCTAACTTCTGGCGCGCCCCTACCGACAACGACATGGGTGCCAGCTTGCAAAACAAATACATCGCCTGGAAAAATCCAACCATGAAACTTGATTCGTTGAAATGCGAAATGATGGATCATGTAGCTGTGATTACGGCCGATTACAAAATTGTTCCGGTTTCGGCCACACTCAAAATGACGTATAAAATTTCCGAAAACGGGAACATATCCGTCCATCAGAAGATGATCGCCGACAACACCGTGAAAGCGTCCGAAATGTTCCGCTTTGGCATGCAAATGCAAATGCCCGTTTCGTTTGACCGCATTGAGTATTACGGACGCGGACCTTGGGAAAACTATACCGACAGAAATAACGCTTCGGAACTTGGAATATACCGCCAGACGGTTGCCGAACAATTTTACCCCTACATCCGCCCACAGGAAACCGGAACTAAAACAGACATACGCTATTGGAAGATTTTAAATCAAAGCGGAAAAGGTCTGGAATTCACCGCTACGGAACCCTTTTCCGCATCGGCGCTGAATTACACCATCGAATCGTTGGACGATGGCAAAGAGAAAAACCAGCGCCATTCGGCCGAAGTTCCTAAAGCGAATTTCACCAATTTCTGTATCGACAAAGTGCAGATGGGTTTGGGTTGTATAACCAGCTGGGGCGCCATTCCGTTAGCCAAATACAGAATACCTTATAAAAACTACGAATTTACTTTTTTGATAAGTCCGGTAAAATAAATCAGGTTTACCAGCACTTTTGAAAGCAGGAGTCCGATTATTTTACATGTTGTAAATCTTAACAACAAGCAATTATGAAACGAGCATGTAAGCGCCATTACACCCAAGATAATGTCCCGATAGCTATCGGGAATGCGAGTTCTCCCGTCAAGTCGGGACAAGCTATACAACCTTAAAAAAATTATTATCGTATGAAAGTTACAGAATTGTTTACCTCATTTTTAGACATTTTATTTCCAAATCTTTGCCTGATTTGCAACGAAAGTCTCTCAGGCTCAGAGAATCGTGTATGCCTGTCGTGCCTGCACAATATTCCCCGAACGGGATTTCATCACATAAAAAATAATCCGGTTGAAAAACGATTCTGGGGTAAAGTGCCTGTTGAGCAGGCAACATCGTTTTTCTTTTTTCAAAAAGGATCGCCATTTCAGAAATTGCTCCACCAGCTGAAATACAACGGCAACAAAGAACTCGGCCAAATTTTGGGGAGTTGTGCTGCCATCGATTTGCGGGAATCGGATTTTTTCGGATCGGTTGATATCATTATTCCCGTTCCGCTCCATCCCAAAAAGTTGGCTAAAAGGGGTTACAACCAGAGCGAATGGATTGCGAAAGGATTGTCAGAAGTTCTTGGCATAAATGTTGACACGAAGCATTTGGTACGATTGCAGGAAAAAACCACCCAAACCAAAAAATCGGTTTACGAACGGTACACCAACACAAAAGGTATTTTTGGAGTAAATAATGCAAACGAACTGGAAGGGAAGCACATCCTGCTCGTCGATGATGTTCTTACCACCGGCTCGACACTTGAAGCGTGCATACAAGCTGTTTTATCGACACCCGGCACAAAAGTAAGCGTTTTTACGCTGGCGGTGGCCTGAAAATATTTACAACAGGTCAGGGCGTTTTTTCAGCAAATCGTTCACCCTTTCCAAATCTTCGGGCGTATCGATGCCAATGGTTTCGAGGCCGGAAAAGCCAACTTTGATACGGTAGCCGTTCTCGAGCCACCGAAGTTGCTCAAGCGATTCGGCCGTTTCGAGCAGGGAAGGTTCGAGCGAGGTAAGCTCTTTCAGCACCTCGGCCCGATAAGCGTAAATACCTATGTGTTTGTAGAATGTATGTTTTTCAATCCATTCGTCAACCTGCAAGCCCCTTATGTACGGGATCACCGAACGACTAAAGTACATGGCCTCGTTCCGGGCATTGAGCACCACTTTCGGGTGGTTTGGGTTGGAAAGGAAAGCGATGCCATCTTTTGCCGTTACTGGCTTCACCAAGGTCGCAATCTGCGTATCATCACTATCAAAACATTTCACCAACTCCTTTATCTGTTCCGGCCGAATAAAAGGCTCGTCGCCCTGAATATTGATCACCACATCAAACCATTCATCAAGATGAGTAAAAGCTTCGTAACAACGGTCGGTTCCACTGCGATGCGTTTTTGCCGTCATAATGGCTTTGCCGCCAAAACCGGTTACCGCATCGAAAATTCGCGCATCATCCGTAGCTACATAAACGTCTTCAAGCACTTTCTTCACCTGTTCGTAAACACGCTGTATCATTATTTTGCCTCCGATATCGGCCAGCGGCTTTCCGGGAAAACGGGTCGAATCGTAACGAGCCGGGATGACACCTGCAAACCGGAGTGGAGCAGCTTGATTTGTTTTCATCTTCTAAAAATTTTGCTTCTTAATTCAGCGAAAAACCGTGAAAATATAAAAGAAACACGAACAGAGTGAACGATCGCACTCAAAAAAATATCAGCAACCTGTTTGCTTCCAGTATATTTCAATAAAAGTTTTGTTTTGTCGAGCGCTTGTATTTTTTTATCTTTACAAAAACAGGACAATGTTTCTGATTCAGGTACAGCCAGGTGCCTGTACGAATCAACAAGGTGCCGATAAGCGGCAGGAACGCGATATTAAAGCCCTGTACCTGCAACGGGAACAAGACAAAAACAGTCAATAACGACAATCCGAAAAGCAACATGTAATAGCTGAACTGATCCCTGATGGGTTTTATCCACACAACAACCGCGGCAATCAAATTTAACGGGCTCAACCAAAGGAGGTTCAAATTTTCGCGAACCATCGGGTGTAAAGAGAAAAACATCAGGTAAAAAACGATGCACCCGGCCGCACCCGAGACAAAGAACAACAACGAATCAAACCATCTGAAATGTCTTCTTTTGCGAATACCGGCCAACGTAAGAACCAGCGACAACACGAACAATGATAAAGCAACCGTGATGGGTTTAATTTGTAAATTGTGCTCTGGCTTTCCAACCGAAACACTTTCAACAAGAATACGATCATTTTTGACCAGTTTTTTTTGTAAGCCGTTATCTTCCATTACAACAGCATCCTGCATTTGCTCCATCAATTCCACAGGCAGAAACATACTGGCATTTCTCGAAGCCTGCTTATCCGATTCGGCACCAAAGACAATGTCAATTCCAAACTTCATCCATGTATCGTAACCGATATATTCCCCCACCCACTCGCGGAACGTTTTATATAGCGGCGCTGTTTTATAAATTACTTTACCATCCAACGACTCTAAAACTTTATCGCGCGGCCGGGTAGCACAGTTGTCGTAAATAAAATTATATCGATACACCCTGTTTTCCGGTTGGTTGTTTTCGAACAACAAGCGAACCAACTCTTTCTTTTCGGCCACACTCAAATTAAGCACCTGCTCCCAAACAGTTGAATTCCTCTCTCTGTACTCGGGCAAAAACGTATTAAAATCATAAACGGCCAGCACATAATCGGTCTCACCTTTTATGAATTTAAATACAAAATTATCCGTATTAAAATTAAAGACTCCAAAATTGAACACCAGGTCGACACCTTTGGAAGGATCGCAAACTCGCATGGCGGAATGTCCGTACCGGGCATATATCTCTTCACCGGGAGAACAGGTAATCAGGCTGATTCTGACAGAGTCGCTAAGTAAATGATTCTGAGCTACAGATTTGGTTATCAACAAGCAAAGAAAAACAAATATTAAAATTCTTTTCACTGATTAAAAATTTCTATTAACCACTAAATATTAATTAATTAATTGAAGACAAATATATAAAAAAAAACAATAGGATGGATAAATAATATCTTACAACCTGTATATATAAAATCTATTAACCATTCAGATATAAATCTATTAAAAAATCTTATTTTCGCCCTAAATCGAGGTTTGATGTGGTTAAATATACGTATTATCTCAAAAAATTATTAAATTTGTGCTGTAAAACACTGTTATGTAACATATTTTTCAACTAAATGGGGGTATATGGCGAAAAAACATTTGAGTGAGTTAAAGCCAATTGAGGAACTAATGACGGTATGGGACGTTTTGACTCCCGACGAAAGGCAATTTGTAAAGAACAATTATTCGGTTCATTTTTTCAAAAAAAACGAACTGATACATTGCGAGGGTGAAACGCCCACGCACATGATGATACTTGCCGAGGGGAAAGTAAAAGTATTCAAAGAAGGTGTCGGCAGCAGAACCCAGATTATCCGCATGCTGAAGCCCGGCGAAAATTTCGGTTACAGAGCCATCATTGCCAACCAGACTTACAACACCAATGTAGCCGCTTTTGAGGCTTCAACGGTATATATGATTAAAGCTGAAATTTTTCTTTCGATCCTCAGGCACAACAACGCCTTTTGCTACCGTTTCCTCGAAGAAGTAGCCTCAGACCTTGCCGACTCCGATGCGCGCACGGTGAACCTTACCCAGAAACACATCAGGGGACGGCTTGCCGAAGCGCTTTTGTTGCTGAGAAAAAATTATGGGTTGGAAGAAGATGGAGCTACCATCAACATCTATCTTTCGCGAGATGATTTGGCAAGTTTGTCCAACATGACTTCATCCAATGCCATCCGTACATTGGCTAACTTTGCCAACGAAAAAATAATCGCGATGGATGGACGTAAACTAAAAATCATCGACTACGACAAATTAATAAAAATCAGCAAACTGGGATAAACCCCACTTGTAAAATTTTCCAATCTGTATGACAGACCGCAACATTGAATCAACTTTCCAATCAACATTGAAATATTTATTGTCGGGACACCTGAAAAACGCATTCGACAACACCCGGCTCTTTGTCCAGGAACTACAGGACGGTAAATATTCCGATACGTTGGACGAATATCAGCAGAATTACAGGTATTTGCTCAAATACTACACCCAAGGTGTGAACGACCCTGAACGCAAAACAATTTACAACAAACTGATTGCCAGAATATTCATCCTCAACCAGATATTATGCGAAGAACTCTTAATGAGAATATCCACCCGATTTGAATTCACCCAAAAAAGATTTTTACCCGTAACGAGGAAATTCAAAACCGCAGGTGAACTCGCCGACTCGATTTCCTACTATCATCAACAACAAAACCTCGATGAAACCGATGAAAATTCACAGGCGAATATCAGGTTGCGTGAAAATTACGAAAGAAACCTCCACGAGCTATTTTTTCTTTTTTGGTTAGTAACCGCTTATTCCACCGATGAAAAAACAACCTTCGACACCGTTTTACAACCATCATACTCCGGATTACCGGAAAAAACACTGATCATAACGGCTCTTACGTTAAACCTTTGGCGGATGTTCGATGAAAACAAACTGATGCTCCTGCTCGATGCCTGCATGAACGACGACGAAAATGTGGCTCAACGGGCTTTGGTGGGATTGTGTTTTGTGTTGGCTAAATACAATGACTTTTTACCCTATTTTCCTCTGGTTCGAAACAGATTGGTACTCCTCACCGACGATATAAAAAAGCTGACACAACTGCAAAATATCATCATCCAGATCATATCGACCACCGAAACTGATAAGATTTCCAAAAAGCTACAGGAAGAGATCATTCCTGAAGTAATGAAAATCAGTCCCTTATTGAAGGACAAGATGGACAAAGAGCGCTTCCTCAACCAGGACGATTGGGAAGGGCAAAATCCTGAATGGCAGGACATCCTTGAACAAAGTGGCATTGCCGACAAACTTCAGGAAATTACAGACCTCCAGTTGGAAGGAGCCGACGTGTACATGAGCACTTTTGCCATGCTGAAAAACTTTCCGTTCTTTTCGGACATTTGCAACTGGTTTCTTCCTTTCGATGCCCGGTATTCATCCGTTAAGCCGCTTTTCGACAACAACGAAAAGAATATTCTATCGGCATTCCTGAACAGCAACGTCATGTGCAACTCCGACAAATACTCGTTTTGTTTCAGTATTTTACAGATGCCCGAAAGTCAAAGAGATGTTATAAAACGCCAATTTAGCGCGGAGACAGAACAATTCAGTGAAATGTCTGAAGAACAAGCGAAGATTACGCCCGAGATTTTTGCAAAAAACATATCCAAGCAATACATCCAGGACTTGTTCCGTTTTTTCAGGCTGCATCCCACGCGCAGCGATTTTACCGATATGTTTACAACCGCGCTTATTATGCACCGCACCTATTTGTTTGGGATCATGTGCGATGCCGATACCTCGCTGAAAGAAAATATCGCACATGTATATTTCACTAAGAAGCTCTATTTTCAAGCTATAGGAATGTTCGAAGACTTGGTTAAAAGTTCGGTTCCAACCGCGTCGACTTATCAGAAAATAGGCTATAGTTACCAGCAGACCAAGCAGATAGCCAGGGCTCTTGATGCGTACATCAAAGCTGACATCATTCAACCAGACGATGTATGGACAGTGAAAAAAATAGCTTTATGTTACCGGCTCACGGAGAATTACAATAAAGCATTGGAATATTATAAACACGCTGATTTTCTGGAACCGGACAAAACAGGGACACAATTGCAAATCGGACATTGTTACTCCGAAACAGGAAAATTTAAAGAAGCCTTACATATTTTCTACAAGTTAGACACTGAAAACGAAGATGATCCGAAAATTATGCGAGCCATAATGTGGACACTTTTTCTATCGGGCGATGCGAGTCTCGCGGAAAACTACGCGGAAAAAATAAGCAGGATTTCGACCGAATATGCCGATATTTTGGTACGGGGACACATTAAATGGTGCCTTGGAAAAATGAACGAGGCCATTGACGATTACATTCTTTGTCTTCAACAATTGGACAACGACTGGAGCCGGTTTTCAGCGGCAGTTGATAAGGATAAAGCTTATTTAATCAACAACGGAATTGACCGGGACGAAATAGGCATGTTGCTCGATGAGCTGCTATTCAGGGCATCTGAACTACAAAGTGGAAATACGATCTAAAATTCCCTGTAGAATTTCTTCATCGTTACCACTGGCACAAAAATGAGCTTGAAGATAGTACGGTTCACGACTGGCAAGCCCCGTAGCAATAAATTGATGCAGTTCATCTTCAGTTTTGCCCTCAAGCAAAGGGCGTTTGCCGGGTCTTGAGTGTAGAAGCCGTTCCGTTAACTGATCTATTGAAAGATTCAGATAAATGCACCAGCCGGTTTGCTTCATAAAGGACATGTTATCGAAAAAACAAGGAACACCACCACCTGTAGAAATAACAGCATTACCAATCGTCGATGTATCATGTAAGCAGTTTTGCTCAAGTTTTCTGAACCCAGCCTCGCCTGCCTCTGAAAAAATCCGGGAAATGGTTTTACCCTGAGTTTCTTCGATGGATGCATCCATATCGAAAAACCGATAGTTCAATTTTTCAGCCAATTTTTTCCCTATGGTAGTTTTACCGCTACCCATGTATCCAATTAAAAAAATCCTGTCAGGCAAACTCATTTCTAAAATATTTCTAAATGTTTTACAGGTGCAAAGTTAGCGATAAAAATCATATTTTCAGGAGCAACAACAAATTTACAAACGACAATAGTTAAAAACATTATAAAAAAATAAAAGGCACTGCTATCAAAATGTCAGTATTTTGATATATCTTTGCCGTTTATTTTACAAAATTAAGCATGGAGAGAGGAAAATCTGTATTATTGTTATTTACCGGAGGTACTATCAGTATGTCCGAAGATCCGCAAACAGGAGCTTTACGTCCGATAAACTTTGAAAAACTTCAGGAATACCTGCCCGAATTAAAACAAACCGGGATTCATATAAAAAGCATACCCTTGTTCCCGTTGATTGATTCTTCGGATGTTTTTCCACCTGTGTGGGAAAGGATGGCGAACAATATTCAGGAGCAATACGAAGATTTCGATGGATTTGTCATCCTTCATGGAACTGATACCATGGCTTATACCGCATCGGCTCTTAGCTTCATGCTCGAAAACCTTTCAAAACCTGTTATTTTCACCGGTTCGCAACTTCCCATTGGCATGATGCGATCCGATGCGAAGGAAAACCTGTTGACGGCTATCGAAATCGCGTCGGCAAAAGAAAACGGGCAAGCTATAGTTCCCGAGGTTTGTATTTTTTTCGAGGACACTCTTTTCCGGGCTAACCGCACAACAAAAAAGAATGCCGAACATTTCAGCGCTTTCAATTCGTACAATTATCCTCCGCTTGCCAAAGCAGGGGTTCACATTAAATACTACCGTTCGTACATACACTACCCCAAAACGGACAACGGGTTGCGCATACGCACTCAAATGGATCAGAACATAGCTATTTTAAAACTATTTCCGGGTATTAACGAACAAACGGTTAAGGCCATCCTGAATATTGAAGGGCTGAAAGCCGTAGTACTCGAAAGCTTTGGTGCCGGGAACGCGCCCCGGAAAGAATGGCTCTACAATGCGTTGAAAGATGCTTCGGAGAGGGGAATTATCATTGTGAACAAAAGCCAGTGCCACACCGGAACCGTGGAAATGGGGCGTTACGAAACCAGCCTGAACCTGCTGAACGCGGGCGTACTGAGCGGCTACGACTGCACAACCGAAGCACTGGTAACCAAACTTATGTTTTTGTTGGGGGAATACGACACACCCGACCAAATCAAACATAAACTATCAATAAGTATTGCAGGGGAAATGACCGTGATATAACAATGGGATTGTCAGCTATTTTCGAGTTGAGTACGGGATTTCCGCGGCAGACCGGATACAACAAGGCTATACGATTCGTCGATCATCTCAAAAAGTACCGAACGAGGAAGATCATTGCCCAGATACACGGTGTTCCAGTGTTTTTTGTTCAAATGATAGCCTGGCTTTACCGATTCGTATTGCTCCCGCAACGATACAGCCTTAGCAGGATCGCATTTCAAAGCAATGCTGAGTTCATCAGCATCGAGAGGGATCAGTGCAAACATTTTACCCTGTACTTTCATCACAATGGTAACTTCGTCGAACGGAAAATCTTCGACAGCTCCCTTCAGATGCAGGCAATAGTCACGAAGTTCTTCTATGTTCATGCTTTAACGATCAATATATAATGTAAAATTTGGCAAAAACAGGACAATAACAAAACTTTATCCTAAAACAATGTATGTCCCCTCATCCTTATTAATCTGATCAGCGCGTGTTATCACAACTTGCTTAACACCAGCTTTCAGCGCATCGAACGCGTTATCTATTTTGGGAATCATACCGCCCTGAACTATCTTTTCGGCTATCAATCTTTCGTAGATATTCGGGTCAACCGGTGAAATAACACTTTCATCGTCGTTTTCATCAGACAAAACACCTTTTTTTTCAAAACAAAACATTAACGTTACATCGAAAAACTGCGACAGCGCCTTTGCAGCCTCACCAGCAATCGTATCAGCATTGGTATTGAGCATATTTCCTTTGCCATCGTGCGTGAGAGGAGCCAGCACCGGCACAACTTCCTTTGCAATCAAATCGGCCAGAATATCCGCATTTACGTTTTTAACATCGCCTACAAAACCATAATCCACCTCTTTTACAGGACGTTTTTCAGAAAGCATATAGTTCAGATCGGCTCCGGTAAGACCCAACGCATTAACGCCCAACGATTGCAGTCCGGCTACAATTTGTTTGTTCACCAATCCGCCATATACCATGGTTACCACTTTCAATGTTTCAGCGTCGGTAATGCGCCGGCCATTTACCATCCGGCTTTTTATGCCTAATTGAGCAGCCATGGACGTAGCCGAACGTCCTCCTCCATGAACCAGCACTTTACAACCTTCAATTTTTGAAAAATCGGATAAAAGCTGCCGTAACGTATCGGGGTCTTCCACAATTTTTCCACCTACTTTGACAAGGGTAAGTTTTTCCATTATTTTATCGTAAAGGTTTCAAGGAAGCGAAGATTGTTAATCAGCACCATCATTGAAAAATGGTTTTTTATATTGAAAATTAAAATTTTATTAATGCGTGAATGTCTTTAGCTCCCTGCAATTTCAGGCGTCCGTTCAAATCTTCCAATTCAATCATAAAACTGACAAAAACAGATTTCGCATCAAAATTCGACAACAACTTGAGGGCGGCTCCCGCGCTTCCGCCTGTGGCTAACAAATCATCGTGCAAAAGGATGACATCATTCCGATCAATGGCATCTTTATGTATTTCGAGGGTATCGGTGCCGTATTCCAGATCGTATTCCACGCGATATGTTTCGGAAGGTAATTTTCCGGGCTTACGAAGCAACACAAATCCGGCGTTCAGCTTGTAAGCCAGGATACTTCCGAGCACAAAACCGCGGCTTTCCACACCCACTACCTTGGTAATGCCTTTATCCTTGTAATATTCATACAATTCATCGGCAATGTAGTGAAGTACTCCGGCATCTTTGATGGCCGTGGTTATATCTTTGAAAAGAATGCCCGGTTTCGGAAAATCGGGAACGTTGCGTATCGACGCGATAACTTGTTCTATCTCCATGATGTAAATTCAAAAATCCCGGTTGACGGGAAAATATATCTGATTTTTATCTGTTAAACACTTATTCCGCCAACAATCTTTTAATGACCACTTGCGCCGAAATTTCACGGTTAGCCGCTTCGGGAATAACGATGGATCGGGAGCTCTCGATAACATCGTCGGTAACAATCATATTGCGGCGCACCGGCAAACAATGCATAAAATAAGCGTTGTTTGTAACAGCCATCTGACGGTCGCCGACGGTCCACGAGCGGTCGGTGCTCAATATTTTTCCATAATTCGGATCCTGATAAGCCGCCCAATTTTTGGCATAAATAAAATCGGCGTTCTCAAAAGCTTTCAACTGGTTGTATTCCACACGCGCGCCACGCACAAACTCAGGCGCCAGCTCATATCCTTCGGGATGCGTGATGACGAAATCGACATCAGCCTCATTCATAAAATCGGCGAATGAATTAGGGACAGCCTGCGGCAGCGCACGCGGATGCGGCGCCCAGGTGAGCACCACTTTCGGGCGGGGCGTTTTTTTGTATTCCTCAATGGTAATCAGGTCGGCAAAGGCCTGTAAAGGATGCCCAGTGGCTGCTTCCATGCTGAAAACAGGTTTACCCGAATATTGTATGAACTGATTGATAATGGTTTCCTGATAATCAAAAGCTTTATCCTCAAACTGAGCAAAAGCGCGCACCCCGATCACATCAGCGTAACATCCCATTACCGGAATAGCCTCCAGGATGTGCTCGGGTTTATCTCCGTCCATAACAACGCCACGTTCGGTTTCGAGTTTCCACGCACCCTGATTGATATCAAGCACCATAGTATTCATTCCCAGATTCATACCGGCCTTCTGGGTGCTTAGCCGGGTACGCAAACTTGAGTTGAAGAATACCATCAACAGCGTTTTATTCTCGCCAATACGCTTGTAAGCATAGCGGTTCTTCTTAATTTCCAACGCTTCCTTCACCGCCTCCTGCAAATTGCCAAGGTCTTTTACATTTGTATAAGTCTTCATATCAGCACATAACCCTCAACAGGGAATTTAATTAGTTCATTATCTTGTTGTAAAACAGATATATCCGAGCAACTGAAATTCGGGTTGGTTTGTATCACTAATTTACTTCGGTTCCATTACAACGAGAGGCACCAGCATCTCTTCGAGCGAAACGCCTCCGTGTTGGAAAGTATCTTTGTAGTAACTCACATAGTAATTATAATTGTTAGGGTAGGCAAAAAAATCATCGTTGCCACAAAAAATGTAAGTGGAACTTACATTGGGACTTGGCAGGCCAATTTTAGAAGGGTTCGTTACCTCAAACACCTCTTTCTTGTTATATGTCAAACTTTTACCTACTTTGTAGCGCAGGTTTACATTCGTGTTTTTATCACCGATAACTTTAATCGGGTTATCCACCCGAATAGTGCCATGGTCGGTAGTCAGAACTACCTTATAACCCCTGCGGGCAATTGCCTTGAGTAAATCATAAGTAGCCGAATGGCGGAACCACGAGAGGGTAAGCGAACGATAAGCCTGCTCATCGTTGGCCAACTCTCGCATCATTTTGGATTCGGTGCGGGCGTGCGAAAGCATATCGATAAAATTCAGCACAATGACATTCAGCTGGTTCACATCGAGCCGTGGTAACTGATCAATCAGCTTTTCGCAAAACGAAGATTCATTGACTTTGTGGTACGAAAAAGAATAGTTCTTACGGAAACGCTGTATTTGTGTCTGTAACAATTCTTTTTCATTCATATTCTTTCCTTCCTCATCTTCTTCCTCCACCCATAAGCCGGGAAACATTTGCTGAATTTGCAAGGGCATTAATCCCGAAAAAATGGCATTGCGGGCATACTGGGTCGCCGTGGGCAAAATGCTGCAATAGAGATCTTCCTCTTCAAAAGTGTAAAATTCGCTCAACAATTCGCGGATTACTTTCCACTGGTCGAAACGGAAATTATCCACCACAATAAAAAAAACCTTTTCGCCATTATCGAGCAATGGAAATATCTTGTTTTTGAAAATTTCAGGGCTCATCATCGGCCGATCGGCCTGATTTTCGAACCAGCTTGTATAATTTTTTTTGATGAATTTATTAAACGTATTGTTCGCTTCCGATTTTTGCATGCGAAGAAGGTCATCCATTCCATTATCGGTTTCGGAAAGTTCAAGCTCCCAGTAAACCAATCGCTTGTACACCTCCACCCAATCGCGGTAGGTCAGCGAATCGTTGATTTGCATTCCTATTTGCCCGAATTCGGATTGATATGCCGATGTAGCATGTTCGTTAACAATCTCTTTTTTATGGATATTCTTTTTTAAGGTCAGCAAAATCTGGCTTGGGTTTACAGGTTTGGTAAGGTAATCGGCAATTTTATTGCCAATGGCCATGTCCATTATATTTTCCTCTTCGCTTTTGGTAATCATTACCAACGGCACATTGGCATCGATATCCTTGATCAGCGCCAACGTTTCGAGACCGCTGAGACCCGGCATGTTTTCGTCCAGAAAAATGATGTCAAAATCCTCGTTTCGGCAAAGGTCAACGGCATCTTTTCCATTAGTAGCCGTAACTACCTCATACCCCTTTTCTTCGAGGAAAAGCACATACACCCGAAGAATATCAATCTCATCGTCCACCCAAAGTATCCGGTCTTTCTTCATTCCGAAAAAGTTATTTTGTTGTTTTTATTTCAAATAATATTCACGCATGAAATCGAAATAGGTATTGAGCGCGTTGTTTTGAATCATGACGTTCAGGTTCTTCTGGGAACCAATAAGGTTGCGGTAGCTTGTATTTTTAAGTCCGCCGAACAGGGAATTTTCCTTTACAATCCTCAAAAGATACGATTTTGCAATGTTGGCATCGTTGAAACTGCCGACAATGATCACTTTTTGTTTGTCATAACTTTCGAGCGAAACGGTCAGGTTCAACATCGAATAGTTTTTAGCGTTAAAGGCATCGAAATCCGACTTCACTTTGTTGAAATCCACATCTCCCGACAACACGTACAAAGCAATAAAATGTGGTTCGTTCGCCCGGTAGCCGAACAGTCCCTTGTAAAGAGGAACAGGCGGTTCCTCCACCTTAGGCTTCGCTTCCACCGCCGCCGGTTTCGAAGTTTCCGTTGCCGGTTTTTGAGCGGATGCTGTTTCTGATTTTTTATCGGTTACCTCGGGTTTCGACTTTGGCTGCTGAATGGCAACTTCCGGTTGGTTATCCGGTATAGTTTCCTTTTTCTGTTCGGCAGCTGGTTTTTGAGCACCCGGTTTTTGCTCCGTTTTAGTTACCAGCGAGGCCTGATCATTTGTCCCTTTCGCCGGATTTGTAGTCTTTTCAGTCTTTGCCGGTTTTTGTTCCTTCGTAAGCGTGGTTGCCACAACGCCGGTTTTTGAAGAACCCATATCTTTCGTTGGGCTTTTATCTACCGATGGTTTGTTGTCAACCTTAGCCACTGTCTGGTCATTCAGCTTTTGGTTGCCGATAAAGGTCAGGTACGAACTAAGAGACTCCGATGAATTGATCATTGGCAAATCGGTTTCCGACACAATCACCCTTTTCACCTGCATATCGGCCAACAGGGATTTCATCGTTTCATCGCTGTTCAGTGTATTATTATACCAGACAGCCTCATCGTACGAATCGAGTCCACCCACGGTTATCGCCTTATTTATCGAATCGAAACGGACAAGATTGAGGTCGAAGTCTTTGATCATGAACCGCGTAAAATTAAAACCCGCCAACTGGTACATCAATTTATTCACGCTCTTATCATCAGTGCTGCACAAGAAAAGGACTCTTTGCTTATCCGTTTTGTCGGCGGTAAATTTTTGAGTGGCTGCCTTCACCATTTCCTTTTGGGCAGTAGCAGTTTCGTCATTTCGTTTGCTAAGTAACGAACCAAAAGTAGAACCATTCTGAGCTTGTTTTCCTTGCTTGGTAAGGGCAAGCATATCCTTCGACATGGAACTGACATCACTTTCGGGATAATTGGTAACCAAATCGCCAAGCGCTTTCTCAAAACCGGCCTGATCCTGTGTTTTCCCAATACTCAAAGCATTCAGAAACATAAATTTAGGCATCAACGACGACAATGGATAATGCTGCTTAGTATAGGCTGTATTTTTAAATACCGTATTAAAATCGTTCTTCAGGTAAGCCTGATACGTTTCGGCATACAACGAGTCTTGTTCCGACTTCATGTTTCTCAGCTTATCGAAATAATCGGGTTGCGACAGGATTTTAGCATACTTCGTATCGGGATAATCAGCCACAAGTTTCTCCCGGTTGGTCTCTTTTGTCTGGTTGTCGCCGGTTTTTTCGCCAATTTGGTACAAACTGTAATAAACATCGGCCAAACGTTTATCACCGCCAAAGCGTTTGATAAATTCGTTGAAAGTTTGCTCGGCCAATCCGTATTCTTCCAGTTTATCCTTGTAAATGAAGCCCATTTTGTACAAGGCATCAGCAATATCGGTATTCGATTTATCGAGTTGCGATTTGGTAAACGGAAGTTGTTTCAGGTAATAACCTGGCTTTTTGTTATCGGTTTCATTATTGGCAACGCCTGCGGCCTCCCCTTTTCCAACGGCCGAATCCGGATTTTGCTGAACAGAATTTTCCTTTACATCCTCCGTGAATACCGGACTGGTTTTGTTAGCCACCCTCCAGTTATCTTCCAGATTGCGCCGGCCCCAACTTTTCAAAAAGTCAGCCTGCCCCGATTTAATGATGGATGGATTATAAAAATACCAGTTCCCGGCATTGTTATTCATGTTGTTATTGCCAAGCGTCGGTTTGCTTTCAAAATCATCAACGCCACCTTGCATTTGTTGCTGCGTGTTGTTATTCAAAATGTTAAGCTGATCTATTTCGGCTTGTTTTTCCTTTGCCTTTTCATCAGCTACCACTTTGGCTATCAGTTTATCAATAACATCCAAACGCTCTTTTTCGGGCAATGCGGCCAATTTCTGAAGGCTATCCTGTAAAACTACCGTGTTGTATTCTTTTGCCAAATCGCCAAGCACTTCGGCTCTTTGGCTTACCCTGAGGTAATCGGTGTTTTCCTTGGTGATGATTTTGGCTGCCCCGCTGTAGTTTGGCTCGGCATCAATGTACTTTTTCATACCGTAGTACAAATCGCCCAATTTGATATACGTAATGGCTTTATCTATTCTGTTGCGGGTACTTTTCTGAATGGAAAGATGGTAGTTCTCAATGGCTTTTGCGGTATCACCACGTTGCAAGTAGGTATTTCCGAGCGCATAATAAATTTGATCAAGATACTCTTTGTTTTTCGGATTTTTTGCCATCCGGAGCAGATCTTTTCTCAAACTGGCAATATTCCCCTGGTCGAGTTGAGCCCGGGCTATTCTCGCATTGAAATCCATTTCGTATGACGGACTTGATTTAATCACATGCGTAAAATATTCATATGCTGCCTTATTATCGCCCTGATTCTGGCTTAACTGCGCGAGAATATAAGCAAACCGCTGGCGCAGTTTTTTATCTGGTTCGTTAGCATAAGCCACTTTCAGATAAGGAATAGCCTCGGCATAGCTGCGTTTTTTGAGCAAAACATCAGCGTTTACCGATGCGAAAAGACCACTGTTCTTTCTTTCCAGATCATCCTGGTTGACCTTCGATAGCATTTGTTCCGCTTCATACATCCACCCCAGTTCTCCGTAAGCCCTTGCCATCCAAAGCGTACACTGCGCCACCATATCCTTATCGTAAGCATAATGATGGGTGATGTAGGTAAATGTACCTATCGAACTGAGAAACTCCCCCTTGTGAAACTCCGACTGAGCAAGCAACAGCCACACGCTCCTCAAGGCGGGATTGAATTCCTCCTGATTGTAAAATTTCATGTAGTCGGGGTCGCTCGCCTTCTTGTAGTTTTTATCCGGTTTTTTCTTGATGGAATGTAGTTTGATGGCCTTCCGGCATTTTTCGATGGTTCGATCCATGTTCGAGGTAGCTGCCTGGGTATTTTTATGTACACTCACCGGATACATAGGCAGTATTTCGGAATAGTTGTCCTGGTTCGCTTTCTGAATAGACTTAAGCCCATCCTTGTAACTTTCCACTCCGTTGAAACGGATGTTGTAACGGGTAGTAAAAGCATGATAAAAGCGTGTGGCTCCGGTGTTTTTTTTTGTCGAACAGCCCGCAGCCACCAAGACCAATACTGTTATCAATCCGCAAACAGTCTTTATTCGGTTTAGTTTTGCCAAAATAGAGTGTATTTGAAAATGATTATACTTTCTTAAATTTTTTAGTGGATCTATGATTATACTTTGTATTAAACTGTATATTTCGAATTCTATTGTTTTTCCGCATACAAAATTAATCATTTTTTGCGGCTGTAAAGCAAGCTGAATTTGAAAATTCACTTCTTTAAGTTTTTTATTATTAAATCTTTTGATGCAGCCTCACTTTCGGGATACAACCAACAACCGCTTAGCCAGCCATACCAACAAGGCGGTAATCGCAAGACTAATCAAGCCCAGCCACCAGGTATCGCCCGTACCGGCTTTGTCCACATCGGGTAATTTTAAACCATTGGAAACCAAATAATAAAAAAACACAACAACAGCATTGTTGATAAAATGAGCAATGACAGGAACCCATAGAGAATTGCTCCATAAATAAAGATAACCCAATAAAGCGCCCAGCAGCAGGCGTGGGAAAAAACCATAAAACTGAAAATGAAGGATGCTGAAAAGTGCTGCGGTAACCCAAATTGCAGTGTGGAAACCGGTTTTCGTGCGCAACAAGCCGATAAACGCCCCCCTGAAAAACAACTCCTCGCTGATGGCCGGCACAACAGCCACGACAAGCAAATTCAACAAAAACATTGAAAAAGAACGGATGCCCAATAATTGCTGTTGTAAGCGATCGATGTCCTGCTCCGTTTTCTCCATTTGCCGCGCAATACCCGACATGTACTCAGGCAATCGAATGTGATGATTCAAATCAGATAACAAATTAATGAATGGAATAAGCACTACCATCAAAACAATCACCACTGTAATCCCTTTGGCATTTCCCATGCGGTTGATCCCAAGAAAAACGCGCGGACTTTCGCCCCACGTTAAGGAAACGAAAAGAGCCGGCATAGCAAACAATCCTATGGTTTGTATAAGCTGAACTGCACGCAGATCATTATTTGTCAGACCAATAACCAATACAAGTACTGACGAAAGAACCGTAAAAAAGAATATCAGCAAAATAAAAATAAAAATTTTTGTAGCGAAATTCAGATTCCTCTTTTTAAAAAAAATATCAGGCATTTGTGTACAATGATTTAATAACACAAAAAAATCTGTCGGCTAAAATACATAAAAAACAGGCAACAAAAAAACTCCTGCCATCATATCACCGACAACAGGAGTCATTTTAAGACCGAATACGTTTAATTATCAATTTCTGGGTCTGGCCTCTTTAACTACCATTGTTCTCCCATCAAATTCAGCGCCGTTTAATTCTTCGATAGTTTTTTGTGCAACAGCATCGTCGGCAATTTCTACAAAAGCAAAACCTTTTGATTTTCCGGTTTCGCGATCCTTGATAATTTTGCAAGAATCAACTTTTCCGTACTCTTCTAAAATCCCAATCAAATCGTTTTCACGAATTCTGTAACTTAAGTTACCAAAGTAAATGTTCATAAAAATAAAAAATTAATTAAAAAAAATTTGGGGTAAAGAATAGTATAGACAAACGAGGTTAAAACAAATTCTGTCCAATAGAAAAAAGAAGAGTTGGAAATAACCGTTCGAAAAGAGTACACTTTCTTAATGAATGCAAAGAAAATCAATTATTTTTAATTTTACAACTATTTTAAAAAAAAATTCTTTTTTAATTATTACAACCCTCAAAATCCTCATTTCAAACAAACAAAAAAAGGGTTTTAACAGATCAAACACTACTTTTATTTTAATAAAAAAACTAAAACCAGTTCAACTTCTCACTTGACCATTTCCTTTAATTATCCACTTGTACGAACAAAGTTCTTCGAGCCCCATCGGGCCACGGGCATGAAGTTTTTGTGTGCTGATCCCTATCTCGGCTCCCAAACCGAACTGAGCACCATCGGTAAACGCGGTGGAAACGTTGGTATAAACACAAGCGGCATCCACATCTTTATCGAAGAGTGCTATACACTCATCATTCTCGCTTACAATGGTTTCGCTATGTTTCGAACTATAGCGGGATATATGGTCGAGCGCCTCCTGAATGGATCCGACTGTTTTTACCGCCATCTTGTAATCAAGGAACTCGGTTCCATAATGTTCATCGTCCGAAGGTAACAACAATTCATCAGGATAATTATTTTTCAGTGCCGAATAGGCTTGTTGATCCGCATAAATAATTACTTTTTTTTCGGCCAGCCGGGAACAAATGGCAGGCAAATCAGGCAACCTGTTCTGATGCATAATCAAACAGTCGAGGGCATTACAAACGCTTACCCGGCGCGTTTTAGCATTGAAAACAATAGCTGTTCCCTTCTCCACAACGCCAGTTTCATCAAAATAGGCATGGCAAATGCCTGCTCCGGTTTCAATCACCGGAATCCGCGAATGATCGCGGACAAACTCAATCAACCCTTTTCCTCCACGGGGAATGATCACATCCACATAGCCCACGGCGTTCATCAACTCGGCAGTAGCTTCCCGGCCAGCCGGCAAAAGAGTTACCACGTTGGCATCCACACCAGCCGACAGCAACACCGAACGAATTACACCGACAATGGCTTTGTTGGAGCGATAAGCATCCGAACCTCCTTTCAACACACAAACATTGCCAGACTTGAAGCACAACGAAAAGACATCGAAACTGACGTTTGGACGCGCTTCGTAGATAACGCCCACAACACCGAACGGAACTGAAATCTTCGATATTTGCATGCCATTAGGCCTTACCGTTTGGGACAACAGCCGCCCCAGCGGCGAAGGCAATCCGGCGACATTGCGGATATCGGCCGCAATACCTTCCAATCGTTCTTCCGTCAGCATTAAACGGTCGTACATCGGGTTCAACCGATCCATCTCAGCCAAATCTTTCCTGTTTTCAGACAGGATAGTATCTTTATGAAAAGCCACCGCATCGGCCAGCGACAGTAATATTTTATCTTTTTCCGCTTCGCTCACGAGATTCAGTTTTCGCGAAGCGGCCTTCACTTCTTTTTTCCAGTTTGATTCCATTCTACAACTTTTTTATTCCAAATACAAATAATCGTAATGAATAAGTGGTCGCTGATTCTTTTTGCCGGCCAGTTCGCGAGCTTTTTCATGTCCGAACTGAACTTTTCCCACACCCAGCAAAGTGCCATCAGGAGCCAGTATTTTCACAATATCGTCTTTTTCAAAATCGCCCGAAACCGAAACTACTCCTATAGGCAATAAACTCACGGCCTTGTCGCCGGTAAGCACTTCCACGGCGTTTTCGTTGATCCGGATTTCGCCTTTGGCAAAATCGTCGCTCTGAGCAATCCATTTTTTCACACTCGACACCTCCAGTTCTGAAGCTACGAAACGAGTTGATACCACATCCGGACGATCTTCCAGTAAATCGACAATAATATTTTCCTTATTCCCGTTGGCTATAAAAACGTCAATGCCCTGATCCGCAATTTTACGGGCAATAGAGGTTTTGGTAGCCATGCCTCCCCTGCCAAAAGTTGATTTGGAGGTCTGAATAAAATCAGAAATTTCCTGCCCCTTTTGTATTTCCCGTATTACTTCCGAATCCGGATCGGAAGGATGTCCATTATAAATTCCATCCACATTGCTAAGAATAATCAGCGCCTGCATATCCATCATCGAGGCAATCAGCCCGGAAAGTTCATCGTTATCGGTAAACATCAATTCCGACACCGACACTGTATCATTCTCATTCACAACAGGTATAACCTTATTATCGAGCATTACCCGCATACAATTGCGTTGATTCAAGTAGTGCCTTCGACTTCCGAAATTCTCTTTTGTAGTAAGCACCTGCCCCACGGTAATCGAATGTTCGCGAAACAAATCCCAGTAATGGTTGATCAGTTTGGCTTGTCCTACGGCCGAAAATAGCTGCCGCTGGTCCACCACATCCATTTTTTTCTGGATCCCCAGCACACTCCTACCCGAAGCCACCGCCCCCGACGAAACCAGCACCACCTCCACGCCGCGCTTGTGCAGCAAGGCTACCTGATCGACCAGCGCCGACATACGGGTGATGTTCAGCGTACCATCAGCCCGTGTTATCACGTTACTTCCTATTTTTACAGTAATTCTGGAATATCTCAATGACATATTATAAATTTTCTATTCAACAACCCTTTTACTCATTAAAAATTACATGCATCAACGTAGTTCCTACCGCCTGAAGCGTATTTTTATCGATATGCTCCATGGTATCGTGGGTGGTGTGCCATTGTTTATTGAATCCGGTAGGCGAGTTCGGGTTAAAGTCGATTATATCGATGCAAGGAATTCCGGCCATTTTATTCACATACACATGATCATCGATAATCGTCCCTCCCTGCGAGTTGATAAAATAATTAGAAAATCCCAGTTCGTTGGCTTTACTCCAAACTTTATCCACCACCGGCGAAGCATAGCTCACCGAGCCCTGTTCACGATAAAAAGTAGCATTGAAGCCACCTACCATGTCCAGCAAAATACCGTAACGGGCACGATACCCTTTTTCGTGGGGATTGGATGACCAATATTGCGTTCCCAAACACCAGGTATCTTCTGAATTAACCCCTAATGACTGAGAATCGGGCATACCGTAATCTTCGGCATCCACCAACAAAATATCAACTCCTATGGATGGAGTTTTTTTACTGATGTTGCGCGCTATTTCGAGCAAAACGCCCACACCGCTGGCTCCATCGTTCGCCGCCATCACCGGTTTCTTGCGGTTAGTTGGCAACGAATCGTGATCGGCCCACGGACGCGAATCCCAATGGGAAATCAACAATACCCGGTTTTCCTTTTCGGGATGAAAAGCGCCGACAATGTTATTTATTTTCAGTCGGGTACCATCAAAAGCCGTCAACTCCGTTTTTTGTTCGGCAACAGCAGCTCCCATACCTTTCAGTTTGGCCGCAAGGTAAGCCGCACACTTGCTATGGGCGGCTGTATTTGGAACTCGCGGGCCAAAATCAACCTGTTGTTTAACATAATTATAAGCCGAATCAGCATTAAATGATGGTATATCGATTTTTTTTTGCACAGATGCTTTCGACGAGTCCTTCCCCGACCCATTACAGGACATCAGGAAAATGCTCAAAAAAAAGGCGCAAGCGTATAAATATTTCAGTTTCATCCTGTTTTGATTCAAAAATTTGAAGTTTGTTGCAAAGATAATTCATTCGCGGTTGAATGACAAACAATAGAGAGAATTAATCCAATATTGGTTTTTGCAGTTCGTTTCCAAGCTAAAAAAGCATTGTTGCCAATTGTTTTGCATTCGGCCAATGAATCATCATTGAAATTAACATTTTTTTAGGTTCCCCTTTCAAAACATTTTTTTCAGGAACTAATGAAACAGCAGAAAATTTATCTGAAAAAAACACTATTTTTGGAAACTGAAAAAACAAGAAAACCGTAGCAAACGATTTTTCAAAATATCATTTTATCAAAATAAAATAAAATGAATTCTAAACCTCTGAAACAAGATATTGCATTTAAAACACAGTAAATAAAAACATTAAACAGAAATCAATCTAATTCGAGCAATTGAATTTTAACATTTTAAAATGACAAACCTCCAAAAACATCGCTGTAAAACATGTTTTTTTACTTGTTACAATAGATTTTTACCGCTTATTTTGCAAGCGTTAACTAAACAACACAATCTTTTTTATACCTTAAAAAACTAATACCTATTGAAATGCGAGACTTTGTGAAAAGTCTCGCATTTTTTGTAGCCATATCCAAGAGCGATTATTGCACAAAAAACCTCAACAATGAGCAAGATTTATTGTCGCTTCGACAAAAATTGGTATTTTTGCAGTCCGGATAATAAAACAAGCCAAAAAATTCAAACACATAAATAATAACCCAAAAATCATACGCAATGAGTTTTAACATTATTGTTCTCGCCAAACAGGTACCTGACACACGCAATGTGGGAAAAGATGCCATGAAAGCCGACGGGACAGTGAACCGTGCCGCACTTCCGGCCATTTACAATCCCGAAGACCTGAATGCTCTGGAACAGGCTCTCCGTTTGAAAAGTAAAATCGAAGGTGCTACCGTACATGTATTGTCGATGGGGCCCGCGCGCGCAGCCGAAATTATCCGCGAAAGCATGTACAGAGGTGCTGATGGTGGTTATCTGCTGAGCGGCCGCGAATTTGCAGGCTCCGACACATTGGCCACTTCTTACGCGCTGGCCGCCGCTATCCGCCGAATTGGTAAAGCCGACGTTATCGTTTGCGGCCGCCAGGCCATCGATGGAGATACGGCACAGGTAGGACCCCAGGTAGCTGAAAAATTAGGCATGCCACAAATCACTTATGCCGAAGAAATTCAAGATGTTTCAGAAGGCAAAATTACCGTAAAACGTCGTTTGGAGCGTGGAGTAGAAATTGTAAAGGGCTCGCTTCCCATGCTGGTAACGGTAAACGGTAGCGCCGCCCCCTGCCGCCCGCGCAACGCCAAACTAACCATGAAATATAAACGTGCCGCCACGCCATCTGAACGTCAGGAATCGGGTAGCGATTATACCGAACTATACACTTCACACCCTTACCTGAACATTGCGGAACTGGGTGTAAATGATATTGAACACGAAACAAAATGGCTCGGGCTAACGGGTTCGCCCACCAAGGTTAAAGCGATTGAAAACGTGGTTTTCACGGCCAAAGAGAGTAAAAAACTTACGGCCTCCGACGTTGAAATCGAAGATTTGATGAAAGAACTGATTGCCAACCATACAATAGGATAATGTGCCAATGGGCCAAAATACCCATGACTAAATTTGGTATTTTGCCCGATTGACAAATTAAAAAAATTAAACTCATGAACAATATTATAGTATATCTCGAAATAGAAGACGGCGTTGTAAGCGATGTAAGCCTTGAGCTTTTAACCAAAGGCCGGACTTTGGCCGACCAACTTCGCTGCAAACTCGAAGCCGTTGCTGCCGGATTCAAATTAGACAACGTTGGCGCTCAGGTTTTTCCTTTCGGCGTGGACGTTCTTTACGTTGCCGACGACAAACGCTTGGCTCCTTATACCACATTGCCGCACACATCATTGCTGGTAAATCTTTTTAAAGAAGAAAAACCCCAGATCGCATTTATGGGAGCTACTTCCATTGGCCGCGACCTCGGACCTCGTGTTTCTTCATCGCTGTTCAGCGGCCTCACCGCCGACTGCACATCGCTCGAAGTAGGCACTTACGAAGACAAAAAAGCGGGTAAAGTGTACGAAAACCTGCTTTACCAGATTCGTCCGGCTTTCGGAGGCAACATTGTCGCTACCATTGTAAACCCCGATTGTCGTCCACAAATGGCTACAGTTCGCGAAGGCGTGATGAAAAAAGAAATCCGTGATCCTAAATACAAAGGGACTGTAAAAAAACTCGATGTTTCGAAATACGTTCCCGACACCGATTTTGTGATTGAAATTATTGAACGCCACATGGAAAAATCGAAAGTAAACTTGAAAGGTGCGCCTATCATTGTAGCCGGTGGCTACGGCGTAGGTAGTGCCGACAATTTCAAACTGCTTTACGATTTGGCCGGAGTTTTAGGAGCCGAGGTGGGAGCTTCGCGTGCCGCGGTCGATGCCGGATTCATAGAACACGAACGACAGATTGGACAAACCGGAACCACCGTACGTCCCAAACTATACATTGCTTGCGGCATTTCGGGACAGATCCAACACATTGCCGGCATGCAGGAAAGCTCAATGATCATTGCCATCAACAACGATCCGGCAGCGCCTATCAATACCATTGCCGATTACGTTATCACCGGCACTATCGAAGAAACTGTTCCGAAAATGATTCAGTATTATAAGAAAAACAGCAAATAAAGCGACATCCCGCGTCGGAATTATTTCTTCAAAACTTTTGGATTATATAAGATATTCGATACGGAAATTATCCTAATGATAATCTGTAAAAAATACTTTCAAAAAAATTTTAAAGAATAGGTTGCGCAGGGTATTCATATCAATTTTCAAAAAAAATAATGTGTCGCATTATTTTATAGTTTTCAGACCAATTTATTTTGAATATAAATTAAAAATCAAAAAATAATGGCTAATTTTTATAGCGATAATCCTGCTTTGAAATTTCAGCTTTCTCATCCACTGATGCAGAAAATAGTAGCGCTTAAGGAGCGTAACTTTGCTGATAAAGATATATACGACCATGCGGCAAGAGACCACGAAGATGCCATCGACAATTACGACAAAGTACTCGAAATTATCGGTGAAATTTGTGGCGATATCATTGCCCCCAACGCCGAAAGTGTCGATCACGAAGGACCTCAGGTGATTAATAACCGCGTTATATATGCCCGTGGAACTCAGGAGAACCACGATGCGCTGGCTCAGGCCGGACTTTACGGAATGGCCTTGCCCCGTCAGTTTGGTGGATTAAACTTTCCAATGATCCCTTATGTTATGTCGGGTGAACTTGTATCGCGTGCCGATGCCGGTTTCGCGAATATCTGGGGACTTCAGGATTGCGCTGAAACCATTGCCGAATTTGCGTCGGACGACATCAAAGCAGAATTTTTGCCGCGCGTATGCGAAGGACAAACCTGCTCGATGGATCTCACCGAACCTGATGCCGGTTCCGACCTCCAGGCCGTCCAACTCAAAGCTACTTACAGCGAAAAAGACGGGACGTGGTACCTCAACGGAGTTAAACGGTTTATCACCAATGGCGATGCCCAGATCAAATTAGTTTTGGCCCGCTCGGAAGATGGCACTTCGGACGGACGCGGACTCTCGTACTTCGTGGCCGACAATAAACACGACAGCACTGTAAAAGTGCGCCGTATCGAAAACAAACTGGGGATCAAAGGTTCGCCCACCTGCGAATTAGTATTTACCAACACTCCGGCCAAATTGGTGGGAACCCGCCGTATGGGGTTGATCAAATACGTAATGTCGTTGATGAATGGCGCCCGATTAGGTGTTGGTGCTCAATCAGTTGGAGTATCGCAAGCCGCTTACGACGAAGCTATCGCTTATGCTCGCGAACGTCGCCAGTTCGGCAAAGCCATCATCGAATTTCCGGCAGTTTACGAAATGATTTCGATCATTAAAGCTAAATTAGATGCTTCGCGCGCGCTGCTCTACGAAACCACCCGTTTCGTTGATGTTTACAAAGCTTACGAAGCCATTGAAGCCGGACGAAAACTGGAACCTGCTGAAAAAGAAGATTACAAGGAATTCCAGCGTTTGGCCGATGCTTTTACACCAATATTGAAAATGTTTGCCAGCGAATACGCCAACCAGAACGCTTACGACAGCATCCAGGTGCACGGAGGTTCGGGATTTATGAAAGATTATGCCTGTGAACGTATTTACCGCGATGCCCGCATCCTCACTATTTACGAAGGGACATCGCAATTACAGACCGTTGCCGCCATCCGGCACGTAACCACGGGAACATACCTGAAACAAATCCGGCACTACCAGTCGCAACAAACAAACCCGGAATTCGATTCGTTGAAAAAACGACTAATTTCGATGACTACCTTGCTTGAACATTCCACGCAGCGTGTGGTAGAAGCCAAAAACCAGGAATACCTTGATTTCCAATCAAGGAGGTTGGTAGAAATTGCCGGACATATCGTCATGGGGTACCTGCTCATTATCGATGCTACCCGTAACGAGATGTTCCGTAAATCGGCCGAGGTATATATCAATTTCGCCGAAGTGGAAGTACGCAAACACGCTGCTTTCATTAAAAGTTTCGAAATAGACCATATCGACAGGTACAAAGTTCTGTAAAAGTGCACCATGCTTTTAGGGGTAAAAAAAACGACATTCCAAATAGAATGCCGTTTTTTTTGTCATAACCAGTTTTATTTCTTATTCGTTCCCTCTTTTTTCTTCCTGGTGAACGATCCTTTTCTTTTGCCAAATTTTTTATGGTTCCGGGCATTCGCTTCAGGGTTAAAATCGGGAGCTTCACCCAACTCCGGAGGCATGGGTATTTTAAAAATATCTTTCTCCAAAAATTGTTCAATCCTCTGGAAACGTTGTTGTTCATCTTCCGATACAAAAGTTATGGCCATGCCATCATCGCCCGCACGGGCAGTACGCCCGATGCGATGTACATAATCTTCCACCTCGTAAGGTACATCAAAGTTAATTACCAGCGTAATATCGTCAATATCAATTCCACGGGATACAATATCGGTAGCCACCAGAATACTGATCCGGTTGTTCCTGAACTCGTGCATCACCTTATCCCGCTCTTGCTGAGTAAGATCGGAATGCATTTCTCCAATCGAAAATTTCATCTGGCGCAGTATCTTCGCAATCTCCTTTACTTTCAGTTTGGAGCCGGAGAACAGGATTACCTTATTAGGTTCGGTAGCGGAAAACAAATGGCGGATAAGCCCTATTTTCTGCGATTCGTGGCAAATATACGCCGTCTGAATAATCGACTCGGGCGGGCGCGAAACCGCTATTTTCACCTCTTCAGGTTGGTTGAGAATGGTTTTGGCCAACTGACGGATTTTAGGCGGCATGGTAGCCGAGAACATGATGGTTTGCCTATCCTGGGGTAACCGGCGCACAATGTTCATGATATCATCATAAAAGCCCATATCGAGCATTCGGTCGGCTTCATCCAGTATGAAATATTTTACGTGGGAAAAGTCAATATCGTACAAATTCAGGTGCGACAACAACCTGCCCGGCGTGGCAATCACCACATCGGCACCTTTCTGGAGTCCGGTGCGCTGAACATCCCACGCTCCGGCATCGTTGCCACCATAAACGGCTACCGACGACAAAGGTAAAAAATAGGAAAAGCCCTCCATTTGCTGATCAATTTGCTGGGCAAGTTCACGCGTAGGAGCCATGATAATGGCATTTACCGCATTATCGGCATGAGGTTCGGCCTGCAGGTTATGAAGTAACGGGAGCAAAAAAGCTGCCGTTTTGCCCGTACCGGTCTGCGCGCAGGCAATAATATCGTGATGCCCGAGCAACAAAGGTATGGTAGCTTCCTGAACAGGAGTGGCATCTACAAAGTTCATGGCATCAAGCCCTTCCTGAAGGGCATCGCACAAAGGAAATTCTGTAAATCTCATTTTACTTTTCTTAATCATACAAAGATACAACTTATTGACGTATATTTACCGACACAGGCGGAAGTTTTTCATTTCGTCGGCAGTTAATTCCGTTGAACCTTAAAATTCATAAGCAATCTCGCCTCTTTCGACGGGCAAAAACCCAATGCCGTTGTTAATAACTTTTTAGTTTAAATAGGTATTTATCTGATTTTAATAGAGTATATTTGCATAAAATATATAACCTTATGGGGAAAAAAAATCCATATCCGTCAGATGAAAACAGTTTCAACCTGGTAGTACGTTACGAGCAATATCTGGACGGAAAAGCTGCCGGGTATTTCGATGTGGAGGAATTTGAAAAAATCGTGGATTATTACCTGATGAATACTCAGAACACCAAAGCAAAGAAAGCGCTGGAACTGGCGTTGAAACTACATCCCGCAAACAATAGCCTTTTTGCTAAAAAAGCCAAGATACATCTTCTTTTGGGCGATGCCACCAGCGCACTGAACATCCTCGACCGGCTTGCCATTACAGACGATTACGAAGTAAACCTGCTGAGAATTGACGCCTTGCTCAAAATCGGCAAGAAAGATGATGCCATTGCTATTACAGGAAAACTAATTACCTCTGATTCAGAAGATATTGACCTCATCATGACGGATATCTCCAGTTTGTATATCAGTAACAACGAACTGGAAACAGCATTGTACTTCCTGAAAAAAGGGAATGAATTAAGCCCTTCCAATACAAATATTTTATACGAAATAGCCTTCTGCTACGAACAAAAAGAAGACTTGAAACATTCGGAAGAAACATACCATCAAATTATAAAAATCGATCCGTTTTCGTACGAAGCCTGGTTCAACCTGGGGCAGGTATATTTCACCAATAAAGAATACCGCAAGGCCATCCAGGCATACGACTACGCAATGGCGATATCCGAAGACGATTCGATGACCATACTGCAAAGGGCGCACTCCTATTTCCACATCAGGGAGTACCAGAAAGCCATTGATGGATACCTCGAATACAGCGAAATGACCGGCGAGGAGTTTGAACCTTACATGTTTATTGCCGAGAGCTACGAAAAAATGGATCAGTTCGACTTGGCTCTCGACTACTACCGGAGAAGCCACATCCTTAGCCCCGAAAGTTTTAACGCGCTTGAGGGAGTCATTGTCTGCCTGCTCGAACTGGAGAAATTCCACGAAAGTTTCACTTATATCTACAAGGCTATCGGTATCGACAAAAAATCGTCCGAAATCTACATTTATCTGGCTGAAGCTTTCACCGGAATTACCGATTACGACAATGCGTTGAAAGCTTACCTGAAATCGCTGAGCATCGAACCCATTCAGCCTGAAACTGTTATGACAGTAGGCAACCTTTATATGGATAAAAAGGATTTTGCCACCGCTTTAAAATACTACGAAACAGCAATGGAACTCGACAGCAATCTGGAACTGCTTTCCTTGTTCATTGCTATCGCTTATTACAAAACAAAAAAATACCAGAAAGCGCTAAAGTACTTGCACGTAGCTTCGCTTTTGTATCCCGAAACCATATCGTTATTCATGGAATTTTGCCCCGAGTCAAAAAATTTCATTGCAAAACACCAACTTTCATTTTCAAACCAAATGTAAACACATTTTCATGAAACGACTTTTCATCTCCCTTTTCATCTTCGCGTTTTCAGTTTCGATTTTTGCCGCCAACGATTCAATCGCAACAGCCCCAGCGGCACCTGCACAAACAGGATTTATATATCATATCGAAAACTGGTACAAACACAACACCAACTATTTCAGCATAACGCTGCTTATGTCAGCCGAAAGTTCAATACTGCCCGTACCTTCCGAACTGGTTATTCCACCGGCCGTGTTCGTAGCCATGGAACCCGACAGTGGGCTCAGCATCTGGCTTATTATTCTGTTCGGAACATTCGGCGCGTGGGTAGGCGCCTCGTTCAACTATGTCATGTCTCGTTCGTTGGGTCGATTTGTCATCTATAAATTTGCCGACAGCAGGGCAGGCCGTTTATTTCTGTTGAGTAGCGAAAAGATCCAGAAAGCCGAAACCTTTTTCAACAAACACGGGAAAACATCTACCTTTATCGGACGGCTGATACCGGTTATCAGGCATTTAATATCTATTCCGGCAGGTCTTTCTAAAATGAATTACCTTACTTTTTCTTTTTATACCGTGGCAGGAGCCGGAATTTGGAACTGCATACTCGCTCTGCTCGGGTATTTAGCTCACGGACAACAGGATATCATCTACAAATACAGCCAACAATTCTCCATCGGGTTTTTAGTCATTGGAGTTGTCCTGCTGATTTGGTTGATCATCCGTTCGCAAAAAAACAAAAAGAAAAAAGTCGGGAACAAAACCTCTTCCTCAATGGAAACAGAACTATAAACGGCAAATAGATTTATCAATGAGAAAATTCGGACTGATCGGTTATCCGCTTACACACTCTTTTTCAAAAAAATACTTTACCGGTAAATTTGAAAAAGAGGATATTGATGCCGTTTATGAATTATACGAGATAGCTTCGATAGATGAGTTCATCAGGCTCGAAGATTTCAGCAATCTTTCGGGACTTAACGTTACCATTCCTTACAAACAGGATATTTTCAAATACCTGAATGAAACCGACTCCGTAGCTGCTGAAATTGGAGCTGTCAACACCGTAAAATTTATCCGCGAGCCGTCGGGCACTATTCTTAAGGGATACAATACCGACATCATCGGGTTCCGCAAGTCCATTGAGCCTTACATGAGGCCGCATCACAACAAAGCTCTAATTCTTGGCACTGGAGGGGCATCAAAAGCCATTCAGTATGTCCTTGCCGGCATGGGTCTCGAAACAAAATTTGTTTCGAGGGTAACAAGGCCAGATGCATTTACATACCCTCAACTCACAGAAACCATCATGCAAGAATATCCGGTTATTGTCAACACAACCCCCGTGGGGACGTTTCCGCACACTGCTGAATGCCCTGATGTTCCTTACTGCTTCATTGGCAAAGAACACTTGTTGTTCGATGCTATTTACAACCCGGCAGAGACTTTATTCCTAAGTAAAGGAAAAGAGGCGGGCGCTACTTGCGTAAACGGACTACAAATGCTTATCGGGCAAGCAGAGGCCGCGTGGAAAATATGGAACTCGTAAACCCCGGGAATGAAAAAGGAAAAGCATTTTTTTGAAAAGGCCAGGGTTTACGGAACCAACCTGTACCCGTTCAGCCATGGGGCAGCTGTTACCATTCCCTTGATAGGCATTGTTACCGGTAATAAATTCATTCACGATAACGACCTGCTCCGTCATGAGTTCGGGCACATCCTTCAGTACCGGAAACACGGATTCGTTTATTACTGGCTTATCATTTCCCCTGCAAGCCTGTCGAGCGCCATTATTGCCAGTTTCAAAAAAAAACACGAGCACATGCGCACCTGGACTGAGTTATCGGCTAATCAGCTCAGCTACCAGTATTTCAATCGTCCAAATGATTGGGATTTCAAACGGTATCCAATCTCTTTCTGAAAACAAAAAAAGGCGCTGTATAGTTTACAACGCCTCTTTCAATGCAAAAATACGAACTATTGATTAATAAGCATGATCATCGGCATTCACATCTTCCATATCCACTGTTTTCTTCGTAAGTGCTCTCCACGAGAAGAAAATATAAACCAATACTACCGGAATAAACAATGATACCAGAGACATGGCGCTTAGTGTGAACTGACTGGAAGAGGCGTTCTCAATAGTTAACGAGCTTTGGATATTGGTGGACGATGGGTAAAACGATGTATTGTTGTAACCAACAGTAAGCAATAAGGAAGTTACCGTCAATACAGTTCCTAATCCTGCAAACCAGATACCCTTCCGAGATTTTGCACAAAAAACGACAGTGCCGATACCATAAAGCACGGCAACAACACCGAGCAGGAATGTAACAAGAACTACAGGCAACTCCATGAAGTTGGTAAAATACTTATAATTTACAAGATATACATCCTTTGTAACAGGATCAACGGCATAACCTTTCGACATAAATATCCAAACCAAAAATCCAAGGAAGAAAACCAGAAAAGGAACGGCATTGTAAAGAACGAATTTACGTGCGCGCGACTCCAGCGTTTCATCATTCAACCTGTTGATAAAAAACAACAGTGCCAACACGCGTGCAAGGAAAAATACAGCCAGACCAAGAAATACGTTTCTCAGGTCAAGAACAGCTTCCAAACCGTGCCATCCATTGCCCCATGAACTAATGGTAGGAGCCAAGTCAGATGAAATATTAGCCTTGTTTACAACAAAGTCGGATCCGGTGAAGAAAGTGCCAACAGCAGTACCAATCAAAATAGTTCCAAGCAAACCGTTGATAAACAAAAAGCTCTGGTAAGTTTTCTTGCCGAAAACATTTCCGGGCTTCGATTGGTATTCGTACGACACAGCCTGAAGTACAAAGCAAAACAATATGGCCATCCAAACCCAGTAGGCACCGCCGAAACTGGTAGAATAAAACAACGGGAAAGAGGCGAAAAACGCGCCACCAAACGTTACCAGCGTGGTGAAAGTAAATTCCCATTTACGCCCCAGGATATTAACCAGCAACTTACGTTCGTCCTCGGTTTTACCAAGCGAAAACAACAACGATTGACCACCCTGAATGAACATCAGGAAAACAAGTATTCCTCCCAGTAATGAAATCAGGAACCACCAGTAATGTTGAAGAAAAGAATATGTTATCATAATTTATGTTCTGTTTAATTTGTTTATTAATAAAGCTTATTAATGAGCAGCTGGACCTTTTTTGACCTGCTTCAGCATAATCCTGATCTCTGCGGTAAGTAATGCCGAGAACAACACCAAAAAGAGGAAGAAAGTTAGTATCACCGAATTGGAAGATATGTTGGACAACGCTGCTTTCAACGGCAAAACCCCATTTATAGCCCATGGGTAACGACCCACTTCGGCCACAATCCAACCGGCTTCGCCCGCTATATAACCGAGTGGAATGCTCCATAAAGCTATCCACAACAGCCAACGGCTCTTGTGCATATCTTTTTTATAAACAAAAAACAAAACGATAATAAACAGTAATATAAAATACATGCCAAGTGCCACCATAATGTGGAATGAATAAAACACCATGGGTACATTCGGTATCAAATCTTCAGCTTTGTCAAAATAACCGTAGCCAAAGTAATCGTAATTTTCTTTCAGCGTAGCTTTGTGTTGGGCAGCAGCTACGGTATCCTTTGCCGCTACCGCCTTTTTATAGTTTGTAAACGCATCCTTCGCTACTTTTCCTTTGGCCTGTTTTTCGGCAAACGACAACGCTTTTCCTTTCGGGGTATCGTATCCACCATCAATAATATCTTTAACACCCGGAACAAACGCACTTCCATCCCTGCTCGACAGCCACGAAAGTAATCCGGGAACAGGTACATCTACTTTGAAAACAAACGGATCGGCAGCATTTCTATAATCCGGAACATCATTCAACACACCAAACCCCACCAGATTGGCACTGGTTTTTCCATTGTACAAACCTTCCATGGCGGCCAATTTCATAGGCTGTTTCTGAGCTACCTGGTAAGCAGAGCCATCACCTGTATAAAGGGTAAGGAGCGAAGCCACCAACCCCAAAATAGCACCGACTTTAATACTTTTCATCGCGAAACCTTTGTCGCGACCTTTCAACAGGAACCATGAACTTACTCCCACCGTAAACAACGCGCCTACGATCCATGACGAAATCACCGCGTGGAAAAATTTGTTCACAGCTACAGGCGATAACAGCACGCTCCAAAAACTTATCATTTCGTTTCGCGACATATCAGGGTTAAACTCCATTCCAACAGGACTTTGCATCCATGCATTGGCCACAAGAATCCACAAAGCCGAAATGGTAGCGCCTGTAATAGTCAACCACGTAGATGTCAGGTGCATTTTCTTACTTAATTTATTCCAACCGAAGAACATGAGCGAAATAAACGTAGCTTCCATGAAAAAGGCCAGGATAGCCTCTATAGCGAGCGGAGCTCCGAAAATATCGCCTACAAACCAACTGTAGTTCGACCAATTGGTACCGAATTCAAATTCGAGGATAATACCGGTAGCGATTCCGAGCGCGAAATTAACTCCAAAAAGAGTCATCCAGAATTTGGCAGCTTTTTTCCAGTCTTCGTTACCCGTTTTTACATAGAGGGTTTCCATAATCGACATTACGATACCCAAACCCAGGGTAAGCGGCACAAACAACCAGTGATACATGGCAGTCATGGCAAATTGAGCCCGCGACCAACCGAGTAATGATGCATCTAATAGTTCCATACTAAAATCATGTATTAAATTGATAAGTTAAATATATTAATGGGAATTCTTGAGCAATTCTTGTCCTACGTATTCGCCTTTGCTCCTATCGTCGGAAAACTTTGAATTCAGGTAGTTCGGGAAAAAAAATATCCGCAAAACAACGAACATTATAAAGAGTTTAATGATAATTATCAGCCAGAGGGTTTTCCCGACAGTCATACTGGTAAAACCGTCGTAGAAAAACTGGTAAATGTTTTTAAAAGTTGTTTTCATATCCTGTGTAGCATTATACGAGCAGATTTAAATGCAAATATAAAAAACATTTTTAGATGTATTACAAATTGAAACGCTTTTTTTTTTGTCCTTTTTACAAATTATGTATTCAGACTACATATATATTCATTACAATTCCCTGCACGTATGATTCATTTACAAGATGTTGCAACAAAAAAACCGTCATAGTTTTGCAACTACAACGGTTCAAAAAAACATTTTTCGAAATTTTAATTACCAATTTCCGAAAGGAATTTGATACGAACCAACCGTACTTCGGTATCAGTATAATCGTTTTCGCCCAACACTTGAAGGGCGGTTTCAATATCATCGGTTTCGGCCGAGTTGAAATAGTCGAAAATGTCGTCCACCCGGTCAGGGTCCATCACTTCGTCGAGGAAGTAATCGATATTTATTTTGGTACCTGAATAAACAATGGCTTCCACTTCATCAAGCAGTTCAGTTATATCCAATCCTTTAGAGTTGGCAATATCATCAAGATCCACTTTACGGTCGATGGCCTGAATGATGGATACTTTCAGTTTCGATTTATTGGCAACAGTCCTCACGCGAAGGTCTTCGGGACGGATGATCTCGTTTTCCTTCACATGCTCTTTGATGACTTTAATGAATTCTTCGCCATAGCGTTTAGCCTTACCTGCTCCCACACCCGGAATATTCTGAAGTTCTTCCAGCGAGATAGGGTACGTGGTAGCCATTGCTTCGAGCGACGGATCCTGAAATATGACAAATGGCGGCACTTCGAGTTTTTTCGAAAGCTTTTTCCTTAAATCTTTCAAAATAGAAAACAGCACATCGTCAGCAGCACAGGTACCGCCGGTTGCTTTAGCACTTGGTTCCTCTTCTTCATCGTCGAATTCGTTATCCTTGACAATGGGGAACGAAACCGGTTTCTTAAGGTAATGTCTCCCTTCCGGTGTAAGTTTGAGCAAGCCGTAAGTTTCTATGTCTTTAGAGATATAGCCGGCAATCATAGCCTGACGGATGACAGCCTGGAGTGTTCGTTCATCCTCATCGGCGGCCGCCCCGAAGTTTTCGAGTTCATCGTGCTGGTACGATTTTACATCGGCAGTTTCGTTTCCTTTGAGAATATCAACGATGTGTTCTGCTTTGAATTTCTCTTTTAAAAGTTGTATTGTTTCTAACGTTAATGACAAAAGTTCTTGTCCTTCAATTGTTTTTTGTGGTTTCATACAGTTATCGCAACTACCGCAATTATCTTCGGGATATTCCTCGCCGAAGTAGTGTAACAATAATTTACGCCTGCATACCGACGATTCGGCATAGGCCTGAGTTTCTAATAATAATTGATTCCCGATTTCCTGTTCGGCAACGGGTTTGCCCTGCATAAATTTTTTCAGTTTTTCAAGGTCTTTATAGGCATAATAGGCTATACATTGTCCTTCGCCTCCATCTCTACCACCCCGCCCGGTTTCCTGGTAATAACCTTCGAGGCTTTTGGGCATATCGTAATGAAGCACAAACCGCACATCGGGTTTATCAATCCCCATACCGAAAGCGATGGTGGCTACTATAATCTGGACTTTTTCCATAAGGAATTTATCCTGGTTTTCACTCCTTATATTGCCATCCATTCCTGCGTGGTAAGGCAAAGCCGCAATTCCATTCACCTGAAGCGTTTCGGCGAGTTCTTCCACCTTTTTCCGGCTAAGGCAATAGATAATGCCCGATTTACCTGCCTGCGACCGTATGTACTTAATGATATCCCTGTCAACATCCTTCGTTTTTGGCCGTACTTCGTAATACAGGTTCGGGCGGTTGAACGACGATTTAAAAACTGTAGCCTGAAGCATGCCCAGGTTTTTCTGGATGTCGTGCTGTACTTTCGGGGTAGCCGTAGCAGTAAGCGCTATGATCGGGGCAACTCCTATTTCGTTGATAAGAGGCCTTATACGCCTGTATTCGGGGCGGAAATCATGCCCCCATTCCGAAATGCAATGCGCTTCGTCAATAGCATAAAACGAAATTTTCAGATGCTTCAAAAAGTCGATGTTCTCTTCTTTCGTAAGAGATTCGGGCGCCACATACAGCAATTTTGTTTTCCCAGACATCATGTCCGCTTTCACAAAATCGATGGCCTGCCTCGAAAGTGATGAGTTAATGAAATGAGCCACCCCATCTTCTTCGCTAAAATTCCGCATGGCGTCCACCTGGTTTTTCATCAGCGCAATCAACGGCGATATTACTATGGCCGTTCCATCCATGATGAGCGATGGCAACTGGTAACAGAGAGACTTACCTCCGCCGGTAGGCATCAGTACGAATGTGTCATTACCATCGAGAACATTCTGAATAATAGCTTCCTGATTTCCTTTAAAACTATCAAACCCGAAATGTTTCTTCAATTCTGATGTTAATACGGACTGTTTTACCATACTGTTTTTTACTCTTCAGATAAACCGGATGCGAAAGTAATAATTATAATTAAATATTGAGACTATTCATCTGAATTATTTTAGTACAAAAAAAAGCTTTTACTGATTAGAATTTCGGGACATTTTTATAAAACAAAAATATAAACAGATTTCTAATAAACAAGTTTTTTTAAGAAAAAAAAAGCCTTTCTGCAAAAAAAATTGCATAATTCACCCTTGCTGGCCGGATTTTTGACAATGTATTGCTACCGGTCAGGCTATTTTCAGGCGGTTTTTGTTTGATTTTTCGATTACCGAACGGGCGTAATCTATCTGGATATGCAGTTTCTTCTCTTTTTTAGAGGGCATTTCATACATTTTATCCATCATGATGGTTTCGGCAATGGACCGCAAGCCTCTGGCTCCCAATTTAAACTCAATGGCCTTATCCACAATGTATTCGAGCACTTCATCATCCACAATCAGTTCGATGTTATCCATTTTGAACAGTTTTTCATACTGTTTGATGATGGAATTCTTCGGTTCTGTGAGGATTTGTCGCAATGCATTGCGATCCAGTGGTTCAAGATATGTGAGTATGGGCAACCGGCCAATAATCTCCGGGATCAGCCCGAACGATTTCAGGTCCTGGGGCGCAATGTATTGCAAGAGGTTCTTGCGGTCTATTTGCTCACCTCCTTTTTCAATATTATACCCTACAACATGGGTATTGAGGCGGGCGGCAATTTTTTTTTCTATACCATCGAAAGCTCCTCCACAAACAAAAAGTATATTTTGTGTATTGACAGGAATCATCTTCTGGTCGGGGTGCTTACGACCACCCTGAGGCGGAACGTTCACCACCGATCCTTCGAGTAATTTGAGCAAGCCCTGCTGCACACCTTCACCGCTTACATCGCGGGTGATGCTCGGGTTATCGCTTTTACGAGCTATCTTATCAATCTCGTCGATAAACACAATGCCCTTTTCGGCAGCTTTCACATCATAATCGGCAACTTGCAGCAAGCGGGTCAGGATACTTTCGATATCTTCGCCCACGTATCCGGCCTCGGTCAGCACAGTAGCATCGACAATGGTAAAGGGAACATGCAGTTTCTTGGCAATGGTACGGGCGAGCAACGTTTTACCGGTGCCGGTATAGCCCACCATGATGATGTTCGATTTTTCAATTTCCACATCATCGTTGCTTTTTTCCTGTATCAACCTTTTATAATGATTGTACACGGCAACAGACAGGAATTTCTTCGCCTCGTCCTGACCAATGACGTACTGGTCGAGGTACTCCTTGATTTCCACAGGTTTGGGAATGTCGTTACGACTGAAATTGGTGGCAGTTGATTTAGAAGTGGTGTTTTCCTTCACAATTTCGGCAGCCTGCACCGCGCAATCGTTACAGATGTTCACTCCATCAAGTCCGAGTATAAAAAACTCAATTTCTGATTCAGGCCGGCCGCAGAAACTACAATGTTTGGAATTTTTTGCCATTATTTTTTGTATGTTCTTTCCTATATAATGGAATTACTTTTTCTTTTCGTTAAACAACACTTTGTCAATCATACCGTATTCGAGCGCTTCCTGGGAAGTCATCCAGTAGTCGCGATCCGAATCTTTTTCAATCCGGTCGAAAGGATTTCCAGAATGGTCGGCAATGATCGAGTAAAGTTCTTTCTTCAGTTTTTGTATTTCGCGGGCCGTAATTTCTATGTCCGAAGCTTGCCCCTGAGCGCCACCCATGGGTTGATGAATCATAACGCGCGAATGTTTCAACGCCGAGCGTTTCCCGTTGGAGCCGGCCACGAGTAGCACGGCAGCCATCGAAGCCGCCATCCCGGTGCAGATGGTAGCCACATCGGAACCGATGAACTGCATGGTATCATAAATTCCAAGTCCGGCATACACCGAACCGCCCGGCGAATTGATATAAATGGAAATGTCTTTACCCGGGTCGGCCGAATCGAGGTACAAAAGCTGCGCCTGAATAACATTGGCTGTATAGTCGTTGACATCCGTACCAAGAAAAATGATACGATCCATCATTAAACGGGAAAACACGTCCATTTGGGTTACATTTAACTGACGTTCTTCAAGTATGGAAGGCGAAATATAACTGCTTGTAACATCCATATATTTATCTAATGCCAAACCGTTCATCCCGAGATGGGCAGTGGCAAATTTCCTGAAATCTTTAATGTCCATAATATTTTGTTGGCTATAAATTTACATTGTTATCAAATAAAAAGGTTTTTAACCTTGTTTGCAAAGTCAAAACAAAGATATAAATAATTTGTTTAGTTTTTGCGTCGGTTAAAAACCTTTTTATAATATATTTTGAAAGATAAAGCTTTTATTTTGCCGTTTCGAACAGTTTGTTGAATTCTTCAACAGTAGTATTCTTCACCTCCAGCTTTACTTTTTCTTTTACCACGGCTATAATTTTCTCTTCGGCAACGCGCTCGATGATACCTTTAGCGGTATCTTCTTTTTTCAACATGTCCTTAGCGTAGTTGGAGATAATCTCTTCATCTATGCCAATCATGCCGTATTGTGCAAACTGCGACCTGGCTATCTTTTTAGCATGCTCTTCCACATCGGCGGTTTCCACATTCACATCGTTGGCTTTACCAATTTTATCCGAAACAAGCTGCCAGATAAGGCTTTCGATCATTTTAGGATAATCTTCTTCTAAAGCCTCCTGAGTCAAATTCTTGTTGGATGACAACAACCAGCGTTTCAGAAATTCGTCAGGAAACGACAATCCTTTATATTTTTCGACGAGCACCTCACGGGCATCGATACCGAATTTATAATCGCTGTCGGCATCCAGAGTTTCTTTAATGGAAGTTTTAATTTTTTCAATAAATTCTTCTTCTGAATTTACCACACCTTCGCCATACACCTTATCAAATAACTCCTGATTTACTTCAGAATCATAATAACGGGTGATTCCCTCGATCTTAAATTGGAAATCAGCATCGATATCGTTGGCTTCTTCTTTCGAAATTTTAAAAAACGATGCCAACTCAACAGCTTCATTGTCAAAAGCTTTTGCCGGATTGAAAACAATGGTAGCACCTTTCGCAGCACCTACAAAAAGAGCCTTCTGCTCATCGTTTTTCAAATATGCAGGAGTCAGCACGGCATCCGAAAGTTTTCGGCCATCCTCGTTCACTTTACCATCTTTCAGTTCGAGCACTTCACCTTTCACCATGTCTTTTTCTTCCACGGTTTCTTCCTGTTCGTATTTTCCGTACCGGCCGGTGTAAGATTTGACCTGATTCTGAACCATTTCGTCAGAAACAGCTATCTGGTAATAAGGCACCTTATCTTTGGATGAAATTTCCACATCAAATTCGGGGGCTAAACCCAAATCGAACTTAAATTCGAAATTTTCCTGGTGTTCGAAATCAATTTCGGCTTGTTCGGTAATATTCGGAAGCGGTTCACCCAAAATCTGAATCTTGTTCTCGCTGATATAATTATAAAGATGATCCGAGATCAGTTTGTTAATTTCATCGGCCTGAACTTGTTTTCCAAACATTTTTTTAACCAAACCAATGGGTACGTTGCCCGGACGGAAACCGGGGATGTTCGCTTTTTTGCGATAGTCGCGCAATTGTTTTTCTACTGCTTCAGCATAATCTGCCTTTTCAACACCTACGGTAATAATGGCGTTGTTTTTATCAAGGTCTTTTCTGACAATATTCATAAAGTAATTGTTATAATTTACTGATGTATATCTTTTTTAATGGGGTGCAAAGGTACAAAAAAAAGAGTTACCAATCTATTAAATGGAACTAAAAATCGCAAATTCACCGGAAATAAAAAAACGGAATCCGCTGACAAACACTTTATTTTTGATTTTCAGGAACAATCATCCTGAGCGCCGATGGCAATATTTCCACTTCAACGCGGGTTCCTGCAACAAATGCTATTCCATCAGTCTCTACCAGATTCATGTGTGAAGTTTCGAGTACAACGCGGGCTGACCGGAACGATTCAATGGCTTTATTGCGCAGCAATTTCCCATTGAACAACTGAAAAACAGCCTCGAAAATATTCGTGAGCGAAGGTTTACGCACCATCATCCCATCGAAAATACCATCGGTCGGATTGGCATTAGGATTCTGTTTCATTCCACCGCCGCTGTAACATCCGTTGGCGATATTCATGGTGTAAAAAGGGAGAATCTTTCGATCGCCGTTGAAAGTTACGGCAGCCATTTGAGAACGATAGGTAAACAAAGTCCTTATCAACGCGAAAAAATAAAGCATTGAATGGCTCCCGAAAATTTGCTTATGACGATGCGCGGCAGCAGCCACGGCTGCATCAATTCCAAACCCGACAGAATTTACAAATCCTCTTTTTTCTTCCTTATTATCAACGGAATACAAAACAAAACCTGCATCAACACTAACAATATTCCGATGAAGAAAAATTTGGAAAGAATGCTCAATCTCAGGTTTGATATCCCAGTAACGAGCCCAATCATTTCCTGTTCCGAGAGGAATGATTCCTAACAAAACATCTTCGTTCCGACCGGATTTCAACACTCCGTTCACCACCTCGTTTACCGTGCCATCACCGCCCACTATCAAAAAGCTATCATGTCCCTTTTCAATGAGCGACATGACTATTTCCGTTGCATGTCCGGCACGTTCAGTAAAAAAGTGAACGTAGTTTATTTTGTTTTGGTCAAGTAAATTCAGCAATTTACAGACTTCGGATTCGTCCTTTTTTTTCCCGGATTTCGGATTTATAATTACGGCCCAGCTGTTCTGATTTGTGTTCTTCATTCAAAAAAAAACGGTTTCACTTAAAAATCGGCTTTTATCAACAAAAGATCAAGCAGCGTGATAGCTGCCATGGCTTCAACCACCGGAACTGCCCGAGGCAGGACACTCGGATCGTGCCGCCCATAAGCCTGCAATTCAACCTTTTGAAGGTCGGAATCGACAGTTTCCTGTTTCCGTGAAATAGTGGCTATGGGCTTGAAAAGCACCCGGAAAAAAATATCCTGACCATTGCTGATACCACCCTGAATACCACCCGAATGATTGGTAGCCGTAGAAACTCCACCGTCCAACGGAATAAAAGAGTCGTTCAGTTCAGACCCCCGCAAATGTACACCCTTGAAACCTTCGCCGTAATCAAAGCCGTGTGCCGCATTGATGGAAAGCATAGCTCCGGCCAGGCGCGATTGGATTTTATCGAAAAGTGGTTCGCCCACACCCACCGGCATGCCTTTAATAACACAAGAAACGGTTCCTCCAATAGAATCGCCCTCGGCTTTCAACTGCCTGATGTAGTTGATCATTTTCTCAGCCGTTTCAGGCTCCGGGCACCTCACTTCATTGGTTTCGACAAGCGAAAGATCAATTTTATCCAGCGGAGTTGACATTTTAATGTGCCCCACCTGCGATGTGTATGCGGCAACGGTTATATTTTTCTGCCTCAAAGCCAGCTTGGCAATAGCGCCAGCTACCACCCGACCTGCTGTTTCGCGAGCCGAACTGCGCCCGCCACCACGATAATCGCGAATGCCGTATTTCTGCTGATAAGTAAAATCGGCATGCGAGGGACGGTAAACGTTTTTCAAATGTTCGTAATCGGCGCTGTGCTGGTTTTCGTTCCAAATGACAAACGCGATGGGAGTTCCTGTGGAATATCCCTCGAAAATTCCTGATAGAAATTCCACTTTGTCCGACTCCTTCCGAGGAGTGGAAATGGACGATTGCCCCGGACGCCGGCGGTTCAGTTCGTTTTGCACAAACTCTTCGTCGATACTGATGCCTGCCGGACAACCATCGACTATTCCGCCGATGGCTCTGCCGTGCGATTCTCCGAATGAGGTGAATGTAAATAGTTTACCGGTGGTATTGGACATAATTGGTTACAAGTTACGAGTTACAAGAAAAGAAAATTTAAGAAGCAAGTTCTACATCTTAAATGAAGCGCATCGGATGACAATATTTCTAAAAAAGTATTTTTATTCGTTTGATATTCAATTATTTACGTTATCAACGCACTAATAAAAGATTTTCAGCCGAAAATAAAGGAACAATGCTCCCGAAATGCAAAGATACGTTTTTTTTCAGCAAGAATGCTTTCGGAAAACAAAAAGGTATTGTATTTACGATCAACACAATACCTTTTCAATAAATTACCTGACGTACTGATCAATGGCATCCGCAGCCACAACCGTGTTCATCTTTGTGGTCGTGCGAATCGCATGAGTCATCGTCGCAACTGCAACTTCCGCAACCACATCCACCGCCTGTGAGGGCAGCCAGTTCTTTCTCGGTAGCTTCGCGCACTTCCAGCACTTTCCCCTTGAAGTGAAGAGTTTCGCCGGCCAGCGGATGGTTCAAATCTACTTTTACCTGAGTGTCGGTAACACTCACTACCTGAGCATTGAAACGATGACCTTCGGAATCCATCAAAGGAACCACGTTACCTTCGAAAACCATCTCTTCGTCTAATTTTCCATCTACTTCGAAAATAGTGCGATCCAGATCAATCACGTTTTCATCTTCATAAGGACCGTAAGCTTCTTCGTTATTGAGGGTGAAGTCGAAACTATCGCCGTCCTGAAGCCCAAACAGGTATTCTTCAAATTTAGGCAGCATCATTCCTACTCCGTATATGAAAGTCAACGGTTGCTGGGTAGTTGCTTTTTCCATTAATTCAAGCTCACCTTCGTTTTCGCCATCGACATAAAGCTCGTATTCTGCCGATACTGATTTGTTGGCTGTAATTTTCATTTGTTATATTTATTGAGTTTATTTTCGGTGCAAGTTGTTGAAATTCAATAAAAATCCACAATCAAACACACATTTTATTGATTATTTTATAGTTATATTTTCCCGGAAGAATTTTCAACGAAAATTTTAAAGTATAAACAAATTACCTTTCCAAAAGTTCAAACACAAAACGGGTACGTTTTTCCCTTCGCCCTAATACCAGGTAATGGTGCTTGCCCCCTGATAATCGCTTTTCTTATCGTACTTAAGATCCTGCAACATGCTCGCATTCACTCCAATACGAAACGTATATGATTTATACGTTCCAAAGGGCACAAAACTGCCGGTCATCGTCCAGCAATGGAGGTTCCGGGTTACGTTAATGCTCGAATAAGTCAGCTTCTTCGCCTGAAAATCGAATGCCGTTGAACTTGATATCTTCCAGTTGGGAGTAAGGGCGATATTCCACGAACCGCTAAGGCCATGCCTCAAAGTACGTTTGTATTCCATTCGTAACGTATCGAATTTTGACGACTCAATATAAGAAATGTTATAATTGATGGAGATATTCCATGGAATGGTTACCTTGTCATATCCATCCGCCCCTTTTGCTAATTTATCGTTCGAACTATTTCCATGATTACCGCCCGGATTGTTATTGTTATTGCCATCAGGTTGGGAATTTTGATGATTATTACCCGCATCGGAATTCTGGTTTTTCGATTTATCATCTCCATCCGCTCCCAATCCCAACAATTTTTTCAATGTACTGTTGTTCAACGAAAATCCGAACGAAGTACTGGTACCCCTGAACCGCGGAAGTTTCCCATTGTCCCATCTCAGTTTATCAACCATTACCACCTGTTTTTTACTGTTCAGCTGGTACAAATAAGGATTAAAACTACCGCTTAGGTTCAATGTATAAAACTTACCGAATTTTATCCTCAACGACGCGCCGATATCCGACCACCTGAGCGAATCTTTCGCCATATTATAGCTTCCGCTAAAACTGAGATTATCAATCAGACTGATATTTTTCGAAGGGTTTTCACCCGTCGAGTCGTTATCATTCCTCACCTTCATTTCCAGATTATTGGCAAAACTATACGTGATACTACCTGTTTTTCCACTACCGGGCGCATCGCCACCGTATTTTGAATATTTTACGATATCGCCCTCACCATCGGTATAAGTTCCGTAATAGCCGTACTTTTCCGTACCAAAGTCGGGGGCATAGCTAAAACCAATCGAAGGGGTGAGCACATGCCTGATTTTTTGAATTTTTGTTCCGAAAATAGCCGGAATGGGGGTATAAAAGCCGTACAACTTGGTCGATGCCGAAATCCCAGCATTATAAGAATATACCCTTTTAAACCCGAGCAGCGTATCAGTTACTGCCTTATTCTTTTGCGCGTCCCAGTCCTTGTTGTAGGATTGCGTAAACCATTTTTCGCTGTAATTGAACGATGGAGAAACGTTGATGTATTTGAGGATATTAAACGATGCAGAAACCGGAATATTATGCGAAAATTTATTTTTCCAATCCTTAGCAAACGAAGAATACAACAGCTTATTCTCTTTGGTCGTGATGGAATTGGTAAAAGTTCCCGAGTATTTTATGCTGATTTTTTCGTACCATTTGTCACCGCTTGAATTTTTACTTCTGAAAGGATAAATGGTGGCCAGCGAAATGGAAAGATTTGGTAATGTCATCGAAATAACCGAGTCTCTCGTACTTTGTGTTACATCCACGTTACCGGTGATGCTAAGGGGTGAAATCCGGGCAAACCGTTTTGTAAAACTCACACTCGAACTCTTGGTGTTTTCAGAACTCAGACCCATGCTGTAATTGGTATTTACATTACTTTTGTTGTAGCCGCTGGTCGAAAAATTCACACTGGCCGACAGGGTAAGGTAAGGGTTGGCCTTCGAATTTTGGCTGTGCGACCAGTTAATACGCATGTTTTTTGTGGCACTGTATGTATTAAGGTCTTTATCGCCGGTAGCCACCTTCATGTAATCGAACGAAAAGTTACCATTGTATTTGTACTTTTTAGTATAAGTGGACTTTGCGTAAAAGGACCACGAACCCATAGTATAGATATCTCCGGTTAGTTCCAAATCGACATAATCATTGATAGCGAAATAATATCCACCGCCCGTCAAACCAAAACCGCGGTTCGAGTCATCGTCGTACGACGGCATTACCACACCGGAAGAATATTTATTGGTAAACGGGAAATAGCCGAAAGGGATAACTATGGGCAAAGGCACATCGGCCACCACCAAATGCGCCGGACCTGAAACCACGTATTCTCCATTCTTCATTTTTGCCCGCGACAATTCTAAGTAAAAATCGGGATGATCATGGTCATCGCAGGTTGTATATTTTCCCTTACGCAAACACAAAATATCATCATTCACCTTTTTAGTGGTTTCACTCACAATATACCCCTCACCCTGCTGGGTTACAGCTTGTTTAATATATCCTTTTTTTGATTTCAGGTTGTAAGTAAGCTCTTTCGATTCATACTTCGACTCCCCTTCGCTGAACTCCGGAGTACCCGCCATACGGCCAACACTATCGGGACGCCCTTTGGCAAATATCATGCTACTGTCCAGCTTCAGGCGTATGTAATCGGCCTTGAGATCAATTTTTTTGTACTTAATATCACTTTTACCATGCAAATATCCCGTACCATCACCATAAAAAACGATAGAATCACTGGCATTGTAATCAATCTGAGCATCAAGTTTATCACCTTTACTGATTTTTTTTTGCGAGGTCGTATCTTTTTTGAGCGTTGCGCTATCTGTTTTTAGAGGTTTTTCACCATCTTTTACAGGGCTGTTTTTTTGTTGACTTACAACAATAAACGGTATAACCGTTAACATTATAACGATAAACAAAAACCTGGAATTATTGTTAATCAGACGGTTATATAATTGCATTAGTAGAAAGGCAAGTATAAGAATCAGCCTGCAAAAATAATCAAAAAAAAACGTATTATGGGGTTAATAACGTTTTTTTTGGATTTATTGGATTATTTATCTACCTGACATATATCAAAAAGCTGATAAAAAAGATTATTTTTGTAGTGTAAAAATCTTTATTCTATCTTAAAAGGAGATTTTTAAGATGAATTACTATAAATCAACGTAAAAGCTTTCATCTTAGCTTTACAAATTAGTTATGGTCCGATACAGATTCAAAATCATATTTGTAGTTCTATCGTTTTTTGGCATTAGTGCGACACAATTATACAGTCAGGACAACCGTTTCACGGTCGTTTTGGATGCAGGCCACGGTGGTCGTGATGCAGGAGCGATAGGCTCGTTTTCAAAGGAAAAAAACATTAACCTGGCCATCACGTTGGCTTTAGGCCGATTGATTGAAAAAAACTTCGATGATGTAAAAGTGGTTTATACCCGCAAAACCGATGTTTTTCTCGAACTGCAGGAACGCGCCGATATTGTGAACAAGCATCACGCAGACCTGTTTATCTGTGTACACACCAACTCTTCGCCCAGCAGCTCGGCTTACGGCTCGGAAACTTATACGCTCGGGCTTGCCAAAACTAAATCGAACCTCAACGTAGCCATGCGTGAAAATTCGGTCATTTTACTCGAAGACAATTATAAAAACAAATACCAGGGTTTCGACCCGCAATCGGTCGATTCGTACATCATGTTCGAATTCATGCAGGATAAATACATCGACAGCAGTGTCGATTTCGCCTCCACCGTTCAAAAACAGTTTGCCGGGTATGCCCGCCGTTCCGACAGGGGTGTGCGCCAGGCCGGCTTCTGGGTACTGCACCGTTCGGCATGCCCCAGTGTGCTGGTGGAAGTTGGGTTTATATCGAACGCCGAGGAGGAACGTTTCCTCAATTCGGACGAAGGACAGGAAAAAATAGCCGGTTCAATTTATAACGCGTTCGTGGCTTACAAGCATAAACACGACCTGCAATCGGGAAGGCGATCATCAAAAAACGCTCGGGCTTTAATATCCGAGGAATATGTGGCCAAGCCAGACTCACTGCCACACAAAGCGCCAGATGAAGCTACCGACAGCGAAACGCCACAAAATACTGAAACGGGCGCAACCAATAGCAGCATAAAAAACAACTTTCCGGTTTTCAAGGTGCAGCTTTTTGCAAGCAACGTCAAACTCAAGGCCAATTCATCCAAATTCAAAGGGGTAACCAACGCTAATTATTTTGAAGAAGACGGTTTTTTCAAATATACTATTGGCGAAGATAGCGACTATTCAAAAATTCAAAAAACAAGGAAAGAACTGTTGAAAAACTTTCCAGATGCCTTTATCATAGCGTTTGTCAACGGGAAAAAAACGCCATTGAAAGAAGCTTTAAAAATGAAAAACAAGTAACCCGAACCGGAAAACAATCCGGCCGGAAAAAGATATTTTAAATCAAGCATCATTTATATTATATGAGTAAAAAAATATTCACCCGCGAAGTAAAAGTGGGCATTTTAGCAGCCGTAGCTATTTTTGTTTTGTATTTCGGTTTAAACTTCCTGAAAGGAATTGACATCTTTTCACCTGTCAATTATTATTTCACCCGGTATGAAAATATTGGCGGGCTTGTACCCTCATCGCCCGTTTACATCAAAGGGTTAAAAGTGGGTCAGGTAGAAGAAATTAAATACGATTTTTCAAAAAGGATACCTTTCATTGTAAAAATATCTGTTTCAAAGGATATATCACTACCAAAAGATGCTAAAATTCAACTTTACGATGAAGGGTTGATGGGAGGCAAAGCTATACAATTAGTTTTCAAACCTTTTATGGCTAATGAAACTGTATTTTCACCCGGAGACACCCTTGCCTCGGAGGTATCCACCGGCCTGATCAATCAGATAGCGGGCACTCTGGTTCCGAAAATTGAAAACGTAGCCACGCATGCCGATTCGTTGCTTGTTTCGGCCAACTCGCTTCTAAAAGGGAAACAGATCAACAACAGCTTGTCGTCAATTGAACGTACAACCAGCGACCTGGCCGTCAGTTCCGCACAGCTAAAAAAACTACTAAGCAACGACGTTCCCCACATTGTAACCAACATCAACGACCTTACCACCGATTTCAAGCAGGTAAGCGGTAACCTGAGGAAAGTTGACTTCGAAGCCACATTCGCATCCATCAACCACACGATTAGCAACCTGAACCTTTTGACTGATAAAATGAACAGCACCGATGGCTCCCTTGGAGCTCTTATAAACGACAAACAACTGTATATCAATCTAAATAATACGGTAAACGATGCCGACAAGCTGCTTATCGACCTGAAGGCAAACCCCAAAAGATATGTTAACATCTCGGTGTTCGGCAGGAAAAACTAACGAGTTTTAATTTAGATTCATTCTAAATAGCAAGAAAAATATTATTTATTATTTAACAAAAATCTAACAACCGAAAAGACTTTGTTTCAGAGGATTTAAAACTTTTCTGTTCAACAGGGAAGAAAAACAGCTATCAATTTGTTAATACATTCATAAACAGAACTTAACAGACCATCACTGACAGTAATACTCTGATTTACTATTAATTAGAATAAAGCATTGAAAATAAAAAGGATGAACAATGCTTTTATTTTTAACGGATGTAATAAATTTGTAATTTCCAAAAAAGTTTTCCAATTTTGTATAATCAAAAATAGCCTCCAACAATTTCAGATTTTGAGGGGGTTATTTTTGTCTGGACTCATTTTTATATTTATTTTTAATGAAAGTTTACGAAGAATTGTGGAATCGGTGTCTTCAGGTAATCAAGGATAACATCAGCGAAGCCTCGTATAATACGTGGTTTTCGCCGATTGTACCCGTATCTTACTATGGCGGCGTACTTGTGCTTCAGGTACCGAGTCAGTTTTTCGTAGAGTATATTGAGGAAAAGTTTATTGACTTGTTACGAATGACGCTATTCAGGGTAATGGGGGCAAATACCCGGCTCGAATACCGTGTATTGATCGACAAATCGAGCGGTCAGGGTACCCAAATACCAAGTTCTGTTGAAGAAGTTAAACGAACAACTGTAAACCAAACAACTACTGCTTCGCAAAAAACAATTGTCAGCCCTTATCAAAAGCTACAATTGCCAGAACTCGACCCCCAACTGAATCCTTCTTATAATTTCAACAACTTTATGGAAGGCGGCAGCAATAAACTGGCCCGTACGGCAGGTGTAAGCATAGCCAACGACCCTGGGAAAACGATATTCAACCCTTTGTTTGTATATGGGAAGTCGGGAGTAGGAAAAACCCACTTAGCCAACTCTATCGGTGTAATGACCAAACAGCTTCGCCCTGAAAAAAGGGTACTTTACGTTTCGGCCAATACCTTCCAAATACAATATACCGATGCTGTAAGGACAAATACAACAAATGATTTCCTGAATTTCTACCAAACCATTGATGTGCTGATTATTGATGATATTCAGGAGTTTGCAGGTAAAACAGGAACTCAAAACATCTACTTTCACATATTCAACCACCTGCATCAAACGGGCAAACAACTGGTGCTTACCGCCGACCGTTCGCCCATGGAAATGGTAGGTTTGGAACAGCGGTTGCTCACCCGATTCAAATGGGGGCTTGCCGCCGAAATTGATAAACCAGATTTCGAACTCAGGAAAACCATCCTCAAAAATAAAATTTACCGTGATGGACTGGAAATTCCCGAAGAAGTGGTGGATTTTATTGCCGATAATGTTACTGACAATGTCAGGGACCTCGAAGGCGTGTTGGTTTCGCTGCTTGCCCACTCCACTTTAGCCAATATTCCGATTGACATGTCGCTTGCCGAAAGAATAGTGGGACGAATTGTAAGCATCACCCCTAAGATAAATACCATTGAAAAAATAAGGGATGTGGTTTGCGAATACTTCTCTCTATCAATCGATTCGATTTCGACAAAAAGCAGGAAACGTGAAGTGGTTCAGGCACGTCAGATTGCCATGTACTTGTCCAAACAACTGACAAAAAATTCACTTTCGTCCATTGGTTTCACTATTGGCCAGCGCGACCATGCTACTGTGCTACACGCCTGCAAAACCGTGGCCGACCTGATGGAAATTGACAAATCGTTCCGCAACAGCATAAAAGAAATTGAAGAAATCCTGAAGAAAAAATAAACTTCAGTTCAACACCTTTTCAAGCTGTTTCCATACTAATGAACAGCTTTTATTTATCTTTCAGAAACAGGCGAAACGAACAATTACTTCACTGATTACAAATGAATTAAAGGCAGATAATCTATTTTTTGTAATAAATTTTATAAATGGAGGTACTACATACCTGATTTACGCCGTAAACGAAACCGCTTACTTCCATAAATTCAGCGTCATCTGTTTTCAATTGTCATGTAGCAAAGACAATACCCAAAAAATAAAGCTGAAAGATACTTCTATTTTCTTTGCCGATAAAAATTCAGAACAATGCAAAGTGAATATTTTTTAAAGCAAATAATTTTTTATTTAAAAAATATTCATACATTTGTGGGTTCTAAATGATTTTATTGTCATCCGATAACGAATAAATTTACATTTTTTACTAAAAATATCCTGTTTATGGGAATCATGTTATTTAACACATTATATTCCTGTAATCCCCATCTCAAGGAGAAGCATCACTATCCGGAGCCAAACCGGACAATGATGGCTATACATTTTACCCAACAAAACACTCATGTTTTTATATCTTTCCTGTTTTCTCCTTTTTCAACCTGATAGGTTTTGGAGAAAACAGGACCGCCTCGACACATCACATTCAACACCTCATACCTTCCCTTCAGAAAGTTAAGATTCAAACACAACATAGAGTACAAACAACATTTTTTTGAACATTATGGGTATATTCAACAAAGAAAGAACTGATGGTCAAACATTTGACGGTCAGGGAGAAGAGAGGAAAGGGATGATTGATGTGATTAAATATAACGGTGAACCGGACGATCTTGTCTGGAAATTTCCGTTCGACAACCTTTCTATTGGAGCACAACTAATTGTCAATCAAAGTCAGGAAGCCATTTTTTATAAAGGAGGGGCAGCCTGCGATGTGTTCGGTCCGGGGACTCACACACTGTCGGCCAATAATATCCCCATACTGCGTAAGCTCATTAATCTCCCGTTCGGAGGCCGCACTCCATTCACAGCTGAAGTATGGTACGTCAACAAGATAGTACGCAGGAATCTTAAATTTGGGACTCCCGTGGCCATCGACCTGCTTGATCCGCTTTATAACGTTTCGGTACCTGTTCGTTCGTTTGGCGAGTATGGTATCCAAATTACAGATTCATCGGCCTTTATCACCCAGATGGTTGGCACGTTGCATCTCACAACCACCGATGATGTTATCGACCAATTTAAGTCATTTGTGATCAGGAAATTATCATCCTGCATCAGCAAATTTGTCATTCAAAAAGAGATTACGGTTGTAAAAATAGGAGCTTATCTCGATGATATATCCATTTTCATTCGCGATGCCATCAATGAAGAATTTGCCACTTACGGCATCCGCATTACAAATTTTGATGTTGCATCCATCAACTTCGACAAAGAAGATCCGAATGTTTTGAAAATTCTTGATTCACAATCGGAAGCCGCAAAACGTAGGATGGAAGGCTATACTTACCAACAGGAACGGCAATTCGACATCATGGAAAGCGCCGCTGGCAACGAAGGTAGCGCCGGACAAATGATGGGAGCCGGCATGGGGTTGGGCATGGGTGTTGGCGTTGGCAGCGCTTTCGGGCAACAAATGAACAATGTGGCCGGAATAATGAACAACCAACCGACTCAGCAGCCACAGCAAACCTCTCCCACTCCGCCACCTCCACCGATGCCTGTATCTTTCCACGTACTTGTCAACAACGCGCAGCAGGGTCCTTACGACATTGTCCAACTTGGACAATTGGTTGCCAACGGACAGTTGACATCCGAAACTTATGTTTGGAAAGCCGGAATGGCTCAATGGGACAAAGCGGCCAATTGTCCTGAAATCAGGCATTTATTTGGGGCTGTACCTCCTCCACCTCCTCCATTTATGTAATTATTTAAATAACTTAAAAATCATGTCGAATAAAAATATATCTTTCATCACAAGCGTAGCGTTGCCGTTGATCACGGTCGTTGTTACCATCGGATTGTTCTTTTTGTTCAAGAAAGAACATGCCGGCTCTTTATTTTGGATAAATCTGTGTTATACTCTCATTCTCGAATCGCTATTTTTCACCTACCTCGAGGTTCTACGCAAAGGTTACAAATCGTTTTCGGCTGCACTCTACGCGGTTTTGGGCACCGGCGCCCTGATTTACACCATCACCGGCATCGCGTGGATGCTATTGTACTCGTTCGTACTCACACCATCCGTATCCATAAAAGTATATATCGCTGTTATCATCATTCTGAGCCTGATCTGGTTTGTTTTGGCAGTTTTGATTGGTCGCAACGACGCCACCTACAAGGAATCGACCGAGCAACTGAAAACCAGCCAACATACCCTTCAGTATTATACCGAAAAAATGAAAGTTCTGTGCTCAAAATACGAAAAGATATGTAACGAAAAAGGACTGGAATACAAAACTGATTCGAACAATAAAACCGTTTTGAATCATTTGGCAAATAAAATAGCATTCCTTACACCCAATGTTTTAAACAACGAATTAACCGTATCAAAACTTAATTCGATCATAGATAAATGTGGGGAAATAATTAATGAAACTACCGCCGCGGGAGAAGAAGAAAAGGAAGCCTTGAGAAAAAAAATGGTGGATTTTGTAGCCGAATCAGTAGATGAGATAGAATTAATCAAAACTGTAAACAGAAGATAAACATGGCAACACTCGAAAGTTATCAATGTAAAGGTTGCGGCAGTCCACTCGACCGTGACTCGCTCAAACAATGCCCTTATTGCGGATCGGCCAATTTCATAAAAGCCGAGGTGAATCCACTGAAAATGAACCAGGAAATGGCTCAGAAGTACGTTAACTTCTTTCAGCAAAAATCAAAAGAGAACCCCAAAGACACGAACTCGCTCTTTGCCATGGGATTGCTCTACCTCGGATTAAAAAATTACGAACTGGCTCAACGGAATTTCAAGGAAGCGATTGACCTTTCGCCCATGGAGGCCGATATGTATTATTATTACGCGCTTTCGCTGCTTGGCGGCAAGAGCCCCCGCACACTTGACCACAAAGAGATTACCAGGATTGAAGAATATCTCAACTCGGCCATCAACATGGAGAAAAAATGCAAATATATAGCCCTCCTTATGGCTGTAAAAGAAGAATATTATGTAGGCAATGGCCTCAAAATTCCGGGTGAATCGCCTTTGGATTTGTTTGAAAAAGCTAAAGAATATTCTCCTGATGATATTGATGAAATACAGACACATGTTTTGCTGCGCGACCAAAATACCATTGACTGCATCAACGAGATTGCAGGTATTGAACCGGAAGAGACAGAGGATGAGGAAAATGATGACGATGAGGACGTAACTAACAATGAGGAGGACGATGAGGACGAAGATGACGAAGACGAAGAGTATGTAGAATTGGATCAAGGCCAGCGCTACGACTATTTCAGGTATCGATACGAGCCAGTAAAACCCGGGAACAACGACAACCCGATTCCGCACTATCCTGTTGTCAGAACGATATGGAAATTTGCATTGATGTTGGTTTACACCTTTATCATCTTTATCATTCTGAACATTACCGGACTTGGATTCAAATCGAATGAAATAGCCCTCAACCCTGTTCCTGTGTCAGAAAAATTCGATAAGTTAAAGACGGAAAGCGCTCATAAACTTAGTAAAAAAGAACGCCAGGAATTATTCACAAAGCTCACCAATGATAGTATCGAAAAAGCCAGGAAAGACAGCTCGTTCAACAGCGGCTATATTACTATATTTACGAGGATAAAAGGCGAATCGGAACATTTCTTGGGTGTAAAAAAGGACAAAATGAGTTTTGTGTGGATCATTGTACTGTTTCTACCGCTGATTTTCTGGCTGTTTAAAAACATAAAGCTTTACACATCCATTTCGGGGCAACGCAAATTCATAAAAAATGAATATGATCAGGACCTGCAGGGATTCAACACAAAGCCTACCGAAAATCAAATGAAAATGTTTATAGAAAACTACCTTTCAGATATTGTTGACATCGAACTGAACTACTATAAAATTGATGAGGATGACCTGAAAGGGAAAATTCTCTTTGTAAATTATTATATTCCAGCCGAAGAAGACGATCCAGAACAATATGAAGGCTCCGGAATAGGATATACGGTAGCATTGCTCGAAGAAACTAAAGTTATTGTTCTCAGCAGCATGTGGAGGATATACGAAAAAAATCCCGAAAAAGGGGCATCACAATCAATATTCTATTCAGATATAAAGTCGGTGAAGCTTACCGGCGACCGTTTGATGTTCGGCGATATCAGCATAAAAATTCCCGATGAGTCTATTTTTGAATATCAAAACGACGACCCAGATGATGAATTAACTTTCTCAAACGACAGGACATCAGATGCCCGCGAATTTAAAACGGCACTTGACAAATTGGTAAACTCCTACAAAAACAAATAACACTGTTTGAAACGCAAAAACTCCGTTGAAATTAAATTTCAACGGAGTTTTTTAGTACCCAGAGCCGAACTACATATATGGTGTTCAATTACATTCATTTACTCTTATATTCTCTGTATATCAGTGTTTTATGTTTTCGCTTGATGTATTGAAAAGCAATAAAATGTAGTCAAAAGTAGAAAATGTTTCAGTAATGTTTCAGTAATTCAGATTTAATTTGTATATTTGTAAATAGTTAGTTCACTAATACTTACGATTATGGCAACCACCTTTAATCTGGAACTGAACAACAAGCCGACACGCAAAAATACGTATAATATTTTGCTCCGCATTACTCAGGACAGAAAACACAAAAGAATTAGCACGTCTATTGAACTCAAGAGTCCAAAAGATTACAACCCTAAGGCTAAATATGGCTACTGGATCAGGACGTCAGAACCAAACCATAAAGTCTGGAATGAAGCTCTGATTAATGAAATTGAAGAAGCGAAGAAAACCTACCGGGACCTTAAAGAAAAAGGACTCGCCTCTTCCGAACTTATTAAGGTCACGTTGAAAGAATCAGAGGTTTCGCCCTCGTTTCTGGCTTATGCTAAGCAAAGAACTTCGGACATACTCAACGAAGGAGGACACCGCAACTTTAAAAAGTACAATGGATTTTGCAACAAGCTTGAAGCCTATCTCAAAGCTAACAAAAAGAAAGATTTACTTTTCGTCGAAGTAACCACCGCTTTACTTTCCAAGTTTGAAGCATATCTGCACACACTCAAAAACGAGCGCAACCCCGAAGCCAAGTTGCACCCCAATACTATTGCCATAAATCTGAATATTTTCAAGACGATTATTAATCGTGCGGTTGAAATTGACAGGCTCCTCAAACCGGAACAGAACCCATTTTTAGGGTATAAATACACCCGAGAAGTCAGCACCACCAAAGAAAAGCTCAACGAAGCCGAAATTGAAACCATTGAAAATCTCGAACTCAAAGAAGGCTCTTTAATCTGGAATTGTCGGAATTACTTCCTGTTTTCATTTTATTTGGCAGGTATCAGAGCCGGTGATTTAATCCAACTGCGTTGGTGCAATATCACAGCAGATGGCCGATTGGAATATCGAATGGCTAAAACCAAGAAAGACCGCAGCATTTTTCTTCACGACAAAGCAAGAGATATTTTGCAGCATTATTATGTAGAAGGCTGTAAAACTACTGATTATATTTTTCCATTGTTAGATAGCAACGCACCCTATGCCAAAGCCGTTACACCGGAGCAAAAAGCAACACTTCCGCCGGATATGATTATCAAACTCAATGATATTGTAGGAGCAAAAAACGCTTTGCTAAACAAATACCTCAATAAAATTGGGTCACAAGCCGGTATTACAAAACATATTTCTATGCATATTGCCCGCCACAGCTTTGCCAAAATTGCAAAGGACAATAATGTAGATAATAACCATTTGAAAAGCCTTTTGGGTCATTCTAATATCAAAATCACAGAAACGTACATGGGTAACTTTGAAACAGCTGAAACGGATAAGGTAATGGCAAATATTTTCAAGAAAAAAACCGATGTATCAAATCAAATAGAAAACTTAATTAAAGGATTGACACCCCAACAAGCAGAGTTGATTATTAATAAAATCAAGAATCTGAACAATTAAATTTAATTTTATGCTATATAAAAATCGTTTTGATGAGTTTGTCAATTATGTGAATGACAAAATTCTTTTGTATAAAATACAAGGGAATATTGACATTGAATCAATATTCATAATTTGTACGAGCGAGTACTCTTTTAATTATAAGAACTGTGAAGACAACATAGAACTGCTAAGATTACAACTTACCCTAATGGAGTTTATTGAAAAAAGGAATCCGGTTAAATTTTCCAATATTTATGGCCCGAAAATAAGTGCCAACATTTATAATTTTGACTTTATCGAAAATTTACTCCAATTTATAGACAACTACTCAAAAAAATTCATATACAAAAAACAATATGATTTATTGAAAATTGTACCTCCGAAAGAGACTGTATTTACAAGACAGGATATTACAACTTTGATTGATTTTCAAGAAGATCTTCTAAAAAATTATCTAACTGACAAAAAAGACTTTCAAAAAAGATTTGATTTGCTAATTTCAACTTTACAAGACTCTGACACGTTGTCAAAATCCGTTAAAACAATACGCTCAAATGATGCAAGTTTTCTCTATGATATTTTGAGTTATTTTGCTTTTGTCCCAAGTTCCGAAACTTTGAATTCGCAGGAAAAATACCAATTTATCAAAAGATATATTTAACTATTTTTCAATCACTTATAATTAAACAATGAATGAGAAGCAAATAAAGTCAATAAAGCAACTGGCTTCTAAATACGACATAAACCTTCTGGGAACTCCTCCCTATTGCCTCAATACACGGATGATGATTGAGAAACATAACTCGTTGCCTGAAAACTTGCATATAAGTAGGTTAAATATTTTTGATCCTAACTCAAAGTTTGTAGTTCTAAATAAAGACATAAACCCATATTTCTATCGTAATAATTTTGAAATTGCTGAATTAATTCGACTTTTGTCTGAAAGTATTGATGCTGGCAGTGAACTTAAGATATCAACAACTATAAAAGGGATTAGAAAAGATGTGTGTTTGAACAATTATTCTTCAATAAAAAGGGACTTATGGTTGTTTGCAAATACTTTCTTAGAATATACTCAAGATGGACTTTATCAATTTGAATTCGACATACCATTCAAAGAAGATCTTCAGGACGGTGATGATTTTTATTTAGCTAAAGCTTACACCGAACCATATTCACAAACTGAGTTATCACAAATTATTGAATATGAGAAAGAGAAAATTCAGAATATTGAGAAAAGCTCAAAAAACAGGCTTGCATTTAAAATTCAACGTTTAGTAGAACATTATAGAGAAGAACATATATTTGACTCTACAATGAAAACTATAGCAACTAACGAAGCGTGCTTCTTGTATGATTCTCTCGATGTTCTTGGTGCTATTCAGGCTGATCGATCTGCAAACAATCAAGACAAATATGAATTTATAAAGAAAGAGCTCCGAAAATAAATTCAATTCCGTCTTCTCTTTTAGTTAGGTTTTTTTGTTAGGTTTTTTTGTTAGGTTTTTTCCGACAAAAAAACCTTTTTTATTTATCTAAATACCATAATTATAACGCATTACCTTTGCTTGCATTAAACGAAACGAACAATGTAATTCAAAAATAGTATTCGTATGCAATCAAAAGAAACAAGTCTTCAAATGGCCGTTGTGCCACAAAGCTTTCTCAACAAAATCGAAGAGAAAATTGACACACTCGAAAATATTCTTCGGGAAAAGTCAGATCAGGAAATCAATTCGCAATGGATCGAATCTGTCCAAATTCCAAAGCTGCTTGGCATTAGCCAAAAGACATGGCAAACTTACCGGGACAAAAGACTGATTCCTTTTTCGCAGATTGGGTCAAAAATCTTTGTCAAACGTTCCGACCTCGAAAAATTCATGCAATCACATTATATTGAATCTAAGTAAGTAAAGTTTATGAGATACGACGAAGATTACCTCAATGATCAGTTTGAAAAGCTACTGACTAAAATTGATACCCATTTCGCCACTTTTGCAAATAATATGGAATTTGCTGACGACCCGATTATTGACAATTTCCGTTTTTTGAAGCTGATGAACATTAGCGGAAAAACTGCTCAAATGTGGCGCGAGAAAGGAATTATTGGCTATAGCCAAATTGGAAGTAAAATATATTATCGTGTTTCTGATATTCGGGCAGTTCTCGAAAAACACCATAAACAATCTATTTAACAGCCTATGCCTAAAAAAAATAATGGCCCGGCAGACTTCGCCAAGTCCACCGAGCCAATAAATAGCAACCATTACAAAAATACCGATTTCATTTCCGACCTGCAATCAGAAATTCAAACGCTTACAAAGAGTTTGGAGGAAAATGCCACTTCAATCCCTCAATCCGGTATTGGTTTGTTTACAATTATGCCGGCAAACAATTGGATTGAACAGGCTGAAGCCCGTCCAATTCCCAAAATGCTCTTCAGTGAATTTTGGTATGAGGGCGAAGTGTGCATTTTGTTTGCAGATACCAATTTGGGTAAATCCATACTTGCCGTACAAATTGCCAACAGCATTTCAAAGGGCGAGCCAATTCCTGCATTTAAATTAGAAGCCGGAACTCAAAAAGTATTATACTTTGATTTTGAATTAACTGACAAGCAGTTTCAAAATCGGTACTCCAAAGATTATCACAACCCTTATCAGTTTTCCGATAATTTATTTCGCATTGAAATAAATCCGGAAAGCGAAATTCCCGACGGCTCAACTTTTGAAGATTACCTGAACAAATCCATTGAACACTCAATCATTGAAACTGGTGCCAAAATTCTAATTGTCGATAATCTCACCTATTTAAGTGCGGAAAACGAGAAAGCAAAAAACGCTTTACCTTTAATGAAGCAATTGAAAACGCTTAAGAACAAATATAATTTGTCTTTGCTGATATTGGCGCATACACCCAAACGGGATTTATCAAAACAGCTAACCCGGAACGACCTTCAGGGAAGCAAAATGCTTATCAATTTCTGTGATAGTTGCTTTGCTATTGGTGAAAGTTTTACGGATAAATCTATTCGTTATCTGAAAATGATTAAAGCTCGAAACACCGAGCATATTTATGACGCCGATAATATCATTGAGTGCCAGATTTTCAAACCTGATAACTTCCTGATGTTCGAGTTCCTGAATTTTGGAAGAGAGTCAACACACCTCAAAGTTTTCAGTGACAAGGATAAAGATGCTCTGGAAAATCAGGTTGTTGAGTTGATTAAATCTGAACCGGAACTAAGCTCCTATGCAATTGCAAAAAGACTTTGTACAGACGAATCAAAGTTCAACAGCTTCAAAGTTAAGATAACCCGCTTAGTCAATAAACACACGCAGAAAAAGCAACCATAGTAACAAGTAGTAACAATAGTAACACCTGTTACCAATGTTACTACCTGTTACCAAAAACAAACAGTTGAAATGTTCAAACCTCCATATCTTCAACCTTACAAAGGCAAAGCTACACGCCACACTTGCCCCGCTTGCGGTGCAAAAGAGAGCTTTACGCTTTACATAAATGGAGAAACTAACGAACATATAAACTCAAAAGTTGGCAAGTGCAACCGTGAATCAAAATGTGGTTATCATTATACACCAAAGCAATTTTTCATTGACAACCCCGAATTAAATGAAACCACAAAACAAGGTTGTGATCTTCATTATTCTAAACCACAAAATTTCCACTCTCCACATGGAGAGGGGTCAGGGGTGAGGTCTATCGGCACAATCCCTTTCTCCTACGTCGAACGTTCAGCAAGCTACAAAAGTAATTTTGTACGCTTCCTTTGTGAGTTCCTCACTACGGAACAAATAAGCTCCATTGGCGATAAATACGCCATTGGAGCAACCAAGAACAAAGAAATTATCTATTGGCAAATCGACATAAAAGGCAAAGTTCGGACAGGAAAAATAATGCAATACGATCCCCATACAGGCAAACGTATTAAACATGAATCGGGAGCAATCGACTGGGTACATAACAAACTCAAAAAGTCAAACACATTGCTCGAAGATTACAATCTTCAGCAATGTTTCTTCGGAGAACACCTTCTGGGGTTACACCCCGAAGCCGTTGTTTGCATTGTCGAAAGTGAAAAATCAGCACTCGTTTCAGCAGCTATCTTCCCTGAGCAAGTTTGGCTTGCTACCGGAGGAATTGGCAATCTTTCCATTGAAAAATGTCAGGTTCTAAAAAACAGAAATGTCATTCTCTACCCAGATTTAAACGGCTACAATAAATGGCTTGATAAAGCCATTGAAATTGAAAAACAATGCGGTTGCAACATATCTGTTTCAACCCTACTAGAAGATATTGCAGCACCCGAAGCCAAAGCTCATGGGCTTGATGTGGCTGATTATATGATTACCCAGCTGCGTTCACAGCCAATTCTGACAGAAACATATGAGACACAAAGTCGCTTTACTCCAGAGCTCCAGAAAATGATTAGCAAAAATGAATCTTTGATGATTCTGATTGATAAATTAGAACTCTTTGAAATTTAAATCCATTGTGTGAGAATTCAGGAATTTTATTTTTTTGTAATTGATTGCTCGGTTAAGTATAATGTGTATTTTTGTTGTAAATTAGAATTTCTATAACAATCATAAGCCCTCAAATCACGATTCTCACACTAAAGCCCAAACATGATCACTAAACAAGCATTAGGTAGTACACTTTTCGGAATGGCAGATATTCTTCGCGATAAAGTAGAAGATTACAAAGCCTACATTCTTTCATTACTTTTCTTTAAACGTCTTTCTGATAATTTTATCTGGCAAGGCGAAAACAATATTCGGGAGTTTATTCAGGAAAACGGACGTGAACCCAACGAGAAAGAACGTCAAATTCTACTTACTGCTAAAACCGATTTTAAAATTCCTCAGGGGCATTTCTGGGCAGATGTTCGCAATGCTTCCCCCGATAAAAAGAATGAAGCGCTTCACAACGCCGTAAATGCTATCGCAGAAGCCAATGTTGATAAAGATGGGAAATTCATTTTGAAAGGTGTTATTAATACCGTTCGTTGGAATGAACCCGCGCCCGATGGCTCAGGCGGTAAACGCTTAAGCCCTGACGTGCTTTCGCTCTTGGTAAGCTATCTCGATGCAGTAGATTTAAGTAACCGCAACGCAACCGTTGATGTGTTGGGTGATGCGTATGAATACCTGATTAAACGCTTTGCCGACGAAAACAAAGGTGGTACTACAGCCGGCCAATTTTATACACCTCAAGAGGTTGTTGATATAGTGGTTCGCTACCTGAAACCACAAAAGAATGAAACCGCTTACGACCCCACTTGTGGCTCTGGTGGTTTCTTAATCAATGCCGCTAAGTATTGCAAAGTAAATTACGGAACTCAAAAAGCTATTCGCTTATTCGGACAGGAAGATGTTTGGAATACCTGGGCTATTGCCAATATCAATATGATTCTTCACGGACTGGATGCCCGTATTGAAAAAGGCGATACCATTTTAGACCCTAAGTTTACCGACGAAGATAATGAACTTTCCATTCGCACTTTCGACAAAGTAATGGCTAATTTCCCCTTCTCGCAAGAAAACTGGTGGAAAAACGGTGAACCCAAACGGGATACCAAAGGGCGCACTGTCAACAAGAAAGACGGTTCTCCACAACTTGAATATCCCGGAAAAGATACCTTCAGCGATCCTTACGAACGCTTCACTTACGGTTTACCGCCCTTCTCAAACGGCGACTTTGCCTTTCTGCAACACATTATTGCTTCGTTAAACGAAAATGGCAAAGCCGGTGTGGTTTGTCCGCAAGGTGTACTTTTCCGTGGCCAACCCGAAAAGACCGAAGAGGAAGACGGCCAACGTCGTAAAGCCGATGATGAATACCTGATTCGTCGTGGATTCTTACAAGGACCAGTGGACGAAAACGGGGAGTTTACTCAAAATATAAATATCATTGATGCTATTGTGGTATTGCCGGGCAACTTGTTTTATGGAACTACTATTCCGGGTTCTATTCTCTTTATCAACAAAAACAAACCCGAAGAGCGCAAAAATAAAGTGCTGATGGTGTATGCTGCCAAAGAAGGCTGGTACAAAGAAGAGGCAAATATGAACACGCTGCTCCCTCATGATGTATTGCGTATATCTACCATTCTGGAAAGTTGGGGCGATTTGGAGCTTGCAAAAATCTGGATTGCTTCACAGAAAGAACGCCTAAACGGAATTATTCAGGACGACTTAGAATTTAAACTCTTGGAGCTTGACGAAGAGTACAACGAAGATATTGCTGAAAAGCAAGCCCGATATGATGCTGCGCTGAAAGTAATTGAAGATAAAGAAGCAGAAAATGCCAAACCAACTGCTGCCCAGCTCAAAAACCTGACTGTGGCAAAAACAGCTTTAGACAAACTTATTGCTGAAAAAGAAGCTAAAGTAATAGCAGCACAAGAACAAGCCGAAAAAGAAAGCAAATCCATAGATGCCGTGGAAGTAGAATTGGTAACCATGCTTCAAGACCCTGAACTCCGTAAACGCTACTTCTCGGTGGTGGATATGGAAGAACTCGAAGAAAATGAGTTTAACCTCAATATTCCTCGCTATGTAGATACCTTTGAACCGGAAGAAGAAATTAATCTTAGTCTGGCTATCAAAGAGTTTGAAGCAATTGCTCAAACTGAGGTGAATTTTGATAAATCTATTGCTGAACTTTTAAAAGCATTGAAATAAGATGAATTGGCAAACAGCAAAGTTTAAAAATAAAATTCAGTATAAATCTGGCTACACTTGGACAAAAGAGCAAGAAACATATTATCCTGAAGAAAAAACGGTAAGGGTCTTAACTGTAACGAATATACAAAGTGAACTTGATTTATCAAGTGAATTATATTTGAAAGATGTTAGAGAATCTGATAAAATTGCCAAGTCAGTTAGTGAAAATTGGTCGATTGCAGTCAGTTCAAACGGTAATAGAAAAAGAATTGGAAATGCTGTATTCATTAAGGACAACACCGATTATCTTTTTGCTTCATTTTTAACGGCATTTAAACCGAAAGAAGACTCAAACATTATACCTGAATACTTTTTCCGTTGGCTTTCTTCACACAAAGTTCAAGAACGAATTACTTCCGTTTCTGAGGGTACAACCGGATTGGGTAATTTAGATATTCGGTATCTAAGGAACATGGATATTGACTATCCAGAAGATATTACAGAGCAAACCGCCATAGCTTCAATCCTCTCCAAAGTAGATGAAGCAATCTTAGCCACTCAAAACAGCATAAAAGCTGCCGAAAAACTCAAGAAATCATTAATGCAAAATCTTCTTTCCGGTAAGCTAAAACCTGATGGTACTTGGCGAACGGAAGATGAGTTTTATGTAGATGAGAAGTTTGGAAAAGTGCCAAATGGGTGGGAAGTGAAACCACTTAAAGAAATCTCAAAAATCCAAAGGGGAAAATTTAGTCACCGTCCAAGAAATGAAGAAAGGTTCTATAATGGAATTCACCCCTTTGTTCAGACAAGCGATGTCGTTAATAGTGTTTTCTATTTAAAAGAACACTCTCAAACATTAAGCGATTTAGGTGTTGGTGTAAGTAAGAAGTTCAAGAAAGGAACAATTATTATAACAATAGCCGCCAATATTGGCGATGTGGCATTGACTAAGTATGACGTATTCTTTCCTGACAGTCTAATAGGTATTAATCCTCATTTAAACCTAATAGATAAAGAATTTCTTTTAATTACATTGATGACTAAACAAAGATTACTAAACCAATTGTCAACTGAAAGTGCGCAAAAAAATATCAATTATGGTAATCTTAGGCCTTTGCTTATTTTCTTTCCAAAGTTATTGGATGAACAGATTCAAATAGCCTCAAAAATAAAATCAATATTTGACATTATTGAAAGTAAACAAGCCAAAATACAGGTACTTCAACGCCTTAAAAAATCACTAATGCAAAACCTGCTTACGGGTAAGGTGCGGGTGGATGTGGAGAAAATATTAGAACTATGCCAAGAGAAATAAAGAACCTTGATATTAAAGTCAAGCTATTAAAGGAGTATCTTAATAACGGAGGTATAGAAAGATTAAACAGCCTCGAACTCGTTGAGGATTTGCTTAAAGTCAAAAGCGATGCTGATGACAAAGTGAATCCTGATACAATTTCGTCATGTGTAAATGCTTTTATGTTAGTTATACTTGGGTCACATTTAAAGCCTCCAGTTTTTGTTGAAAATCAAAAGTCTGAATACAAGTCGACTTTACAAAAATCAAAATGTTTTGATCAAATCAATATTGATACAGAAGAGCAATTTGATGAAATCTACGAAAAGTTTAAAGATGAAACTGATTTTCTATTCCGGGGCCAGGGAGAAGCTAAATGGATGCTTTATAGTACTTTACAACGAAAATGGATTGAAGAAGAACTGTTTAATACTGAAGGAAGTTATCAGGAGTTTCTTGAGAAATTAGCAGAAAATGGGAAAGCTGAATATGAAACTGAAATTCAGTCAATTTTAAATGCAAATCATATTGATGCGACAAATGACGTATCTGTATTAAGTTACCTCCAACACCACAAATGTCCAACGCCATTATTAGATTGGACTTATAGTTTCGGTAATGCATTATTTTTTGCGCTTGAAGGAATTACAAACATTGAACCAACAAGAGAAATTGATGAGTATTTTAGTGTTTATTATTTGGAAGAAAATGAATTTGAAGGTGCTAATGTTGCTAAAATTATAGATGAAGCATTTGAAGCTGAATCTGAGGCTTTGAAATTAGAAATGATTGATAAAATAGCTGCTGGTGATGAAGATAAGAAACAAAAGATGATCAAACAATTTGAAGGCAGAGGCTTATTAGACAAATCAAAAATTCAGGGTAATGGCTTAATTGAGCATATTGTAAAAATCGATGAACTATTCAAGCACCCACTCCCGCTGTTGTATTTCAGCGATAATAACGTAGATAAAAACTTTATATTCTCTTTGTCGAACAATGAAAATATAAAAAATCAACAGGGTGTTTTGATGTGGAATAGAGATCCTTCAAAACCCATTGAAATGGTTAGCGATGAATTTTTCGGTAAAACTGAAGATGGTACGCCCGAACCAAATTATCATTTCTGTAAATGTTTTAATATTAAAAAAGAACTTGCCGGTTACATACGTGCAAAATTAGAAGCTGACGGAATAACTAAAGGTTTTATTTATCCTGCCGAAGAAGAAGCTGTAAATGCTTCGGGGATTTACGAAGAGTCAAAAGAAAAACCTGAATAAACAATAAATAAGATGAATTCACCAATAGGCTTAGATAGTCTTTTTAAAGAAAAGATATTCCGCATACCGGATTATCAACGTGGTTATGCCTGGCAAAAATCACAATACAAAGACTTCTGGGAAGATTTGATTAATCTTCAACCAGACAGGTCTCATTATACAGGTGTAATAACACTGAAGGAAATATTACCCTCTGAAATAAAAGAAGATAGTAAAGAATATTGGTTGGTCGAAGATCATTCTTATAAAGTATATCATATTGTTGATGGTCAGCAACGGTTAACTACATGTATCATTTTTCTACAAAGCCTTGTTGAATTTGTAAGCGGTTTAACCGAAAATAAAAACAAACAAGATTCCGAAATCTATCTGACTGACTCTTTGACATTAAAAGCAATTAAGGAGAAATTCATATCAAAACAAAAACCTTCAGGTGCTCAGTTTCTGACCTATAAATTTGGTTATACTTTTGATAATCCGAGTTATGAATACATGCGTTTTCGCATATTAAATGAGTCCAATCCGGGAGCTATACAGGAAACCTTTTATACTTTAAACCTCAAAAATGCAAAATCGTACTTCATTGGTCAGCTGGAAGGGCTTTATAATGAAGATGGTATTGAAGCAATACAGGAAATATATAAGAAGATTTCAAAAAGATTTCTCTTTAATGAGTATATCATAAAGGATGAGTTTGATGTTTTTGTTGCTTTTGAAACAATGAACAACAGAGGTAAAAACCTATCGAAACTCGAGCTTCTAAAAAACAGATTGATATATCTTACAACACTTTATCCTGACCATGAATTGGATGCTGCTTCACGTAAGAGCTTACGTGACGATATTAATGCAGCATGGAAAGAAGTTTATTATCAATTGGGTAGGAACGAGAAAAGGCCGCTTAATGATGATGATTTCTTAAAGGCTCATTGGATTATGACTTTTATGTATTCCCGTAAGACAAGTGATGATTATATAAATTTCTTATTGAATGATTATTTTACCCCTAAAAAGATTCATAAGAAGATTGAAAAGGAGGTCGTATTCGAACAACCGCAGGAAACTCTAACAGATTTTAACTTAGATGATAATGATTCTGATGAAGATATATCATTGGAAGAAGTGAAAATAATTTCAATTTCAGCGTTATCACCCAATAAAATAAGGGATTATGTGAATAGCTTGAAAGCCGCTGCTGTCCACTGGTTTAATGCGTACTATCCATATTTAGCCTCAAATAATGAATTAGCAGATAACGAAAAAATCTGGATTGACAAGTTAAATAGAATTGGGATGGGATATTTCAGGCCTCTATTGATGTCCATTTTAAAGAATTTACCCCAGAATGAAGAACGACTTTTCATTTTAAAACAAATTGAACGCTATATTTTTGTAAGTTTCCAATTAAGTCAGGCAAGACGAAATTATGGTGATAGTGAGTTTTATAATGCTACCCGTGAACTTGATCAAAAAAAAATTAATGGAAAGCAAATTGTTCAAAAACTTCATACTAAAATTGCCTTTACATTTCATTCTGACAAGACCTTTAATTCAAAGTACTTTAACGAATACATTTATAAGAAGTTTAATATAGGTGATAAGGGAGGTTTTTATAATTGGTACGGGTTAAAATACTTTTTATACGAGTATGAATTAGAAAAAATGAAATTATCAGGACAGAGAAAAGTTGATTGGGAATTATTTGTAAAGAATGAAAAAGACAAAATATCAATAGAGCATATTTTCCCGCAGACTTCAACTAATTACTGGGAAAATGCATTTGCCGATGTGCCAAAAGAGCAGCGGCATATATATACAGGTTCGTTGGGTAATCTCTTATTGTTATCTGGCTCAATAAATTCGTCATTACAAAATGATTCCTTTCCAGAGAAATTGGAGCCTAAAATAAACGATAAGGGGGAAACAACAAGAAAAGGTTATAAAGATGGCTCTCACTCTGAGATAGAAGTTTCTTTGAAATATCTACAATGGACAAAAGCTGAAATTGAAAAAAGAGGAATGGATTTAATTCGGTTCATGGAGCTACGCTGGGAAATAAACTTCAGAGGTGAAAATGATAAAAAGAAGTTATTGCAGATAGAATTAACCACAGAAGAATAATAATATGGGCAACTTATCAGAACTTAAAGGGGTTGAAAGACCGGTTACGGAATGGATTAGTAAAATGGGTTGGACGTTTAAAACCAACAAGGAATTGGGTGTGTATAATCGTCCGTTTTCCAATCCTATTATTGAGCAAATTTTGTTGGAACACACGGTAAAATTCAATAAAATTGCCGAGGCTGATGCAAAAAGAGCCTTAGAAATTTTATTGCAGAACCTAAACAATCCAACGCCCATACTCGGTAACGAAGCATTTTTGGATAAGTTAGTCAGAGGTGTAACCATTTCTGTTCGTGATAATGATATTACAGTTCAGTTTATTGATTTTGAAAATATCTGGGAAAACGACTTTATTGTTACCAACCAATACTGGGTACAAGGTTACAAAATGGTGAAAACCGATATTGTGCTTTTAGTGAATGGTATTCCTTTAGTGCCAATTGAAGCCAAACAACGTGCTCGTAAAGGTACAAACTGGATGGAAGGAGTACGCCAATTCTCTACTTATGACCAACGCGCCGACCGCTTTTTTATGTGTCATGCCTTTGGCGTTGCCTGTAACGGTCGCATTACAAAATACGGAATCCCCGGAGCTTCTGCTTCCTATTTCAATGAATGGAAAAGTACCGTAATCGATACTTCTCAACCGAATCCAATACTTGACCCCACAAATGACTTGTGCCGTACCTATCAGGATGAAAAAGATGGACTTTGGAATTTTGATGTGGAACGACTGCCAAATGGAGAAGTGTTGGAACGTATGAAGTTGGGAATTGTTGGTTTATTACAACCCGCAAGAGTCTTGGATATTTTACAGCACTTCCTGGTGTTCGAGCGTACCGAAGGAAAGATTATAAAAAAAGTTGCTCGTTACCAACAACTCCGGGCTGCGAATAAAATTGCTGACCGTGTAATTAATTCAGATTTAAAACAAGGAGTTATTTGGCATACACAAGGTTCAGGGAAGAGCTTAACGATGCTTTATACAGCTTACAAACTTCGACAGTCAAAAGAGCTTAAAGACCCAACGATTTATATTGTAGTTGACCGCAAAGATTTACGGGAACAAATTGGTGGTACGTTTGACGATTGCGAGTTTCCCAATGCTCGCCCAATAAACAACATTGGTGATTTAAAATACGTCATTAAAAGAGCACCAGCAGGTGTTTTTATTACTACGGTTCAGAAGTTCAATGAATTGGGCAATGTGCAGGACTTGCGGGATAATGTTATTGTGTTGATTGACGAAGCACACCGTACTCAGTACGGCGATTATCAAATGGAGTTACAGGCTGTTTTGCCTAACGCTAAACGGTTTGCCTTTACAGGTACCCCTATTCCAAAAACGCACCAGGAGTTTGGTATTGTTCGTAAAAAAGGAGAACACGAATACTATTTAGACCGCTACAGCATTCAGGATTCTATTGACGATGGAGCAACAAAACCGATACGTTATACTTTTGGTCCTATCGAATGGTTTTTAGATAAAGACAAACTAAAAGCCGGTTACGATGAAATTACCGAAGACTTAAACGAGGAAGAAAAACGCCTTGTCGAAAAACGAGTACAGGCTTGGAAAGTCTTCTTGAAACACCCCGACCGTATTAAAACACTGGCTAAGGATATTGCTGATGATTTCCGTGAAATGATAGAACCACAAGGGTATAAAGCTCAATTAGTTGCTTGTGATAAAGAAGCCTGTGTACTTTATTACAATGAGTTGCTCAACTACTTTGATCGTTCTGAAATAGCTATCGTTTTCTCTACTGGAGCCTATGATGAAGGAGAGCGTTATGAGTTGTTCAAAGACCATTACAAAGAAGATTTTGAACGCAAACGGGTAATAAAACAATTCAAACGCAGATTAACTGAGGAAGAACTTAGTTTGGGAAATAACTTGAAAGTGCTTATTGTTTGCAATATGTTACTGACTGGGTTTGATGCCCCAATTGAGCAAACAATGTATTTAGATAGTCCGCTTCGTGACCATAATCTGTTGCAAGCCGTTTCTCGTACCAATCGCCCTTACGATGACAAAATAACCAAGCTTTCTAAGGAATTTGGTCGTATTGTTGATTATGTGGGTGTTTTCCAAAACTACAAAGAAGCACTCAATTACGAGCCGGAGGATATCGTAGAATTTGAAGATGTTGAAAGTCTGGTGGCTACTTTTCCTAAAGTGCTAAGTCATGCCTTTAAACCTTTTGAAGAAATTAAATTAGAAGATTCGTATGAATGTTCCATGGCAATCGTCCGCAGGCTAACCGAAATCGATCACGGAAAGTTTGAGAATAATTATAAGGAAGTAATTCAACTTTGGGAATCAATTTCACCGAATCCGGCATTGCGTGAGCATAAATTAAAATACTTGTGGTTAAATGAGATTTACGAAATCTATTTAGAAGAATTCAAACGCATAAGTTTCGATGCTGATATTTATGCAGTTAAAACACGTAAACTAATTCACGAAAGTGCAAAACTGATTAATTTCAAAGGACATTTGCCTGAAATTATAATTGATTCAGACTATCTCAATAAATTGAAAGATACTAAACTTGATCCTTCGGATAAAGCAGAAAAAATCATTCGGGACATTGAAACCGTTATTCGTCAAAACGAGGTGAACAGTGCTATATATGTGGAGTTTCAAAATAGGTTAGACCAACTTATTAAGCAGAAACAAGAACAAAGCCTGGCTATAGAGGAGATATTACTTCAACTAAGTAGTTTATATACCGAATTGGATGATGTTGCTTCTCTTCCACACCGCATGGGATTTGAAGACAAGGGAGGTTTTGAGATTTACACTATCATTAAGAACAGCATAATTGAAAACTTCAACGAAGCTGTGGCTCGTGAATTTTCAGATGAAGCAGTTGCCAAAATAAAATCAAAAATATACATTGGCTGGCAGGATGTGCCACGGGAATATGAACGTATTAAAGCTGATATTCAGCTACTTTCAGCAGCTGACAAAAATGAAGAGTTGAATATCTTTGGAAATGATGAGCTGATTGATCAAATAATGAGAGCCGTATTACAAAACTACAAGTTGAATTAATGCAATTGCCTGAAAACTATATATTAATACGCAAAGAAGTAAAACATGCACGTTTACGGGTTGCCGAAGATGGTCAGATTCGTATGATTGTGCCGTTTGTATTCTCCGACGAAGACATTTTGGCTTTAATAGAAAAAAAGCAGAAATGGATTAATAAAAACCTGCGCTTTTTTGAAAGAATGTCAAGGATAGAACTTCAACGGAATCAGCTCCTTATGTATGGCAATCGATACACATATTTCTACGATACAGCATTTGAAAACAAAGTCGTTATCAACCACGAATACAAAACAATTCAGGCAAAGAGAGATTTGCTCGACATTCAGGTACAGGAAAAATGGCTCAAAGGAATAGCGAAAAAACATTTGACCAATCGAATTGAAGAGCTTGCCAATAAATTAGGCTTCACCTATAATCGTCTTTTTATCCGAAACCAAAAAAGGAAGTTCGGTAATTGCTCCAGAGAAAAAAACATTTCACTGAATTGGCGATTGATAAAAGCACCTTTAATGGTAATTGACTATATCATAATACACGAATTAGTCCATACCTTAGAAATGAGCCATACCAAGAAATTCTGGACATTCATGCGGTCATATTATCCCGATTATAAGGATGCGATTGATTGGCTGGATAAGTATGGAAATAGTTTGTAAATGAATAATTATCTGTGTTTTGGATTTAATTGAGAGTATTAATGTAATATATTAAACAATTCTTTCTGCTTTAGTGTTATACTAAAAATAATTATCATATCTGATAATTATTTCATGATAATTTATTGGTTTATTTGAGAATAATATTATCTTTGTAGAAAATTTCAAGTCATGTAATGAATATAGAATTTGCAGATCCGGCTTTAGAAGAATTATTCACTGAGGGTAAGACCTCGGATAGCCAATACAAAAAGCTTCAACCCCAAATAATAAAGCAATACATAAAAGTTGTCAATTATTTACGTGCTGCTAATAGAATAGAGGATCTTTATAAATTCAATAGTCTCAATTACGAAAAAAAAGGAGGAGATTTAAAAGATATTGAAGCCGTTTGGATTAACAAACAATATCGTTTACTTTTTCAAAGCTCTATTGGAGAATCATTAATCATTACAGAAGTACTATTACTCGAAATTTCAAAACATTATGGCGACTAAGAACACAACAAACAAACTCGTCCCTTTTAATGCAACTCACCCTGGCGAATTATTAAAAGATGAAATAAAAGAACGTGGAATTTCTCAAAAGGAATTAGCCTCACTTTTAGCAATGCCTGCCCCAGTTTTAAATGATATTATTAAAGGGAAAAGATCAATTACTGCTGATTTTGCAGTTCTATTGGAATCTGTTTTAGAAACACCTGCTTCCTTCTGGATGAACTTGCAAACTCAGTATGACATTGATTTGTCTAATATTGACGAAAAGATTGTTCGCAAAAAGCAAGAAATTGCTATTTGGGAAATAATTTCTCAATATGTTCCTATCAGAGTCTATAAAAAACTGGGTGTTCTCAATGACAATATATCAGAATCAATTATCAAAATCTGGGAAATATTTAGAGTATCTACAGTGGATGAATTAATTGCAGCATTTTCAAAACAACCAGATGTAGCACTCTTTAAAAAATCCGATAAACTTGAAACATTCCCTGTCAATTTATTTGGTTGGAAGAATCTTGCAATTTGGGAGTCGAATAAAATTTCTTTATCTATTCCATTTAATCCGGCTAACGAATCAGCTATTGTCAAAGAATTAAATGCTGTTTTATATGAGAATACAAATACTATTGAGAAAGTAAAGACGATTCTGAATAAATATGGTATCAAATTTTTGATTGTAGAAAAATTTGACAAAATGCCGGTTGATGGTTTGTCGTTCTGGCATGGAGCAAACCCAACAATAGTTTTGACTCTACGAATGAAAAACATAGATAATTTCGCATTCAGTGTTATGCACGAGCTTGCTCATATAACGAAGCACTTAATTAAAAATCAAAATCAAGAATTAGTAAATATTGACGGCTGTCGCTCTGATATTGAAGATGAGGCTAATAATTATGCACAAAATGCATTAATTCCGAACGAAGTTTGGAAAGCCTTTATGAAATCAACTTCTGCAATTAGCCCCTATGCAATTCAGCATAAGATAAAAGCACTTTCGACTACTTACAAAATAAATGAATCTATTGCGCTTGGTCTATATAAGCATGAAATGAATTGCTTTTCAATTAAAACCAATTTTGAAAGAAATATATGTTAGCAATTAAGGGTTATCTTAGATAGCCCTTTTTTATTTCTACCCCACGCAGGTTTAAACCGAATAGGTAAAGCGGTCTTCGTCATTCCGCCACTTTGTTCACAAAAACATAGCCCAAAGGGTAAAACAAGCAGCCTGAAAAAATCTCCACACCTTCGGGTAGTATTTTTTAGTCTGCCCTTGTGGCTACCGCTCCCACACTCACTCATGCGCTCCGGTAGGTGCTCGTCGTGGCGTGTTAGCTTGTTTTGTTCACTACGTTCTGTCATTCCTCAGTCATGGTTGCACCTGCCCCCTAAAACCCCTTTAAGGTATTCGCTACGCTCATAGTATTTGTTTGTAGGGGTCAGCCACCATTTAGAGTTTTGCTCGCCTGCGGTCGCTCGTGCTGTTATGGTTTGTCACATTTTTTGCAGCTCACTTTCCCATGTTGGCATAGCCGTGTTTGCTTTCATTCCACAAGTTTCATTTCATGCTTCACACCGCTATTGCCAACCGCACGCAAGAGCTGTCATTCATTCACTCATTGCGTTCCATTCCACTCATTTCACTTTCAGGGTATATGTTTTTTCCCACCCTGCAAATCCTTGTGGTTGCAGCCGTGTTCCGTTTCACTCCACACCGCTTCACCCCCGCACACATACACCCTTTCTGTTCATTCGCTTCAATACACTCCATTCGTTCATTACTTCCAGCCCTTGCTTTTTCCAACGCACCGTTCGGGCAAAAAATGCGCCAAACCAGCCGGCACCGGCACCCTGCCACCGCGCTCCGCGCTTCCTGTGTCCGGGGCACTCGCTCCACTCGCAGCGGCTCGCACACAACGCACAGGCTTCATACTTCGTTCCGTTTCTCTACACTCGCATTTCAGCCTTGCTATCAACGCTGGCTCAAGGCTGTTTTTCCTTTTTTCGGTTTAAACCTGCTACTCCCACGCCAACCCCCGGCCACCCACCCCAAATATAAATGCAGTTGATATTTATCTATAATTCAAAATACAGGGATGTGTATGACGACAAAAAAAATGTTCACAAAGTTAACAGCAATAAAATGAGTCAGTAAAGGTCAAGCCCTACGGGTTTTTGTCACAATCTCCACACCTCCCTTCGGTCGGGTTGTATTCTGACAAAAAACCTTGACAGCCTCAACGCTCCGTTTCTCTTCGCTTTTTATTGCAGTAAGTGGTGGTTTACATTTTCTTTTTCCCTTCAGTCCGTTTTTGCGAAGATGGGACGCAGGAAAGAAGTTATCACCCTCAAATCACTTGGCTTATGTGTACCTTTATTTTAAAATCTTACAATCCGAAAGAATAAATCCGAAATCCTCATTTCTTTATTCTCAACAAAGGGAATAACAGCGGAAAACCGCTTATTTCACCCTGCCCGAATTGCTTCTCAATTCAATTCACCTGTAACCAGGATAAAGAGCAGGTTTTCTGGTTGCTTTTCTGCCTTTGGCAATCAAACGCCTTTTATCCTTTTTTGCGTGGTTCGGTTATTCCGTTTGTCGTTCTGCGTGATATGAAATCATGTATCTTTGATAATCTGAACAAGGCAGCCAACAAGTCCGGGCAATTTCAAAAAATGATTGAATCCTTTCAGGCTATAAACAAAGTCGAAGTTCAACTTAAACAAAATCTGAAGGCCATTGAAAAAGCCAAAAGAATACTCCTGTTTCAATTCATTCAATAGGGCGGGGTAATTCATAGATAAGCCGACTGTAAGTCCACCATAAGCCTACCATAAGCTCACTCAATAGACAAAGTATGCGTTTGTTTAGTGGGCATAAAAAAAGCTCCACTTTTCAGCAGAGCTTAGTTTAAATTTACCTGAGTAGATCAAAATACGTTTTTGATTTTCATGCTGTTTCCAACCGAAAATACATAGTATTCGGTTCCTGCTTTTTGGTAGAACTCGATACCAACACAACTCAACAAACTTACGTTTTCGGTCATGGTAGTAGTTCCGGCCAATGCACTTACTACAGAAACTTCAGGATTTTCACCAGGTGCGATTTCAATGTAATCTGAATAAGTAACTTTTGAAAGCTCATTCAAAGCTGGTTCAATTGGTTCGTAAACCTTAGTCACTGCGTTATAGGCATAATCCGAAATCACAGAAATTGAATTCACAAAGCGGAAATGAGTAGCTCCAGCAGGTACTTTGAGCTGTTCGAGTGGCTTAAATGCTTCCACTGTAAGTGTAACGCTGTTTCTTGCTTCATTGGCTACAGTTTCAAACTTTCCGGAGAAAGAACCTTCAACAGTGTTGTTTCGGTTGAAATTCAACCCGATTAAGTGTTGTGGTACGGCTGTAATCAAAATCGCACGAACACCACGAGCCTCCGATTGATCTTCCAGATTGATTTTTTTAATGATACCTGTCAAACGCCCGGTAAATTGCGGGTCGCTCATTTGTTTCATTAATTGTGCCTGTCCTGCACGAATTGATTTGCCCACTGTTGCACAGCCTGCAAATTCGTTCATGTTTTCACGAGTTCTCACGAACGAAGCTCCGTTCTTGATTTGTTCCGCAGTAGCTCCACCGTTTAATCCGGCAAAGTGTCCGCTCATTCCTTTAATTTTAAAGTGGCGAATGTCCCCAATCGTCCCTTTGTACTTCACATGTCCAAGTTGTCTTGCCATAGCTATAAGTATTTTATTTGATAAATAATTTTTTACCGTAAAAATACTTATTGAACATTCTGAAACCTAACAGTAAAAGAGGGTAATACAGAGATATTTAGCGAAATTCAACTTTTATAATTTGTACTTGAATTGTTTCAGTAATGTTTCAGTAGTCAAATAAAAAACCCTCCTAATTTCTTGATATACAAGTCATTAAGAGGGTTTAAAAGTACCCAGAGCCGGGATCGAACCGGCATGGAAGTGAATCCACTGGTGTTTGAGACCAGCGCGTCTACCAATTCCGCCATCTGGGCATTAGCGGCTGCAAAAGTAAATTATTTTTTTTGATTTACAAAACGTTTTACCAATTCTTTTTGATAAAATCAATCGGAAAATTGATCTTTTAGCTTGCCGAACCCCGTCGGATATTCAGATGTTCATTGCGCCTTCCGGCAAAAAGCTCATACTTGCAGTACAGGCAATCGAGTGAACCGTTCAGCAAACGATGTTTTTCGGAAGGCTTCAGCCCTATTTTCTCTAAGCATTCTTCGTGGGAGCTGATCACCCAGGCCACCGATCCGGTAAATTTATGTTTGAACAACTTCCCTAAATCAGAATACAATTCAAAAATATCAGTAGTAGTAATCCTCTCGCCGTAAGGCGGATTAGTTACCAGCAAGCAATTATTTGTAGGAGGCACCAATCTTTGGATAGGCATTACCTGTAACTTGATATATTTTGTCATCCCTGCGCTTTTAATGTTTTGTTCGGCAATTTTTATCGAACGGGGCGAATTATCCGACCCATAAATTGAAAAACTAAAAGGGCGTTCGTATGATTCATCGTTGTATATTTCATCAAACAACTCCTCGTCAAAATCGTTCCATTTTTCAAAAGCAAACGACGAACGGTAGATTCCGGGGGGTATGTTCAGGGCTATGAGCGCCGCTTCTATCAGCAAAGTTCCCGAACCACACATGGGGTCAACAAAGTCGGATTGCCCCTTCCATCCGGCTTTCAGCAACATGCCTGCAGCCAGCGCCTCGTTGATGGGCGCCTCGTTTTGCGAAATGCGGTAACCACGCTTGTGGAGTGAATCGCCCGAACTATCGAGAGAAAGGGTGCACCGCTGTTGCGAAATATGTATATTCAGCAACAAATGTGGCGAAGTTACGCTCACAGATGGCCGTTTGTCGTACCGATCGCGAAACCAGTCAACAATCGCGTCTTTCACACGATAAGTTACAAATTTTGAATGATTGAATTCTTCGGAAAAAACGGTGGAGTCGATTGAGAAAGTATTATCAGCGGTTAGGTAATCGCTCCAGTTTATTTTTTTCACCTGGTTATACACCTCATCAGGGTTGGATGCGTCAAAAGTGAGTATGGGTTTCAAAATCCTCGAAGCGGTACGAAGATGAAGATTGGATTTATACAACATGGCCTTATCGCCTGTAAAACTTACGGCACGGCGTTGTATCTGAACGTTATTAGCACCGAGAGCGATTAGCTCCTGCGCGAGGATTTCCTCCAACCCCTTAAAGGTTTTAGCGATCATTTCAAATTCCATATCTTCAAATCTTATTCAAAATAAACATTACACAAACAACCAAACGTATTACTAATCAACCACCCGGTTCGAACTTCGTTTTTTCGACTGTACAAGCCTTGCGCCCTCGGGCACGTCTTCATCTATCCAAATGTTACCTCCGATAATGGCACCGTTCCCGATTTTTATATTTCCTAAAATAGTTGAATTAGAATAAATAATAACATGGTTCCCGATTTTAGGATGACGGTCGATTCCTTTGATCGGATTTCCTTCGCCATCAAGTGGAAAACTTTTGGCTCCAAGGGTAACCCCCTGATACAATTTTACATTATCGCCAATAACTGATGTTTCGCCAATAACCACCCCTGTACCATGATCAATAGTAAAATAATTTCCGATTGACGCTCCCGGATGAATATCGATACCTGTTTCGGAATGCGCCATCTCGGTAATAATACGGGGAATGAGGGGCACACCGAGTTGCAGCAAAGCATGGGCAATGCGGTAATTGCTTATCGCGCGGATGCTGGGGTAACAGAAAATAATTTCGCCATAACTTTTGGCAGCCGGGTCGCCATTGTAAGCAGCGATAACATCGGTATGCAACGACTCCCTGATTTCCGGCAAAACGCGGATAAACTCGGTGGCTTTTTCATCGGCTTTATCAGCCAGTATGGCCGGATCGGCCTCATTACAGCAGATATCGAATATAAACCCAGCCTTTACTTGCTGAACAAGCAGGGTATGCAGTTTCCTCACATTCACCCCCACATGAAAATACAAAGTCTGGGAAGTAACCCCCGAGTCGCCAAAATAGCCCGGGAAAAGTATCGACCTACAAAGTTTTACAATTTCCCTCAGTACGTCCACCGAAGGCATCGGATATTCATCCGACTGTTCATGACACACATCTTTCGAACACTCGGTAGTCGAAAGTTTCTTGATGGTCTGCAGAATTATATCGTTCATTGTTCAATCAGTTTTTTAACAGCTTCGACGGCATTCTCAAACCGCGTATCGCCTGCACCTGTTATTATAATGTATGGCGAGCCGGTTTGTTCAATCTCCCGGCGGTACCAATCGAAAAAAAAGTTCCTGTCAGTTCCATGTTCCCGAACAGTATCAGGCTCCCACGGAAGATCGGGAGCACAGAGCAAATAAGCATCGATATATCGGTTGCCGAGCCGTTCGACCACAAACGATGGCACTTTTTGGTAGCAATATTCCAACCATACTTTTGTTATAATCAAGTCTGTATCAAAGATTACCAATTGATTGGCGGCGTAACGTTGCTCTTCTTCTATTTGATGGGTAGCTATGTAGCAAACATCTTCAAAAGTATAAGGCCGGTCCAATCGCTCCACGTATTCCCGGGCATATTCAGGCACCCATTCAGCCCCGAAATATCCAGCCAGCCTTTCAGACAAAACAGTTTTACCTGTCGATTCAGGTCCGATAATTGCTATTTTCACAAAATAGTTTTTATATTTGTAGGTAGAACCCCAAAAATGAATTCTTTTATGTGCAAATTTACAATAATTATTCTGTTTTGCAGTATGTTTTCTTTTTTTCCAACATTGTGCAAGACCCAAAACATCGATATCAACTTATTAAAAAGCATCAATGGCAGTCGCAACAATATCCTTCGTAGCTACTCTTTGGCAATGTCCAACAGCGCTGGAGCTATTACCGTTGCCGTGCCTTTGAGCATGGGCGCCATTGCGGTTATAAACAAAGATGATGATTTATTGAAAAGTTCGTTGACCACAGGACTATCCCTTGGCCTGAACTGCCTGATTACCTATTCGCTGAAAAAAGCGGTGAACCGACCCCGGCCATACATCACTTATCCCAATGACATAGAACCTTACGAGCGGTTGAACTCCGAGTCGTTTCCCTCCATGCACACTTCGGTAGCTTTTTCCACAGCCACAGCACTATGCCTGATACACCCCCGATGGTACGTTATCGTCCCATCGGCTTTATGGGCTTGTTCGGTGGGTTATTCGCGCTTGAACCTTGGGGTTCATTATCCATCGGACGTACTTGCAGGCGCTGTCATAGGTACTGGAAGCACATTGCTGGTGTGGCAGCTGAACAAGTGGTACCGGCAAAAAAATCACGACAAAAGAATTATTACTACCTGGTGATTCCCTCCCCGACACTTTTCCTCCACTGGATAAATCCTGCAACTGACATCAGTGTATAAACAAAAAACAAGCAGGTAGTGGGATACATGTGTTTGTAGATAAACAATCCAGTGGACAATGCATCGGCAACCACCCATACAATCCAGTTTTCCAATAGCTTACGTGCCAACATCCATGTTCCTACAATGCTTAAAGCTCCTACCAGCGCATCGGCTTTAGGAATAGTAGAATCGGTATATTTACTCAATATCAGGAAATAAACAAGAAAGATAACCATGGTAACGGCGGCGAAATAAACACTCTTCTTCAGAGTAAGCCGCTGAACGGGAAGTTCATCGCTTCCGGCACTCCCTTTTTCCCAGTGAATCCAACCATATATACTCGCACCAAGGTAATAAAACTGGAGGCTCATATCGGCATAGAACTTGGTTTTATAAAATACAACTATATAAAACACCGAACTCAGAAATCCAAACAACCACAAACTCATTTTCTGTTTGATAGACAAATAGATGTATATAAAACTGATAAGCGCGCCCACCAGTTCAGTCCAGTTATCACAAATATATTTTATAAAATCATCTTTCATTCCGTTTTTTACAAACAAAATTAATAAAACAACATCACACACACAAACAAAACCAGTTAAATACCTAAATCATATCCAAACAACATACATCCGCAATTATCATCTTATCCAAATCGGACGGACATTAAAAAAATCATTTATTTAAAAAAACGTAAAAGATAAAACTCAACATTTCTGGCCGCTTTCGTAAAATAATTATTACCAGTATATTAAGCACAAATTTCAAATCATGGCATAAAATATTCATTGTATTTATACAAGTTATTTCACTCAAATTAAAATAATTTAATTACATTTGTTGCCGTTTTTTTTGACATTTTTCAAAAATTTGGATTAATTAAATCAACTTTATTCACCACATTTAATTTACTTGGATCCCATGAAAAACAAATATCTTGACTTAATTGAGCAAACATTTGAATTTCCAAACGAAGAATTTGAAGTAGTTGACAATAACTTAGAATGGTTTGGAATACCTTTAATGGATATTATCAAACAATACGGCACGCCTCTGCGCATAGCTTACCTTCCTAAAATAGCTTCTAACATCCAAAAAGCCCGACGCATGTTTAATGTAGCCATGGCTAAAGTAGATTACAACGGCGATTACAACTACTGCTATTGTACCAAAAGTTCGCATTTTTCTTTCGTAATGGAAGAAGTCCTGAAACAGGGGGTAAACATAGAAACCTCATCAGCGTTCGACATCAACATCCTCGAATCGCTGCACGAGCAGGAGTTGATTAAAAAGGAGACCTTCATTATCTGCAATGGGTTCAAAAGGCCCCAGTATATCGAAAACATACAATCGTTGATGCATCAGGGATTCAGCAATGTTATCCCGATTCTCGACAATAAATTCGAACTCGACCTGTTGCTGAAGGATTTCGACCAGAGTTTTCAAGTAGGGATAAGGATTGCCGCAGAAGAAGAACCCAAGTTCGATTTTTATACTTCGCGTTTGGGCATTCGCTACAACGACATCATTCCGTATTACCTGAAAAACATCGCCAACAACAATCAGGTAAAACTGAAAATGTTGCATTTTTTCATCAACACGGGAGTTAAAGATACCGCTTACTATTGGAACGAACTGAACAAAGCGGTCAACCTGTACTGCGAAATGAAAAAGCGCTGTCCCGACCTGGACAGCCTCAACATAGGCGGAGGCTTTCCCATCCAAACGCACCTCGACATGAGCTACGACTACGAATACATCGCTGAAGAGATTGTTGCTCAAATTAAAACCATTTGTTCGCAAAACAACGTTCCCGAACCTCATATCTTTACCGAATTCGGATCGTACACCGTAGGCGAAAGCGGCGCGATGCTCTACTCCATCGTCAACCAAAAGAAACAGAACGACCGGGAGTTATGGAACATGATCGACAGCTCGTTCATGACAACGCTCCCAGACACGTGGGCTATCAACCAGCGCTACGTATTTTTGGCCATCAACAACTGGGACTCGGAATACGAACGGGTGAACCTGGGTGGCCTTACCTGCGACAGCGAGGACTTTTACAATGCCGAGATACATTCGAACGCCATTTTCCTCCCTAAAATGGAGGAAAACCGTGAACAATATATCGGGTTTTTTCATACCGGAGCCTATCAGGAATCGTTGAGTGGGTTCGGCGGCATTCAGCACTGCCTGATTCCTGCACCAAAGCTGGTAATTATCGACAAAGATGAAGATGGTGAATACTTTACCAAACTTTTCGCTAAAGAACAAAGTTACAAATCAATGCTGAAAATACTTGGGTACTGAGCGGGAATACGTGCGGTTTTGCCCACAAAAACTCACCTCGAAACGGATCAGGAATAAATAAAAAGTTTGAATATAGAAATAAGTATCTTTGTTTTTTTTTTCGAAAAAATGTAGTATTTTTACCGCCGTAACAATAACAGAACGAACAATGATTTATAAGTTTACAATTATCTCGGATGAGGTTGATAACTTTGTGAGAGTTATCACCATAGATGCGGATGCAACGTTTCTCGAACTTCATAATGCCATTCTCGAATCGGTAAATTATGAAAAAAACCAGATGACTTCCTTCTTTATCTGTTCCGACGACTGGGAAAAGGAACAGGAAGTAACGCTCGTCGAAATGGAATCGAGTTCGGAATACGACAACCTCGTAATGGAAAACACCGTGATTGGCGATTTATTGGAAGATGAAAAACAAAAATTGTTATATGTCTTCGACATGATTACCGAAAGATCCTTTTTCATTGAACTGTCGGAAATAATCACCGGCAAGCACCAGGATAAACCACTGTGCATAAGCTCTAAAGGCAAAGCTCCAAAACAAGTCCTTTCGGAAGAGGAATTCAGCCAGGCTCAAAAGCTGACACTTGATGAGAATTTCTACGGCGACGAAGATTTCGATGCTGACGAATTAGACGAGGAAGGATTCGGCGATATGAACTTCGACGATAGCAGCCTCTTTTCAGAAGATCCAAGATTTTAATACACAAAAACTTACTTAACCGGAAGACAGAAAATCAGCGTGTGTTTTCTGTCTTTTTTTATAAACAATGGAACAGAACGAAACATCCCCATCCCTCAAGCCGACTACGCTATTGGTGCTGCTCGGGCCAACGGGTGTGGGTAAAACCGAAACCAGCATTCGGCTGGCCGAACATTTCAAATGCCCCATTGTATCGTCGGATTCGCGCCAACTGTACCGCGAACTCAAAATTGGCACTGCCGCTCCAACTCCGGAACAATTGCGGCGAGTTCCACACTTTTTCGTAGGAACTCACTCTATATTCGATCATTACAGCGCCGGGCAATACGAACTGGATGTCATCAAACTGCTCAATGAATTGTTTTTAAGCCATAAAGTGGTCGTTCTGGCAGGAGGCTCAATGATGTACATCGATGCGGTTTGCAATGGCATCGACGATATTCCTACCGTGGATCAGGAAACCAGGCACCGTTGGAAGCAAATTTTCGAAGAAAAAGGCTCCGGTTTTGTACTGGATGAACTGAAAAAACTTGATCCGGTTTATTATGAACAAGTGGATAGATGCAATTTCAAACGGGTGGTACACGCCCTCGAGATTTGCGATATTACCGGTCGCCCATTCTCAGATATTCGTACAGGACAAAAAAAGGAACGTCCGTTCAACATCGTGAAAATTGGCTTTACACGCAACAGGGAAGAGCTTTACGAACGGATCAACGCCCGTGTCGATGAAATGATGGCGGAAGGGTTGCTCGAAGAAGCCGCCCCATTTTACAGCCATCGTCATCTGAACACGCTGAACACAGTTGGATACAAAGAAATTTACGAATATATGGACGGGAAACGTTCGCTGGAATCGGCGGTAGAACTTATTAAACAGGATTCGCGCCGTTACGCGAAAAAACAACTTTCGTGGTTCAACCGCGATCAGGACATCCGTTGGTTTCATCCCGATCAACTGGATGAAATCCTGAAATTTTGCGGAGCCAATTCTGAAGTAGCCTCAGGAACGGTTTCAGAATATTAAAAATTAAAAAAACATTTTCCTAAAATGAGACAAGCTCCTTACGGTTTTTTTTTAAATATTATCGCATGAACATCAACGAAAATTTCTCACTTCTGCCCTTCAACACATTCGGAATGGATGTGAAATGCCGCTATTTCATTGAATATTCGAACACCGATGAACTCAACAAAATACTGACAGGAAATCTGCTTGCCAACGATAATTTTTTACATATTGGCCGGGGAAGTAATTTATTGTTTCTATCAGATTATAAAGGAATTATACTTCATTCAGGCATTCATTTTATAAGTGTAACCGAAGAAACGAACGACCATGTGCTGGTAGATGTGGGTTCCGGAGTGATTTGGGACGATGTGGTGGATCATTGTGTAAAACAAGGCTGGTATGGCGCCGAAAACCTATCGTTGATACCGGGCGAAACCGGAGCGGCAGCTGTTCAGAACATCGGAGCTTATGGAGCTGAAATTCAGGATATCATAGAAAGCGTATCCACCATGGACATGGCGGGAAACATCCGTATTTTCACCAAAAAAGAATGTGGCTACGGGTACCGGGAAAGCATATTTAAAAAAGAGTTGAAAGGAAAACTGATCGTAACTTCGGTTCGATTAAAGCTATCTAAAAAACCGGCATTCAACCTACGTTATCAACAATTGGAGGCGGATGTAAAAAAAACAGGAGAGCTATCGCTCGAAAACATCCGTAAAACAATTGTAGCTACGCGCCAATACAAGCTTCCCGATCCGGCTATCAACGGCAACGCCGGAAGTTTCTTTATGAATCCGGTGGTTTCGGTTGATATTTTTAATGCCATCAGACAAATGCACCCTACCGTACCGCATTACCAGGTTTCCGACGAATGGGTTAAAATCCCCGCCGCATGGCTGATTGACCAGTGCGGTTGGAAAGGGAAAAGCCTCGGAAGGGCAGGCGTGCACGACAAACAACCACTGGTTCTTATCAACAAAGGAGGTGCTACGGGCGAAGAAATCGTAGCGTTGGCAAAAAAAATACAACAGGATGTAAAATCGACGTTCAACATCGATCTACATCCTGAAGTAAACTATATATAAACAACTATAGAAAAGTCTTATTCAAAAGCTTTTTATTTGATATTCAATCGGTTCAAAGCTTCCTGGTATTTTTTAGCATTGGCCTCGTGTTCGTTATAAGTAGCCGCAAACTCGTGCATACCATTGAGGGTGGCATTGGCACACATGTACATATAATCGTGGTGCACGTAATTTAGCACCGCATCAATTCCGGCCGGCGATGCAACCCGGATAGGTCCCGGAGGTAATCCCTCGTTTTTATACGTATTATAGGGCGATTTCACCCTCAAATGTTCGAAAAGAATACGTTTCAGTTCGAAATTTTTCAACGCGAATTTAATGGTCGGATCGGCCTGCAACGGCATACCTGCCTTCAAGCGGTTAATGTAAAGCCCTGCAACCATAGGGCGGTCGGTACGGCTGTTCGATTCCTCTTCAACGATAGAAGCCAAGGTGGCCACTTGTACCTGCGTAAGCGGAATAGCATCGGCCTTGGCTATCCGTTCGGGCGTCCAGAACCGTTGGTATTCCTTATACATCCGGTCAAAAAGCTGATAAGCGTTTATGTTCCAAAACACTTCATAGGTGTTGGGGATAAAAAGCGCGACAGATGTATTACTATCCAGCTGAAATTTAGCGAGATAAGCCGAATCGTTCAACAATTTAAGGATGCTTGTCGAGTCGGTCATCAACTGCCCCGCCAGCCTTCCGGCAAGTTGTTCTTTCGTGCGTATATTATTAAACGTCAGCTTAACAGGTATTTGTCTTCCACTACGAAGTTTACGTATGAGCGAGAAATTAGACATTGCTCCGCTGATTTCATACCGCCCGGCTTTTACCTTTTTATAACGAAGCAACGTAGCCGCCTGACGAAATGAGAAAGAATTGTAAACAGACGCGTTGTCTTTCAGCCTGCTAACGACATCGTCAAAACTACTATTTTCAGGAATGCACAGATAGGCTTTTTCCCCTTTTGAAGGGGAAATATTGGGAAAAAACAGCGTGTAACCCAGATACACCAACAACACGGCGAAAACCAACGCAACCCATTTTACAGGTTTATTTTTCAGAAATTTATTCATAATACATTAAAATATAGATATATACAACCATATTGTGCTTCTAAAATTTCGCTTGCAAAGATACTACATATTATTGGAAATGATCCATAAAAATCTTTCAAATACGCATTTACCGAACGTGATTTTTTTGAAATATTTGATTATCTTTGTTTGATTCAGATGTATTTTTTCTACAATAAAGGAATGATGGTGATTTAGTTATAACCCATAATCAATCCACAAGCAAGCAATTCATTATGAACCACTAAAAACGACAGGACTCTAACCAAATTCTAAAATATAAAAATTCCATTCACCTTTAAAAATCAAGTATTATCATATGAAAAAAGAAATTGAAAAATTATTGAACTCTCAGGTTGAGAAAGAAGGTTTCTCCGCAAATTTATACCTTTCCATGGCTTCGTGGGCCGAGAGCGAAGGTTATCCGGGAGTTTCGGCATGGCTTTATGCTCAGGCCGAAGAAGAACATGTGCATTTATTAAAACTACTCCATTACATCAACGACAGAGGCGGAAAAGCCATCATCCCGGCATTTAAGCAACCACCGTTGACCTTCGACAACATTCAGAAACTTTTCGAGTTGGTGTACGAACACGAAAAAAGCATAACCGTCTCCATCAATAAAATTGTAGAAGCCACTTTTGAGGCGAAAGATTTTACTACTTTCCAATGGATACAGTGGTATGTCCTTGAACAAATTGAGGAAGAAAAAACGGCCAGCGAAATACTCGACAAACTGAAATTATTGGTTGATAAAAATTATTATCAGTTCGACAAAGACCTGCCGGGAATGCGCGCGGCAGATAATTCGGGCAAGTAAAAGTAAATACCGGAAAAAGTTTTGATATTTGAAAACTCTTTCCTATCTTTGCAGCCGCAAAAGTAATTTTAGCGCTCAGGAAGTGTGGGTGAGTGGCTGAAACCAACAGTTTGCTAAACTGTCGTACGGGTAACCGTACCACGAGTTCGAATCTCGTCGCTTCCGCTCCACAAAAAATGCTCCGACCGTTTTGGCCGGAGTTTTTTTTATAAAAAAACAGGGACAAATACTTATCCCTGCCTATTTGCAAACCTCCGGACAATCCGTTCTTAGTGAAGCATCTCTGGTGAATTTATCGTTTTTTATTATCAAAAAATACGGGTGAAATACTATACCAGGGACTTTAATTCAGATTAACTACTAAAAAATTATTGTGGTTTTTTATATTCAACAAAAGCCTCGATAGCCTCGTATGAAGCCAATCCAAGGTTCTTATAGAGACCAGCCGTGGCTAAGTTCCGGTCTTCGGAGCGTTGCCAGAAGAGCCTTTCGTCGTTACCCAAAAAAGGAGCGCTCTCCATCTGCGACTGGTGTTTGAGGATGGAGTTCCGCTTCCGGCGCAATTCCTCGGGGCTTATCGGCACAGCCATCTCGATATGGTCGATTTCCCATTCGGCCCAAGCGCCACGGTACATCCAAATACGGCAGTCCGTCATCCATTCTTCATGACGCAATTCGTAAATGGCGGCCAACGCTGCATCCAGGCAAACCTTGTGCGTGCCGTGGGGATCGGCCAAGTCACCGGCCAAATAAATCTGGTGGGGCTGTATTTCCCGCAATAACGGGATAATTTTCAACACATCCTTTTCCGACAGTTTATCTTTCTGTATTCTTCCCGTTTCATAAAACGGAAGCTGCAGAAAATGGACGTTCTCAGCTTTCAGCCCCACGTATCGGCAAGCTGTCCGGGCTTCCTCCTTGCGGATCTGCCCCTTCATAAAGAGTACATCCGGAGTATCCTGGTCTCCTGTTTTTTTGTAGTCCAACAAGAAACGAAGAGTTTGCTCACACTTATCATCTAATCTTTTATCATCATTGTTAAGCGATTCGTTCAAATGTTTGATCAACGACACGGTACGCACCACATCCTCGTCGCTCACAGCTATGTTGCCGGAAGTCTCGTAAGCCACATGCACATCGTGATGCTGGTCCACCAAACGTTGCAGGGTACCTCCCATCGAAATCACATCATCATCCGGATGAGGGCTGAACACCAGCACCCGCTTGGGATAAGGCTGCGCCCGTTCGGGGCGGTTGGTGTCATCGGCGTTTGGTTTTCCGCCAGGCCAACCGGTAATGGTATGTTGCAGGTCGTTGAATATGCGTATGTTCACATCGTAGGCCGAGCCGTAAAGCGACAGCAATTCATCAAGCCCATGCTTGTTGTAATCCTTGTTCGTGAGTTTAAGTATGGGTTTTCCGGTTTGGGCGCACAGCCAGACAATAGCACGGCGGATCAGCTTGTTGGTCCACTGGCAGGGGCCTACCAGCCAGGGCTGGCTAATGCGTGTCAGTTGCTGGGCGGCACCAAGGTCAATCACGGCCATCGCGTTCTTGTGCAATTGCAGGAACGATGCCGGCACGTTATCGTCCACTTTTCCCTGTATGATCTCTTTCAGGATAGGAGCTTTGTGTTCGCCCCAGGCAAGCAGCACCACCTCTTCCGCGTTTTGTATGGTGGACATGCCAATGGTTACTGCGCTGTCCGGCACTTCGTCCAGAGAACTGTAGAACCGTTTAAGGTCGCGCCGCGATTCGTTGTCGAGCAACATGAGCCGGGTAAGGGTGCTTACCTGCGAGCCCGGTTCGTTGTAGGCGATATTGCCTACCAAACCTACACTGAGGAGTACCAGGTCGAGCCCTTCGTACATTTCGATCAGATCCTCGTAACGGCGGCAGTATTCATACACATTGTGCCGGTCAACCGATGAATCGGGGGTAATAAAATTTTCAGGTTTAATGTTTACCTTATCGATCAGGTAATCGCGGAGCAATTTACCATTGGAATAACGTCTCCTATCGTAAACTGGGAAAAATTCCGATACATTGAACACAACCACATCCGAAAAATTCAGATCTTCTTCGTTGTACATCCTCACCAGTTCATCGTACACTGCCAGCGGTGAAGTGCCGCCCGAAAGGGCAAGTACGCAGGGTTCGCCAAGGCTTTCCTTTTCGCGGATCAGGCCGGCTATTTTCCCGGCCACAAAAAGCGAACCTTCGCTTTGATCTTTATAAATATTGGTACGGAACTTTTCGAACCTACGCTGCCGGAGACCTTCGATCATATCGGTCGAACGGTAATAGGTTTCAGGGACCATCTCCAGCGTAATCTCCGAACTTAAATCAAATCTCATCTTTTTTATCTCCTCTCCATCTGCCGGGAATCCATATTCCAGGACTCCGGTAGATATTTCATTTTTAAATTTTTTCCTGCTCTATTTCTTTAAAATACCGGTATGTGCCCACTTTCAGTTCCACTGTGGCATCTTCGTCGCAAACAATCAGCCCTTTGGGATGCATTTGCAAGGCGGTAATGGTCCACAGGTGATTCACCGAACCTTCCACAGCCTGCTGCAACGCCCTCGACTTGTTGTGGCCGGTAGCCAGAATCAACACCTCACGAGCATCCATAATGGTGGCTACCCCTACAGTAAGCGACTGGCGGGGGACATCTTCCGTTTTATTCCCGAAAAAACGTGAATTGGCTATGATCGTATCCCGGGTAAGCGTTTTTACCCGCGTGCGGGACGTGAGCGACGACCCGGGTTCATTGAAAGCCACATGGCCATCGGCTCCTACTCCACCCAGGAACAGGTCGATGCCTCCGGCGGCTTTTATCTTCTCCTCGTAACGTTTGCATTCCAGTTTCAGGTCGGTAGCATTTCCGTCCAGAATATTCACGTTTCCCGGCAAAACATCTACCTGTGAAAAGAAATTCTCCCACATAAAGGTGTGATAGCTCTGTGGATGGCTCTCTGGAAGACCCACATATTCGTCCATATTAAAGGTTACCACATGGTGGAAAGACACTTCGCCATTTCGGTAAAGTTCGATTAGTTTTTTATAGGTTCCCAATGGGGTCGATCCCGTAGGAAGCCCCAACACAAAGGGACGGTCGACCGTCGGTTGGTATTCCCGTATGCGGGAAGCGATATGGCGAGCCGCCCATTTGGATGCTTCCAAGGCATCCGGTTGTATGATTAATCGCATGTTTAGTTGTTTATCAATAAAAATAAAATCATCTGTTTATGTTCTCCAAAACCATTTAATACGGGTAAAGAACATGGTTATCAGCATGGATAAAGCCGTGAGCAACACTCCCCTCAAAAAGCCAAGTCCGGGATTGAGGCAAAGGTATTTCAGCAAAGGGGTAACACCCAGCAAGCCGAACACCGGCATTATGAACAAATCGCCGGCTACATAAGCAATCATGGGGTTTTGCCCCGACATGACCAGAAATTTCGTGCCGTGGACGTAACCGTAAAAATCGCAGATAATATTGAACGCCAGCAGCGCCATAAACGCCAATCCGGAAGTTACAAAATAATAGCTGTAACTCGGTGGATCTTTTTTAATTCCCCCCTCGTAGGCTTCGAAACACAAGCCCAGAACGAGCATGTATGCTCCGGCAACGAAAAGCTGCCGCCACAATTTCCGGTCGTTGCTGACTTCCTTTTTCAATAAAAAATATCCTGTAAGCAAGAGCGCTGACGTTACCAGTAGGTTTACCACCAACATTCTGGCATACAAAAAACACAAATTCAGCACAATCAGGCCAACCGTCAGCAAAAGCAACCACACTGAGAGTTTCAAATCGTCATTACGCGTCCGGTCGGTAGCAGCATTCCGGTTTTTCATCCAATTCAACAGGTATTCGCCCGCAAAGCTTCCCGGAATTACGATAAACAAGTATTTCAGGTACGTAAATTTATACATCCACGGGAACGGTGAAAAATCAAATACTGCTTTTGCCCACGAGCCATCCACCGTAGCAGAAAGTAAAACACCCATCAGGCAGAAAAGAACGGCCAGCCGTGCCAACCTGTTTCTTTTCGTGAAAATGTACAAGATAGAACCGAAAGCGGCCATATTGGCAAGAAGCAAAATAATGATGTTGCTCGAATACAAACTCCAGGTAGCGCCTCCAGCATAATCCACACTCACCATGAGCCAAAAAGCCAGCAAGTAAGCCGACAGTTTCACCACGGAATGCGCCCACGACGGCATTTTGAGCGGAATGCGCATAAACATGGGAAACAGCAGGGCAAACGCCAGCAACGCCAATCCCCACGCACGCGGATCCTGTGGAGAACTCAACATATAAGGATAAAAATGTTCGATAAAAATGGCGAAGAAAGTGAGTTGTACCCCCCGCAGCAACGCATCGCCAGCCAGCCGCCATGCTTTTTCACCTTTTTCCAACCGTTTGCCCAGTGAGAAAGGAAAAGCCGCGCCCATGGCAAAAAGGAAAAACGGGAAAACCAGATCGACCCACGAAAGCCCTGACAAAGCCGGATTATAGACATGCCCCGGTGGCGGCGTTTGAGTATGATACATCCAACCGGGAAGAATATCGGGTGCTACCGTTGCCGACAACACCATGGTTAAAATGGCATAGCCGCGCAAGGCATCCAAAGCATAGGCCCGCTGAGTCGTTGTTTTATTATCCATCTTTTTATTTTAATAAATCACTTTTATTTTGCTTTTGCCGAACATTTTTTGGCAGGCTTCAGGGCTCCACCTGCAATCATCCCCTCTTCCACCTCTTTCCAGAGATTTTTGGTGATAATGTGAACGATATCGAATACCATCAAACCATCCGATTCTTTGAGGTTCATCTCAATGGATTTTGAAAGTTTGTCCGGATTGGAATAAAACTGATCTACCAGAATCCCGCCAAGAAATTTATTCCCTTTCAAAATCGTTTTCAAATGCTTGCACGAACCTTCCACGCAATACCAGGTACCCGACTGAGCCTGACTGTCCGTTTCGTTCCATATACTGCTGTTGTTCTTCTTGTAATCCTGAATGCTGATATCGGTATAGTAATTTCCCGTCATGTAAAAATCGAGCAGTTCGGCGTAAGCAAAATTTTTATAATTGGGTGTAGCCCAATCGAAATCTTTGCTCGGGTCGTAGTTTTTGCTGGCAAAGTTCACTCCCACTTCGTAGTACGAAGGATACCAGGCGCCGGTATATGTTCCGAACGAGATTTTAGGATTGACCGATTTAACTTCCTCCCGAGCCTGAAAAAAGAAATCGTAGATGTTTTTGGTACGCCATTCCACCCATTTCAGGAAATACTTACCACGTTCCACCACGTATTTTCCATCCGGGTTTTTCTTCCATGTAAATATATCCGAAGGAAAATTCTGAACTCTTTCCCCGATATATTCTTCAAATTTTTGTCGCGATAAATCGGAGAAATCCGCTGTAATCCCGTCATAACGAGCCCTGTCGATGATAATACCATCCAGTTTGGGATATTTCTTCACCACTTCCTTCAACACATTAAGAATGTGCTTGCGGAATTCCGGATGAATGGGATTTACCATGGCTCCGTATTTTTGTTTTTCCTGCGTGATGGGGATAATTCCTTTCTCAGGAGTGTAAACCATTGTAGCCCATTCGGGATGACCCGAATAAATTTCGCCCCGGTCGAAATAATTATGGCCGGCCACAAATACATTCAGGTTGGCCTGAACCTTCATGCCCAACTCATGCCCTTTTTTGATAAAACGACCGAGATAATCAAGGTCTTTACTCCGTTTGGCACCTTGCCAATCGAGCATCCGGGGAGCATAAGCGCTTTCGTAAAACACTTCACCGGTAATCGGGCGAATATCTACAACCAGGTCGGTAAAACCCAGCGATTTGAGTTTAGTAACATAATAATCTATGCTATCGGGGTTGCTGAAACGGGCAAAGTTAGCCTCACCATCAATCCACATGGCAGCCCTTTTCTTTTCAGGTACTACTTTCTTTTTAGCCGCGTAAGAAACTGCCGATACAGCGAACAATACCGCCATTAAAAATACAATCTTCTTCATGTCTGTTTTTTCGTTGTTTTTGTTTATATTTTATTCATTGGTCATTTATATAAGTTGTCTTTCCCGAAATAAAGAGATCAAAATGTTTTTATCGAAAAAAATATCACTATACACCTTATTTCACCTTTTACATCATTCAACTTACATCAAACTCTATTTCAATACTATCCTAAATGGAGAGGCCGGAATACCGGTATTATTACAAAGATTTCCTTCGATATAATTGCGGAAACAATAGCGCACTTCTTTCGGGGCCGCAACACTGTCGTTCCATACTTTTACTACATTGGAACCTCCTATAATTTCGGCTCGGGCCGGGAGGAGTTTCCCATCAGCTCCGGCAATCTCGAATCCTTTCAGGTTTTCGTTTTCGGGTGTCATACCATCTTCTCCGTAATCAAAAGCGATTTCCACCGTTTTTCCATCCTGTTTATACGAGTTATAAATGGGGCCACTGAATGGAATTCCAGTCGTGCCATAAGTTTTAGCCAAAGCCCAAAAAGCAAGCCGTTCGCCTACTTTTATTTTATATGGCGGATGAATAAACACCTCGCTGCCGGCATCAGTAGTGGTAACCATGCCCACGTTCGGCACTTCCTTCATCAATTCGAGCTGCGCCTGACGAAACCATGCCCAATCCAGAAGATCTTTTCCACCTGACTGCCACGGAGCTATCTGCACATAATAGAACGGCATATCCGGCGAACGGAAAAACGCGCGCCACTGCCCTACCAACGCAGGAAACAGTTTTTTGTACAATGCAGGATTATCGCTGTTGGCCTCGCCCTGATACCAGATGACCCCTTTTACGGGAAATCCCTCAAGCGGCTTCACCATCGCGTTGTGTAGTAAGGTTGGCGTCCCGTTGGGATAGCCGAACTCCTTGTTTTTCAACACCGACAAATCCACTTCCGGGAAACGTGAAAGCGTTTCCTTGTCCATCCACGCTTCAATTTTGGAGGCGCTCCACGAACAATGCACCAATCCGACGGGCACTCCCAGCGTTTTTTGCAAAAGATCGCCGAAAAAATAGGCGGTAGCGCTGAAATCGGCCACTTCTTTGGGTGAACTCAAACTCCAGTGTCCTTCCACATCTTCGGCTGGAGTTGTGCTCCACGCGTTTTTAACGGTAAATAAACGTAAAGCGCGTTGGGGATTGGCCGATACAATGTAAGGTTGCGAACCATAAACTGGCTGCCCGCGAAAACCTTTGACCGGCATTTCCATATTCGACTGGCCAGAGCAAAACCACACTTCGCCCACAAGGACATTTTTCAGCTCCAGCGTTTCTCCATCGGAAAACGTGATGGTATATGGGCCACCTGCCGCAGGAGTAGCCACCGCAGCCTCCCAGCGTCCGGAAGCATCACTTTTTGTACGTACTGGCAAGTTGCTCCAGGATGCTTTAACCGTAACCGGCTTGTTGACAGATGCTTTGCCCCTGAAGTGAATTTCAGATTTCTGTTGCACCACCATATCATTACCCCAAATGGATGGAAGCGTTATCTTTGCCTGGGTAACAGCCGCTACAAGCAAACCGGCCATTAACCATTTTATTTTTAGCATGTTATTCATTTTTCTGATCTTATAATTTATTCACATACACATTGCCAAAACGATCGGTAACCCGGATTTCAATTTTCGATCCGGCCTTTTGAGGAGTAGCGCGAAACAAATGATCGGTAAGATTGACCGATATCCAGTCGTACTTCATTTTTTCCTTGTCGGAGCATTCTTTCTCGGCCAGCGGATCATTTCCGGTGTAATGGGTCATTTCGCCTTTATCCACGCCATCTTCCCACCATTCCACTTTCCAGTTTTTGTCCCAGTTCCATACATTAGCAATGATATCGGCCGGATATTCTCTTGAAGAACCGGCAGGATATGTACGCATCTGATAATCTTTAGGATAACCAGCACTTTTGAAATACCACTTCACGTCGGTTCCGTTCACCTCGTACACGCCGTACCCGCGGGGGGTACCGTCTAAGCAAATATCAGAGCGCCACCAGGTTCCACACACCGCGCCGGTGATATGTTCCATCAGGTTGGGCGAGTACACCAACGTGCGGTTGTAATGCATGTGCCCCGAAATAATATGCGCCTGATACGGTTTCAGCATTTCGTGGAAAGCGCCGGCATTCACCATCTGATCGGCAATGGCGCTGTAATTGTATTCGAACGGCAATTGCTTTTCCTGCAACTGCGAAGGAATATGCATAACCACGAAAACCGGAGATTTTTTGTCCACAAACGAAAGATCCTGTTCGAGCCAATGGAATGTTTTTTCGTCGATATACCCCATGTAGAAATAGTCGCGTCCCACATAAAAATTATCATTCAGGATAATGTAGTGCGCTTTCCCCTTATTGAACGAATAACAAGTAGGGCCGAAATACTTCTCGAAAGTTTTGTGTGAAGTTTCGAAAGAACGTCCGTAATAATCCATATCGTGGTTGCCAATAGCCCTATAAACAGGGATATTCAAACGGCTTGCGGCATTGATGTAGGCCGGATACAAAGCGGGCGAATCACCCACAATGTCGCCACAATCGACACTGAATACATCTTTTTTAGCCGATTCCCGACGGATAAGCTCTTCGCAATCGGGCAACATTTTTATGTATGTGTCGATACAATCGTTGTCGGTAACCTGCACATCGGCTTGAGCCAGAAACACATGGTTATTATCGTCCTTGGCGTTTTTCTTCAAGTCAAAATCGTAAGATTTCACTTTAACATCCAACCTCCTGAAAAAAACAGGAACTGAATTTTCCACTTTCGTGAGATAACCCGCCGGAGTTGAGATAAATACAAACGCGGCGCTGCCTGAATACAAGCGATAACTTCCATCAGCCTTTGTGCGGGTACAGTTGCTCCCATCGCTTACCACCACGTTGGCTATGCCTTTTCCCTGACAGGTTACTTTCCCGGTGAGTTCCCGCGACTGAGCCGAAACGCCGAACGTCAACAACAAAAAGACACTTATTAAAATATTATTTACATATTTCATTTTGATACTGTTTTGTAGGCAATCATTCGTTCCACATAAAGTTTATTTCCCGATGAAGCGGGATTTTTCCCGTCCGAAACCACTAATTTCAGAGTATGTTTACCATCTTTTAACCCGAACTGATGAAAAAGATAAGCGCGGTTGACATCGTATTTTCCAGCTTCTTCGCGAAAATAGGTATCAATTTCGCGGATAAAACGGCCATCGATATACACCTTGGCTTTTCCGGCATCCTTATTCCAGCTTCCCAACAACGAAACACCTGTACCTGAAAAGTTTATTTCCAACGATGCTCCCGGTTTTAAAGCTTCGGCATACAGATCGTTATCGCCATCACCATATACAAAATCAACCCATTCACCGCTGAACTTCCATGCCGGTTTATCATTCATTTGCACCTGATAATTCATCCGGATATTTTTAAAGCCCTGTTCAAGTTTTGGCGCATGAGGCTGTTGCAGTTTTAGCGTGTAAGCCTGGGCATCCACTTTTCCCCCGTTGCGTTTCACATTTTCCGAAATGAACGAAAGCGTTTGTCGCACCGCTTTGTTGTACGAATAAGTAGTATATATGAAATTTTTATCGGCAATTTGGTGAATGTACGATTTCAGGTCATCGGGAATGGCGGCATAGCCATACATCAGCCCTAAAACAGCAGCCGAATTGGAGGTATTACAGTCGGTATCCTGCCCACAACGCACTGAAATCTCCATTGTTTTGCGGAAATCGCCATTGCCGTAAAGGAGCGCGATCGTGATATAAGCGCCGTTGAGCTTGGCATCGATATTGAACGTATGGTATGGAGCGCAAATATCAATGTCGCCATATTTTTGCTGTATTTTCTGCCAGGCAGTCCGCCAGTTGGCCGGATCGGCTTTGTAGGCTGCTATCACATCGCGGATACAGGCGGCGTAACCGCTACCTGCCGGAATTGATTTCAGCGCGCCATTTACAATATCATTCAAATTATGAGTAAGATAAGCAAAAGTATGTAGCGAGGCCATATACATTCCGCCGTACATCCCATCACCATAAGCCATAAGGCTGCCTACCCTGCGGCACAACAGGTTGGACGAGCGGGGCATGCCCGGGTTGATAAACCCGATAAAATCCGATTCTATCTGAAAGTCGATATCATCGGCATGCATGTTATTCTCCGGCAAGCCCGACAAAGCGGCAGGTATCCCATCAAAATAATTTTTCCGGCTTTGCAGGTTGGCATGGCACAAAGGGAAACCGGCGTTGGCAAAATACTTCGCCAAACTATCGGCGGGGACATCCAACCCGTAATGTTCCATGGTCATCATAAAGCTCAACTGACCGTAAATATCGTCTTCGAGCAACGAACTTTCCACCATCTCAGGACGCCACACGATCTCATCGTCATACGTTTTCCCGGTGGCTTTGAACTCGGTAGCCCTCCCGAACATGACACCGATCATTTTTCCGGCCCAGGCTCCACGCACCTTATCTTCCATTTGCCCTGCGGGGATAGTTGCATAACTCCCGGCAGCCTTGCATATAAATACCGACATCAACAACAATATCAGCAATATAGAACATTTAAGTTTTAAAGTTTTCATGTGTTTATCACTTTGTGTGATTCATTCATCACGCTCGTTTCATTTTTTTGTGTTCACCGTACTCAGATATTTATCAATTCCGGTTTTCAGATAACTCCAGTAATTATACCTTTTTATATGAATAATGTCGAAAACAAAATACCCATCTCCCACGTTAATGCTGGCATCCACCGTATTAGCAATCGCCACACCCACATCCGTGCCGGCAGGAACATCCCAGTTTCCCACATCGGGACCTCCGGCAAATTTCACATCGCCTTTCAGCAGGTTCTTCGCGTTTTTACAAAAACCCTGAACCGTCCATTCCCCATTTCCATAAATTTTATCGGCCGAAGCATAAGCGCCTACCAACATAAAATCGAGATGATCGGCATAACCGTAGTTTTTATATTCAGGAGTTGCCCATGAGTAGTTAGATGATGTGTCGTATTTCGGGCTGGCCCAGTTCACACCTGAGTCGTAATAGGTGGAATACCAACCACCCACATATACTCCGAATTGAATTTTCGGATTCACCGATTTCACTTTGTCATGAGCTTTCACCACAAAGTCGTGGATGGTTTTCACCCTGAATTCCAACCATTTTTTAAAATACCTGGGTAACGTTGCCGGCAGGTTTCCGGCTTCTGTTCCGGGCACCACCACATCGTTGGGAAAATTGTCAACCGTTTCGCCGATATATTGTTCAAATTTTGTTTTGGTGTAATCGGAAAAATCGCTGTTCAGGTTGTTGAACCGGCAACGATCCAAAAAGATGCCATCCACGTTGTATTTGGCCAAATCGCCCAACATCGCCAGTAGAAAATTCTGGACATCTTCGTTTACCGGATTGAAAAACTTGGTACCGTAATTATCGTCCGACACATCCATGATGTTGGTGATTCCGATTGGAAGGTTCAGCGATGTAGCCCAGTCCTTTTTCGACGAATCACGGAAGAGCAGTCCTTGCGGGTCGCCCAAGCCGTAAGGATAGGTATTTCCACCAACAAACGTATTGATGGCCGCGTGTACTTTCAAACCCAACCCATGGCCAATGTCGATAAAAGCCTGGAGAAAATCCCATGTAGCCGTACGCTGGTAAAACTTATACTGGCCGTTCGCATCCCAATAATCCAGTTTCGTGGCCTGAGCTACTACGCTGGTATTGAAAAGCACATCGCCGGTAGTAGGCCTCACATCCACCACAATATCAGTAAATCCGGCGTTTTTTGCCAAGGTCAAATCCCGAAGTATATTTTCCTTGCTATCAGCATAATCAGGAAAATTAGCAGTAGCATCAATCCATATATAGCGGGGTTTTACCGTATCGGTGGCCGTAGTATCATCCGGCCACTCCCACTCCGGAGTGTTGGATGAATTTTTACAACCGTAGGAATGAAATAGAAGGAGGAAAAACGGCAATAAAAATGCAGCTGTCCTGAGTTTTTTTATCATAAAAAAATATTTCTTTTTGTTTTAATTTAGCGAAACTCCTGTAACCACCGAACGTTCCTTGCCATCACTGGGTTTGATGGTTTCTTTACCATTGATGAGCATACACGAAGAACCTCCGCCATCCAGATTCAGCGCCTCCACACAGCCCAGATCGAGGAGGACAGCCGTTTCGTCGGCCAGGGTAAGCCCCGGCACACCGGTAGTCATGTTACGCCCTTCGCACACGAAGAAAATCATTTTGTTCGATTTAGTAATGCCGATAGCCGTGCGCGGAGCATTTATCCCGGGCTGCACGCCACTTTCATCATCAAACAGTTCAGCTACGTAAGAGTTGATGGATTTCCCGTCTTTTATCAAAACAGGACCGGCTCCTATGGCTGTTTTCGCGCTCCACACCTTAGCCCCTTCGGGGAATGAAGCCGATGGCATTTGCAGCGGCGTGTTACCCGATTGATTCGGAGCAGGCGCGGGATAAGCGTAAGTTATGTTGTCATTGGTATAAATCCAGTTTACTTGGTAAGTGCCATCGGTCATCAACCCGAAAGCACCTCTTGTGGGATAATATAACACAGTAGCATCGGAGCGGTATTCGATCTGGTTGTTGGGACACAACACCTGCCCATTCCGGCAAAGCATACTCAGCGAATTTCCTTCCCAAAAATATCCGCCGTTCATAATAATCGAAGCCGAACGCGTTGCATAGAACTGAGCCGGAGTATTGTAACCCGATGCATTTCCAATGACATTAAACGCGGCCTTTCCCATATCGGCCACGGCTATATAAGCAATCACATTTTTACTCTGTAAGGTTGAAGGCGATTTATAAACCCTGATGTAAGCGGGCAAAGTACCATATCCTGTTTGCAACACCCATCCCTGAGCCACGATGGCGGCATCCGAGGTGGAGGTTATATCAACATCGGGCTCTTCCCACGACGGTTGGTTACTGCTGTTTTTATCGCACGAAAAAAGCGCCTGGGTAAAAATAAGCCCGAAAAAAAGTAGAAAATACGTTGATTGTTTCCTGATTGATTTCACTATATATCAGATTTTTAATTGGAAAACATATAAGTTCCGGCAGCTCTTACACGGAATAAGAGCGCCGGAACAGGAAAAAACTATTACCTATTTTTTAATACAGTCGAACTGATATGCACCCAATGCTTTACAATTATTATCAATGTAATATAAAGTCAGGGTATATCCATCAGCCGAAGGAACCAAAAGCACATCGCCCGTAGCCGAAACCCCATCTGTTCCATTGAAAGATGAAATCGTCGGTTTGAACGTCAGCGCCGGAGATGTATCGATCGTCCCGGTAAACTGGCCCATGCTGGTAACATCGTACAAATATACCTGGGTATTGATAGACCACTGTGGGAAATGCGACTCACAAGCCAAAGCTAAGTAACGCGCCCCGTTGAACGCTTTCACATCCAGACTATTGTTGTTGTAAGCCCAACCGCTGCCATCGCTTTGCGGATCCAGGCTGGCCGCGCTGGTAGTCCCTTTCATATAACGGAGCACATCGGCATCGTAGTATGAAGTGAAGTAACCATCCGAAGTACTTGTAGTTGCGTAAACAACATCGGCAATGGTAACGCCAGCACTCCACTGAGCCACGCCGCTCATGGTGATAACTTCGGGAGCGCCTACCGTTCCTCCGCTTACCATCCAGCGAACAAAGCTGTTCGAACCGTTCCAGTTTTCAAGTTCGGCGGTAATGATAGCATCGCCATCAACGCTTCCCTGAACGGATATTTTGTGTCCAATGGAATTACCTGTTGAATTGTTGAAAGATATAAATTCAGAAGGAGCTGATGTAACCGATTTGGTTTTGAATATTTTGAAAGTTCCTCCGTTATCTACATAATTACAAATCAGAAGGTTATTGTTCAAATCGTTGGTAACAGCGCCTGTAGCTGAAGCCGAACCCACATTAATGGTTCCAATTTTCGAACCGGTGATCCGGTTGAAATAGACCGGAGTAGTACCGTTGCCCATGCTTACAACCAGATAATTACCGATGGATGCCAGCGATGCAAAGTTGGTAGCATCCCAACCGAATCCGGCTGTAGTGAAATCGAACGACCACAATGCCTTTTCGCTGCCCGAACGATAGCCATAAGCTATTTTTGCCGGAGCGGCCTTGCTTACGGTGTAAGCAGTGGTGGTTCCGTCCTGAGCCGTTACCGTGAATTTGGTTTCAGCATTCAGGTTCACTTTCGTTACGCTCGGATCGGGCGAAATGGTAGCGTGTGGCGACAATTTGAAATCAACATTCACCGACGACAAATCGTCCACCGTAATCAGGGAGATGGTTTTGGTATCCTGGTCGATGGTTCCGGTTACGCCTGCAAATGAAGTAGCATCATCGGCCGGGATCGAAAAATAAGTAATCTGCGAACCGCTTAATTTTTTAATAGCGCCTGTAATGCAAATCTGTTTGGTCTCGCCCAAACCGTTGGTAAACTGGAAATAATTCTTTTTGGTCAGATCCAGCACACCAAGCTTTGGAGAAATGAAACAATTATCGTCGATGGAAGCAATCACCCTCATTTTACCGAGAGTTACCATGTTGTTGCTTTCTTCGGGATAATAATACGGAATATTGATCACAATATCGTTATCGAGGCTCGTTACCGAGGTTTTGAATTCGGCCGTCGTGTAATCTCCTTCAGTAAAATAGGCTGTCAGACTATTCAGCCCGGTACTGTTGGTAGATGGAACAAGCTCATCGGGCGATTGGCATCCCATGAAAAGTCCCACAATTGCTGTTAAAATTATATATAAATGTTTTTTCATACGATAATAATCGATTTTTAAATGTCGTGTGGAACTCGCATCAGGCCTACACCATCGTTGGCTTCAACCTGTTTGAATGCTCGTTTCAAACGTTTATTTTTATTTTTATCCGAAGATATATGATTGTTCTCACTGATAGACAGGAGCTTTATCATACATCTCCAAAAAATTATTGTGTTATCTCCATTCGGGATATTGTTGAATAGCCGTATTGTTAACCAGCTCTTCCTGCGGGAGAGGAAGACGGTATAACTTTTCGGGGAAATATCGATCCTGTTTATCACAATCTACATAAGTATATGTAAATGAACCATCAAGATGTTTCTCAATTTTCAATCCATGCACCCGGTAGCCGGTATAAGCGGTGGCAGCCAGTTTCCAGCGACGCATATCCCAGAACAGGAATCCTTCATACGAAAGCTCCACCTTACGTTCCTGACGGATAGCGGCAAAGAGGTCGGTACCTGATTTGCTCGAATAAGGAAGGCCTACCCTGCTCCGGATGGCTTTAACGGCTAAGTTAGCGCTATCGAGGTCGTTGGTATGATAAGCCGCTTCGGCCAGGTTCAGCAACACTTCGGCGTAACGGATAGCGATCCACGGCTGAGTGCTTGCCGAGTTTACCGACAAATTGTGCGATTCATCCACCAATTTTCTCAGGTAATATCCGGTGGTGGTACGTCCGGCAGGAGCCGGATCATCGCTGTACTGACACCATCCATCCACGCCGTTTACATACGGTTCTACGGTACGGCCTTTCCACGAAGCGCCGTTATACAGTACCGATGCTTTGAAACGCGGTTCAAGTTGGTCATACGGAGGTGTATTGGTCGAGGTACCGTGCCATTCGCTCCAGTCGGGGAACCCGCCTGTTGCCAGCTCGTACGATTCGACCATCTCCTGTGTTGGAGTGCCCAAGCCACCTTGCTGAATGCCCGGATCGCCAGCCGGCGAGAACAAATCATCGAAATTGTGAGTGATACCACTGAGGCTGTAATCGTATTCCAGTATCGATTCTTTATTTCCATTTTTACCCGATTTGAAAGCATCGGAATAGTTGGTGGCTAAACTGTACAACCCCGACTGAATGACTTTTGAAGCAGCATGTTTGGCCACCTCCCAACGTTCGGCATAAAGCATGGCACGCGACATGAAAGCGTAGGCAGCCCCGCTGGTGATGCGTCCAAAATTATCGGACGACCATTGCTGGGGCAGTTTTGCTCCGGCATATTCCAAATCGGCCTGCACCATGTCCCAACCCTGGGTTTCGGTACTCAAAGCTTTGTTGGCGGTGATTTTCGACAGATCTTCATCATACAAAATCACTTCTTTATAACGTTTCATCAGTTCAAAATAATAGAACGCGCGGAAAAAACGGAGCTGGCCGGCAAACTGAGCCGTGGTTTCGGCATCGAACGAGCTGTATTTGTTCATATTGCTCAAGGCTTCGTTGACACGGCGGATACGATTGTACAAGTCGCTCCACGCGCCCAGGTCATAAGAAGCCCAGCTGGCCGAAATAACCCCGGCGAATACAAAGAGATTACAACGATCCATGTGGGTCATATTGGTTTTGGAACCGTACTTCAGCGTTTCGGTGAAACCTTCGGTAATTCCATCAGCCGACTGGTATGTATTGTAATTCCCATAAAGATTAATTGAATTATAAAAATCATTTACAGCCAATTGCGCGTATTCAGGCTTGCTCCAGATCAGCTTATCCGAAGCGCTGTCGGTGGGTGTCAGGTCGAGATAATCGCTACACCCGATAAAACTTAATGAGCAACATACTAAGATTGCACTCAATATTTTTTTATTTATACGTTTCATGTTTTCAAATTTAGAAAGTGAGTGTAACACCTGTCATATATGTCTTTTGCTGAGGATAATATCCATTGTTTACCGCCGGCGATTCAGGGTCGATGCCTTCGGGTAAACCGGAGAGCGTAAACAGGTTGGAACCCTGTACATAAATTCTCAGTTTGGAAATTCCTATTTTCTTTACAAATGAATCCGGAAGTGAATAACCTATCTGGGCCGATTTCAAACGGATGTATTTACCATCGCGGAACCAGAAAGTGGAAGCCAAACCATTGTTGTTGTGAGGATCGTTCACCGTCAGGCGAGGATAAGTACCGCTGGTGTTATCCGGACGCCAAGCTTTCTCCACCAAGTATTTGGGCGAATTGGCTCCACCATAAAACGCTTTGGTGTAGATGGTATTATCATCGTAACCGTTGTAATAAGTTCCGGTAAGCGAAACTTCACAAATAGCGGCACCCGTAAACTGAACGTTGAAATCGAATCCACGCCAGTCGCCGAAGAGGTTCAAACCGGCTACCAGTTCCGGACGGTTTGATTTTCCGACAAATGCTTTATCCTGGTAATCAACGATACCATCGCCATTTTTATCCACATATTTGATATCGCCCGGACGTGGTTTTTCGCCAAAAGGCCACGGCGAATTATCAATTTCTTCTTCCGACTGATACAAGCCATCGGCCACCCAACCGTAAAGTGTCCCAACATCTTTGCCCGTTACTTTTGCATAGTCGGGGGTGTTTGAACTATCGGGATAACGCAGCCAGCGGCTTTTGGCATAAGTCAGGTTAAATCCGGCCCCGTAGTTGAATGTATTTTTACCAACTCCCAAATGGTTTTTGTGGGTAAGTACAATTTCAATACCGCGACCATCAATTTTTTCGTAATTTTCGTAAGTAGGATAATAGCCGCCCATGGATGGAGGATAATTTGAACCCATCGCGGTAAGAATATCATACGTATAATTGTAGAAAGCATCGAATTCAAGGCCAAGCAAACCTTTCCACAAAGTCAGATCGAGACCTCCGTTGTACGACAGGGTACGTTCCCATGTCAAATTTGGATTGGCATAACCTGTGGTATAAATCGTATTCGCCAGCGAACCTCCAAGCATTGTTCCGTTGTCGCGGAACGCGTAAGTATTCAGGTAGGAATAAGCCGGAACGCCATCGTTTCCTAAAACGCCCACCGAACCGCGGATTTTCAGGTTATCAACCGGTTTGATGTTTTTCATGAAATTTTCGCCGGATACTCTCCAACCTACCGAAAGCGATGGGAAAAATCCCCAGCGTTTTCCGCTTACATTGCCCGAGAATTTGTACGATCCATCGTAACGTCCGGTAAATTCAGCTAAGTATTTATCATCATAATCGTATTTGATACGGGTAACATAACCAAGGCTCCTCGATTCGTTGCTCGAACCGGCAACCGGATTATCGGCAGCCTGGGCAAAACCCAATTCGGGCAACGATGCGAAAATAGGGTTGGTACTTTTGCCGTAGGCGGCAAAGTTATTGGTTTTATAATCGCGCACCTCGCTCAACACCATAGCGTCGAGGTGATGTACATCAGCAATGGTTTTAACATAATTGATGCTACCCTGACCTACCAATTGAGTAGATTCAGATAAACCTTCTCCTAAACCGTAAAATGTACTTCCACGGGCATCAATTACTTTGCTGTAAGTAATATCCGAAGTGGAAGAATCGGGAATTCTGGCCAAATTGACGTAATACGGGGTACTCAGGTTTTTATTCCGCGATGTTGAAAAATCGTACGAACCGGTAGCTTTTACGCTAAGACCTTTGATGTAAGGCACATCGTACTGCAACGTAAAGTTCGATTGGATATCGTGGTTGAATGTTTTGAATTTTCCAGAATTTTCCAGCGCTGCCAACGGGCTGTTGGGTTGGGCGCTCGCGTTGGGAGTAGCGGTGTAAAGCCCATCGTACATCACCGGCAAATACGGGTGACTGTTGATGGCCTGGTAGATGATGGTCATCCAGGGATCGCTATCGGTACCCGAAGCTCCGGCTTCGTATCCAGGCCGTTGGCTTTCGCCGAGCTGGCCTGCCAAACCAATGTTGAATTTCCAGTTTTTAGCTATGTTGGCATCCACGTTGGCGCGAACATTGTAACGTTTATAATTGTAATTTTTGATGTTCCCTTCCTGATCCATGTAACCCAGCGATACAAAGTATTTCACATCGTCGGTTCCACCCTGGGCGGTTACGCTGTGTTGCTGGTTGTGCCCTGTTCCAAAAATCTTATCCAACCAGTTGGTATTTCCCCAACCATCGGTATCATCGCCATTGGTCATTTTAGCTATCTGCGCCTGAGTGAACACTGCGCTGTTCCCATCCATCACCATTGCCTTGTTGTAATAAAGCGCATAGGTAGGTGCATCGAGGAATTCCGGGAAATTGGCATTTTGGGAAATACCGTATGAACCGTTGTATGTAATCTGCGATTTTCCGGCACGTCCCTTTTTACTGGTGATAATAATCACACCACCAGCACCTTTCAAACCGTAAATGGCGGCGGCAGCGCCATCTTTCAATACCGAAACCGACTCAATATCATTCGGGTCAATATCGTTGATCGACCGTGGTACACCATCCACGATGTAAGTGGCGCCATAGATGGAACCGCGGATAGTCAGCGATGCCTGGTCGGATCCCGGCTGACCCGAAGTCTGCACCGACTGAACACCAGCGATACGGCCACCGAGCAAACTCGAAACATTGGTAGAAGGAGTTGTCAACAACTGATCTCCTTTTATTTGCGAAACCGAACCGGTAAGTGTACTTTTCTTCTGAGTACCGTAACCTACCACCATTACTTCATTCAGCATGGCGTTGTCTTCTTCGAGCACCACCGAAAGTTCTTTTCCTGTACCTGCCGTAATCGTTTGTTTTTTGTAACCTAAAAACGAAAACGTCAATGCAGCGTTCTGGCCGGAAGGTTTGATCGAAAATCTACCGTTGGCATCGGTAATCGTTCCGATTGTAGTTCCTTTTACCACAACACTTACCCCAGCGAGGGGGTTTCCGCTCGGGTCTTTTACCCTACCCTGAATAGTTGTTTGAGCATAAGCAGTAAACGCGCTGCTCATCATCAACAACAACACAAGGTACTTAAAGCCCCGAAAACGTAGTTTTGATAAGTTAGCTTTTTCCATAAACCATAATCATTTAATTAGAGTGATTTTTTTATTTGAGTTGTTTTTTTGTTTAATATTCAACACTTAACTAACCGACAGACAATCTTCCGCATTAACCTTTTCTATTTTCCTACCTATTTTATAATTTTTCCAACACTTTCCAGCACTGATACAGCCCGCGCGGGACATGGAAGCACCCTTTCCATTTTCCACCTTTCAGGTTCAGGAGCACTTCGCCCTGGCGGTTCAGGTAACCGAACCATTCGGGATGCTCATTATCTTTGAAATGCGACCAGGTGTATTCGTGTACCTTTTCGAACCATTCCAGACATTTGGGCGATCCGGTGAGTTGGTATCCTTTCAGCATGGTGATGAGTGTTTCGATATGTACCCACCACAATTTCTGATCCCACTCCAGCTGCTGGGGCGGGTTTCCTTTCCTGTCGAGGAAATAAAAGATACCTCCATGTTTTTCGTCCCAGCCGTACTCCACCATTTTCATGGCAATTTCGGCCGCTTTGTTGATCAGTTTCGGGCGGTTCAGCCTTACGCCCAGATCCATCATGAACCACATGGCCTCAATAGAATGCCCGGGATTGACCAAACGGCCATCGAAACTATCGGACAAGTTGCCGTCCGGCTCAACGTTTTCAACCACAATGCCCAGCTCGGGACGGTAGAAAACATCCATCACTTCGTGGATGCAAACTTCCATGGTTCGTACCAGGAAATCCTCATCAAGCAAATGTTCGATTTCGAGCGTGAGGTTACATAAAATCATCGGCAGGGCAAACCCCTTGAGGTCGCGGGTTCCGGGAACAGCCTTGTTCCATTTCCCCTTGGGGTTTTCCACTTTCGACAAAATTTTATTAAAAGTTGTCTGGGCAATGTGCTCGTACTCCTTGTTTCCAGTGGCCAGGCTCAGCTGCCCAAAGGCCATGGTGGCAAAAGTGTAGGAAAAAATGTTGTAAGGTTCTATCAGGGGGCGTCCCTCCCGCGTCAGAGAAAAATACCAGTTATAATCCCCATCGTGGCCGTTTTTTTTCAGGAACTCAGCCCCCCGGATAGCACAGTCCAACCATTCTTTTCTTTTTTCTACCTTATTGTATAACATGGCGAACATCCAAACCTCCCTGCCTTGCAACCAAACGAATTTATCGGTGTCGAACACCTTTCCTTCGCGGTCGAGACAAGTAAAGTAGCCGCCAAATTCCTTGTCCTGCGAATTGTCCAACCAAAAAGGCAGTACATTTCCCAGCAATTCGTTCTTATACTGTTCAGCTAATACTTTAAAATCCATTTTTACACGTGTTTTGTCCGTTATTATCCGGACCATGATTTTATTTTATTGTTTCTAAATATTCTTTGTAACGATGGTACAGATGACCGGCCTGTAAATAAGCCGATTGCGGACTCATAAAATGCGAAAACTCGAACGTAATGGCATTTTCGATGCCGGCCTGCGCCGCCAGCTGGAGTTTGAGCCGGAGCTTTTCCCACTTAATCGGTAAAAACTTGATGGGCATGTCGCGGTCGAAGGTTTCGGAATTGGTCCAGCATTGTAACCCGTACCTGTCACACAACTTTTTATTCACCTCCAGGAAAGATGTGAGCTCATCGTAATCCACATGGCCATCCTGGAAAGCCACTATGTCCACCGCGCCTTGTATTCCCTGAAATATTTTATCCCATTCGGTTTCGTGATCGTTTATTGTAATTCCCTCCACCTTGTTGGTATCGGAGGCATATTGGCTGATGTTCTTCTTTCCATCGATATAAGGCGAAATCAGCACGGGCAATCCCCCCGACACCTGTTTGCAATATTTTCCAAGGGTAGAGAACATCTCTACAATCTTACCATTGTTTCGGCTACACTCCTGCGACAGGTACCAACCCGCAAACGAACGGTAATGACCATAACGACCCCACACCTCATCAACCAGCTTCTTATTCACATCCACTTCTTTTTCGTAGTTCCCGTCAGTCCAGAAATCGGCATCCACCCAGTATCGCCCCGAATCGTACAAACCGAAATAAAACTGCATGCCGTACTTGTCGCTCAATTGCAAAAACATTTCTACCAAATCCACCGGCGGTTCAAAGCAATGCTCCTCGCTGGTAAGAACCGACGAAGGAAACGTTTGCCAGCGTTTGTAGCCCGAACGAATAAGCACAACCATTTCGATACCAACGTTTTTCATAAGCGAAAAATCGGCATCCCATTCAGATTTCCCCCAATTTTGATGAGGAATATCATGACTTATTTCATCCAAAAATGTAGCTTTTAGTTTCATCTGTTTATAATTTATTTTTTATTTGTCAGATAGAATTCGCACATAAACATCCTCTTGTGTGTCAATGTTTATTTGTCGTGCTCGTTTCATTTATATACAGGTTTAAAAGACATAACTCTAAAAAAACTGGCTTTCATAACACTATGTTAGTTCGGTTTTTGAAAACAAAATGAACAATATAACGCCATATCTGCTTCTTTTTTTCAATTATTATTAAATCAGCACAAATTTTGCTTTTTTTATTTGGGAATTAGAATATATTTAATATCTTCGCAAACATAAATAAAATATTTTATTAATACAACCTTTTAACTAAATATTTTTCAAAAATAGCGATTATTTTTCTTCATGATTTATAAGCCGCAAAAACAGAATACCATAAAAAATTAATTATCAATAAATTAGGTTGATTAATAAAATATTATTATATTTGTGGCCATATTCTTAAAATAAATCCAGATGAAACACACATTTATTGAAGAAATTGAGATTGGTTCCAAAAACGCGATGCTTAAAATTAATATCATCAAGTATTACATCAATAACGGAGCCGATACGCTGGCCGAACTCGGCAAAGAAATGGACCTCAGCGTGCCTACTGTTACAAAATTAGTAAGCGAACTGATTGAAGAAGGATATGTCATAGATTTCGGCAAGCAGGAAACCAACGGCGGACGGCGGCCCAATATATATGGTATAAATCCCGACTCCGGTTATTTTATCGGGGTTGATATTAAAAAATTCCGCATCAACATTGCCATTATCAATTTCAATGGCGATACGATTGAATCGAAACTGAACATCCCGTTCAATTATGAAAACACGCAGGAGAGTTTCGACAAGCTGTGCGAAATCATCAAACATTTTATCGACAAGCTAACGATTCCCAAAAAGAAAATATTGAGCATCGGAGTAAACATATCGGGGCGCGTCAACACCGAAACCGGCCACAGCTACAGTTCCTACTATTTCAGCGAACGGCCGCTGACCGAAATTTTCCAGGAACGGCTCGGCTTCCACGTTACCATCGACAACGACTCGCGCTCGATGGCCTACGGGGAATTTATGAACGGGGTGGTGAACGGCGAAAAAAATGTCCTGTTCGTGAATGTGAGTTGGGGACTCGGACTTGGCATCATCACCGATGGTAAATTGTATTACGGGAAATCGGGGTTTGCCGGGGAATTCGGGCACATGATCGCTTTCGACAACGACGTGATCTGCCATTGCGGCAAAAAAGGGTGTCTCGAAACCGGCGCTTCCGGGTCGTTTATTTACCGACGGTTTATGGACAAGGTGGCCGAAGGAAACTCCACCATTCTCGAACATAAAATAAAAAACAAAGAACCGATCATCCAGGAAGACATCCTGGATGCCGCCATGCACGATGACATACTGGCCATTGAACTGATTGAGGAAACAGGAACTTCGCTGGGGAAACACATCGCCGGACTGATCAACCTCTTTAACCCCGAACTGGTAATCATTGGCGGCGCGGTAGCTTCCACCGGCGACTACCTGCTGCTTCCCATCAGGAGCGCCATAAAAAAATACTCGCTGAATTTAGTCAGTAAAGACACCACCATAAAACTATCGAAATTGGGCGACAAAGCCGGAGTCATTGGCGCTTGCATGCTGGCCCGCAGCAAAATGCTGGGATTAATATAAAACTAAAAAATAATTTATAGTAAAACAACAAAAATGGAGACTGAAAAAATCACTACCAAAGCAAAACATCCGGCTACATGGGTACCCAGCGTTTATTTCGCCATGGGCTTGCCCTTTGTCGTACTTGCCACCACCTCGTCCTTAATGTTTAAAAATCTGGGGATTTCCGATGCTAAAATAACCTTTTGGACATCACTCATCATGATCCCCTGGACTTTGAAACCCATCTGGAGCCCTTTGCTTGAGATGTTCAAAACTAAAAAACATTTCGTGGTAGCTACCCAAATGGTAACCGGGATCACTTTTGCACTGATAGCGTTTTCTCTTCACTTGCCCGATTTTTTCACTTATTCCATCGCGTTGATGGCCGTGATCGGCTTTAGCGGCGCCACCCACGACATAGCCACCGTAGGCATTTACCTGAACGAACTTTCGCCCGAAGATCAGGCAAAATATGTGGGATGGCAGGGCGCATTTTACAATATTGCCAAGATTTTTTCGGGCGGCGCGCTGGTCTATGTTGCCGGCGAACTGGAAAAAAGACTCGGCGTAGTGAACGCGTGGACAATCGTGATGTCTATTTACGCGGCCATTATGGTAATTTTGAGCATCTACCATTCGAAGGCACTCCCATCGGGCGGTAGTTCGAAACAAGTAAAATCACTAAAGGAAGGATTGTTGACACTTGTAGATGTGGCCGTTACTTTTTTCGAGAAAAAAGGGATCATCCTCAGCGTGTGCTTTGTCATCTTCTACCGTTTTGCCGAAGGGTTAGCCATAAAAATCGCGCCGTTGTTTTTCAAATCCGCCCGCAGCGATGGCGGCTTGGGATTGTCCACGTCCGAAATCGGACTGATATACGGGATCTTCGGCGCGGCAGCTTTTGTTTTGGGATCCATCATTGCCGGATATTTTACTTCGAATCGCGGACTAAAAAAATCACTTATTGTGCTTTGCGCCGCGTTCAACATCCCATTTGTCATGTACGCTTTGCTGGCTTGGTTCCAACCGGCTAATCTTTACATTATATCCGCTGCCGTAGTATTAGAATATTTCGGATACGGATTTGGATTTGTGGGTCTCATCCTCTACATCATGCAACAAATTTCACCGGGAAAATATAAAACCGCCCACTATGCCTTCGCGGATGGCATCATGGCATTGGGTTTTATGCTTCCTTCCATGATCAGCGGATTCCTCAGCGATTCGTTCGGGTACAAAACCTATTTTATTTTTGTGCTGATAGCAACGATTCCATCGTTTATCGTTACATTGTTAGCTCCGTTTAATTTTGAAGAAGATTCCATTAAAAAATAGTCTCCTGAAAAAGTTCCATAGCACATACAAAGAGGCGGTCGATTCCGGAATATCCGGGAACGGCCGCCTCTTCTATTACAAAAGTCAACCGGGATAGCACAACCGGTTGACAATATATATTTACTTTACAAGTACTTTACCGAGGAATATTTTACCCTCCTTGCGAACGGAAACCAGATACACTCCTGCCGGAAAGTTTTTATTCAAAACAGTAACACTATCACTTGCCGTAGCTTTAACCAAAGCCTGCCCGAAGGCATTGTACACCATGATGTCTGCCACACCATCCATGTTTTTAATATTCACAACGATATTACCTTCTTTATTTTGATAAGCAAACACACCATCGCCATCGCCATCTTCAGAAACCCCCGTAATCGTTTTCTTAGCGCCAAATGCAAAATCGCTGAAAGACGTTACCCCCGAGATAGAGATGGAATTGGATGTCCTGGCTGAAACCATAGGATAAGTCCACCCATCAACCGAATATTTAGCGGCAAGCCAGTCGGATACCGTTGCCGTACCTTCCACATCGGAAGGAAGGAACGTAAAGGTTGCTCCATAGCTATCGAACGCAACTCCACTGTTGGTGAGCGTCCAATAATTGTTCAACCCATTAGCCGGATCGAGTTGCGAAGTAGCTATATTCGGTTCATCGCCCGTGGCAACAGTTCCCATAAGGGTTCCTGATCCAGATACATTGGCAAAAGTTACCGAAACAGGTTTGTATGCTGTTTCAGCAGCATCTCCGATTTCGAAATTAGCAGTTACCCCGATGCCTGAAGACACATTCTTTTGCAAGTTACCATTCACATGTCCCGAAGTTCGCGACACGCTTCCACCTGCGCCAACGACAACTTTATTTGCTCCGGTAGCAATAATGCCCGAGGTGAAGTTTAAATTGCCGTTTACCACAGCATCTACATTCCCGCTCAACGAAAGGCCTGCACTGTTGTTCAATGTCAGATTGTTGAACGTAGTGGCGGCAGTTCCCGCCAGTGTCTGAGCTGAAACGCTATTGAACACAACAGTTCCCGTGGGTGTATCGCCCAGCGAGCCGCCGTTATTCAGCCATCCACCACCCACCGACAAGGTCAGCGAGTTAAGATCAAGTTTAGCTCCTGAGCCAATGGTTACATTGTTCAAAACAGAAACATTATTAGTAACTAATTGAGCAACAAGATTTGCCTTAGCATTTAAGGTCAAATTATACACCGGAACAGTACTGTTGATCTTGACAAGGTTATTTCCAGAGGTTAACGTATTTCCTATCTGAAGAGTTCCTCCTGTTACGGTACTGGTTGAAGCCAGGTTTTGGAAATCGGCAGTAGCTGTTGACGCTTTTTGAATAATAATATTACCACCGCTCATACTAAATGCAGATCCGGAATTCAGGTTGAAAGGAATCGTACCCGATGTTGAATTAATCACCAAATCACCTCCCGTTTGCACATATGTAGCAGTATTAGAGGCCGAACCACCGTAAGGTCCGAAATAACTTGTAATATTCACAGTTCCTCCTTCCAGGGTAAACAGGCCTCCGGTTCCGTAAACAGACAACACCCCGATATTCGATGTTCCGGTTGTATTGGTGAAAAACGAGCCATACAAATAAAACGCTGGAATAGTTACCGTTCCTCCATTGTTCCAAAAGCCGGCATTACCCCCAAGCGTAGCCCAGCTAAAAGGAGTAATAGTTGAAGCGCTCGAAAGTTTAAACGTACCTGAAGTTATCTGCAACGGAGCAGTCGATGATGCCGTATTATTCAATGTTATAATTGATTTTGCTTCCAAAACACGACTTTTTGAGCCTTTGGATACCTTGATATTATAGAAACCGGTAGTAGCCGCCGTGCCATTTATGATTTGCAAATCGTTTGTACCATTAAAAATAATAGTACTGGTCTGATAATTAAAGATTCCGTTATTAGTCCAATTACCAGCAACATTCACAGTTCCGGATCCGCCATTTAAAGTACCGTTATTCAATACATTACCATTCACCACAAATCCATCTCCCAAAGTCATGGTAGAAGTGTTATCAATGGTAAGGTTTCCGCACACCGCGCCAGTTGCGGAGATCACCGGATAGTAAGTAGCTCCCGAAGCTATTTCAACATCATTCGTAGAAGTTGGCACCACTCCGGCCGACCAGTTTGAAGCATTAAACCAATCGGTACTTACCGCGCCTGTCCACTGGTTTGTTCCTCCGTTTTTCCAAACTTCCACATCATCAATGCAAACCCCAAGCCCGTAATTGGCATTAGCTTCAAATGCGATATAATAAGTAGAAGAAACGTTGGGCAACGAAACCGACTCCAACGTCCAGTCGGAAATCGAATTGGTATAAATTGCCAATTGCTTCCAAGTATCGGTAGCGGAAGTTCTATAATATACTCTCAGGATATCCTGCCCTCCAAACACTTTTTGGGTATGCCAGAATTTCAGTACCGGATTTGCTGCCGATGATAAATCAAGAGGAGGTGAAATCAACTTTGCCGTATAAGACGTCCATCCATTTCCATAAAAACAGGCATTCTTGGTTCCGGTATGCGCGGTTGCCGGCCCATAACCTCCGGTATATCCACCTGTTTGAAAAGTCCAGTCTTTCACCCCAAGCACATATTCCTGCGTCCAGCACGAAGGCAAGGATCCGCCTTCAAATCCTTCGGTAAACAAAGGGGTAGAGGTAGAAACGCAAGCCGTAGTAGCATTCGCGACACATGCGTTCGAATAATTCGTCCCGTCTGTTGCCCAAATCTGGTAATAATAGTTGGTTGAAGGCGTTAACCCGGAGTCATCAAAAGAAGTTCCCGATCCGGAATAAACAACTGTACCACCTCCATCGATGGAACTTCCCACGGTGTAAGATGTCCCTGTTGCAGGCGTACCGAAAACAGAAGTTGTATTGCGGGCAATTACCACGTTGTTTCCGGCAGTGTTATTACTCCACAAAAGGCGTATATCGGTACTAGCAAGTGGTGTAGCCGAAAAAAAGAGTATCGGATTAACCGCAGGCGTATTAATAAAAACAAGGGAGATATCGTTTCCCGACTCGGTAATACCGGTTATGGGTTTATCCGTATTATCGCCAGCCCATGATTTAGCGGATGGAGTGGTAGCATCTGTAAATGATGTTTTGGAAGTTGTACCGGGGAATGGGCATTTCCCGGAGTTTATAGTTCCGTAAGAAGTTGCTGTCGATGTTGTAGTTGGCGAAGCAGTAGCCCCCGCGTAAACCGGATAAAAACCCTGGGGGGCTGCAGTGTTGGCCTGAACATCCCAATAAGATTTACTATAATGATAAATCATTAATCCATGACCCGGACAACCTGCATTAAACCCGGTTTTTTGCCGGTTTTCCATAATATAATATTCACCGGAAGTATTGGTATTGTAAATATAAGCTACCGGATTGGTCGTTACATCCGGAAGGGTAAGGGAAGTGGGATTGGTGAGAGTAACCGGAGTTATCCAGCCGGCACGAACCTTTTCAAACGGGTTAAAATGTGCCGGTTTACTACCACTATTACCATTAGTTGAGTTATAAACCCCCACTGCCATCAAATCCCAATATCCAGTGCCGGGAAACTGTCCCCCCGTACTGTAATCGGTATCGTAATAATCGGGAGCACCACATACATGACCAAACTCGTGACAGATCACGCCTATAGAAGTCAATGTACCGGGATTCGTATCCCCGTTATAATTCAGTTCGTTGGAACATGAATATTTTGAAACGGTTTTACCATCAAATGTTTCGCCAGATATACCTCCAGCATGAGGCCAGATAGTATTTTCAATACCGCTTGTAGCTTCGCCATAGCCAGAGTACACGATATAAACGCCATCAACCGAGCCATCTCCATCGTTGTCGTACTGTGTGAAATCAACGCCATCAGCATCCGCTTTTTCACAAGCTTCCTTCATCAGCACCCCTGCATTCTGATCATCTCCATTGGCATCGTTGGTTCCATAATATGCCATTTCATGATCTGCCGTATAAATATGAGGGGCAACTTCAGTAGTAACAATAAATTGCCCATACGACATCTCCCTGAAGAAATCCTGCACACATCCCTGAGCGCCATTCAGATTATAATTTTGGGTATTCATCAGTTCCACAAAATCCTGGCGGGTGTAAGTAAACGGAACATCGGGATATTGGATCAGAATCATAAGCAATTTTTTCTCGCCACGGGGAGTAAATATTTTTTTACGTCCGTCGTTCGAATTTGTTTGAAGCGGGTTGCTTGTTCCAAAAAAACTGCCCGTACCGATGAGCTCATCCGACTTCCGTTTCATTTCCCATGCCGATTTCAGCATTTTTACCTGCTGAGGACTGAACCTGAGTTGCACTTGTAAACTAATTAAAAGCTTCTTTTCCTTTTCAGTCCTTTCGTTTGCATCCCGGGCAAGCACACCCGAAGATTTCAGGTTACCCGCCACATCTTTCACAGCATATTCCCAACCGTTTTTACCATTGCTTAGCAAGGTATAACCATCGGTGCTTTCGGCCCAATGGACTTTTTCATCCCCTTTTAGTTGAATAGTTATACACTTGCCATCAGGCTGTTTATACCGTATCGGATAAGGATACGCCGGCACCGGTAACAACTCGGATACCGGCATTGTAAAAAACAACATAAAAATGAGTATTTTACCATACTCGTAAAAAAGTCTTTTAAATGTCATACTATAAGATAATTAGAATAAATAATACTTACAAAACACGCTAAGAATAATCATTTTTATTAAAAAAACAACAACAGATGCATCCGTTATCATCGCCGAAGTATTAAATTTGTAAGATTTTTCTTTTACGCACGGGAAGTTTTAAAATCGAGAACAAACTTACGGCAATATTTTTAAATAAAAAGAAGCATTTGATAATTGTTAATAATTTATAAATAGATCCCGTTTTTCTATTTTTTCGTCTCAATAAGCAGAAAAAATGTAAAAATAAGCATTTTATCAGGGAATAAACTCTAAAAAATACAAATATAATAAACTTCCTCTATCCTATCTTTCAACTTTAATCAAAAATTTAAATATGGGTCGTCAAATTTTTCAGACAGACAGTAATTCCAGGTGGAACAAAGCCAAATGGAGCTCAAGGGTGGTATTATTCGTGGTATCGCTGCTTGTACTGGCAGTCATCATTATGCTTATCATCGATCGTAGCCCTTCTATTCCCTATCGCCAGGATTACGAGAGCGTGATCACAGCCTCGAAACCATTCCTCCAGGAAACAAAATTATCAAAAGAATATAAAGGTTTCCGCCATTTCATTAAGGAAAAGGAGTTTCACCGCAACTACGAACACGAGAAAAAAGAGCTAATAAAAAATAAGAAAAAAATTGAAGAATTTTCAAAACAAAGTAATGCCTATAAAATACAGAACGAATGGCAGCGTTTTCCGGCAGGCCTTCGCGCGGCATTTTACGTAGCGTGGGACCCTCAGTCGTTGTTTTCGCTCCGCCGAAACATCAACAACCTGAACCTGATTGTGCCCGAGTGGTTTTTTGTCGATCCGAAAACCGGCTCGGTAAAGACCAATATCGACCCTGTGGGGTTTAAATTCATGCAGAAAAGCGGCGTTATGATCATGCCTTTGCTTAGCAACAATGTTAACAGGGAATTCCGCTCCGAAGGAGTAAAGCAGATACTTCACAACCCCGAGAAACGAAAAGCGTTGATCGATAATGTATTGAACGAATGTATTGAGAAAAACTTTGTCGGGATCAACATCGACTTCGAAGACATTAACGAAAAAAGCGATGAATTCCTGATCCGGTTTGTTAAAGAAATCAGCGATGCTTTTCATGCCAAAGGGCTCATTGTCAGCCAGGATATTATGCCATTCAACGAAGATTACAACATCACTAAACTGGCTCAACATCTCGATTATATTTTCCTGATGGCTTATGATGAATATTCGGCCGATAGCGACCCCGGACCCATTTCGGCGCAACGTTGGATTGAAGCCGCCGTGGATCAGTGTGCCGATAAAATTCCAAGCGAAAAAATCGTGCTCGGGCTCGGAGCTTATGGTTACGACTGGCCCGGGCTTGATAATCAGGATCAGAACGTTACCTACCAGCAGGCATTGTCGAGAGCTCACACCAGTAAATCAATCATCGACTTCGACGATGATACTTACGGCCTCCATTTTTCGTACAAAGATGTGAACAACAACAAGGTACATCAGATCTATTTCAACGATGCCGCTACCCATTTCAACTCTATGAGGTTTGCTTCGGAATACAATCTGGCCGGTGTCGCTCTCTGGCGTCTCGGTAGCGAAGACGGCCGCGTCTGGAAGTTTTATAACCGGGACATGACCGAAGAAGAAGCCCGGAAATTCAATTTCAAAGAACTTCAAACGGTAAAAACCACCAAAGATGTGGACTACGTGGGAAGCGGCGAAGTACTGAACGTGCTTTATACCCCGCAAACAGGCAAAATAGATCTGAAAATCGACACTGCCGACATGCTTATTTCGGAAGAAAAATATGTGAAAATTCCAAGCACTTTTGAAGTGATCACTTACGGTGAAACACCCGACAACGTGCTGGTACTGACTTTCGATGATGGCCCTGACAAAACATTTACTCCACAAATAATCGATGTTTTATCTAAATACCATGTGCCAGCCGCCTTTTTTGTTGTCGGACTTCAGGCCGAGAAAAATCTTCCAATTTTAAAAAGATTATATAAAGAAGGGTTTGAAATCGGGAACCACACATTTACCCACGATAATATTGCAAAAATATCTACCGACAGGGCTTTGCTCGAAATGAAGCTGACACGTTTGCTGATTGAGGCGGTTACCGGGCACAGCACCATCTTGTTCCGCGCACCGTATAATGCCGACAGTGAGCCCACTACCATGGAAGAAATTATCCCGGTGGCGCTTGCCCGTCAGCAAAATTACCTGGACATTGGCGAAAATATCGATCCTGAAGACTGGGAAGTAGGCATTTCGGCCGATACCATTATGGCCCGGATCATCAAGGATGTGAACAACAAACGGGGAAACATCATTCTCCTACACGATGCTGGAGGCGAAACACGCAAGGAAACCGTGAAAGCGCTTCAGCGCATTATCCCCTATTTCCAGAGCAGAGGTTACCGCTTTATCAGTTTATCGGAACTTCTTCATAAGAAAAGAGACGACCTGATGCCATCCATCCCCAAAGGCAGTGGATATTACATCATTCAGTTCAATCTGGCATTGGCCACCATCACTTACTGGGCAAGCAACTTCCTGCAATCGCTCTTTATCATTTTTATACTCCTTGGCATCGGAAGGCTCATTTTCATGGTGATATTAATGATACGTGAACGAAAAAAAGAAAAACGTTATCCTTTTGATGCGGCAGTGATTGAAGCGAAGCAACCGCTCGTTTCCATCATTGTGCCAGCCTACAACGAAGAAGTGAACGCTGTGTCGTCGTTGAAAAACCTATTGAAACAGGATTACCCTAATTTCAACATCCTTTTTGTGGACGATGGCAGCAAGGACGAAACGCTCAAGAGGGTAAGCGAAGCATTCCCCAACCACGATAAAATAAAGATATTCACCAAACCTAACGGAGGAAAAGCCTCGGCACTGAACCACGGCATACAACAAACCGATGCCGGATATGTGGTTTGCATCGACGCCGACACCAAGCTTTATCCAAACGCTATCTCGTTGATGATGTATCACTTCCTGCACGAAAATGCCGATCCGAACATCGGCGCAGTAGCCGGGAACGTAAAAGTGGGTAATCAGATCAACCTGCTCACCCTGTGGCAGTCTATCGAATACGTTACCAGCCAGAATTTCGACCGTATGGCCTATGCCAACATCAATGCCATAACCGTTGTGCCGGGAGCCATAGGCACCTTCAAAAAAGAGGCTATCCAAAAAGCGGGAGGACTTACCACCGACACTTTGGCCGAAGATTGCGACCTCACCATGCGCATCCTCAGGGCCGGATACGTAATCGAAAACGAAAACAAGGCCATTGCCATGACCGAAGCACCCGAAAGAACAAAACAGTTTGTGAAACAGCGTACCCGATGGACGTTCGGCGTGATGCAAAGCTTCTGGAAACACCGCGACACCCTGTTTAAGAAAAAGTACAAGGCGCTTGGCAACTGGGCCATACCCAACATCTTGATTTTCCAGTTCCTGATACCGTTCTTCTCGCCGCTTGCCGACCTCATCATGATCGCGGGTCTATTTGCCGGCAATGCCGAACGTATTCTGGTTTACTATCTGGCATTTATGCTCGTGGATGCAAGCATTTCCATCGCGGCTTTCTTCTTCGAAAAAGAAAAACCGTACAAGCTGATATGGATCATCCCGCAACGTTTCTGCTACCGCTGGATCATGTACGTTGTGCTGTTCAAGAGCCTGCGCAAAGCCATCAAAGGTGAATTACAAACCTGGGGTATCCTGAAACGCACCGGCAATGTAAAGGAACTATAAAGTAACTGAATGAATCATCCACAAGGAAAGTTCAACCACTGATTTTTAATATTTATCGAAAATTGCCCTGACTTTTATTAAAGATTATAATTTTGCTGCTAACGGAGTCGTTGCATACTATATAACTAACGCTTCCGCCTTGATATCGCTTCTCCGAAGCTAAGAAAGTAAAGCTCCATTAGGAGCGGTATCATGGTGTAAATTATCCGTTTTTTATATAAAAAGCTCCTTACGGAGCGACATTACAAAAAAAAAATCAAGACGACTTCATGTACTTAAATTCATCAATAAAAAGCCATTTATCCATATAAAAAAAATGAATTTTGATCAGAAATTCCGGTTTTGCCCGGCATGCGGTTCAGGTAGTTTTACGCCGAACAATGTCAAATCGATGCGATGCAGCGACTGCGGGTTTGTTTGGTACATGAACCCTTCGGCGGCCGTTGCCGCGTTTATCCTGAACGACAAAGGCGAACTGCTCGTATGCCGGCGCGCCAAAGAGCCGGCAAAAGGAACTTTCGATCTGCCCGGTGGTTTCACCGACAACGACGAGACCGCCGAAGAGGCTATTGCCCGCGAGGTAATGGAAGAAACAGGCACACGGGTAGTTACCGCCAATTACTTATTTTCGTTACCCAACCTTTACCTTTATAGCGGGCTCACCATCCCCACGATGGACCTGTTTTTCGAATGCACCACCGAAGATTTAGGGCTGTTGAAAGCGGCCGATGATGTGGAGTCGTGCCTATTTATTCCGGTAACCAACCTGCAACCCGACGAATTCGGGCTCGCTTCCATTAAAAAAGCCATTGAGATGTACAAAAAATCTTCCGTCTCCCTTCGACTTTAAAACTTTTTGCTTTTTATTTTTCAATGGATTTTGTATATTTGTCGATGGTGCATTTTTTTGAGGATTTAATTCGGTCATCGTACAAAAGAACAAGTGGAGCCCATATATTTTTGCTGATTCGTTTTTATGATGAAGATGAAGCGAATGTTTCGTGTATCAACTCAAAAACATACTAAACGGCCTGAATTTCCGTTGAAAAGAGAACAGGTGGAGTTGAAACATCCAAAGACAGATGATAAGATAAACACATAAAATATTCATGGGCGGAACAAATAAATCAATGCATCGGCAATAACGCATTTAGCATTTACTTTCGGCTCTAAAATTTACACAGATGAAACACCCATGACCGAATAAAAATTTTGGACACACAAGGGAATGATTATATATTAGAAAACAATTCACTATGCCTGTTTTGTTCCCTCTTCTTATTCCCCTTTTAGGGGGTTAGGGGGCTGGGGTTAGGGGGCAAATATATAAATTATAAACACATGAAAAAACTTTTTCTATTCGTACTGATTTCGGCAATGGCAGTGGAAACCCTTTCCGCACAGCACACGCGTACCTTTACGCAGCACGATCTGCTGTTTGAGCAGGGAAAAGAACTCTACAACCAGCGAAAGTATTCAGCTTCGTACCGTTGTTTAGAGGAATTTCTGAAAACCACCGCCCCTACACAAGCTGGGCAAATACAGGAAGCGGAATATTACATGGCAGCCAGCGCTTTCGAACTACGCGAAGACAAAGCCCCCGAAAAGCTCAACGCTTATTACGAAAAATATCCCAATTCGCCGTTTGCCGACAACATCTTCCTGATGGCCGGAACACTCGACTACGAAAAGAACGACTACTCGAAAGCGCTTGCCTCGTTTAAAAAGATTGACCCCTCACACGTGAACGAACGCGACCGCACCGACCTCCTCTTTTACAAAGGATACGCCAACTTGCAACTGAAAAAATACAACGACGCCCTCTCTTATTTCAAAACGCTGAAAGGGCTTGACACCCGTTACAATTTGTCGGCCACTTACTATTGCGCCTACACGCAGTACTCCCTTGGAAATTACGATGACGCGCTCGGTGATTTCCTGAAAATTGAGAACAATCCGGCTTATAGCGATATTGTACCCTACTACATTATCCAGATCTATTATGCGAAAAAAGATTACGACCAGGTTTATACGCGGGCCGAAGAGTTGTTGAAAAACAACCCCGGAAACGAGAATAACGCTGAAATCTATCGCATTCTCGGTGAAATATCGTATCAGAATAAAAAATACGGCAAAGCCATTGAATACCTGAAAAACTACGAACGGATTTTCCCGCAGGTATTGCGTAACGACATGTACCTGCTCGGACTTTCGTACTACGAAACCGGCGATTATGCCAACGCCATAAAATACCTCTCGAAAGTTACGACCAAACCGGATGAAATAACCGAAAACACCTACCTCCACCTCGGCAACTCGTACATAAAACTGAACGAGAAAGCCAACGCGCGGCTGTCGTACGAAGCGGCATTGAAAACAAAATTCAACAGTTCGGTGCGTGAAGAGGCAATGTTCAACTACGCCCTCACCTGTTACGAAAGCACGACCGCTTTTGGCGAATCGGTAAAGGCGTTCGACCAGTTCCTCACCGAATTCCCCGACTCGAAGCATACCGATCAGGCCTACGATTACCTGACATCAATGTACCTGACCACTAAAAATTACAGCGCGGCTTACCAGTCAATTTTAAAAATCAAAAGCTCGTCTCCGCGGCTGACCGAGATCAAGCAATATCTTTTGTACCAAATGGGTACCGAAACGTTCATGCAAAACGACCTGGCAAAGTCCATCGATTACTTCGGCCAAGGGGCTGAGATTTCGCCCGACGGTAAATATACGTCCGAATGCCTCTTCTGGAGGGCCGAATGTTACTACCGCGCCAAACAAAACGAAGAAAGCATCAATGATTTGAACGAGTTTTTTAAAAACCCAAACTCAAAAAACAGCACCAACAGGATCATTGCCCAATATAACCTCGGATACAGCTATTTTGCCAACAAACAATACGACAAAGCTCAGTACTGGTTTCAACGTTACGTGGATGCCGAAACCAACAGGAAAACAACTACTTACTCCGACGCGTTGAACCGTATCGGCGACTGTTATTTCAGTAACAGGAATTTTGAAATGGCCGAAGATTATTACTCGAAAGCCGAAACAGCCAATCCGTCGAAATCCGATTACGCGCTCTTTCAAGCTGCTTATGTGGCTGGATTAAGTAAAAATTACCAGTCGAAAATATCCAAGCTCGAAAAGCTCATTGCCATGTACCCCAAATCGGAATATGCCGATGATGCTTACTACGAAATGGGACGTTCGTACCTGATGATGAACAACGACACCAAAGCCATTGATGCCTTCCGGCAGTTAATAGCGAAATACCCCAACTCGGTGAATGCCCGTAAAGCCGCCCTCGAAACCGGGTTGGAATATTTCAATAACAAGGATTATAACAACGCCATCACATCATTTAAATATGTAATTGAAAAATATCCCGGAAGTGAGGAAGCTTCCACCGCTCTCGAAAGCCTTGAAACGGTTTACATCGAATCGAACAACGTATCGGATTATATGGCCTATACCAAAAAACTTGGTCTGAACACAGCCGGCAACGGAATTGCCCGCGAAGATTCGCTCACTTACATTGCCGCCGAAAAACAATACATCAACGATAACCTGAGCAAAGCCATCGCCGGATTCAAAGCTTATCTGGCAAAATTCTGCCCTGGAGGCAAATACTGCCTGCAAGCCCAAAACTACTTGGCCGACAGCTATTATCGTACCGATGACAAAGTCAACGCGCTGGCATCATATCAGGATTTACTTAAAAAAACGCCGAATATTTATGCCGAAGATGCCGCGCTAAGGGCTGCGGGCATTGCCTACGACCAAAAGAACTACGCGGCGGCGCTTGATTATTTCAAACAATTGCAAACACTCTCGCCATCCACTGTGAATCAAGATGTGGCAAAACTCGGTGTTTTAAGGTGCAGTTACTTCCTGAACGACAATGCCACCACCATACAAATCGCGGGTGATATTCTGTCGGAAACACGCCCGGATGCCAATGTAAAATCCGAAGCCCGTTACAACAGGGCCAAAGCGCTGCTCGCTACCGGCAAAAACGATGAAGCCGCTACCGACCTGAAAATTCTGTCGGAAGATACACGGACAGCCTTTGGCTCAGAAGCCAAATACCTTCTTGCTGATGTTTATTTTAAAACCAACAAAGCAAATGAGGCCGAAAAAGAAGTGCTCGACTTTGCAAAAAAGAACACCCCTTATCCTTACTGGCTGGCCCGGTCGTTCGTGCTGCTGGCCGACATTTATGTAAAACGGGGCGATGACTTCCAGGCGAAACAATACCTGCTGAGCCTGCAAAAGAATTACACCACTGCGGATGACATACAAACCATGATCAACGATCGCCTGACCGCCATCAGCCAGCGCGAAAAGCAAAAAATCATCAACTAATCCGCACTATGAAACAATCGAAAATTTACTATCACTCTATATCAGTAAAAATGAAACATACACGCTATATTTTCTCCGTTGTTTTATTGGTGGCGCTATCCGCTACCGGCGCGAAAGCCCAGGATACGCTGGCTACCCGCAACGTAACCGTTCAACGCGAATACAAACCGGTGATCCAGGATGCCGGGAAAATCAGTTTTTCACCCAATATCCTGGAACTGAAAGTGGAAAAATCGAAGCCGAGGTACACCGATTTTAATCTTCCGCTCACCCTCGACAACAACATCCATACCCTTTCGGCGGCCCAGCCCGAAAAGGGGTCAACAAGCATTAACGGCGACGGATACCTGCGCCTCGGAGTGGGTACCTATCTCAATACCTTGCTCGATTTTGCCTACCCGCTGATTAAAACGGACAAATCGCACCTCGACCTTTCCATTCATCATTTGGGAGCTTTCTCTGAAAAGGCCCATTCGATCACCCAGCTTAATTTGCAGTTTGATCAGAATTTCGCTTCGCTCGATTTTTTTACGGGGCTCAAGGTAGGACACGAGTATTTTAAATATTACGGCAACTCCTACAACAACAACGATTCAATAATTCATTATAACAAAATGCCACCATCAATGGCTGGCAATGTGTACACTGAACAAAACACAGTACTTATAGGCCGCGATGCCAACAGCACCACCCTCGGGAAACTGGCCAATTCGCCTTCGAACGACAACCTGTGGCGGGTGAATTTCCTGGCAGGCATACGTTCAACCGAGCCTTATGCGGATTGGCGTTACCGGTTGGCCTACAACCACACCCATTTCGGATCGCGAATAGGACTTACCGAAGTGCAAAACGGGATTGCCGGTGATGTGAACAAACTGCTGGTAGTAAACCGTGCCGGACTGAAGTTCGAGTTCACCAACCTGAATTATTCCAACGACACCACCCGGTTTAACTTCTGGAAAAGTTACTCGGTGCTCACATTGAATCCCTATTATGCTATCGACAATGATGAACTCAGCCTGAAATTAGGGGCTAAACTCGCCCTCTCGCTCCAACACGGGACACTTATCAACCCTTCGCCCGACGTGGAAGTGGAATGGAAAGCTTCGCCCGATTACCTGACCGTGTACGGTGGAGCCACAGGCGGTCTGAACATCAATACGCAGGATCGTATTTTCGCCGAAAATCCCTACCTTTTTTCGGACACCCGCGTGAAAGATACTTTTACCCCCTTCGATATTTATGCCGGGCTGAAACTGAAACCAATTTACGGCCTGTTTATCGATGCGTTTACCGAGACTAAAATCATCCACGACCAGTATTTCTTCGTCAATAAAAAATACTATTCTTCCACAATGGCTACCGCCGACTCGGTAATTTACTCCAACCGCTTCGATGTGCTTTACAGCGATGCACTCAAGGCCACGCTCGGCATCCGTGCCAACTACAACCTTCAGGGCATATTCAACTTCGAGATTGCAGGCAAATACAATTACTGGAAAGTATCTTCGGAAGATTACGCGTGGAACCAGCCCAAATACGAGATGAATTTCGGTATCGATTATAAAATCCACCACAACCTCCAATTGTCGGCTTCCGGGTTTGTTGAAACCGGACGTTTTGCCAAACTTGGCGATAAAGCCATTGAACTGGATCCTGTGCTCGACCTGAATCTCGGAGCTTCATACTCTTACGACAACTGGATGAGCATTTTCCTTAAAGCCAATAACTTGCTGAACCGTAAATACCAGCATTATTACGGCTACGATGTACAGGGACTGAACGTGATGGGCGGAGTTGTATTCTCGTTTTGAGAACGCCTGCATAAATAATGATAAAAGAGCAGCTGACAACAATATCATCTGCTTTTTATTTTCCTCAAAATCTTTGATAAGTCAAAAAATTAACTTAAATTTGACACAAATAGTTGTATTTTAAAATGAACTCGTCTCGACTTTTATCGACAATTAGTTGCACATAGTTTTTTTGTAAACAAAACTTTAGATCACAATAGATAAAAACAACGTAGATATTTTTAAACTAAAAAATCTTTACACATTATGAATTTAAAACATAACGGACTTACCATTGCATTGCTTTTTCTGGCTATCAACATGTTTTCTCAGATAAAGAAAGGTGATTGTTTGATTTCATTCGATGGCAACTATCTGAACAGCAGCTCATCGAAAGGAACTTATACTGATCAGAATTACACTGAGGGAAAGTATCTTAATTCAGCTATTTCGGCAGGTATTTTCGTATCGAAACAACTTGTAATTGGTGTAGACATTGATTACTATCACGCTAAAGAAATACAATCCACTTATCAATACTTCGACAAATTTATCCAGATAGAAAATTTGAATACAACATCAAGCGCATTGACACCCGGATTATTTACAGGCTATTATCAACGATTGTTCAGAAACTTATATTTCAGCGGGTTATTACGTTGTAATTATGGAAAAATAATCTCGGAATATAAATTCAAATTAGCAGGAGAACCTGATCCTTATTTGTCATCAGAGTCATTAGCCGAAACCGATGATAGCTATGCAAAGGAAGGCTGGGGGAAAAGCAAAACAGATTATTTCAGAGCGGAACTATGCCCTGAGTTCACTTATTTTATTGCATCGGGCTTTGGAGTAAGCATTGGTTTGGGAGGGTTAAAGTACTCGCTGACGGAATGGAAAACAGATAATTCCGCTTGGATAGTTAATCTCAATCCGGATCATTGGAAATTAGGATTGAAGATACGGATATAACCATCCACCATTATTCACTACTTCTTTGTTGGTTGCCATTCGTAAGCGCCGATATCGGGTTTGCCATCGGCGAGGCGGCTATTTCCGTTCAAATCCAAAGGATATTGGCTGGCAATACTTATATTGGCCCTACCACGCAAACGCGAAACCGAATCGGGGGTAAAATTATAATATCCGCCTGTTTTATACTCGTATTTCGGATGAGTAAACAGTGTATCTTTAGCGCTATACCACAATGTTTTCACAAATTGTTTCAGGGCAAGGGTGTCTTTCCGCCCTACATAACAATTCACAAAACCGGCATCGTAAGTTTCGGGATAACGCGTGAGCAAGCTGAATTCGTTTGTACTACTACCGGCAATCACACAATTTTCGAACATCGTTTTCATTGGCGCTACCTTGTTCAGGTTCATAATGAGCAAAGCCGGTTGTCCGTCGCGCGATTGGGGCTGGATGCTCCCATCAAAAAAGTTGGCGATGGTAGATTGGACAAAAGTGTGCGTACCCCCGTTCAGGTACACGCAATAGCTTCCGGCGTTTGAAATTTCACTGTTCGCCACCGTTACATTTCCGTTGATCACCACCAAATCGTAATAGAGAAAATTATGAATTTTACAATCGGTGATCGTTAGGTCTGGAAGTTCGTTGCGGCTATCGTTCGACAGATAAATACCTACGTAACCACTATTCATTACTACATGGTTCAATGCATATTTGCCATTCGATGAAAGCAAATATACACCACCCCATTGTCCCGAAACATAATTATAAGGCACCGGATCGCTGAAATTCACTTTGTCGAGCCGGTCGCCGCGCAGCAGCACCGGGCTTTCCCATGTCCCATCAGCTGTCAGGTTTCCATACACCAGCAAGTTGGCATTGTTGTGAAAATACATTTTACATCCCGCAGGCAAAGTAAGCGTAGCTCCTGGTTTCACGGTTATATTGCCGTAAACCAAATACGGCTTCGGGCTACTGAGTTCGGTATCTTCATCAAAGGTAACATCTTTCAGTAAATTCATATCCTGCCCGAAAGCCATCAGTTTCACCCGTTGCTGGTTGCCATTGGTAAGGAAAAGTACGGAATCTTCCACCAGCACAGGCGAATTTTCCTTATTCGGATCAACGGTAACTTCCACAAAAACATACATGCTGTCTTTCGGCGCGATTTCAATGTCAGTGAAAGCATTCTCCTTATTTACAGAACCATCCACATTCAAACGAAACTGCGAACCGCTACCACCCGCCAACCAGACATGGCTAATACGAACCGACTTATTGCTCTTGTTATACACCATAAACCGATGTGTAGCACTCCCTATGGTGGTGAAAACAGTATCGAACGATACCGTATCCGATGAAAAGGAAAGCTTGTCGCTCGGGTTCGAGGTAAACGCTTCTTTATCATCGCACGACACCATGAGCAGCGGCAAAAGCAGCGGCAGGAGAGTACATAAAATTCGTATGGTTTTATTCATAAAAACAAAAAAACTACTCGAAATTAAAAGTGATGGTAAGCATCTTGGTTTTAAGAGACGAAAGGGCGTTGGTATATTTTTTATCCTGCTCTGATATTGTTCCCGCGTTCCTCTGGCTCATGGGTGTAAGCATATTGTTCATCCCCAGACCGAATTTAATTTCGGGAGCTAGCTTGAAAAATGAAAAATAAAAATCGCAGCCGGCACCAATTTCAACAAACGTGTCAAACGGTTTAAGCAATACCGGTTTTTCCTTGTTCCGAGCCAAATCGACATAAAAACCTCCTCCTCCAATGATGTACGGACGGTAATTCCCCCTGCGTTGAGCGCTATATTTCAGGTAAAGCGGAATACTTGCCGGTATGGAAATAATGCTGATATTGGTTTTGGTTTCCTCATCAGCAAGTCGATAACTTATACTTCGTTCCAGAAAATGAAGTGTCGGGTTAAACCTTAGGTTCAAACTGTTATTCAGTCTTAAATTGCTGATAACCCCCACTGAAAATCCGGGCTGCAACGTGGATACATCGGCATAATATACTTTTCCATCAATTGTCTGGAGACTGCTTCCAACACTGAAATCCATTAAATTAGTTCCCAGCAGGAATCCAAAATGGAACGGCTTATCGTCAACATAAGGCAAATTGTCCTGCGAACGTAAAAGCGTTACATGAAGCAACAACAATAAAACAACGATGTATTTACTGGCTCTGATAATCATTGATAGTTAATATTTATTTGATCCGAAAATAAAAACGAACTGTTGGCCTTTTTATTGCGCCCATGTCAAGCTCACGTGTTTACAAATCCGTTTTTTTTAAAACAAAACTCCGATAATCTCATTACCGGAGTTGTAATCATATAAAAAAACCTTTCGTCCCTTTTTAAAAATAATAAAAGAAAATAATCATGTCAGTTTTATTAAGCCCCGACGATTTACGAATTTTCCTGCCGTAGCTGTCATAAAGAGTTTCTCCATCGAGCCGCGCCATCAGCCGTCCGAGTGCATCGTAGAAATTATTTCCATCAATCCTGCCAATCTGGCGGCCTACACCATCATAAAGCGTTTGTCCGTCAACCTTGCCGATGAGTTTACTTTTGCCATCGTATATAAAAATGCCGACAATACGCCCGAGTACTTTCCCCGATTCATCGTAATATACCTTATCGGACACTCGTCCGATAACCTTTCCCGATGAATTATACATTACCTGAGCACCAATTCCAGCCGTGATAATACTTAATATAATTAATAAAATAAATTTTCTCATTTGCCTATCAACAATAGTATTGACTATAATAATAAGTTATAGCGCTTTCATTTCAAAAAAACACAGCATCCATTCGCATGCAAAAACCGGTACAAAGTAATTGAAAAAAAGTGGGATAACCAAATAAAAAATATGCCCGAAAGACATTTTTCAAAAAAACAACATAAAATCCGGTTTAAACCTCTTTCGTCCCGTTCAGAAAGCTGATATTACCCTTCAGCTTTTCAAATTTTATCCGGCTCAACGCTGAATGGGCAAACAAACGCCGGTAAGTGGCTTTATCCAGCTTTTCCCAAAAATCATCACTCCATTCGTCAAAATCATTTGCCGCCGATAATCCGACATGATGATGATACTTAGCCAGTTTTATGTTCCACGGACAAACCTCAGCGCAAATATCGCAACCGGCAATGTAACCCGAAAGCCGGCTCCTGATTTCCGGTTCAACCGGATCCTTATTTTCTATGGTCTGGTAGGATATGCACTTCCGGGCATCCAACCCTTTTTTTAAATCGAGCGCCTGTGTAGGACAAGCATCGATACAACGGGTACAATGGCCACAACGATCGGGAAGCGGCTCATCGCTGCACGGCAGTTCAACGTTCAGAAAAAGCTCACCTATAAAACAATACGACCCGAACCGTGGCGAGATCAACTGCGTATGCCGCCCGATCCATCCCAGTCCCGCCTTCCGCGCCCAAGCCCGTTCGAGTACAGGAGCCGAATCCACAAAAGCATGTTGCCCGGTTGCCGAAACGCATTCCTTTCCATACTTTCGGGTAATTTCGTTTTCGAGCAACGACAACTTCCGCTTCATCACATCGTGATAATCAATTGCGGAAAAAGCATACCGGGCTATTTTGTATTTCTTCGCAGGCCATTTTTTCCCGGGGAAATAATTGAGCAAAACCACAACCACCGTTTTGCATCCATCCACCAGCAAAGCGGGATTTGTTCGTTTCTCAAGATTTCGCTCCAGGTAAGTCATTCCGGCCTGCTGGCCGGCGCTCAGCCAGTTTTCCATGAATTTCCGGTCGGCAACAAGTTCAGCAGCAGGCGAAATACCGCAAGCGTCGAAACCCGCCGCGAGTGCCGTCTGTTTAATGAACTGATACATCGAACGAAAGATTACAGATTTTTTTCTATCAAACCGGAAAGTGCTTTGAAATCGATATCGCGTGCAATAATCTCGCCTTTCTTGCTTAGCAAAAAATTTGAAGGGATCGTTTTCACGTTGTAAGTAGAGATGTAGCTTGTATTGGGTCCGTTATCATCCCTCACACACACCCAGGGAATATTTTTAGTAGCTTCCTGCCAGAGCACCTTATCTTCATCGAGCGAAATCTGGTAAATTTCGAATCCCCGCGTATGGCACTTATTGTAAAGGTCTCGTAAAGCAAATGTATATGCGACACTCTCCCTTGTTCCATAAGCTGAAAAATCAATCAACACTAACTTGCCTTCCAGTTGCGACAAACTTTTCACGTTATCATCCCTGTCTTTCAACGAAATGTTAATATACCCCACAGACGCTTTGCTCTGCAGATAGCTTTGCAAAGCTTCGTTTTGCCGTGCATCTCTTTCCGATTGAATAGCATCGAGCACCAGCGTGTAAAGGTTTTTAGTACGGTCGTAGTCGGGCATAAACGTATTATACGATGTGGCTACAGCGGCAAAATAAGGCTTATCTTCCTTCACGTACGGCGAAAAAACAAAAGAACTATTCACTTTCTGATATACCGCGAAATAAGCTGATGTCGAACGTGGATTTTCGAGAATCACTTTTTTCGCCATTTCTTTATGTTTCTCAATATCATTCTGAATTTCGGTAATTTTCGAATTTCGCAGGTTCGATTCCATCGTTGCATCAATCGCGTTCAGTTTGGTTTGAATAGCAATGAGCGAAGTGCGCAAACGGCGTATCTTCTCCGATTCAGGAGAACCTTCCACGCTATACTTCTCGGCAAAGCCCGCATCTTGCCCATTAATAATGATGTGCTCGTTGGAATCTACTGAGAAAACTATGTAGCTGTCGTCAATTCTCAGGCGGTAAAAATCAGGATATTTCGGGCGCGCGCCATCGAAACTGAATTTACCATCTTCACCAAGTTTGACCGAATCAATCACTTCCGTTTTCGTCAACCCCGTATGTTCCAGAAAAAGTGTTTTTTTAGCGGCATCTTTTATAACGCCCGACACTTCAAATTCGTTGCTCTTTTTACATCCGAACACTAACAACAGCAAAACGACCGAATATACTAATTTTCTCATTCCTAATAATTTGTTTATAATAAATAATTTCTGACGATACAAATACGGCACTCCACAAGTCGGCACCTCACTTGTAAAAAATACTTCAATTGTACTAAAAGGAGCTATTTTGCCATTCAGGCAACTAAAAATGCCGGAGTTACAGCTCTCCTTACAACCAAAGTTTTTCACAAAAATAAACTATATTTCAGATTACTCAAAATATTAACAAATAAAATTTCCCCACTTTTCCCACGGTTTTTATTTTTTATAACGCACCAAGCAAATAAATAGCAATATTTAAACAACAATTAAATAAAGAAATTTTTCTTTAATCAACATAAATGTTTATCTTTGCACAATGGTTGGAAATAAAAAATATTCATCAAAAAATAAATAAAAAAATTATGTCAAAAGTAACTGTAGTAGGTGCCGGCAATGTAGGCGCCACATGTGCAAATGTACTTGCGTTCAATGAAGTAGCCGACGAAGTTGTAATGCTTGATGTAAAAGAAGGTGTATCGGAAGGAAAAGCGCTCGACATGTATCAAACCATGACATTGCTCGGATTCGATTCTAAAATCACCGGTTGTACTAATGATTATTCACAAACGGCAAATTCCGATGTAGTGGTCATCACTTCAGGAATTCCCCGCAAACCGGGTATGACCCGCGAAGAACTCATCGGAGTAAACGCCGGTATCGTAAAAAGCGTTGCCGACAACATCCTGAAATATTCCCCTAACGCCATCCTGGTGATTGTAAGCAACCCAATGGATACAATGACTTACCTGGCACTGAAAGCTACCGGACTTCCTAAAAACAAAGTTATCGGTATGGGTGGAGCACTCGACAGCTCACGCTTCAAATGCTACCTGAGCAAAGCCATCGGGGTGAACGCGAACGAAATCGAAGGTTTGGTTATCGGAGGACACGGTGATACCACCATGATTCCTCTTACCCGCTTCGCTACTTACAAAGGCCGTCCGGTAGCCGATGTTCTCGACAAAACCACACTCGACAAAGTAGTTGCCGATACCATGGTAGGTGGAGCCACCCTTACAGGCTTGCTTGGAACTTCGGCATGGTATGCTCCGGGAGCTGCCGCAGCTTACCTGGTTGAATCGATCATTCACGACCAGAAAAAAGTGATCCCTTGCTGCGTTGCCCTTGATGGCGAATACGGTCAAAGCGACATCTGTATCGGTGTACCCATTGTAGTTGGTAAAAATGGCGTTGAAACCATTCTCGACTACCAACTGAACGGTGAAGAAAAAGCATTGTTTGAAAAGAGCGCTGCTGCTGTTCGCACCACCAACAATGTGCTGAAAGAAATCGGAGTTTTATAATTCCCCTGAAAATAAACGTTTTAAAAAGGTTGCAGAGATATAATATCCTGTAACCTTTTTTATTTGACAATTTAAAAAATTGAATTCAATACAAATTTAATCATAATGAAAATAATTATAAATTACTTTTAATTGCAATTTAGAATTAACACAATTCTGTAAAAAGTTAATAATAAGATAATTTATAATCATTTCAAAAATAAATTACTATTTTTGCACAATAATTACAAAAATAACAAGTCAATATGTATTCTATAGTACAATCCCATCAGTACCTGCAACAGTACAATATAAAACCATCGGTACAACGTACCGCTGTCATCAATTACCTGTTCAACAACAGGACACATCCCACTGTTGATGAAATATACCTGGCACTCAGCCCGGCAATGCCAACCCTATCGAAAACCACCGTTTACAACACGTTGAACCTCTTTGTAGAGCGGGGAGCCGTTAGAACCTTAGTCATTGATGAAAAGAATGCCCGCTTTGACATCGACACTTCCGACCACGCCCATTTTATTTGCAAAAAATGCGGCAAAATCTACGATATTTTCAATCTGAAACCCGAAATATATCAGCTTCCTTTCAGTGATGTTCATGACATAGAAGGCGTAGAAGTCTCATATTCAGGAGTTTGCAAAATCTGTAAAGGAAACTAATCCACCCTACCAGATGATAAAAAAAAGAAAGCATGTTGTAAAAGTCAATCAGCGTGCTTTTTATTTTTTTCCTTCAGATTTTATTTTTCTTCTTTGTATTTAATTTTGTTATTAATCTAAATTTGACACGGTAGAGCAATTGCTCCAATTTATATAGAGTAAAATATTTTAAAAAATTTGAATCATTACAAATTTACAATGGAACATTCATCATTAAATAAACAAGAACTATTTTACGGTTTTGGCAATACTCTTTTCGGGCTATGTGGTATCGTTTATGTAGGGGAAAATATTTACTCGTTGATATTTCCGTCCGACGAAAAAGAAGGGATGGATCATTTCAAAAAGCACTTTGCTTATGCCAACCTCACCCCCGGAAGTGAATCGGGAACGATTATCCGCGGTATTGTGGAACGAAAAGAAAATTACCAGGTGAAAACAAGCGGAACCGATTTTCAGCAAAAAGTTTGGAAAGCGTTACAGGAAATACCTTTTGGGTCAACTACTACTTACAGCCGGATTGCCGCCAAAATCGGGCATCCCAAAGCAGTCAGGGCCGTTGGCACCGCCATCGGCGCAAATCCTATCGCGTTCATCATCCCCTGCCACCGTGTATTACGCAACGATGGCGAACCCGGAGGTTTCCGCTGGGGATTAAGCTGTAAAAAGAAAATACTGGAGTGGGAGAAACAGAGGGTTATCAGCGAATCCTGACGGCCGTTCCCGGACGAAGCTTTTTCTTGGGTCTCAACCCGTTGAGCCTGCAAAGCGACTTAACGCTCAACCCATGTCGTATTGCTATTTTTATTAAGGTATCTCCTTTACGCACCGTGTAATACCTCGAAGCAAAAACCGGGCGGGACTCACGTTGATAATAAAATGATTTTTTGGTAATCACATACGTCAGGTTACGAACTTTCCCCGATTCAAAGTCGATAATATTGTCTGGATTAATGGCATTTCCCAAATACCTGACTTCAAAATGGAGATGAGGCCCAGTAGAACGGCCTGTGTTTCCGCCAAAAGCGATCAACTGGCCAGCTTTCACATTCTGGTTGAGGGCTACAAGCACCTGCGAAAGATGCCCATAAACCGTTTCAAGTCCATTTTTATGCCTGATAACAATGTAATGCCCATATCCACCAGGTTCATAATCAATGATTCGTACCTTTCCCGAAAAAGCCGACAGGACGGAATCGCCGATTTTCAGACGCAGATCGGTACCGTAATGGAAACGATACCTGCGCGGCCCGAAATTGGAAGTAATAGCACCCGGAACCGGAACGGTAAAATGGGAACAATCTATTTTGACTGAATCGGGAAGGCTATCGACCGGAATTTTATATGGATTTACCTTTTCACTGGTCCATATCTTATTGTATAAATCTTCAGCCGGATGATTTTCCATTAAATCGTCCGACTCATCGTTCAGCATTTGGTGGTAAATATTTGTCGTATCCTTTTTAGGCAACAGCGAAAACTTCGATGGTATTTGGGCATACATCACCGTAGTGGCTATCATAAATACTGACAAAGTAAGTATTTTACGGATTACCGGCATGAAAATTTTATCTTTGTATTCTCAGATATAAGAATTCTGATTAATAAACTTATTTTATTTCTGATAAAATTTCACCATTCAAATTTCGTCATTCGCATATAAATAGTTTAAACCATTCTGATCAAATTCGAATATCTCATCCGGTGAAAAGAAACGAGCCAGTTCGGCCACCGCGTTTTCAGGAGTATCGCTGGTATGTATTATATTTTCCTGCACACTTACACTAAAATCGCCCCGAATAGTTCCGGGCAAAGCATTTCTTCCGTTTGTAGCTCCCGCCATTTCATGAACAATCCGCACGGCATCGAGTCCTTTCAGACAACAAACGATAACCGGCGTAACCATCATGCTATCTTTAATTCGTTGAAAAAAAGACTTTTGACTTAAATGAGCATAATGTTCATTCAACAATTCATCGGTCAGCTGCATCATTTTCATTCCACAAATCTGTAACCCTTTCCGTTCGAAACGGGTTATCACTACCCCTGCTAATCCGCGCTGAACCGCACCCGGTTTAATGATCAATAATGTTTTTTCCATAATGACTTATTCATTGAAATTATGAAAGATTTTACTATTTTCAAAGGTAACGAAACAATATTTTTATTCAAAATATGTTCTGATTTTTTAACTAATTAAACCCCAATTTAAGGTATTGGTTTTCATCTTCTGTAAATTGATCTGCAATTTGCGGTTTTCGGCTTTTTGTAGTTCGGGGTCATCGTCAAGAACATCCATCGCTGCAAGCCGGGCTATCTCGAGTATCTTGCCATCCTGGGCCAGGTTGGCTATTTTCAGTTCGAAAGGCAAACCGCTTTGCTGAGTCCCTTCCAGGTCGCCGGGACCGCGGAGTTGCAGGTCTGCTTCCGAGATTTCGAAACCATCGTTGGTACGAACCATAATGTCCATGCGTTTTCGGGTATCGACTCCCAGCTTGTAACCCGTGAGCAAAATACAAAACGACTGGTCGGCGCCACGCCCCACCCTCCCGCGAAGCTGGTGAAGCTGCGACAAGCCAAACCGTTCGGCATTGACGATGACCATCACCGAAGCATTGGGTACATTCACACCCACTTCAATTACCGTGGTGGCTACCAGGATATTGGTCTCACCCGAAGCAAACCTGGACATTTGAGCATCTTTCTCGGCAGGTTTCATTTTGCCGTGCACTTTGCTTACTTTATAACGTGGAAAAACAGTACAAACTTCCTGATAGCCATTTTCCAGATCCTGCAAATCCATTTTTTCAGATTCCTGTATCAACGGATAAACAATATAAATTTGCCGTCCAGCCTCGATCTGTTTAGCCATAAATCCGTACAACGACTGACGTTTGTTTTCGTAATAATGATAGGTTTGTATTGGCTTCCTTCCAGGGGGAAGTTCATCAATAACCGACACACTCAAATCGCCATAAAGGGTCATAGCCAATGTGCGCGGGATGGGTGTAGCCGTCATTACCAGGATATGAGGCGGAATTACATTTTTCTTCCAGAGTTTTGAACGTTGTTCCACCCCGAAACGATGCTGCTCATCAATAACCACTAACCCGAGATTGGCAAATTGCACAGTATCTTCGATCAGCGCATGTGTACCAATAAGGATCGAAATGCGCCCCGAAGCAATCCCTTCGTGAATAGCCTCACGCTGCTTAGGTCGGGTGGAACCGGTGAGCAGAGCCACTTCAATGCCAATATCACCAAGGAAATTCCGAATGGTTTCAAAATGTTGGTTGGACAAAATTTCGGTCGGCGCCATCAACGCCGCTTGGTAGCCGTTATCTATCGCCATCAGTATCGACATTAAGGCCACCAAAGTTTTGCCACTTCCCACATCGCCCTGGAGCAGCCGGTTCATTTGCCTTCCGGAACCAACATCGCTCCTGATCTCCCGCAACACTTTTTTTTGGGCATTTGTAAGCTCAAATGGGAGGTATTTGTCGAAAAAAGTATTGAAATAATATCCTATTTTATTAAAAGCCAAACCTTTGATATTCAAATCCCTCCATTTTGTTTGCCGGAGGATATTCAACTGAATGAAAAATAGTTCTTCAAATTTCAGCCGTTGCCGTGCCTTATTCAAATAAGAGGTTGACGAAGGGAAATGTATATTGACAAGCGAACCGGTGAGGCCGGGTAACGCGAATTTCTTCAGCAAATAATCGGGCAACGTATCATCGGTGCCATGGCTCCTCAGCTGCCCTACCACCCACATCATGGTTTTCTGCAACATTTTGGAATTGAGAAATGCCGATTTCATTTTTTCGGTAGTATTGTAATATGGTTGCAACCCCAAATGTTCGGCGGGTGGAAGTTGCGATGGCAGATCAATATCGGGATGCGCGATATTATATTTTCCATTGAAGGGGGTAGGTTTCCCGAAAACAACATAGTCCGTAAGCAACTTGTACTTATCAAGGGCATAACCAATGCCTTTGAACCAAACCAGTTCGATGGTGGAATGCCCATCGGAAAAAACGGCAATCAACCGCTGGCTCCTCCCCTCGCCCGCTTTTTCGAAACGAAGTATTTGACCTTTCAGCTGCACAAAAGGCATATCGCCCGATATTTCGTGGATGTAGTAAAAACGACTCCTGTCAACATAACGGAAAGGGTAATGCCGCAACAAATCGCCCACGTTGGTTATACCGAGTTCTTTTGCCAGCAAATCGGCTTTTTTAGGACCAACACCGGGCAGAAACTTTATGTCCTGATCAAGAAAGCCCATTGATTTTTATCCTGAAATATATTTCCCGAAAGGAATTTTTCTGATGAAAAAAACGAGTGCAAAACAAAGCAAAAACGTAACCAGCGAAACCAACGGCAGCGAAACGACCGGATGTGCTATCCGCCAATAAAAACCGTGATCGAACAGGATGCCCAACACCATTACATGTGCCAGGTAAATGCCGTAACTATAGTTGCAAACGAGTTGCTGGATGAACAAGAGCGATTTGTTTTTGAGTTCAGTATCTTTCAGCAGCAGGAAAAACGCTACCGACTGAAGCATGGTATTGGGTTTCAGATAGCCATACATGCTCAGATCGAGCGAACGGGATGCCTGGCTAAAGAAATAGGTCAACACCGATGACGAAACTATACTTCCAACAAACAATGTTCCCCATATCCATCTCGTCCGGGAGGTAACCGGTATATATTGAACAAGAAAATATCCAAGCACCAGATAACCAGAGTGCAACACCCAACCCAGCAACTTACTTGGCAAGGCATCCACCGACCAACCATACATATTCATAGGTACATTCCTCAGCAGAAAACTGACGACGACCCATATGATTAAAAAGGATAGAACAGCATTCATAGACAAGCGTCCGAGCACCCGTCCCAGAAAAGGGACGAACAGGTACACCACCAATATCATATAAAAATACCAGAAATGTTTAGATATTCCTTCATTTACAAATAATTGCCCAGCCCATCGAATAATACCCGCAATATCGTGTGGCTGTTGCGAACTTCTTAGTTCCGCCCAACGGAAAACCCAGTAAACAACCATCCAGAACATAAATGGAAGCAAAACCCGCATCAACCTTTTTTTATAAAAGCCCTTTAAAGGATAATTATTACGAGGCAGCATGGTGGCTCCCGTCAACATTAAAAAAAGCGGGACAGCAAACCTCACCGCGCTATCCACCACGTTGGCCACCCACCAGTATTCATCATTTTTCCCAAAATTCATCTTCAGCGCCGGGGTCGCCACGTGAATCACGATAACGCCAAAGGTAGCAATGGCCCTGAAAGTGTCCAGATAAGGTATGTTTTTTCTCCCAACCGTCATTTTTCTATTATCAGCAATATTTCTACTATTCACCTTTTGATTTGAGAAGTGCTTCAGCCACAACAAGATCAAGAGGGGTGGTTATTTTTATATTTTCGCGGTTGCCTCCGGTAAGTGTAATTTCAATGCCGGCTGCTTCAGCTACCGAAGCATCATCGGTAAACGATGGATCGAATCCCCTCCGATACGCATCGATAATCAACTTGCCATCAAACACCTGTGGGGTTTGCACCAATTTAAACAAGTTCCTGTTTTCGGCTCTGCTCCCGTTCTCAGTAACGCTACGGAGACTGTCCACTATATCGACAACCGGAACCGCGGCACCATGCTCCAACGCCACGCCGAACGCGCGTGCAATGGTATCATGGCTTACAAGCGGCCTTACCCCATCGTGGATGGCCACCAGCGAAGGTAATTCAACCAGCTGTAATCCGCTTTTCACCGATGCGAAACGGGTATCGCCACCATTGGCAACATGATGAGGAACGTTAAAATTGCGTTTTTCACAAAGTTCGTTCCAAAAGCCAACCTGAACCTCTGGTAAAACCAAAATGATACGAATATCATGATCGAAATCGTAAAACGCCATTAACGAATGCATCAAAACCGGCCATCCATCCAATTCCATGAACTGCTTGGGTAAATCCGAATTCATCCTCGACCCTTTGCCTCCGGCCACGACGATCACTGTTCTGTTTATCTCCATTCTACTCGGTTTATTTCCAACAAAGATAAAAAGAATAGTTCAGATTTTTTATTCTTCCGGGCAGGAACAGAAAAACATTTTTCAGAATTTTGATTAAATAATCGCAACTATTACTTAACTTTGCACATAATTTTAACGGCAAAAAATGAAAACAAGAAAATTTGTAACGACTTTCTTTAGCCTGATGGTTACAGCTTTGCTTTCAGCACAAACCCAACCAAGACCAGCGGTATTCAGAATTATCGAAACGCCCGATTCGGTTACCAACGCTCAGGTAATCCTGCATCAGGACTCAAGGATCGAGCAACTTGTTGTGTCAAAAAAAACCGTCGAAAGCGCGCCTGCTGTATCTACCAAACAATCGTCGAGTACAACAACGAGCGGCTACCGTGTCCAGATTTTCTCGAGCAATGTACAGAGAACCGCTAAATCAGAAGCTTTCAGGCTCGAAAAAGAAGTTCGAAACCAGTTTCCCGATCAAAATGTTTATGTGCGCTATACATCACCATTCTGGAAAGTTCGCATTGGCGATTTCCGCACCATGAGCGAAGCACAGCAATTCAGATCGGAATTAATAAAAGCATTCCCGGCCTACCGGAGCGAAATTTACACCGTCCGGGATAAAATTAACGTAACAGAATAACTCATCCGCATGGATTTTAATACCAATCAACAGGTACAGTTCGATCAGGAACTGACTGAAAAAATCGCTTACCATTACAAGGAAATCATAACGCTCTTGGGCGAAAACCCTGAAAGAGAAGGGCTGCTCAAGACACCCGAAAGAGTAGCGAAAGCCATGCAATTTTTGGTGCAAGGCTACAAGCAAGATCCCGAAGAAATCATCCATTCGGCCATGTTTACCGAAAATTACCGGCAAATGGTTATTGTGAAAGACATTGATTTCTATTCGATGTGCGAACATCACATGCTTCCTTTTTTCGGGAAGGCGCACGTAGCCTACATCCCCAACCACAAAATTACCGGACTAAGCAAAATAGCCCGTATCGTGGAGGTTTATGCCCGCAGGCTTCAGGTGCAGGAACGAATGACTACCCAGATAAAAGAGTGTATCCAGAAAACCCTGAATCCGATGGGAGTAATGGTAATCATTGAAGCACAGCACCTTTGCATGCAAATGAGGGGCGTTCAGAAACAACACTCCATCACTACCACATCCGATTTTTCGGGCGTTTTCCAACAAGCAAAAACCCGCGAAGAATTCCTGAACTTGATCAATAGAAAATAAACGGTGATTTAGTCGTTTTTAAAAGTAAAATATTTATTGATCAGGAAATTAGGAATCGTATATGCCACAATTGCCAGTAATTGACTAACGTAATTATCTATGGTTGTATATTTTAACAACAACGATAACGTTCCAAGTTGTATCAGATAACATACAACAAAAACCGCTGCGAACTTGATCAAACTAGTCCATACATGCCCTTTGTCGGCAAAAGTCCAGTTGCGGTTCCATACAAAACTGTTTATCAATCCAATAATGTACGACAACACATTGGCCAGATAATCGTTAAAGTGCAACCAACGAAGGAAAATCCAGATTAATACTGCCGTAATCAACGTGTTTGACACACCGATGATAGCGAATTTAACCAATTGTTTTATCAACTTCATCAATTCGAGCCTGCTTATCGTTCGCATCTTTTATACAGGATAATGGTTACAGGATACCGCGTAAATTCCTTTTCCAGTTTCCATTCGGCGTGGTTTTTCAACTGGACCAACCACTCATCCGGGACATTGGAGATGTTCGAGTAGATAAAATAGGGTCGGTTGGGTTCAGACCCTATATTACCATTGTTATCCGTCAATTCAGCCATCTTCCTTTGCCCGTAAAGGCAAAAACCAGCTGAAATACTATCATACGGAATGTTGTTTTGGTCGATGTAGTCAAAGCATTCCTTCCTGAGCGGGTAATACGAGAGATGAGCCAATGTTCCATCCCACGATTTAGCTATCGCTTCAGGATATATCCAAAAATTACCCGTCAACTCAAAAACAAGGCATACCACCACAAACCATTTGACAGAAAACTCTTTAACAGAAAAATTCCGCAAAAGGATAAAAACTACCAAGGTGGCAACCACATTCAATGGTAAAAAATAACGGGACGCAAATGGCATCCGGGTAATGAACACAAACAACAGGTATAATAAGAATAATCCGGCAAAAAACACCAGAAGCATTTTAGTCTTAGCGTCAAGCGTCCTTTTTCGTAATACGACCAATATTATACTGATTGACAAAGTAATATAAACAACAAACCTACCATTTTCAAGCATTCTTAATCCCAACTCAGCCAAATGTTTGATAACAAAGCCAACGTTCTCCGGGCGGGAATAATGCCCTCCTTGATCAGCCTGGCCAAAAAACCATCCATTAACAATAAAATATGCGGCATAATAAGCTCCGATAAATACGAATACCAGCAGAAAAGGGAGAAAACGGGATATCAACATTGAAAACGAGCGAGACTTTTCCGTCAGAAAAAAATAATATACGAAAGAAAAAAACAGCACCATACCAGCAAACACTCCCCTCATGTTTATCCCGAAAAGGAAAAACAGCCCTATAAACATCAAAAGAGATTTTTTTTCTAATATTCCCCTGAGACTCAGAACCAACGCGGTAACCAGGATAAAGTCGGGCGAAGCAATGGCAAACTGGGTAAGAAGCGTGGATTCGACTAAAATTACCGTTGAAACCAACACCGACAATTTTTTGTCGAAGAAAATATCCGACAATTTCAACACATTATAAATAAGAATTACCGCCCAAAACATTGAAAACAAATGCGATACCCAAAGATGACAACCAAAAATCCGCCACAAGAGCGCCGTCATAATAGCCATCAGCGGAGGATGGTAACCCGTTGCCGCGTATTCGGCATTAGAAACTGAATATTTCGGCATAAAAAGATGGCCAAATCCATTCTCGAAAAACCAATGAGCCTCCCGGGACGTTTGCTGGATATTATCCCAGAAATAGGGATAGTTCAGGCAAATAACACCCAGTAAAATGTATATCAAAGAAATCGCGATTAGAAGTATTCTATTGTTTTTCAGCATTCTGTTCTACTTTTATCAAAAGAGATTTATATAAATCGTAAATTACCAATATTATAATTCCGGCATAAATAAAAAACGCAGGATATTGAGGCAAAACATCGTTGTATCTGGAACAACGGATATACGAATAAGCCGATACCAGCACAATCCCCAATGGCAAATAAAACCGGTTACGATGATAAACCATATAAACCACTCCAAACACATCGCCAAGGTACATGTACCGCTCGTGCATTCCGGGAAGCAAAAAAGGAACAGTGATGGCCGACAAAAAAACAAGTTTGATCCAAACCACATCGTCAAACCAGTATTTTTTGTTTTTAAGGACAAGACCCGAAACCAGTGTTGCAGCAAACGTAATTAGCAATCCGGCTGTTTTCAGGAATCCATAATATCGGTTATCCATCCAAATGTAAACGTTCGGAAAGTTAAGCGTCAGGAAAGGGTAACGGCTCGACTGTAACGCAATAATGCTCAACAAATCAGGAAACGAACGGCCATAAAATACGGCAGGCAGCAGCGACAAAACGTAAACTGCAGGAACCACTAAAAAGTAGTACCAACGGATATTTCCCCTGAGCCACCACACAAAATAGAAAGGCAGCAACACTGCCGACTGAAATTTGAACGAAAAAGCAACACCCAGCATGACCATAGCCCAAACCGAACGCCGTTTAAGGGCAAAATAAACACTCCCAATGGCAAAAGCCGTGTAAATTGAATCGCACTGAGCCAGATAGGAACTATTGAGCAAAACAGTTGGCAGTAGCGGAACAATGGCAAAAACAGCTATCCGGATCACACTGTTTTTCAGATTTTTATTAAGACCAATGATCGACGCGACAAAATAAGCACCCAAGTATTCAAAACCTACTGATAGCAGTTTTACCAGAAACAAAGGACAACAACCCACTTTTGTTATAAGGATCAGAAAATAAATGTAGGCAGGGTTGTAATCGAAAAACGAGAAAGCAAGCGAATGAAAATAACCGTGGGTACGTATAAAATCCATCCAGGGAACAAGAAACACATTGTAATCACCGGTTTGAACCGGGAATAATAAAAGTTTCAATAACACTCCAACTAAAACCAACGCCCACCAAAAGACCCTATCATGCATAATCCTGATAATCAAGCCATGCGTTCTATCATCTTTATTTAAGCCTACCATCTGATTCCGTTTAAAATGATATTCATGAAGGTCTGAAACCGATATAAAAACACATTTACCGTTATCCTCCGATGCGAATAACGGGAAAATTTATTTAATGGGAAAACGTCACTTTCATTATTATTAAAGTTAGTTAGTTAGTAAGCACGCAAACAACCGTACATCAATTTAAAAAACTACCTACTTTCTCAGACGCCTTATCAGTTAATAACCAGAATCTTGGTTATCGCGCTCTGCGAACCATCCGAACTGGTGCAGATGGCCAGATAAACACCCGTACTTACTTTTCTTCCGTGAGCATCCTTCCCATCCCAAGTTGCCAGACTGCCATTCGATACAGTTTCGCAAACCAGGTTCCCGTTCAAATCGGTAATTTTCACCTGTGTACTTTCCACTAAACCAGTAATGGTGATAATTCCATTATAGTTTTCTCTTACCGGATTGGGATAAGCATGCACATCTCCAAATTTATCCGAGGCATCTGCCGCATCGCTTTGGTACGATACCAAACCACCGCCCGTGCCGAAAAAAACTTCTCCCGAAACCGGATTAATGGAAATAGAGATGATATCGTTGGATAAAAGGGGGCTGTTGGTAGTAGTAAAATGTTGAATGGTCGTTTTTCCATCCGCCGACATCAAGTATGCTCCTGAAGATTCTGTTCCTAACCATTTCCTGTTGGCTCCATCTATGGCTATTGATTTCACTTTTTCGTTTGCCAACAGGTAATCGGCCAAATTTGTTCCGTCATTCCTCGGGATCTTAACACGTGAACACGTATATCCTGATTTAAATACATTTTCAGTATTATAAAACAATATTGGGCCAATCTCTGTACCCACCCAGATTACTCCATCCTTATCCTGAGCAATAGAGTAAATAGCGGCCGGAGTTATGTAACTTCCTGAGTTATCAGGGTCGGCAAAAGTAGAAAAAACGACAGACTTATCATCAGTCTGATCACTTAAAGTTCCATTATCATCAAAAACACAAATAGCATGGCTTCTGTTGGCAAGCACCCATTTTTGATCTTGATCTTGGCTATTTATTAAAATATCCCCTAAAGTAGGGTCGCTGGCAACGCCAGGATAAGTAAGTTTTAGCCATGACCCACTTGCGGTCAACACCTTTATACCGTAAGAAGACATACTGTTCGTAAAGAACAGGTTTCCGGATTTGTCAAACACCCCTCCATCAAGCCGCATGTACAAATACTGTCCCGAAGCGCTGGCAGGGTAAATAGTTTCAATCGGACTGTTTAAATGATTGTACCACCCAGAATAAGCATCGTTTTTAAATTCATACAGTCCAGTACCATAAGATGTTACAAAAAAGTGCTTACTATCGTTGGGATCAACGGCTACATTCATGAAATCGAGTACAGAGTGTCCGGTAGTTTTAGCTATATCAGCTCCGCTAAGGTTTCTCCAGCTACCATTTTCATAAATCATCACGTACCCCAAACGGTTGTATTGAGCCGCCCAACGCCCACCGGGAACAACAAAAAGTTTTTCGCCGGCAAACGTCATTTTCCAGGGATAGTTCACAGCCGGCCCTGCCGGTTTGTAATACGAGAAAGAGGATGAAGCGACATTATACGATTCCACTCCAAGGGTATTTCCGGCAAGCCAGTACAGGTTTCCCGCCGTATCATATTCCGCGTCCGACACTGTGCCGGTGTTGTTGATGGTAGTAGTCGCCAGAGAAGTGTCAACAACGGTTACCGCGGCGGAAGTAAACACAAAAAGTTTATCATTGGAAACAGTTATTCCGGTAACTGAAAGCGACGATAAAAAAGCACTCCATGCGCCTGAAGAATCCTTTTTATATATTTTCCCGTTACGCAACAGGAACAACTGACCGGAAAAAGAAACTACTTTTTGCAGATTCCCGGTACCTGGCAATGAAGCGGAGGTTGACCAATAAGCATAGTTAGCCAAATATGGGCTGGTGGCATCAGCCTGGTAAAGATCAGTAGCCGTTACAGCATATATTTTATTGTTGAAAATAGTTGTAGAGAATACTTTTACTTCTGTAGCATTCGCGCCAATGTAATAAGTATCGGCAACTTCTTCCTTTTCCATATTTAAAACCACGATCCCAAAGTTACAGGATAAAAAAGCCTTGTTACCAACAAAATAAACATCGTTCACATCTTTCGTCGCACTCATCTGTTTGTTGTACAAATCAGGCATATTATTAATTCCTCCTGAATACAACACATCCATATTCCCGTTGGAATAAATGATCAGCAGCTTCTTATCAGTGCTATCGTATTCCACCCTTGCTACGGCAGCTCCGTTCAAACCGCTGCTTTTGCTGTAAAACTCCAAGTTACCATCCGTTTTATCGATGGAATATAATGCTCCATCGCTGATAGCGAACACTTTATTTTCAGATTGTGTGGTTTGTTGAACGCTGTTGTAGGCAAAATGTGTTTTCCATTTACCAATGGCCGATTGAGCCTGTAATTCCATCACTAAAAAATTCACGAGAAAAACCGGCAACAAAAAAATAATTTTACTGAAATTCATATTTATCTTGATAAAGGAGTTCGTAATTCAATAATATAAACTTTGGAAACAGGATTTTATTTTTTAATATGTTTTTAAAATATTCGTTTAGTTCTTTACCAGGAATTGTACCAGTTTCCCGACAGCCAGCGCACGATGGCTGATTTTGTTTTTTTCTTCACCCCCGAGTTCAGCGAAAGTTTGCGCATATCCATCAGGTACAAACACCGGATCGTAGCCAAAACCACCTTTTCCTGAAGGTTTCCCGGCAATATGCCCGGTAATTTTCCCCTCAAAAGTAAATCTTTTTCCTGATAAAACAAGGGCAATCACTGTACGGAAAGCAGCTTCACGGCGCTCAACACCTTGCATGGCGGTCAACACCTTATTCATATTGTCCACCGGATTTTTGGTTTCTCCCGCATAACGAGCCGAATATACGCCGGGTTCACCATTGAGAGCATCGATTTCCAATCCTGTATCATCGGCAAAACAATCGGCATGGTATTTTCCATACACATATTCGGCTTTCATAAGGGCGTTACCTTCTATTGTATCCGCTGTTTCGGGAATATCTTCAAAACATCCCGCTTCGGCCAGGCTTACTATTTCGAAGCGACCGGCAAGCATAGCTCTGACTTCCTCTAATTTATGCGGATTATTAGTCGCAAATATCAGTTTTTTCATTTCCGTTGTTCCGGGCAGGTTTTTCGATACCCGGTTCCTGATTTTTTATTTTAATGATGAGCGGATTATTCTTCCTGGGACTCCTTATCCTCCTGATTTTTTTCATATTTATCCGGCGACACGGATATCAGGAAAAGTTCTTTTCCATTTTTATCGGAATAATGATAATTCAAAGTTGCGCGTTTGCTACGGAAGTACTCCAATTGGGGATTTGATTTCACGGTTTCCACAATCATGGGTTCCAAAGTAGCTTTCAACGAATGCACATCCGATGCCGTTTTATCCATATTTACCAGCGAGTAATTGTATTGAACGGTATTCATTGGTAGAACCACCACATTATCGAGCCGGGTTTCCTGGTCCACCTGAACCGGACACGACTTGTTCATTTCATCGGCTATCTTTACAAATTCTTCATTATAATCAACGTTACCCGAAGCAACCGGTTCCGACTTCCACAGATAATGAACACCAAACAGCACCACCAATCCTACCACAAAAATAGCAACCGGGATCAACGGGAATTTTCTTTCAGCCTGCCGGTATTCAGCTATTTCCGGCTTATCTTCAAGTTTCTTTTCTATATGGGGTAATTCAAAGCCGCACTCAGGACAAAACCGATAGTTCCCCTTAACAACAGCCGAGCAGTGATTGCATTGAACAGTTTCCATTTTTGTATTTAGTTGAATGATAAACGATAAAAAGCGAATGTATCTCCACCGGAAATATCTCCAGACTCAAAACCCTTTTTAAACCAATACATGCGCTGTTCGGACGTTCCATGAGTAAACGATTCAGGAACTACATACCCCTGCATTGTCCGTTGCAAGCGATCATCGCCAATAACCGAAGCAGCATTCAGGGCATCTTCCAGATCATCCTTTTCCAAATAACCTTTGCCTTGCTCGTAATGACCCCAAACACCAGCAAAATAATCGGCCTGCAACTCAAGGCAAACAGAGTATTTGTTATATTCTTCCTGACTTAAACGGGAACGGAGCTCGTCCATTTTCCCCGATATCCCCAGTAAATTCTGTACATGGTGACCCACTTCATGAGCTATCACGTAGGCCTGTGCAAAATCGCCGCCTTTTGCTCCATATTTCTGCCTCAAGTCGTTATAAAACGTCAAGTCGATATATACTTTTTCATCGGCGGGGCAATAAAACGGGCCCGCTTCGCTACCCGTGTTTCCACAACCACTTTGCACTTCACCCGTAAACAATACCAGCGATGGCAATTGGTAATCCTTGTGATACTGCGAAAAAATTTCTTTCCACACATCTTCGGTATCGGCAAATACTACTTTCACAAAATGCGCCCTGTCGTCCTGCTTTTGCTTCTCTTCATCAGTCATTTGTTGAGCAGGTTCGGATTGTCCCGCTACCAAATTAGCAACATCTTGCACATCAATTCCGCCTCCAAAAAACAATTTAAAGGCGATGACTATAATCGCTGTAATTCCTCCGCCAAGGGCAAGTTTTCCCCCCGAGACAGACCGGCGATCTTCAACATTATCGCTTTCGCGACGACCTTTCCATAGCATAATCAATTCAGATATAAATTGTTAAACAGATGTTTATTTTATCAATATTTATATTCAGGAGTAAATATCGTTCAATATCTTAGCCAGCATAATGCCTCCCCGGAATAATTGTTCATCCAGATAGCCGCCCATTTTGTAAATATAATGAAAATTGTTTGTATCGCCATAGTCGTAATCATAAATCAGGTTTCGAACTTCGTAGGTTCTTTCTATCGACTGAATCAAACTCATAGCGGCAATTTCATCCGATGTCCCGCTAAACTTATCTTCGAGAAATTCAGCGTATTCCTTATACGACATTTGTTTTTCCTCTATCAGATATGAATCCCACAGGGCATGAAGCTTAATATTTTTCCCAAACCATCTCAACTCCACCTTGTTGCCACCAAGGTCGGTTTTCCGGCCTAAATGAAGCGGCTGATGAAGGTCGCCGATAAAATGAACCAGGTATTTCAACGCTTCCACATCCATTTTATCCTTAACCAACCGTTTTTCCATCTGGTCGATAGCAAAAAAGAGGTGCTCCCCTTCAGCAGTTTTATCGGCATACAAATGCTCAATTTGTTCGTTACTCAGGCTATCATCCAAATCCTGGAAATGCCAGTTGTAAGAATAACGGTAATTATCATCGCTTTTGACCTCATCCGCCCAGGTCGAAGCATAAATCAATCCCCTTTTCCCCAATATTTTATCCACCTGTTGACGGGTATTTTTGGCAAGATGATCATAAGCAACCTCCGCCACAATCCGATGCCCTGCGGCGTCAAAAGCAAAAGCCGTTACAGCGCTTACCAACAACACGCAAAGGATCAACTTCCTTTTAAAATTCATATTCATTTCAATTGCTATTTTCATTCAGGACAAAGATAATCATTTTATCGATACTACTACCAAACTTATCAGCGGTTTAACGAATGAAAAAGCGGCTGGATTTTATCAGAAAAACAAATTCGATATCGAATGATATTTTCCGCAAATATAATTATCCGGATTTTAAATATTATTTAAACAGTGGAAAAACAACTTTTTATCGGGAACGGATTTTGTGAAGGAGAACTGCTAATTAAGGAGTTGGAAGCATCAGGGAATATATCGCGCATACAGAGCTTCCTTAGCCTCGTAGATGGGGTATATGGGTAGAAAAAATATTTTAAAAGCCCAACCTAAGCCCGGTTGGAACGTAACCTATGACACCCTTCCGTATTTACCTTCCAATGCCCGCGCCGGTTGACACACTCGGCAGTTCGATACTTTATTTGTTTATTGGGCATATCCAGAAGGACGGAGAAGTTTTAGCATGGGTAGCTTTCCTTTTTGTGAAATTGTTTTTTTGTCGGTCAGTAGTGAAAAAAATTATTGTTTTTACCATTGAATTATCAAAAGAACCACCATTGATAAGCATTAAAAGCTTGGTGAATTATCTAAACAACAACCACATTTCGCCTGTCTTCCGCCCATTCCCGAAGAATTTTGGGCTTTTACATATGCCTCGGCTGCATTAACATCGGCCTCGTAACCACGAAAAGTTGCCATTATTTCATATTGTTTGTACCATTGCTCAGCCCCTTGGCATTTATGTTGGGCAACCGCTTTTTTCTTTATCTCAAGCACATTGCTTATGTCCACATAATTTGTAGGATAAAACTGGATTGACTTTGTGTGTGGTTCATTTGCCGTTTCATAAAAATAAAGCTGGAAATGAAGAGCATTATCCATAAAAACCCTCCAAGCAAGCATGCTGGTTGCCTGATGGTCAACGTGCACATCAAGCATCCAAGGTGCCACAACCACATCCGGATTTATTGATTCGAGAACTTTCTTTAGTTTTTCAGTATTTGCGTTATCAACAGTCAAACTACCATCCAATCCTCCAAAATATAATAATTCGGCACCTAAAATCTCAGCTCCCTTTTCGGCTTCATTTCTTCTTATGTTATACGTTTCTTCGATCGTTTTTCCACTCAGTCCAATTTCACCGCCGGTCATTGTTAGAATTACCACACGTTCACCACGTGCTGTGGTATTTGCAATTAATCCTCCACACGAGGATTCTGCATCATCGGGATGAGGAGCTATGACAACTAAAGTTGCATTTGCACGAAGCAATGCAAAAAATAAAAATATCACTATCATTTTAATGGAATTCATTTTCATCGTGTTTAATTTTTAGATTTTACTCATTCAAATTTATCATTTTTATTCCCTTGTCCTTTCGCGCATGCTCTTCATATAGCTGTAAATTCCAGATTGGTTGACGGGTTTTTCAAACCCGCCGTAACTATAATATCAGCATTTGTAATGCGGAAAAATTCCTTTTATTTCATATTTGGCAAAGATATGAATTTATTTGAAAAGTAAGCGGATTATAAGCCCTAATAATACAAAAGGGTTGGTGATTACAAATCACGCCCGACAGTTCGAAATCTTGCTCATTTATCTACATATCTACCTTTACTGATTTTAGCTGTCAGGTATTTACTATAAATGTATAATTTTTGCCAAGTACTAGTACCAGCAATATAAAAAGACAGGAAAAAGGTCGAAAAACAAGCAATTCCATTTTGAACAATCGACAGCCGTAGCCGCAAATGAATGAATATTGGCTGAACGAAAACCAAAAAAAAGGGTTATATTTGTAAAGAAAATAAACGTTGAACAACAGCGCGGACGGAATGACGTGGCGTGCTGTATTTTTTAAGGTAAAATCTGTTTTATGAACATAAATTCCCAAAAACCGTTGATCCTGATTACCAATGATGATGGAGCGGAAGCCAACGGCATTAAGACACTGACCCGGCTGATGACACAAATCGGCAATGTAGTGGTGGTGGCTCCCGATGGACCCCGCTCCGGTCAATCGAACGCGCTTACGGTTACCCATCCTGTCCGGTTCAAAAAATCGAACGAAAGAGAAGGACTTACAGAATACATTTGTACCGGCACCCCGACCGACTGTGTAAAGCTGGCTTTGAATGAAATAGTGGAACGTACCCCCGACCTGATCGTGGCCGGCATCAACCATGGTTCGAATGCCGCTATAAACGTGATCTACTCAGGCACCATGGGCGCCGTGCTCGAAGGTTGCGAAAACGGCATACCTTCCATTGGCTTTTCCATCGACAACCACTCGCTCCAGGCCGATTTCACCTTGTTCGAACCTTATGTGCTGAAAATAACCCGTAAAGCGCTCGAAGAAGGATTGCCCGATGGCATTTGCCTGAACGTAAACGCGCCGGTGGGCGAAATAAGCGGAATACGTACCGCCCGCCAATGTAAAGGTCGCTGGGTGAAAGAGTTCGAAAAGCGCACCGACCCGCATGGAAAGGCTTATTACTGGCTCACTGGATATTTTGAAAACCACGAACCGGGAAACGAAGAAACTGACGAGTGGGCGCTGGCTCATCAGTTTATTTCCATCGTACCGACGGCCATCGACATGACCGATTATAATTTTATGGAAACAACACGGAATTGGGAGTTCTAAAGCACGAAATCCCCGTATTCATCAGGACACAAACATGAAACGATTCAACCGGCTTATCTATGGGCTTGTCCTTGGAACCATTGTTCCGGCACTGTTTATTTACATTTACATCGCGAGGTTTTATCCCGGCGATGCAACGGCGTTCGAGGTGATAAAAATATTGTATCCGGGCGCCATTCTGAGCAAATTAGTCATGTTGTCGGCTATCCCCGATTTACTGCTGACTTTTTTATTTTACAAATCGGACAGCTTCAGGATTGCCGCCGGAACCATGATCGGTGGTATCGCTTACTTTGTTGCCAGCATGTTTATGTTATAACTACGATTTAATTTTGAACTTGTCTTGACTTTTATCGGACACATGGTTTTTTAAGATGAAAAATGAAAACATTAGGCTACAATAGATGAAACTATCGAAAATAATATGACATTATTTTGGTTCACTTACTTATATGTGCTTTTTCTTAAAAAAAATCTATTGTTTACTATGTATAACAAGTCGGGATCATTTTTAAAAAAACAAAAAATATTCAGGATGAGAAACGAGCATGATGAACATATCGCACAAAGTTTTTAATGAACCTGACATGCGAATGCCAGATAACAAATAAAAAATTTACAACCGCATGAAATACTTTCTTATTGCCGGCGAAGCTTCTGGCGACCTCCACGCTTCCAATCTGATGCGCGAACTGAAACGCGCTGACAAGGATGCCGAGTTTTGTTTTCTTGGTGGTGATTTGATGCAGCAACAGGGAGGAAAGATGGTGATCCATTATCGCCAAATGGCTTTCATGGGCATTATCGCGGTAGTCCTTCATTTACGCACGGTACTTGGCAACCTGAAAAAAGCGCGCCAAAGCCTGATAGAATTCCGCCCTGACGTACTTATTCTGGTTGACTATCCAAGCTTCAACCTGCGCATGGCCAAATATTGCAAAAGAGAGCTCGGAATCCCGGTGTATTACTACATTTCGCCTAAAATATGGGCGTGGAAAGAGTACCGGATCAAAGCCATCAAACAGTATATCGACCGGATGTTCACCATTTTCCCCTTCGAGACCGGATTTTACGCCGGCCACAACTATCCGGTAGAATACGTGGGAAATCCTACCGTCGATTCCGTTCATACAGGTCTGCAATCCGTTTCATCCGCCGATGAATTCCGCGCCAAAAACAGTTTGTCGCCCCAGCCCATCATAGCGTTGCTGGCCGGAAGCCGCCGCCAGGAAATAGCCAACTGCCTGCCCCGTATGGTAGAGGCCGCCGCCGCGTTTGATGGTTACCAGCCGTTAATAGCCGGGGCTCCGGGTATAGATGCCGGCTTTTACGCATCGGTTTTGAATAGCATGAATTCGGTTCCAGTCATTTTTGACAAAACGTATGAAATTGTAAAAAACAGCTCGGCAGCCATCGTAAATTCAGGCACAGCCACGCTCGAAACAGCGTTGATCCGTACTCCGGAAGTGGTAATTTACCACGTTTTCGGCGGGCGCTTGGCCAACTGGCTGAAGAAACTGGTTATTAAAACCGAGTTTATTTCGCTGGTAAACCTTATCGCCGGCAAAGAATCGGTAAAAGAGTTGTACGGAGCGCTATTCACCACCGAAAATGTAAAAAATGAACTTGCACAGTTGTTGAACAACAACAAATACCGTCAACGCCAGCTTGACGATTTCGATGAAATAGCGCGTAAGTTGGGGAATCCGGGAGCCGCTGCCCGTGCTGCCGAACGGATAACATATTACCTGAAAAAAGATGCATCCCAACAGTAAGAAACTTTTACCCGAATAAAAATGAAGGCCGGCAACATGACGAACTGTTACCGGCCTTCTCTGTTCATTACGATACCTCACACTAATCTTTTTTATTGTGTTTCAACACCTTGGCATCGATATAAAACACAATTTCTTCCATAATATTATTGCAATGATCGCCAGCGCGTTCAATTTTCCGCATAACGGTTACCAAATGGAGGCAATAGAGCGTTTCCTGTGGATGTTCATTGATATACGGCGCCAGTTCCACTAAAGCATCGTTGTAGCGGGTGTCAATAATCCTATCGGTAGAAAAAACGATACCTGCCGTAGTTGTATTCTCATCGGTGAGGGCATTATGCGTGATCTCCAGCATTTTTTCCACACAACCCATCATGTCTTCGATTTTAAGCTTTTCAAAAAGTTCCTTATTGTGGTATTCTTCGTTCCATTCGATTACAAAACGGGCAATGCCGTCGGCAAAATCGCCGATACGTTCAAGAGTCTTGTTAATTTTCAGGATAGATAGAACCAGCCGCAGGTCAATAGCTACCGGGCTATAAAGCGCGATATAATTCTCACAATCGCTATCTAATTTCAGTTCGAAAGCGTTCACTCTTTTTTCACGGCTCAAAACCATCTCGGCTAATTTCGGGTCGGAATGGATCAACGCGTTTTTCGCGTTTTCGAACTGCGACTGAACCAGTTTCCACATTTCCGATATAGAACCTTTTATATCAATCAGTTCCTGTTCTGTATGTTTCATTTTCTTCTTTTTTTTGTTTTATTTATTCAAATCATTTTACAGTATCGCCAAGCACCCACCAACATTTATACATTAAAAATATTATTCTCATTTTCACATTAGCTCATTATCACATTAGCTCATTATCACATCAGCTCATTATCACATCAGCACATTACCCAAACCTACCTGTAATATAATTCTGAGTCTGTTCCTTATCGGGGTTCAGGAAGATTTTTTTAGTATCGTTGAACTCTATCAATTCCCCGAGCATAAAAAAACCTGTTTTATCGCTTACGCGGGCAGCTTGCTGCATGTTGTGAGTAACAATAACCACCGTATAGTTTTTCTTCAACTCGAAAATCAGTTCTTCAATTTTAGAAGTCGAGATAGGGTCGAGTGCCGAAGCCGGTTCGTCCATCAGGATAATGGAAGGCGAAATGGCCAACGCCCGTGCTATGCAAAGACGTTGTTGCTGTCCGCCGGAAAGCTCGAAGGCCGATTTTTTCATTTTATCTTTCACCTCGTCCCACAAAGCAGCCTGAACCAACGATTTTTCCACCGTTTCGGCAATCACCTTTTTATCTCTGACACCGTTTACCCGAAGGCCATAAGCCACATTCTCGAAAATCGTTTTCGGGAAAGGGTTTGGTTTCTGAAACACCATGCCCACCGATTTGCGCAGTTCGTCCACCGACACCGATTTATCGTAAATATTCTGCCCTCCAACCAAACATTCACCTTCAAGTTTAGTTCCTTCGATCAAATCGTTCATCCGGTTGAAAAGACGTAAAAAGGTAGATTTACCGCACCCCGAAGGACCGATAAAGGCAGTAACCGTGTTCGGCTCAACGTTCATGTTAATGTCTTTCAGGGCATGAAAGTCGCTGTAATAGAAATTTACATTCCTTGCTTCTATTTTCATCTGTATAATTATTTTTTTTATCCGTTTTGGAAAGTTTACCATCATCAGGCCAACCATCCATCCGTAGTTTCATTATCTTTATTTTTTCTTTCTAAGGAGATTAGCCAGTGTATTCATAATCAACACAATCGCGATCAGCACCAACGCCGTACCGTAAGCCATGGGGCGCGTAGCCTCCAAATCGGTACCGCTCGTGGCAATTACATACAAATGATATGGCAGAGCCATTACCTGATCGAACATCGATGTGGGCAAATGCGGGAGGAAATAAGCGGCCGCCGTAAAAAGGATGGGTGCCGTTTCGCCCGACACACGCCCGATAGAAAGAATCAGTCCTGTCATGATATTCGGGAAAGCTGCCGGTAAAATGACCCTGAAAATGGTTTGCAGCTTGGTGGCTCCCAGCGCCAGACTACCATGGCGATACGTATCGGGAATAGCCTTCAGTGCCTCCTCCGTGATACGGATAATGAGTGGCAACGCCAGCAGACCAAGGGTAAGCGAACCTGCGATAAGCGAATCGCCGAACTTCAGTTTATTGACAAACAATGACATACCGAAGAGTCCGAAAACAATGGAAGGAATACCGCCAAGATTGTTGGTCATTACCCGAATGATCCGTACAATCTGTTTGTTGGTAGCATACTCGGTCATGTAGATCCCCGACATCACCCCTATGGGAAACGCGATGAGCATGCTTCCGATAACCAGATAAAATGTACCGATAATGGCTGGGAAAATTCCCCCTTTGGTCATCCCCTCCTCGGGAGCTTTGGTAAGAAAATCCCAACTGATAACGCCGATACCGCGGATAACGATAAAGCCGATGATAAGAAAGAGAATCAACACAACCGAATAGCTCATGATCCTGAACAGCAGAAACATCAGCGACTGAGTTGTATTTTTCTTCGATGTTGAACTAAACATTATTAATATTTTATTGATTAAATAGACTTTACGAGTTCTTTCACTTTTACTTCGATGGCTTTCCTGACGGTTCTCATGTCGGCAAACCTCATGTCCCGGCAATCGGGTAAATTCCAGTAGATTACATTTTGAGCAGGGAAAAGCGGCTTCATTGACCCGGCTCCGATACCGGTATGAATCAGGTAATCGAAACTCATCCCCGGAACGACACATTTCCTTTTCATCTCCTGCAAATCCGTTTCATAATTCAGTTCATCAACCAGCTCCTTCAGCTTTATGTTCACATCAGCCGTAGGAAAAGCCCCCACATGGTATGCCTGCACTTTGTTTTTTCCCAAATGGCTGGCAAAATAATAAGCAATGACTCCTGATGGAGAATCGCCGGAGGAGACAAATAATACCTTTTTCATCCTGCTGATTTTTAAAGTTCCTATTGTTGAGCAATGAAAATTATCCAAAAATACTGGCAATTACAATTTATTGAACTCTCGGCTCCTTCCTGATTACTTCCGCCCAAATACTGAACCCGAGCGTAAAAATAAAAAGTATGGCGCCAAGCATAAACAATGCCTGGTATTGGGCACTGCCAACAGCCGACTCGCCAAGTTCGGCGGCTATCGTTGCCGGAATGGTACGGACAGGTTCCGTGAATTTATGCGGAATAACAGCTGCATTTCCCGTTACCATCAACACAGCCATGGTTTCGCCGATAGCCCGGCCAATACCCAGCACAATGGCAGCCATGATTCCCGATGACGCATAGGGTATAACCACCCGGAAAATGGTTTGCCAGTGAGTAGCGCCCAACGCCAGGCTCGACTCCTTCATGGCAAGCGGTGTAGTGCGCATAGCATCTTCGGCCACCGTAATTATGGTTGGCAATGCCATGATAGCAAGCACAATGCTTCCGGCAAGCGCCGTTTCGCCTACAGCTAGATTAAACACATCGCGGATAAAGGGAACAATCACTACCAAACCGAAGAAACCATATACCACCGATGGAATTCCGGCCAACAGTTCGATGAGCGGTTTCAGTATTTTCCGGACACGGTTATCAGCTATTTCGGCCAGATAAATAGCAACAGCCATACCAAACGGGAGCGCCAGTAAAATGGCTCCCAGGCTTACCCACAAAGTGCCGAGCAACAGCGGTAGGACTCCAAACTGGGCGGCAGGCGTCGCGGTAGGAAACCACTCTTTACCTCCAAAATATTCGCCGGCCGAAATGGTTTCGGGAGGAAGTATTTTTCCCTCAAATTTTTTATCGACAAATTGCTGTGGGAAAAAGCCGATGGCACCTTTTCGGGTAGCTATGGCTTCACTGAGTTTTGCGGGAAGATGTTCGAAATTGCTGCCGATTTCTTCTTCGGTGTAGAGCGATGCGATATCATCCATCCGCAAAGGTTCGATGGGGAGGTCTTCACCGCCCACCTCTTTCCAGTTAGTGATGTTGCCATCGTAAATTTCTTTGATTTGTTTCGGTGTCAGGTTAACAATTTTATTGCCCTTATTCACACAAAGTATGTAACCTTTTTCCACCGTAGAGGTTTTGAACAATCCCCAGCCTTCGGTAAAGAGGAAAACACTGATGAGTAATATGGTGAGCGTGGTTATGCTTCCGCTGAAACGGAACAGCCACTCGATCAACGTTTCGAGAAATTTATTTTTTTTCCGGTCGAACACGATATTCAGTATTAAAAATTTCTACTCTCTTTTTAAAAAAAATGTGCGAGGAAACATAAACGGCTTTTACAACCGTTTACAGTCCCCCACCACATTATATGAACTCAATTATTTCAGGGCAAGATAACCCACTTCGTCAACAATTTTCTGACCCTGAGCCGAAAGAACGAAATCAATAAAAGGTTTTACAGCTTTTTCCGATTTGGCTTCGTAATACAAATACAACGGACGAACAACCGGGTACTTGCCGGCTTTAGCATTGGCCACCGTAGGCTGAATGTAGTTTTTACCGCCATCATACGATACGTGAACTTCTTTCACATCCTTGGTAACATAAGCCATGCCCACGTAACCGATAGCCCCTTTGGTTTGGCTTACCGACTGGATGATAGCTCCCGTGGCGGGCATGCTCAGGATTCCCGATTTATAATTTTTGTTTTTCAATACATGTTCTTTGAAGAATTCGTAAGTGCCCGAAGTAGTTTCGCGGCTATATGCAATGATCGCCATATCTTCGCCACCCACCTGTTTCCAGTTGGTGATTTTTCCGGTGAAAATACCTTCTAATTGTTCGCGGGTGAGGTTGGTTACCTTGTTGGCCGGATTTACCACTACCGAAAGAGCATCTTTAGCCATCACCACTTGCTTGACAGAACGACCGTTGTTTTGCATCTTCATCTTTTCGTCGAATTTGATAGCCCTCGAAGCCATTGCAATATCGGTAGAACCTTCTACCAGTGCAGCCAGGCCTATACCTGAACCACCACCGGTTACAGTAACTTTTGCCGACTTGTTATTTTTCATATAAATTTCCGCTTCTTTCTGGATCAAAGGAAGACAAGTATCCGATCCTTTTACTTTCTGAGCTTTTGCCGGTGCAAGTATTGCAACAACCAAAGCAACTGATAAGATTAGTTTTTTCATCTTTTCTAATTTTAAAATTTGAATAATCAAAATGATTTTTTGTTTTGTTTCTCGTTTTATTCGGGAGCAAAATTATGTTACATCTATTACAAAAACATTACAACGAAATGACGTTTCTATTTTCATTTGCATAGTGCTGATAACCGCTCGTTTACGCTATGGGTATTGTTCGGTATAATGTGTCGTATTCTCCTTTCACTCAAAAACAAGGAGTTGGTTTTACCGGAAAATAAGCAACATTGTACAGCGGCTCATTTATCAGAATTTGAACTGAACGCGGGCGGTAAAAGTATCGTCTTTCAAATCTTTATCGTATCCCGCCAGGTTTTTGGATTTTTCGTTCTGAACAAATTCATAATACAACTGGACGCGGATAGCAGGACTAACCCTCCACAAGGCGCCCAAGCCCAAGGTATTGTAAGCAATTTCGCTTTTGGTGGTCTTGTTCAGCCCGATTTCATCTTTCTTGATTTTGGTATTCGGGTCGTAAACATCATATTTGGCAACTAATGAGAAAGGCGACGATCCGAGGTCTTGCACCAGAATGGCGTACCATCCGGCTGTTTTGCGAATATAGGTATCACCTGTGGGACGCGATGCGCTGTTCGGGCTTGAGGTACTCGATTTTGAGCCCGGCTGTGTACCCCAGATGTATTCGGCGCGAAGTTGGGTCATTCCAAGCGATGATTCAATGCTGAACTGTCCGTCCACCCCGAAGTATTCACGTTTGGCATATTTACCGATGGAATCGGTACCGTTGGCATTTTTCACAAATGCTCCGTTATCGAAAGTATAATAATACTGGTTGCCTTCGTACACGCCACCGTTGTAGTACGAAACGCCAAGACCCCATTTGGCAGTATTGCCGATAGGCCTGATGGCTGTAAGGTGGCCGATAAAATCTTTTTTATTGTCAGTTTCGGGATTGATAGCGTTACCGGCAAAAAGGCCAGCTTCGAGTTTCAGAAAATTAAACTGAGAATTGGCAGCGGGTTGCAGAACGAGTTTTGCCCCAAGGTCACACTCTTCCGGGAAAAGGGTCTGGATAATTTTTGAACGTTCGGGCGACTCCAGCAACGACGAGGAATATGAAATTTCGTTGCCGAAAGGGCGGTCGAACACACCGGCCTGAAACGAACTTTTCTGAGTCCATGGATCTTTAATATTGAGATAAGCTTCTTTCAGCTGTACTACGGCCTGACTTACCCCTGTGGCATTTGATTTATCGACAATGTTCAGCTGGAATACGCCGGTAGCAAGTCCACCATCATCGTAAGTAAATTTAATACGACCGCGACGAATACCAATACGATTGAAAGATTTCGTGGCATCTTCGTTGGCAGCTCCCACTTTCAACGAAGCAGCTTCCATACCCCACTGAAATTGCGGTTGAATGTAACCGGAAATCTTGATAGCACTCAGTTTGTTGAGCAACTGATCGTGTACTTCCACTTTCTGTTGTACCTGCTCAAACGGAGTAAGCTCCTGATCCTGGGCTCTGACCGACAACACAGCTGCTGCAAAAGCAATAACGAAAATAACTTGTTTTTTCATCCGAGAATATTTTTTTTATAGATGAAATCCGCATGATGGATTTCCATCCCTGTTTGTTGAGTAAACGGATCATGCCCGTTTTTTTCTTTTCATTTTCCGGCTGCAAATGTCTCAGAATGATGTTTCAAATCGGTTACGCCCGAATGAAGAATTTGTTTTAAATATTACAAAAGTATTATACATTTGTGTTTCAAAAGGATAATTAACCTGAACATCATACAGCATCCGGAAATTTATAATATCTTTGTAATACGTATTACATATTATCGAAACAGCGTTTTATTTCCTTTGTAACTGTAATTTAATTTATTATTCAACATGGAAAAAACCCGCATTTTAGTAGTTGACGATGAAGAGGATTTATGCGAAATTCTTCAGTTTAACCTCGAAACGGAAGGCTATTCGGTAGATATAGCCTACTCGGCCGAAGAAGCTTTAAAAAAAGATCTGACCAGCTACAAGCTGTTTTTACTCGATGTAATGATGGGCGAAATCTCCGGCTTTAAAATGGCGAAGATATTACGCGAAAAGCCAGATACTGCCGCGATACCGATTATTTTCCTCACGGCTAAAGATACCGAAAACGACCGGCTGACGGGGTTCAACATTGGCGCCGATGATTACATATCCAAACCCTTTTCGATACGTGAAGTTCAAGCCCGCGTGAAAGCTGTGCTGAGGAGGGTGAACACCGGAAGCGAACAGAAAAAAACGGAGAAACTGGTGTACGAAAGCTTAGAACTGCTCGTTGACAACAAAAAAGTCCTGATCGCAGGGAAAGAAATCGCGTTTACGAAAAAGGAATTTGAAATCCTGAAACTTTTCCTGGAAAACATCAACCGCCTCTTTACCCGCAATGAAATTCTCTCGCGTGTGTGGACAGACGATGTGGTGGTGCTCGACCGCACTATCGATGTAAACATTACCCGGCTGCGTAAAAAGATTGAACCCTATGGAAAAAACATTGTTACACGGCTTGGTTACGGCTATTGTTTCGAAGGATAACCGCGATGGACGGCCTGACCTAAAATTGCGATGGAGCTGTAAATCTATTCGACATTAAAAAAAATGTCCTGAAGCATCGTCGGAAGGACTGAAGCAACGAGCATGAGACTGACAAGACGAATATTCCTTTATTTTTTCGGTATATTTTTTATATTGATTGTTTCCATCGGTTTTTTCCAGTTCAGGAGAGAACGCGAATTCCGCTCCGACCAGTTGGATACCCAGCTGACTACCTATAATATCACGGTCAACCAGTTTATAGAGCGAAATGGCGCCTGGAACTACAACAGCCTGGAAAGGTTGGTCAAACTTTTTCCCGATTCCACGTTAAGGGTAACTGTGATCGATAAAAAAGGGGGTGTGCTTTTCGATTCGTCGGTAAAAGACAACCTGCACCTCGAAAACCATCTGCACCGGCCCGAAATTATCGATGCTACCCGCCATAAAACAGGGAAGGCCATACGTAAATCGAGCACCACGCACCACATTTACTATTACCTGGCTCAGAATTTCCCAAAATATTACATCCGCAGCGCCTTACCTTACAATGTTACCCTTGTTGAAATGTTGCGGACCAACCATCTTTTTATCTATTTCATAGCGATAATTATGCTGGTTACCGGCATCGCCATCTATATGGTTACGAGGAATATAACCAGTTCCATTGTTCAGTTGCGCAACTTCACCCATAAAGTAGAAACGGGAGATGTCATCGATGCTGAACCCGAATTTCCGAATGATGAACTGGGGGAAATCAGCAAAAACATGGTAACGCTTTACCGCCAGCTCATCGAATCGAAAAACGATGTGCTGAAAGAGCGCGAAAAACTGATCAAACACCTGCAAATTTCGCACGAAGGGCTTGCCATTTTTTCATCGGCAAAAAAGGAAATTCTGGCCAACTCGTTGTTTATCCAGTACACCAACATCCTGTCGGACAAGCAAAGCGACAAGTCTGAAGAGATATTCCTGCTGCCCGAGCTGGCCGACATCAATATTTTTATCGTACAAAACCAGCTAAAGAATCATTTCAACCGGAAAAAAATCCTGGTGGAAAAAAACGGTTATGTGTTTTCGATACAATGTTTTGTTTTTCAGGACGACAGCTTTGAAATTACCATCAACGACGTATCGGTTACCGAACACGACAACGAACTGAAACGGCAGCTCACCCAAAACATATCGCACGAACTGAAAACTCCGGTAAGCAGCATTCTGGGGTACATGGAGAGCATACTCAACAACCCCGATATGGAACCGGAGAGGAAACAATTTTTCATCGAGCGGTCGTACCAACAGGCACATCGGTTGAGTTCGCTGTTGCAGGACATTTCCATCCTGAACAAATTAGACGAAACCAACCAGTTGTACGAAAGGACGGAATGCAACATCTCCGAAATCATTACGGACATGCTTTCGGACGTGCAGCTGCTCATCGAGCAACGGCTGTGCACGGTTGTCAGAAATTACAAAAACCCGATTATTGTCAGCGGAAACCGGTCGCTTCTCTACTCCATATTCCGCAACCTGATAGACAACGCGCTCGCTTACGCCGGCACGGGCACCACCATCGAAATAAACTGCTACCGCGAGGATGAGCAATATTTCTACTTTTCGTTTTCGGACGATGGGCTGGGCGTGGAAGAAAAACACCTGAACAAGCTTTTCGAACGGTTTTACCGGGTGGACAAAGGGCGCAGCCGTAAAATGGGAGGCACCGGGCTTGGGCTTTCCATTGTAAAAAACGCCGTGTTGTACCACAAAGGAAACATCTCGGCCAAAAACAACCCTAACGGCGGACTGAGTTTCCTTTTCACCATCAGCAAAGCCTGATTTTTATCGGTTTCAACGCATCAGCCCTTTCCACAGCTATTGCGGGAAATTTTCTCAATTACGTATCGTTAAAAAAAAATTACAGATACAAAAATTTTCATGTAAAAAAAATACAATATCTGAAATTTTATTTCTACATTTGCGAATATCAACAAACTGAAAACCAAAAAAATATAATACCTATGAAAATAAGCACGGATAAAAACCGGATAGCCTGAACAGAATTGATGAATGGACAATAACCGGCCGGAATGCAACGGCATTTTAGAAAAATATTTTTTGCAATTTCAAAAAATAAAGATTCGTTTCTTTGGCTCATTACAAAAGCGTAAACTGAGTATTTTCCATCAATTTAAATAAAAAAAATTACTATGAAGGGCAATGACAAACCAGCATTAAAAACCTCTGTAAAAGGCAAAGCCATTGGGCTACTGTTAATGGCATTTTTCACCATCGGTTGGGCGGTAACCGCCGAAATATCGCTGAAAGGCGATGGTCATGGAATCGTTATCATCGCGTTTTCGCTGATCAGTTACATTTTTATCGGATTCGCCATTTATCTTTTACGAAGTTCAAAACGCATCCAGGCATCGGAAGATGATGAGCAAAGAATCAGCACCCGCCAAATCATCAAACGGTTCTACCTGAATTTCGGCATCGAGATCGTAGCCATCGGCATCCTGTGTTTTTTACTCTTCCATTTCGGGAAAACCGGGTATATCATCCCTGTGATCGCGCTGACAGTGGGGCTTCACTTTTATCCGCTGGCAGGAATTTTCCACCGGAAAATCGATTATTATTTTGCCACATGGACTTGCCTTGTGGCCATAGCGGGAATCCTGATGCTCCTGTTCAGCAATTACCAGCCATCCGGCATACATTCGTTTGTATCGGTGGGCGCGGCTTGTGCAACTACCGGTTACGGGATTTTCATGCTAAATAAATAGGAATCGCTTCGCCCGGATAATGGGCGATGGCCATGGAAAAGCTACTTCGGCAGTAGATATCGTAAAGATGATTTATCAGTAACGATGCTTGCTGTCAACCTATTACGTTTATAATTCATCTACAAAAAAACAGGAATTGGATCGATGAACCGACCACTTCCTGCATCGAACCTCATTTCACCACGGGTAGTTTTTGCGCCAACCATTCGGTTATCCCGTGGCTCAACTCGTAAATTTCCCCTTTGTAATTGGGGATAAGCGTGATGGCATATTTGCTCCGCCTACCGCTGCGGCAGTAGATGGCGAGCGCGCTTTTGCTTTTGGTGGAAGCCAATATTTTACCAGGGAAATCAGGGTCGTTCACATCGATATTTATAGCACCGGCAATATGTCCGGCAGCAAATTCCTCGGGAGTTCTCACATCAACCAATACTGTTTTTTTATCAGCGATTTGTTTGCTGAACTCAATGGCATTCAGCTGTTTTACATTTTTCTGAGCCACTACCGGAAATGCCGCAAGCATGACAACGAAAAGTATCCATGACTTTTTCATACCATCAAATTTTAAATAGAAGTGTAACCAGCAAGGATTAAACCAATATCGTTGGAAGGAATATTGAAATAATTGCCAATAAGGCGGTTCACCAACACTCCACCAAACACGTAAGCGCCATTGCGGAATCCCGAACTTTCAGCAACCGCAGAGCGCACACTGCCCGATTTTCCTATTTTTAATAACATAGGAGCAAAAATATTACTCAGCGCCATGGACGAAGTTCGCGCTACCCGGCTCGATATGTTGGGGATGCAATAATGTATCACGCCATACTTTTCGAACATTGGGTTTTGCAGCGTACGGCATTCCGAAGTTTCGAAACAACCACCCTGGTCCACACTCATATCAATCACTATGGAACCTTGTTTCATGGTTTTCACCAAATCTTCCGACACCATGAAACGCTCGTTGTCGTTGATGTATCTCAAGTTCCCGATCACCGCGTCGGCACTGGCAAGCGCCTTTATAAGCACGTTGGGATGGATCACCGAAGTGAACACCTGCTGCCCGAGGTAATGTTGTATTTTGCGAAGTTTATTAATGTCGTGGTCGAAAATTTTAACCTGGGCACCCAAAGCGAGCGCCGTCCGGGCAGCCACCGAACCGGTGATACCCGCGCCCAGGATAAGTACCTCGGTAGGCGAAATACCCGCTACTCCTCCGAGTAAAATACCCTTGCCACCCCGCTCATTGCTCATCAATTCGGCTGCCAGCGCAATGGCCGTTCCTCCTTCAATTTCGGAAATGGAACTCACTACCGGAAAAGCTTTCTGTTCGTCCTTAATCAGTTCGTAAGCAACGGCATTCATCTTTTTCTTCATCATGATGCGGATACATTCGGATGTAAAATTGGACAATTGCAACATGGAAAAGATGGTAGAGTGGTTTGGCATCAACAGCAATTGTTTTTCGGTGGGAGGCGCGATTTTCAACACCAGGTCGGCGCCAAACACCTCGGCATCATTGTCCACCAAAAAAGCGCCGGCATCGGCATATTGCAAGTCGGAATACGACATAGGCTCGCCCGCTCCACGCTGTACATATACGCTGTGCCCTTCTTCGGCAACGATGGCTACTCCTTCAGGCGTCAGAGCAAGCCTCGTTTCGGTAAGCGGGTCTTCCCTCGGGATGCCAACAGACAAACGGGGCTTAGAAACAATTTCTCTCAACAGGCATTCTTCGGGAAATAATGTGTGTTGTTCTTTAGGTTGAATTTTCATGCGAAAACTATTGATTTTAAAGGTCGTTTTTAGCTTATCCCGACCCATCGGGACATATTCCTGCTCATCTATCCTTACGACCAGCTCCATGAGGCAGCCGGTCCGTACCTGCAACACCGCCCACCATCGGATCCTGTGCCCGGAGGAGAACAGGGTTGGTTACCCAAAACGCGATAAATTATAAGTTATCCGACAAAACTATAAACAATTATTGAAAAAAACAAATGCCGGAATGATTAAGTTATCCGAAAAAACGGATGCAAGTGTAAAAACAGCCTGCGAACACCATTAAAACAAACAAAACTAACGTTTCATTTGATATAATTTTGATTATTTATAAAACAGATTACATAAAAGTTTGTAACTTTGTTGTATTAAATATTCCGTTTTAATTTATTTAAATCAACATTTCATGAATAAGCAATTAGTTTTTTTATTCTCGGTGTCTTTAGGAATTGCCCTCGTTTCATGTAACAAAAACATGACAGCGCTTGACAAAAATTTGTTCAAGACAAATCCGAATCCGCTTGAAACGAAAGCCGGAAAGGTAGATGCGGCCGTTACAGGCACATTTCCTACTAAGTATTTTTCGAAAAAAGCAACAGTTACCGTTACTCCCGTCCTGAAATTCAACGGGCAGGAAGTGAAAGGAGCTCCGGAAGTATTCCAGGGAGAAAAAGTAGTTGGCAACAACAAAACTATCCCTTACAAAACAGGTGGTACCTATACGATGAAGCCATCGTTTGCCTATACGCCTGAAATGTCGCAAAGCGAGCTCTTTCTTCAGTTCAACGTAGCTCAGAAAAAGAAGACATACCAGATACCCGAAGTAAAAGTGGCCGATGGCATCATTGCCACATCCGAACTGGTATCGACCAACGCTTCGGAACTGGCACCAGCCCTTATCCCCGACAAATTCCAAAGGGTTATCCAGCAAAAACAGGAAGCCGACATCATGTTCCTCATCCAGCAGTCGAACCTAAGGAAAAGCGAAACTAAATCGACTGACATTATCGATCTGACCAACAAAATCAAATCGCTGAAAGATGCTCAGAACGAAACCGTATCGTCATTCGACATTGTTGGTAACGCTTCGCCCGATGGAGGCATGAGCCTGAACACCAACTTGGCCGAGAAACGTACAAAAGTAACCAACGACTACATCAAAAAACAACTGAAAAAACTGCAATCGAACATTTCGCCCAATACTAAATTTACAGCTGAAGACTGGGATGGATTCCAAAAACTGATGGAAGAATCGAACATCCAGGACAAACAACTGATCCTCCGTGTTTTGTCGATGTACAGCGACCCGGAACAACGCGAACGTGAAATTAAAAATATTTCGGTGGCTTTCAAAACCATTGCTGAGGAAATTCTCCCGAAACTGCGCCGTTCACGCTTGATGCTTACCGTTGATGTTACCGGTAAATCAGATGCTGAAATTTCGAACCTGGCTCAAAACGACCCATCGAAACTTTCGGTTGACGAATTGCTTTTCGCCGCTACACTGACTAACAACAACGATGAAAAAGCCGCCATTTACACCAAAGCCACCGAACTATTTCCACAGGATATCCGTGGATTCAACAACTTGGCCGCCGTACAGTTTGAACAGGGAAAAGTTTCGGATGCCGAAGCCAACGCTGCTAAAGCGCTCGCCATCGATAGCAAATCGGAAAATGCCAACTTCAATGCCGGCTTGATCGCCCTTTCGAAAAAAGACCTCTCGAAAGCCGAAGAATACTTTGGAAAATCGGGCGGAACTACCGGAAACGTTGCTCAGGCACAGGGAACTCTCAACACCATTTCGGGCGACTATGCCAAAGCTGAAAAAGCTTACGGCACTACGGCTTCGAACAACGCCGCCCTTACCCAGATCCTGAACTCGAACTACACCGGAGCGCGCGAAGTACTGTCGGAAGTGGCTAAACCCAACGCCCTGACTTCTTACCTTGGCGCCATAGTAGGAGCCCGCACCAACGACCGCGAAACCGTTTATAGCAACCTTCGCAACGCGGTAAAACAGGACAAAACGTTCGCTTCAAAAGCGTTGAAAGACGTTGAATTTGCCAATTTCTTTACCGATACCACTTTCTTGTCTATCGTTAAATAAACAAACGCTTTTTTATACATACAAAAAAGAGAGCCCTTCAAAGGCTCTCTTTTTTTGTTGATTGTTCCAGAATATCTTTTATGTCATCCGCCGTTATCCGTTCGAAATGTTCCTCCACCGGAGTTATAAACACCCCGCACATTTCCACCGTAGCGGGGCTTACCAACAATTGCCTGCCGGATTCCGCCGAGTATTGCCACGGACGAAAGTTTCCTCTGGGCAACACAAACGTGTACCACACCCCCTCTTCGTACAGGCAAACCACGTTCATCATCGGTTCCTCAGTTTCTTTACCACGTAACTTGTGAAAAAGGGTAATGAAAGCATCGTTGGCCGCACTCATACTGTCCGATTCAATACAAAACACCGTACGCAGGTAATCTTTCAGTTCATACATCCGGTATGTGTCTTCATCCGCCTTCAGTTCGGCACGAGTGGCTTTCAGCCGGAAGTAATCGTCCACCAACGGTAAAAAACCTTTTGTCCCTGCCTGGAAGTGCATGTGGTCAGGCGCCGAAGCCCCACAGCGAGGACCGTTATAAAACACCACGTAGTCGCTCATATCCTTGGCGAACCGCAACATATCGCTGAAAAACGGTTCTATCTGCTGAGGAATATGGCTTTTACGGGCAATGGTAAAATGTTCGGGGAAAATAGGAAACGGATTGACCAACACCACATAAGCTCCGGCATTGACACCTTTTTGTTCCGAAGGGCGATGTTCGGCGCAAAGGAAACACTTCCTCACGGCAATGGCCTCTCTATCGACCTTAGCCCCCGATGACACCATCCGCGCCGGATTGAACTGTACTCTCACATCGAAGTTCCCGAACGAAATGACCTTAGTTCGTACCGATGCCAAACCTTCGTAATTAGCCTTCGCCAATTCCCACTCAGATAATTGCGAAGCAAATAATTCTTTTATTTTATGTTGGATTGATGACACTATTATTTACTATTAAAACAACGAATACGTTAAACTTGCGCTGACGGAATTATGATGATTTGTATCATCTTTGCCGGAATACCTCGAGTAAAGGTGATTGGTTTCTACCTGAGCAACCAACTTCAACCGTGGAGAGAAATAATAATTCACGTTGGCGCCTAAATGGAAACTGAAATCTTTATTTGTCGATCTATTATCATAACCGCTTAAAGTATAACAAGATCCAAGCAGAAGGTTGAAATTTGTCCTTGTATTCAAATAGTAACCCAGTTTATAATCGACCGAGAGAGCGCCTGTTTTCTTATCATAATCACTTTTGGTTGTACTTTCATTTAATTGAAGATTTTTAAAATTCGTTTTCATGTAATTACCACTCAAATCAGCGCTAAACGAATGCTGTATTCTGAGGCTCGCTGCCTTTTCAAAGTCAAAACTCAAAACAGCCGAACTTCCCAAGGTGTTATTTTTGTTCAAACCCCAATCATTACCGACAGAAGATGTACTGTAGTTTTTTATCCATTTATAATCCAAGGCCGGAGTTAACACAAAATCGAACTGCCAACCTGATTTTCGTTGAAACAGAGCTCCATAATCCCACATGTCGTAAAGTGCCGTAAAATAAGATGCATCGTTTTTCGACAACGCTTTGGATGCAACAAAAAAAGAATCGACGGCCGAAATTTCATCAATCTTATGAAGCCTTGAATCGAAAAAACGTTTGTTTTTTTCCGATGAAATTTTTTGAGCCAACGCTACCACTTCCTCGTTTGACAGTTGCCTCGAAAGCACTCCGTTTTTGTGCAGGGCTTCCAGCATATAAATTGCTTGCCGGGCATCAGTAACATCTTCAATCCTGCCAAAGCCCAATCCTAATTTTGGAGCAAAAGTCAGGCTGTGCTGAACCAAGGACGCAGCCTTATCATTACGGTCATCGTTATTAAAAACCCATGAAAAAGATGCCCCCAACACAAAATGCAGTTTTGATTTCGTTAAAAACAAACGGGTATTATAATCCAGCGACAAATCATGATACCATGAATAATCGGTATTCTTCGACTCCTGACTCTTTAATCGAGAGGAATTTCCCATCAATGCTAACCCTGCCGAAAACTCGGTTATCCGCTTCCTGGTATTCACATATCTGTAAAAAGATGAATTCAGATTTGCATTAGACGTTGTCTGGCTATTACTCAATGTATCCGCCCCATGATTGACATTCAAGAAATTTCCCGCGAAATTAAAATCAAGCTGATTCCTTACAACATCCGGCGTAACGTACTTGTTCAAATCGAACGAACTATAATCCTGCGCTTTGATAGTTGAGACAGGATTCAAAAAAAACAATATAGAAACAAAAAAGGAGTAACCTGAAAATCTTTTCATATACATTCAATATTAAATTTCACATTAGAAAATTAAGAAACAGGTCAAATTTATAAATAAAACCAATTATATTTGCTCAAATTGTTAATTTTTAACTCAAATTACTTCCTAATAAACTTGTATTAGCTTAAAAAATATTTATTCAGCGCTTTGCGTGCTAATAATTCAACAGTTCGTATCTTGTCCTTATACAAATTATAGCCGTTCATTTTCACCACATCGAGCGAAGCATCAGAATTATCCTCCCAACGACGGCAAAGGTACAACGACTCGTAAACCCGACCGATACGATAATACCGGCTGATGCGCAAACCCAGTGCATAATCTTCGCCATAACTGGTATTGGGCACTTTTATCAGGCGCAGCACCGGAGTATAAAAAGCCCTCGGCGCCCCTAAACCATTGATGCGAAGAGCATTATTCCGACCATTTTCAGGCGTCCATTCTTTATGGTCGATCAAGCCGGGCGCAATGGTTTCCATGGCAAAGTTTGTCATGGTGTACGAACCCACCACCATAGCGCAGTTTTGCGAATAAAACGCGTCCACAATGGTCTGGAGAGTTTTTTCGTTTTGGTACACATCGTCGCTGTCCAACTGAACGGCAAATTTTCCGCAGGTGGCATGATGCACCCCTTCGTTCCAGCAGCCACCGATACCCAGGTCAGTACGTTCCGGGACGACATGAATCACCCGACGATCCTTTTCCACGTAATTTCTTATCAACTCCGTAGTCCCATCCGTTGAATAATTATCAACAATAATCAGGTTGAATTCAAAACCCGTTTTCTGGGTCAACACCGAGCGGATGGCATCTTCGAGCGTTTTCACGCGGTTGCGCACCGGGATAATCACCGAAGCCTGCACCGGGAATTCCCCATCGTCAAACGAAATTTCAGAAAACTCGGGTTCAAGGTAAGCCCCTATCGCCTTCAAGTGATCTGTACAGGCTGACTCCATTTCGAGCTGCACATCGCGGTTTTTCGGGTCAACGTAATCAAACTGTTTTTCACCGCTCTTCCGGGTGTCAAGTTCCACTTCGGTATATAAATATTCGTTGATATGGAAAAGCGGAGCATCCTGCGAAATTTTCAGGCGCAAATCGTACCAACCAGCGTAACGGTAAAATCCGGTAATGCTACCGGCAGCCGATTTTAATTTTTTACTATCGATAAAGAGCACCGAACCGAAATTAAAATCATCTCTGACGCTCCCTTCCTGATAATCAACAACAGGATGAGCCGACCGCACCCCCGATTTTACTTCGTAATAATCGCTGTAAACCATACCGGCAGCAGTATCTGCCATCACTTGCGAAAACCGCTCAAGCGCAAACTGACCCAGGTCAAGCGCCGTCTCTTTCAAGTACAGCAATGTATAATCCGTATCGGCCAGCCCGGCAATGCGACTGATTGTACGGCTACTTTGCACCGAATCCACCATCAGCGTTTCGCCTCCTGTAATTTTCATATCTTTATCTTTTACAAGAATATACACTTTGTTTACCAACGATGATGCATTCAGGCTATCCACCGTAGCCTGCACCTGAGACGGATCACCTCCCGCAACAAAACAATTTATTTTTGACATTTTATTTGAAATATTTTTTCGATGCTAATCATTATTCCGACCTCAAATTTACGATAAAAATTGCTATTTGCCATGGGTTGACGACAGGCTTTGAAAATATATCTTATCTTTGCATTGTAAATCTGAAGATAACGATATGATACTGATTGCAGATAGCGGATCGACCAAAACACACTGGTGTTTAGCCGAAAACGGCAAAGCTCTGAAAGAAATTTTCACCGATGGCATCAACCCGTTTTACGAAAACGAGACCGAAATTGCCCGGATACTGAAGACTCAACTCACCCCCGACATAATCAGCGGAAACATCAATTCCATTTTTTTCTACGGAGCCGGCTGTTCGTTTCCCGACAAAAAGGGAACCGTCAGAAAAGCTTTAGAGGTCGTTTTTCCACAAACCATATCCATCATCGAGAGCGACCTGCTGGGTGCCACCCGCTCTTTGCTGCAGCACCGGCCCGGCATAGCCTGCATCCTGGGCACCGGATCCAACTCGTGTTTTTACAATGGAAACGAGATGGTAAGCAACGTATCTCCTCTCGGGTTTGTTTTAGGCGACGAAGGAAGCGGAGCGGTCCTTGGCAGGCAACTGGTTGCCGACTGCCTGAAAAGCCAACTTCCGGCATCCCTGATCCAAAAATTCTATCAGCACTTCAACATTACGCCGCAGCAGATCATGGAAAACGTTTATAAAAAACCTTTCCCTAATCGTTTTTTAGCATCGTTAGTTCCGTTTTTGGCAGAAAATAAACATGACCCTGACATTTACAGGCTGATTTCAAACAGCTTTAGACTTTTTTTCGAACGCAATATTCGCCAATATCCGATAACAGGAGACATGCCGGTTTGCTTTGTGGGGTCGGTGGCTCATCATTTTGAAGACATCCTGCGAGAAACGGCAGCGCAACAGGGAATCAACATCTCGAAAATTGTACAAAGCCCAATGTCAGGGTTGATCGAATACCACCTGAACTAACCATCTCAATAAAAATATTGGTAAATGAGCGTTTTACTATCCCTCCGACAGGCTGTCCCGAGAATTCCGGGTATCTGTTTCGCGCCTATAGATTGGCAAATAGAAAAAGGAGAAATCTGGGCGATTGTAGGTGAAAACGGCAGTGGAAAAACCTTGCTCGCCGAGACCATTTCCGGTAAATACGGCTGGTCAAAAGGGATAGTCGAGTTCTCATTTTCCGGCAAACATTCAATAAACAACGAAAAAGGCACAGCAAGCGAACCAGCAAGGTTGGTAAGCTTCAACTCGGCTTATTCCCTGGCCGATTTCCGAGACATGTATTACCAGCAGCGGTTCAACAGCACCGAAACCGAATCTTCACCTTCTGTTCGGGATTTGTTGCAGGGCAGTAAAACCACGCACTTGGTTGCACCCGAAGTAATACAAATGCTCGGTATTGGAAATTTAATGGATAGAAAACTAATCCACCTTTCAAGCGGAGAACTGCGAAAACTATTGATTGCCGGACAAATAAACGATAACCCTGAACTACTCATCTTCGATCATCCGTTTATCGGATTGGATGCTGCATCCCGCGACTTAATGAACGAACTTTTCGCAAGCCTTAGCCACCGCGGTATCGGCCTGCTGTTTCTTACGCCTTCGGTAAATGACCTGCCCGGCTGCACCCAAAAAGTGCTTGAAATGGATAAGTTCCGCATCTCTGCTAAAACAACGGCAAGTCAACTCAAAGCCAAATATGGAGCACCGCTACTTTCGACTACGAATATCGACTGGCATTCGTTCTCTTCCACCGAAGAAAGCACATCGCCCGAAGTAGTGCGCATGGAAAATGTGGACATCTCCTACGGTGCGCAAATCATCCGGAAAGGAGTAAACTGGGTCATCAAAAAAGGGGAAAAGTGGGCGTTGCTCGGGCCGAACGGCTCAGGAAAATCAACACTGCTCAGCTACATTTTCGCCGACAATCCGCAAGCCTACGCCAAAAACCTGTCTCTCTTCGGGCGAAAGCGTGGAAGCGGTGAAAGCATCTGGGAAATAAAATCGCGCATCGGATTCACATCCTCCGAAATGCACCTCTACTATCGCGAAAATGTTCCAGCGTTATCAGTTGTGGCTTCGGGCTTTTTCGACAGCATAGGTTTGTTTCGCAAATGCACCGGAAAGCAGCTCGCCATTGTCCATCAAATGTTCGAACAGTTAGAAATCAGCCCGTTGAAAGGAACTCCGTTTTTAAAACTTTCGTCGGGCGAGCAACGGCTCGTTTTATTTGCCCGTTCATTAGTGAAAAACCCCGAACTGTTGATACTCGATGAACCTTTTCACGGAATGGATACCCGAAAAAAACAGCTTTGCCGGCAAATTGTCGAAAGCTATTGCTCCCAACCCGACAAAACCCTGATTTACGTTACACACCGGCGCGAAGAAATACCCGATTGCATCGACCGTTTTATGGAACTGCGATAACACGATGTTTCCAACGATAATCATCCGGCAACTTTCCATTGAGAGATGCCGGATGACGTGTTTTTACATCAAAAAAAACCTATCAGAACGAAATCGAATTTATAGTACTTGAAGAGGATAATGTCCCCGATCTTTTGGTTGTCGCCCCCGAGGTTGAAAAAGTTCCATTGAGGTACAGGTTATTGGCCGATGTTCCACCCGAATAACTGCCGCCGGTATATACAGCATACGAAGATCCCTTTTTCATCTGCGGTGTTGAAACGAGGCAGCAGCCGCCACCATTCCTTGGTTTGAACGATACGACCCCTGTTCCGGCTATGGCAACGGTGTACATGGTGGAAGTGCTTAATGTGGTGCTTATGAACAGACACGGCTGACTTGAGGTGGATGAAGGAGCTTTTTGCATCTGCGAACTCGAACATCCTACAAAAATGCCTCCGTTAATAGCCGAGGTACCATTTACATCGCAAAATTCCTCTGCCCCTGAAGATGGTCCGTTGGCAAAAACGATTCCACCCGTCATGGTAAAATTGCCGTTCGCATCGATAGCATCAGCTCCTGTAACGTAAGTAGTTCCACCGCTTATTGTTACCTGACTGCCATCGTTGCTTTCCGTTCCGCCCGAAACAGTACCGTAAGTCCCGTTAATACCATCGTTGGTGGCTGTTATCGTATTGGTTCCTCCACTTATTAAAATGGATTTGCTTTCAATGCCTTCACCTATGCTCGAATCGGACGAGGATGCCGTAATGGTATTAGTACCTCCGCTAACGGTAATGGATGTTTCGGAATGGATGCCATCATCGGTCGATGTTATCGTGTTGGTTCCGTTTATAATTGAAATGGCGCCATCGGCAACAATGGTTTTCGGATGACAATAATCACTGCCGGATACCGTAAACCTCGAACCTTTGGTGGTTATGTTCACTACCGGACTGCCTGTTGAACTACCAATGGTGATAGCGCCATCGGCTTTGAGCCCTTTACCTCCGGCGCTCGCGCTGGTAGTGCTGGTAGTGAGCGTTCCGCCCGTTACCGTAATACTTCCATCCGAAGTGAGGCAGGCGCTGCTATAGGAATCGGTAGTTCCGGAACTGTTTTTGTACGTTGTCCCTGTTCCCGAAGATGTTACCGACAACGAACCCGAAGTCATGCCGATGCTCGTATCGGAAGAAACGCCCTTAAACGCGGCTCCGCTGCCTGATATGGTGATGGCCGACCCTGAAAGGTTTATATTACTATCGGATTTTAAACCTGCACAATAGGCCGGATCGTATCCCGAACCGGATGTTTCCAGTTCAACTCCACCTGTGGCGGTTATTGTGATTGTACCTCCGCTCAGTGTCATTACCCGGGTTGATTTTATCCCTTTCGATTGGTTTCCACCTACGGTACAGCCCACAGTTCCACCCGTGATGTACAATGTACTGTCGGAGTCAACACAGGAACTACTGGGATTGGATACCGACAAGGTGAAAGTTCCGTTAGCGAGTGTGAGCACGCCATCACTCTTCAAACATTTTGGGGAAGAATAATCGGCCATAGCATACCCCGTTGTTCCCGAAACCAGTAACCGGGTACCTGTGTTGGTTACATTGATAACGGGCGAGCCGGTAGAGCTGCCGATTGTCAGGTTACCATCTGCCGAAATTCCTTTTCCTGCCGTTCCCGAACTCGTTACGGTAACACTACCTCCCGTGATATTGACATTCCCATCGGCATCAATCCCGGTAGCGCTGTAAGCATCGGCCACACCCAATGTATTGGTATAAGTAGCGCCGTTACCGGAAAGGGTAATTTTCACCGTTCCTGAGGTAATGTTCACGTCTTTGTCGGAAGATAAACCTTTATTTCCGGCACCAACGCCGGTTACCGTCAGGGTAGCACCATCAAAAGTGATCGTACTGTCGCATTTTACGGCGGTACAATAAGATGGGTCATAACCTGAACCCGAAGCTGTCAACACGGCAGTTCCCGAAGTATTGACCGTAATATTTCCACCGCTCAGCTCCATTTTGTTTCCGGCTTTGATACCTTTCGATTGATTTCCCGACACGGTAAGATTGATGGTGCCTCCTGAAACAGCGAGGGTGCTGTCACAGGTAATTCCTTTCACGCTGGCAGCCGAGTTGTTAGCAGTAATTGTACCACCCGATATATTCACGTAACCTTCTTCGCACTCAATGCCATCACCCGTAGCTGTTATATTGACCGAACCATCGGTCATTAAAAATTTATCCTTACAATGGATACCATCTTTGCCCGCCGAAGTTACCACTAAGGCACCGGCTTGTATTTTTATATAATCGTCGCTGCAAATTCCATGTTTTGCCACGCTACTCACTTTCAGCGTTCCACTTCCTTTAAATTCAAGCTGCCCTTCGCTGAAAAAAGTTCCTTTTTGGTCTTCGGTACTCGTAGCGTAGGTTTTCCCATCCGCCAGTGTCGAGGTTGTTCCGGCAGGCAAAGTAACCGCAACGTGTTTTGACGATTGGATATTTATGGCCGGTCCATCCGAATTGGCGATGGAAACACCGTTCAGTATGGTTTCGAACTTATAATTACTGTATATCTTAAATGTACCTTCAGTAGCTGTGCCCGAAAGCAAATACTTCACTTCATCACCCTCGATGGTGGATGTTACAACGACATCGGCTCCGCTGACGGCAACCGCCACACCATAGCCCGCTAAAGGGTTGTCGATGGTAGCGGAGGCGCCGGAATAAGTGATCCTCACCGTATCTGAAATATTGTTCAACGTCAGGCTATCCACCTCGGAAATCAAATGATTTTCGGAGGAATTGTCCGTTTTGTTCACATACATGGTAGTCTCGTTATTATCAAAGGTAATATTGTTTATCTCGCTGATCAAATAGCTGACCACCGAACTTGCACTTTTGAAAATAAACAACCTTTCCTGGGCAAATATTGTGATTATAAAAACCGCAGATAGGAGCACTGCAACGATTTTTTTCATGTGTTTATGATTTATCTTTTATTTTTTTCATGGAACTCGCATGTCAGGGTTATCATAACTTTGTATGGTTTGCTTATCATGCCCGTTTCATAAAACTTCAGTTATTGAATAAATGTTTTTTGAATTGAAATGAGAGCGTGGTTGTTTACTGTTTGGAGAATTTCACAGCAACATTGTTTACCAAAACAAAATAAAATCCGGATGATAACCCGCTCACATCAACAGGGTCGGAGGCATCGGCCAGGTCTTTGGTTAAAACCATTTTGCCATCCATTTGGTAAACAACCAGATGTACGCTTGCAGTTCCCCCATTTTTTATACGGATGAAATCTGTCGCCGGATTTGGATAAACAACCAGATGAGTCTGGTCGTCCTGCAAAACCGTTGTACCGGAACTCAAGGTAAATGTAATCTTACGAATGGACGAAAAGTCGAAGGAGCTTGATGAATTGTCCGATTTATTCACCATCAGGTTATTGCCCGAAAAGCTGACATTGCTTACGGAACTCAACAAGGTGTTGTTGACGGCTCCCGACTTCAGCTGAACAGAAAATTCTTTCTGAGCGAAGAGAGATACACTGCTCAAAAAAACACTGAAGAAGATATAAAAACGAATAGGCTTGTTTTCCATATGTTTACATGTTTCAATTTTGTTGCAATACTATTGTATTTTTAAAACATCACAAAACAAAAACGGTAAACAGTGTTATTTTATAGGTAAACAGGCTAACTTGGAAACAAATTTTAATGTATTTTTACAATTAAAACCCCTTACCACAATGTCATTTTATCGAGAAAAAAGATATATAAGTCAATCGCCGAACGAATTTCATTTTCAAGGACATATTCATTGGCGGTATGGGAGCGAGCCGACTCACCCGGGCCGATTTTCACGCTGGGAAACGGCAGCAGCGCCTGATCGGACAGGGTGGGCGAGCCAAAAGGTACCCGACCGGCTTCGATCATTTTTTTAACCAATGGATGATTTACCGGTGTTGCCGTGGAATTTAGCCGGGTTGAACGCGGCGTTATTTCCGAAGTTACATTACTACGAATTTCAGCAATGATTTCTTCATTTTTGTACAATTCATTTGTTCGTACATCGACCACAAACGAGCAAACATCGGGCACGACATTGTGTTGAGTACCGGCATTCACCTGGGTTACCGACATTTTCACCGGCCCCAGCAAGTCCGATTTTCTTTCAAACCGATGCGTCCGCAACCATTCTATATCGACCATGGCTTTATAAATGGCGTTTTCACCCTCGTCCCGGGCGGCATGGCCGGCTTTTCCGCAGGCTTTTCCATCCAGCACCATCAACCCCTTTTCGGCTATGGCAGGGTGCATCCCCGTAGGTTCTCCCACAATGGCAAAATCAACGCGCGGCAACTCGGAAAGCAAGAGTTCAATTCCTCCTTTTCCCGAAACCTCTTCTTCGGCGGTAGCCGCGAAAATCAGGTTGTAAGGCTGCTCGCAACTGCTTAAATAAAAAAACGCCTGCATCAGGCTTACTACAGAAGCTCCCGCATCATTGCTCCCCAGCCCGTAAATGTTACCATCGTTATCATTTTCAGGCACAAACGGATCTTTTATCCAGCCTTCCACCGGTTTCACGGTGTCGACATGCGAATTCAGCAGCAACGTAGGCATTGACGGGTTGAACCCGGGGCTTTGCAACCAGATATTGTTACCGATCCGCGAAACGGCATAGCCTTTCTCCAAAAGAAAACTCTCGAGCATATCGGCCACCTTCTTTTCTTCGCGGCTGAACGAAGGTATCGAAATCATCTTTTTCAGGACTTCAACAGCTTCAGCGGTCATTTCGGTCAGAGCATCACTCATTTTTTTTGAAATTTAAATACTTACAACGATTTAGAGCGCAAATGTATAAAACTTTTCCGGTAAAAAAAAACAAAAATCTTTTATAAATCGTACGGTTTGTAAAGGATTTTGAGGGTGAGTTGCCCCGTCCATCCGGGTATAAGCAAAGAAGAAAAAGAGAAAAAGTTATTGGTAGGATAGATTGGTTTGCCATGCGAAAGGATTCGTGCGGCAACAATGGAGGGTAAATCCGGAAGGGCATTATAGGTTACGTCCCTACGGGACTTGGGTTGTTTGTTCCCCAATGCTTTTCTACCCATATACCGCCTCTACGAGGCTAAAGAAATATTCCCTTAATTTCATCAATGCCTTAATTGTGAAAAAAAATATCGTTTGTTCCCCAATGCTTTTCTACCTATATGCCGCCTCTACGAGGCTAAGGAAATATTCCCTTAATTTTCTCAACTCCTGGCAACCACTTCCGATGAGATGGCTTACGATGCCAACGGTAACATGGTGAAAGATTTAGACCGGAATATCGTTACCATATCGTATAATTTGCTAAATTTGCCGGAGTATATCCAGTTCGGCAACGGCAACGTGATACAAAACACGTATGATGCCGGTGGGCAGAAGTTGCGCAGCGATTATTACACATCTCTCAGTGTCCTTACAACTCCCATAGCGGTAGGTCAAATCAGGCTGATCATATATTCACCAACAACTTTCAGGTTTAGCGGAACAGCTTATATTGGCAACGTAGAATATAATATATCCAAAATGGGTAAAACAGTAAACAATATAACTGCCTACACAGATATTTACACCTTTAGTCGCCTGTATAATGCCGAAGGGTATGCAGAAAACCTGAGTAGTCCCAATTATTACTACTACCGTAAAGACCATTTGGGGAATAACCGGGAAGTGTGGTTGGCAAACACTAATACCACCGTGCAACGTACACAGTACTATTCAAGTGGATTACCTTGGGCAGAAAGTACAGGCGGCTCGGTGCAGAAGAAGAAATACAGCGGCAAGGAGTTTGTAGAAATGCATGGGTTGGACGAATATGATTCACAGGCGCGATGGTTTTATCCCACCGGAGATTTTACTACTACAATGGATCCGCTGGCAGAGAAGTATTACAGCATAAGCCCATATGCGTGGTGCGAAGGAAATCCGGTTAGAAAGGTGGATATAGATGGAAGAGATCCAGGCGATTTCTTTAAAACACAAAATTCTGCGGCAAAAGATTGGGGGAAGTATTATAATGGTAAATCAATTAAAAAAGGGAAAGAATATGGATCAACAATATATAAAACAACAAAAAACGGTCAAAAAGGTTATAGTTATACTGTTGCAAATGAAGGAGAAGATGATAATGTTACGATAAGTCCGGCTCCAAAAGGGAAATTGGCAACTGCACGGATTCATTCTCATGGTAGATATGAAAAAAATATGGAAAATGATGATTTTTCTAATAGAGACAAATGGGCATGTTATAATAATAAAGTGGATGGATATGTTGCTACTCCAAATGGTACTTTATTAAAATATAATGTTCATACAGCAATCACTACTATTATAACCAAAGATTTACAAAGCGATCCTAAAGATCCAGAATCTAACAACAAAAACCAACAGAGTTCAACAAAACAAAATGATAATAAAGCAAATAATAGTCAACATACACAAAAAGATACTGATAAAAAAGAAAAATAACAGATAATTTAAAAAAAATGAAAAAAATTCCAATTATTCTCTTAAGTCTCTCTTTTATTTTTTTATCATTAAGTGAAGTTTATAAAAAACCGAGCGATAACAGAGCCTTTTTAACTGGATACATTCCACCTAATGGGTTTATCCCAAATGCAATGACAGCTATAAAAATAGCAGAAGCAATTTGGTATCCGATTTACGGTAATAAAATTTATACTAAAAAACCGTTTAAAGCAAGTCTTAAAAAAAATATTTGGATAGTAGAAGGATCTCTTCCTGCTAATTCTGAAGGTGGTATTCCTTATATTGAAATCCAAAAAAAAGATGGTAAAGTACTAAAAGTTTTATTTGATAAATAGTATCTACCAGTATTAGAGCATGACCTATCCATCCTGATATAAGCAAAAATTCGAACTGTCGGGTGGGTTTTGCAAAACCACCCCACGGTATTATTAAGCGCCTGAAGTCCGCTTGCTTTCCAAATTTGCTTTATGTTAAAAGCAAAGGATTTTCCGCGTTGCGAATGCCGATATTACATCTTTTGTCCATTACTTTGTCCATTATATCAAGAAAAAGCCCTGTAAAAAGAGATTTTACAGAGCTTTTTGCGCATGTTAGTTGTCCCACTAGGATTCGAACCTGGACTGACTGAACCAAAATCAGGTGTGCTACCATTACACCATGGGACAAACATATTACTTTTTTTGCGAAAAGTTGTGCAAAGATACAACCCTTTTTCGAAATTACAAAATTTCCGGCACGGAAAAAGGGCTTCAACAGCTCAGAATGGTTATTCGGCTATCAGCAGAAAATAGTTTTTCTTTCCTTTTTGGGCAATCAGATATTTGCCGTTAAGCAGATTAGCCGTATTCAGAACCGTATCCTGCTGATCGAGCTTTTCCTTGTTGATGCTTACCCCGCCCGACTGTACCAGCTTCCGCATCTCCCCTTTCGATGGGAAAACGGCGGCTGTTTCGGTCAGCAGGTCAATGGCTTTGGCGCCAGCTTCGAAAATTGTTTTTGGAACACGGAACTGCGGAACTCCTTCGAATACAGCCAACAAGGTGTTTTCATCAATTTTTTTCAACGTTTCGGATGTTGAGTTTCCAAAGAGGATGTTCGATGCTTCAACGGCCGTTTCGTAATCTTCGCGCGAGTGCACCATGACGGTTAGTTCTTCAGCTAATTTCTTCTGCAATTGCCTCAAATGAGGCGCCTGGCGATGCTCTTCAATCAATTGTTCGATCTCTTCGCGGCTCAGGAACGTGAAAATGCGGATGTATTTCTCGGCATCTTCATCGGGGGTATTGAGCCAAAACTGATAAAAACTGTATGGTGAAGTGCGGTTTGGGTCGAGCCACACGTTGCCCGATTCTGTTTTCCCAAATTTCCCGCCATCGGATTTTGTAATTAATTTGATAGTCAACGCATAAGCATCGCCACTACTTTTCCGGCGAATCAACTCCGTTCCGGTGGTGATATTTCCCCACTGGTCGGAACCACCCATCTGAAGTTTACAGTTTTTATTTTTGTACAGCCAGTAAAAATCATACCCCTGAACCAACTGATAGGTAAATTCAGTAAACGACATACCGTCGCGAGCCTCACCTGTAAGTCTCTTTTTTACAGAATCTTTGGCCATCATATAATTCACGGTGATGTGTTTGCCGATGTCGCGGATGAACGAAAGGAACGTCTGTTCTTTCATCCAATCGTAGTTGTTCACCAATTCGGCTTTATTGTCCGATGGAGTTTCAAAATCGAGAAATTTCGACAATTGTTTTTTTATTCCATCAATATTTTTCTGAAGTGTAGCCTCATCGAGCAGGTTCCTTTCGAGCGATTTACCCGATGGATCGCCGATCATGCCGGTGGCTCCACCTACCAGCGCCATAGGTTTATGGCCGGCCAATTGAAACCTACGAAGCAAAAGTATCGGAGCCAGGCTACCGATGTGCAACGAGTCGGCCGTAGGGTCAAATCCTATGTAAGCTGTTGTAGTTTCTTTAGCGAGCTGTTCGGCTGTGCCGGGAGTCATATCGTGGAGCATTCCTCTCCATTGCAATTCTTCAATAAAATTCATTTCTATTTGTATATGTGTTTTTTTACTTTTCTTTCAGGAATAATTTTTCCCATTCTTCTTCTTTGAAACCCACCAGCACCGCATTGCCGTACAGTGCAACCGGACGTTTTACCATCATGCCGTCCGATGCCAGGATGTCGAGCAACTCATCCTCCGACAAAGCTTTCACTTTATCTTTCATATTGTTTTCCTTATAAAGTAAGCCGCTTGTATTAAAAAACTTAGCTATTGGCAAGCCGCTTGACTTCAACCATCCCGACAATTCGCCTTTAGTAGGATGGTCTTCCTTTATCGGACGATAAGAATATTCAATACCGTTGGATTTCAGCCAGCTTTCGGCTTTACGGCAGGTGCCGCATTTGGGATAACATAAAACTATCGGTTTATTCATCTTGAATTTCCCCTTTTATTTAAACAAAGCCTTGTAAATGTCGTTTCCATTAGCATATAGCAACAGCGCCAAAAGCAAAAGCATACCTATCGTTTGGGCGTACTCCAGGAATTTATCGCTCGGTTTACGGCCGGTAATCATCTCGTAAATAAGATAAACTACGTAACCACCATCGAGCATCGGTATGGGCAGTATATTCATAAATGCCAGGATAACCGACAACAATGCTGTCATGGTCCAAAACATTTGCCAATCCCAAACTTTTGGAAACATTTTGCCAATTCCGCCGAAACCACCCAGCTGCTGAGCCCCTTCCTTAGTGAAAACAAATTTAAGTCCTTTCACATATTTGGCTAAAGAATCCCATCCTTTTCCGATTCCGGCAGGTATCGATTCCAGAAATCCGTAACGAACAACGGTGGTCGGTATATCAGCAAACCGGGTTTTCACCACTACACCCAGCTTCCCGGCATCGTCCAACGCGATAGATTGATGCTGAAGCGCACCTTTCCGGTAATAATCAAGTTGTATGGTTTTACTTTTGTTGGCAAACAACTGGTCGGAAACGTCCTGAAATCCGAACAACGGTTTATTGTTTATCCCAACAATGCTATCGCCCGGTTGGAGATTGTTTTTGGCAGCAGGCGTCCCCGATGAAATGTCTTCAACAACAAAAGGAAACCGGACAGTTGCGGTAAAACTTTCGTTGGCGGCAATGGCCTTCAACGATAAATCGGCCGGCAGGTTGATTTTTTGTTGCTGGCCGTTCCGTTCCACAACCGCCGATTTGGCTTTATCAATTACTACCATTTCGCTGATATCTCCTTCGCTATCGGGTATTTTCCCATCAATAGAGATGATTTTATCGCCGTTTTGAAAACCAGCCGAAAGCATCGTTTTCGAAAATTGAAGCCCGTATTTTGCATTTTTAAGCGGAATATATTCTTCGCCCCACACAAACAAAACTCCGGCAAAAATAACCATGGCCAGCAAAAAATTCACCAACACACCGCCTGTAATGATGGGCAATCGTTGCCACACCGAGCGCGAACGATATTCCCACGGTTGCGGTTCGCTGGCCAGTTGGCCAATCCCTTTGGTTTCGTCCACCATGCCCGAAATGGAGCAATAGCCGCCCAACGGCAACCACCCGAAACCCCATTCGGTACTTTCGGGGTGTTTCCGCCAATCGTCGTCAGCCAACATATCCAATGGAATTGGCTCCATCACCTGCCGGTTTTTTTCATCCACTACCGGATCGCCATCGGCATCGAGCTTCGGACGTTCGTTGGAAGGTACATTTTTGGCAAAATATTTCACATCCCATTTACCGTTGATTTTTTTGGCGCGAATCAGGGAAAACGTCGGGTTGAAAAACATGTAAAATTTTTCGACTCTTACTTTAAACAACCGGGCAAAGAAAAAATGCCCGAATTCGTGAAGCAAGACCAAGATAGAAAGGCTTAATATTAACTGGATGGCTCTGATAAAAAATGTCTCCATAAATTTTAATTATCTGTGTTTTAAACTATTTCAATACTTATAATTTTAAAAAAATCGATAGAATATAAAACTAAATATCTGTTATTTAAAAAAACTCACCCTGCAAGTTCACGTGTTATTTTTCTGACGAGGGTATCGGTTTCCACATAATCGTCGTAAACGGGCGAGGCGATAAACGGCGCTTTCTCCATTACGGTTTCGATAATTTCGCTCATCTCGAAAAATCCGGTTTTATCTTGCAAAAACGATGCCACCACTACTTCGTTGGCCGCATTCAGAACGCATGGCATGTTACCACCCTTGTCCATGGCTCTGTAGGCCAGTTCGAGGTTACGAAAACGTTCCACATCAGGCTTCTCGAAAGTTAGCTGCGGATACAATGAAAAATCAAGCCTCGGAAACTTTGTGGCCAACCTGTCGGGATAAGTCAACGCATACTGTATGGGCAACTTCATATCAGGAAGCCCCAACTGTGCCTTTACCGAACCATCGGCAAACTGAACCATCGAATGGATAATGGATTGCGGATGAACCACCACATCAATCTCGGATGCCGGAATGCCAAACAACCACTTGGCTTCCATCACTTCAAAACCCTTGTTCATCAACGTGGCTGAATCGATGGTGATTTTAGCGCCCATATCCCAGTTGGGGTGTTTCAGCGCCTGAGCCGAAGTTACATGTTCCAGCTGGTTCCAGGCAAATGTACGGAACGGTCCTCCCGAGGCAGTAAGGATCAACTTCTCCACCGGATTATTTCCCTCACCCACTAAACACTGGAAGATGGCGGAATGTTCGGAATCGACCGGCAAAATGTCCACGTGATTTTCCTGAGTAAGGCGATTGATAAGTTCTCCGGCCACAACGAGCGTTTCCTTGTTGGCCAACGCTATTTTTTTCCCGGCTTTTATCGCCTGAATGGTAGGCTTAAGGCCCGAATACCCGACTAAGGCCGTCAACACAATATCAACAGGTTGCATTTCAGCAATCTGAGCAATCGATTCATCACCGGCAAACACTTTAATAGGCAGGTCGGACAAAGCTTCTTTCAGCTTCAGGTAATGCATCTCATTGGCTATAGCCACCATCTCGGGACGGAACTTCCGCGCCTGGCGGATGAGCAGGTCCACATTGTTGTTCGCGGTAATGGCAAAAGGCTCGAACAGCGAACTGTTCGATTCGATGACCTCCAGCGCCTGAGTCCCGATAGAACCGGTCGAACCCAGGATCGCCACTTGTATCTTGTTATTATTGATTTCCAACTTTTACGAACTTTTTTTTAAGGAATTTTCCCTTTCCTTTGTCAAAAAATAATCACCTCTTCCGGATTCACCGGTTTTCCCATTTTCCATAGTTCAAAATAGAACTGAGAATAATTTTTCTTTGCTCCCCCTTCGCCGGCAACGGCAATGCTCTCACCAGCTTTCACATCGTCACCCGTTTTTTTCAACAACCGGATATTATTTTTATACACCGACAAATAATTATTTTCGTGCTGAACCTGAATTACCCAACCGCTATCGAACGTGAAGGCAGCGAAAACCACCGTTCCATCCAGTACGCTCTGAACACTTTCGTTGGGCGATGTTATAATGGAAATTCCATAATGATCTGCCGAAGGATTGAAGCCTGAAGAAATAACGCCGCTCGTAGGCCGGAAAAACACCAGCCCGTTTTCTTTGGGCTTTACCGTTATCGAACCTAAATTATATTTTTCATCCTCTTCGTATTTTTTTACATATTCGTCCTCGGTTTCCGATTTTTTATCGAGAATTTCAGCCTGCTTTTTCAACGCCACCGAATCAAGAGAAGCAATTGAATCGGGTTTTACACGTCCGTCGATAATGGCCCGCATAACCGTCAGGTATTTATTCTGTTGCTGAATAGCCCGCATGAGCGAATCGACCTGCAACGACTCCTGAATAATTTTCGCCCTGTTGCCCGAATCGCCATATCCCGGCAGGTAATGTTTAATGGGGGTAGTGAAAATCAGCACCGTAAGCAACACAAAGGTAAATAACACCAAAGCCGAACCAAATAAAAAAACACTGATGCGCGACAATCTAATGTGCCACGACTCTTCCAGCGTGTTCTCATTCATTACCGAGACCCGGTATTTGAAACTCAGCCTCTGGAATAAATATTTAAAATTCAGCCTTTTCTTTTTCATTGAAAATATGACGGCACAGAAATACCGGAATGCAAAAATAACGATTTTCGGATGAATATTAAAATTATCGTCCACGCGCTGCCGGTGATTTAAGATTTATTACTTTTGCAACAGGAAAAGAGGAAAATCAACATGACTAAAATCGGAATTTTATCGGACACCCATGCTTATTTGGACAAACGTGTTTTTGAATATTTTTCGGAATGCGATGAAATATGGCATGCCGGCGACTGGGGTTCGCTGGATGTGTACAACCGCCTCAGCGCTTTCAAACCGCTCAGAGGCGTGTGGGGCAACATCGATGGCTACGAACTGCGCTCGCTCCTGCCCGAACACAACCGTTTCCGTTGCGAAGGGGTGGACGTATGGCTCACTCACATAGGTGGCTATCCGGGAAAATACGATGCGAAAGTTCGTCCCGAAATTTTCAGGAATCCTCCGAAACTCTTTGTGTGCGGCCATTCACACATACTCAAAGTTAAATATGACAAACTACTTGATTTACTTCACATCAACCCAGGTGCTGCTGGTAAATACGGCTTCCACCTGACCCAAACGCTCGTCCGTTTCGAAATAAACGGAACCAACATTCAAAACTTAGAAGTGATTGAACTAAAACCGACAAAATGTTAATTCTTGTTAAAAAATGATTTATACAGATACATTCTTGTCAAAATACATCTATTTTTGTACTGAAAAACGATTTCAGTCGAAAAATATCAAAAAAAACATGTCGGAAAAAGACGAAAAAATACGAGCAGAGGTTTTCACCGTAGCCCAAAAACTTTTCCAGAAATACGGGTTCTCGAAAACGACCATGGAAGATATTGCCAAAGCCATGGGACGGGGAAAGAGCACCCTCTATTATTATTATAAAAGCAAGGAAGAAATTTTCGACGAAGTCATTATCCGCGAAGCGAAAGAAATTCAACACAAAACCAGAGAAGCTGTTGAAGCTGTACCATCGGCCGAAGAAAAAATCGCAGCTTATATCCAGACTTCTTACAACAGTGCCCGTGAAAGGATCCTCTTTTATCGTGTGATGAAAGAAGATCTTTTCAATATGGATGCCGATTTTATTTTCCAAACGAAAACATTCCGGAAAGTTGTTTTCGACCAGCTGAACGCACAGGAACTGGAATACATCAAGGGAATTATTCAATACGGCATCGACAGGAAGGAATTTACTTCGGAGACACTGAAAATTATCGACACAACAGCATATATCATCATATCCACAATCCGTTCTATCGCCTTTAGTATCGCTATGGACTTAACCAATGAGGTAGAATCTCCGGATCATGTTGAAGACAAATTGGATGTACTCATCCATTTGTTAATAAAGGGATTGAAGTAACCGGGCGTTACATTCCCAAGAGGCTGTTGTTGTTTTTTTTGTCATTTTTTAGACCAAAATACGGAAATCGTTTTTACAAATAAATATTTTAAACATTTTTTAATCATAAAGCAATGGACATCAATAAAGTAGAAGAAACAGTCAATTCGATAATTGTAGATAAGTTATGTGTGAACCCATCGGAAGTAGTGAAAGATGCTTCGTTAATGCGGGATTTGGGGGCTGATTCACTGGATTTAAACGAACTGATATTCGAACTTGAAAGAGAATTCGACATTTCGCTATCCGATACCAATCCCAATTCGTTGATAACGGTGGGAGATGTTGTTCGTTTTATTTCTGAAAAAACCACAGCTGCATGATACGAAGTTACAGCCAAAACAACAAGGCGGATTTTTCCAGGCAGTTACATCCCGAACGGTTATTGTTTTTCGTTAAGGGGATAAGCAAAACATGGTTGATAAAACAGTCGATAGCGGCTATCACCATCATTGCGGCGATTGCATTAAAACAATCGGGAACATCCGAAACATACTTCAACACCATCGGTTGCTTATTGCTGGCTGCGGCATTAATAATGATCATCAGGCCTGAATTGAGCAAACGCTCCTCCGACTTAAGCTACATAATCGTGAAATCGGCCGGAATCTGGACAGCCCTCTGGTTTTTCGGACAAAACATGCTGGCTGACATTTTCGCATGCGGTACTTTTTTGTTTTTCAATACAATAGGCCTGATAATTCGTAAACAAAACACTACTTCCATATCGGACAGGGACGTATTTTTATCATACCTCATTTCCGGCATTATTTCTAACATATCAACTTTTATCTTTTTGCTGACTTTAAGTCAAATACACATTACATAGCTCTAATTTAGAGTTTTATCATAAATTTAAAAGCCTAAAAAATATAAATATCAATAATAATTTTGTTTTTAATTTAAAATAAAAAATAAGGATGAAAAAGATGACAGCCATAGCGCTTATAAGCTTGCTATTTGCAGGTTGCGCTCACGAAAACAAACCCGACCAAGCCTCTGTTCCTAAAGTAAAAACTGCTGATGTTCAGAATGTAACCACTTCCGGCGAGCTTCACTACAGTGGCACAGCCGAAGCATTTCAAACCATACCTCTTAGTTTTCAATCCACCGGAACCGTCAAACAAGTATTTGTAAGTGTAGGAGATGCCGTACGCAAAGGACAGGTATTGGCGACCCTCGACGATATAGATGCCCGTAACATGGCCGAAATTACCCGCCAGAAATACACCCAGGCCAAAGATGCCTACGATCGTTTGAAAACGGTTCACGCCAGCGGCAGTTTACCCGAAGTGAAATGGGTGGAAATGGAAACGAACCTGCAACAAGCTCAATCGTCGCTTGAAATAGCCGTCAACAACCTGAAAAAATGTACGCTCACCGCGCCCGAAAGCGGCGTAATCGGAGAACGGAACATCGAGCCGGGCACCAACCCTATCACCACCCTATCGCCATTGACGATAGTAAAAATTGACCAGATATACATCAAAATATCGGTTCCTGAAAACGAAATTATTAAAGTAAAAAAAGGACAACAGGCTTCCATTCACCTTTCGGCGCTCGACAACGGGAATTTCACCGGCACGGTAACCAATATAGGGGTAGTTGCCAACCAAATTTCGCGTACTTACGAGGTGAAAATTTTAGTCAAAAATCCCGGGCATGAAATAAAACCAGGAATGGTTTGCGATGTAAACCTGGGAACCAACGCTACGAAAACCATAATTGCCGTTCCTTACTCCGCTGTATTCACCGGGAGCAACGGAAACACCTCTGTTTACGTGGTGAATGCCGCCGCAAAAAAGGTTGAACTGCGAAAAGTAAAAACCGGCAACTACACCGACGATAATATTGAAATTCAGGAAGGACTCAGAACCGGTGAAAAAATCGTTACCGAAGGTCAGTACAAACTAACTGACAATTGCGTTATCGATTATTAATATTTTGATTATCAAAAAGTAAAACAGGTATTATTATGAAACGAGCATGTAAATACCTTATACCCAAGGTAACGTCCAGATAGCTATCGGGAGCGCGAGTTCTCCCGTCAAGTCGGGACAAGCTATACAACTTAAAAAACAATTATTATCGTATGAAAAAAAATAAAACAGGATTCATAGCCTGGGCCATGCGTTACCACAGCATCACCAACCTGCTGGTAATGGTTTTTATTGTGCTCGGCGTAGTGGCGCTACTGAAAATGCCCCGTAATGAGTTTCCCAAATTTACTATCAGGCAGGGAGTAATCGTTGGCGTTTATCCGGGAGCCAGCTCATCTGAAGTAGAAGAACAACTCACCAAACAGGTAGAAAACTATATTTTCGGATACAAAGAAGTAAAAAAGGCCAAAACGTATTCAGAATCGAAAGATGGCATCATGTTCATCTATGTCGAACTGAACGACAACGTTACCAATGCCGATGAGTTTTGGTCGAAAATGAAACACGGATTGAGCGAACTGAAACCATCATTACCATCCGGCGTTTTGGCTTTGGTAGCCAACAGCGATTTCGGCGACACATCCGCCATGCTGATCACGTTGTCATCGGACACAAAAAGCTACAAAGAAATGGAAAATCAGCTGAAAAAGCTGAAAGCCGAATGCCGTAAAATCCCTGCCATATCGAAAATTAAGGATTTCGGGATACAAAAGGAAAAAATATTCGTGAATGTCGATCCGGCCAAACTGAACGAATACAACATTAAATCGATATCGCTTTTGTCGTCGTACTTGCCCAATGGTTCGGTATCTCCTTCGGGAAAGCTAAAAGATGGCGACAGGGAAATGAACGTACACTTCCCCGCCAATTTCGCTTCGGAAAAAGACCTTGCCGAACAAATCGTGTATTTCGATCCGCTGGGAGGTGTAGTAAGGTTGAAAGACATTGCTACCATCGAGCGTCGTAACGAGGAACCAACCAGTTACATCACCCAGGACGGGAAAAAAACCATCCTCCTCTCGCTCGAAATGCAAACGGGGAACAATATCGTTGAATTCGGTGATCAGGTTCAAAACACCCTGGCAAAATTCAAGCAACATTGTCCGCCCGACATTGATGTAAACGTCATCTCCAACCTTCCCCAATACGTACACGATTCCGTGAGCGATTTTATGCGGGAATTCCTGATAGCCATCGTTTCGGTTATATTTGTAGTAATGCTCCTTTTACCCAAAAAGGTTGCTGCCATAGCTGGAGTTACAGTTCCCTTCGCCGTGCTGATCACATTAGCCGTTTTATATTTTATCGGGGTAGAACTCAACACTGTTTCGCTGGCCGGGCTCATCATTGTACTCGGAATGATTGTTGATAATTCCATAGTGGTGATTGACAATTATGTAGATAAAAAAGATCATGGCATGAGTTCATGGCATGCCGCCATAAAAAGTGCCCGCGAACTTGTTACGCCCATCATCACAGCTACGCTGGCCATTTGCGTGGTTTATATTCCACTCGGGATCATGCTGCCAGGAACAGCCGGCGACTTTGTAAAAGATTTGCCTCTTACCGTTGTAGTGGCACTGGTGGTTTCAGTTATCGTCGCCTTGTTTGTGGTGCCGTTCTTGAACTTTCAGTTTATAAAAAATGGATTAAAACCGATAGATGGAACTCCTCCAAAAATCACATTTCTTGACAAGATGCAGCGGGTTTTCGATGCTGCCCTTGAAAAAGCATTCAGACACCCAAAACTTACCATCGGTGCAGCCGTTGTTATCTTAGTACTCTCGTTGATGCTTTTTAAATCCATCGACCAGCAATTGTTCCCGACCGTAGAGCGCAACCAATTTGCCGTCGAAGTATATATGGACAAAGGATCTTCCATTGAAAGTACCGCTAAAGTGATTGATGTTCTTGAAAAAGCATTGAAAAAAGACACCCGGATAAAAACGGTAACCAGCTTTATAGGCACCAGTTCGCCCCGTTTCCACACCGCTTACGCGCCGAACATGCCAAGTCCCGATTTCGGGCAGTTACTCATCAACACCACCGACAACAAAGCGACGGAAACCGTATGCCGTGACTTTGAAAAACGGTACAGGAATACGTTCCCGAACGCTCACATCAAATGGAAGATATTAGCGTTGCAACCAGGCAAGTATCCGATTGAGATACGCATTAGCGGCGACTCTATTGCCGACTTGCGGGAAGTGGAAGCAAAGGTCGATTCCATTGCCCGGCCTGTGGAAGGGCTTGAATGGATTCGGTCCGACTGGGAGCAAAAGCAACAAAACGTAAGCGTGCAGCTCGACCGCGACAAATCTACCCGCATGGGATACTCCAAAGGCTTGGTAGCCACTTCGCTGCTTATCGGGCTCGATGGACTACCGCTTACCACCGTTTGGGAAGGCGATTACCCGGTTGGCGTGGAACTGAAGCAAGACAACGGGAATGTAAAAGACATCCGGTTCCTCGGAAACCAAACCATTACATCGCCCATGAGTTTCCAATCGATGCCGTTGAGGTCGTTCGCCAAATTTACGCCCGAATGGAACGAAGGAAATATTGTACACCGCAACGGGACACGTACCCTCACTGTGCAGTTGGATACCAAACAAGGCACCATGGCATCAGCTATTCTGGATAAGATAAAACCGTCCATCGATAAAATTCAACTACCCGATGGAGTTACCATCAGCTACGGCGGCGAACTCGAAGGACAGGATGAGTCGTTTGTCCCGATGAGTTATGCCCTCGTTATCAGCATTATCATTATTTTCTTCATACTGTTGTTCCAATTTAAAAAAATAAAGCTGGCATCCATCATCATGTCCACCATGCTACTTGGAATTCCGGGAGCCGCCATTGGATTGTTCGTTATGCGCTATCCTTTCAGCCTTACCGCATTCATCGGCATCACCAGCCTTTGCGGCATTGTAGTCCGAAACGGAATTATCCTCATTGATTATCTGGAAGAACTCCGTGAAGTTCACGGAATGACCGTAAAAGAGGCAGCTCTGGCAGCAGGCAAACGACGTATGCGCCCTATTTTCCTCACATCTGCGGCCGCCTCTGTCGGCGTTATCCCCATGATCCTGAGTCGATCGAACCTTTGGGGACCTCTCGGCACGGTGATTTGTTTCGGGCTGATCATTTCCATGGTACTTACGCTGCTTGTTCTCCCGGTACTTTATTCCGTTACATTTAAGGATAAAAAAGGGAGGAAAAAGAAAAGAAAAATTCCGTATTCCAATTTTATGAAACCTACGGCAACCGTGGTGCTGATAACCGTAGGAATGCTCTTATCGCAAGCCAGCGCCCAACAAAAGACGACCCGTGTGCTTACCGTTGATTCATGCAAAACGCTGGCAATTCAATACAATAAAAAAATAAAAGACGCTCAATACGAAATAGACGCGGCATCCGAAGTAAAGAAAAACGCTTTTACCAATTATTTTCCGAAAGTATCGGGGATGGGACTGGCCATGAAGGCCGCCGATGGTTTGATAAAAGGATCGACTCCGGCGATGAACCTTCCGGTGTACGATGGCAATCCGGCTAATCTGGCTACGGCCACACAGTTTGCTTACGTGCCAAGTATCAATTTGAATTTGCTCGACTACATGAACACGGCCAGCCTGAGCGCCACTCAGCCTGTTTTTGCCGGAGGACGAATTTATTACGGCAACAAACTGGCGAAACTGGGCTACGATGTAAGCCTGCAAAAAAAGCAACTTACTGCCGATGAAGTGCTTGTAAAAACAGAAAATATCTACTGGAACACGGTGGCCTTGCAGGAAAAACTAAAAACAGTGGAAAGTTACGAGAAGATGTTGCAGCAATTGCTCAACGATGTAACCGTAGCCGTAAAAGCAGGATTGACCCAGCGAAGCGACATGCTCAAAGTACAGCTAAAACTGAATGAACTCCAGGTAAACAAGCTAAAACTGGAGGACGGCATTAGCCTTTCGAAACAGGCACTTTGCCAACACATCGGCATCCCCTTCGATAAGAACATGTCGCTTGGGACGGCAGCCGAAGCTCCCGGCGAATTTCCCCAAAGCATGTTGACAGATAACTCATCCGCGGTGTCGAACCGTGTTGAATACCGCTTGCTCAACAAATCGGTGGAAGCCGAAAAGTTACAACGTAACATGACCCGCGGCGAGTATCTCCCTCAGGTTGCCATCGGCGGAACCGGTTTTGTGTACGATGCCATGGACAATGTTTCGAAAAACGCCATGGCTTTTGTAACGGTAAGCGTTCCCATATCCGACTGGTGGGGCGGTTCGCACAAACTGAAAGAACATAAAATAAAAATAGAACAAGCCCAAAACAAACTTCAGGAAACGTCTGAACTGCTCACCCTGCAAATAGAACAAGCTAAAAACGAATTGAACGAAACTTATTTTCAGATCAAAACCGCGGGAATCTCGGTGGATCAATCCAGCGAAAACCTGAAAGTAGTTTCGGACAATTACAAAGCCGGGGTCTCTACCATGTCCGATTTGCTCGAAGCGCAGGCCATGCGCGAAGATGCTTTGAACAGCTACACCGATGCCGTTTGCAATTTCAACATCAAGAAGATAAATTACCTTTCGGCTATCGGGGAAGTAAAGTAAAAACAATCAAGCAACACTATATTTCACAAGTTTATATTATGTTTTTAGATTAAACCGCATAGAATCCGGGTCGAAATATCGATTCAACTGAATTGTGGACTCCCATCCTTTTTAACGGATGAGAAAAACAATGCCATTTATCTATTTTCGATTCGGAATGCTATGTACTCAGTTTTTTAACCCGTACTTTTAACTACAAAAAATAAGGGATGGCGAGTAAGAGTACTTGCCATCCCTTATTACAAATAGATACTAATTTACAATCTTTTATTTTCCCATCTTCAAAAAGCATAAATATGACACGGGTTATTCATTCAATCACACACACATCACTTCTTATCATTTCTATACTGGTTTCTTCATGTAAAAATTTAATCAGCTTCAGCCCTTTCGATGTGGATATTTCATCAAAGTATCTGAATCAAAAGAATATAGAAACACTTCAATCAACACCGTTCGCTCCTATCGACTCATTGCTTTTCGTGGTAATTTCCGACAGCCACAGTTCGTACGACGAATTAGAAAAGGCCATTTCTGCCATTAATAGTATGCCTGGAATTTCGTTTGTTGTATGTTGCGGCGATATAACCGACTGTGGTACAGTAGACGAATTTGAATGGTATTGGGACATTGCAGGTAATTCGGATGTCCCGGTATTCACTCTTATTGGCAACCACGATTACCTGAGCAATGGTAAACTTGTTTACAACAGAATGTTCGGGCCAACCAACTTTAGTCTCGATTACGGCGGCTACAATTTCGTCTTTTTCGATGATGTAATCTGGGAAAACGACAACCGCAATCCCGACTTTGAATGGTTGGATAATCAACTACAAACCAGTGATAAAAACATCCTTTTCGCCCATATCCCCTTGTGGAGTGATGAAATGGAGGGAGAACGTGGAGAAATAATGGATAGTGTCATCACTCGTAACAATGCCTTAATTGTTATCAACGGGCACGACCACCGAAACGAAGATACCATTCGTAACGGAATTCCCTATTATGTTTTATGTGATATAGCTGATCGCCAGATGGCCTTAGTAACCCTTACTGGCTCAAAATCAACATATCAACTAATTCGCTTTTAAAATGAAACGATTTATATTCATTGCAGGACTGGTTGGTATTTTTACCTTTGGATATGCCCAAAAAAAAATACCATTTTTGAAACCAAACACCCTCCAATTTGAATTTGCGGGTAACTACGGACTCTTCTCAATGGGGCTCGGGAAATCGTATATGGGCGGTAATATCACTTCGTCCCTGAACATAGGATATCTCCCAAAACAAATCAACGGCGTGAAAGTGAAGAGTATTGCATGGAAAAATGCTTTCAATATCTGTGATTTCCATATAAAAAACAACTATTTGCTATACTCCGGGCTTTCGCTTGTTTATTATGATACCAATAATACATATACGAATTATCCGGACTATTTTCCCGAAAGTTATTACGATTTTCCATCAAGCATACATGTTACGCCGTTTATTGGAGCAACCATTCGATCTGGAAGGGAGAAAAATGGTAAATATCTGTTTTTCTTCGAGTTTTCTACCGTCGACTATTATTTAAGGGACTTATTCAAGAACCATAATATCAACTTCTTCGATCTTTGGAATCTGGGATTAGGCATCTCCAAAAAAATATAAAATATTAATTATGTATGAGGAAAAGAAGTATCTTTGTAAGTTTTCCTGACTTTATTTTTTAAGGATACTCTATCAACTACAAAAATTATGACTGGCAACAAAACGGAACTGTACGACCTTACCATTGTCGTACCGGTTTATAATGAAGAAGATAACATCTACAATTTAGAAAAAAAACTAAACGAATACCTGCCTGCCGCATTGGTGAAAAGTTGTGTTTTATTCGTCAACGATGGATCGAAAGATAAAAGCAAAGAGCTGTTGAATGAAATTTGTGCCAGAAACAACCATTTTTACCAGATAGATTTCCAGAAAAACGCGGGCTTGAGCGCCGCCATGAAAGCGGGCATTGATGTTTCGTTCTCGAAATACGTAGGGTACATGGACGCCGACCTACAAACCACCCCCGAGGATTTCAACCTGCTGCTTCCATTCATCGACCAATACGAGATGGTAATGGGTATCCGGGCCAACCGCAAGGATTCCCTGTTCAAAAATCTCCAGTCGAAAATTGCTAACGGGTTCCGGCGGATGATGACGCACGATGGTGTGGAAGACACCGGCTGTCCTTTAAAAATAATGCGCACCGATTACGCTAAGAAAATTCCTTTTTTCACAGGTATGCATCGTTTCCTGCCCGCCCTGATCCAGCTTCAGGGCGCGACCGTAATGCAGGTTCCCGTGCGCCACTTCCCGCGCATGGCAGGCACATCCAAATACAATTTGTGGAACCGCCTTATCGGCCCCTTCCTCGATTGTTTTGCCTACAGGTGGATGAAGAAACGGTACATTAATTACAAAATAGCCGGACACAATTTATGATCATGTACGTTGTTGGGTTTTTATCCCAGTTGTTTTTTTCTGCCCGAACGTTGCTTCAATGGTTGATGTCCGAAAAAACCAAACAAGTAGTATCCCCAACTATCTTTTGGATTTTCAGTCTTTTAGGTTCCTATCTAATGTTTATCTACGGCTGGATGCGCGAAGATTTTTCCATCCTGCTGGGGCAGCTCATCACCTATTACATTTACATTTGGAACTTAGACGAAAAAGGGACCTGGAAACAGCTACATTCGTTGCTGAAAATCATCATCATCATCACTCCCGTGGTGGCCATAGCTTATGTTATCGGGAAGGAAGATGAATTTATCCGGTCGTTTTTCAAAAACACAAACGTACCGATCTGGTTGTTGGTTTTTGGATCTATCGGTCAAATTATTTTCACGCTTCGCTTTGTATATCAGTTCTTTTACTCGGTAAAGCGTAACGAATCAATGCTACCGATGGGATTCTGGGTACTCAGCTTGGTTGGTTCGCTGATCATTGTTATTTACGCCATCATCCGGAAAGATTTGGTATTAGGCCTTGGGCAGTCGGTAGGTTTCATCGCTTATATTCGGAACATCATGATTGATTTGAAGCACCCCGCGGACGATACAGCCAAAGCAAAGCATCAGGAAACTCAGGTATAACCTCATTTTCAGCCCGCTTAAGCAATATCAAAAACACGTTTGACCTCACCCAATATTTCGTTCCCCGAGGAGAAAATTCTTACGAAGATGAATATTGATCTTGTTATGACATTGTTTTGTTCTCTTAGCTGATAAAAAAAACGACAAAATGAAACGAGCATATAAATACATTACAACCAAGGCAATGACAATATTAGCATGCGAGTTCTCCCGTCAAGTCGGGACAAGCTATACGACCTTAAAAAAACATATTATTATCGTATGAAATATTTCGAAAAACATCCCATCATCACCCTCAGCATTTTCGTGGCGCTTATGCTGCTGCCCGGACTTGATAAAATGCAGGTATCCATCATGGAAGCCCGCGACTTTATTACGGGTCGTGAAATGCTTACCGACGGTAACTGGATTTTTACCACCATGAACGGCGAAGCCCGCTACGAAAAACCACCTCTTCCCACATGGAGCTCGGCCATTTCTGCCGGAATTTTCGGAAAAGGAAACCTCTTTGGTTGGCGTTTCCCCCAAGCGCTTATGGTGATGCTTGCCGGGGTTTTCGTATTTTTCATATCCCGAAAATTATTCGATGATAAGAGACAAGCCCTTTACAATGGATTGTTGGCGGTTACCTCTTTCTACGTCGTTGGCATTATTATCGAAGCTCCATGGGATATCTACACCCACGCGCTGATGCTGGTATCCATATTTTTATTCTTAAAATTATTTGAAACCGACAACGCCGGTTGGAAATACGTTGCAGGCGCCGGATTATTCATGGGGCTTTCTTTCCTGAGCAAAGGTCCCATCTCGTTTTACGGGTTGTTCCTCCCCCTCATTATCGCCTATGCTATTGTTTACGGTAAACGCTTCCGGAGAAATAAAATATTACCGGTTTTATCCATCCTACTCATTGCCATGGCAATAGGCGGTTGGTGGTATTTGTATGTAAGGTTGGGCGACCCCCATACCTTCTCGAAAATAGCGAATAAGGAAACGGGCAACTGGGGCGAATACAACGTGAAACCGTTCTACTATTACTGGAATTTTTTCGCTCAAAGCGGGCTCTGGACAATACCGGCTTTTATCGGGCTACTCTATCCTTATATGAAAAAACGGGTCAGCAACCTGAAAGCTTACCAGCTCACATTATTCTGGACGTTATTCTCGGTAATACTGTTATCGCTGGTTCCTGAGAAAAAAGCCCGTTACCTGATGCCCACACTGATCCCGCTGGCACTAAATACCGGTTTTTACATCGAATACCTTATCCACGAATTTAAAAACATGAAGGACAAACGGGAAATCTGGCCGGTGTACATCGAATTTGGAATCCCGGCTGTAATTGGCATTGCGCTGCCTGTGGCAATTGTATTCATTATGAAACAGGATGTAACGCATCATCTCGTTTTGTATATTGTTTCGTCGCTGGTTTTTCTGGCTATCGGCATCAATATCATCCGGTTCATCGTTAAAAAGCAAATCGATAAAGTATTCCTGCTCACGGTAGGACTGTTTGGTTCGCTATTGCTTTTCGGATTACCCTTGTTGTCTTCCGATTTGATTGGCAAACCTTTACATCCAATATCCGGCCTTAAAACCGAATCGGACGTAAAACACATCAAAGTATATTGCTACGATTTTATCGCCCCGGAAATGATCTGGCAATACGGAGATAAAATCAGCATGGTAAAAAAAGACAGCCTCCATTTTAATTTCCCAAAGGAAAAGCAATTCGGTCTTTTGGTGAATCAATTAGAACATCGTGATTCCGTTATTCTTTATAGTCGTTACCAACTGCAAAAAATCACCACTTACAATCTGAACTATAAATTGCAAACGCATAAAGGTCAGCGCCTGATAAATGATTTTTACATGGCAACAAAAAAATAATTTTTTATACTGATTCGGAAAGCACGACTCCTGAAATTTCAGGTAAATACAAAATAGCCCATCTCAGGTTACATTCCAACCGCATTATTCAACGTCCGGAGTTCTTTCCGAACACTATTTTTCATTATTTTTGCAGGCACAACCGATCGTTAGATTTTATTGTCCAAAACAATAAAAACAAGCATCTCAACAGGTTTAAAAACTTACGTGAATAAGAATCGGATGTACTGTTTATATAATCTTTAAAAACAATTATTTTCAGATGAAACGAGCATGTAAACACTTTATCCCCAGGGTAATGTTCCGATAGCTATCGGGAGTGCGCGTTCTCCCGTCAAGCCGGGACAAGTTATACAACTTTAAAAAAAATTATCACCGTATGAAAAGAGTTCGTTCTAATTTCCAAAATTTCAAATTTTTGAAACTATAAAACGAAAGGATAAGGTTAATTCATCATTTAGAATTATAGAGTTGATTTTTGATTTTTAATTATGACTTTTTATTTTTATTTTTGCTTATCATGGGATAAAATATTTAATAAAAATTAGTCTGCTTTATAAGGCAGACTAATTAATTTATAATCGTTTGTACAACATTATATCCGTATATCCCGCCGTGTGGTTCATCGTAGCATTGGCATCTATGCGTGTAGCTCCAGCAAATGGGTTAACAGCCCCTAAGTTCTTTTCTATCCAGTCGGTAAACTCCAAAATGCTTGACTTATTGGAAGTAAAATAGAAATAATTAGTGCCTTTTAGGCACTGAAGCACGTCAAGATAGTTAGCCAGCTTCCAATAGTTTCCGTATGTTCCGCAATCGGTGCTCAGATACGGCGGATCGATTAAAAACACAACGCCTGGTGTATGTTTCCAGCGATCGAACAACTGCCTGTAATCCATCCTTACGACATCAACTCCTTCAAGATAGTCCGAAGCCGGTTCGTAATCGTTTTTTCGAACACAGTTATACATGGTTTGCTTACTCAAATCATCATAGTTAGTGGCGTAATTCATTGAAAACAGTAAACTTGATGAAAGGGTAATATAATCCACAAAGCCGGCTTCTTTTTCCTCCGCTTTTATGGCCTTTAGAATACTTTCTTTTACCGGCTTACTGATTACCTTATCAACCGGCTCATCTTTCAAAATCTCCCGGAATTGAGCCAACAACGCGTTAGTTCTTTCGATATTGGCTACCCGCTTACTATAATCGTCATAATCGTTGTAAATAACAATAGAATCCGGATACGTTTCCTTTACCCACCGGCTTAGTAACCCGCTACCTCCGAATAAGTCAACAAAAACATTACAGCTACTAAAATATTTTAAAGCCTCTTTAAACGGCGTTAAAAACCTCCGTTTCTGCCCCTGAAAAGGCAGGGGAGCCTGTACATAATTTTTCATCTTTTCATTTTCATCTTTAAAAATAAATATATAATTTTGCAATCTCTGACAAAAAAAACGCGACGATACCGTGCCTTTAACTTATTACTAAGTCTCGGGTACGCGGTATCGTCGCGTTTTGCATCGTCAGGAGGTCAGAGGCCTGCCGATGACCGGGATTTTTTATTCATCAACTTTCTTTTCCAGTTGCCCGGTATCCGGGATTTCATCCCAAAGTGGCATACCATCACCTAAATAAACCTCTTTTGAAAATTCGTCATTAAACGAAAGTATATTACCAGGACCAGGGGTCTGTTTTCTTTTTCCATCAATTATTTCAATCATTTTTATAAAATTTTAAGCTATTGTCCATCCCTTGGCCTGTAATTCGGACTGCCAGTTTGGATATGAATTAGTTAGTAAAGTTTTAACGGCTGAAGCTAAAGTAAGCGTTTTATTCATACCGTAAGATAGGCCGGAAGCTGTTGAGCTTCCGTTCGATGTCATGACGATATGCGTGTCATCCGTTATCGACTGAATTACTTTTGCAACAGAATTAACATATATCGTTTCGCCCACGTGATGCACTTTTGTAAATTGCGTATTCGTGCCTATCAGGACGTTGTTTGCCGTTGAAGTTTGAAGTGTAGGTGTGCCGTTAGCTACTACCGCCCTATAATCTACCAACCGCTGACAAATATATGTGTAAGCCATATAGGCCGATAATCCGGTTGCTGTTGACATTGCTATTGTCCAGCTAAAACTGTTTTCTAATTCTAATTTAATAAGGTTTTGGAGCTGATAATCAAGAAAAGAAAAAGTTAATTTTGATGTTGAAATAAACAAATAGGTCAGGTTTGAAGCGCTGTTACAAACGTAACCAATTGTTAAATTATTCAGGCCGAGCGGGCATTTAAATGAAGCTACATTCGAGTTTGCGAATGGGCTTCCTGTAATTACGAGATTTTTTAAGCCATCAGGAATGACGACAGATAACAGTGTTGGAGTTGATTGAAACGCCGTATCGCCTATTGTTAGTGAAACCAGTCCAGAAGGAAATTGAATGTCTGATATAAAAGCCCCAAAGAAACACTGTGTTGGTATTGTAATCGTTTTCTCAGCATCTGAGGCATCAGCAGCGAATTCCGGGAAAATGAAACTACAATTTGTAGAATTCCTAAATTGATACTGGTAAAGCGTAAGTGATTTTCGTTGTGAGCCGAATACGATAGGATTCTTCGTAACCGCATCGTTAACAAGCTCTCCGGAATAAGTGCCATCAAATCCGATCGCACTTAAGTCATTCCCGTAGTTATATGCCCCAAGTATCTTCTTAACCATCGGAGTATTGGCATAGCTCCCGAAATTCATCGCGAAAAACGGCGTATTTGTTCGATAAATGACAAATTTTGTCCGCTTTGTTTCGCGGCCTGTTTCGTTTACAGGGCTTATCGCTACCGTTTGATTTCCTGTGTAGATCGTCCCGTCAGACGTTTTATAACGCTGCGCTCCGGTTAAAAATATTGAGTCAACAGAACTCGACAAGAGCAAAGCGAAAGCATATGGATTCTCGGCATCAGCCCATTGGGCTACTTCATAAGCTAAATCGTGCCAATACGGATTATTGCTTTGGACAGGCGTAACGGTGATGTCGGAGACAATGGCAACAACCTTATCAGCCATTTGTTGATAGGTATCGCTGGATGTTGAATTTTGTCCCTTTAGCGTCAACGCATCGGCTATTCTTTTCTTCCCCTCATTCATCTCTATTGTCAGCCCTTCCGCGTTTTCGAGGTGATCTATATCGATGATTAGTTTATCACCATCTGTCAAAACTGGGAAATCATCCGAAAATGTTATTTCGTTTGTTTCAGCGTTCAGGGTGATTTTATCTAATAGCAGCGCGCGCCGGTAAAATTTACCTTGAGTTTCGTTAATAAACAAGCAAATATCACGAAGCGAAAACGTAATGTCATCAGCCACCTGTACGGTACGTGTGCCGGCAGTAAACGTGTATGATTTAACCAAATTCCTCATAATAATCCTGCATAAATTAAGTTTAAACAATTATCGCTCAGCGATAATTTACCATCCTTTTTCACCACCGTAATGCCATCTACATCTATTGTATTTTCTTCTACATCCTCCACGGCCTCTATGATAGCATCAGCCGCATCGGCCACTAAACCACGAGTATTACTCTCCTCTCCGGTACGGTTGCGTATATCTTCCCACAACTGGCGCGCTTGTTCTGTTTTATCGCTCATAATGTTAATTATTAAGGCAACGGGCAGGCCGTTGTATTATACACCCGCGTTCCTGAACTTGATACTGTCAATCCCGGATACTGGCTCTGGTAATTTTGCTGTACATATGCCGCGTAAGCTGTTGCGCGGGCATTGTAGTCTGTTAAAGACATAAGAGCTATCTCGGCATCTGTCAACGCCGGATAAGCAGTTCCATTGTAGGTGAAATTTTCACCGAGGTGGAAATCGTTCGTCGAAATGACCGCCGATCCCCGGACGACTATTATCGTCAATAAAGTAGCGCGCTGATAGCCTGTATTTCTTGTTGCCATATATTTTAATATATAAAGTCGTAATTAGCATCACTCGAAGGGGTGATAGAACGCACAAATACATCTGTAATCTGTCCGCCTACTGTTACAGAACCGCCTGAAGCGCCTGACGGAACTACAATGTAAATACCTTCCTGCTGCACACCTGTATTGTATTTAACCGAAAGGAGTACCGTTACTTCAACACCTACCGGATGCTGGGTAGTGAGTAGAACAGTCGTATTGTTGTTTATAGTTGAAAATGTAAATAAGTTGGTTGGCACTGCTTCCCGTTCGCACACAAAGCCACCCCATTCCGTTACGAATGTTTCGGCTATTTGCTCGCACACAAAGCCACCCCAATTCACATTATAAGTATATTGCGACTGCTCTATCTGATACCGCTTCCCATACGTTTTATACTTTTCCAAAAGGGCTACCAACCGGTTACTATCCACCGAAACGCCTTCCGGAACGTTGACAATAAAATCGACCAAAACGCCATCGCCATCGGTGATATAAATCGTTCGCAAGAAATTGCCGAGCAGCCGGTAATTCAATATCGCTTCAAGGTACATCACTTGGCATGTCATCTCCGCCTGTAAACGTATATCAGCCTGCCACGCTTGGAAATCGGAATATAACGCCGTAAACTGGCTTGCTACCGCCTTTACCAGCTCCGTCAATCCGTTACGCAGTGAAGTCGGTAGGATTAATTTAAGTAATGTATTAAAGTTTATATCCATATCTTTAATTAGGGGCTACAATTCCGTTTGAGGCTGATAAACTACATTCAAATCACCTACTGTAAACCAACCATTTGTACTTTCATACGTGCCCCACAGTTCTGTTTGTGTCGTGTCATTTATTTTAAACGAAGTTATTTTAGCATCTACCACACCGGTAGCCGATTGGATGCTGTCGATCAGCTTTGTTATATTTAATTTCCCTCCAAAATTCGTGTCGTTGAGCGTGGTAATAAAGTTACTTATAGCCAGTTCCACAGGCTTTGTACCGTCGGTTAGAAGTTCACCATTGCTATTCATTAACAATGGGTTATAATTAATCGTAAACCCAAAATCAAGCGCGTCCCCGGCTCCTGAAATGACCTGCAGGAGTACCCCGGAAGGTTTTATTTGATTGGCATAAATCTCAAAAATAGCTTTATCATCGTTCGTAAGCGCCGAAATAGAGCCGTTCAGGGTAGTAGCCAAATACAGTTTAACCTTACAAGCTCCATCGGCCTGAACAGTTTCGCGTACCGCCACTTTCTTTACGATCTGCTTGATCGTATTAATCGTTTCGTATTCCCATTTGAATGTTTTAGTATTCAAAATAAGGTTATCGCCCTTTTGAAACGCCAATGCTTGCGCGTGCCACCACGCTTGGTTGGCTACGAAGGCCGCATCTACCTTCGTTTGAATTTCTATCCGGAAAACGTCCATGACTACCTCAAATACGTTAATAGCAAACGCAACGGCATAGAAAAATAGGCTTTCGATAGAGACCTTTGAAAACAAGGCATCGAACCCCAACGCCACATCTTCGGCCGTGAGGCTGTAGCGTGTTTGTACTGCCGATTGTGATATATAGGCGTTGCCGATAACTGTTTTTATTTCCGCGATTGTCCGTGCCATGTTTATTCGAATGTAAAATCAAATGTATAATCGAAAATTTTAAAGCGTTTACTAATGCCGGTTGCCGGCCTAATTCCTTTAGTGGTGTAATACGATAGTATATTCTTGTTTATCACGTCCACTTTCGTCAGTTTCGCTGAAGTGGAGAGCCGGTATGTAATGCTCAGGTTATTTTGTAAGGCTAATAAAATAGCTGCCGAAGCATCGCCTGTTGTCTGCATAGCTATATCCAAAAAACTTTGACCTTCTAATACCGAAATATCCGGGCTGTCCGGTTCTTCGTCGCTTATTACCACCGCGGCTGGCGTTATCAGCCGGTCGGAGTTGTCGATATAGGCCGTTGCCGGCCTTATCCCTTTATTTGCGTAATAAGTGGCAATATCGCTATCAACCACGGCGGGAATTTCATTCAGCTCATCCGGAAGGTCGGTAATGCTCACGCTGTTTACTATCGCTAACGAGATAGCAGCCTCGGCGGAACCGCACTGCTGAATGGCTACATCAATTATGCTTTGACCAGCTTCAGCTTTCATAACTTGCATCAACTACTAATTTACCATCAGAATTAAAACCACACGAATTTACCGTTTGCCCATCTTCACGAAGATTCGCACGAATTTCGCGAAGCAAGTCTGAAGAATCATCATCGTCAATAAATGAAGCTAATCCGACACCCAACGTTGGAGTTTCTTTTATTTCTCCCTTTTGAGCCAGTATAATTATTTTCTGATTTTGACGGGTAACATCACCAACCTGAATACCTGAAATTATTTTCCCTTCAGCATCACGAACGACTTTAATATCCAACTCCAAGTTTTCAGTCAATATTATGCCTTTGTTTTTTGCCATTAGTGTTTAATTTTTTCGTTCTGTATATCCGCTTTATTTGTCACCTGTAATTGAGAACCCGCCCATGTGGCTGCAGCTACTTTCAATTTTGATCCACCATCATTGGGAGTTACAACCCACGTATTAAAGGCTGTTTTCAGGTTATTAATATCATTTTCTAATGCGTTAATTTTATCAGTCAACTCCTTTACTTTTACAAGCCCTTCGTTTTCGCCACCGTCAAATATAATACTTTTGACCTCCGAAAACATTTCGACAAACAATTCATCACTGTCACCAATCCGGCTAATAATAACCGATGAACCTTTAACCGGTGTAATCACACAACCCTTTTTTGCATCAACACCTTCGCCCATGGAAGCGCGCTTTCTGACATCAGTATAAAGTGTCCCGGATAAGTCTTTTACATCTATGTAATCTTTGTCCGGATAATTTTCTTCAACAATGCCCAGGAACGTTTTTTCATTACCATTTCCAAGCATTTGAATTTGCCTTCTTATTTTTTCTTCAAGTGTCATAACTTCACTGTAAATTCAACCGTTCTACGTCCACCACGGGCATCGGCTTTTACTGTTGTTTTAGTTATGTAATAAGTTCCATCACGCTCCTGGTACTTTGGGTCGATAAGCTTTCCTTTCATTCCAATTGTTGCAAATGGCTGTAAAAATGTGGTTGTTTTGCCTTCGTAACCCGAATACTTATACTTTTTAATCTCTTCAGTAGCCAGTTTTTTAAGTTCTACTACACTGGATACATTATAAAAGAAAAGCGTCCGTTGACTTCCTTCCTTATCACCTACCTCAGCTTCAACCTTTGTGTTGTCTGGCTTAATCCAAACAGCCTTAATTTTTAGGCTTACATCGTCGGCACTTCGGTACTTCAGATCATCGGCATTGATGGTATTGTATCCAAGTTTATATTTTACTGTTCCGTTGTCGATGACATAAGCAAGCCCAGCATACAGCGTTTTACCCATAAAGAAAACAGCCACTCCATACTTTTCCTTCAGAACCTGCAAAGCTTCGAGACTGGTGATATTTGCCGGGATAATATACTTTGTAAAATTGATGTCCGGTATATGATCACTCAACACGATATCAGTATCTTTTACGATGTATTTCAACACATCCAACATGGTAGTTTTTGCCCATGTTTTTGTTTCGCAAGGCCTTCGCAGTTGGAACTCGTAACCTTCGCATTCAATTTCGAGCGGTGTTTTGTAGTTTATCCGATAAATAAACCCTTCCAACTCCAGTTTGAAATCGTTGTTATAAGCCAGCCAAATGCTTATTTTATCACCTCTACTGAACTGGGTAGCCGTCTGAACGCTTTCACCGACTTTCTTATCTTCGTACACCAGGCGCGCCGAGGTGGGTATGCAAATTTTTGCTGGCTGATTGATTTTGAAAATGTCGTGTTCGCACTCAACAGAATGAAAGGCATCAAAGGATATTTTTTTACTATCCGATTGACGAAATATTTCAATATGTCCACGAAGTTTGACGTACATTATTCTATTATCAGTTTAAATTCAATATCACTTATCAGATCGCACTCAAAAGCCTGCATGTTTTTGTAGCCTTTTACTTCAGGAAATTTCAAAGATTTAAAAACAACTTTTTCATCACCACTAATTAACCCTTTCGAAGCCGCATCCTTATCGGCAAATACTAATGAAGTTCGGGCGTTAATTATTTTGAAACTTTCGCCGGATAAAAACCACTGATTTAATTCAGCAACTTGCACATCAGGATAATCTAAATCAGGCGAAATAATAATCCCTTTTACATTTATTTCCCAGTCATCAACCGATATTTCTTCTTTTACAGTACCCTGCCGTCCAACCAAAGCAGTTTCTACAATTGTTTTTTTGCAAACCATTGACGAAACAGTATTTTGAAGCTGTAACTTTTTACCGAATGAATCTTCAAGCGTAATAGGCAAAAACACCTCATTACCATTGTTATTTATTCCGTAAAAATTTTCACCAAACAAATTCACATTTCTACGTTCCGAAGGTTCTGAGAAGCTATATTCCGAAGATTCTGAATCACGTCCAAAAATCTTTTTTTCGACTTTGTTTTGAACAGAAAACAGAAATGGAGCTGCTGTATACCCCCAAACGCTTTTGAAAATATCAACTAAATCAAACTCATTGAAATTATATTTTTCCATTTCACTCCGTTGCTAATCTGTTTCCACTATTCAACACCTGCGCTAAAACTTCCATAATAGTATCCTTTATTTTGCCACCGCTTTCGGTTAAATTAGTAGTGTGTATGGTAATGCTACCAACCATTTCTTTATTGAGATTTATGTTTATGTTAGTAGGCTTGCTTCCACCACCGGCAATACTTTTAATCTTATCGTCAGGGTTGACAGATGACGGCGATGTTGTCCCGGGTAAACTTCCTGTAATAGAACCAGCATTCAAACCACTTTTTTTATCAGCCTGACTTTTTGCAAAACTTGCAACTCCTTTATTATATCCTTTAGCCCATGTTTCCCCAATTTTAGAGCCATTATTGATAGCTGATGAAACAACAGCACCACCTCCCATAGACATAAAGAATCCTTTTCCTGCTTGTTTTGCACCTTCTTTCACCCCATTCCAATCTGCAGAAAATACCGATTTGATGATTTTACCAAGACCTACAAACGTATCTACCAACCCTTTCACATAACCAATAATGGCATCCTTTATAAAGTTCCCAAATAGTTTAAATGTTTCCCATAAACCCATTACAACACCTCGGAACCAGGAGAACTTATTCCATGCAACAACAATCAAAGCAATTAATGCCGCAATGGCCGCAATAATCAACCCCACCGGGTTAAGCATCATGGTTCCGTTCAAAATTGCCTGGGCAATTGTCCATAGCCTAATACCCCATGTAATAAGTTTAAAGGCTGCAAACGCTCCCAAAGCAACACCTGTCAATTGTAGCAACATGTCGGAGTTCCGACCAATCCAATCGACCATTGGCATAAGGAAGTTCATCAGACTATTAGCGTAAGGCAAAAGTTTGAGCCCAATTTCAGCACCTGTTTGGCGTAAAGTTCCTACCAACGTAGAGAATTTACCAGAAGCCGTTTGGCTCATTTTGTCCATCATGCCAAAGAAAAGACCGCCTTTACTTGTAGCGTGTTGGAAAGCTGCTTCAACCATGGTAGCGGATATTTTACCCTTTTCCATTTCCGAACGTAGCGTACCCATACTTTTACCGGTCATTTTTTGCAGTTCCTGAAGCGGATTGAATCCGGCATTAATCATTTGCAATAAATCCTGACCCTGTAATTTTCCGGCACTGGACATTTGAGAGAAAGCAAGTGTCAAAGAACTCATTTTGTTGGCATCGCCCATAGCAATATCACCAAGCATTTTCAGATTAGGCAAAATCTTTTCGGCTGAAGTACCAAACGAAAGCATCATTTTGGCGTTATCTATCAGCCCTTTGTTTTCGTAGGGTGTGTCATTGGCAAACTTATTAATGCCGTCGAGCATAATTTTTGCTTTCTGAGCACTACCTAATAGCACATCGAAACTTATTTTGGACTGTTCCAAATCGGCTCCCATCTTAACGATTGATTTCACGCCCTGGAACAGTGCCATTGCACCAACCACATTTCGGATACTTCCGGCTAAATTATTAGTATTATTGTTCGATTCGCGTACACGGTCAATATAACCACGCCATGATTGTCCGGCTTTATCAATTGCTCGCTGTGCAATTGTCATTGAACGCTGCGCGTTGCTTCCTACATCGTTAGTACTTCGCGATACATTTTCAGCAGCACGGGCAGCGTTTTTTAAAACGCCACTTAGCAGGTCTCGCGCCCGAAGTATGTATTCAACACCAGTACTCATCGTTTATTTGCTTCAGCTTCTTTATTGCGGATATAATCCAGTTGAACCACTTTATCAGCCCATTGTTTGTCAGTTAAGTGCGAGACATCGTAACCTAAGTAGTATTCTAATTGGGTCGACAATAAGCCGACCCAATCACTTTGTACATTATCCGAAGCCTCGCTTAGAAGTTTTTTAGTTCTGTCTCTTTGAATTCAATCAATTCGCCGGCTTTCACACAGGCATTGAACCAAAGGGTTTCATCCTTTTTGATTTCTTCAGAACCACCCAGCCAGCAATTGGTCAATACAGCTTCACCAGTTTTCATCAGTTTACCCATGTTCATTTCAATATCGCTGCCATCGTTTTCGCCTTTCGACATTTTGAACGACATTTGACTGAGGGCGTAACTGGTAGTTTGTCGGTCAATTTTACGGACATAAGCAATATGACCATCCACAATTACACCGTGAACTTTGCCGTATTTGGCTTTCCACTGTTCGATTTGTTCGGGCGTAACTTCGCCCACAAGAGTTAGTTTTTCCATGATTAATACGGAGATGTTGTGTTATACTTTATTTTCTTCGTGAACAACGGAGTTGTGATCTCCATAAATTTTGCTCCTTGTTCCATTGCCTTTTCAATTTCGGTGAATTGGCAACCTTCGCAAATGTCTGTTACAATCTTCGCGCCTTCGCTATTGGCAGGGATGTAAGAATGCACAATTACAAATGGTGGAATTTTGAAAGGATCGCCACCGCCAGCCGATATGATAGCTTCCAACTCGTTTTGAAGTAATTTTACTTCGCTCGAATACTTTCTATTGCCATAACCTACATCAACAGGTTCATCGCCTTCTGCATAAATGGGCTCAATCTCCCTTTCTGATTTATATTTAAAACCAGTGATACCAGTTACAAACCGCCCGCCCATAAAACAGCGGTATTCTGACCAACTATATGCCATAAAATAAATTATTTAATGAGTTAATATGCTAATGTGCCAATTGTGCCTATGCTGTAATTAGCATATTGGCACATTGATGATTGGCATATTATTTTATTGGTTTACAAAACTCAATACCACTTCAATCGGGTTCAAATAACCTTTAGGAGTTATGTTGAGATAAATTTTCTGAGCGTTACCGGAAAGAATGTCGATAGTCAGATCAATTTGTGCCGTGAAATTCGATATTTCACCTTTCATGGCATCCTTTACCTGTTTCTCAATTTTTTCTTTCAAATAACCGGCGACTGAAGGATGGAGCGTTCCATCTTCATTCACTTCAACATCATCGTCAAGCTCTTCAACGTAGGTATTGTAAGCAATTTTCAAAGCTTTATCAATTGTACGAATCCGGGCAAATCCATTCAGATCATCAATTGCAGATGTCGCCGTAAAGTCACCATTGAAGTAATAACCGGCGCGACCCGGAAACTGACGGGCAATGATATAACCTTTGTCGTGAATAGTCCCTAAATCCTCACGACCGGTAATGGGTAAACCATCACTCAGGTAAGCTGTGGTAACAGGTATAGAACCGTTCTTTACACGCGAAATTTTACGTTGAACGGCTATGGCCGCCAATTGTCCAAGAACTGAACCGACAGAAGCTGACTGATCATTTTTTGACGAATACAAAGCGGTTCCGGTTCTGTAATTTGTTTCTTCATGCAAATTAGCCAATGCATCTGCATCCGTCATTTTTCTACCTTCCACAACCAGGACAAAAGGCATAATTTTAGCCAGATAATCCATAGCTAACACCTGACCTTTTGTGCGGGCGGTTTTTACTTCGGAATCAAGCCCGTCAACAGTAGCCCCGCCATCGGTTGAAGCTGCTATACCCAAAGCTGCAATTTCACCATTAGCAGCGTTCAAAATGAGTTTTGCCGGGCAAACCTCAAGTGTGGAATCTACCATTGCTGAAAGTTTAGTAGTAGCAGCCACAAGCATAATCCAAAGCTTTGCACCTGTACCGGCTATGGCATAAAATTCAGTAATATGCCTGTAAGCATCAGCGTTCGATGTCGCATTAATACCCAATTCATTTGCTCCATCGGTGGAGTAAATAGCCTTAGGCTCATTTAGTGCAATTTTGCCGACAACGGCAACGCCGGGCAATATCATTGCCACGGTGTTGTCATTTGTTTCGGCAACCAAGCCCAGCCCGTCACGAACGAGGCTTATTGATACATTGGGTAATCCGGTCATGACTTACAGAGTATAATATTCGGGGTTTTTACCTACTTTTTTACCGTGGTCAGATGCAAGATCTGACTTGGTAAACCAATACCCTTTAACCGGGCAACGCCAAATTTCTTTAATGTATTGAGCCTTCATCAATTCTTCAGCTTCAGCCGAAAAATCAACTACATCAGGCTTCGCAACATCTTCGGTTGCCGATTCGGTTATTTCAGCAGTGGTTTCCGGAGCTTTCACATCGGTTGCCGATTCGGTTGTTTCAGCATTGGTTTCCTGAGCTTTCACATCTGCTACCGATTCAGTTGTTTCGGTGGTAGTTTCAGCATCTTTCACATCGGTTGCCGATTCGGTTATTTCAGCAGTGGTTTCCGGAGCTTTCACATCGGTTGCCGATTCGGTTGCTTCAGCATTGGTTTCCTGAGCTTTCACATCTGCTACCGATTCAGTTGTTTCGGTGGTAGTTTCAGCATCTTTCACATCGGTTGCCGATTCGGTGGCTTCAGCAGTAGTTTCGGGAGCTTTCACATCATTAACCTCTTTGGTTGTTTCGGGTGTTGCAGTAGCTTCCGCTTTTTCTTGTTGTTCGGCAGTAGCTGCCGTGTTTTTATTATTTGCCATTACTTAATTAATTTATAACGTTTCAATATCAAATACACAAAAAACATGATAGCGACAACAGAAATAAGAGCCACAATGGTAATCCAACCAGGCGTTTCTACCTTTGTTTTTTTATCAGTTGTTTGCTGTTGATTTTGTTTTGTTTGTCCTTTATCCTTCGCTTTATCCACTTTTTCAGTTTCCGAATTATCGGTTACTTTTTTTGCGTTAGTTTCATTCGATTCTGAACTTGTTTGCAGATCCTTCTTGTCGCTCCTTTTGGTTTTACGGTTTATGCATTCCTTTTCAGTCGGATATTGCTTTCCCGTACTGTCAGGAGCCGAAAATTTCATTTTAGTAGTATTTTCTTCAATGATTTCTTCAGTAGTGCTTTTGTCAGAAGTAATTGTTTTGTTACTACCCGAATAATCATCTGCCTGTTTAATGTCAAGTTTCGATTTTTCGGAATTTTCGGTACTTAAATTTGCTTCCGTTGTAGTTTTCATCTTCGTTTTATCAAGCTGTTTAGTAGTTCTACAGCCAACTAAACTCAAGATTAAAAATAGAACCAAGAACGGGAATAACAAAATTTTAACTGGCTGCCTGTTTGGCTTCCTGTATTTTTTCTTCGAGGTTTTCATGATCAATACTGTCTAATATTTTTAAAATCTTACTTATGGTTGTATTTTGCTTTCTTACTTCAGCACGAAGTGATTTTACTTCTGATAAAACATCATTATAGTTTTTTAGTAACTGAGCATTGTTTTCTTCTTGTTGTTTATATTTTAACTCCATGTTTTCAGCAAAACTACGCCATAGACCTGCAACCTTTTCCACATTGTCTATTTCAGTGCTTTCGGCACTTGCATCAGCTCCTTTTGCTTCAGCAGCTACTTTTCGTTGTTGACTTTTCAATGTCATTACATTAATAATCCATCCACCGCCAAGTAGTACGCTAAATATGAACCCTAAAATCTCCATCCAGTTCATTGTTCAAAAACTCTTTTGCTCCAACCTTTGTAGTATTTCCACTGTGTTGGTTTTCGTTTACAAATCTTATAATATCTCAGCAGCCTTTCATACTTGTAAATCTGCATGAATTGCTGTTTTGTCATTACCTGACGTTGATTCAATTTTACAATAGAATCGTTCAACAACACAATCTTAGCATTTAAAGTGGAAACAATATCCGATTTAGTAGCTACCTGTGAAATACATAACCCCGGAATAAGAAGCAATAAAAACACTAATTTTTTCATATCATTGAATTTAACTTAGATACCAGTTCAGGGGTTATGATACCCGTCTGATTCAATCCAACTATTGATTGAGCCCTTTTTATAGCAGGCTTAATTCCTTCATTAACCGCCGAATCAATCAATAGATTGGCAATAGTTTGATCACTTATGCCATCACCACCAATGTTATTCCAAAAGTTATTTTTATATAATCCAATAACCAAATCAGTCAAAGTCGTATTTGATTTTAAGTTTTTAGGAAAATTCTTTGAATCTTTTTTGCAAATGTCAACTATAACCCATCCAGACCAATTCGGCCAAAACTTACGAGAAATACCCATGTAAGTTTCACCTCCGGCATCATTAGCATCGTTTGTATAACCGCCTTCTGTCTGAAGTACTATATTTATTGCATGTCTATAATCAGCCATTTTATCTAAATTTAAAAGTTGGTGCAATATCAGCTTGAGGCTTTTCAGCTGTTTGTTTTACTATTGTTTTTGCATCTGTAATTGAAGTTGAAAAATCGACCCGGAACATAGTATAACGATTGCCATATTGCGGTTTAAATTCAGCTACACGAACTAAGGGACTAAGACCCGGTATTGATAGACCTTCAAAGGTTTGGAACAAATCATCAAAGCGGTCGAGAATCTCTATTGTTTCATCTTCACGTTCCGCCCCTTTGAAGCTGTCTGTAACTAAATTCAAATACAAAAACAAACTAATAATACCTTCACCAATTTGCGTGTGTTCAAGGCTGCTTTTAAACCTGAAGTCGGAAAACTCAACCAACAAAGCTGGTAACGGCATTGGATAATTATCCTTCTGAATCTGAAACTGCCCTTTCTGTAAATCTTTCGATTTCAAGTAAGTAAGTTCAGATGCTTTATTGCGTATTGCCTTGTATATGTCGCTTCGTTTCATTCTTTGAGTTTAAACCAATCATCGCCTCCCGGATTCGGGAGACAATGAAAGACACCTATGAAAAAAACCAACTATTTTTTATACTGACTTTGCCTGATAGATCATAGCGGAATAACGCTGTGCATCCTTGGTAAAATCAGACTTACTTCGATGAGCAAATCCAAACTCAGTTGCACGACCTGTAGGGTTCTGTGATTTGTTCACTAAGAACATTTCAAAAGCACCACCGGCATAAAACACTTCTTCTTTACAGAATACAAATCCTGCCGGTACTACATCGCCAGTAATAAGCGCGCCCTGTGCAGCTTTAGCACTATTGGCAATATCGTAAGCCACAAGACTATTATCCGATGCTTTATGAATTTTGAAGTTGTAATACTCCACAACAGAAGGATTAATTACTCCATTATTAGCCTGCATACCCAACTGTGCCTTAAGGATTGTATTATTTTCTACCAAATCCCACCAAAGGTCTGAAGGTAATACCAAATTACGTCCACCTGGAAAACCATTTTTATCCAAAATTCTTGCAAGGTTAAGCACATCTTCCAGCTGCATTGTTTTTAATCCGGCGCGTACAGGCCCGGTAGTTGGAATGATTATACGTTTATTACCGGCAGTTGCAGGCGCAAATGCATAAGCAGCATCATTGATTTCTTTTAGGACAATAGCCTCAGCCGATTTCTTTGTGTAATACTGAATTTTATCGAACGTTAACGCATGCATGTTAATATTACGCATCTTATAATTTTGAGAATCGTAATAATCCAACGATACATCGTAAGTCGTTTCCGAAGGCTCTACGCTGTCAACATCAGTTGTACGGTTTTTATATACAACAGGAGCAGCTCCAGCTTCAGGGAATCTCAACGTTTGACCATCAACCACGAAAGAACTTAAATCTTGAGCTTCTTTAAGCCATGTATCAATATTTACATATTCTTCTTGCAGGGATCGCATAAACACTATTTGCTGTGTATCCAACACAACAGGAGGAGCGGCCATCAACATTCCAACGCCAACTAAACTACCACCACCAAAGGCAACAATAGCGCACACTAATCCAACGATAAGCAAGCATCCAAAAACAACAATTCTTTTCATACCTTTAAAAAATAATTATATTTATACTTTTAATTCACTTCGCAACGCACTTCGCAGGCTTCGTATTCAACTTAATGCTCAACAGTTGTAGCAATACCCAACTTTTTACTTTCCGCAACAAATGCATCCTCTAAAGCCTTATATTTTTCAGGGTCATTTTTCTGCATAAGTCTCAATGCCTCCTGATCTTTTTTGTAATAGTCCAGATAAGTCCATTTGGCACGTTCGCCATCACCCTGTAATCCTTTATCAGCACCAATACCAGCTACAAAAGTCTGGAGTCCATCAGCGCCTTTCAAAAGTTCCAATTGTTTCTTAGTACCTTCATAATCCTGAATTGCACCGGCTCGGTAAATTGCTTTCTGTGGTTCAGTAATAGCACCACGATTAAAATGTAAAGCTACCAACGCATCAGCTTTTGCTTCCGCTGTTTCAGTTCCACCACCTGCCGGAGCTTCTGGTTTAGTTCGCGCGCTAAGCATTGCGCTTGTTGTTTCGTAATCCTGTAATGCCAGTTTTTTCAGCGATGCAATTTCACCATCCTGAACTACACCGCGTTCTTTGTGCAACAACACAAGATTGTCGGCAGCTAATTGTTTTGAGGCCGCAAGCTCTGCCTGCATTTGCTCAACTGTTTTTTCTTCTTTAGCCATTGTGCTATTTGTAATTAAATTGAGTTTATATTCACCGCCTTCAGGCGTAGATAATTTTACGGCGTTTTTTTGACCGGGAACGGTAACAAGAGATATTTCAAGCAAATCCCATTTTGTCACTGTACTGCGAGTCTGACCAGTTATCAGATATTTTGGATCATCACTTTCCTCAATAGGCAATATATTTAGGCTTACAGCACTCATATACCCATCTTTGTACTTCCAATAAAGTTTTACAGCATCCTCATCATTTCGGTCAAATTCAACAGTTCCGGTAAACTTTCCGCCTTCAAGTTTCAAATCTGACCATTTACCTACCGGAATCATCCACGTATTGTGCTGCACACAGCAAACAGGATTCTGATTAAAACCATCCAGATTACCACCTCCTACAAGCAACCGCCAACCATATCGGTTAACCGTTTCATCACATATCGTAAATGGAATAGTTAAAGCTCCATCCGGTAATTTTCTATCCTGTTTTGCCATTTTTATTCGAAATAATTTTCGACAAAGTAAAACCGAAAAAAACATAAAAAAAAATAGTCGATTTGTAGTTGTCCGATTATTCAACAACTACTGTCGTACAATCAATCCACTACAAAACAAGCATTTTAAAAGCCTGAAAAAAAATAAAACCTTTGTATCTCTTTTTGTATATAATGTATAACACAAACCATTAAACATCATGTAAATGCCTAAAATTTCACAAGCCGAACGATTACAAAAAATTGAACAAGCCCGGCAGATGTATTGTAAGGGTTTCGATGCTCAGACCATTGCCGATATTATGGGCGATGTTAAAAAACGAACCGTAGAGGACTGGATTCGTGAGTATGATTTTGAACGTTCGAAACGCTCGCAAATCATTGCACTATCCGAAATTCGAAACTCTATTCTCGAAAGTTATGCCGACTTGCTGGATGGGAAAAAACCCAAAGTAACACCCGACCAGGCTGCGAAGTATGCAACTGCGTTTGAAAAATTCAGCAGCAAAAAGCAAGTGCTTTCGTACATGTACGAAGCTTTTGAAATGCTCAGCGAAGAGTATATGAAAGAGATTCAAACCGCTGACACACCTAAGGAAAAAACAGCTATCCTAAGCGAACTCAGAGAGGTACGCTCGCGCATGGAAAGAGTATTAATTCGCCTCACAAAAGAAGTTTTAGGAAATGATTAAAAAATGGTTTATCAAAGCATGGAGGTTAATAGTTCAAACCTATGTTGGCTACAAAGTACATAAACTGAAAAAAGAAGCAGACTTTGTCAGCTCCAAAATGGGTATTCAGATATTCATAATCAAATATGAAGGAAAAATAATCAGTGTTTCAAAGGATTGGTTTACCTATCAAAAACAGCATAAAAAACTCCCTAAAGAATTTACAGTTGAAGATTTGAAGAAAATCGCTTTTTATTATACAAAAAAATGACAACGAAAGAGTATCAGGAACTTTTAGAACGCTTTATTGCTCAGTCAGATTTTATCAGCAGAGCTACTGTTGAGTCCATTATCAAAGAGACCACACAGCAACAGGAAGATCGTATTGAGTATCTTTTCCGTCCTGAAAACTATGGAGAGATGTTCAATTACTATTTTGGTAAAGGAACTACCATCCCTATGGCTGATAGCGATTGCGCCTGGTACCACAATGCCATTTACCGGGATTTGTATAATCAAGACTTTATTACGCTTTTTAATCTTATTTTTCGTGGAGGCGCAAAGTCAACTCATGCCAATATGGGTTACGCATTCGGGCTAAAACAAACGCATAAAGCCATGTTTCAACTCGTTGTTGGAGCTAATGAAGTGCGCGCTGCCATGTTGCTTCAGGACTTACAAGTTCAGTTTGAAAACAACGAGCGTATTATTAAAGATTTTGGATTGCAAAAAAGCTATGGCAATTGGGCTGATGGTCAATTTGAAACAACCGACCGTTGTACATTTATGGCTTTAGGTATCGACCAGCCATTTCGCGGACTTCGCCAAAACGGTGTAAGACTCGAATATGTATCGCTCGACGATCTCGAAGACAAAAAGAAGTCGTTCAACAAATCACTGGTAAAAGAATATGCCGACAAAGTAACCGGTGATATTCAGGGAGCTTTCTCTATCAACTCTGAACGCGCCATTATCAACAACAACTACTTTACCGAAAAAGGACTTGTTTATGAGCTTGCTAAGCGTAAAGGGTTCGATTTGAAAAAGATTGATACCAAACAAAATGTTATCCGTAAAGAAAAATATGCAAGCCTGTACATTGTCAATCTAACCACTAAGTACTACGACCAGATAAAGCAAACGGATGACTGGGAGCCTTCGTGGAAAGAACGTTACAGCAAACCGGATTGTATTCGTAAAGTAGATCAGTATGAGCACGACAAAGAAACACTTTCGGGCGAATTCTACAATACACCCATTAATGCCGGTAAACGTATTAAAAAGCAATGGATACGAATGGTTAAACCAAAACCATTCGACGAATACATCGTGATTGTTGGCAACTGGGACTTTGCTTATTCTGACCAGGCATGTTATAAAGCGATGGCTACCATCGGGGTTCGTGATCTACACATGACAGTAATAGACATATTTTGCCGGCAAACAGCCGACATTGAAACCGCTTTGGAATATCACTATACACAGGCCAAAAAGATTGTACAAATAAATGGTTCTACAATCTATTATTTTGACGGTAGCGTATCACAGGAAGCTATTTATTACCCAATACTTATACGTGCTGCCATTAAGCACAAATCAATAAGTATCCCCATATCGCAAAAGAGCGTAACTGATAAGTACACAAAGATTGATACCACATTGGTAAGCGTACTTTTTACAGGATTACTCGACTTTAGCGAAGAGCTCGAAGAGAACCCGGACTGGGAAGAGGCAAAAGCGCAAATGTTGAATTTTGAGAAAGGCGGTAAATATCCGGTCGATTTTCCGGATGCGCTTACCGATGCAATTTTAAAGGCACAAGAATACCTGAACAAAGATGGTCAGGACGATAATAGTAGTAGTAACGCGCCCGTAACAGGCGAAGATGAAAGAGGAGGTTATTAGTATGGCATTTCTGACAAAAGATGAATTAAACACGGTTGGCGATTTGAATTTAATAGACCTGCTAACCGATGTAAACGATGAGATCGTAACGGAGATTATCGATGAAAGCATTGATAAAATGAAAGGCTATTTAAGCCGGTTCTACGACATTGATACCATTTTCAACGCTACGGGCGATACACGCAAAAAATCAATCGTAAAACGCCTGAAGGACATAGTAATCTACGAGATTTACGAACGCCACACGCGCGAAACAAATGCCGTAGCCGGGCGAAGATATTCCGAAGCAATTGACTGGCTCGAAAAATCGTACACCGGCGAATTGGGAGACAGAACGCTACCGCCTAAAGTGGAAGAACCCGAAGAAAGCGAAGGAACAGCTGGCGACTTCCGGTTTGGTGGAGATGTACAATATCAATCAAATTTCTAATTATGAACGCCAAAACAAAACAAATAAAAAATCAGCTTCAGTTGGCAGCTGCTAAAGATAACAATACAGGCAGGTATGCAAAACAACCGCCTTTGACCGACACACGCGAATCTGATAAACTTGAAATTGATTATTTTCACCTGTACGAATCGCTATACCGGAAGGAAATAACCGACTGGCAGAATTCGCGTACTATTCGCTACGACCCTTTTAATCCGGTAACATATCCGATACAGCAATTGTATAAAGATTCAATGTTGGACAATCACCTTCAGGGAGCTGTAGAAAATAGAATTTTGCGTGTCGTAAACAAGGAAATAGTTTTGAAAGACCCCGAAGGCAAACAGGATGTTGAGCGTACCAAGCCGTTTCAAAAGCGTTGGATGCGACACATTATTCGTAAAGCTATGGAGTCAAAAGCTTATGGCTACAGCATGTTGTTTATTTCCGATTTTGAAAGCGGTAATATCAAAAAGATTATAGATATTAGTCGCGAGAATATTATTCCTGAAAAAGGCTTGCTTTTGAAAGATGCTTATAATCCTTCAGGTATTGCTATTCGTTACACTGACTTTTCAAATTTTCTTATTTACATTCAGCTTGATTCCAACGCTGTTGGATTCCTTGAACGCATTGCGCCAATGACAATTTTTAAACGCCATTCATGGGCTTCGTGGGATGACTTTGAGCAAATATTCGGCGTGCCGATTCGTATAGCCAGAACAATGATCAATACCGAAAAGCACAAAGACGACCTGCAAAAATGGCTCTCTACAATGGGTAAAAAGTCCTATGCTATTTTCGACAAACAAACCGATGTTGAGATTAAAGAAAACTCTAAAACAGACTCATTCAATGTTTTCGATAAAAAAATTGAACGTATTAATAAAGAGATTTCAAAAGGCGTTGTAGGGCAAACAATGACCATGGACGATGGTAGCAGTCAGTCACAAGCCGAAGTGCACCTTAAAATTTATCAGGAAATAACCGACTCAGACATCATGGACGTTCAGGATTGGCTTTCTGATGATTTCATACCTGTTTTGCGTAATTTAGGCTACGACATACCGGATGGATATTATTTCGAACTGGTTGAAAAAACAACAGTTAAGCCAAAAGATAAAATTGCGGTGGATGGTGTGTTAATGCAAAACGGATATAATCTAACAAAAGAATATATTGAAACAACTTATGACGTGGAACTTGACGAAAAAAATCCACGAAGTGAGCGAAGCACTCAAAACCAGTCGCTCAGTTTTTTCGATTAACCCCCGCTCTTAAAGCTCCCTCTCCTTGGGAGAGGGCGGGGGGAGAGGTCGAACTCAACACCGATGCCCTTTACTTCAACAACGATTTATCACTTCGACAATTGGCTATTTCAGAATATCCAAGTTTACAATTGGCAAACCGTCAGGTAGATTTAAACGCTGCTGTAGAGCAAATATGGCAGGGCAAAGGCTCTGAACTTATGCGCCCGATATTCGACACCTACAACGACGATTTGCATCGTGCAGTTACCTCAGATAACGAAGAGTCTGCGAAGCTATTTAAGAACAACGTGAGCCGTTTAGCAGCTGCCAAGGCTAATTATACCATTCAGCAATTAGAACGCTGCAAAGCCGATATAAATGGTGTTGCACGCAGCAAGGAAGAGTATCAGAAAGCAGCAAAGGTTGTAATAGGTAGAGCCAACCGCGCTCAAGCTGCCGAATACAATACAACTTCGCATCGCTGCCGTGTAGCAAAGCAATGGGCGCAATTCACCAAAGAAAAACGACTTTTCCCAAATATTGAGTGGTTGAGAACCCGTTCAGCTTCACCGCGCGAACTCCACCTTACATACGTTGGTCGTATATGGGCAATGGATGACCCTTTTTTGAAAAACAACACGCCTGGTTGCATTTGGAACTGTAAATGTGATTGGAAAAACACCGACAAAGCTGTTACCGATAATGGCGATATAACGCCCGTTCCTGTGGCTCCTGGTCTCGAAGGTAATCCGTATTACACCAACGAAATATTTTCAAACAAGCATCCTTATTTTAGTCGGGTAAATAAGCACATACCGGATGTGGGCGTGTTGTATAATCCGGACGATGTGGTGTATATTAAGAAAACCACTAAAAGCGGAATTGAGTATAAAGTGCATTACAATTGTCTTAACGAGAAAGAACTTGCTATAAATGAAAAAGCCATAAAAAACATAACAGAGGCAGGATACGGAAAAGACATAAAACTATTGCCACGAATATATTCAAAAGAAATAGAACTTCGTGAGCGATATTATGGAAAAGCCTTTCAAAGCATTCAAAAAAACGATTGCCCCGATGCTATAATTGATGGAAAGCTCGTAGAGTTCAAAAGTTCATCGAATAAAATGGCAAGTAAACGTATATTACAAGCTGCTCAAAAATCTGAAGTGGCTTATCTTGAATTGACAGATGGTATGCCTGAGCATTCTGTCGAAAGTTTTATAAAACGTCAATGGGGACGACCTGATATTAAACGATTAGAAACTATAATTATCAACAATAATGGAAAAACATCTATATTTACTCGCACAAATGTAGAAGTATTTACAGAGGCTAAAAACATAGATGAAGCGGAAAAAATAGCTAAATCTTTTGGATTTAAAGAAGTCAAGTTCAAAGATGTACCTATCGACCATGTGAATTCAGTTCTTGAAGCTCTGCATAAAGAACATAGCATTAGTGGCAAAATAAATATTGATAGATTATCTATTGAAACAATGAGAAGTTCTGGAACAGGAATAAAAGGAGGTCATTTTATTTCAAAAGAAGTTTATAGACAAAGTGAAATTGCTTTTAATGCAGATGCTTTCAAAATAAATTTCTATAAGCCACCGTTATCATTTGACGAGCAATTAATTAGAATAAAAGACAAAATAATTGCAAGCGACAGAACAATAAAAATGTTTGAAGAAAAGATAAAACCTGATTCTAATAAGTCATTTATAAAAATGATAAAAAAACAAATCAGTGCAGAACGTTCAAGAATATTAGATTATAAATTAGCTACAAAAAAAATTGAACGTGCCATAGAAAACGGAGAAAGTCCAATACCAAACACAATTAATGCACTATTGAAAGATGTAAAAGACCAAATAAAATGCACTGTACACCATGAATTCGCTCACTATATAGACGATGCATTGGAGTTTCCGAAATTCAAGGATGTAGCTTCACCAAGTGTTTACGGTTCGGATAGAGCTGAATGTTTTGCTGAATATTATGCTAAATTCAGAATGTTTGGAGAAAAAGATATCCCGGATGAACTTTTAGATATATTTAAAAAATGGAACAAAAAATAATTTACAGGTGTCAGTTTTGCAAACATTACTACAACTTTGGTTTTGCAATGTGTGAAGCCTTTCAAGAAATTCCAAAAGAGATATTCTCAGGAGAAAATAATCACACAAAACCAGTTAAGGGACAAAAAAATAAAATCGTTTTTGAGCCTAAAGATGATCTAAAATGACATTGGCAGCATATCCACAAGGAATATACTGCCAACGGTTCGCCCTCTCACGCAGAAAGGACACCACAAAAGTAATACATATTTTCAATATTTATTCATTTCAATACAAAATATTTATGGATGGTGACTATTTTGCCGAACACTTACTGAATATGAGCGATGAGGCTAAACGATTTATCGACGATGATGCACCGGTGATAATGGGTAAAATTGCGCGTGATGTGTTTACTGAGAACTTTCAGGATGAAGGGTTTACAGATACAGCATTTGAACCATGGGAAGAGGTTAAACGCCGATTAAATCCAAAAACAACCGGGGCTAAAGCTTCACGCCCTATACTTACAGGTGAAACTGGCGATTTGGGTATGAGTATCGAATATCAAAAGACTGCTGATGGTGAAACTACCATTGTGTCCGATAAGAAATATTCCAAAGCCAACAACGAAGGTACTACCACCGCCGGACGTAACCGGAATGTAACAATACCTAAACGCCAGTTTATTGGTGATAGTGCCAAAGTTGACAATCAAATACTTGAAGAGTTTGAACGGAAGCTAACGGATTTAGACAAAAATACCTGAGAAGATCTTCTCAGGTATTTTTGTATTCAATAGTCTTTTATCGTTATTGACCAAAGTTCACTGCTTCGACTTATCAGGTAAGTTTTACCATCCTTCTTAATAAACTTCGCACCCTTTGCCAGTAATTCATCCCGGCTCTCATCAATACAAATATACTTATTCCAAAACGGGTAAATGTCTAAAAACCGACCGGAAACATGATAAAAGCGATATTCAGGAGTACCGGCTATTTCCAAATCTTTGTTAGCTCCAATGTAGCTAATTTTGAAGTTAAAATACAATCTATCTTCATTGTCCAGTTTATTTACATATGTAAATTGAAACGCATATTGGCTACTGTCCTGTTTGTAATATACATATTCTCTTTTTGAGTTACTCACAAGGCTATCAGCCAATGAACGCATGTCGGACTTGTTTGGAGATACAAATTTAACCTGAGCAAAAGAAACAGCTGCAAATACAGCTAAAAACGATAATATTAGTAGTTTTTTCATTGAATATATTTATTTCGTACAAATATAATTAAAAATACAAAACAGTCATATAACATAGAAATAAAACGCTATTAAAACAACCGTTTATTTCACCGTTATATATCAGCTTTGAAAGCCACAACTGTTATTTCAATCTTTTTGCTTACAATCACACGTCCGCTACCTTCGCAAAGTTCGCATATTTTAATTTCTGCTTCAGTTTGTTTCAATACATCCCATATCGGGAACTCAATTAGCCTGCCAGTGCCTTCGCATTTTCTACATACCTCAATAAATGGGTGCATATATCTATTTGTAATCATAACTTATGTAAAATAAAATGTTTTTCCACTTCCACTACCAAAACGCTGCTGTTTGACAACAGCAACAAACGGAAAATCTAATTTTGAAATTTGATCTAAGGCCTCTTTAATGGGTGCTGCATTAGTAAAAAACTTTCGTTCTACACCTTCGTGTTTTACTTTTACAACATATCTATTTTCCCCGTGACGCGTTTTAACGCCTTTTTCGTAATCCAATATCTCAACCTCACAATTAGTCAACTCCTCTATTGAGATAATAGGTACGACAAATATATTTTTGTCAGTTCCTGTTGTTATATTAAAATCTGAAAATCGTTTCATTTTTGAGTATCTTCTTTAATAAATTTTTTGAATCGCAATGCTTAGCCCATCCGAGCCAGGGAGCTATTTTAATCCTGTATTCTTTATCTGTAATATTCTTGTTTTTATTAAGTTTTGCAGCTTTTCTGCAAAACCGTTTCTTTATTGTTTTTCGCATTAGTACATGCGAGTGATAAAATACATAACCCACAAAATCAATCCCTCTACTATCAACCGGAAAGACTTGATAATTGTCTTTTATTTTCAGTTTAAGGCTTGTTGACAGGTAAGCATCTATATCTTTAAATAATTCATGTAGGTAAGCTTTATTGCCATTTAAAATAACAATGTCATCTGCATACCTGTAATAATATTTTACTCGCTTTTCTTCCTTTAACCAGTGGTCAAAATAGGATAAATAAAGATTTGCAAAAAACTGAGAAAGATAATTTCCAATAGGTACACCGGGAGCGCTATCAATTATATCATCAATCAAAACTAATAGCTTCACATCCTTTATTTTTCGTCTAATTATTGATTTCAAAACTTCATGATCAATAGTTGGATAAAACTTCCTTATGTCAAGTTTAAGACAGTATTTTGTACCTTCAGCATCTTTTAAATCATGCTTTAAATCTTTCAAAACAGCATGTATTCCACGCCCTTTTATGCATGAATAGGTGTGGTGAACAAACACCGATATCCATATCGGTTCAAGTAAATTCATAATAGCATGATGTACAACTCTATCTCTGAAAGGCAATCTGAATATTTCGCGTTCTTTTGGATCATATATTTTAAACACGCTATATTCCGAAGTTTTGTATGTACCAGTTATCAGCTCATTGTACAATTGATCAATGTTTCTCTCAACATTTTTTTCGAAAATTCTTACACCATATTGCCCGGATTTTCCTTTCCGGGCTTTATGATATGCAAGCATCAAATTGTCTTTTGTGACTACTTTATCAAATAAATTGTTTATTCTTTTCATAAGCCTGGCTTTCAAAATTGGAGCGTTCTCTTTCGATACTAACACCGGTGAAAGATTTGTTGTTTTTTGCTAAGAAGCACGGTCTTTGCCTTTTCATTTACCAGTTGGGAACTGGAACCTGCATTCGAATTCGTATTATCGTAATTCGTATCGTTCAAACCGAACGCTGAAGCAGAACCAGCGAAGGCAAACGACCTAAATTATTAACCTAACTGAACTCCACGCCAAACATCAACAAATTGCCTTGCTGAATACTCAGCAGTTTCTTCGTCAATATTTTGCAGGCGGGAACCGGAACCCGCAGACGAATACGTATTACCGAAATACGTACCGTTCAAACCGAACGCCGAAGCAGACATACGAAACCATGGTCGCCACTTCAACTCATTAAGATTATCCCAGTCTGGCCTTTTACCATCGTTCAAAGCTTCAGTTATTACAACTGCATTATATTGACTTTCAAAATACTCTCTCAAATCTTCAGGTACATTCGAGAAGTCAACTTTTGCTCTACCTGTAGCTTGAAATGCATCTTCTACAGTTTTAATTTTTTCTAAATTTGGATTTTTCTTCATTTTGGTAATTTTTAATTGATTATTTAAAGTGATAACATTTCTCTGAATTCATTTTTGAACTTTTCACCGGCTATTTCTGCAATCTTACTATTCACAAAACTCAGGCGGGAACCGGAACCCGCATGCGAATCCGTAGTACCGCAAAGCGTAACGTACAAACCGAACGCCGAAGCAGAACCGTTATTTATAAAATATGGATAATGACGATACTCTGATTCATTGAAAATATCGAATCTTTTACCTTCATTCAAGGCTTCAGCAATGACTACACACTTGTAGGTTGCTTTAAAAAAATCACGTAAATCCTCTGGGACACAATCAAAGTCAGGTACTGAAGGCCGACCAGTCTCCAACAATGCATCATCTAATGAATTGATGCGATCTTCGACAGATACATTGAAAAAATCCTTACCGAAAGTATCTTCCAGTATTTCTTTAATTTCAGTAGATGCCGATTTGTAACGGCTGCGAGCTTTTTGCTCATCAATTTGAAGTTGTTTCATAAGTTTTTTGTTTTAAAAAATTAGTGTTTCTCCGACCATCTCTATGGTTGTGGATTAGTATCTATGCAGGCGTTCAAACCCGCATAGCTTGATTATTTATAAAAAATGTATTTTTCTTCGCAGTATATGCAGTTATTTTCTTTGCAGTATTTTTCAACTGCTTTACGGGTTTTAAAATCCTTCGTTTTGCCATTTTTAAGCTTAAAATGATGTACTTCATCACCAACTATTTTTAGAGGTACAAAACGAGTTTGAGTGTTGAACCTTTTCATGTTAAAATAATGTTGGATGTTGATTAGCTGATTTCTTAGGTATAAATAACTGATGCTCAACAGGAGCATCCAAATAGCGACTAATGCTGTAGATACGTCCATTTTTAAAGTACATCTTTACATCGGCAGCATGTAGTAAATCTTTGCCACTATCCGGGCTTCCTTTGGAGTTTCCGAAATCAACTATACAGACACACAACAATCGACCTGCAAAGCGTTTGCGAAGCTCGCGAAGTTGATTAAATGTAAAGCTCATATACTTTACCGAGTCAATGATTACAAGCCGGTAGTAGTTCTTTTCAATAAATGTGCACATTTCTTCAAATGTCAACGCATCGGCCACAAAGAGTCTCGAAGCATCGATATTGAAATTGTTGATTCTATCCTGTATTGTCTGATTTGCACCCTCTTCGTGAGAGTTGTAAAGTGATTTTCCAAAGTTTTTTGCAAAATAGTTTGCAAATTGTATCAGAAAAACCGATTTGCCGGAACCACTTTCGCCATAGCACATCATAGTGAATTTGCGCTCTGGTTTGCCCATGAGTTTAGCGTAAAACTCGTTAAATTCAAGAGTATGAAACTTCTTTTCTTTCATACTCTTAACGCTGTAAATTTTCTTCTTTGCCATTGGTGGTGTATTTAATTCGTTTTTAATCCGTTTGCTTCATAAGTTTTGTTATCGCTGAGCTCGAAACGCCCCATTTCGCTATTACTTCAGATTCAATCACGTCGTATCTAAACCCTTCGCTCCAGCGTTTATTGAAATACTTTCGTATCTCGTTGTTACGGTTCTTTTTGCCTTCGATAACTCGCTTGTCTTTAATTATCGGCATACGGGTTATATTTTATTGTTATTACTATTTTTCAGGCTCTTTCCATTTTTTTACGATAGCTATCTTTTCTTGAAGTTCTTCTTTACTCATTTTTGAAATTGTCTTTCCCCAGTGTTCACGGCAATAATCATTAATATTATCGTAATGTGGACGCTTTGGATTATCATTCTTTCTGAAGTGATGGTACTTACTTTCGGCAAACGAAAACCACAATTTCCAACGCATGCGAGTCATTGCAGCTTCAAGCAGCTCGTTGGATTTTTCAGAGGTTACTTTGATTGCGTTCATTTTATGTCAATTGGTTTAAATTGTGTGATATGTTCTAAATCAATAATCGTTTCACTGTTTTTTATTTCAAACTTCCAGCCTTTCAAACGACCAGCTCCAATATGAACTAATTTTGCTATCTCAATTTCACCGTTTGCATCTTTTACTAAAACCTCATTTAAAGGCTCAATTTCATGAGCGTAAGACTCTTTAATATCGTACCAAGTATTTGCAAACAACACACCTGCTTTAAATGCCGATTTACCCGGGTCAAAATCAATATTGTTGCTACATATATATTCTGTAGCTGCTCTGTCAATTGTTTTCATTCAAATATCATTTTAGGTTCTTGTTCATTAATACGCTTAATCTCTCTTTGCATTGCTGCCATTGATTCATACTTTCCGTGAATTACCCAATTGCCTTTTTCGTTCGTTTTCGTAATATGCATAAATGGCATTGTGTGGTCTCTGAAAATCACAAATCCGGCTTTTATAAGCTTCATTCTGTCGTAGTTTGTCATAGCGTGTATTTTTAAAGTAGTTCAAATTCTTCAGTAGTAATTTCACTCAAATCAACACCCATGCGTTCAGCGCGTTTAATGGCTTTGTCAGCCTCTTCGTAGTTCCACCAACGTGCAGCAGCCAAAGCAATAACTTTGTTGTTTTTAATGCCTTTTTCAGCACAGAAAGCAGCGATATCATCCGTACTTATATTGTCGATACGAAACACAGAAATACGGCGCGCAAATGTGGTGTAAATGTTGCTGTTTTCGCGGGTGGGATACCATTTGTAATTAAAACCGCCTGTAGTTTCGTAAGCCCTGCATTCCAATCCGGATATTTTGCCAATCCGGGTCATTACTTCAGTGATACCAACTATCACAATACTCAATAAGCCTTCGGTAGCAGTTCGCAGGTTTTTAATATCCTTAAAAAACGAATTACGTGCAACCTCGCTTTCGTCAATAATGAGCATCGGATTGCTATCGACTTTTTCTTCAACAATGGCAATGATTTTGTCCATCAAATAAGAAGTTGAGAAACGAAGGCGTTTGCGATCGAGTTTTGCTCCCATTTCGGTAGCCACTTCGTACAGGAATCTATTCCATGTCATTTCTTTGCGGTCAACCTTCACGTAATAACAACTTTCGTTTTCTTCAGCAAATTTTCGGAACACTACCGATTTTCCAACGCCGGTATTACCAACTACAAGGCGCATATCGCTCATTTTTTTGCCTGAAGCTGCAATATTCCACATCTTGTTAAACTGACGTGTTGAAACAAGATCATCCTCTCCCATATAATCACGAAGACTGTCGTAAATCACATTCAGCAATTTATCGCTGAATGTTTTTTTATCCCGGAGTAGTTCCGAAATAGTTCCCTCCGAACGCCCTGATATACGAGCAATTTCGGCAGGTTTCAGGCTCTTTTTTTCCATTAAGCTCTTTAGCTTATCGCGCAATGCTGCCTGTTTTTCGCTAATTTGAAGTGTTGTCATAGGTGTTTTTTTATTAGTTAGTTTTTATCTCAATTTTGTGTATTTCACCAGTGTCCGGATCAACATATTCCCGATACTGTTTCGCTTCGCAAAATTTCTTCGCAGCGTCCGTAAATCCTTCGTATCTGTCTGATTTGGCATTTTGTTCATCTTCAAGTAGTGCCGATTTATCATACCTTCCTACCACTTTGCGCTCATTTTCCATGGCTTCGCTCATTGGGCGACGTTTTCCGGTTAGCATTTCGTTACCCATCGCCTCAATACGTTCAAAGTCCGGGTGTCGTTCAATGCTGTTTTTTATACCGGCATTAATCTCTTTAGCCTTTTGCTCAACCCGGTATTGAAGTGCCATAAAGTTATTTAGCGTCGCTTTCTGATCAGCCGTTTCAGCTATATATGCTGTATTTGTTTTAAGTCCCCAAACACCGAGATAAGTGCCATCGTGCGCATATACAGGAGCCGGTTCTCCACCGTTCAAAATGTATATTTTCATCTTATTAGCAGTTACCGAGTCAAGAGGTATATAGGTGAATATCTTTTCAGCCATTTGACGTTGCTCAGGCGTGTCAATGCTTGGGAAATAAGTATAAGCCTTTGTTTTATGCTCAATATCAATACCGTTTATGGTCAGTTTCTTTTCGTGTAGAGTTCCACACAATACGCACAACTGGGAGTAAGATAATTTTGGAACATAGCTTTCTTTTTGTTCCCACAACTCAAAAGGAGTTTTATTACAAGGTTTATTTTCAAGCATTTCAATTACGCGCTCATTCCACACCTTCATACCTTCGCCTTTTGCCCACTGCATGGCTATAGCTGCGCTACGAGCGTGTTGTTTACCTATATTTTCGCGCTTTTCAGATGATCTTGATTTTTGACTTAATGCCGTCCGGTTCTGACCGCTATAACCCTTCAGGAATCGTGTAATATCATTGTCGAACATATTGAACATAGACTCAATGGTTTTCGCCCTGGCATTACCGGTGATGGATGGATAAAGTTTTACTTCATTAGCTTCGCACCAACGTTCCAGTTCTTTCCATGCTGGTCCGCGGTCGCAATGAATGATAGCCGGTTTGTAACCCGTTTCACGAATACCCATCAGAATAGCTTCTTTCACTGCGTAGAATGGTTCTTTTACACCGATAAGAGTCGAAACGCCTACCATTCGAAGTGTAGCTACATCAGCAACCTTGATGGCGTAAATATGCTGCCTAACGGTTCCTTTTTCCAATACGTTTTCATTCTGAGCTGTACCGTCAATCACCCACACATGGTTTTTCTTTTCAGGTAAATCACGACTAACTGATGGTATATTATTAGCTCTGTATGTAATTGGGTCGGTTTTTTCCTGACTATTTGCATTTTTAAGCGGTGAAAGCAACTGGTAAAGCCGGGCTTCGGTTGGAGGATTGAAATTTCCATTTTCGTCCATCCACCATCCGCTTTGTTTTCCCCACTCAAGCCATTTACGGTGAAGCGTTGGAACGCTCTGATTTATACCGTTAATGTGCCAATAAGCCACTATATTAAATTGTTCAGGAGTAATTTTGCCAGCGTTGGAGTTATTCAATCGCTTCACCTGTATAATGTCTTGTGGCTTTTTGCCGTTATCCATGGAAGTGATAACATCATCAAACCATTTATTAAACCGAACCTCAGACTGAGGTACCTTTATTTCAAGTTTGATGTTATTGAGTGAAGTAAGCAGATTCATCCGGAAACTTCGAAGGAGTAATTCACAACGCTTCGCATCGGCTTCGCTATTTTTAATGTTTTTCGCAAAATCAGCTATCCACTGAACAAGGGCGCACTGTTTTGCATAACCCTTTACTGAGTTGGAGTGTAGTCCTAAGTCTAAATAAGCACCCGTATAAACGATATAGTGCGTATTCATATACATTTCAATAGTTGACCGAATAAAAGGCTCATTTATTTGAAGCGATTCTGCCGTAAATTCAACAGCCAATGGTGCGCAATCTTCACCCAGTGAAGTCATATCGTTCAACAAATGCTTATAATCGCGTGTAATGTCCGCAAATCTATCTAATACCTTTTCGCGACTAACTCGTGTCAGGCTGTCAACAAATACCCATTTCATTCCATCTATCTTCACATCTTCCAATCGACCTTTGCGTTTCTGAGACCGATACGAGGAGTCGCTCGTAAAAATCTTTTTATTTAGCAATGCTTGTTGGCTTATCATCAACCTACCTGATGGGTCAACATAAAGTGTTTGCATAATCATCAATTTTGTTTTTTTGAACCCTACCGGGGAAACGAACCCCGGTTAATTCCAAAATAGGGCTAATCTAAGAGAGTTACTTTTATGTCAGTGAAAATCATACTTACACAATTGTTTTTGAGCTCATCGGGTATAAGTCCAAGAAGCATTTCGTTTAACTGCTGACTATTAATCTCATTAACCTCATCCAATTCAACTACTCTATTCTTTTTATCGAATGCTCCAAGTACGAGTAATTCATATAATTCATCTTCGCACAATTCTACCTCTTTGCATTGTTTAATCTCTGTCTCTACAACAGCGTTAAATGATACTATTGCCTTGCCTGATTCCATAACTTATAAGCTTGATATGTTTAATACTATTGGTTCCCATTTTTTCGATACAACGGAGCGTTTGTAAAACTCTAAGCGCATTTTGCTATCTACCGGATGAAAGCTTTCTTTGAAAAGCCTTATTGCCTCAACCCAACGAGGATCATCAAACAATGACTCTTTTGCGTATAGCGTCTGAATCCGAGATAATTCCAATTTTCCTTCGTTGTTTTTTTCAATAAGTCCAAGAATCACTTCAAACATCTCTTTGTCTCGTTTCTTAAGTACGTCAAACAAAAAATCTTTAAGCAATTCCTCGGCTTTTTCAGCCCGTTCATCCCAATCGCAAGTTGTTGAGTAGCGATATACAATTTTATACTGTCCATCGTTTGTTTTCAGCGTAAAACCACCTTTAGAGTTTGAGCGAATAGCTCCATATTCATTCAACCTATCGCGCATTTCTTCCAAAACAGTTGTAGAGTTTTGAAAAAAAAGTGTCAATATTGTATTTAACTTTAAAGCTTTGCGAACCAGCCGCGAAGTGTTTTGCTCCACGTACTTTTCATAATTGGTACGTTTCCGGTTCATTTCGGCTATTTCTTCCTTTCGCCGTTCAGCCAAATAGGCCTGTAATTCTTCGGTTGACATCTGATCAACCGTTATTACTGTTTTTGTTTCCATTTTTGTTAGTTTTTATTGGGGTAAATATTGAATTCAGGAACTGATACACCAAAGAACTCCGGGAATGCTTTTACAAGCTTGTGTCTGTTGCTGCAATCAGCATCGTAGAATAGTTGTTTTAATCCTGTATAGAAAGAGCCTTCATTGGTTCTTGTTCCATTGTGCATTTGCATGAAAACGCTTTGATTCTTATCATCCATATTAGTGTACTTTTACCTGATTTCTAAATAATAAATTCATAAGTTTTAATTTGTCTATTTCAGTATAAATCACTTCAACCCATTCGTCATTAAGGCGAAAGTTGACATTCATATTAAGGCTTTCAACTTCGTCCTTGATACGATTGAATGATTTTAGTGAAATCGTTATCGTTTTTCGGTGAGTTTCGCGCCTGTAATCGCGATACATAAAAGCAGTTAGTATAGCCGTAGTAATACCTATTGCTATTATGTGGTAAGCTCCGAACATTATGCCTCCTATAAGGCTTATTACACAAAGCATCGATGTAATACACATCAACACAATTGAACATACCGGAAAAAAGTGTTTTGTCATACGTTTACTGATTTATTTGATTGTACTAATTCGTAATATTTAGTTGCAGCCTGTTCTACAACAGGCTTAATTTTTCTATTACCATTCAACATCTGCCTTACAGTCGTCTCAGAGTAAGTTTTTAGACCAGTTTCTTTAGCTATTTTATTGGCTATTTGCGCAATTCTTTTTGTATCTCCTTGCTGTTTTATTTTCTGTATTTCTTGCAGATTCATATTTTTATGTATTTTTGTATCGTAATTCGGTGCAAATATCGAAATAAGTTTCGATTAAAACAAGAAAAAACGAAATTATTTTCGATTTTAATTCGAATTATTTTACGAATATGAATGAATTGACGGATATTTCAAACAGAATTAGTGATTTAGTGGAACATTTTGCAGATGGAAAAAACACTAAGTTTGCTGAACTTGTATCTACAAGTGAGGCAAATATTCGCAATTATAGGAATGGAAAGATGCCTAAATTTGATTTTATTCAAAAAGTTTGCGAACGTTTCGAAATAAGTTACGAGTGGTTTATATCCGGGAAAGGAAAAATGTTTAGTAAAAACATTATCCCTGAAGTTGATAAAAACGATATAATGCTTTTAAATGAAAGATCTGCTAAATATAAAATCATAGAAAAACAGATTATTCCTATATATAACCTAAAAGCAGCTGCCGGATTAGTATCTTTATTTCAATCACCATCCTCATTTATTCCTGTTGATTATATATCACTACCAAATTTGGGGAAAGTAGATGGTGGACTTTATGCGGTTGGAGATAGTATGTACCCGTTAATAAAATCAGGTGATATTGTTATTTATCGACAAATTCACGATATGATAAACAATATATTTTGGGGTGAGATGTATTTATTGTCATATAATTTGGAGGGCGAAGAGTATATTGTAATCAAATACATACAAGCATCAGAAATCCCAGGATGTATTAAGTTAGTAAGTCAAAACTCACATCATTCGCCTAAAGATATACCATTATCACAAATAAGGGCACTGGCTCAGATAAAAGCCAGCATTCGATTTAATACTATTCGATTAAATCCATAACACAAATTTATCTTTAAATACTATTCGATATAGAATAATTTTATACTTTTGTATCGGTGTATTTAAAGCGGTTTTTATATCCGACAAAAGGCGAAAAGTTAAACTTTCGCCTTTTTTATTTTTTAATAATGTAACCGCGGTCACAAATTTCGGTCACAAAATTGTAACCACATCGGTCACGTTTTGAATCAACAGGTCACATTTTTATACAAAAAAAGCCCGCATAAGCAAGCCTTCATATTGTTTTTATAAATATTCGCGGTCATTCTACATCATTGATTAAAGCCACTTCACGTTATCTTCGCGTTTCTCGGTAATAAGTTCTCATCTATGCGCCATTATCGCTTAAAAATTTCCACATACATTATAATACATAAACACACATTATTTTGTTTTACTGTATGTTACATGTAACCACCTGCGTTTTTTTTTGTTCTTTTGGTTTTTTGCCCCTTAGTTCCCTTGTTATTTTTATGTTTCTCATGCCGGTCATTCTATTTTCCCAAACAGAAAAACCAGCTTACACCGATGCCTCGCTGCCGATGGAAAAACGGATAGATGATGCGCTGAAAAGGATGACCTTGGCAGAAAAAGTAGCGCTCTGTCACGCCCAGTCAAAATTCAGCTCGCACGGAGTACCCCGGCTGGGAATTCCCGAAATATGGATGAGCGATGGGCCTCACGGCGTTCGTGAAGAGATTGAATGGGATGCATGGGGAGCAGCTAAATGGACGAACGACTCCTGTACGGCTTTTCCGGCTTTGACGTGCCTGGCAGCCACTTTCAACCCCGAACTTTCGTACCGCTACGGAGTAGCCATTGGCGAGGAGGCCCGTTACCGCCGCAAAGATATTTTGCTGGGGCCGGGCGTAAACATCTACCGCACGCCACTCAACGGCCGTAATTTCGAATACATGGGCGAAGATCCTTATCTTTCCTCCGTCCTGGTTGTTCCATACATCCAGGGGGTACAAAAGAATGGTGTCGCGGCATGCGTTAAACATTTCGCGCTCAACGACCAGGAAGAATACCGCGGACACATCAACGTGAATGTGAGCGAAAGGGCTTTAAATGAAATTTATTTACCTCCATTCAAAGCGGCTGTGGAAGAAGGGAAAGCATGGTCGGTGATGGGGGCTTACAACCAGTACAATGGACAGCACTGTTGCCACAACGATATTTTACTGAATAAAATCCTGAAAGGCGACTGGAAATTCGACGGGGTGGTGGTAACCGACTGGGGCGGAGCCCACGATACCCGCGAGGCCGCTTTCAACGGGCTCGACATAGAAATGGGGAGTTACACCAACGGCCTTACTTCGGCTGCCAAATTCGGGTACGAAGATTACTACCTGGCAAAACCATTCCTGGATTTGATAAAAAAAGGAGAAGTTCCCGTGTCGGTGCTCGATGACAAAGTCCGCCGTATCCTCCGCCTCATTTTCCGCACGGCCATGAATTCTCAACGTTCTTACGGCCGGTTCGCGTGCGAAGACCACAGCGATGTAGCCCGCCAAGTGGCCGAACAAGGGATTGTATTGCTGAAAAACGACAAGCAAATACTTCCTGTTGAAGCAGGAAAATATAGTAAGATTGCCGTGATAGGTGAAAATGCCGTTCGCAACCTCACCGATGGCGGTGGATCATCATCACTCAAACCCAAATACGAAGTGTCGCCTCTCGAAGCGCTGAAAAAGGAGTATGGAACGAACTCGGTTCTCTTCAGCAAAGGATATTCTTCCGGGCCATCGGCCTACGGTATGGTGATTCCTCCGTTGGAAAACCAGGATTCGTTGTTCAGCAGCGCCATCGAAACGGCAAAAAAAGCGGATGTAGTGTTTTTCTTCGGCGGATTGAACAAAAGCTACCGTCAGGATTGCGAAGGTGGCGACCGTTTGGCTTATGATTTGCCTTTCGGGCAAAACAAACTCATCAGCGAGTTACTGAAGGTCAACAAAAAAGTAATTGTTGTCATCACCAGCGGAAACGCGGTGGCCATGCCATGGCTCAAAGATGCTCCGGCAGTGGTGCAAAGCTGGTACCTCGGTTCTGAAAACGGGAACGCCGTTGCCGATATCCTGTGTGGGAAAACAAACCCTTCGGGAAAATTACCGTTTTCTTTCCCTGTCAAACTCGAAGATAATGCCGCCCATTCGTTCGGCAAACTCGCTTACCCCGGCGACAGCATCAACGTATATTACAAGGAAGATATTCTGGTAGGTTACCGTTGGTTCGACACAAAAAAGATACAACCCATGTTCCCGTTCGGATACGGACTCTCCTACACCACATTCAAATATGGTAAAATGCAGGCTGATAAAGCCAGTTACTCACCCGACGAAACCATTAAGGTGAAATTTACCCTCGCCAACAGCGGTAAAAAAGATGGTGCCGAATCGGTGCAAGTGTATGCATCTCAACCCAAAGCTTCGGTTACGCGCCCGGTAAAAGAGTTGAAAGCATTCAAAAAAATATTCCTGAAAGCCGGAGAATCTCAAACGGTAGAGCTGGAGGTAAAAGTAAAAGACCTTGCCTATTATGACGAAAACATCCACGGCTGGAAAGTTGAGAAAGGCGCTTTTGTACTGAGTAACGCCGCTTCGGCTGGCGATGTGAAAAGTTCGGTAAAAATTGAAGTGAAATAAAGCCGGAAAAACAAAAAACCGCCAAAACACAACCCTACATAGTGTTTTGGCGGTTTTTTATGTGATTATTTCTCAGAAATATTTCACCTCTTTTCCGGTGATGGAAGTCAGCAGGTTATTGGCAAGGCGGCTTGCCCCAAAACGGAACAGATGATTGTTCAACCATTCGCTGCCGAGTATTTCTTTTACCAGCGTGTAATGATGCACCGCATCCTCAGTGGTAACAATTCCACCGGCAGGTTTGTAGCCCACTTTTACGTTGTTCTTTTCGTTCCATTCCCTGATGGCCCCGCACATGATGTAAGTAGCTTCCGGAGTAGCCGAAACAGCTATTTTACCTGTAGATGTCTTGATAAAATCGGCACCGGCGGCCATGGCTAATATCGATGCTTTTTTAATGCGGGTGGCTGTAGCCAGCGCCCCCGTTTCGAGGATCACTTTCAGGTGCGCATCACGGCAGGCAGCTTTTATTTCGGCGAGTTCTTCGTAAACCTCATCGTATTTTTCTTCCAGAAATTTACCGATCGAAATCACCACATCTATTTCGGTGGCTCCTTCGTGAACAGCCATGCTGGTTTCGGCAATTTTCACCTCGATAAATGTTTGCGATGCGGGAAAGCCTGCCGATACGGCGGCAATGCCTACCGGTTCTGTCAGGCGCCCTTTCATCACGGGCACCAGCGCAGGATATACGCAAACGGCCGCTACGTTTTCCAGGTCGGGGAAAGTAGCTTTAAATCCGTTCACTTTATCGGCCATCGCTTCTATTTGCGCGTAAGTATCACTACCATTGAGCGATGTGAGGTCAATCAGGTTCAGACATCTGGCATATACTTCCTTGTTGTCGTTTTCGCCCGATTTTTCGGCAATCAGTTTGGCGGTAGCCAACCGAACCGCTTCATCATCTAAATTACAATTATAGTGTTTAAATAAATCGTCAATTTTACCCATAATCTTGTTTTAAAAAAGTTTATCGTTATTTTTGTGTCTATCTTTATCCCTTGCCGTTTTTTTCGCGATGTTATTCGTGAAAGCTTCGGTCAGGTCCACTCCGGTTTGGTTGGCCAGACAGATGAGCACCCAAAGCACATCGGCCATCTCGTCGGCAAGGTTATATTTTTCGTCGGAGGGTTTGAACGACTGTTCGCCGTATTTGCGGGCGATGATCCGAGCCAGCTCCCCAACTTCTTCGGTAAGGATGGCCATATTGGTCAGTTCACCGAAATATCTTACCCCGTAGGTTTTAATCCAGTTATCTACGGTTTCCTGGGCTTCTTCAATTGTCATTTTTATCACATAAACGGGCGATAATGGTCTCGTTACCGATGGTTTTTTCGCCGATATTCACAAAGACTTCAGCATCGAGCGGAAGGAACAAATCGACCCTCGAACCAAATTTGATAAACCCGAGTTGCTCGTTCAGGTGGCAGGCTTTACCCGGCCTGGCATAAGTAACGATGCGGCGGGCCAGCGCTCCGGCAATTTGCCTGACAAGTACCTGCGTTTTATCTTCGGTTTCGATCACCACGGTAGAACGCTCGTTTTCGTGGCTCGACTTGGGCAGGTAAGCGGCCATGTGCCTCCCCGAATGATGTTCCGACTTCACCACGCGCCCATTCACCGGAAACCAGTTGGCATGCACATTAAAAACCGACATGAAAATGGAGACCTGTATCCTTTTATCACCGAAATATTCAAGTTCATCGGTAGGTTCCACCACTACAACACGTCCATCGGCGGGAGCAATGACAATACCGTTTTCATCGATTTCGATAATGCGGGTGGGATTGCGGAAAAAATAGGTGAAAAAGATAAGTATAATGGCCGACAACACGATATTCACACCAATCACCGTCATGGGCGAAATGAGGTAAACAATAAGGTTGACAGCAAAGATGATAAATAATAAACCCAGCAAAATAGGACGTCCTTCCTTGTGTATCTTTATGCGCTTCATGTATTAAAAAATTGTTTGAATTCAAAAAATCAAGCAAAGATAAGAAATAGGGATAATAAAAACAAATGAAGAAATTTGAAAATTGTGGAAAGGACACTGCTTGCAAAGCGATTATAGCCGATAACTGATACCTGCCCCCAAGTTAAAAAAACCATAAGGTAAATCATTATCTTTGTGGGTAAATTTGAGAAGTAAAGTATTTCCCACCTTGAAACTGAATTTCAGCCGATTGCTTCCGAAACGGAAAACAGCCACCGGCTCTATCAGTAAACTCTCGTCGCGACGAGCCCTGTAATCCGATTCACCATCATAGTCGTTGTAATAATCCATGTCTTTAAGATCGGTATGGAGGTATCCGGCTTTCAGCCCGACACCAATATCAAGAGGAGCAGCATCGAAGTTAAGTTTACCTATATTTATCTGGGTAAAAAGCAGTTGGTAATTTCCCTTCAAATGCCCGGGGTTAGCATCATTATATGCATCTCCGTTGCCATAACCCCAGCCACCGTATAATTCTAAGATTCGCCCATCGCCAAAATTCCGGTACGTACCCACTGCCGTTTGCAAATAATATCCGGTTACCCCTATACTCCCATACCCCTGAAGAGCCAGCTTGTCGGTAAGTCCGTATGAAACTGAAGTAAACGCCGAGGGAATCAGCGACACCCCGCCATCCACCTGCAAATCGCCTTTTTTGCTGATCAACGGTACATCGGTCATTTGGGTTTCGTAAAAAACACACCCCGACAACAACAAGCCCAACGACAACACACTCAAAGATTTCAGGAAGTTACTAAGCGATAGAACCCCAATGTCATGAATATTAACGTTATAAATTGAAAGAGAAAACACATTCAGGCCGGAACGACGTGGAACGTAACCGGAGAAAAACCGGAGCAGGAATAGTGGACATAACGTTTTCACAGGCATAAAATTAAAGGAAAATATATTTGATAAAAAATCAATCGGGAAAGAGGACATTGCAAATGTATTTACTTTTTTTGATTCCGGCAACAAGCATCGTACAATAAAACACATAGAAATTATAGTAGAAATGAGACTCTGTTAACATAGCGAACGTATCTGACGATGCATTTACCGCGCTGAAATTACCGCGATTTCCGTCAACCATTGTCTGTCCATCCGGGTATGAGCAAAATTTCGAACCATCGGGAGTGATTTGCAATCACATCCTTTTGTATTATATCCCGATAACTATCGGGACTTGAAATCCGCTTACTTTCCGAATAAATTCATATCTTTGTTTCATGTTAAAAGCAAAGGATTTCCCGCATTACCCCGCTCCCGCGCGATTTTCATCGCGTGGGAAGTAGAAAACGAGGAAAAGTTGTTGGTAGGATAGATTAGTTTGCCACACGAAAGGATTCGTGCGGCAGCAATGGAGTGATGTTGGTACAGTTATCTCCCCATTTTAATAATATATCATGAAAATAATTGATCTCTTTTTTTATACTTCTTACACTTTCCTTGTAAAATTAGGAAGAAGCAAAGATCAGGCGAAATGGAGTGCAATGCTTCATATAAGCATGATTTCTTTATTGTTAACTGTTCTCAGTGGTCTAATACTTTTCCCAAATAGCATAATTCATCATTTAGTAAAAAAATATATAAGTTGGTTTGTTTTGCAAATGTTTTTCTTTGTAGTCTATTACATTCGATATTATAAAACCGATAGTTTTGATAAAATTGAGTCGTATTACTTATCTCTTCCGAAAGATAAGAATAGAAGAATAAATATTGTTTATGGTTTAGCCAATGTTTTAATTCTTTTTTCCTTTTTTCTCTTTGCTTTTATTAATAAGGGTAGATTTTAATATTCTTTTCTGTCAAGAGACCCGCTCCCGCGCGATTTTCATCGGGTGGGAAGTAGAAAACGAGGAAAAGTTATTGGTAGGATAGATTGGTTTGCCACACGAAACGATTCGTGCGGCAGCAATGTGGCAATTATTTTTTTAGTTATTAAAGTCAAGTTTGTCGAAATCTTTAATGTCTGACAACTTTATAAGCTTATCTATTTGAACTTTCTCCCAAGCTTCCTTAAAAACTTCCTCGCCTTCTTCGGTGGCATTTTCGTTTGTATTCTCTTTTATCTGTTTCTTCTTAGTCAGGAAATTAATACTTATTTCTCTGTTTACCACGGGGCCACTATCATCACTCGAGTCATAACCAATAAGTTCGAAATCTGAATCATGTAATCGGAAAGTATACCGACAAAATCCATATCGTCCTTGTCCGTAATGGATGCTCAAATTTCCCTTGATTATGTCAATAGAAAGTTCCGGAGCAAAATATACACCACCATCTTCATTCGCCGACGAAAAACAATTATAGTTTTTGGTTGTCAACTCGTAATGGTTATTCTTGTTGAGTAAAATGATTATCCCTCGTCGGTTTAGATCAACTTCCTCTGAATCCTCATCTTTAATAATCTTTTTTTTATCTGTTCCTTTAATAATAAGAACACAGTCTGTTAACCCGTCCTTATTTAAGTCTCCGGTTATTTTTTCAGAAATCACGAATCCTTTAGGCACAAAATTAGTCAGCTCTTGTTTTGTTTGTCCCAATATTGCCGTCGTGAGAAATAAAATAACAGTTAGCATTAATTGTCTCATGTTTTTTTCTTTTTTTTACAAATGTCCCTAACAGAGAAATATCCTGAAAATACTGTCGCTTTTCCAATTTATTGGATACCCCCGCTCCCGCGCGATTTTCATCGGGTGGGAAGTAGAAAACGAGGAAAAGTTGATGGTAGGATAGATTAGTTTGCCACACGAAAGGATTCGTGCGGCAGCAATGGGGAAACCCCACTTAAACATGTCGAATATCTTTTGTTGTTACAAGAATTGAGTTTTCGTCAGGTGCCTCAACCATGTGTATTTTAAAAGAAGGATAGTAAACAACCCCTTTGCCCACAAGCCCAATAAAAAACCCACCCGCGTTTCACAACGAAAGAGGGTTGTAACTCTATGAGTATTTGAAACTAACCAAACCTCATCCTTCTGTTGCTGTACGCCGGCAGTTCCTGCTTCGCCAATGCAGGAGCACCGTGCGCGCAACAAAAAAGGATGCATATTATGAAAGAAAATGTTATATGTAAAAATCACAAAAGTTAATCCTGTAAAAACGGCTCATCAGCCCACTACCATGGCGCTTACCTGGACGCTCCACGGGCCGCGCTCGCCCAGGCGGCTGACCCATCGCAGCCAATAGTACACCACCTTACCGGCATCGGCACGCGCACACGAAACCTCCGCGGAAGTCCGCGAAACGGCATTCGAACCACAACAGCTATGTAGATAGATAGGAAACGTTCCGGTAGAGAAACACGAAGCCGGAACAAAGCCTGAAGAAGGCGGGGGTATTGTAAACGATAAAGCACCATTCATAGCCATTAAACAACGTACAGGGTTAAGATTTCTTACTTATATATAAGGTTTTACCGTACTGTAAACAAATGTATCGGCGCTACAAACATAGATATTATTTTTTGATTGTACAATACTTTACGGAAAATATTTTTACGACCCCACCACCACCCCGCCGCACAAAGGCTTTCACCGGCAAACAAGCGCACCGAACCGACGTATAGGTTAACAAATATTTACCACCAGAGCCTTAATTTTTAATTAATTTTAATCTTAACAATGTGAAAAATACACTAATATTGCAGCCACACATACAACCACCCTTTCCTGACGGCTACATTTATACGGTTTATTTACAAGCAATAACAAACACCAACACTAAAAAATGCCGGTAAACCCTGTCTTTTACTAAAAAATGTTTCTATTAAAAATCCGTTACATCTTTTTGCAAAACCCCGTTATTACGGGCAAACGCAAAGGAAAAACAATGGGAGGATAAAAAAAGACGCCCAACAAGATACAACGGAGCCGAAAGCCCGGATTATACCATTGCCCGATAACGACAAAAGTTGGTGCGCTGGCGATTGGAGAAAATCAGAATCAATAAAGGGATAGCAACAAAGGTAAAAAAAATATATGATAAATTCAATTACCATTAAAAATGTAGCAACATATGAACCAAGTACTGGGGTTCATATTTCTGACTTGAAGAAAGTGAACTTTTTCTTTGGCTTTAATGGTTCTGGAAAATCTACAATCGTCAGGTTTCTATACAATTTATGCTTAGAATCAAGTTTTAGAGCTCCCGAATTTAATAATTGTTCACAAGTTGGTTATGTAGAATCAGATAACCAAATATTAGTCTTTGACGAAAATTTTACTGATGAGAATTTCAATAGAAATCCGACTTTAAAAGGAGTATTCTCATTAAATCAAGCGAACGAGACTATTGATAGACAAATTACAGCAAAAGAAGCCTTAATAAAAGAGTTCGACAAGCAAATTAAAAAGAAAGAAGTATTAATTGAGAAAATTGGCAATAAGAAACGAAAGAAACAAAATGATTTATTAGATCTCTGTTGGAAACAGAGAAATCAATTTACGACATTCACAAAAATCAGTTTAAAACACTCAGGTAGCAAACCTAATAACTTTCAAGAAATAAGAAACAATTTAAATAAAACAGCATTAACTCTACAACAACTTACAGACAATTACCAAACACTATATGAAAAAGAAATTAAAGAAGTTACTCATAGTGTAAGCTCTACAATTTATAAGGAAATAAGGATAATCGAAGAACAGTTAGACCCTTTGTTGCAAGAAGTTATTGTAGGTAATGAAGATGTTGATATTGCAACATTAATAAAGCAAATCAATGCTAGAAACTGGGTAGAAACAGGTCTATATTTTATAGATAAGACTAATGGTATTTGTCCATTTTGTCAAAAAAAGACTATTGACGAAAGACTGATAGAGCAGTTTAATAAATATTTTGATCAAACATACAAAGATAAAATAAGTGCCTTAATCGTATTGCAAAAAAGTTATAAGGAAAAGTCAGATGAATTGTTGGCAAACTTATTTGAAATTCAAAATGACTTCAATCCGAATAATTTAGTGACATCTGTCTACTTATCTGTTCAAGAGCAATTTACTGTCAATTCCGTTATCATAGCAAATAAATTAAAGAATCCAAATGAGAAGAAATTTTTGGTATCTCTAAATTCAATAAGAAAAGAATTGTCTAAAATTCAAAAGACAATTAATGAGAACAACAAAATCTTTTCAGAGCTAAATATAAACAGAACGACATTGATTGCAAATATTTGGAATTATATGGCTTCTAATTGCAAAGCTGAAATAGAAAGAATTGACAGTCTCGACGTCAAATATCAAAGAATAGCTGTATTAGCAAACAGTCTGATTACAAAATACAACGCAGATATTATTTCTTCAAAACAAACTATTGAAACGCTCAGAAATCAAACTGTAAATACAAGAGAAGCTGTTGAGAATATCAATATAATTTTGAGAAATTCTGGATTTGCGGGTTTTGAAATCGCTGAAAAGGAAACTGTAAACAATATAGCCCAATACTATTTGAAACGACAAAACTCTACAGTTGGAAATCCTATTTTTAAAAGTTTGAGTGAAGGTGAAAAGAATTTTATTTCTTTCTTATATTTTTACCAGCTCTGTGTGGGTACTGATAATATTCAAAACAATGGTAGTAAGAAAAAAATTATTGTAATTGATGATCCAGTTTCAAGTTTAGATAGTCAAGCACTTTTTGTTGTTTCAACGTTAATTCAAAACTTGATTTTAAGAAAAGGAGAAACCCCAAAAACAGAAAAGAAACTTCTTAGAAACGATAATATTTCCCAGGTCTTTGTTTTTACACATAATCTTTATTTCTACAAGGAAGTAACATTTGACAAAAGACCAATTTGTACAGATTACTGGCACTATATGATTGTCAAGATAAACAATATAACAACTATAAAAGGGGAATATAATAAAACAGTTAATGATGATTATTCTTTGCTTTGGAATACTATCAAAGAAATAAAATCCAACCTACCAACAAATAGTCATTTAAACATAGTTATTGCAAATTCCATGCGTAGAATTATCGAGAGTTATGTTAACTTTATTGGTTACGGTAAGGATTCTTGGTCTGCTCTATTTAGAGACAATCAAGAAGATCCAACATATTATATTAAGTGTGCTTTTATTTCAACTATTAATGATGAAAGTCACAAGATTACAGCTTTGGATAGTATTTATTATCATAAGATTACAAATGAACAGCCACAAATATTATTTGATGTTTTTAGAGAAATATTTAATTGTATTGGAAAAGAACATTACGAGTTAATGATGAATGAACAAATATGAGAACAAACGCCTGTTGCAAACGCCCGCCTATGCGCAGTTGGCGACTGAAGTGCACTGCAGGTTTTGCTCCCGCATTAGCTTCGCCGATTTTCAATTCACTTTGTCGTTGTGCGATAAAAGTCAATAAATATTGATTTTATTTTGAAAATTAATTAACAACAACAATTAATTATAGCAAATATACTTTATGAAGAAACTCATTGCAGTTACAGTTCTCTGTATTATCATATTTTCTGCCTTTTCACAAAATATTATAAAATACACAACATCAAATTTGAATTTACGTTCAGACGCGAATGTTCATTCCGGCACGATAACGGTAATTCCACAAGGAATCGCCGTAAGTCTTGCTGAAAATTGCAAGTGTAAATGGATATTGGTTTCATACCATGGCTACACGGGTTATGTAAGATCAAAATATTTATCACTCAACAAAAGTCCGCATCATCAACAAGATCATGGTAGAATAAAATACTATATCAACTCGGAAGGACGGCGCATACAATCGCCCACCTATTATTCTTCCACTCCCGTAGGAGCTACAGCCTTGTGTCGTGATGGCAGTTACAGTTTTAGCCAAAACCACCGAGGAACTTGTTCCCATCACGGCGGTGTAGCCAAATGGTTCCGTTAATACAATCTAAATACAACAAATACATTTCAAAACAACATTTATGAAGCACAAACTCTATCCGATTTTATTTTTAATGCTTTTTATCTCCTGCAAGCACGTAAAGAAAACTCCGTACAAGGTAACCGAGAAGGTCAGCGAAGAACTCACTTACACACAGGAAAAAGGGGAATGGTCAAGAGAAAACGGCATCCTGGGTCTGGAGCACCCTCGGTTAAAGGCCAACTGCTACGTTACCAACACCAGCGCCTACGATGGCACTTTCAATGTACATTTTATTTTTTCATCGCAAGGCGAAAAAATTGATTTTATATCCACTATGTATGTAAGAGCCGGCGAACGCAAATCATTTTCGGTAAACAGAAAAATCAACCATTTCACCTTCGAAAACAACGTAGAGTGCTCGGTGGAAGTAAAGCCTCCGGTAATATTGATCGACAAAGAGGTAACCAAATACTCGGAAGAAGAGTATTACTCGCTGTTTTAAACAAAGGAATCGCTCCCGGATGTTTTTTTTAACAGTCCATTGCCTATTTCAGGATAATAAACTATTTTTGAAGCGCATTTAACAATCGCATGTATTTGCAATAACCGGTAAAACACAACAGCAAACACGTTGATAGATAGAAAGCCATTTTACATCTGATATTCATACGTAAAAGGAAAACCCGGAATCCGCGCAAAAGACGGGAGCGTATGCTGAAAAGTTCAAAGAGGAAGCAAAAAAAAGAAATATTGAACTTTATGAAAAGAAAATTCTTATCTATTTTCTTGTTTTATCGGTTATCGGCATACAGTTCTGATAATGAATAGTTCCAAATAACCGTTACAGGTTTTTAGGACTATTCACAATCCCGGCATATCGTTCGCCATTTCACCCTCCTGCCATTCACTAATTAAAAATTTATAACTACTTTTGCAGTCGGATAAAAAAAAAAGAAAACGATGGGAAAAATAAAAATCGGGATCATAGGCGGCGCGGGATATACCGCGGGCGAATTGTTACGCGTATTGGTGTGGCATCCCGAAGTGGAAATAGCGTTTGTGAACAGCGGCAGCAACGCCGGAAACCCGGTAGCCGACGTACACGGCGACCTTACCGGGGATACCGATTTACGCTTCACATCGGAACTTCCGCTGGAAAAGGTGGACGTGCTTTTCCTCTGCTCGGCCCACGGCGACAGCAAAAAATTCATGGATGAAAACATCGTGCCGCCTCATGTGAAAATCATCGATCTTTCCACCGATTTCCGTCAGGCGCGTCCCGACCACGACTTTGTCTATGGCCTCCCCGAACTGAACCGCGAAGCCATCCGCCGTGCCACCCACATAGCCAACCCGGGATGCTTTGCCACCGCCATACAACTGGCATTGCTCCCTTTAGCCGCCAACGGCTTGCTGAACGACGAAATACACGTCAACGCCATTACCGGCTCCACCGGCGCGGGCGTAAAACCATCGCCCACCTCCCACTTTAGCTGGCGCAACAACAACATCTCCATCTACAAGCCGTTTGAACATCAACATTTAGCCGAAATAGGGCAATCGCTCCGTCAATTGCAGCCCGGATTCGACAAAACGCTCAATTTCATCCCCGTCCGTGGCAACTTTACCCGTGGCATTTACGCCACCGCCTACACGAAATTCACGGGGACTCCCGATGAGGCCCTGACTTTGTACAAAGAGTTTTATAAGGATGCCGCCTTCACTTTCGTTACTACCAAAAATCCCGACCTGAAACAAGTGGTAAACACCAACAAAGCTATTGTTTACCTTGAAAAACACGATGATAAACTGCTGGTAGTTTCCATCATCGACAACTTGCTGAAAGGGGCTTCCGGCCAGGCGGTACAAAACATGAACCTGATCTTCGGCCTTGACGAAAGAACCGGGCTGAACCTCAAGGCAGGGGGTTTTTAATGCAAAATCAACATGAAATTTCTCTTTTCCGATAATGAAAAGTTAAATAGATGTTATAAAACATGTTTTTAACACAAAATCAACTCCAATTATTTGCACAATCATCCAAAAGTGCTTATTTTTGCATCGTGATTTTTTCATAGTATTAGATTTAAGGTTAACAAAGATTGGTAGTAAGGCGTTACTACCTTTCGCGTTTTTATAAGGGTACTATTGATAACGAAACAAAAACCTCATCATATATACAAAGCTGTTCGCCCCGCGAATGGCTTTTTTTTGTTTTGGTAAAAAGCTAAAAAAAAGCTACTTTTGCAGATGTATGAGATGCCGGACAAAACTACCCGCGGGTTCATTTTCTTCCATCTTTATTACGCAAGAAAAACGAAACACTTCAAACCCTGTAAAAATGAATATCCTGCTCATCGGATCGGGCGGACGCGAACATGCGCTGGCATGGAAAATAGCCCAAAGCCCCAAAGTTAACCAACTGTTTATCGCGCCGGGCAACCCCGGAACTGCCGAACTGGGCATCAACCTGCCCATCGGAGCCAACGATTTCGACGGACTGAAAAACGCGGTTATCGAACATCAGATCGACATGGTGGTGGTAGGCCCCGAAGATCCGCTGGTAAACGGAATCGTTGACGAATTCAAAAACGACCCGAGAGTAAGCCGCATCCCGGTAATTGGTCCCGACAAATCGGGCGCCCGCCTCGAAGGGAGCAAAGACTTTTCGAAACGCTTTATGTTCAGGCACAACATACCTACTGCCGCCTACTTCAGCGTAACCGCTGACAACCTCAACGAAGGCATCGCTTTTCTCGATACACAAAAACCGCCTTATGTACTCAAAGCCGATGGATTGGCCGCCGGAAAAGGGGTACTCATCCTGAACGACAAGGAAGAAGCTATCCATGAATTGAAAACCATGCTCGGCGGAAAATTCGGCGCATCGAGTAAAACGGTTGTCATCGAACAGTTTTTATCAGGGATAGAGTGTTCCGTGTTTGTTATCTCCGATGGAAAAGACTACTGTATTTTGCCCGAAGCCAAAGATTACAAACGAATTGGCGAAGGCGATACCGGACTGAATACCGGTGGAATGGGCGCCGTTTCGCCAGTACCTTTTGCCGATGCCGCGTTTATGGAGAAGGTGGAAAACCGGATTATCCGCCCCACGGTGGAAGGATTATTCAGCGAAGGCATTATTTATAAAGGTTTTATCTTTTTCGGGCTGATCAGGGTAGACGGCGAGCCTTACGTCATTGAATACAACGCGCGGATGGGCGACCCCGAAACCGAAGTAGTCATGTTGCGCCTTACATCCGATTTGGTGGATTTGCTGGAAGGAGCCGCCAACGGGACATTGAGCGGGAAAACCGTGGAATTCGACCACCGGACAGCCGTTACTGTCATGTTGGTTTCGGGCGGATATCCCGAAGAATACGAAAAAGGGAAAGAAATCACCGGCTTTGGAAACGTGGAAGGAAGCATTGTTTTCCACGCGGGCACCACCCAAAAAGGAGACAAAGTGGTTACGAATGGTGGTCGTGTCATCGCGGTGAGCTCTTACGGCGAAAATAAAGATGAAGCGCTGGCTCGGTCGTTCAAAAACGCGGAATTGATTCGTTTCGACAAAAAATATTTCAGGAAAGACATTGGATTCGATTTGTAGCAGCTTACATCCATACCGAAAGGAAATCGCTTCGGATCGATTATTTTGTGAAGATCTATTTATTTTCATTGAAAACAAACCGAGAGAGTAGTGCCGATATTTTACTTCTTTAAAAAAAAGTAAAATAAGATATGACTTTATTTTACTTTTTCCAATAAAAGTAAAATAACAGTATCGGGTTTTTACTTTTTTGTTTAATTTTGCATGTAAAATCTTCCATCCATTTTTAATTTATGGTAAACTTCAATTCCGGTAAATACATAAACCAAGGTTATTACAAAAGTTTTCAACCTGAATTTATTAACAGAAGTTGGAGTATTAACGACATGCAGGTACTGCATCTGCTCAGCAAAGCCGATAGAAACCTCGGAAGGCTGGATATGTATTCCAATTACGTTGATATCGATCTTTTCATACAAATGCACATTGCCAAAGAAGCAACCCAATCATCGAAAATTGAAGGAACTCAAACAAACATCGAAGATGCTTTTTTGTCAAAAGAAGATGTTAATATAGAAAAGAGAACCGACTGGGAAGAAGTTCAAAATTACATTTCAGCCATGAATGAAGCCGTAAAAATGCTTCATACGCTCCCGTTTTCATCTCGTTTAATCCGACAAACTCATAAGATTCTACTACAAGGCGTCAGAGGTGAACATAAATTACCCGGGGAATATAGGAATAGCCAAAATTGGATAGGAGGAGCAAGCATCAACGATGCAACGTTTATTCCGCCTGTTCATACTTCCGTAGATGAACTAATGTCAGACATTGAAAAATTCGCCAACGATGAGTTGAATCCTCTCCCCGACTTACTTAAAATTGCGCTGATACACTACCAGTTTGAGACCATTCATCCTTTTTTAGATGGCAATGGGCGAGTCGGGAGATTACTGATTACGCTTTATCTTGTAAACAAAGGGATATTAAAGCAACCTATTTTGTACCTTTCCGATTTTTTTGAAAAGAACAGAATGTCTTACTACGACAATTTGATGCGTGCCAGGGTCCATAATGATATTAATCAATGGTTTAAATTTTTTCTTACGGGTATCATTGAAACATCATCCAACGGAATAAAAACTTTTGATAATATTTTACAACTGCAAAAGACTTTGGATGGCAAATTAAAAAACATTGGTAGCCGTAGTGGGGATGCTTATAAAGTGGTAGAATATTTATACACAAGGCCCATAATTGATGCGCAAAAAACAAGTTCAATTATCAATAAATCTTTAAAACCGGCATACAATCTTATCAATTTATTGGCAGAGTTGAATATTATAAAAGAAATAACGGGCACACAAAGAGGTAGAATGTATATGTTTACCGACTATATAGAATTATTTAAACAAAATGACAATTAACAAACTTTATGGCAAAAATACTGGTTGTGGACGATGAGAGGAGCATTCGGAATACGCTCAAAGATATCCTCGAATTCGAGAAACATCTGATCACACTGGCCGAAAACGGCAAAACCGGTCTCGAAATCATTGGAAATGAAGAATTTGACTTAGTGTTTTCAGACATTAAAATGCCCGAAATGGATGGTATCGAGTTTCTTTCGGCTGTTAAAGAAAAAAAAATCGATGCGCCCGTAGTAATGATTTCGGGGCATGGCAACATAGAAACGGCCGTAGAATGTATCAAAAAAGGGGCTTTCGATTTTATCGAAAAACCGATTGACCTCAACCGGCTGCTGGTAACGGTGCGGAACGCGCTGGACAAAAACAGCCTGGTAACCGAAACAAAAAACCTCAAAAAGAAAGTAGCCAAACACCACCAAATGGTGGGTGAATCGGCGGCAATCAGCAAAGTGCGCCAAATGATCGACAGGGTGGCGCCCACCGATGCGCGGGTTTTGATTACCGGCGAAAACGGGACGGGGAAAGAAGTAGTAGCCCGGTTGCTTTACGAACAAAGCAACCGCGCCGGAGCTCCGTTTGTAGAAGTGAACTGCGCCGCCATACCATCGGAACTGATTGAAAGCGAATTGTTCGGACACGAAAAAGGAGCTTTCACTTCAGCGATCAAGCAACGGATCGGGAAATTTGAACAAGCCGATAGCGGTACGATTTTCCTTGACGAAATCGGCGATATGAGCCTTTCGGCGCAAACAAAAGTGCTGCGGGTGCTCCAGGAAAACGAACTTACCCGCGTGGGAAGCGACAAAAGCATCAAGGTGAATGTGCGTGTGCTGGCTGCTACCAACAAAAACCTGAAAAAAGAGATCGAGGCCGGTAACTTCCGTGAGGATTTGTTCCACCGCCTGAACGTCATACCCATCCATGTTCCCTCGCTTGACGAACGCAAAGAAGACATCCCCTTGCTGGTAAATCATTTTTGCGATATCATCTGTACCGAACAAGGCATTCAGCCCAAAAAGTTCTCGCCCGAAGCTGTTACGACACTTCAATCGCGCTCGTGGACAGGAAACATCCGTGAACTTCGGAACGTGGTGGAACGTTTAATCATTTTGGGGGGCAACCTTATTTCCAAAGATGAAGTGGAAATGTTTGCCTGAACCGTATTGTTATCTTTAATTTCTAACGTGTAATTTATTTAAGATGAAACCAATCAACGAATTAAGAATAGCTATTTGCAGCGATCACGCCGGTTACGACCTGAAACAAATTGTAAACCAATACCTGAATGCCCAACATCCGGCAGCTTACCAGGACTTTGGAACGTTTAGTACCGAAAGCTGCGACTATGCCGACTTTGCCCACCCAATGGCTGCGGCAGTGGAAAACGGCGGGTTCGACTACGGAATTTCCATTTGCGGCAGCGGCAACGGTATCAGCATGACGGTGAACAAACATCAGGGCATTAGGGCTGCGCTGTGCTGGAACGAAGAAATAACTTCGCTGGCCAGAAGACACAACAACGCCAACGTACTATCGCTGCCCGCCCGTTTCATAAGCACGGACGAAGCGCTGAAAATGGTGGATATTTTCTTCTCTACCGATTTTGAAGGCGGGCGACACCAGAAGAGAATTGAAAAAATCCCGTTAAGATAATAAACAAAACATCTCTGTAGGAATAAACGTGAAATTATCATTTCACACACTGCTTCCGGGATTTGGCTATACATCAATAAAATATCAAAATGAGAACTGAAATATCAAAATACGGTGAATTCGGGCTGATCAAACACCTGACCGAACGGTTTAAAATCAAACAAAGTTCAACCATCAAAGGGGTAGGCGACGATGCCGCGGTACTCGACTTTGCCGATAGACGAATATTGGTAACCACCGATTTGCTCCTCGAAGGGGTACATTTCGACCTGGTGTATGCGCCCCTGAAGCATCTCGGCTACAAAGCGGCCGTAGTGAATTTCTCCGATATTTACGCCATGAACGGACAGCCGAAGCAAATCACCGTTTCGCTGGGCGTTTCGAAACGTTTTTCGGTGGAAGACCTCGAAGAACTTTATGCTGGGTTAGAACTGGCCTGCAACAACTACGGTGTCGATCTGGTTGGCGGCGACACCTCCGCATCGCTCACAGGCCTCACCATCAGCATCACTTGCATTGGCGAAGGAGAAAAGGGAAAAATCGTTTACCGCGACGGGGCCAAAGCCAACGATCTGATCTGCGTTTCAGGCGATTTGGGTTCGGCGTACATGGGACTCCAGTTGCTGGAAAGAGAGAAAGTGGTTTTCACCGCCAACAGCGAAGCTCAACCCGACTTCGAAGGGAAAGACTACATACTGCAACGTCAACTGAAACCTGAAGCCAGAAAAGACATTATCGAGGCCCTCAAACAAAAGGGAATAATTCCTAATGCCATGATGGACATTTCGGACGGATTATCGTCGGAATTGATGCATATTTGTTCGCAAAGCAATGTAGGTTGCCGCATCTACGAAGATAAAATTCCTATCAACTACCAGGCGGCAGTAATGGCCGAGGAACTGAACATGAACATAGTTACCTGCGCTCTGAACGGTGGTGAAGATTACGAACTGCTCTTCACCGTTCCATTAGACGATTACGATAAAATTGTAGCCATGGAAAATGTCGGCATTGTAGGCCATATTACAAAACCCGGACTCGGGCTTCATTTGGTAGGCCGCGAAGGCGAAGAAATCGAACTGAAAGCCCAAGGCTGGAATTCGCTGGAATAAGGCATCTGGTCTTATTTCTTCTCCAATACATCTTTCAATAACAACGGTTTATTGGTGGTAATGTAATCCACCCCCATCCCGATAAGTATTTCCATATCTTTCTGATCATTTACGGTCCACGCGTTGGTGGTCAGGCCAAGTTCTTTGGCCTGGCTAACCCATTCGGGCTTTTTCTCCAGAATTTTATAGTCATAATCCAATCCGGTAAGCCCCAAAGTTTTCAGTTCCTGTGGTGAAACATTACCATCCAGATACGATACTTTCGCGGTAGGCATCAACCGCAAAATGGCTTTGCAGATGTTCATACTGAACGAAATAAACTCCACCTGATCCTGCATTTTATACCTTTTCATCATTCGGATCACCGTACCTACCGCGCGAATTTCTTTTTTCTTTGTGGAATGGGGTTTTATTTCGAGGATCAGTTTCGTAGGGAAACAAGCCCTGCCATGAATAAAATATTGCTCCAACGTAGGAAGTATCTCTCCATTTTTCAACTTTTTATCTTTTATCTGGTCGTAATTCGTAGCTTCAATAACCAAACTATCTATCGTATCGTCGTGATGAATTACCGGAACACCATCGGCCGTAACGATCACATCGAATTCCGATCCGTAACATCCGGCTTCGTGCGCTTTATGCAATGAAACGAGCGAATTTTGCGCCGATCCACCGCAATCCCAGAAACCGCGATGCGCAATTACCCGTGTCTGACCCGACACAAAGCCGGTGAAGATAAAAATCAACGGGATGATGAATATTCTTTTCATTTGCTTATAATTTTATATCTGCCCACTAACCCCAGCCCCCTAACCCCCTAAAAGGGGAATAAGAAGGGGGAACAATACAGGCATAGTGAATTGTTTTCTAATATCTAATCATTCCCTTGTGTGTCCAAAATTTTTATTTTGGTCATGGGTGTTTCATGTGATTATAATTTACATTTTATTTGTCATAACGTGTCCCGAAAAAAATCGGGCTGGAACCCGCATGTCAAGATAATCATAACTTTGTATGATTCGTTCATCATGCTCGTTTCATTTTCATTTTGCTTTTAATTTTACAAAAATAAAATTTTAAGACGATAAAACAAAAAAACAACGCCTGAAAACAACAAAGGAGACCTGCAACAGACCTCCTTTGATCATATATAAACTTCTATCTTACATATTCCACTGCTCGCAGCTATCAATCAGATCGTCGAAGCTCTTTATCTTTGATTTGGCCTGAACACCTTCAATCTGTTGAACAAGGGCATCATCGTACGTTTCGGTAGGCACAGCGCGAATAACGCCCATGGCGATAGGCATATCCGACCCTTCCATCAAAGCCAGTTTCAGGTGGAGCGTCGTATCTTCGGTAGTCGCGTCGTGGACCAGGACATCTTCATGTTTCACTCCGTTTTCGCCGATGGTAACCACCTTCAAGTTGAACCCATCCAACACAAGCCCCTTGTTGTTGTCTTTACCGAAAATCATTGGCTTTCCGTGTTCCAGCACAATGGTACGATCGGCGCGGGAATCCTTTTCGCTGATCCATCCATGCGAACCGTTATTGAAAATTACACAATTTACCAAACTTTCAACAATAGAAGTACCTTTATGTAGAGCTGCCGCCTGCAATACCTGCTGAGCTGTTTTTAAATCCACATCCAAATACCGGGCAAAAAAAGTTCCACGGGCTCCCATGGCCAGTTCGGCTGGACGGAACGGTCGTTCAATCGTTCCGAAAGGAGATGATTTGGTAACAAAACCTTTGGCCGTAGTAGGCGAATATTGCCCTTTTGTCAGGCCATATATCTGGTTATTAAAAAGGATAACATTGATATTAACATTGCGCCGCACGCTATGAATAAAGTGATTACCGCCAATAGCCAAACAATCGCCATCACCGGTGATTTGCCATACGGTCAGATCGGGATTTGCCACTTTCACGCCGGTAGCCACGGCGGCTCCGCGTCCGTGTATGGTATGGAAACCATAACTATTGATATAATAAGGCAACCTCGATGAACAACCAATACCGGAAATAACAGCGATTTTATGCTGGGGAATTCCCAATTCGGCCATAGATTTCTGCAAAATATTCAGCACGGCATGGTCGCCACAACCGGGACACCAACGCACATACTGGTCGCTTTTAAAATCCTTTGCTGTAAATATACTGAACGTTTCTGTTTCCATAATGATTTTTTTTAAATTAATCCGGAAATATAATTTTCCAGTTCGGTAACAGTAAACGGCTGTCCCTGAACCTTATTGTACTGAAGATATTCAACTCCGGGAACTTTCGAACGGAGGAACGATGCAAATTGACCACTGTTCAATTCACATACCAGCACCTTTTTAAATTTTCCTATAATTTCGGACGAATTTTTAGGTAACGGATTTATATAATTAAAGTGTAGCAAGGCCACTTTCTTTCCCTGTTTGTTGAGCGAAGCCGTAGCCGTCATCAGATGACCGTGGGTACTTCCCCACCCTATCACCAGCAAGTCAGCATCCGGGTCTCCTTCTAATTTCGCATCTGGAATCACATTGCTGATATATTCCACTTTGGCCATCCTTGTATCCACCATTATCTGATGATTAACAGCTTCCGACGAAATGGATCCTGTTTCAGAATCCTTTTCCAAACCACCATTCCTGTGAAGGAAACCTTCGGTACCCGGAACGGCGAGATAACGGGCATTCGAAACCTCATCGCGCGAAACCACTTTATAATTATCCTTGAGAGATTCAGGGGCAAAGTTGGGACGAATCCCGGCAAGCTCGCCCAGTTTAGGCAGCTTCCAAAGCGAAGATCCGTTGGCGATAAACGAATCGGTCAGTAAAATCACTGGAGTGGCATGCTCCAAAGCTATTTTCGAGGCCATATAAGCAAAATGGAAACTATCGGCAGGAGTACTGGCAGCTATCACCACCACGGGACTTTCGCCATTGCGCCCGTAAAGCGCCTGGAGCAAATCGGTTTGCTCGGTTTTGGTAGGTAACCCTGTTGATGGCCCACCTCTCATTACATCGATGATGACCAGTGGCAACTCGGCCATTACGGCCAGCCCAATTGCCTCCGACTTCAACGCCAAACCCGGCCCCGACGTGCTTGTGGCAGCCAGTGAACCCGCAAACGAAGCTCCGATAGCCGTGGTAATTCCCGCAATCTCATCTTCGGCTTGTACCACTTTCACGCCAATATCCTTGCGCAGAGCCAGTTCATGCATAATATCCGATGCCGGCGTAATAGGGTAACTCCCTAAAAACAACGTCAGACCGGCCTTTTCGGCGGCCGCTATCAGACCCCAAGCTGTAGCTTTATTTCCACTGATGCTGGTATATTTTCCTTTGGGTAGTTCGTGCGATTTTTCCACCATAAAGGTAGATACGGAAATATGGAGGTTGTGCCCGTAGTTGTAACCATCAGTTAACACTTTCACATTTGCATGAAGCAGATCGGGCTTTTTACCAAATTTATTTTCGAGAAAATGTACCGCCTGATCCACCGGCCGATTAAAAAGCCAGCAAATAAGCCCAAGCGCGAACATGTTCTTGCTTCGCAACACCGATTTATTGTCCATTCCAAAACCTTCGAGGCTTTTTTGGGTTAGCGTTGACAACTGCGCGGGGATCAATTGGATGGATTCGGGAATTCCGAGTTCGGTAAAGGGATTTTCGGTTTTAAAGCCTGCCTTTTCAAAATCGGATTTCTCAAAAGAATCGGTATCGAAAATAATCACCCCATTGTGTTTAATGCCCTTGGCATTGACCTTAAGGGCTGCCGGATTCATAGCTACCAGAACATCCGCTTCGTCGCCGGGAGTATAAATTTTGCTGGCTCCCAAATGCACCTGAAACCCTGACACTCCGCCTAAGGTTCCGTGAGGAGCCCTTATTTCCGATGGAAAATCGGGAAAAGTTGAAATTTCATTTCCCAAAATTGCCGAAAGATTTGAGAATAATGTGCCGGTAAGTTGCATACCATCGCCCGAGTCGCCTGAGAAGCGAACCACCACACTATCCAAATCGGTAGTAAAAGTTTTGTTCATTTTTTTATATAGTATTATTGGCCAAAACGAACGGATACCATATCGTCCGGTCGGATATAAATCAACAGTTGAACAGGCCGGTTAGTTCAATTTTAGCCATAAAATTTTTCCAGAACATTTTTTTAAAAATCCGCATTTTTCGGCGTACGTGGGAACGGAATCACATCGCGTATATTCGACATGCCCGTAACGAACAAAAGCAGCCGTTCGAACCCGAGCCCAAAGCCCGAGTGTGGAGCCGTTCCAAAACGGCGGGTATCCAGATACCACCAAATATCCTTATCCGGAACATCCATCTCTGCGGCGCGGGCTTTAAGTTTTTCGTAATCTTCTTCCCGCTGAGAACCTCCAATAATTTCACCGATTTTAGGGAAAAGCACATCCATTGCTCTCACCGTTTTGCCATCATCGTTCTGCTTCATGTAGAACGATTTGATTTCTTTCGGATAATCGGTCAGGATAACCGGTTTACGAAAATGCTGTTCAACTAAGTAACGTTCATGTTCCGACTGGAGGTCGGTGCCCCAATCCACCGGAAACTCGAACTTCTGACCTTTTGCAACGGCCGCTTTGAGAATTTCCACACCTTCGGTATAAGTAAGACGTACAAAGTCGTTGTCCACCACAAATTTCAGTCGTTCTATCAGCTCCTTATCGTACATTTCCGACAGGAAGTTCAGGTCATCGGCACATTTTTCGAGCGCCCAGCGAACACAATACTGGACAAAATCCTGTGCCAGTTGCATGTTTTCTTCAATTTCGTTGAATGCCACTTCGGGTTCGATCATCCAAAATTCGGCCAGGTGGCGGGGCGTATTGGAATTTTCGGCACGGAAAGTAGGCCCGAAGGTATAAATGGCGCCCAAAGCCATCGCGGCCAGCTCACCTTCGAGCTGCCCTGAAACCGTCAGGCTGGTTTGTTTCCCAAAAAAATCATTATCATAATTGATGGAACCGTTCTGGTCTTTTTTCAGGTCGTAGAGGTTCATCGTAGTTACCTGGAACATTTGCCCGGCTCCTTCACAATCGGAACCCGTAAGGATGGGAGTATGAAAATAGAAGAAACCCCTTTCGTGAAAAAATGTATGGATGGCCATTGCCATGTGGTGGCGCACACGGAACACCGCTCCAAAAGTATTGGTACGGGGGCGCAAATGGGCAATTTCCCTCAGGAATTCAAGGGTATGTCCTTTTTTCTGAAGTGGATATGTTTCCGGATCGGCCGTGCCATAAATTTCGATGGCGGTAGCATGGATTTCCACGCTCTGTCCTTTGCCAAGCGACTCGGCCAGCGTTCCTTCCACTTTAAGGCAAGCGCCGGTAGTGATAGGTTTCAGGTACTCATCCCCAAACTTTTCATTATCAACAACTACCTGAATATTGTGTATTGCCGAGCCATCATTAATAGCTATAAAGCTTACATTTTTGTTACCACGGCGGGTGCGAACCCAACCTTTTATCATAATTGGCGCGCCAAAATCGGTACGCTTAATGGCTTCCGCTACGGTTGTTCGTTTCATTGGGATATGTATTAATAGTATAAAAATTTAACAATTAAAATAAATATCTTGATAAATGAAGAGTTATTTTAATTGTTTACGCGATTCTAATCCATTACCTTCCAGTAATAAATGGTTCAACTTTTTTGAAGTGCAAAAATACAAAAATGATTGCAAACCACATGACAAAATGGTTCAAAAAAAGCACTGTTACAAACGAACAGTGCTTTTATATATAATTTATACAGTTAAAACATCTTTATTTTTTTACGACTACGGGTTTATCTATATTTCCAATCATACTCATGGCGCAACGGAAACCTATGTCGTTGGTACATTTATCCTGATCGAGAAAGCGGCGTGTAGAAGGTTCGAGCCAGTATGCGCGGTCTTTCCACGAACCACCTTTATATACTCTTGTCTTATTGTTGATATGAGGGGAAAGTACATCGGTCGGATCAAGTTTATTCGTGTTTTTCAGGTTCGATATTCCGGTTGTATCGGCAAGGAACGAAAAATCGGTATTGATAGAAGAAGATTTATCACCGTTTTTAAAATCACGTTTGTCATCTTCAGGCTTGATAATATAAGCCAACCGTCCCAACGAATCCACCTTGAACACTTTATGTCCGGCAGCATCTTGTTGGTCAAGCACATACGTTTTATATTCATTCCCTCTGAACGAATTGTATTCTGATGTTTCGTTAAAAGTAGTGGAGCGATACACATCCAGTACCCATTCATTGACGTTACCGGCCATGTTGTATAATCCAAAATCGTTCGGATAATACGAGTTAACCGGAGCAGTAATGGTTGCCTTGTCGTTCAGGCTACCCGCGGTACCCATCATGTCGCCTCGTCCACGAACGTAGTTGGCCTGCATCATCCCCAGCTGTTTTTTTGTTGGGTTACGCAACTGAGCGCCTTTCCATGGATAAATTTTATTTTCAGGGGTAAATCCTTTTTTCGACGATTTAACAGCATAAGCGGCATATTCCCATTCCGCCTCGGTAGGCAAGCGGTACGATTCGTGCAGAACGCCATCGGCCATATCCACTTTCCGGGGCTGCCCGAAAAGATCCTTTTTTACATTTTTACCATCCTTAGGTTTGTAATTTTCCTGGTAAAGATATTTTTGAGTATTGAACACAAAAGATTTCGAGATAGAATCGAGGTTCGTCTGGTTTTTTAGCGACGAAAAATCAGGAGCCGCGATGATACCCGCTCTGATAAGAGCCAACTCGTTCACACGGTCGGTACGCCAAGCGCAATAGTCCATTGCCTGTTCCCAGGTTACGCCCACTATCGGATATTGGTCGTAAGCCGGATGCGTAAAATAATTTTCGAGATATGGTTCGTTATAAGCCAGTTCTTCCCGCCATACTTTGCCATCGGGTTGCGCTTTTTCCACCAGCTTAGGAGCTACTTTCCCAAAAACCTGTTTCATCCAGTTGGTATATTCTCTCCAATCCACGTTTCTGATTTCGTACTGATCCATATAAAACGAGCTCACTGTGATACGCCTTTTTTGGTTATCGCGGGGCGCTGTAATGAATTCACCTCTTTCCCCAATGGTATATGTACCTCCTTCAATGGCTACCATTCCGCCAGGAGTCCCGGTTTTAAAGTCTTTTTTTACTGTAAAGCCGGTACCTTTTTCATCATTGTATTTCCACCCTGTTGTACGCGAAACATCACTTGAAGACCCATCCTTGGAACATGAAAGCAATACAAAGAACAATGAAAGAAAAGTTAATTTTATTACAATTTTTATTTTCATAAAACGTGTTATAATTATTTTTGATATAATAAGCGCCTAAATTACTTCGCAAAAATAGTATTTTTTTTGGGTAAATTAATTAAAAATGCTCGAAAAAATTCATTTAATAAACACATTATTCAATTATTTCGTATTTTCGATGAATAATCACTTTACACCCCAAGCCGATACTTCAATTTTGGTAAATATAGAAACGTTCAGAATTAAAATATATTGTCTTTTTTCAGAACATTCAAACTTATAACCGGTATTTTTTATAATTTTGCAACAGATATAGATGCAGCTGAAAATGACGATAAAAACAAACGGAAAACTTCTCGAATTGTCCACTCCGATAGTTATGGGCATTGTGAATGTAACGCCCGATTCGTTTTACGGGAAAAGCCGGGCCTTATCCGGGCAGGAGGTTGTTGAAGCTGTCGGTAAAATCATCGGTCATGGAGGTACGATAGTAGATATTGGAGGATATTCCACCCGGCCTGATGCCGAAATCATAAGCGCGGGCGAAGAGCTAAAAAGGCTATCGTTCGGTCTGGAGATCATCAGGAAACATTTTCCGGATGTGATCATTTCGGTGGATACATTCAGGGCGGATGTAGCTCGTCAAGTCGTCGAAGAGTTCGGGGTTTCCATCATCAACGACATTGGAGGCGGCGGGCTCGACGATAAAATGTTCGATACGGTTGCCCGTTTGGAAGTTGCCTACATCCTGATGCATTCGAAAGGCGACCCTCAAACCATGCAGAAACTAACCGACTACGATGATATTACGGCAGAATTACTCGCTTTTTTCAGCCAAAGGCTTTCGGCATTAAAGAAAGCCGGAGTCAACGATGTGATCATTGATCCGGGATTCGGATTTGCAAAAACTACCGCTCAAAATTTCAGGTTGCTGAACAATTTGTCGGTTTTTAAAGAAACCGGAGCACCGGTATTGGCCGGGTTATCAAGGAAATCAATGATATACAAAACATTGGAAATCACCCCTGACGAAGCCCTGAACGGGACAACGGCTCTGAATATGATAGCCCTTGAGAATGGAGCGGATATACTCAGGGTTCATGATGTGAAAGAAGCTGTGCAGGCCGTGAACCTGTACCGGCAATTGAAACGAGAAGATATTTAACAAAACACAAACATTACGTAATGGGATTTCAGATAGGGATAAAAGATATTATTGACATATTTCTGGTGGCGCTATTGATGTACCAGTTGTTTCGATTTGTAAAGAAAACCGGAACCGTCAGCGTATTTTTCGGTATCCTTGCTTTTATCGCCTTTTGGTTTTTAGTAACATACATCTTCCGGATGGAGCTGTTAGGAGCTGTGCTCGACCGCATTGTCAGTGTTGGAGCTTTTGGGCTCATTGTCATTTTTCAGGAAGAAATTCGCCGTTTTTTTGCCCGGATCGGATCGAGCAAGAAAAAAAGTTTTGTCTCCAACCTGAGAAAATTATTAAAAGGCGACCAGATAGATCAAAACGACACCGACATCAATATTATCCAGATAGTCCTGGCTTGCCGCAACCTGTCGAAAACCAATACCGGAGGGCTTATTGTCCTGACCCGCACCAACAGCCTTGAATTATACATACATTCCGGCGAAATTTTAAATTCAAACATCAGCTCGCGCCTCATCGAAAATATATTTTTCAAAAACAGCCCGTTACATGATGGCGCCCTGATTATATCTGACAGAACGCTCAAAGCAGCTTCGTGCATACTACCTGTTACCAAAAACCACTCCATACCTAAGCGGCTCGGATTAAGGCACCGCGCGGCTATTGGTATTACCGAGACCACCGATGCCATTGCCATAGTAGTTTCCGAGGAAACGGGCTATATCTCGTGGGCTGTCAACGGCCAGTTGACTCAAAACGTAAAACCTGAGCAACTTGAAAACTTCCTTTCGGGCGTTTTCACTGATTAATTTCAAAGCTCTTTCCTCTTTTTCCACACCTGATACGAATTGATGACATTCTGCCATAGCACATAAGCGCCCGGACCAATGGAAGAAAGGGGATGAAGATACATTTGCGCCATCCAAATAGCTAAAATAGTGTTTTTCTGACCTAATCCCTGACCGCCCGCAACCGTATCATCATATATTCTACCAACCCGCCGTCCGGTTAAAAACTGAAACAGACAAATCCAGAAAGCAACCACCGCTATAATAATCTCGGTATGCGCGTTAGCATCCGACTGATTCATAATAAACTGCATGGTTTTACCACTTACTATAATCAGCGATATACTCCACAAATAAAACGAAACTCCATTGTTTTTCAATAAAAAACCATTTAGTTTATTAGATGTTTTCTTTATCACATAAGCCGTCAGGACAGGCAAAACCACAAGCAAGGCCACGTGCTGAAAAATCATTAATAACGATGAAAAGAAAGAAAGGTCTTTTCCCGCTCCAAACAAAGTAAAATACAACGGCGACACAACAGCAACCATCAAATTGCTAATCAGGCTATAGGCCGTCAGGCTCTCCACATTTCCCGAAAGCATGCCGGTAATAACCGGCGCCGCTGTAGCTGTGGGAGCCAGTACACAAATAAGCGCCGCCTGCGCCACTATTTTATTCAATGGCAAAAACAGCAGGTACACCGCCAGACTACCGAAAATCTGAATGGCCACCAACCAGATATGCAACCGCGTAATACGGATATTATGCCACGATAACTTGCTAAACGTGAGCAACAACATGACAAACACAAGGTAAGGAATTAAAAAAGTAAGATAACCCGCATATTCATAAAAAATAACACCTACCGTCATGGCTATCGGCATCATATATCCTTTCAGACCCCGCAAGAAGTTTTTCATATCAATTCTCCCTTAAAAACAGAGACGGCCTCTGTTTAAAAAAGCCGTCTCCAATTCATTTTATATTTTTTCATCCGATTAATACTCCCACAAATCCTGTTCAAAATTAATCAGTTCGGTTTCTATACGTTTCTGTTCTTTCCTTATTTCATCCGGGTTCAAGGCATATTCCAGCAACATACGGCTAAACATATTGCTGTCGCCAAGCAGGTAACTCGAGTACATTTTCTGGCTGAAGAAATCATCAAAAGTCAAGCGCTGACTATCGTTCCCACTTGGAATAACGTATTTTTTAGCCAAATAAGGCCTGAGTTCATCAAATGCGAACCAGCAAATAATTGAACCACGGAAGTAACCCATCGATTCTTTGGATTCCACATTGTTCGGGTTCAGCGAGTACAAAGGAGCTATGGCAATTATCTTGCTGTACAACCGGGACGTGTGCTTATCGAAAAATACAATTTCCTGAACCAGGAATTTAATCTGGTTCTTCACGTACCTCATGTACTGGTCGGCATTGATTTTACGCTGTTTGGTAAGCGGATCCACCTGAATGATATTGTTTTCCTTATCATCGTCGAAAGCGAACACCGCCGACAAATCTTCGCCATCAAGCACTTCGTTGAACGAAGGTTTCAAATCGCGCGCATCTTTGCGGTAAACACTGATACCATCGCAAATGGCATCGAGCATGATTCTGAAAAGACTATGGTATTCATCGTTCGGACGAACAGGAAAGTACAACTGGTAATTTTGTTTGTCGCGCATATCAATAATTCGGTACACAACCCGCGACCAAACAATGTCATCGGCACGGTGGTTGATAACAGCTATCGTATCGGCCAGGCCATCCAATTCGGTTGTTTGAATACGAACAGCACCCTTCTTGTCAAAAAAAGGAAGCGATTTTTCCTGTGCCTTCAGAAGCGAACTTCCTAACGATAGCGCTGTTATGAGAGCTACAATCCAATACTTTTTCATACGATAATCATCGATTTTTTAAATGTTGTATGGAACTGATTCCCCCTGTTTGCGGGATCAATTTCATACTCCTATTTTAATTTTATTATATTATTCTTATAACTGAACCTGAATCGGACTTAAACTTCTTTGTTTCCCGTCCGGCCCCACAGCTTTTATATTTTTTATAATTACGAATTCACCACCTTCAAGGCGATCAATGTCATTCAATTGTTTAGCACTTAAGCGCGACCCTGAAGTTGGCACCGGCCCGAACACGGTAAGCAACGTAAATTGAGTAACTGTAAAGTTAGCTTTTATCAATTCATCAGGACCGTAATTGGCCACAATGGATACGCCACTTTTCAACATACGTTTCGATACGGTTCCATCTTGGGTCAAACGCGGCACACCGCCCGCATCTGTGTATTGCATGAATGATTTCGGATCGGGCAGGTACTTCACTCGGTAGGTACCACCACCCATCGGTAAATTTTTACCATCGATATTGGCAATAACAGAGATTCGGATTTCGCCGTCCCTCGATGGCCTGATGATGTAACGTCCGCTACCTACCTTGGAGGCCGAACCGCCATCAACCGACACGCTCACTTTTTCGGCGGCAATGCCGGGAACCGATATGCTGAACTTATTATCAATTCCCCGGTAAACCACATTCAAATCTTCATTCGATATGGTGGCCGAAGGCTCCTCAACAATATAATCGCTCTTGAACGGATAGGATTTTACGTTTCCATCGTTACCCGCCATACGGATGAAACCCGAATAAGTAAATGCCCCCGTTTTACCACAACCTACCTGATAAAATCCTTTGGATACAGCTGAACCGTTGACGAAATATTCAGGTTTTTTGGTCGAGTCCACCGCCGAAAGTACAATCTGAGCTGAATACTGCCCACCCCTGATGATATAACGTGAATTGGGCACAACCAAAGCTTCAATTTTATTTACACGGTAATCGTCGGCGTCAGTTTGGGATTTCAGGAACTGGATCATTTCCGATTCAGATGAACGGATATCGCTCTGATATTTACTCAACAAAGTAACCGTTGCCGATACAGGCATCATGTTAAACAAAGCATCTTGCCACGGTGTCCCATTCATCCTATCTGTGGAAAACACTTTTTGATAAACCTTTTGCTTATCAGGATTACCCTCTAAAAGTTGAAGTATGGCATTCCGGTAAACATCCATCTTTTGCTTCAATACTTTACCATTTCCTTTTACTTTTGCATATTCTTCAGAAGCATCCAAATTATCCCTGGCTTCAATCACTCTTGCTGCAGGATCGGCATTTTTACCATCGGCAATTTTAATAATTTGAAATTTAAAATTTTGAATATAATCATACAAATCGTCCGATAATTTTTTAACATTATTTGCTTTATCAAGCCATTCTTTTACTTTGGCCGGATTCTGTTTATACTGATATTCAAAACTTTCAATCAATGACTTGTTTCTCATCTCAGTCGATTCGATTGTCGTATGTAAACTATTGTCCACCATGGTAAACCCATTCAAGATTTCGCTCGACACATTAAGCGCCAACATAGCCGTCAGCACCAAGTACATCATCCCGATCATCTTCTGCCGGGTAGTTTCCGGACAATTCTTTGCTCCACTCATGGATTTTTATTTTTTATAATAAATTGGAAAAAACGAACATTAATTCAAGGCATTCAGCATGTTTCCGTAAACCTGATTCAAATCAGCAACCTGTTTGGATAGTTTTTCAGTTGCAGCTTTATATTTTTCGGTTTCGGATAAAGCCGACGAAGTGGCGCTGTTCAGTTTTTGCAAATCGCCAGCAAGCGATTCAAAATAAGAATTTGCACCCTTGAGCTTTTCGTTTTGTTTCGATATCGTTTCGGATTGAGTCTGTATGTTTTTGAGTTGGATCTCGTAAATTGAATTAATCCCCGAAAGATTTTTGCTGATTTCTTCCACTTTCGAACCAAAAGCCTGCGAATTTTTCACAACATTATCAGTCTCACTACCAATGCTTTGATAAGAAGCTACTAATTTAGCAGCGGCATTAGAAAGCAATTCCTGACTGGACGTGAATTTCCCGGTTACCTGCGATGCTGCCTCGAGGTTTTTAACAAAGCCTTCGGACGCCGCAACGGCGCTTGAAAGTCCCGACAACTGATTGGCCGTAGTAGAAAGGTTCTTGATGCCTTCGGTAAGTTTATTCAGTTCCTCTTCGCTTAAAGCACTTCCAAAATTAACCGATGTTCCTGTTGCCACAACTCCTCCGCCTGCGCCTAAACTGGCATTGATTTGTCCCGGTCCGATCAACCCTGCGCTTCTTTCACTTAGTTCTTCATCAAATTTGAATATTTTATTCCATTCGAATTCTTCGTGCGGTTTATCAAAAGTTCCCAACGCAAAAATAATTGCTTCAGTACACATACCAACCGTCAGAAAAAGAGATGCCATAGGAAGGTGCAGAATTTTAAAAAGAGCACCGATAATTACCACGGCAGCGCCGATACTGTACATCGCTCCGACAACACGTTTTGTTTGGTAGGAATTCCACCATGCGTCGAAAGAGGAATTGTTATTAGCCATAATAAAAAATATTTTAATAGTTATTTACTTCCATTTATTTTTATTCCCCATTGTAAGAACGCACACATCTGAATCCGATATACGGGCGGCTCTCATTTTGATACTCGTAAGTCCTGACTCCACATTGGAGATAATATGCCACATCTTTCCAAGAGCCACCTTTGATAACTTTACGTTTCAACACGTCCGGGTCGTCGTTTTTAGCATTGTACTGGTAACTTGGATTCATATCGTTAACCAGCGAACTGCTTGATTCGTTATAAGCAGTATTGGTCCACTCCGACACATTGCCAGCCATATCGTACAATCCATAATCGTTCGGCAGGAAAGACCCTACTTTCATGGTTGTACATCCGGTATCATCGGTATAGCTACCCCTCATAGGTTTGAAGTTGGCCAGATAACAGCCTTTGGCATCCCTTACATAATTACCTCCCCATGGATACAATGCCATTTTTCGACCTCCGCGGGCTGCGTATTCCCACTCGGCTTCGGTAGGCAGGCGATATTCCTGGCCCTGAATACGATGAGCCGAATTAAAATACTGGGTACGCCATTGGCAGAAAGCCTGAGCCTGTTCCCAGGTAACACCTACTACGGGATAATTAGAGAACCCCGGATGCGAGAAATACATCTTCATCTTCGGGTCGTTGTATGCGAATTGGAAGTCGCGTATCCACATGATGGTATCGGGATAGATATTTACGATTTTCGAAGAGATCAGATCTCTTCTGGTACGAAGTTTACGTGTGATGGTAACGTTACGGATAACACCGTTTTCATCCACATAGGATGTATCTACCCGAACTTTTGCATTTGGCGAGTAAGCGCCTGTATTCACATTGTATTTGTTCTCGGGAAGCGCAGCCTGATCATAATTGATCCATTCATACCTGTATTTAAGTTTACTTGGATCAACCTGTCGTTTTATACCCAACACGTTAGAGCCTTCATAATAAAATGATGACAGGATTTCCTGAGTTTCTTCATCTTTCGAGTTCCAGGGGATTTTGGTTTTCCAGTTCAGACGAGCTATTTCGGGAGCCGATTCGTCAGTCTGATTTTTGAATTTCATTCTAAATTCTTCTTTTCCACCCATCAACAACAATCTACGGGCAATGGAATCCTTTACATAAGTGATAAATTGTTTATACTCGTCGTTGGTTATTTCGGTTTCATCCATCCAGAATGCATCGACAGTAACCGTTACCGACTTGTCGTTGATGCCTCCGATAGCAGATTGGTCGTTAGCGCCCATGATAAAAGATCCCCTTTTGATGAAAACCATCCCGTAAGGATTGGCTTCGTGAAAAGTACCCCTGACTCCTAATCCGGTAAGTTCGCCGGCAGGTTTGTTACACGAAACAAATATGAGCAACAACACAATGATTGGCAGAAATTTTTTCATTCTAATCTATCGTTTTTATAAAATAATATAATACTGACTTACAAAAATCTGATTGACTTGTATTTTGACTTTGTCTTTTGATTTACTATTTGAAAATTATATACCAGCGAAATCTCGTGTGAACCCCAACTTCCAATTTTTGAAACCGGAATGTCATAAGCATATCCCACATTTAACCCGCTTAACAAATTGGCACCCAGCATAACAGTAACGGCATCCTGATACCTCAAGCCAAGCCCTCCCCAGTATTTGGCATCGTATTCCAGCAATGAAGATAGGTCGAGCTGAAAAGTGGCAAAGTCCGATTTGAATAAAGCACTGGGTTTCAACACCCATTTCGGGTTGTACATCTTCCAGTTATAGCCACCCGTCAGGTAAAGCACTCCCCTTTCCTTGATAGATGTTTTATCGTTCCAGGTTACCCGCGGCGAATTCAAATGCGTGTAAGAAACGCCACCGTAAAACTTCTCAGTGGAATAATATGCGCCTACCCCAATGTCGAAAGCCATCCCCGAGACACTACTTGTAGGAATGTACGAATCCTCGTTCAGATGATAATAATCGCCCAACAAATTTTTGGCATTATCGGGAATACTATCCCCGTTGAAACCAATGCTCAGGAACCCAAGGTCAATGCCCACGCTCAACTTCCCCACACCTAAAGGTTTCTTATAAGCGTACTGAAAATGAGCCGACTGTATTTTAAAATCGCCCACAACATCATTTAAAATACGCAAACCGACCCCATTCAACGTACTTCCTATCTTTACCGGTGAATTAAGATCGAGCCATGTGGTTTGCCCCGCATCAGGCATTCCCACCCAATGTATCCGGTGCATAGCCTCCACTTGCACCATATCTATTTCACCAATGGCCGCCGGATTGAAAGCCGAATTATGGAACATATACTGGCTCATTTGTGCATCGAATTGAGATACAACTGATTCTATGCAAACCGTAAGCAAAAAAAATCCAATTAAAAGTTTTCTCATAGAAAATCAGAAATGAACCCCATAAAACAATGTAAATGTAAACTCCCCCAATTCCAAATGCATCTGTAAGAACAGACATTTTTACAAAAAATTGTGCGATTTGGCGATTTTTCACATTTTTTATCTGATTACCGAGCCTTTTAAAGACATTATATGTCAACCGAAATCCATTTTATAATGAACGTCAGTACTCTTCTTCGTTAAAAAAGAAATCCTCCTTACTTGGATAATCGGGCCAAATATCCTCGATGCTTTCGTATATTTCGCCTTCATCCTCTATTTCCTGTAAGTTCTCAATAACTTCAAGTGGAGCACCTGAACGCATGGCGTAATCAATTAACTCATCCTTAGTCGCAGGCCAGGGTGCGTCTTCGATTTTTGATGCTAATTCTAATGTCCAATACATACTCAACTTAATTTAAATTAATTTAGTATCCAGTTTATTTTTTAAATTGTCTGCAAAAATAGAAAAATATTTTATTTTTAATACTGTTTCCAGTAAATTTCTTTCTCTTTGTTTTCCATATTTATAAAACGAGCCAAACTAAAAAAATAATCAGACAAGCGGTTTATGTAAATTAGCACCAGATTATCAACAGGATACACATTTAAAAGCTGGCAGATATTCCGCTCGGCTCTACGCGCTACCGAACGACAAACGTGGCATACGGCCGCAGCCCCGACTCCCCCGGGCAAGATAAAAGCCTGAAGCGGCGGTAAAGCCTCGTTCAAACGGTCTATCTCAGTTTCGACAGCGCTAACTACCTCGTTTTTCAACACAGAGGCCTCATGAAGGGCAGTTTTCGACTGGTCAGTAGCCAGGTAGGCTCCCAGCGTAAACAGCCGATGCTGAATGTTTTGCAGAAAATCCCGGTTTTCATCATTCAGCGGGTACGATAAAAGCAACCCGACGAAAGAATTGAGTTCATCAACCGTTCCGTAGGCTTCCAGCCTGGCATCTGTTTTAGAGACCCGGGTTCCGCCCACAAGTCCGGTTTCACCTCCATCTCCTGTTTTTGTATATATTTTCATCTTTATAATTTACTTTTTTTACACTGGAACTACTTTTTTCAAGACAAAAACCCCGATGGGTAACAATTCCAACGTTGAATATTCAGATCAATCGTCCTTTATCCCCTAAATCCATGCGGCAAACCAGGACCGGTACTGCTTTTGCCATTCCCTTGTAATGGCTATTTCCACCGGAATAAATTCCATTTAAAAACGCATGACATAGTGCTTTTTGTATAACTCAGGTTTAAAAAACAGTATCCCGACCGAAAAAAGATCAATAGAAGAGGTTACTTTCGGATGTGTTTTAAGTTGTACCCAACCGTTGGTCATATCCGCCGACCAGTAAATATCATCGACCACCACAATCGTGTTTTCGTGGATGTGTGGAAGGAAAAGCTCAAAATAGCGAAACAAAGCATCCGAACAATGGTTCGCATCGATAAAAATAAAATCAGGGCTTACGTTTTCGTTTAATATTCCCGGCAAAGTTACATCGATATTTCCTTTCACCAAATGTATGTTATCCAAATGCAGCGTTTCAAAGTTCTGTTCCGCCAAACGGGCAATGTCGCGACAACCCTCGAACGTATAACAATTAATATTTTTATCGGGGGCAGCCAGATAAGCCGTGGTAATGCCCAACGAAGTTCCGAGTTCGAACACCGTGCGCGCGTTGAGAAAACGGACGATACGGAAAAACAGCTGCCCATATTCCGGTTTTTTCAGCGATCGCGATGCTATTTTTTTTACTTCGGCTTTGCGGTTTACACCGGTTCCAAAATCTGTTATTTCAACCACACCGGACGAAAGAAGCATTGCCTGCCTCCGCTTTTCTATATCACGATATGCGTAAAACTGGTGCTTTTCGTAAATAACATGGGTAGTGAAATAAAAAAGAAAAGGGGAATGTACCCCGAATCCATTTGAGTTTTTTGCCCGTAAAATATGTATCAGATATTTATATGCAGAATACAAAAGTTTCATAAGCCGGAAAATCTTTTACAAAAATATGAAAATCATTTGGAAAAAACCCGATAAAAACAACTAAAAGTTAAATTGTATTTGAAAAAGAATCTTTTTCATGTGGCATGTAAAGTTCTTCCTGCCCCAACGGTAAAAATACCCGTTATGTAAAATCTATTAAAATCAGGCTATTAGTTTGAAATAATGTGAATGCCGTTAAATTTTTATTAATTGCATAGTATCTTTGTCATTACAAATTAGGAGAAAAGATGAAGAGAGCGCTATTCGATGGCTTTTTTTGACGAAAAAACGCACCGGGCATTTGAAACAACCCTGGAAATTTACGGCAAAAAAAAATCATGCAATCAATTCTCCCGTTTTTATTCTAATTCTATATAAAATCTGTCAGAAAATGAATTCATCCAAATCAGGACAAATTAATAGTAACGAAGTTTTAAAAGCAATATCGCAAGACAGAGCCAGGACAAACCTTTTAAAGAGATATGAGCAACGGTTCATTGCCTTCTTGGTACAAAGAATTCCTTCGTGGGTTTCGTCCAACATGCTGACGGCCATAGGATTTTTGGGAAGCATCATTATTTTCATCGCTTTTGTACTGGCCTGGAAGTTTTCCGACACATTCCTTTTACTGGGGATCGCGGGATTTGCTGTGAGCTGGTTCGGCGATTCGCTCGATGGGCGGCTGGCTTACTACCGGAACAAACAGCGCAAATGGTACGGATTTTCGCTAGATTTGATTACCGACTGGCTCGGGATCACCCTGATGGGACTCGGTTTTTTGCTCTACGTTGATGGATTTTGGGAAATACTCGGTTTTGTGTTTATTGTTCTCTACGGATGGGAAATCCTGATCACCCTTATCCGTTACAAAATCAACAACCAGTACTCCATCGATTCAGGAATTTTTGGCCCCACCGAAGTAAGGATTATCATTTCATTGATATTGTTGCTGGAGGTACTGGTGAGAGGATCCATACTTTATGCCGCCTTCCTGGCTTGCCTTATTTTATTCATTATAAATATTATCGACAGTTACAAGTTACTTCGGACAGGCGATAATAGAGACCGGGAAGAAAGAAAACCCTGACAGGATATGGGAAAAATTTTAGACAGGATTCTGGTATTTTCCAAAGCACAGGTATCCGCTTTCGTCGGAGGTATTACCGACTATTTTGTCATGATTTTTTTTACCGAGGTTTTTCATATCCATTACACCATATCCATTGTCATCGGCGGAGTAATAGGCGCTGTCATCAACTTCGGGCTGAATAAAAAATGGACCTTTCTCTCTAAGGAAAGGCCTTACGAACATTCCGTTCACATCCAGATGATTAAATTCTTCGTTGTAGTTATGAACAGTATTCTACTGAAATCGTCAGGTACCTTTCTGATTACCAATTTTCTGAGCATCGACTACAAAATCAGCCGTATCATCATCGACCTTATTGTATCTTTGGCTTTCAACTATACCCTGCAAAAGCATTGGGTGTTCCGGAAAGTTCGCGGAAACGACAATCCAACCGATCCTTCATAACCGCTTCCGCAAAATACCATCTTACGGAAACGTCCATCCATCGAACAACCGATTCAATGTTTTGAAGAATGATGGGTTTTCGCACCGTTAAAAAACTATAATTATCCGGTTTTTCAAAGTATTTCTCCCGACTTTTGGGTCTTTATTATTAACTGGAGATAATGGGGTATTTGTTTTAGCCGGGTTCAAAAATCAAATTGATCCAGGCCATCCATCATTTTAACTGAAAACTACCTGTAAAAAAACAAAAGCCGATAGAAAAAGAAACAAAAAATCAATCATATTTTTATAACTTTACATCATCTTAAAAATTAATTGTAGAAAGGACTTATAACACCTTTTCCTGATCCGGTTCAGAAAAAGGATTTTTTGTATATACATTTTAAAAGAGCAGGTTTATAACCTTTTTTTAAGACGAAACAACCCAAATATGAATACAGAAACAGATCACACAAATGAAAAAATCACTATTTATTCCGATCTTTACCGTGCTGGTTAGCAACCAAGGTATGGCTCAAAACAAAGTGCCACAACTCGGAAAAGACAAAATTGAAGATATTGTAGCGGCAATGACTCCCGAAGAAAAGGTGTACCTTTTAGTTGGGATGGGCGATGAAACCTGGGACAATCCCAAAGATGGCCGTAAAACAGTGTTTGTTGAAGGGGTTGCCGGAAGCACGGGGGCTATTCCCCGGCTGGGAATCACACCAGCCATCCTCACCGATGGGCCAGCCGGTATTCGTATAGAACCGCACCCCGCCACAGGTAAAGCGATATATTGCACCGCCTTCCCTACCGAAACGGCCTTGTCGTCGAGCTGGAACACCGACTTGGTGAAAGCTGTCGGCAAAGCCATGGGAAACGAAGTACTCGAATATGGATCGGATGTGTTGCTGGCGCCGGCCATCAACATCCACAGGAATCCGCTTTGCGGACGTAACTTCGAATATTATTCCGAGGATCCGTTGTTGGCAGGAAAAATGGCAGCCGCCATGATTCTGGGATTGCAATCCAATGGAGTGGGGACATCGCTCAAACACTTCGCGGCCAATAACATAGAAACCAACCGCCACGACATCAACGCGGTGATCAGCGAACGAGCTTTACGTGAAATTTACTTGCGTAACTTCGAGATTGCCATAAAAGAATCGCAACCGTGGACGGTCATGTCATCGTACAACCGGTTGAACGGATATTACACATCTGAAAACTACGATTTAATAACACGGATCTTGCGCGACGATTGGGGATTCAAAGGCATTGTAATGACCGACTGGTGGGGCGGAGCCGATGCCGTAGCGCAAATGAACGCTGGCAACGATGTGATCATGCCCGGAAGCCAGCAACGCCAGGAATTGCTTTTCGCCCTGAAAAACAAGTTGATTGACGAAAAAACACTCGACCGCAACTTGATTCGCATTTTAAAATTCATTATGCGCACCCCTCGTTTTCAAGGATACAAATACACCAACAATCCGGACCTGAAAGCTCACGCGCTCGTATCGCGCAACGCGGCCACCGAATGCATGGTATTGCTCAAAAACGACAAGAACGCCCTGCCGTTTACATCGGTTAAGAAAGTAGCTTTATTCGGGAAAAGTTCCTACAGCTTTATTGCAGGCGGTGTGGGTAGCGGCGAAGTAAACTATGAACATTCGGTATCGATAAAAGAAGCTTTCGAAACATCGGGGTATCAACTGGTAAAACCGCTCACAACCGTTTACAATCAATTTATCGATACCGTTTTATCAAACTCTAAAGATGAAAATAAAAAAAACGTGGTTGATTTCCACAAGGAATATTCTTTGAATAAATCGGACATTGAGTCCGCCTTAAAACAATCGGACATTGCCATCATTTCCATCGGACGCAACGCCGGTGAAGGAGCCGACAGAACGGTTGCCGATTTTTCGCTGAACGACACTGAAAAAACGCTGATAAAAAATGTATCGGAAATTTATCATGCCGCCGGGAAAAAGGTGGTAGTGGTGCTGAACATTGGCGGAGTAATTTCCACTGCCGACTGGAATACCTACCCCGATGCCATAGTACTTGCCTGGCAAACAGGACAGGAAGGTGCGAACGCGCTGGTGCAGGTATTGAACGGGAAGGTGAATCCATCAGCAAAACTACCAATGAGCTTCCCGGTGAAATATGCCGATGTCCCTTCGGCGGCCACTTTCCCCGGCGAGCCTTCCAATAACCCGATATACGCCCTCTACAACGAAGGAATTTATGTAGGCTACCGCTATTATGAAACCTTCAACGTTCCGGTAACTTACGAATTCGGATACGGGCTCTCCTATACGAGGTTCCAGTACTCCGGCATTTCGGTAAGTTCGCCAGTATTGGGCGATAGCATTCAGGTATCGTTCACGGTAAAAAACGTCGGGAAACTGGCCGGGAAAGAGGTTGCGCAACTTTACATAAGCGCTCCGCAGGCCGAAATAGAAAAGCCGGCAGAAGAGTTGCGGACGTTCACCAAAACCAAACTACTGCAACCCAACGAAAGTGAAAAAATAACACTGGAAATTCATCCACGTGATTTTGCCTCGTACTGGACGGGCATCAGCGCATGGGTGGCTGAAAAAGGCACTTACGAAGTGCGTGTGGGAGCTTCGTCAAAAGACATTCGGCTGAAAGCGACAGTGGAAGTTCCCGAAACCAAAATTATCGAGAAAACTTCCAATGTTTTACACCCGAATATCAAACTGAAAGAATTGAGCAAATCTACAAATTAACCATTTATAATAATGCAATAAAGAAAAAATGACAACAACAGCTGTACCGACACAAAAAAGGTTCGACGCCCTTGATATTTTCAGGGGAATGACGATATGTTTCATGATCATCGTCAACACTTCGGGAAACGGAGCCACCACTTACTGGCCTTTACGCCATATCGACTGGAACGGGTTTACTCCTACCGACCTGGTTTTCCCTTCGTTTTTATTCGCGGTAGGAAACGCCCTCGCGTTCGTATCCAAAAAATGGGCCAACATGAGCCAGCGCGACGTTTTGTTTAAAATTGGCAAACGCACCCTTCTCATTTTCCTGATTGGATATTTAATGTACTGGTTTCCCTTTTTCCGTCTCGACGAACAAATGCACATCTCCGCGTTTCCCATTTCCGATACCCGGATCATGGGCGTTTTGCAACGAATAGCATTGTGCTACGGTATCACGGCGTTGCTGGTATATTACCTCGGGCACAAACGAACCATCATCGTAGCCAGCTCATTGTTGGTAGTTTACTGGATATTATTACTTGTTTTTGGCGGCGACGAACCGTTTTCGAAAACCGGTAATGCCGTACTGAAATTGGACACATGGGCTTTGGGGATAAAACATCTTTATACAGGCGAAGGCTTCCCGTTCGATCCTGAAGGCATCCTGAGCACTCTTCCCGCCGTATTCAACGTAGCCATGGGTTATGCCACCGGATATTTCCTCCTGAAAAAAGGAACTACCTACGAAGCCATATCCAAGCTTTTGCTGGGGGCATTCGGATTGTTAATACTGGCTTACATCCTGAACAATTTCATTCCGGTAAATAAAAAACTGTGGACAAGCTCATACAGTCTGCTTACCGTAGGTCTCGACCTGCTGATCATTTCATTTATCATTTATATAACGGAAATGCTGAATTTCAAAAAAGGTTCGCAATTCTTCATCATTGCCGGTAAAAATCCGTTGCTGATATACATCCTCAGCGAATTGGGCGTGGTGGTGTTGTATATGGTTCATATCGGGAATGTTCCTTTGTTTAGCTGGATTTACACGAATATTTTCCAACACGCGGGCAATTACTTAGGCGCGTTTTTGTTTGCCATTTGGTGGATGCTTACCTGCTGGCTATTCGGCTACATCCTGCACAAAAAGAATATCTACGTAAAAATCTGATGGGATGAAAAGATCATATTTATTTTTGATTTTATTGGTTATTCTCTCATTTACAACATCTTTGGCACAGGAAATGCCGGGCATCATCGAAAAAGGAAGGTACCAGGGAGCATTCGATGTGTATGTGGGCAACAAGTTTGCCGCTGAAAACCAATTTAAGAAAAAGAAACCCGATTTATCGGCTACTCCCACGTTCGAAAACGCGAAACAATACCTGCCCGCACCCGAATGGGAAAACCATCCACTGGCTATCCGTTCCTACTGGCGTGCATGGAAGCTGGCTTTCAGCCATTTGGAGTCGGCTACGACGGCTAACGGCTACATCACCCCTTACATCGATCCGCATTTCAACGGATGCATTTTCCTGTGGGACGACTGTTTTATGACTATGTTCGGGAAATACGGCGAACGGGCATTTCACTTCCAGGGTTCGTTGGATAACTTCTACGTGAAACAAGATCCCGATGGTTACATTTGCCGGCAATTCGAAAATAAAACCGGCGGTCCATCGTTCGAAAAAAACAACCTGGCTTCCACCGGGCCGAACGTTTTCCCATGGGCAGAATGGGAGTATTACCTGAATTTCAAGGACAAACAACGATTAAGCGAAGTGTTTCCCGTACTCGTGGCTTACCATCAATGGACAAAACTTAACCGTTCGTGGCAGGATGGCAGTTATTATTCGTGCGGATGGGGATGCGGCATGGACAACCAAGCTCGCCTCGAACCCGGATATGATGTTTGGTTCGACCACGGTTTCATGAGCTGGATAGACATCACGCTTCAGGAAATTCTATCGGGTAAACTTCTTCAAAAAATGGCAGATGAACTGGGGCGACACAGCGAAATAAAAGACATAGATGAAGAAGTGAACAAACTTACCACGCTGGTAAACACCAAAATGTGGGACGATGAAACCGCCTTTTATTACGACAAGCAACGCGACCAATCGCTGACCAAAGTATTGAGCGTATCGAGCTACTGGGCACTGCTTGCCGAAGTGGTTCCGGCCGACAAGCTTCAAAGGTTCGTGGCACATTTGATGAACAAAAACGAATTCGACCGCACTACACGAGTTCCCAGCCTGGCCGCTTCCGATCCTCATTTCGACCCCAACGGCGGATACTGGAATGGAAGCGTATGGGCATCGACCAACTACATGGTATTGCGCGGGCTGACCCACTGCGGGCTGGATTCGCTGGCGTTTGAAATAGGAAAAAGCTACCACAACACGGTAACGGAAGTTTTCGGGAAAACAGGAACTTTCTTCGAAAATTACGCGCCCGATTACGCGAAAGGTAACGACCGCACCGATTTTGTGGGCTGGACAGGACTCGTACCCATCAACGTAATGATCGAATACCTTTTCGGGATACGTGCCGATGTTCCTCACAACACGCTGACCGTAGATGTAAGGCTTACCGATAAATACAGCCTGAAAAATTATCCTTTTGGAAAAAATGGCGTACTCGACATAGCGGTGGACAAACGCAAAAAGGGGAGCGAAAGACCAAAAGTATCCATTCACTCGAATGTTGATCTGACTGTGCTGTTGAAATGGCAAAACGGCTCGGAAACCATTTCGGTGAAAAGAGGAAAATAAAACGAGTAAAGAGAATGTCTTAAAAAGGGATGAAACCAGAAAATGTGATGACTACAAAAACTAAAATATTTGAGTAGATATTAAAGTTTGAAATAAAGATAGATATGCGGAAAAATCCATTTAAAAAACACCTTTTTAAGACATTCTTTTTTATCAGTTACCCGTATAAACAAAATCCAACCATTTAAAGTTTCGTTAGCCGCAGCCGGGTAGAAAACAGAAAAATGATGGAGACAACCACAAAATAAACCACATCGCGGGAGTCGATCACTCCACGGCTCATCGATTTATAATGGGCATCGATTCCTAACGAACCCATCCACTCAAGAATACTTCCCGAATTGAAAAAAGAGGCCAGCAGATCGAAGCCATAATAGAGCAAGAAACTGATAACCAACGCTAATATAAACGCGACTATCTGATTTTTAGAAAGAGACGAAGTGAAAGTTCCGATAGAAACGTAAACCGCCGAAAGGAAGCCAAGTCCGATAAAAGATCCCCAAAACGCGCCTGAATCGATGTTGCCCACAGGTTCGGCGATGTACGACACCGAAAAATAATAGATCAACGCGGGTACCAACGCCAGCAACACCAGCACCCAACCTGCCAGAAATTTACCTGTAACTATCTGCCATTTGCTTACGGGTTTCGTTACGAGGAGTTCCCAAGTCCCGGTTTGTTTCTCTTCGGCAAAAAGGCGCATGCTCACAGCAGGGCAAAGAAAAAGGAACAACCAGGGAGCCAGATAAAACAGCCCATCCACGTTGGAATACCCCGAATCGAGCACATTGTATTCTCCGGGAATAACCCACAACAACAAACTGGTGGTGATCAAGAAGATGGCAATAACAATGTAACCGGTGGCCGAACTGAAAAACGAACGAAATTCTTTCAAAAAAATAGATAACATATTTTTAATGTGAACAAGTGAACAAGATAAAAGATGAACAAGCAAATCAAACAAAGCCATGGTTCAATTGACCTACGGATTCCACGCGATAAATAAAATTTATTATAATCCATCAACAACAATGGACAAATAATTATCCGCCTGTAAATATCCTGACGGATTTTTATTTATATTTGCAGGTCAAAGATAACCATTATTATCGGAAAAACATTCATCCAAACAATACCACGTTTATGAAAAAAATCTTAACTTTTACATTGTTGTTTTGCCTACTTACCCCGGTATATTCGCAGACATCCGAAAACTACAGCTTTAAGGTTGAATATCTTTATGGGAAAATACTGAAGCACAACAAACACCTCGAAAATCTGGTAAAAGAGCCTTCATCGGGTCTCCAGTTAAGTGCCGAATGGCTTACTTCCGGTGCTAAACCCTGGCACAATTACTTTAACCTGCCCTCGGTAGGGTTAAGTCTGTCATACATCGACTTAAGCAACCGGAATGTGCTTGGCGAAGCATTTTCGCTCTATCCTTACATTCATTTCCCAATAGTAAAAACTAACTTTTTCAAACTGAATATCAAGCTGGGAGCCGGCGCAAGCTATGTTACCAAAACGTACAGCGACGCCATCGGAATAGATTTCAACCACAGCAACGGAGCTATCGGGTCGAACCTTAACGTGTTCCTGGCCGGCGGTGGTAATTTGGACTTCAGGCTCACAAAAGGACTCAGCCTCACCGCTAACTACGAGTTGAACCATATCTCCAACGGAAGCATCGTGCAACCCAACTCGGGCATCAACATGCTGAACGGTTACATTGGACTGAAATACAGCCCCAATTACAGGAACCATATCTCGCGGTTACGCGAAGTGGAAGATGTTCCGCGCAAATTTACCTATGAAATCACCGTTGCCGGAGGTGTCCGTCAGTTGTACTACAAAGACGATAAAAGCTACCCGATTGGCTCGGTGGCGTTTGCCGTGCACCGGCCGCTCACCAATACTTACCAAATGGGGCTGGGTGCCGATTTGTTTTACGATGGTGTTTTCGGGGCTGTCAATTCGGCTCCTGATGCTTCAAATAATACATCAAAATTTATGCGCACTTACGTTACATCCGACGAGTTCAAAAATAAAATACGCGCCGGCATTTCCTGGCAAAATGAACTGTTGATCGGACGCCTTACCGCCGGCCTGCACATGGGCATCTACATCTATGACCCGGTTAAAAAGCTGGAACCGTACAACGATGCTAAAAACGGCGACGTTAAAAAAGGGCTCATTTACAGTTATAATATTGATGACGAGGATGGCTGGCTATACACCCGTTTGGTGGCCAAATACCAGATTGAAAAACATCTCTTCCTCTCCGTAGGGCTGAAGACGCACCTCCAGAAAGCCGAATTTATCGAATGGGGATTGGGATATAAATTTTGAAAAAGGAACGTTCTTATAAAAGAAAAACATTGATGAAAACCTGAAGGTTTGTCGCCTTAGCCAGACAACATCATTCCACATAAAAACCACAGGAATTACAAAATGGCTCAACGATATGTCCGTGCTCAAACCCTTTTTTAATGGCTGTGGCGCGTGGCGAAGAGATAATTTCGCTAAAACTCTGTTCGAAGATATTGCCCAGACTCATGCGCCCATCCCCATCGAGGCAACAGGGCACCACCGTTCCATCTGACAAGATTGCCACCTGATGCCGGAGAGCATAACATTTCTTCAGTTGGTGGTTGCGGTTGGTTTTCCCATCAGGCCAGTCAAAGCGTTTATCCCCTTCAATAAAAATATGCGGAGCCAACTTTACCCCTTTTCCCTTTAAACTGGTAATAGTTAATGGTTGTGGCATTTCAAAATACGTGCTGACTTTATCGAGACAAAAACGGATAAACCCATCGGCAGCCGCTACATCCACATTCCAAAGGCGAAAATTGACATAAGTATTCTCCGAAATCAGCGACGCGAACCGGAGCGCTTCGTCCAGATAATCGCCCCATCGATCGGGAGGGATATTCTCTTCAATGTCGTGAAGAGAGATGTTCATTTGACGCGGAGGAAAGCGAAGGAGATCTCCTTCGCGCTTTTGCAGCCAAGTTCCGTTGGTAGTGATATTTACCCTTAGATTTTCCTCGGCAGCTATCCCGAGAATCTCGCCGAAGGCCGGATGCAAAAGGGGTTCGCCCAAAACGTGAAGATAAACATATGACGTAAAAGGACGGATTTCGCGGGCTATGGCACGGAACTTACCGGGAGCAAGAAAGCGAGGAGTCCTCTCCGATGGATAACAAAAACTGCAACTGAAATTGCAGCTATTCGTTATCTCCACGTATATCTTTTTGTATTTCAACCGACAGGATTCCTGAAATCAATAATATTGTGAATGGACAAGATACCTATTACCTCATTCCGGCTATCCACCACCGCCAGCGTGGTGATTTTATTGAGGTCCATCATTTCGAGCGCCTCGGTTAGCAACTCATCGGGAGCTATCTTTTTAAAGCCAAGGGTCATAAAGTCTGTAGCAGTAAGATGTTTAATGTCTTCAAATTTCTGGATCGCCCGCCGGATGTCTCCATCGGTAATCACACCCACGGCATTCTCATCGCGGTCATAAACAATGGTCATGCCCAATCGGCGGTTGCTCACTTCGTAGATCACATCCTTGAACAGAGTATCGAGATATACTTTGGGAACTTCAGTGATCATTTCGTCCTTTACCCTGCTGAGCAATTGCCTTCCCAAGGCGCCACCCGGATGGTAAAGCGCATAATTTTCGGCTTTGAAATTACGCCGCTCCATCAGGCAAATCGTGAGCACATCGCCCATTACCAATGTGGCTGTGGTCGAAGTGGTGGGTGCCAGCCCAAGCGGGCAAGCCTCCTTCTCCACCCCAACGTTCAATACCAGTTCCGACTCCATAGCCAGGGGCGAACGAACATTCCCGGTCATGCAAATCACCCGGCAGCCTATTTTTTTCAGCGGGGCAATCACATTGATGATTTCGGATGAGCTACCGCTGTTGGAAATAAGAAGGGCAATATCCTCGCTCCCTATCATTCCCAGATCGCCATGCATGGCTTCGGATGCATTTACAAAGATAGTAGGCGTTCCGGTAGAAGCCAGCGAAGCGGCTATTTTATGGCCTATAATGCCTGTCTTACCAATTCCCAGAATCACTAACTTTCCTTTACAGAGGTAAATCATTTCAATCACCTCGTTAATTTCAGATCCGATTTTATCAGCAAGTTTCTGTAACTCACCAATTTCCTGCTGGATGATTTCCTGGGAACGTTGTATAAAATCCATTATTTTTAGTTTTAAAACCCGACAAGAGGGTATGTGTTTGGCATTTAGTTTTAAAATTAAAAAGAATAAAACCAAGTGCAAAAGTAACGCTTTTGTTTGGATTTTTCCAGCGGAAACAGTTTTAAAATACAATAAGTCCTTTGTATTTGGATTTTATTATTAATTTTACCACAAAATAAAAAACGATACAACCCTTTAGAGAAATCTGTTTCATGGAAAAATTCATTTCATCCTGCGGGCTGGATTGCGCCACGTGCAACGCCCGCATAGCCACACTTTCCGACGACGATGATTTAAGAGAAAAAACAGCCGCTGAATGGTCGGCGCAATTTCAGGCCAGCATTACCGCCGACATGATCAATTGCCTCGGCTGCAGGCAGAATGACGTTTTGTTCGGTCATTGTTTCGAATGCGAAATCCGCAATTGCGTAAAAAGCAAAAACTTTGACACTTGCGGCGAATGCAGCGAAATCGACGGTTGCTCACTCCTGGCTCCTATTCATCAATACGTGCCCGAAGCGAAACAAAACTTATTGGATCTGATCCATTAAAACAAAAAATACCCTTCGGATTCACTTTCCGAAAGGTATTTTTATCTATAATTACATCCTTAATCATTTAGTCCAGTTAACCCTGGCCGTTTTTACGTTATCGGAGTTTCCTCCGATCTGAATATCAAAATCGCCGCTCTCCCAGTCGTATTTCAAGGTCGAATTGTAGAATTTCAAACTCTCAGTAGTAATATCGAAAGTAACCGTTTGAGATTCGCCCGCCTTCAGGAATACTTTTTTGAATCCTTTCAACTCTTTTACCGGACGGGTAACGCTTCCCACCACATCGCGGATGTAAAGTTGCACAATTTCAGCTCCATCATATTTTCCCGAATTGGTTAAGGTAACCGATGCTTTCAATGTTTGATCGCCTTTCAGCCGAGTGGTGCTGACACTTATATCGCCATAACTGAAAGTAGTGTAACTCAATCCATAACCGAACGGATAAAGCGGGGTGTTGCATTCGTCGATATAATTGGAACGGAATTTTTCGAACTCACAATTATCCCATCCTTTCTGGCTCAGTGGGCGACCGGTATTTTTATGGTTGTAGTAAATCGGCACCTGGCCCACACTTCTGGGGAAGGTTACCGGTAATTTTCCCGAAGGATTTACTTTTCCAAACAACACGTCAGAAACGGCATATCCGGCTTCACTGCCTGGAAACCAAACATTAAGTATAGCATCGGCCTGATTCTTTTCATCGTTCAGCACCAGCGCCCTACCCGTAAAGAGCACAACCACCACCGGTTTTCCGGTCTTTTTGATTTCGGCCAGCAAGTCTTTTTGCGACTGAGGAACATCAATATTGGTGCGTGAACTACATTCCCCGCTCATTTCGGAAGCTTCACCAATGGCAAGCACCACTACATCGGCCTGATTGGCAGCATCTACCGCTTCTTTCAACATTTCCTTAACCGGACGGTTGTCTCGTCCTCCGTTTTTACCAAACATGGCCGATTTTGCTTCCTGCGCAGCATCGTACTCAATGTTGCTCCCTTTGGCATACAAAATTTTCACATCGTTTCCAACGGTTTCTTTCAACCCCTGAAGGAGCGAAACCGCTTCGGCATGACGGGCAGCCACACTCCATGTTCCGGGCATATTTACAGCGTTATCGGCAAGCGGGCCGATAAGGGCGATAGTACCAGATTTTTTCAGCGGGAGAACCTGATTCTTGTTCTCCATCAACACCATCGATTGTGCCGATATGGAACGGGCAACTGCACGGTTGGCAGCCGTATATACTTCGGTTTTCGACCGGTTGACATCACAATAACGATAAGGATCATCGAACAGTCCCAGCCGGTATTTCGCTTCGAGTATCAGGCGGCAGGCATTGTTTATTTCCGCTTCGGTAATTTTTCCTTCGGATAACGACTTTTTCAGCGTGGTAAGGAATCCTTCACCTACCATGTCCATGTCCACTCCAGCTTTCAAAGCCAGTGCCGAAACTTCCTGCAAATCGCCGATACCATGGGCTACCATTTCGTTGATACCTGTAAAATCGGTTACTACAAAACCTTTGAAACCCCATTCTTCGCGTAACAAATCAGTAAGCAACCAATGGTTGGCGGTGGCGGGAACACCATCAATCTCGTTGAAGGAGGCCATAGCCGACATAGCTCCGGCATCGAAGGCAGCTTTGTAAGGCGGAAGATATTCGTTGTACATACGGATTCGGCTCATGTCCACCGTGTTATAATCCCGTCCGGCCTCAGCGGCACCGTACAGGGCAAAGTGTTTCACACATGCCATAATGGTATTGTTTTTGGTGAGGTCATCGCCCTGGTATCCCCATACCATGGCTTTGGCCATTTCGCTGCCAAGGTAAGGATCTTCGCCCGAGCCCTCAGCGATACGTCCCCAGCGCGGATCGCGGCAAATATCCACCATCGGCGAGAATGTCCAGTTGATACCATCTGCCGAAGCTTCCTGTGCCGCAACTCGGGCGGTTTGACGTACGATGTTCACATCCCACGATGCGGCCAACCCTAATGGAATGGGGAAATTGGTTTCGTAACCGTGAATCACATCCATCCCGAAAAATAATGGAATGTGTAACCGGCTACTTTCAACAGCCACTTTCTGTACATCGCGGATTTTCTCGACTCCTTTAATATTGAACAATCCACCTACCAGGCCATCTTTCAGTTTTCCGGCAATGTCGGAATTTTTGGCTTGTCCGGTGGTAATATCTCCCGCACCAGGCAAATTCAGCTGACCTATCTTTTCATCCAATGTCATTTTCGACATCAGGTCGCTGATAAATGCATCCATTTTCGGATCGGGTTTGAAATACGTGTTCTTATCGAACTTAACATCGGTTACAGCCTCAATATTACTCAACTGCTTTACCTCCTTTTTCTTTTTGTCGGTTTTGGCAAATCCTGCCGAAAAAAGAACACTAAACATTAAACACAAAACTATTTTCTTCATGATACTAATATATGATATTTGTTAATTGGTTATCTTGTTTTTACACCGTAAGTCTTGGCAAATATGTCAGCACATCGTAACTCTTGTAACCCGCAACTCGTAACTTTTTGTCCACTTGTTTACTCGCCATCTAATAACTAAATCCCAATTTTGTCAATCCTACCCGAATATCATCATCTTGCATAAACAGTTTCCAAAGCAATGCCGAACGGTAATTTTCAATCATAACAACAATGGGTCCCTGATCAATAGCCAGATATGAATCGGCAAACCAACGGCTATTCAGGTTGAACGCATCCCGAAACCCATAAGTACCCCAAATTTTATTGCCCAAAACATAATAAAAGAACCGAAGCGCGCGCATGCTTTCTTCAGGTGTATAAGGCATGGACGCCAGCGCGGCGGTAGGCGCTATGGTTCCCTGGTCGTTGGCAGGCGATGATGCCGTATATCCCGATGGGTAATCGCTGGCAGTAAGCCCCCAGCATTGATTGCTATAACCGAGGTTTCCCGCCGGATTGGCTACACAATAACTGTAATTGATCTTTGCATGGGCTGTGTTTTGAGTCCAGTAATTGGCGTAAGCATCGCTCAGGGTTCGGGGATCGAGCCCCAGAAACGAATAATGGGCGAAAAACAGGGGACCTCCTTGTGCCGGTCCTAAGGGTAACGTAACGTTGTAATACGAATTACCGTTTTTCATACCTCCATTCGCCGCCCAACCGTTATCGTAAACCGATTTCTCAATCGGATGCGTTGGCGATGAGGCTGCCAGCACATAAGTAACCAGCGCTTCATCCCAACCCGAAATCTGCATATTGATATTCCAACCGTAATCCGGCGACCAATGCCAGAAAAGTTTTTTCTGTCCATTTTGCTGAAACCATGTCCACTCCACATCTCTCCAAAGTTTCTCAATCGTATCGCACATCGCTTTTTCACCGCCAGTTCCGTTTTTAAAATACTGGCGCGCCGTAAGAAGCCCTTGCATTAAAAAAGAAGTCTCTACCAGATCGGCTCCATCGTCATTGGTACTGAAAGGAACTACAGCCCCTGTAGAACCGTTGATCCAGTGAGGATAAGCGCCATGAAACCTCACCGCTTTTTCGTTGAGAAAAGTTACTATTTTGTTCAACCGATCAAAACCTTCGTTTCGGGTGATAAAATGCCTTTCGATGGCTACGGGTATAGTCATGATGCCAAAGCCTGAACCACCCGATGTAACTGTCTCTCCCGATCCGTAACGTTCACGGGCAAGTCCTGAAACAGGATGAGCATAATCCCAAAAATACGAAAAAGTTTGCTTCTGTACCAGCGTAAGCAAGCTATCATCTGAAATTACCGGGAATTTATACGTTGAATCAAGTTTGGTAACATAATAAGCCGTAAATCCATTGGTGATTTTTCCTCCGAGGTTGGCGCCCGACGACACGGTCAGGGTGTATTTTGTATATTCCACCGGGGTAGTTTTGGCTGTCAAAACCAGAGTTTTGTTGTTTTCGCCGTACACTGCCGAAAAATTAGCGCCTATGTTTCCTCCTAACGAGATAGAACCGGAAGTCAGTTGATCAGGTACAATGGTATCCGAAAATTCAATCCTGACCACAGGCCTCGCCGTAAACTGCACATCCTTTACTTTACCGTTATTTGCCACGGTTTGACCTGCGATGGTAACTTTATCGATAGTTAGCTCGCGCACGGTTGTTCCCGGATGCCCGGGATCGGGGTCGTTATTGTCCTTACACGAAAACAAACCCGACAACATCAGTGTAAAAATTATAAAGCCGGATAGAATTTTTCTCATTCTGATCATATTTATTTTACCGCCAATACAGAAGAACGGGGCGATACTCCACTTTCGCCCAACGCCTCTATTGCAAAATAGTAAACAGCGCCTTTGTCCATCCCCCTAAAATCGTAAGTGGTGTTATCATATACAGTAATACAATTATACAATTTATTTTTTTCTTTACCAAAAGAAATATTATACCCGTAGGCATCCGCCACCTTATCCCATTTGATAAGCGCGTTCCGGCTATCTTTTTTATCTCTTGACACGGATAGTTTTTTCACGGGCGCCGGAAGTTTTCCATCCGATTTTCCAAATACGCGGAAATCCATGAGCGCAAAATTTCCCGAAGCGGAATGGATATTTTCAATTTTCAGGAAACGTGTTTTCATCGGCTTTTTCAGCTCCACATAGTCGTGAGGAACATCGTATCCGTTGTCGCTTTTATCCACAGCCAACTCCCAGTTTACACCGTCATCCGACTTGTAAATTTTATACTGATGATAGATGTCGAAAGCTTTTCCGGTTTGGTTGGCTTTGTGTTCGTAATAGTTCACCTGAATGGCATAAACCTCCTTCTCGGCACCGAGATCCATGCTGAACCATTCTCCCGGCTGACCTGTGCGGGCAGCCCAATAGGTACGCATGTTTTCATCGGAGGCATTCTCCGGGACATAAATGGAATCGGACGACGATGCCGCCACTTTTTTGTGCAACGAAAGCAACATCCAACCGCTGAAGTTTCCTTTAACATGATCTTCGGCAGCCGTGGGCGCATACAACGGATAATCGCCAAAAGCCGTATTGGCATACATCACCCCTTCGGCGTCGAATCCGGCAGGATAAAGGCCAATGCGCCTTTCGAACGTTTCGCGTAGCGAAAGCATGCAGGTAGCTACGTGCCAGTAGTTGTCAAAATTATCTTTAAAAGTACCCCCGTGGCCGGCTCCGAGCACAAATCCTCCTGGCTTGTAGCTCATAGGGTTGCTGGGCTGGCAAACAAAAGGGCCAAGAGGCTGATCGGACACATAAACTCCATCGGCATACACCTTGAACTCTGTACCCGGACATCCGTACTGCAAATAATATTTACCATCGTGTTTGGTTACAAACGAACCTTCGGCAAAAGGTTTGAGCGATACCGAATCATCGTTGTTCATTCCAAATCGTTCCCAGCCGTGGATTTCGGGATGCAACGACAATAAATCACGCACAACGCCATCGGGACGGAAGGTAGAACGGCTGTATTCCACTCCTTTTAGTGGAAATTCATTGCTCGATCCGTAATAAAGGTACATTTTGCCATCGGTATCAAGGTAAAGCGAAGGATCCCAATGAGGCAAAATGGCCGTCTCGGCCAAATGCTTCCATCGCCCCGACTTAGGGTCGGTGGTGTACCAAACAGGCAAATTCTTATAGGTGGATCCGAGCATAACCATGGTATCGCCGAAAATTTCAACCGTCGGGGCACACTGGTCATCGTCGTTCGGTTTGCGCTGGAATCCGGCAAAAACATATTTCCATGTACTCAAATCTGATGACACATAATATCCTGATTGATTGGTGGAAAACAAATAATACTCCCCTTTGTAAGGAACGATTATCGGGTCGGCAGTAGAGCGGCACGAAATCCCTTTATTGGCGCTGTGATTAAAATACTCAAAATTATAATCGATGTTTACCGGATTACAGTAAGTTTTCGGGCGGTCGTTGTTCGGGTCGAACCATGGCGTTACCGTCCGCGTATGTTTTTGTAGGGTGTAATCGCGGTTGTCTTTTTCTAATTTACAATTAATTTCCAACTGGTCGAACCGTATAGGAAATTCAACCATTTTCATGGAAGGATAATAAAACCAGAGGGCCTTATCGAAAGTTCCCACCGTGATGGCATACTCCCCTTTTTCATTGGTTACGGTAGTTCCCACACCGTCCTTAATCATCACGCGGACATCTTTTACCGGACGCCCATCCCATCCGGTAACCACTCCGGTAACCTGATACGTTTTTTCGGTAGAAACATGGTATTCGGTAATCTGCCCTTTGACCATCTTGGTCTGCGCATTCAACGATACCCCTACCACTAACAACAACACAATAGAATATAATCTCATTGCTTTATTCAGAGGAATTTTATTGATAAAAACACACGATGAAAGTTAAAGAGAGAAGAAAGAACACAAATTACAAAAAGATCGCAAATTCGAAAAAACAGTAACCTTATCGTTTCAACAAAAGGCAATTCTGCAAAGAGATAAATCTGCAAAAATTTATGTAATTTGTGTTCGAAATTTAATTATAAAGATTTACTTACTTCTGATCGTTATAAATCTTCAGTACTTCAGAAGCACTCAGGGCTTTATTGAAAATACGAAGCTCATCAATAGAACTTAATTCTGATAAATGACTCCAATATGCAAAATTAGGCATGCCAGATCCGATTGACATCAGGGTACAAGTAGCATCCCAAGCAATACCCCCGGCAACCGTTTTCACCAACTGCCCATCCACATAAATATTTGTTTCGCTCGACGAAATAGTAAACGCATATTGTTTCCAGCCATCCGATGCACCTACCGCAGTCATGTCAATCCAGTTTTCGCTGGAACCAGTACCCACATTCAGCTTTATGGTTTGGCTTGTTGCGCTTCCTTCGCGGAATAAACGGAATCCTTTGGTTCTGTCGTCTGTTCCATCAGGACTTATATTCAGAATACCTGCCCTGTCGGGGGTTGTATTGACATTTAACCACAAAACGGCGCTGAATTCAGTGTTTTTCAGACTGGTTGCCGGGAAGGTCAAATAAGCATCGGTAGCTCCGGCATAAGCTTTACCTGCTTTCCCAGTTGTAAACGAAGGAGACCCTACAATAGTGGGATAAGTAATGCTCAACAATTCCATATTGTCTCCATCAAAAGGCATATAGAAAATTTCACCCGGATATTTTGCTTTATAAGGCTCTACCTTTTGGAAATTAACCGTGCTTGTAGTAGATTTTCCCGAAAGATCGGTCGCAATTACTGTAAAAGCATGATCCCCGTTACCCAATTGTGTATAGCTTAAGTTTTCAAGTGCCCTACGATAGTCTTTAAAAGAAGAGAATGAAGCGATCTGAGTCCCGTCCAGTTTAAAAACAATAGATTTCAGTTCGATATCGTCAGTTATTACTGTTTGAAAATTGATAGTAGTAACATCTTCCACCACCCGAATTTGGGCTCCTTCAATCGGAAAACTAATGGATACTACAGGTGCCTGCGTATCCTCACCGGGAGCAACGTAGGATATCTTATCAATACCTTCGTTACAAGCTGTCAAAAAGAATACGGCTAACAATATTACCGTCAAAAATATATTTTTTTTCATGTTTTAAGAATTTTAAAAATTGATATTATTTACTGGTTAACCCGGGTAATAAATCTACCTGAGCTTGTGGATACGGTAGAAATTGTTTATCAGCCGTATAGGTAGCTCTTCCATCATAAGTTAACTCCGAAGTTTTACCCAAGCGAACCATATCATAAAAACGCGTCCCCCATTCAGTTCCTAATTCGGCAAATTTCTCATCCATAACCTGAGCATTTGTTACTCCTGATAAATTTGACAATCCGGCCCTTGTTCTAACTAAATTCACGGCAGCGTCGGCTGTCATGACAGATCCGGTTGCTCCTTGGGTCAAGGCTTCAGCATACATCAATAATATTTCCGCATAACGGATACAAGTGAAATTTTTATTAGTTCCGTAATCAGTTCTACCTTGAGTAAGTTCATTCGATGGGAAATAATACTTACCACTAGCAAAAAAAGCTCTGGCATAATCGTTTAAAACATCTCCATAAACAGTTGTATTAGTTATCCATGAAGGCAAGCTAGCATATTTCGAATCTTTTTTAATTTCGGCAATTCCGCTGTTTGTGAATAATACAGTAGCTTGTAAACGCGTTTTTTCACCCCTGTCAAGCATAAATTTTATATACTTCAAACTGGGTTCATAGAATCCCCAACCATCACCAGCGCCTTTTACAGCGGGAGTCCAACCCTGAGGCCCAAAGAATGCGAACAAATAACTGTAATTGGTTCCAGTAGCCTGACCCAAATCTGAATACTGCCATTCAAGTATATTTTCTTTGTTAAGTTTCCCGTGTATATCCCAAAGGTTGAAAAAGTTTGGCTCAAGACTAAATTTGTTCGATTTAATAATTTCAGCAGTAGCATCAGCCACTTCTTGATATTTTTTTAATTCCAAATTAGCCAAAGCTTTTACGGCATAAGCCGTATATTTAGTAATACCTCCCTTAATATCAGCTCTTTCGCTTGGACTTACTGCAGGTAGGTTTGGAATCGCCACATCCATATCAGCAGAAATATGTTGCATGATTTCATCTTTCGTCGAGACATTTAGCTCATACAATTCGGCTGGCTGTTCGGTAACAGGGATGAACACATTTCCCCAAAGTCTTGACAAATTGAACAACAAAAAAGATTGCATTACTTTTATCTCAGCCGAATATTGAGCTCCTAATTTTGCATCGGCCCCTGAAGCAACATATTTGCTTATATCGTTAACTGCGGCATTCATATTGTAAATAGATGTGTACATGCTTGTCCATACTGAATTATACATCCAATAATCTTTGTTGTAAGTAAATAAATCAGTTTGGTAATAATCATATTGATCAGCTCCATTTCCACCACCGGAATTAACATCATCGCCTCTCACCGAAATCAAAGGGAAATCGGCCCAGCCACGGTTAATACTAAAATCTGTATAAGCGCCAACCAAGGGTTTTATCATATTTGCAGATATGGTATAATCGGTTGTCGAGGTATAGCTTTCATTTTCTTTCAATTCATTCAATTTATCATTGCAGGAAGTGAACAAAAATAAGGCAAAGGCAGCTACACTTAACTGTTTGATATGTTTTATTTTTTTCATTTTTATATTATTTTTAGAAGATTAAAATTTAAGACTGAGTCCGATAGTGTAAATAGCCGGAATAGGATAAGTTTGCGTATCAATGCCATTTTCTATTTCAGGGTTAAATCCGTTATACGAAAATGCCGTTAACGGTTTTTCAGCAGTTAGTGTAATTCGTGCTTCAGGCATTGTTATTCCTGAATAATGGAATGATTTTATCGTATAACCAAGGGTTATGTTTTCAATTCGGAAGAAACTTCCATCTTCAACAAAATAATTACTCATTTTTTGATTCCAACCCCTACGAAGGCCAGAAGCAGACGGATATTTATTAGATGTTCCTTCGCCGTGCCAACGATTTTTAGCTAAGTCAGCATCCATGTTTCCATCATTGGTCCAAATGATCTCGCCTCTTTTCCTGTTCAAAATTTTATTTCCGGTTTGACCCATAACATTGACTGATAAATCTACATTTTTGTATCTACATCCAATATTCCCTCCGTACATGAATGTAGGGAAATAAGAACCTAAAAACGTGCGATCTTTAGTATCCAGCACTTTGTCTCCATTTAAATCTTTGTATTTGAAATCACCAGGAACAAGTTTGTTTGCAACCGCTATTGGATCGGCAGAAATCTCATCTTGATTTTGATACACTCCATCTACTTTATAACCATAGAAAGCCAGCAAAGGATGTCCAACCTGACTTCGTTGCAAAAATTCAGCACTTCCTCCATCAATGTACTTCAAATCTCCATAAAGTTTCTGAACGCTATTTTTAAGAGTTGAGAAATTTGCTCCAATGTTGTACGAAAAATCTTTCCCTATTTTATCTTCCCAATTCAAAGACATTTCGAAACCCTGATTGCGGAAAACGCCGGCATTCGATAAAATGGAATTTTGAGTTGACGGAACCGAAACACTGATAACGCCGTTTTTAGTATCTTTAATAAAATAATCAGCTTCCAAACTTAATCGGTTATTGAATAGTTTCGATGAAAGTCCGATATTCGTTTCTTCTGTCAACTCCCATTTCAACGTTGAATAGGTGGAGGAAATGATATATCCACCATGTTCAACCCCATTGAATACGGTAGTTGCAGATTTTGCGGTAGCCAAACCCGCACTTGCAGGTACGTTCTCATTTCCCAACTGCCCCCATCCCAATCTCAATTTCAAGAAATTAACAGGAGTAATTGATTTCCAGAAATTTTCTTCCGAAACTACCCAACCAGCTCCTACAGCCGGAAAATATCCCCATTTTTGCTGGTACTTGTTGCTTCCATCTGCCCTTAAAGTTGCATAAACCAAATACCGATTAGCATAGCTGTAATTTAAACGGGAAAAATATGAAAGACCATACAACTTATAACCATCATCAGTGATTTTATCTGAAGGTCTTTTGTCAGCGGAAGTTAGATCAATATACCATGATTGTTCGTTTTCTGTGGGGAAGCCTAATCCTTCTCCTTCCAATTTATCCCAAGTTCTTACTCGATAGGAAGAACCTGCCATTATTCCAAAATTATGTTCTTTAATTTTATCAGTATAAGTCAATACATTATCCCATGTTTGATCCGAATATTCTTGATGGGTTTTAACCAAATCTGAAGGATCTTGTTTTTCGTTTAGTCCTAAATTATAGGGTAACAAAACTTTACGTTCGTAAAGAGACTGGAAACTATGACTATAATTTGTACGGAACGATAGCTTATTTGGAATAAGACTGATATTTAAATAAAAATTTGCATCTACTTTCTTTATCAGCATTTTATCATTTGTAAAATCTAAAGATGGCATAGGATTTTGTGCACTTCGGTAACCCAATATTTTTGCATTCGAATATCTTACAGGTATCGCGTCAGTATTTTGATCATCATATACCGGCAAGATAGGAACTGCGAAATAGGCTAAGTTCCAAGCCGATTTATTTTGGTTGTACTTTACTGCATTACTCAATATAGTATTTGCTCCAACCGAAAGTAATTTAGATAGCTTCAAATCTACCTTTGATCTTAAATTAAACCGCTGGTATTCATTTTTCATATCCAAAACGCCATCTTGTCCAAAATAATTTGCACCAAGTGAATAAACCGTGTTATCACTTCCGCCAGAGACATCCACGCTATGATTTTGAATAGCAGCATCTCTTAATATTTCTTTATACCAATCGGTATTTACATCCGGCACATTCGGATTTACACGACTCCGCCCGAAGCGCTGCATTGCATTCGTTATAAATCCGGCGTCTACTGCCGAACCACTTTCCAAAGCCATTGTAGTGTACTGTTCGGCATTGGCCATTTTCAATACATTTTGAGCATGTTGAACTCCATAATAGCCATTGTATGTTATATTATAATGGTTTCCGCCTTTCCCTGAATTTCCTGACTTAGTTTCAATTAATATCACTCCATTAGCAGCTTTAACACCATAAATAGCAGCAGCTGAAGCATCCTTTAGTATTGAGATAGAAGCAATATCTGAACTATTCAAAAAATCAATATTATCAAAAAACATTCCGTCTACAACATAAAGAGGAGCTTCATTATTATCTGTCAATCCAGGATAGGAACCTATCCCACGTACACGAACTTTTGGTTGATCTCCTGGAGCTCCAGCATTAATCACCTGTAAACCGGCAACTTTACCCTGCATGGATTGCATAGCCTGACCGGCAGGTGTTTTCATTAATTCATCGGCCTTAACCGTTGTTATTGACGAAGTAAGATCTTTGGACTTCATAGTTCCATAGCCCACTACAACTACCTCATCTAATGCTTTAGTGTTAGATTCAAGGGCAATATTCATTGTCCCCGATTTCACGGTTACTTCCTGCGCAACATACCCGATGTACGAAACCAGCAGAACAGCGTTTTGGGGCGCTGAAATGGAAAATTTCCCTTCGTAATCGGTAATCGTCCCGTTGGAAGTTCCCTTTTGTACAACGGATGCTCCTATGAGCTCCTCTCCGGTCTTTTTATCGACCACTGTACCCTGCACTTTTAAATTTTGTGCAAAAAGAGCACTGACACTGAATAGTGCCGCGAATAAAAGTAATACACTTTTCTTCTTCATGATACTAAATTTAATTATGGTTAAACAATTCTCTATCTTGATTTTATCGTAAATCCTAATTTATCGAGGCCGGCTTGTATCTCGGGGTTGCTCATAAACAATTTCCAGAGTAAACCGCTCCTGTAATTTTCAATCATTACCGCTATGGGTCCCTGATCAATGGCCAAATAACTATGTACTACCTGCTGTCCTTCTGTCATTTCTAAGTTGTAAGCATCGTAAAAACCGTAACGACCCCACAATTTACCACCCAGATCATAATAAAAATGCCTTGTCGCCGCCAACGATGCTTCGGGCGTATAAACCACCGACGACACTGCCGCCGTTGGCGAAATGGTTCCGTTTTCATCGTTGGTTCCGGGGTGGTGGGAGGTGTAGCCAACCAGCGGATCATCGGACGAAGTAAAGCCCCAGCTATCGGCCCCGTAACCCACATGTTTTTTCGGATTGTCGATAGCATATGCCAAATGAATCAGCGCGTGGGCTTTGTTCCTTTCGAAATAATTGGTTGATTCATCCGTCAAACCGTGCGGATTCAAACCCAGAAACGAATAATGGGTAAAAAACAGCGGACCGCCCATTTCCATCCCCAAATCGAGTTTATGTCCATAGTATATTTTCCCGTTTTTATAATACGATGAAATTTTATAACTGCTGTCGTACACTTTCTTATCAATTGGAAAAGTGGGTGATGAGGCTCCAAGCACATAGGTGATCATTGTTTCATCAAAACCCTGTATGCGGTGTTTCATCTTCCAACCATAGTTTTTGGACCAGTGCCAATAGAGTGAGTCGGATCCGTCTGTGTACCAGTTCCATTCCACAGTTTCCCATAACTGCGTAATGCGGTTGGTGAGTAAACGTTCTTCTGATGATCCATTTCTGAAATATTCGCGGGCAGTGAGTAATCCCTGTACTAAGAAAGCCGTTTCTACCAAATCGCCGCCATCATCGTATTTGCTGAAACTAAAAGGCTTACCTGAAGTTGCATCATACCAGTGCGCCCAAGCCCCGTGAAAACGTTCGCACTTTTCGAGGAACGAAACGATTTTATCCACCGAACGGTACGCATCTATTTTTCCGTAATAGTTCCGTTCGGCTCCGGCTATCAATGCCATAATACCGAATCCGGTTCCTCCGGTAGTAACGATAGTACCGTTGCTGTCCATGCTGCGTTCCCGCGCCATTCCAGTGGTTGGGTCGGCAAAATCGTAGAAGTAACGGGTGGTGTAGCGCTGAACCATGTCCAGAAGGTTCTCATCGGTAGCTGCTGTTAAAGTTACCTTATATTCCGGGATCTTTTTATCTGCCAGGTCGATACCTTTTGGTACTATTTTATAGGCAACCGTTTTACCTGCACTACTTTTCCCGATGAAATCGATAAAATTATCCGACTGCGTTTCGCCACATTTTACGAATGATTTTCCAGGCAACGCCCTGTATATTTCGTAATTAAAAGCCGGCTGGTTGTGCCACGAGAGTTCGACGTGAGCCGGATACCCTTCCACTTTTACTTTTTCTGGCAAAACATATTTGCCTGTAGCAATTGAGCAGCACACAGGCAGGCTCCACAAGAGCAAAAACATGATATTTCTGACTTCCGGTTTCATTTCATATTTTTTTAAGTGTATGACAAAAAAATTCCACAAACCTGCTTATTTAGTTGTATAACTCAAAACAAGTTTGTGGAAATAATGGGAAACTAAACAACACGTACACCTTAAAACAATTTTAGTTTCAAACCCAATTAAAATGATTGATGAATTATGGCTGTTAACGTAACGTTTACTTCTGCCATCAAGTGTGGAGGCACACAAGAGTGTGTGTATGTATAAGTAAACGCATGTGGCTAACATAACATTTACCATAAAATTTAATAATGGTGAGGAAAAAATTACAGCGTGCATTCTTAGTCTGATTTTAAAGTTAACGCTGCAAATGTAATCCGGAAAACGACCACGAAGCAAATTTTCAACCCCTTTTCAAATACTACATCGTAAAATTATTTTAAAAGGGCATACTATTTTATCCCTTTAATTTTATTAAATAGTTTATAAACTATATAATTATCAAATAATTAAAAATGTTAATTTTCAAAAAATTTTTCATTTGAATTCAATCATAAACTCCGTCAAACTTTTGTTTGAAGGGATTCCAATTTTCTTCCTGATCCGGTAACGACCCACTTCAACCCCTTTTGGCGTGATATTCATCAGGTGAGCAATATCCTTTGTGGTCAGATTTAACCTCAGATAAGCACAGAAACGGAGATCATTCGAAGTGAGTTCAGGATAATTCGTTTTCAGATTACGGAAAAAGTTTTCGTGGATACGGTCGAAATTAGACTGGAAAACAACCCAATCATCTTCAGATGATATATTTTCGTCGAGAATATGGATGAGTTTGTCATAATATTTATTAGGATACTGGGTTCCCAGCATTTTTTTCTGATGAATTACCTCATCTTTTATTTCGGCAAGCATTTCATTTTTCTTGATCAACGTCATGGTGGACATGGCCAGCTCTTTACTCTTCACCGTCAGTTCCGATTCTAATTTTTCTTTTTCCAGCACGGTAATGTGCCGCTCCCGCTTTTCAATCTCCTTCTGGCGGATTTCTTCCTGCTCCTGGCGTATTTTTTCTTTCTTCTCTTTAAATAAGTGGGTAAGATACCTGTAAAAAAGATAAACTGCGACTACCAACAACAAAAAATAGATAATTTTCGCAAAAAAAGTAAGATAAAATGGAGGATTGACTACGAACCTGTACGATGACTCGGATAAAACGGTTCCATTCTTGGTCATTGTCCTGACAGACAATGTATATTCGTTGTGGGGCAAATAATTGTACTCTTTGTGAGAAGTAAGGGTAGGCTCGCTCCATATTTTATCCAGCCCTTCGAGCTTATAACTGTAATAAATGTTGTTGAAATTCGAATAATATGGATAAAAAACAGTGAAAATCAAGTTGTTCCTTTTGAAAGGCGTATGAGGTACCTCGTCGGGTTTTACAGGTAAAAGCATTGTGCTTTTCGATTCATCATCGGTGGTAACAACACTTTTAAACTGAAGTTCAGGTTTATTCTGGTTTTTGTCGTTGACATTCGTTTTGAACAGCGCCAGGCCATTTTCCAGATTCATCAAACAAATATTCTCGTCGATGGGAGTAACTTTCTGATAATCATCAATTATCTGATTATAAAACGGGGTGTTCTGAATAACCTGTACGATTCTTACATCATTATCCTGTATTCGCACCAGAGCTGTAGCATCGTTACGGACAAACCAGTATAAATTGTCCTTGAAATAAGATATATGGTTGGAATGGGAAAAATAGCCGAGTTTTTTATTCAAATCGTTGAACGGGATAATCCTGTTTTTCAAATCGTCGAACGTGTAAAATCCATTGTTATCGCTAAAAACCACCCGGTTATTAATGGAAAAAACCCCTACAGGAAGTTCATGTTTATTATCAAGTGACTTAAAAGAAGTCAGTTTGTCAATGCTTTTCAAATCGGCCGAAAGGCGCAACGAGTAAAGCCCTTTGTGCAGGTGCCCCACCCAGATGGTACCCTTGTAATCAATTTCGACAAAGCGGATCGGATTCACGAACTTATCCAACCCGTTGCTGAAGACCCATCGTCCATTCACTTTTTTATAAACGCAAAGTTGGCTGTAAGTACCCTGTATCAGCACCTCCTGACCGTTGATCACCCCTTCTTTCATGCAAATACCACCTCTTACGCTGCTCAATACTTTTTCTATCGGGTGTTGCGATAAATCATAGGTATCTTCGTTGTTTCCGCAAAAAATCTGGCTGCCGGCCTTTGTAATATCCCACACCTGCCCTTTAATTTGTGGCACAAGCTCTATGTTGTTCACAGTAGCTCTGTTCACATCGAGCGTTGCATGGTAAAGGCCTTGATTTGTACCGAGATACAAGTGGGGCGCCGAGTAAGCCACCGAATAAATGGAACCTATCGAAGGCCGGAATGAATGTATATATTTTACAGACGAATTGAGATGAAGGAAAGCGATACCCTTATCAAGCGCCAGCCACAGATTATCATCCTTATCGCAGTACATACCAAGTATAGTATTGTTTTGCAACACATTGGATGTATTGAGGGACCACACCTTCTCGCCTTGTTTATTGATGGCAAAAACTCCATCGAGGATCGTGCCCAACACGATGAGCCCGTTGCGGGATATAAGCGCCCTGTTGATATACCCTTTTTTTATCTCTTCATCAATGGAAGTATGGAATGGCACAATAGAAAAGCCATCGAACAAAAACAACCCGTTTGTATTTGTCGCCAGCAAAGCCTTTGTGGCATCGAAAGGCAAGACGGCCAACACCGAATTTTTTAGCGTATTGTTTTCAATCAGGCTGAATTTATTGGTTTGCAGTGAAAAAACGCCAAATCCTTTTCCTTCCACATTGGTGTAAACTTGGTTTTTGTACAAGCTGAAAAAAAGGAACAGATACGAAGGCCTCACTCCCCTCACCGTCTTTCCATCGAAAGTAAAATACGAAGAAAACGACTGGAACACTAACGTTCCATTGTAATTGAATATTACCCAAACTTCATCGTTCTGCATTTTATACCCCTTCATCCCGGCAGAAAGGGATGTGTACTTCAGTTGTCCGAACTCATCCTTTTTAAAGTAACCGAACTCTTCAAATGATCCAACGTAAATTTTATCATCGGGAGCCACATACACCGAACGGGCAATTTTATTCTGTGGAAGTTTATATAATTTCCACTCACTTCCATCGAACTGGAGCAAACCCAGGTTGTTGCCAAAGTACATGGTTCCATCGGAAGTTTGGCCTACCGACCAGTTTTGATTGGCCGCATTGTAATCGCCTTTGGTAAACTGGGTTACCACCGGTGTAAATTCCTGCGCAGACAATCCAGCAGACAATATGCAAAACAAAAAATATAAAAATCCGCGTTTAAACATGGGCATAAAGTATTCTTTAAGGGATTAATTTCAGAATATTCCTATTTTTTTTATCCTGAAACTTATTTATTTCCCAAAATTAATTAATTTTGAAATTATTTCCATCTGTAACGAAAGAAAATTATCATTTGGCACAAACATTGCTAACAACAGAATGGTTGTAACTTTACAAAGTAAATTTATTAAAAAAGTTCAACATACAAAACAATCTCTGATTTTAATTATCCTTTAGTTATTAACAAATTAAATGTTTTAAACAATGAAAAAATTATTTATTTTATTATCGGCTGTTATTCTTACTTCAGCCATCGTTAATGCACAGGTTACCTCTGCTAAAGAAGCAAAAAGCGAAACCAAAAAAGAATTGAAAGAAAAAAAGAAAAAAGCGAAGGACGAAAAAAATGCTGCGACTAAAGACGTTAAATTTACCAAAGACAAAGCTGAAAAAAAGGTAAAAGCTAAAAAAGACGCTGTAGTGAAAGAAGCTACGAAAGCTGATGTGAAAAAAGATGATGTAAAAAAAGCTGCAAAAGAAAAAAAGGAAGCTGTAAAAAAAGAAGGTAAAGAAAAAGTAAAAGAAGGCAAAGAAAAAGCTAAACACGATGGTAAACAAGCAGTTGAACCAGCAAAAGAAAAAGCGAAAGTAGCTAAAACTGAAGCCGAAGCTAAAAAAAGCGATGTAAAAGCAAAAAAAGTATCTGCTGAAAAAGCTGTTAAGGCCGACAAGAAAGCGGTAGTTCACGAAGCCGACAAAGTAAACAACGACGGAACAGCCGATGCTCGTTTCAAAGAAAACAGGAAAGTAAATGCCAAAGGGCAGCATCTTAACAAAGATGGATCGCTTGACAAACGTTATAAAGAAAACAAATAATAAAATATCGAGCTACTAAAAAATCCGGATTCGCTTTGGTCGAACCCGGATTTTTTTATCATTTATTCAACCTTCGCAAGTCCTTTTAGCCCCCTTGCATAAGGTTTTTAAGATTTAAGTGTCCTATAAACAACTCATTATCAATACATATAATATTTCAAAATCCAGTTTTGTAAAATAATCATTTCATCCTTTATTTCGTGTTCATCCTTTGCAATTATTAATCTCTGTATTCGTAGTAAAACATTTGCAAGATTGAAGAATTTTAATTTTTCGATCAATGTTGACGAGTTGGGGCGATTATAAAATTGTAATAATTTATTGATGAAATTTTCACCAAATTCAGCAAAAAGCAAGGTTAGATCGTAGTCCGGATCGCCAATGGCCATATCGCCAAAATCAATTATTCCTTCCACTTGCTTATCATTGACGTTTATCAGGATATGATTACCACTCAAATCGTTGTGCAGCAAGGAAGGTTTGTAATCAAAATTATTCAGGTTGTTAAGGTAAGAATTAAATGCAATATCAATTTTTTCCTGCAAAAACACAGACAGTGACGGATGAACATGTTTACGAATAGCCTCAAAATCATCATGATAAACTTGCTTAAAATCAATCGTTTCGAGATGGGCATCAAATATTTCACATAGGTCAATTGAATGCAGCGAAGTCAGGAACAAAGCAACAGATTTTATTATTCCCGATTTTGAATTTTCAGGAAATTGATAAAAACTCGATGAGATCAACTCCTCACCAATAATTTTCTGGTAACCTACGAAAGCTAAAGTAGGCGAAATGTAGTCAAATTGAGGAATTTGGACTTGAAGCCATTTGCGAATTAGCGGCAATGCTACTATTTCTTTTTTCAATCCTGCCTGTACCGATTTTCGCTTTGGAAATCGAAAAATAAAAGTGTCATTAATCAAATAGGCTTTATAATCCTCGCCTTCTCCAAGCAAAACAATATCATAGATTTTGAAAGTTGGTAATTCAAGATTTATTTTTTGTTCAACAACAGGATATCGACGCATAAATTTTTTTTGTATGAAGATTATTTTAAAATAGCTACAAAAAAGCCCCTAACCGAGAGGAAAGAGGCTTTAGATTTTTTGCTTTTATTTCTCGTTCCGTTTTTGGACGTTATAGTAGATTTTCATCTGGTTACCAAGTATTTTGGTAAATCCTTTAACATCATCAGCGCTCCATGCACGGTTGATTTCACCATATTCGCCAAAATCGGTTTTCATAAGGTCGAACGGGCTCTCAACTCCAACGAGAGTATAACTGCGCGGACGCAAGGTAATCCTGACCGTTCCGGTTACATTCTTCTGCGAACTGGCTAAAAATTGCTCTATATCGCGCATAACCGGTTCAAGGTATTGCGCCTCGTGCAGGAACATGCCATACCACGTACCCAACTGATCTTTCCAATATTGCTGCCATTTGGTAAGCGTATGTTTTTCGAGCATTTTATGGGCGTTGATAATCAGTAGCGGCGCAGCTGCTTCGAACCCCACACGACCTTTGATGCCGATAATGGTATCGCCTATGTGCATATCCCGCCCAATACCGTATTTCGCGGCAATGCTTTCCAATTGGTTAATAAGGTTCACCTTGTTGCTGTCGGTTTTATGGTTCACCGCCGAAATCTCCCCGTTTTCAAAAGAAATAGTTATTTCTTCTTCGCCCGTCTTTTCAATCTGGCTGGGATAGGCAGGTTCAGGCAGGGTTTGTTCCGACTTCAGTGTTTCTTTTCCTCCGATTGAAGTTCCCCACAGCCCTTTATTTATGGAATATTCCATTTTTTTGAAATCGGCATGAAAACCATTATCCTTCAGGTAGTTAATTTCATATTCGCGCGTAAGCACCATATCACGCGTAGGCGTAAGTATTTTGATTTCAGGAGCAAGTACATCAAAAGTCAGGTCGAAACGTACCTGATCGTTGCCGGCACCGGTACTTCCGTGAGCCACATAAGAGGCTCCTATCTCTTTCGCGTAATTGATAATGGCTATGGCCTGAAAAATACGCTCCGAACTGACGGATATCGGATAAGTGCCATTGCGCAAAACGTTGCCGAAAACCATGTATTTAATACTTTTTTCGTAATATTCCTGAGTTACATCGAGTGCGACATGCTTTACAGCTCCCAATTTATAGGCTTTTTCTTCGATTATTTTCAATTCGTCGGGGGTAAATCCACCGGTGTTGGCTACTGCCGTATAAACATCGTATCCTTTATCGACCGATAAATACTTGGCACAAAAAGAGGTATCCAACCCTCCACTAAATGCTAAAACTACTTTTTCTTTCATTATATAAATTATTTTCGGTGTGTTTCCTTTTTCAGGAAACGAACCGGTTTCATTCAACTCTTATTGTTGCATTGATTTGATAAACAGGAAAATGGCAGAACATTTATTGCCGACTGGATGATCAACTATTATCAGAAGTGGAATCGGCTGGTTTAACGTTTTCACCATCTTTGTGTTGCGCAGGGTCAAACAACATTCCCGTACAGAGGCAATGTTTTCTTTTGGTGCGCTGAAGTATATCGTAATTCACACAACTCTGGCATCCCTTCCAAAAAGAATCATCGTCCGTTAATTCAGAGAAAGTAACCGGCTTATAGCCTAATTCCGAGTTTATTTTCATAACGGCAAGCCCAGTTGTCAGTCCGAAAATCTTAGCATTCGGATACTTGGTCCTCGACAATTCAAAAGCTTTACGTTTAATATTTTTGGCCAATCCTTTTCCTCGAAATTTATCCACCACAATTAATCCGGAATTGGCCACGAACTCTTTATTTCCCCATGTTTCGATATAGCAAAAGCCAGCAAACTCATTTCCATGCAAAGCAATGATAGCCTTGCCCTCAAGCATTTTCTGCTCAACATACGCGGGCGAACGGCGTGCAATTCCCGTTCCCCTGATTTTGGCGGCAGCCTCTATGGTTGTCAAAATTGTATCTACATATTTAAGATGGCTCTCATCTGCTATTTCAATTGAAATGCCATCGACTTCGGTATTCACACTCATTATATACACTGTAATGCGAACCAGGAAGATATTACCTCCCCGGCTCAGGAATTGGTACCGGTAGCACTGCCACGCAACGGGTGGAAGGCGCACCGATAAATTATAAAAGAATTATTTTTCGAAAATTTGTTTCATCAGTCTCAATACGTCATCCTGCGTTACGCCATCTCTGGGTATGATAAGGATGGTATCGTCTCCGGCTATGGTACCCAGAACTTGTTGAGTCGGATTATTATTGTCTATATCCCAGGCAATGGCATTAGCATAGCCCGGCTTGGTTTTCATAACAGCCAACTGACCCGAGAATTCAAGGCTTAAAATAATACCATTGGCAATCTGACCTGTCGCAGGACTGCCGTTATCGGCCGGCAAAGGTTTATTATAAGCCGGGAGCACGTATTTATACATACCGTTCGATAATGGGGTTTTTGAAACTTTCAACAGTTTTAAATCCCTCGACAGAGTAGCCTGCGTTACGTTGCACTTACGTTCGAAAAGCAGCCTGAGCAAATCTTCCTGACTCCCAACCACATTCGATCGTAAAATCTCGGAAATTACCTGTAAACGATTACGCTTGTTTTTCATTTTTGAATATTTATTAATTTTTCACTTGACAAAGGTACGATATTTTTGCATATTATGCAAATAATAATCATTTTATTTATATTTATTCATTTAAAAGAAATAAAAAAACAGGGTTCAAACATATTGAACCCTGTTTTTTTACTAATAATATCTTTTGAAAATGAATATAGGTGCGGAAAGATATTCACCAAAATTCCGTTTCCACGTTCCGCTTGCCTGCACTTTTTAAAAAGGAAAAGGCGAGTGGGACATTGGAAATGATGCTACATTATCCTGTCCGGCCTCTTTATTTCGTAAGCAAATCTTTTTCTTTCTTTTTCCTTCTCACCAGTTTATCCATTTCAACCGTAATAGGTGAAGCAATAAACACTGAGGAATAAGTACCGATAAAGATACCAAACAACATGGCGAAGATAAATCCACGAATGGTTTCACCACCGAAGATAAACATAGCCAACAAGGTAATGATAACGGTAAATGTAGTACTAAAGGTACGCCCCAACATTTGGTTTACCGAATCGTTTATGATTGAAATTCTGTCCTGTTTGGGGTGCAATTGTACATTTTCTCGGATACGGTCATAGTTGATCACCGTATCGTTGATAGAATACCCAAGCACGGTAAGAATTGCCGCTATAAACGATTGGTCAATCTCCATTGAGAACGGTAACAGACCGTAGAACAAAGAGAAGATACCAAGCGTAATCGCCACGTCGTGAGCAAGTGAAACAATGGCACCCAACGTGTATCCCCATTCGCGGAAACGGATCAGGATATACAACCCTATACCGAGTATGGCGAAAAGAACGGCCCAAATAGCTGATGTTTTAATATCATCGGCCACCGTAGGACCAACTTTTGAAGAACTCTTGATGTTTTCCTTTACAAACTGTGCCTCTGTTACCGATTTGTTGAGCAACGGTTTCAGGTTGTTGTAAAGTTTCGATTCAATTTCATTGTCGATATTATCTCCATGCTCATTAATTTTGTATTTGGTGGAAATACGCACCTGATTGTCGTTACCGATAGTGATTACCTGCGGCAAATCACCCTCGAACGCCTTTTCGAGCAACGAGCGAATAGCCTCCGTTTTAACGGGGTGTTCAAAATTCACCACATAGTTACGTCCGCCCGAAAAATCAATCCCCAAACTGAACCCTCGAACCCCAAAAGAGATAAAACTGATCAGGAACAAAGCGCCCGAAAGCACATACATATACTTCCTGATACTCATAAAATCTATCTTTGTATTCTGGAGCCAGTGTTCTGACAATTTAGTATGGAAAGGCAACTCCTTAGCGGTTTCGCGTTTGGCATATCCTTCCACCATATAACGGGTAAGGAACACGGCGGTAATGAATGTGGTTAAAATACCAAAACTTAAAGTTACCCCGAATCCTTTGATAGGCCCCTGACCGAAAATCACAAGAATAATACCGGTAAGCAGCGTAGTAACGTTCGAGTCGATAATAGCGTTAAGAGCTTGTTTGAAACCTATTTCGATAGACCGCCTCATGTTCAAGCCACTTCGCATTTCCTCCCTGATACGCTCATATATAAGCACGTTGGCATCCACCGCCATACCCATGGTAAGTACGATACCGGCAATACCCGGTAAAGTAAGTACCGAGGAGAAAGAGGCCAATATCCCCATAAGGAAGAATACATTGGCAAACAGAGCAATATCAGCAATAAGACCCGGTATCAAACCGTAATACACAATCATGTAAGTCAGTACAAGGAGGAACGCGATAATGAACGAAATCAATCCGTTATTGATAGCTTCCTGACCAAGCGAGGGTCCTACAATATCTTCCTGGACAATGTGAGCCGGAGCAGGCATTCTACCTGATTTCAGCGTATTTGCAAGGTCTTTGGCTTCATCCACTGTGAAGTGTCCGGTAATTTGCGAATTACCACCGGTAATTTCGGTGTTAACAGTAGGATAAGAATAAACATAACCATCTAAAACGATAGCGATGGATTTACCGATATTGTCTTTCGTCATGCGAGCCCATACGGTAGATCCTTCCGAGTTCATGCTCATTTCCACATTAGCGAAAGCCGAAGTCTGGCTGAAATCCGCTTTGGCGTCGGTAATGACATCGCCCGAAAGTGGAGCCTTACCATCCCTGCCTGTAACTTTAATGGCGATAAGTTCGTAAACTTCGCCTTTATCAGATATAGGCTTAACGCTCCACTTCAGAGCAAGATCACGAGGTAAAACCTCTTTCACCTGTTTGTTGTTGAAAAGCCCATCAATTTGGGCAGTATCTTTTGCCTGCGCATAACCTACAATGGGACCTCTTCCCGACTGATTCAACTGCAAAACAGCAAACAAAGGATTTTCCTTTTTGAATTTATCCAACTGCTTGGCTGAATCTCCGGTAGCTTTTTCATCTTTTTTAATAGCAGCTTTCAGTTTATCCTGAACATTAGCGGCTGCAACCACAGGTTTTTTGGCTTCACCCGCGGTAGTTGCGGCTGAATCAGGTTTCAGTCCGTTCTTGTTGGTTTTCATCATCGCTGCCAGAACAGAGTTAGCTTCCTCGATGTTGTTAGCGATTTCATTGAAATCGTAGGTTTCCCAAAATTCAAGGTTAGCCGAACCCTGAAGCAATTTACGAACACGTTCAGGTTCTTTGATACCCGGAAGTTCAATTAAAATACGTCCGGTCTGTTCCAGTTTCTGGATATTGGGCTGAACCACCCCGAAGCGGTCGATACGGCTACGTAATACATTGAACGAATTGGCGATAGCACCATCAATCTCTTCGCGAAGCACTTTCACCACATCCGCGTTCGAGCTATTGAGCGTGATTTTATCTTTCAGTTCGTAAGTGCTGAAGATAGTGGCCAGCCTTCCCTGAGGATCAAGGTCGGAGTAGGCGTTTACAAACAGGTCGAGGAATTGAGAACCACTGTTTGTTTTTTGCTTTTCAACAGCTACTGATAATGCCTGGTTGAAATTCGGGTTGGTATTGTTGTCGGATAATGAACGGAGAATATCTGCCACCGACACTTCAAGGGTTACATTCATCCCTCCCTTAAGGTCAAGACCTAAGTTAAGTTCTTTTTCACGGCACTCTTTCAGTGTGTAGCCCAACCACACCTTTTCGCTCGACAGAGAGTCAAGGTAGTTGTATTCCTTCATTTTATCGCCTTTAGCAAACGCTTGTGCCTTTTTACTGTAAGTGTTTGTAACAACGCTAAACGAAAGGTAAAACAAGCACACTAAAGTCAGAGCTACTGCGAAAATTCTGATAAGTCCTTTGTTTTGCATGGAATATTATTTAAAAATAAAACATTAAAGATACATTTTTTTAATCGAGGTGCAAATATAGTGTTTTTTTTACAAACATAAAAAAATGAATATCAGTTTATCTTTATCAACTGATTCGAGCATTATTTTTGTTCGTAATAAATTATACCCACCTTTATATTTCTGCTTTCCTGTTTATATATTTAACTGGGTACCAAGATGATAGAAAACCCATTACCGCCACAGTAATAAATACCAACAGAAAATCGGCAATACGAATCTTTACCGGATAAGCATCGATAATATAACCTTCGCCCAAACGGATAAAACCAAAATGTTGCTGCAAATAGCACATGACAGCCCCTAAAACAATGCCGCTAAGCGCCCCTACGATCGAAATCAGCCAGCCTTCGTACAGGAAAATCCTTCGTATCAGGCGGGTATCGGCGCCCAAATTCCTCAACGTCGTAATATCTTCGCGCTTATCAATGATCAGCATCGACAACGAACCAATAATATTAAAACTGGCAATCAAAAGGATAAAACAAAGAATAAGGTAGGTAATCCATTTTTCGATGGTCATTATCCTGAAAAAGCTCTCCTGCTGTTCGTATTTGTTTTTTACCGAAAAACGGTCGCCAAGGATTTTTTTAATGTCTGATTTTACAGCTTCCACCTGCAACGGATCCTCTACCTTCAGTTCGATAGCCGTTACGGTTGACGAATCGTATTCGAAAAGTTCACGCGCCAGTTTGATGGAAACCAACACCAAGTGATCGTCGTATTGAGGCTGCTTCACCGAAAAAATTCCACAAACAGTCGCCAACTGCTCATTAAAACTGTTTTCAGGTCGTAAAAGATTGACCTTCCCTACCCGCTTGGGCGCATATATTTGCAACGGATCGATAAAATGTACTCCTAATCCGAGCACAGACGCAACTCCGGCGCCGGGTACAGCATGTTCGAAAATTTCATTGTTCAAATCGAAAGTTCCGTCGTAAAGGATACTTTTGATTTTGGTAATTTTACTAAAATCATCCGTAACCCCTTTCACCGTTGCAGGCATTTGTTTTTCCTTAAATTTGAGCAGGGCGTTTTCTTCAACTACTTCCGAAAAAACCGAAATCCCCGGAAGATTCCTTATTTTTTTAAATTCGGGTGTCGTCATGTCAAAGCTTTTTCCCTGAACCAGCGTAATCTTCAGATCAGGATCAAAAGCCGAATACATACCGGCGATCAGCGATTCAAAACCGTTGAAAACCGATAAAACAACCACCAGCGCCATTGTCCCTATAGCGACTCCGGTTGCAGAAATCCCCGAAATAATATTGATCGCGTTGTGCGATTTTTTCGAAAAAAGATACCGGCGGGCTATCCTGAATGAAAAGGATAGTCCGCGCAGCTTCTCGGTTAAACCTGTTTCGTTACCTGACATATTTTACGTTAATCAAGTTCAATTTCTTCGCCTTCTTTCAGCGGCGATGGCGGGTCTTGTTTCAAAAGATGATCAATATTTTCAAGGTAATCCAGAGAGTCATCGTTATGAAAGAATAATTCAGGTACAATACGCAACTGATGACGAACCCGCTTTCCCAAATCAAAACGAATGGCTTTGGTGTCGGCATTCACCTGTGCAAGTACAGCATTAGCCTTGTCGCTTGGAAAAATGCTTAAATGTGCGCGCGCAATGCCCAAATCGGGACTTACACGAACGGCAGTAACGGTAATTAGTGTACCCTGAATCTGACGCGCGTAAAGCAAAAAAATCTCTCCGAGTTCCTTTTGCAACATTCGCGCTATTTTCTGTTGTCTTGTTGTTTCCATTTTTCTTCGTTTAATTGTTTTATTACAGTTTCCATTCGAAACCATCCTTCGTATCTTTTATCTCGAAACCAAGCGCTGTCAACTCGTTGCGGATTTTATCACTGGTTGCCCAGTCTTTGCTTTGTTTGGCTTGTAAACGTATATTCAGCAATAAATCAATGGCTTGTTTGTAGGCATCGTTTCCACCTGCCATTCCCGATTCAGGCTTTAATCCGAGAATATCTTCAATAAATGTTTTAAAAACGGATTGCAGCTCCTTCAAATCAGTTTCCGAAATCGTTTCTTTGCCATCGTGAACAAGATTGATGGCACGCAAAGCGTCAAATAAATGCGATATGACCACCGGCGAATTGAAATCATCATTCATAGCTTCTTCGCACCGTGCACGCAAACCAGTTGTATCCACCGAGGAGGTCGCTGAGGCTTTCAGTTTTTGCAAGCGGGCATAACCTTCCATTAATCGACCAAAACCTTTTTCCGAAGCCTGGAGAGCTTCGTTCGAAAAGTCGAGCGTACTACGGTAGTGCGATTGTGCCATAAAAAACCGCACAGTCATGGGCGAATAGCCTTTATCGAGCAAGGGATGACTTCCGGCAAACAACTCCTTCGGAAGGAAACCGTTTCCGGCACTTTTCGACATACGCACGCCATTTACAGTCAGCATATTGGTGTGCAACCAATAATTGGCCGGAGCTGTGTGGTTACAAGCCTGCGATTGAGCAATTTCATTGGTGTGGTGTGTCGCCTGCAAATCCATTCCACCTCCGTGAATATCAAACGTTTCTCCTAGATATTTGGAACTCATGGCCGAACATTCCAGATGCCAACCGGGGAAACCCCAACCCCATGGCGATGGCCATTGCATCAGCGTTTCGGGCTTAGCTTTGATCCAGAGGGCAAAGTCAAGGCGACCTTTTTTCTCATCCTGGCCTCCAAGTTCGCGTGTTCCTTCGAGCAAATCATCGAGTTTACGGTTGGTCAGAATGCCGTAATCAAAATCTTTGTTGTATTTTTCCACATCGAAATAAATGGTTCCAGCCTTTTCATAAGCATACCCGCTTCCGAGTATTTTTTTTACAATCTCAATTTGTTCCGAAATATGTCCCGTCGCGGTTGGTTCGATGCTGGGCGGTAGGGTATTGAAGACATTCAGTATCTCATGAAAACCAATGGTATATTTTTGTACAATCTCCATGGGCTCCAACTGCTCTAATTTAGCTTTTTTGGCGAATTTGTCATCACCTTCGTCACGGTCGCCTTCCAAATGTCCCGCATCAGTGATGTTGCGGACATAACGTACCTTGTAACCGAGATACAGGAAATAGCGGTAAATCAAATCGAACGAAATAAACGTCCGGCAATTACCCAAATGCACATCGCTATAAACGGTAGGCCCGCAAACGTACATCCCTACCCTGTTTTCGTGTATGGGTACGAATAATTCTTTTTTACGACTGAGCGTGTTGTAGATATATAATTTCTGTTCCATAATTTCAGTAAATTTTAAACGATCCCCCGTTGTTTTTTTAAATCTTCATAAGCTTCGTTTATCGTTCTGAACTTATCAGTTGCTGTTTTTTTAACTTCATCTCCCAAGTTAGCCACCTTATCGGGATGATACTTCATGGCCATTCGCCTGTATGCCTTTTTAATCTCGTCAGTCGTAGCATTAGGTTCAATTTCAAGTGCTTTATACGCCCAATACCGATCCTGATGCTTGAAATACGGTGCTTTTATCGACAAAAAATCATTTTTATCAATATTGAAATGGATTGAAATTCGTTCGATAACATTCAGCTCCGTACCGTGTACCTCTCCATCGGCATTAGCTATTTCGAGCAACAAATGCAACAACTCCAGCTTAGCCGAATAATTCAGGTTGCGGCCGATTTGCATCGCCACTTCCGTTTCGTTTATATCTGTATTCAACAAATTTTTCAATATCCCCAAGGCTTCGAGAGCACCCTCTTCCCCAAAATTTTGTAACAAAAACTGCTTTACAACATCAAGTTCTGATTTTAACACCTTTCCATCGGCTTTCATCACACAAGCCATCAGCACCAAAAGACTTATTTTGAAATCGCCTTCCGTAGCGCCCCTGCTTTCATTTGAAGACGAAACAAAATGAGCTCCATCCATCAACGAGCCTAAAGTAAAACCTAATAAAGCTCCAACCGGACCACCCAGCACAAAGCCGAGCCCGCCACCCAACCATTTTCCGAAACCAGACATAATATAATTTTTAAACGATGACAAAGATAAAACTTAATTCTTAAATTTCAACTTGCAACCAATGCAAATCAGATACATGTTTCATCGGGTTATGAATTTTACGTTGTTCACAGCAAATACGACTTGTTTCATATCTGCAATGCTCCCCTGAAAAAACAAAATATTCAACCTATTTTTAAGGCATATAATAAATTTAACCCAAATAAATAAATTTTACAAGCCAAGAATATACTTAATTTTTCATAAATTATGTTTTATTTAATTAATCAATAGATATGTTTTTTGTTTTTCTCTGAATAATGTATGACCTTTGTATCAATTACATGCTAATGTTACAATCTGTTTAATTTATACACATTTAATAAAAAGCGGCATAATTTTTGAAAAAATATTTTTCTTAAAAAATATAATTTTGCGCTAAACTTTTTACTAAAGATAAGTGTTTAAAAGACACATCCGACCTATATCCAACCTACATCAAACTAATCTACCGCACAAAATTTCAACAAGCATGTGATTTGTATCGCAAGAAAAAAGTTTATGGCATACTAAGGAAATATCTGGAATATCAAAGTTTACACACAAGCGAGAAAATAAAGGCAATTTAAGATGAAAAATTACAAAACTGGTTTTTTACTATTATTCGTAATAGTACTGGGTGGGTATGCTTTCGGTTCAAGCACCACCGATAAAATAATATTCCTTAATACAGGAAAGATGTATGTAGGTACAAGCGGCCATAGCAGCCTTGTATCGTTGTATATACCGCTGGCATACAGGGACGCGAACAACTCGGGGATCGACTCGGTAAACATAGAACTGGGCGGTTATATGGAATTGGGCGGTAATTTCTACCACGATGCCACATTTCAAGGTTTCAGGGTAACCCCTGAGGGCTATAGCAAAGCAAAATCAGGAGTTTTCCGTTTTTCAGGGAACCATGGCAGCGGAGCCCGACGTTACGTAACCACCTTCACCTCCGATAGCCTCACCTGTACTTCATTCAACAGGGGGAATTACTATCTATCCTTTCCAAACATAATACTCGACTCGAACGATACGCTGATTATTCCGGCCCGGATGGGGATAGATGCTACCACTTTCAAACGTGGCACCACCAATACAGGCGGGTCGCTGGTATTACGTTCGGATAAAATAGGCACTTATGACTACGATGCATCACTGCGTATAACCGGCAGTGGCAGTTCCGCCTCGCTGGTGGATGCCGGCTCGGTCATAGTAGAAAGGGAAATGAGCCTTTATCGTTACGGCGATGGCACCACTCCCGCCCTCTTCCCGTTTGCTACTCCATTTAAAAACACTCAACTTTCAGGATATTTTGCAGGCAACTGGGTTCGCCGCCCATTGGCCGATGGCGAAATGGGAAGCACTACCTACCTCTTTGCAAACAAGGACAACAACCCTGCGGATAACTTCATTGACATGGATCAGTATGTATATATGGCGGCTGAAACACTGGTTCCAGCTCAGGCCTACCTGATAAAACCACGCCCGTCAAACTATTCCTATGCGAACCTCCAGACTTCAGGCGGATTATGGTACACCGGAGCTACCGCGTCGGCATACGACAAAGGAAAGTTCTCTTTCAACGGGAAAGTTTACACAGTAACCCCCTATCAGGAGCAACTATTCGCCGAAGATGTACTCACATCCAAATCGGCCTCAGGCACTCCTCTATCCACCGTCAACTGGTTAATAGGAAATTCATATACCTGTCCTATTTCTACCGCGGAACTGGCAAGAGCCATGGAAATGGCTACCGGCCTAACTTTTTCTTCCACAGCATACGTATATCTGGCAGGATCGCAAAGTTACCAACCTATCACGGTTTCGGGAACTGGTTCCTCCATTACAGTATCGGATTATACCGAAATACCGGCCATGAGCATTTTCCTGTTGACCCTTAAAGGTGGAAATATGCAGAACGGATCTATTTCAATAGGTAAAGAGCTTCAACGCCACGGCCAATTCTCACACGGAGCACCCAACAGCGTACGTTCCGCATCGGGAGAAGCGCCATCCACCGTCCAGGATCAGGTCAACTTCAGGATTTATCCTTCCGACAATACCCAGGTGTACGACCTGGCTGCCATTGGTTTGAGGAAAGATGCTACACAGGATGAAGATAATTACGACATACCTAAATTTTATAGCGAAGACAACAGTGCTTTCCAGATATACTCGCTCTCAGCATCCGGTGCAAAACTTGCTGCTAATGGCGTTCCGCTAAATACAGATACGGTACAGCTTTATTTCAAAGCTCCCTCAAGGGGAGGAAACTTTATTATTGAAGCAACGAACACTTCCACCCTCTCCAGTGAAGGCGCATGGCTTCTTGATAAATTCAACAATACCTTGGTGGATTTGAAAGAACAACCTCAATATAATTTCACTTCGGCTGCCGGCGATCAGCAGAACAGGTTCAGGGTTTACTTCCAAAAACCTCAAAACGCCACTACCGGAACTGACAATAACCTCCGTACAAATGGTCTATTTAGCGACAACACGCTTATACTGAAAAACCTTAATGAATCAGACGCAAACTCTCTAATACGCATTTACGATGTACAAGGGAGAGTTCTATCGGTTTCGACTGTGAATACTTATCCGGAGTTTCATTTAGGCACAAGCCTCCCTCAAGGAGTTTACGTAATTCAGATGAAAGGACGGCGCAACTTAGCCCTTAAAGTGGTTAAAAGCAAATAATCAATAAAAGGAATGGCTGTTCAATAGCTTTTTCACGGAGATAGTTTGATTTTCGCGCAATAGCCTTTCTCAAACAATTAAATAATTACATCTATTTAGCAAAACAATTTCGGGAAACATGAAAAAAAATTTGATATTGACCCTTGCTGTTATTGTTATTAACGGGTATGCATTGATCAACCTGTTTAATTTTATCAGCAAGGAAAATTCTTCCGCAAAAAAAACATTTAACTTCAATTCGCCTATAAGCATTGCCGGGAATATTGACACAGAAAAAACACCCGTGCTGTTCAGAAAAGGGGATGCGATCCAGGATAACTCAAGAAAAAACATAGCTCCCGACAATCAGGTAAAAAATATTTCGGGGAAGACAAAACAGAACATTTCCACTAACAACGGGATAAGTGGAATACCTTTTCCCCTTGAAAACAATCCAACAGGCAAACACGGCATTTTAACACAAGAGAATAGCCCTCAAAAAGAGCAAACAGGGAATTATACTATTTTCAATGCGCTTGAGAGTAACGGAAAACTACACCAAATAAGGCTTACGGTGATTGGAAGCCAATACGCCTACAACATGTCAAGAACCTCTCTTTCAGAACCAGTTACAACAGATGCAGTAAACAACGGCGGTGGCATGCAAAAGGTTGATGATAATAACGGCGGATATAATGATGTACCTGTGGGCAATTATATGACCATTCTTATCTCATTCGTTTTTTTCTATTTAACCACTATTATTTATAACCGAAAAAAAAGAACATTAGAAATATAAAATTCATCGCCCCCTATCACCATAAAATTAAACAGCAATTAATTACATTAAAAATATCTTTCTAAAATGAAAAAAACAGCTTTGGCACTTATGATAGGGATCATAAGTATTAGTTTTACTACTATCAACGCGCAGGTAACCATTGGTTCGAACCAACAACCCAATAGCGATGCGGTACTGGATCTGATCAGCAATGGCAACAAAGGATTGTTGCTGCCCCGGGTCGCTCTTAGCGCCACCAATAATCCGTCACCCCTCTCGCAGCATGTAGCAGGCATGACGGTTTACAACACAGCCTCCACTTCGGTGGGAAATGGATACGATGTCAGCCGCGGCTTCTACTATAACGACGGAACCAAATGGGTTGCGCTTCCTTTAGGTTACACCAACTGGTTTTACATGCCTTCGGTTTCTTTCGACACATCGACTACCGGTACAGGATTGTCAAAAGATCTTTACAGCTTGTATTACAACCAGTTTTCGGCGCCGGCAATCAAAAGCACAGGGGCTCCATCGGTTGTACCTTTTATTCCCAGCCGCACCGATCTTTATTACTATATAACCTACTATGACACTTCTGTTTTCAGCAATATCTCCATCAACGCCAATGGCGTAATGACTTACGATATTATCGGCGCTGCTTCGGATTGCTCCTACATCAACATCATTTTTGTGTTGAAATAAACACACTGTGGTTAATATTTATCCACTATCTCGTTGGAGGAGTGTGGTTTTATAATAAAATTATTCTATATTAATTATGAGCTATATTAATTATTTAAAAAAAATACTGCTCGGTACTTTATTGTTGTTATTAAGCGTAAGCGCATTTGCCGATGGTAGCGCCAATTTATACCCATCAGGGGTTTCGGGTAAAAGAGCGTTCTTACAGAGCAGGGATAGTTCAATCATCCAATTGTTCGATTTATTTCCTACTATGGGATTAATGAGAGTATATGTAAAAGCGGGTGAAACTATATATGTTGGATCCAGCGCTCAGGGATATCTATCCGGCACCATCAGATTATATTCCCCAAACGGCAACATATATACATCCGGAAACAGCACCTCAATTGGCAGGATCACTAACAGAACACAAGAGTTAGCTGGTCCTTATTACAGTTCCTCTATCCGATCAACGGGATATACTCCATATACCCGCGTGGTAGGAACTACTGAAGAAGGAATATGGGCCATTAAGTTTGTACCACCCGGCGTCGGGACAAATGGTACCGATGTAGATGCGAATGCCGCATGGTCTCAAGGAACTGCAAGTACAACCGGTATAATAGCTGCCTTTGACGTTTCAGTCGGGAGTAGTTCGAATGCCTCTACTCTTATACCGGGGAGGGTGTATTGCAATACATTCAACGCAAACATGTCTCAAGCTAATGGAACCGCCTATGGTTTCTACGGTACATTTTACGTTTTGACCAATGTGGGTTATACCTACCTCGTTAAAATGAATGGACAAAATGGCGCATCATTTAACTTTTTTGTCAATAACAAAGGGATCCAATCATCTTCAACGGGAAGTCAAAACCCAACAGTTTCCACTCCGAAATCATGGTATAATGGAGATCCTTCATATTTAAGTGTATCCTACGCAGATCAAACAGTTCAAACATATATTTACGATCCACGTTTACCAGACAATGGGACTGAAGATATTACCCATAAATTATTCTTTACGGTACCTGCCACCGATATGCCCGACAGTGCATCAATACGATACGACATACCCGCCGTATCAAAAAAAACATGGTTACGGAAAATACAAACTACAATGCCCGTAATGACCGGATTAGCCGTAGTAGGCGTTGAATCTGGAACCAACGGAGTTATCGGGCCTGATGGTTCATACGTATCTTTCACATCCAGCGTTTCAGGTAGCTACAACATAGAACTCACGTTTTCTCAATCGGGAACAACCAAAAGAGTTTTGACGGGCGATTGCGTTTCAGGAGCCAATAAAGTTTTATGGGATGGGTACGATGGAAGTTCAACTCCTGTAAAAATAACCAGTGGAGCGAATATTTCCGTATCTGGCAAAATAATTGCAGGGGAAATGCATTTTCCACTTTGTGATGTCGAAATAAATCCACAGGGAATGATTGTAGAATTGTTAAAGTCTGATTATTCTTCTTATGCCAACAAAAAAGATACCGTTTATTGGAACGACAACGGCCTTACCGGAACAACTCCACCAAGCCCACTCACCAACACAACCGGGCTCTCAAGCACATTGAACGGTCATAAATGGGGGGCATACACTGGGACAACCCTTAAAACTGAATATGGAGATCAAAAGATACTTGACACATGGACTTATGCAAAAGGCGATGTTGTAACAACCAGTACCACGGCAGTAGTTAAAAAACTTGACCTTGCGGTAAACAGTGTTACTCCAAGCGTTACATCTACTACTGTCGGCAATACAATCACTTACACGGTAGTTGTAAAAAATATCTATAACGCTACCAGCGGAGCCACCAGCGATGCGGTCGGGGCAACTTTTGGACTTGAATTTCCTTCTGGATTTACAATAACCGGGCATTCAACTACCACAAACAGTGGAACTTTCTCTGAAACAAGCTTCTCAACTGCCGGCACTTTATTCAGTTCTGTTTTTAGCCTCACCTCAGGAGGACAGGCAACTTATATAATTACAGGAACAGTAGGTTCAGCTTTAGCCCATGGTACTATCACCCCAAGAGTGTGGGTAATTCGTCCGGGCGACATTACAGATATAGATGCTACAAGTTCTGTAACGGGAACTCCCTCCGATCCTGATATAGAATGTAATGGAGGAGCAAGCGGCGTAGGATGTAACAACATTGTAACTTCGGCTACAACTACGATTACTAATTTATCCCCATCTGCCGCTGATGACACAGGTAGTGTTAATGAGAATGCGACTGTTACTGTAACGGCTGCCAACGGAGTATTAAACAACGACACGGATGCAGATGTGGATGCTCTTACTGTTACAGCCATACGTTCAGGTTCGGAAAGTGGCTCTGGAACAAGTGGAACTGTAGCAAGTCCATTAACAGGTACCTACGGCACCCTGACGTTGAACGCAGATGGTAGCTATACTTATGTTGCGGATCAGGCTGCCGCCAACGCACTCAAGGCAGGAGCTACCGCAACTGATGTATTCACTTATACCATCAGTGATGGGAATGGAGGAACAGATAAAGCTCAACTAACGATAACAGTTACGGGGTTGAATGATATCCCTACGGTTTCAAATATTACGAAATCAGGCAACGAAGACATTGCTATTTCATTTACGGCAAGTGATTTTACTAACAAATTTTCAGATCCGGATGCAGATGCATTAACACAGGTAAAAGTAATTGATTTACCATCGAATGGCACTCTCAAGCTCAATGGGGTAACCATTGCCGCAGGACAAGTGATTAGCGCCACAGATCTGGTTAATATAACATTTACTCCAAATCCGAACTGGAATGGGACTACTTCATTTAACTGGAACGGTTACGACGGAACAAGTTATGCTGCTGCCAACGCTTCTGTAAATATTACTGTAAACGCTGTTAACGATCCTCCAACAACAGTTGGCGATGTGAATACCACATACATCAACACTCCGGTAAGAGGGAATGTGCTCACCAACGACAGCGACCCCGAAGGGAATACCCTGACGGTTACCGCCCAGACAAATGCTGCTACCGGACACGGTACGGTAACTGTTAACACCGATGGAACATACACATATACCCCGAACTCAGGTTACACAGGTGAAGATACTTTCACCTATCAGGTTTGCGACAACGGCACTCCTTCGGCTTGCAGTTCTTCTACCGTTACCGTGGAAGTAATGCCTACACCGGGAACCGGCAATAATCCTCCCGTGGCAGTGAACGACTACCTCCAGGGTAGTATCAACACTACCGTCAATGGAAAAGTGCTCGCCAACGATATGGATCCCGATGAAAATTCGCTTACGGTAAGTTCTGCCATGGTGGATACCGATGGGGATGGACTGGCAGATGATGCGCTTACCCTGGGAAACAGCACCACCGTTTACGGTACAAATGCGGCCGGAAGCGTTGTTAGCGCCGGAACATTCACCCTCACTACCGCAGGCGTGCTTACCTTTACACCCAACAGCGGGTTTGTGGGTACCGTACCGTTCAATTACATGGCAAACGATGGCACTACGACCGACGATGCTGGTGGCTCCATTAGGATTGAAGCAAATCCGTCAAACACCAATACGACTTTTGCTATGGACGATGCCTTCACTGCAACGCAAGGATCGACCTTAAGTGGCGATATTCTGACCAATGACAATGACCCTCAAGGAAATACTCAAAACGTGAGCGGAGGAGTTGCCGATACAGACGGCGATGGATTGTTCGATGATAATCTTACATTAGGAAGCGATGTTACTATTTATGGGAAGAATGCGGCAGGAACTACAGTTGTAGCCGGTACGCTGACGTTGAACTCCAATGGTAATTATACGTTTGTTCCCAAAAGCGGTTTTTACGGGACGACACAGTTTATTTATCAAGCATGCGACAATGGGACACCATCGGCATGCGATAACGCCACCGTTTATCTGGGTGTAAGTAAAAAAATATTTTCATGTATTGTTTCAAACAAGATGACAATCAACCAATTTCATTGACAAAGCGTTACCAGCAATATTTTTATGATTATATAAAACAGACAAAATCCCGAAAAAGAGGAATATGAAACGTGCATGTAAACACCTTAAAAACAAGGTAATATCCCGATAGTTATCGGGAGTGTGAGTTCCATAAGACCTTAAAAAACAATTATTATCGTATGAAAAAACAATTGGTTTTATATCTATTTCTGGCTATTAGCGCCATAACATTTGCGCAGGTCAGATATGACCGTCATTGGTCAGTTACCGCTGAGATTGGGGGTAACAAGTTTGATGGAGATTTTAATCAGAAATACAACAGTCTGGTGCCAAATTCTCAGTATAAATTAAGTTTCGGCGCTTCTGCCGAATACACGCTTACACCTATTTGGGGAATCGGGGCCGAGGTGTACTATCTTCCCATCGGAGCTAAAAATGCTCAAACCCATTTTAGTGGTAACATGTTTCATTTGAATCCTTATGTTTCGATCAATTTATTGAATCTTTTCAACACATATTCAAAGCATTGGGGAATATGGGGTACGCTTGGCGGAGGTCTTGCTTATTACAACTCGACCTTATACAAAAATGATGTCAAGTTCGATGAAGTGAAAGACGGGATGGCTTTAACGGTTCCTGTCGGGTTAATGGTAGAATATAGCCTTAGCCGTTCCCTGGCTATTGGAGCTAAATTCCAATACCGTTCGCACAACAAGGACAATTTGGAAGGAAGCAGCAAAACCGAAGAAAACGGAGGATACAATTTCAAAGGAGTTACCAACGACTTTGTATCACTTGGAACACTTCTTCTTCGTTGGAAAATCGGTGGTAAAGACAACAACCACTCCCGTAATGCGGAACCTTTTGCGTTGGTAACATACCAGTTGGCCAAGGATGCTGCCGCAAAAGCCGATTCAGCTAAAAACAAGGCCAACGAAGCAAAGAAAAAAGTGGATGGACTTGTTCCACGTGTGGATGAACTGGAACGGACAATTGCCGATGGACCAGACAATGATGGTGATGGTGTACCGAACTATCGGGATAAAGAGCCCAACACACCTAAAGGAAATATCGTTGATTTTTATGGGCGCACCATTCCCGGTTTCGACACCAAAGGGAAAAACGGAGAAAGCATCCTTCCTAACGACATTAAGTACTTTACAAGTGGTGGTCCCGATAGCGACAACGATGGAGTACCGGATAACCGGGATAAAGAACCCAACACGCCTAAAAACACGCCTGTGGATTTCTGGGGAAGAAGCCTGAGCAAGGACAACGTCAACGGTTTTGGAAGCGTTTATTTCGATTTCGATAAAACCAACCTGGATCAGGAAGCCGAACGAACCATAGCATTGGTTGCTGAAAAGCTGAAAAACAGCCCGGCCATGATGGTAGAAGTTCGCGGATATTGCGATTACCTGGGAAGTAAAGAATACAATCAGGACTTGAGTACCCGCCGTGCCGAAAAGGTAAAAGCCGAACTGGTAAACATGTACGGTATAAGTCCTTCAAGGATTATCACCAACGGAAAAGGAAAACTCCTCGAACCAAAGACAGCTTATCGATTGAACAGAAGATGTAATTTCTTCCTGAGTGAATAACAAGGCGCTGTTTCGACATAAAAAAATGCTTTTGAAAAAATTCAAAAGCATTTTTTTATGCATAATATAGAATCAAATCCCATGGTTTATTCGGGGCAATTTCGAGAAATAAGGATTACCTTTGAGTAGTTCCGTCCCGGAATTTTCCCGTAGAAGCAGCATACTATAAAGTTCATTCGGGAAAATCAGTTTTACCATTGAAAGCCTCAACACCGCTATTGAGGTAAGCCGCGAACTGTGCAGGATCGTAATTAGCTCCCTGAGGTTTCACAAGCAGGTTCCCATCCGTATTGAGCAACACGTAAAACGGCTGCGAATTGGTATTGAAGCGCGAAGCCTGAAAATCGCTCCACTTGTTACCTATGGTTTTAATTGACTTTCCGCTATATTTTGAAACAAATTGCTCATGTTCGTCCAAATCTGTTTTATCATCCACATAAAGCTGAATTACCACAAAATCGTCCTTCAAATATTTAAGCACCTTTTTGTCAGGCCAAACAGACTCTTCCATTTTGCGGCAGTTCACACAAGTATGACCCGTAAAATCGATAAAAACAGGTTTTTTTACTTTTTTCGCATAAGCCATCCCTTCGTCATAATCGAAAAACAAATCAATTCCCAGCGATGATGCTTTGAAAACATTAACATATTTGTGTTTATTGGTTTGAACAGCCTCAGATGCTTCAGTTTTCGACATGACAAAGTCCTGCGTACTCATTGGCGGTAGAAATGCTGAAATCGACTTCAATGGCGCTCCCCAAAGTCCAGGAATCATATAAATGGTGAATGACAACGTTATAATCGCCAAAATCAATCGTGGTGTTGAGATATGATCCAAATCACTATCATTTGGAAGCTTGAGTTTTCCCAACAAATAAAACCCAAGCAAAGCGGAAATTACAATCCATAATGAAAGAAAAACTTCCCTGTCAAACCAGTTCCAATGATATGCCAAATCAACGTTTGACAAAAATTTAAAAGCGAACGCCAGTTCCAGAAAGCCCAAGACAACCTTAACACTGTTCAGCCATCCCCCCGACTTTGGAAGAGATTTTAACCACGTGGGGAACATGGCAAAAAGAACAAATGGAATAGCCAAAGCAAGAGAGAATCCAAACATCCCGATGGCCGGGCCGAGCAATTTACCCATGCTTGCGGCTTGAAACAACAAATAACCGACAATCGGCCCAGTGCAGGAAAACGAGACCAACGCCAGAGTCAGTGCCATAAAAAAGATACCTGTTAAATTATCTTTACTACTTTTGCTATCGGCCTTGTTTACCCACGATGATGGTAAAACCAACTCAAACGCCCCCAAAAATGACAACGCAAAAACTACTAACAACAAGAAGAAAAAGAAATTAAAGACACCGTTTGTCGAAAGCGAATTTAAAGCATCCGAACCAAAAATCACGGTAATCAACAATCCTAAAACAACATAAATAAATACGATGGATAGCCCGTAAATCAGAGCGTTTTTTACTCCTTTGCCTTTTGAAACTTCTTTTTTCGTAAAATAGCTGACGGTCATAGGCACCATGGGAAAAATACATGGCATAACAAATGCAGCGAAACCGCCCAAAAACCCCATAATAAAAATAGCCCAAAGCGATGCGGGAGTATCATCTTTAGCCGGTGCCTGCAGGGTTATTTTCAGCGAATCCACCTGGATTTTGGCCTGCACCTTTTGGCTATCGGGACGTTGAGCCACCTCAACTGCCCCCTTTGCCGTGTCGGTTTTTACCGGTTTTGCCGCTTCGGCAACTGCCGCTTCAGCCACAACCATCTTATCATTTTTTACTTTTATTTTAAACGAAACATCGTCGGGAGGTAAACATTGCTGATCATTACAAGCCATGAAATTCACACTCCCCGAGATGGTTACACCGGGTTTCTTCAGTTTGATTTTTTGTACGAAAACAACCTTGCTCGAGAAATAAGACACCTCAACACCAAACTCCTTTTGGAATTCCTTTACAAGTTTTCCATTTTCTTTTATTTTACCAACCGTTTCAAAATCGTCCGACTTTTCCAGTTTAAAAGATGTTGGTACCGGGCCATCGGCATTGGTATATTGTGAATAAATGTGCCATCCCTGATTCACTGTGGCTGTAAAAACGAGTTCCGATTCATCAGTTCCGATATTCCGGCTTGAAAACGTCCAGCTAATCGGCTTCTCTATTTGTCCGAAACTCAGAAGGCTAAATGTTGCAAAAAGAATAAATAAAAAACTTCTTCTCATTGGGTTGTAACTAAATTATGTTATTTATGAGTCATGATTTCCAAAATAAGTCTGTCTGTTTCGCTCATTCCCTCACGCCCGATTTTTGTCAGGTTCAGGATGGTTTTGTCCACATCTTCATCGGTAATTCCCTCAATGGCAGACACCACCTTGTTGTCGATGGCCATCAGAGCCGACAGAGTGGCTGTAGAAACGCCATTCGACACCTTGAGCGCGCAACTTGGCTTAGCTCCATCGCAAATCATCCCGGTGATATTGCCAATCATGTTTTTAATTGAATAAGCAATCTGTTCACGGGTACCTCCCATCAGGTAAGTGATTCCGCAGGCCGACCCGGTAGCCGCCACCACCGCTCCACACAAGCCCGAAAGCCGTCCGAGGCTTTGCTTGATATAAATCGTCATGAGATGGCTCAAAGTAAGCGCCCTCACAAGCTCTTCGTCCGATTTTCCACGCTCCTCGGCAAAAACAGAAACGGGCAACGTAGCCGCTATTCCCTGGTTTCCACTCCCTGAATTGCTCATTACAGGAAACATGGCTCCCGCCATGCGGGCATCGCATGCCGCGGCAGTAACCGAGAGCATCCTTGTAAAGACATTGTTTCCCAGCATTCCGTTGGCCAACGTATGCGACACACAATGGCCATAATCACCTTTCATCGACTCGGCAGCCGCGGCTTTGTTAAGTTCGCTCGCCTCTTTGATAAACAGGAGCTCATCCAGCGGAGTTTCCAGTGCAAATTCACATACCTTATCAAAATTCAAAAATACCTCTTGGTGATCGTCAGCCTCAGTCTTTTCATCGCTGATATGCAGCAGCACCTCGTTATTCAACTCGATATGCGAAAAACGGGAATGTTCCTTACTTATAATTATTTTTGAAAAATTGTTATCGCATCGGGCAATCACCTCAATGTATAATTTTTCAGAAATATCTTCCTTTAAATAAACCGAAATCACCTTATCATCTATCATTTTTTTACCCACATCGAGCGCTCCTGGTGTAATGTCCTTCAGTACCTCCAGCCCGTATTCCGATTTTCCAACCATGGCCCCCATAGCTATGGCAATGGGTAAACCAACCATGCCTGTGCCCGGAATACCAACGCCCATGGCGTTTTTCAACATATTGGCGCTCAGCCACACATCCAGCTTGCAAGGAATTTTTCCGAGGAGCTCTTTCGCTTTTGCCACGGCAAGAGCCACCGCCATGGGCTCGGTACAACCAATAGCCGGTTTCACTTCACGTTTAAGCAATTCAACAAATCCTATTCGTTCTTGTTTATCAAGCATAATTTTTTTACCACATTTTAAGTGTAAAAATAGGAAAATAAATTTATTTTACCATCCAAACCATCTGGCAAACAAAAAAAAGAGTATCATTATTATCCGCAGGTTACTAATATGCAACTACTAAATTACATATTGAAGCAATCTCGTTTTTTCACATAGTAAAAATATCTAAAATTAGGGTTTTGGACAAATCACATCAAGCTACACAACACCTTTACTATGAAGAACAGAAGCATTTCAAAACAATTCCTAAGAAAAACAATCATGGACTTTCTAAGAATCCGCGCAGCCTCGTATAATTATAGTTATTATCAACTACCGACTATCGTTTTTGTATCAAAAGTACATCACAATGCAACAAATATTATAGTTTCGTACCGCTGGTCGGTATAATTTTGTAACGTGATTTCCGGATGTTATCCGTCAACCAAACAACACAAACAACCCTTAAAAATAATATTATGATGCTATGCACAAAAAAAAGACTCTACCCTGCGTTTTATTTTTACCTTCAGAACGCTATCTCCATTTTCGATCCGAAAACAGAACAATTCAGTTATCTCAACCAATAAAAAATTTAATTCAACATGAATAACAGACAACGATACGACTGTTTTAGAAAAACGGCAGCACTATTCCTTTTTATATGCATCGCCCTATCGGCAATAGCACAAAACAAAGTAATTTCAGGTGTTGTAACCTCAGCCGAGGATGGTGATAAACTCGCAGGAGTAACCGTACTGGCTAAAGGCGCCGGCAGTGGCACCATGACCAACGCCGAAGGAAGCTATTCGATAAAAATAAGTGATAATGTACAGACACTCGTTTTTTCGATGATCGGGATGAAAACCACCGAAGTAAAAATTGGGAAACAAAACGTAATCAACGTAAGGCTCGACACCGATGCACGAACTCTGGAACAAATAGTTGTAACCGGCTACACCAGCCAGAAAAAAGCCGATTTGACAGGAGCCGTTTCGGTGGTCAATGTTGGCGAAATGATGTCCGAATCGGGAAACAATCCGATAAGGTCGCTTCAGGGGCGTGTCGCCGGCATGACCGTCAGCGCCGATGGAAACCCGAGCGGGACCGCCACGGTTCGAATCCGCGGCATAGGTACAATGAACAATAACGATCCACTTTATGTGATTGATGGTGTACCTACCAAAGGTGGAATGCATGAACTGAACAGCAACGACATTGAAAGCATCCAGGTGCTTCGCGATGCGTCAGCGGCAAGCATTTACGGTTCGCGGGCAGCAAATGGCGTTATTATCATCACCACCAAACAAGGGAAAAAAGGAAAAGCTAATGTTAATTTCGACAGCTATCTAACCGTGTCGAAATACGGGAAAACCGTAGAAATGATGAACACCAAACAATATGGCGAAAGCCTTTGGCGGGCAATGATGAACAGCGGTTATAACCCGAATGCCAACGGTATCGGTTACACATACGATTACAGCTATGATGATGAAGGGAACCCGGTATTAAACGATATGCAAGTTCCCAAATACCTGGTTGATGGCACAAAAAAGATGTTAACATCGGACACCGACTGGTTCAAGGCCATCACACAAACCGGATTGGCGCAATCGTACAACTTATCGGTGAGTAATGGTAACGACAAAGGAAACAGCTTCTTTTCGCTTGGATACTACGACAATAAAGGAACTGTGAAACAGACATATTTCAAACGTATATCCGCGAGAATGAACTCCAATTACAGATTACTGAACGATATGGTTACAATTGGCGAAAATTTTTCGGTAAACAGAACCGGCGAGTTACAAGCGCCAGGTGGAGTACTTGATTTAGCGCTCATGGCATTGCCCGTAATGCCCGTGAAAACGATCGATGGAGATTGGTCGAGCGTTACAGCGGGTATGCTGGACCGTGATAATCCGGCCCGTGTATTAGATGCCAACAGGGATAATCCCTACGCATACTGGAGATTGTTCGGAAACGCGTATATAGACATCCAACCGATTAAAAACCTCCATCTCAAAAGCAGCTTCGGCGCCGATTACAGCAATTATTACCAACGGATACTCACCTACTCATACACCGGCCGGTTGGGCGAAGGATTGAAAAACGCTTCGCAGATAGTGCAAGATCATTACATGAAGTGGACTTGGAGTAATACCGCCACTTACGAATTCAAAATAAACAAACATCGCATGGATTTGCTTGCGGGCACCGAGCTAAACAAGCAAACCGATATTTCATTTTCATCCAAAAAAGAAGATTTCGAAATAGAGGATCCCGATTACATGTGGCCATCCGCCGGTACCGGCGAAGCTTTCTCAACCGGAAGTTCAACCGGATACGCACTCATGTCTTTTTTCGGGAAAGCAAACTACGTGTACAACGATAAATATTTGGCATCCGTTACATTGCGTCGCGACGGCTCTTCCCGGTTCGGGAAAGAAAATCGTTTCGGTACTTTTCCGGCATTATCGGCAGGCTGGCGCATCAGCCAGGAAAAATTCATGGATGGGCTGAACAACGTGATTTCCGACCTAAAACTACGCGCTGCATGGGGACAAACGGGCAATCAGGAAATCGACAATTTCGCCAACAGGACATTGATTTATGCCAATTACATAGGCGATACCGGAGCCGGCATTAACTCGGGAACTGCTTACGACATTACCGGAAGCGATTCGGGAATTTTACCTTCGGGATATGAACTCAGCCAACGAGCCAACGACAAAATCAAGTGGGAAACGACCACGCAAACCAACTTCGGTATCGATTTTAGTTTATTCAATCAAAATCTGTACGGAACTTTCGAATACTACATCAAGCAAACCGACAACATTCTTATCTCACCACCTTATTTAGGAGCAATTGGCGAGGGGGGGGCGCAATGGGTAAACGGTGCTTCGATGGAAAACAAGGGAATGGAACTAATGCTCGGATACAAAGGGAAAACAGCTTTCGGTCTGGCTTACGATGTAACCGGGAACATATCGGGTTTCCGCAACAAAGTAACCAAACTACCCGAAAGCGTGGTAAACAACTACGGGGGCAATGGCACCACCGATAACATCCTCGGACGACCCATCAACTCCGTTTATGGATACGTGGCCGACGGATTGTTTCAATCGCAGGAAGATGCCGACAATTATGTGGATCAGGCCGGAAAAGGACCCGGGCGCATTCGTTACAAAAACCTGAACGGAGATGACGTGATTGATGAAAAAGACCGTACATGGATATATTCACCCTATCCCGATTTTGAATACGGATTGAACATCTACCTGACATGTGAAAATCTCGATTTAACGGCATTTTTTCAGGGTGTATATGGCGTCCAGGTGTATAACAACGTGAAAAGATTTACCGATTTCTGGTCAGTCGATCAGCTTGGAGCCAACAAGGGAACACGGCTATTGAATGCTTGGAGCCCAACAAACAGAGGCTCGGACATCCCGGCTATTTCGTACAGCGATGACAACAACGAAAAAAGAACATCATCCTATTACGTGGAAAATGGATCGTATATGAAACTACGGAATGCTCAACTCGGTTACTCGCTGCCCCACCGGCTAATTGCCGGGGCAAAGCTCGAAAAAGTACGATTCTACATCAGCGGACAAAATTTATTTACCATAAAGAGTAAATCTTTTACAGGGCTCGATCCTGAAAATCCGAACCTGGCATATCCGATTTCAACAACATTTACTTTCGGATTAAACGTTATTTTTTAATTTTTCCACAAAATAAAAAATCGAAAAACAGAATGAAAACAAAATTAAAAACAATAATACTTGCAGCAGGAGCTATATTCGCATTAAGTTCCTGCCAGAATTTTCTGGACGTTCCGGCTTCAGGAGCATTGACCGATGAAGAACTGAAAGAATCCAAGCAAGCGGAAAATGCTGTTATCTCGGCTTACGCCGGTATCGGGAACGACGAAATAAACCGCCCGTTGAGCTTATGGAATTATGGGAACGTTAGAGCCGATGACGCCTACAAAGGAGGGAGCGGAGCCACCGATGGCGAATTTCTTCATTTTCTCGAAATTTCTTCACCTTCGATAGGCAACGAAACGTGGTACACCGATGGATTCTGGTACAGAAATTATGTGGTTATTTCGAGAGCTAACTTCGCACTGAACCTCTTGAAAAACATCAGCGAAGAAAAAATGCCCAACAAAAAAACAAGGATGGCGGAAATGCACTTTCTGAGGGGACACATGCATTTTATCCAAAAAATCATTTTCAAGATGATTCCCTATATTGATGAAACAATGTCGCCGGAGGACATTGCTAAAGTCTCGAACGTTGCCCTTACCAACGACGAACTCTGGCAAAAAATAGCCGATGACTTTCAGTATGCCTATGACAACTTGCCCGAATCGCAAACCGAAGTAGGGCGAGCTAACAAATACGCCGCGGCAGCATACCTTGCTAAAGTATATTTATACAAAGCTTACCGCCAGGATGAGAAAAACAATGTAACAGAAATCAATCAATCCGATTTACAAAAGGTACTTGACCTCACAACTTATGTAATGACATCGCCTTACCGCCTGGAAAACGATTTTGCATACAACTTCCTTCCCGGAAGTTACGAAAACGGGCCTGAATGTCTTTTTGCCGTTCAGTATTCCAAAGGCGATGGAACCACTTACGGACGGTTGAACATGGGCAACGCGCTGACTACTCCCACTCCGGGCGGCGACTTCAACAAGCCAAGCCAGAATTTGGTAAACGCTTTCAAAACGAGCGGCGGACTACCCATGTTCGATGCTTATGACAATGCCGACTACAACGAATCGGCCGATAAGGTTGACCCTCGCCTGTTTCACACCGTAGCCATACCGGGCAAACCGTACAAATACACCAATGTGAATTTCGAAAAGAACCAATCGCGCAATCCAAACATGTACGGATATTACTCTTCGCTAAAGGAAAACGTTGACCCGGCAAGCGAATATTATGTAAAAACCGGTCCCTGGTATGCTAATACGAAAAACGATATTGTTATCCGGTTTGCCGATGTGCTGTTGATGAGGGCTGAGGCACTCATTGAAACCGGGAATTACAAAGAAGCGCTACCGCTGATCAACCAAATCAGGAACCGGGCAAAAGTAAGCACCGGATTAATTGGTTTCGCGTCTTCATACGTAAACATTCAACCTTATGACGATGGTGTAAACTGCGTGTGGAATCAGGATTTTGCACGCAAAGCACTGAGGTGGGAACGCCGGTTGGAGTTTGCCATGGAAGGGAGCCGCTTCTTCGATTTGGTTCGTTGGGGCATTGCCGACTCGGTAATCAACGCCTATTATTCCGATGAGGAAGCTCAGCACACCTTCTTTCAGGGAGCACGTTTCACAAAGAACAAAAATGAATATGTACCCATACCTGTTCAGCAAATAAACTTCAGCAAAGGGATTTACAAACAAAATTACGGATTTTAATTCTATCGGATTATGAAAGCGAAACTTTATTATACTTCTTTATTTATTGGACTTCTGCTTGTGTTTTCTTCATGCAAAAACGACTCTAAAGATGTATTGGATTTGAGCGGCGATGTCAGCATCCACTCTTTTGTTGTCAATGGGGTGGAAGGTAAAATCGACAGCGTAAATTCAACCATTACGGTCATACTTCCGGCCGGATCAAGTCTGAAAAACATAACACCTGTCGTTACAATTGGCGAAGGAGCCAAAATAACCCCTAACAGCGGAACTTCAATGGATTTCGACGATGCCGAAGGAAATCTGGTACCGGTAACCTATACGGTAGTCAACAAAAATCTTTATCAGAAATACACGGTTACCGTTGATGTTGCAAAAGCAACGATTACGAACTTCAAAATAGGAACAACTCAGGGTGATATAGATGAAACTAACAAAAAAATCCTGATATATCTACCGGTCGGCACTGATGTTACTAACTTAATTCCAGTATTGGAATATACGAAAGGCGCCGAAATATCGCCCAAAGATGGAAGCGTAGTGGATTTTACCCAACCTGTAAATTATACACTGACTTATTTAGGCTCTACTTTCACGTACGAAGTTACCGTAAAACTGGGCGAAAAACCAAAACCTGTATTAGTTATTTACAATGGTGAAACCGTATCGCCAACGTGGGCGTCCATTGCCAGCGCCATTACCAATGGAGCTGTAAACCCTAAAACCGATGGGATCAATGCATCATCCACCTGTATTTCAATCGTCCGCCGCAAGGAAGCCACCGATGATGGCGGACGCGCATGGTCGGGAGGCGCATTGTGGAATGCTTATAAAGTGAATATCGACCCGGCTGTTTACAGCAAATTCACACTCAAGGTTTTGAAAAGCGTGGCAGGCGATGTACAGCTGGAAATACAATCGGATGGCGAACAAAACAAAGATTGGTTGAAAACTTCGTACTCGGCCGATGCCCTCGGTCAGTGGCAGGAACTTACGTTTGAAATCCCGGCAAGCCGAACCGCCGTGATAAACAACATTCTGGTTGCCCCCCATGTTATCGACACGCAAAACGATGCAAGTTTCACCACTCAAACCATGTTTTGGGATGATTTAAAAGCTTATCCTAAAAATTAAAGTAAAACAACGAATACGTGAAACCCTGTTATGAAGAGGATTCCGTATTCGTTAAACAATTTTATACAATGAAAAAACAATTTTTTTATGCTGCATTAATAGGCTTTGCATTAATAGGTTGCGGAGGCGACTCGCCTGAACCGGACAACCAGCAAAACACCATTGACATAACACTCGACAAACGTGATTACGCTTCGGAAGACGAGGCGGTTAAAGCAAGTTATGAAACCCTTTATAAACCCGCCAATGCAGTTACCGGCGATCCGATGACTTATTACAACGAAAGCGACCAAACATTTTACGTTTACTTTTTGCTCGGCCGATTTTCGGGTTATGCTGGCGGGGGAGTTTACCTGACGAAAACCAAAGATTTTGCCAGGTTCACACCCCTCACTCCTATTTCACAAATTCTGACGGGTGATCAGGGCTCTTACGACCAAAGCATTGGAACGGGCAGTTGCATAAAAAAGGACAATTCATATCATTTTTTCTATACCGGATTCAGCGCATCCTCCATCGTTTCAAAGGCAGTTGCATCCAACGAACTGGCCAATGCGGCATGGGTGAAAAAGCCTTCATTCCAGCAAAGTTCGCCTGATTTCTGTAAAAAGGGGGAATTCCGCGATCCATCAGTTTATTGGGACGACACAAGGAATAAATACGTTATGGTGGTAGGCGGACAAACGAATAACAACAGAGCTGTTCTCGTCCGCTTTCAATCCGACGACCTGAATACATGGGAAGAAATCCAAAGTATTTTTAAAGCCGTGGACAACGATAATCCTCAAATTTACGAATTTCCTACCGACACCGACATTCCCGAATGTCCCGAAATATTTAAAATGGGGAATAAATGGTACCTGGTTTTTTCGCGCATCAACAGGGATAACCACCGCAAAACCTTCTATCGGATAGCCGACACTCCCGATGGCCCCTGGCGTATATGCAACGACGAAAACGGAAACCACGAAACCTTTGATGGGTTATGGCTTTATGCCGCCAAAACCGTTTCGGACGGAACCAACCGTTACATTACGGGATGGGCTTCGGTAGGTCAGGACAAGCAGGTTACCAACAACGAACTGACTTGGGGCGGCAATCTGATTGTGCATAAACTTATACAGCAACCGAGTGGAAAACTTTATCCGGCCATACCTGATGCCGTTGACACTAAATTCTCGAAAGCCGTAGAATATAAGGACATTAAACACAGCGGCACCGTATTGGGAAGTGGAGATAGTTTTGCATTATCGAATGGAGGAAAAGTGGTTTTCAACCGTAACTTATCTTCTTTCAAAATAAAAATGAAAATAGATGCTTCGCAAGCTACAAAAAATTTCGGGATAGGCTTTGGAGCTTATGAAACACAGCAGGACACCTATAATCTGACTTTCGACATGAGCAGTAGCAACGCGTACAATCGTTCGGCTCTGTTCATGTATCACACAAACAAGGAATACGATTACACTCCACTTATTGTGCCGGCCAACAAACAGTTTGATGTTACAATCATTGCCGACAAACAAGTTTGTGTAATGTATATCAATAACAATGTGGCATTTACCAACCACATCGGCAACATGGAGAAAAATCCATGGATGATTTTTGCAGATGAAGGAACGGTAACATTTTCGGATATCAAAATATTTAAACAATAAATTTATCAACTCTTAAAAACAGGATCATCATGAAAAAAACAATTTTACTCTTGGCTTTAAATGCAGCTATTTTCACATCGTTTGCACAGCAAACCGTGATTAGCAACGCCGAAGATACTGGCACCGGATGGTGGCCAGCAGGGTCAGCTTGCTGTATCGACCTATGGGATACCCCCGCCAAAGATAGCGAAAACAGCACAAACAAGGCTATCACTGTGTGGATCAACAACGACAACGCGAATTACACAGGCGGTGGATTAGGCGGCCTGAATATCGATGTAAGCCTCTACAACACGATATCAGTATCGGTTTACAAACAGATAAACGGCAAGGTAAGATTGGAACTACAAGATGGAGTTGGCTCCAATCAATTTGTAACACAGGAATATACTACCGCTGGAGCATGGCAAAAACTGAATTTTACCATTCCGGCCGGTATGGAGAACATAAAAACGTTGCTCGTTGCACCTCATTTCGAGGACTATACAACAAATCCTATTCCCGATGGAGAATCGCACCGAATGTGGTGGGACGAAGTAATCGCTTTCAACAACACTTCCACAGGAGTAACCGATGTTAATTCAAACCCGGCAAATATTATCAGGACAGAACTCTACACCATAACTGGTGATTTTGTAAAATCATTTGATAATGATGCTTCTATAACCGATTATCAACTCAAACAAGGTTTATATTTGGTTAAAAAAATCGATGAAAAGGGAACTATAATTTGTTCAAAGATTGCCATAAAATAGAGGTTGCACATTTTCTTAAAAAAAACAGATGCCTCATGACTTCTTACCGCCATTGGAACTTCCGAATCATTCGGAAAATCCGATAGCGGTAAGTAGCCCAAAACAAAAAATCTGAAGTAAATCAATCAACTTTTATGTTGTTATATCACTATTTGCACTTTCAACAAATAGAAAAACATATTTTTGCATCATCAATCAGCCCCGTTAACCCATTGATCTAAAAAATCATGAATAAAAAAATCGTCATACTGATGCTCGTTGTGTTCATTTATAGTTGCCGGTATTCGCAACAAGCCACCAAATCCGTAAATAAAGAATATAAAATTGAGTCATCTTTCCTGCTGTTTCCTGTTGAAGATTCGGCCGGTGAAATAAAAATAAACATTACATTTCCTGACACAAAAGAACCGGGAAAATACTGGATCCGTCTGGCTCAAAACAAGGTGGATTATTGGGTAAAATTAAACGTTGGTGATTACAAAGGGAAAAACATACAACTGAATTTTGAAAATCCGGGTGTGGCATCCTACGGAATATCTCGGATAAAGCAGTCGGATAAATTCGACCTGGAATACAACGAAAAGTACCGTCCGGATTTTCACTTTACTCCCGAATACGGGTGGATGAACGACCCGAATGGAATGGTTTACCTGCAAGGCGAATATCATCTTTTTTACCAGTACAATCCTTACGGGAATAAATGGGGAAACATGCATTGGGGGCATGCGGTAAGCACCGACCTTACTTCGTGGACATACCTTCCGGTAGCTTTAAAACCCGATTCGCTGGGCGACATTTTCTCGGGCAGTGCCGTGGTGGACGAAAACAACACGGCCGGATTTGGCAAAAACGCCTTAATCGCCATTTATACGGCCAACGGCAAAAGCCAGCAGCAATGCATTGCCTATAGCACCGACAGGGGACGAACATTTACAAAATACAAAGGAAACCCGGTGATTACCAACACAGCCATCCGCGATTTCCGCGACCCGAAAGTAAGCTGGAATACTCAGCTAAAACAGTGGGTTATGGTGCTGGCTACCGGGCAAACGGTTACTTTCTTCACTTCGCCCGATTTGAAAAAATGGAGTATGAAAAGTAAGTTTGGCGATGGCATTGGCTCGCATGCAGGAGTTTGGGAATGTCCTGACATTTTTCCACTGACTTACAAAGGAGCTACCAAATGGGTACTGCTGGTAAGCATCAATCCGGGAAGCCCCAACGGCGGCTCCGCCACGCAATACTTCATTGGAAGCTTCGATGAGACAGGCTTCAGGGTCGATCCCCTCCCCTACCCATTGTGGGTGGATTATGGCCGCGACGATTACGCAGGTGTTACATGGAGCAACATTCCGGCGGCAGATGGCAGGCGTATTTTTGCCGGTTGGATGAGCAACTGGGATTATGCCAACGATGTTCCCTCGCGCTATTTCCGAAACGCCACCACCTTACCACGCGAACTCACCATTGTGGATAACGGGCATCATCCCGTGCTGGCAAGCTATCCGGTAAAAGAGGTGAATTTGCTTCGCGACGATGTGAACATTGTTCCGGATATTTCCGTAAATAAAGAATTCACGATAAAAGAGTTACTAAAAAACAACGATGGTAGTTACGAAGTACTTTTCAACATTCAACCCAACGCGTCAAAACTGTTCGGATTCTTACTTACCAACGGTGATGAAGAACTTCGTTTCAATTTTGACACGAGCACCGGATTTGCCAGTATCGACCGAAGCAAAAGCGGCGTTGTTGGGTTCAGCGATCGCTTCGCGCTGGGAATGAGCGCCCCGCTGGCGGTACATCCGGAATACAACATCCGTTTGCTGATAGACAAAGCTTCCGCCGAACTGTTCGTCAACCGGGGAGAGACGACCATGACCACCTTATTTTTTCCAAAAAACATTATGAATCGTATTCAGTTTTTTACCGACAAGACGATAGATATCAGAAATATAAATATTTATAATATAAAATAACGAATCAAATTACGCTTACAACCAAGCTTCCGATCTTTCATTTGCCGGTCGGGAGATTAACAAAAACATCATGCAAAACAACAAATATCTTTACTGGATTACATTTGTAGCCATCAACGGAGGATTACTTTTCGGGCTGAACATGGCAGGAATATCGGGGGCTGCCGATATGATAAAAGGAGAATTTTCGCTAACCGGCAGCGGTTTGGGAACCGTTGCCGGCCTGCTGACTATCGGTTGCCTCATTGGAGCGCTCTTTACCGGACACTTTACCGGAAAATACGGACGGAAGAAGGTCATGCTTTTTACGGCCATCATTTACATTCTGTCGGCTGCCGGTTGCGCACTGGCCACATCATCCTTTATACTAATGATATTCAGAACATTATCCGGGTTGGCAGTTGGAGCCACATCGGTAGTAGGTCCCATGTATATTTCCGAGATTTCGCCGGCAAAAAACCGGGGCAGGTTGGTATCGTTCAACCAGTTTGCCATAACCATAGGTATATTGCTTGCTTACATCATCGATTATTTATTAACTGATACGGGAGGTTACAGCTGGCGCTACATGATGGCTGTTCCGGCAGTTTTCGGTGTAATTTACTTCCTATTCTTAATGATCGATTTTCCTGAAAGTCCCCGTTGGCTATTGGTACAGGGGAGAAAAGACGAGGCATCGAGAATTTTCGGTAAGATTGGAGAACAACAGCAAGCAAACAACGAAATAAATGAAATCGAAAACACCCTCAGACACGATCGGAAATCGGAAAAAGTATCATTTGCCGAATTATTCCGCGGAAAAACCGGAAAAATCGTTCTGATCGGAACGCTGATTGCCGCTTTCCAGCAAATTACCGGAATCAATGCCATCATCATGTTTGCCCCCGAAATGTTCAAAGCCGCCGGTTCGGCGCAAGGCGATTCCATGATGCAATCGATGATCGTAGGACTTGTCAATTTTCTAATGACCATTGTCGCCCTGTGGCTGGTGGATAAAAAAGGACGAAAAACCCTGTTGTTGTGGGGAGCGGTAGGCATGATCGTTTCTCTGGCTTATCTCACATTCGAATTCTCGCGCCCTGTCCAAAACGGCATCGGGGTGTTGTTGGCACTGTTGGTTTATATTTCTTTCTTCGCAGCATCGTTTGCACCGGTAATGTGGGTGATCATTTCTGAAATTTACCCCAACCGTATCAAAGGTATCGCCATGTCGTTTTCTACTGCAATTAGCTGGCTTTGTACCTTCCTGACGGTATATTTTTCCCCCGTCATCCACGGAACCCTCGGGCTGCAATACCTTTTCGGAATTTTCGGACTGTTCAGTGTATTAGCCTATGTTTTTGTAAAAATATGGATCCCTGAAACCAAAGGAAAATCGTTGGAACAAATTGAAAAAGAAATGAATCTATAAATTAACTTCATAACGACCATCAGAAAAGCACCATCATGGAAAACATAATCGTAGGTATTGGAGAATTGTTGTGGGATGTATTTCCCGACAGGAAAGTACTGGGCGGGGCGCCCGCCAATTTCGCTTATCACGCTTCGCAATTCGGATTCGATGGCCGGGCGGTAAGCGCTATCGGCAATGATACGCTCGGCAATGAAATCATTAGCCAACTGAACGACAAAAAGTTGAAATACATAGTTGAACAAACATCGCACCCAACAGGAACAGTTCAGGTTACCCTGGATGCAAACGGCATCCCTCAATACGAAATATGCGAAAACGTGGCGTGGGACAACATTCCATTCACCAAAGAACTCGGGGACATCGCTTCGCAAACAAAAGTGGTTTGTTTCGGCTCGCTTGCGCAGCGCAGCGAAACATCGCGTACAACCATCCACCGTTTCCTTGATGCTCTTTCGGACGATGCATGGAAAATATTCGACATCAACCTGAGGCAGCATTTTTATTCAGATAAATTGATAAACAACTCTTTATCCAAATGTAATATTTTAAAAATAAACGATGAAGAGATGGTAGTACTGGAAAAAATGTACGGTTTGAATAACATGAACGAAGAAGAAATCTGCAAACATCTGCTCGAAAAATATTCGTTAAAAATAGTCATCCTAACAAAAGGAACCAGCGGCAGCTTAGTGGTAACGCCCCATTACACCGGTTTCAGGGAAACTCCGGTGGTAAAAGTTGCCGATACTGTGGGCGCCGGCGATTCGTTCACCGCCGGATTTGCCGCATCGTTGCTTCGGGGAAAATCAATTTCCGAAGCCCACGAAACAGCGGTAAACGTTTCGGCTTACGTGTGTACCCAACACGGAGCCATGTGCAGTTTACCCGCCAGATTACTTCAATAAACAACTTCCGTTAAGTGAAAGAAACAATGTTGTTAAGTTAATAAAATTGAAAGTTGCAAGTGCCATTCCTAAAAAAAGGGAATGGCGCTTTTCCTGAAAAAATAAAATGTAACTTTGCTTGTCGACAAAAAAACATACCGACCTATCAATGCGTAAGATCACATTTTTGATATTTCTGATAATCATTATCTTATCTTTTTCGTGCTCCGGTAACAAAAAAGATACGTTTGTCATTGGAATATCGCAGTGTAGCGAGGATGCCTGGCGCAGAACCATGAATGAAGAAATGGTGCGCGAAGCCTCCTTCAACCCAGGCATTGAACTGAAATTTAAAACCGCCTACGACAGCAATCAAAAACAGATCCGCGACATAGAAAGCCTGCTGGCCGATGGTGTTGATCTCCTGATTGTTTCGCCCAACGAAGCTGTTCCGCTGACGCCGGTTGTGGAAAAAGCCATGCAGGCCGGCATTCCCGTCATCCTTGTCGACCGCAAAATCAACTCCGGACAATATACCGCCTTTGTTGGCGCCGACAATTTTCAGGTAGGGAAAGAAGTAGGCATTTACTCCGTCAACGCGCTCCGGGGCAAAGGACGGATCATGGAGATTCGCGGACTTTCGGGATCAACGCCCGATTACGAACGACACGAAGGCTTTATGAGTATCATAAAAAACTATCCCGACGTACACATTGTCAGTTCACAGGATGGTGGCTGGCTACGTTTGCAGGCCAAAGAAAAAACCACTGAAGTTCTGAAGAAAAACATACAGGCAGATCTGGTTTTTGCCCACAACGATGAAATGGCCACCGGGGCCTACGAGGCATTTGAGGTAAACAATCATTATAAAAAGCCCGTTATCGTTGGCATTGATGCTTTGCCCGGTACCGAAGGAGGCATCCAGAAAGTGCTGAACGGAATCATCGATGCGACGTTTATTTACCCTACCGGCGGCGAAAAAGCTATCCAGACGGCAGTCCGTATTTTGCGCCACGAGCCCTATGACAAGGACAATCTCCTTTACACCGCGGTAGTTGACAGAACCAACGCCCGTGTGCTGAAACTCCAAACCGACCAAATCATCGAACACCAAAACCGCATTGGGCAGCTGAACGAAGTATTGAACAATAACCTGGCCCGTTACAGCACCCAACGGCAATTCCTCGTATTCTCGCTGGCAGTTATCTTTATCATCCTCATTTTGTTGATGTTGCTTTTCAGACTTTACCGCCATAAAAACAAATCGAACATCGAACTTGAACGAACCAACCAGGCCATCAACCGGCAAAAAGAAGAGCTATCGGAACAACGGGATCAACTGATTACGCTATCGAAAAATCTGGAAGATGCCACTCAGGCCAAACTGATTTTCTTTACCAACATTTCGCATGAATTCCGTACTCCGCTAACCCTTCTGCACGGGCCGCTCGAAACCATCATGAAAACCGAAAACCTGTCGAAAGAAGGAAACAAACTGGTTCATCTGATGAAAAAGAATATTTTGGTACTGATGAAGTTAATTGATCAGATCATTGAATTCCGGCAATACGAAAATGGTAAAATGCAAATGTACTATACGCTGGGCGACCTGAAGCTATTTGTAAAAGAAATCTGCGATTCGTTCAACGAATTGGCAAAAAAACGAAAACTGCACTTTTCGTTCGAGCCCGACAGTGCCGATTTCATGGTGTGGTTCGATTCCGACAAGATGGAAAAAATATGCAACAACCTGATTTCAAACGCCATTAAGTTCACGCCCGAGAACGGACACATCACCGTCAGACTCTCTAAAAAAAACGTTAATGGTGAGACAAACGCCATCGTATCGGTGAGCGACACCGGCGTAGGCATCTCACCTCAGCACATAGACCGGATTTTCGACCGTTTTTTCCGTGTCGACAACAATATCTCCGGTTCAGGAATCGGGCTAACGCTCACAAAGGCTCTTGTTGAACAGCACAATGGGACTATCAACGTGGAAAGCAACGAAGGTTCCGGCTCTAAATTTCAGGTTACGATTCCGTTCAAACAAAAAAACATCTCGTTTCAGGAACAATACCCGGTTTTGGATAGCGGTACCTTACGCAACGATGAAATCATGCTGCTCGAACAGGACGATACAGATGAAACCTCCAACGATGAAAAATTAAACTCTGATAAACCGCTCATCCTCATCGTAGAAGACAATCCGGATGTCCGGTATTATGTAAAAAGCCTGCTGAACGATGAATTCGAAATAACCGAAGCTGCCAATGGCCAAAAAGGATTGCTTAAAGCCATGAAATATGTCCCTGAACTTATTATCAGCGATGTGATGATGAATGTAATGGATGGGTTTGAATTTTGCCGGCAGATAAAGGAAAACATCACAACCAGCCACATTCCGGTGATATTGCTGACGGCTTTTGCCCAAAACGAGCAAAGAGCCATAGGGTTCGAAAGCGGCGCAGATGCCTACATTCCCAAACCTTTCGACGAAGATATCCTGAAAATCAGGGTGAGGAAGCTAATTGAAAATCGGAGGAACATAAAAGAATACTTCCAAAAAAACCTGACTTTCGGCGAAAGGAAGAAAAATGTGGCCGAAATCGACAAATCTTTCATCGATAAATTCCGAAAAGTGATCGAAGACAACCTTACCGACACCGAGCTTAATGTTGACGACATCGGCAAAACGCTTGGATTATCGCGGGTACAACTTTACCGCAAAATAAAATCGCTCACCAACTATTCTCCCAACGAATTTGTAAGAATTATACGGTTGAAAACCGCTGAACAAATGATGATTAACACCGAAAAAAGCATCTCCGAAATCGCTTACGAAACCGGATTCACCTCTCCATCTTATTTCACCAAATGTTTTAAAGAATATTTTTCCGAAAGCCCTACCGATTTCACAAAACGGATAAAATCAAAAAAATAAGAAGGCATCCATACCATAAAAAATTGTATATTTTGAAAAAAGACTCATCATTGGTAACGTTTTAAAACACGGTAAAATTTATTCGGAACACCCCACTCTGCAGAACCGGTATAAAATACATCCCAACCTTATTTTGTATCCATTTTCGCATGATTTCTGTAAAATAAATTGCATATATTTGCAACAGGAAATATCAGTCCGACTGAACAAACTCAACAAAAAACAGATACAAATGAAAAAACACCTCTTTTTAATAGCAGTTTTAGCGTTTGCAGGCTTATTAGCCACAGCTCAATCCCGGAAAACCATCGACTTTACCTGCGATTGGAAATTTGCGCTAAACATCACCGCTGATGCCTCCGGCAGTAACTTCGACGATTCGGGCTGGCGAACACTCCAGTTACCTCACGACTGGAGCATCGAATCAGACTTCTCCGATAAATTTGCCGCCACTCCCGGCGGAGGCGCGCTTCCCGGCGGACTGGGCTGGTACCGCAAATCATTCATGGCCGACCAGGCGTGGAAAAACAAAAAGGTTTTTATCGATTTTGATGGAGTTTACCGTAAAAGTGAAGTGTGGATCAACGGGCATTACCTTGGCATGCGTCCATACGGGTATATCTCTTTCCGTTACGACCTCACCCCTTATATCAACCTGAATGGGAACAATGTTGTTGCCGTAAAGGTGGATAACTCCGAACAACCTAACTCCCGCTGGTATTCGGGTTCCGGCATTTACCGAAAAGTACAGCTTACCATTACCGAACCTGTTCACATAGAAAACTGGGGGACTTACGTTACAACACCCGAAGTTTCAGGTAAATCGGCTCAGATTAGGATTGAAACAACTGTAAAAAACGATTTGACCGTATCAAAAAACATCGAGGTAAAACAATTGATAAAGGATAAAGCGGGAAAAACCGTTGCATCGGCTAATGGCATCTTAAAAGTTGATGCCGGAGCAACCGGAATAAACACCCGGAAAATAAACCTTCTAAAGCCCCAACTCTGGAGCACCGACCGCCCTTACCTGTACACGGTAGTTACTCAACTGTTCGACAACACCCGCAAAATCGATGAATACAGCACACCGCTGGGCGTCCGTTATTTCAAGTTCGATGCCGAAAAAGGATTTTCGTTGAATGGCAAACCTATGAAGTTGAACGGAGTCTGTAATCATCACGACCTTGGGGCTCTGGGCTCCGCCGTCAATTACCGGGCCACCGAACGCCAAATCGAAATCATGAAAGAGATGGGTGTCAACAGCATCCGCACTTCCCACAACCCCCCTTCGAACGAATTGCTCGAACTCTGCGACAAAATAGGGGTTATTGTTATGGATGAAGCTTTTGACATGTGGCGAATGGGCAAAACAAAATACGATTATTCCCTTGATTTTGACAAATGGCACGAACGCGACCTGACCGACCAGGTTTTACGCGACCGCAACCATCCTTCGGTTTTCATGTGGAGCATTGGCAATGAAATTGTGGAACAATGGGGCGAAGACACCATCACCACCAACCTGCAACAGGCCAACGTATTGCTGAACAACCGCAAGGTGAACGATAAATCGGGGAAGCTGGGTAAAAACGCGAAGCTCACCAAACATTTAGCCGACATTGTTAAAAACCTGGATAAAACCCGGCTTGTAACAGCAGCCTGCAACGGCACCGATGAAAACAATCCGCTGTTCCGCGCCGAAGCCCTTGATTTGATTGGGTATAATTACCATGAAACCGACTTTGCAGCCGTTCCAAAAAAACATCCTGGATTGCCGTTTGTGTCGAGCGAAAGCGTTTCATCCCTCCAAACGCGCGGATTCTACATCATGCCCTCCGACAGTGTGAACATCTGGCCCGAACGCTGGGATAAACCGTTCTCAAATCCACTGCAAAAATGTTCGGCTTACGATAACTGCCGCGCACCCTGGGGCGAGACCCACGAAACCATGCTGAAAATGGTAAAAAAATATCCCTTTGTGAGCGGACAATACATCTGGACGGGATTTGACTACCTTGGCGAGCCTACCCCCTATTGGTGGCCATCGCGCAGTTCGTACTTCGGCATTGTGGATATGGCCGGATTTCCAAAAGATGTATTTTACCTTTACAAGAGCGAATGGACCAGCCAACCAGTATTGCACATTTTCCCGCACTGGAACTGGCAGCCGGGACAAACCGTTGATGTGTGGGCTTACTACAACAATGCCGACGATGTGGAACTTTTCCTCAACGGCCGCTCGCTGGGCAAAAAATCGAAAACGGATGATGTATTCCACGTTATGTGGCGGGTAAAATATGAACCGGGAACTCTCAAAGCTATTTCGAGGAAAAACGGGAAAACGGTATTGACCGAAGAAATCCGAACAGCCTCCACTCCCGTAAAAATCCGGCTGACAGCCGACCGCAACACGATAAAAGCTGATGGAAAAGACTTATCGTTCGTAACGGTAGAAATATCAGACAAAGATGGTAACACATATCCTCTTGCCGATCAATTGGTTAGATTTTCAGTAGAAGGCAACGGAACAATAGCAGGCACCGATAACGGGGATCAAAACGACCCGAATTCACTAAAAAAACCCGAACGAAAACTATTTTTCGGGAAATGCTTGGCCATAGTACAAAACAATGGTAAGCCTGGAACCATCATCCTTACTGCCACCGTAGATGGATTACCCACTGCAAAGCTGAACATCATTTGCAAATAATTAAGGATCCTGAAAAGTGCAAAGAATAAATTGAGTCATTAACCAAGTACTGATGAGCTTTTTTTAAAACTAAACAATAAGCTTAACTTTAGCAAGATGTAAATAAAATTTTAAACAAATCTGTAAATTCAAACTTTTCAGATAACGACAAAGGGAAAAACCAAAATTAGTTTTTCCCTTTGTTAGTTATTCATCAAACGTTTCAGCCCATTTATTTTTTCGAAATCACCTCCATCGCTTTTTGTACCGCTTTATCGTCCTTGTTTAAAGCAGGATAGAAACCCTCATCGCCAAAAGAATTCCTGATAATAAAGGCTTTCAGTTCTGTAAGCAAAATTTTGGACGAAAGATGTAACTGTTGAGGCACAGGATTCATCCCTTTCCGTTTAACAAAAGCGGTAAAATCAGCCAAAAGATGCTGCGAATCAAGATAGTTGTCGAGGTTCTGCCAGTTTTTGAAACTTTTCAGTTTCTCGCGGTTGCGGTCGGTAAAGCTGAAGGCATACTGATACACATAGCCGTAATTCATCGTCTTGATAAAGAATGGAGTATATCCCGAAGTATCGCGCGGGACAAAAATATCGGGCATGATGCCACCACCGCCATAAACCGTACGCCCGTGCAGGGTTTTGTACTTGAGCGAACGTGGAACATGAACACTATCCTTACTGTCGAATTCACCGTGTTTCAGCCTGTTAATCAGGTCCATGGCGTAATCTTCAGCTTTCCCTTTTACGTAAGGCTTCTGGATGCAGCGTCCTGATGGAGTGTAATAACGGGCTACCGTGAGCCTTACAGCCGATCCATCGGTAAGTGGGAATTGCTGCTGCACAAGGCCTTTTCCAAAAGAACGAAGTCCGATAATGGTACCCCGGTCATTGTCCTGGATAGCGCCGGAGAAAATTTCGCTGGCCGAAGCTGAAGATTCATCAATCAAAACCACCAGCGGAGCATTGATGCAACTTCCCTTTCCATCCGACCGGGATTCGGAGCGTGGATATGCACGCCCTTTGGAATAAACGATCAGCTCATCGTCGGGCAAAAACTCGTTGACCATATTTATGGCTTGTTCCATAAATCCGCCACCGTTGCCCCGAAGGTCGATAATAAATTTCTTCGCTCCTTTGGTTTTGAGTTTTGCAATGGCATTGAGAAATTCGGCATACGTTCTTTCGGCAAATTTACTTACTTTAATGTACCCCGTAATTTTATCGGCCATATAGGCTACATCAACGCTGTTTACAGGAATTTCACCACGTGTAATGGTATATTTAATGATGCCGGGAGTACCGTTTCGGCGAATGCCCAATTTTACTTTTGTGCCCGATTTACCCTTTAATTTTTTCATTACCAAATTATTGGTAATTTTTTTACCTGTAAAATTAGTGTCGTTCACCTGCACAATCCTGTCACCGGCAAGCACACCTATCTTTTCCGATGGGCCGCCACTTACCACCGCAACCACCATCACCGTATCGTTTTGTATGTTGAATTGCACCCCTATCCCGGTAAAGCTACTTTCGAGTTCACTATTGATGTCGGCCAATTCATCGGCGGGAATATAAACCGAATGCGGATCGAGTTTCGACACCAAATCGGCCATGGTTTGCTGAGTCAGGCTATCTATATTCATAGTATCCACATAATCGTTGTCGATACGATAAAGCAACTCATCAATCGTTGACTTGCCGAACTTTCCGCCCGAAAGGAATCCCTGGACATTCATCGACCTTCTTGCCGTAAAATTTCCAAGTACCAGCCCGGCAACTACCGATACAAAGATGATCAAAACTAATAAACCATTCCTTTTATTCATATCTGGGTTTTATATTATTAAGCTATTTGATGAGGAAACCCACCGTTCATTCCTCATTTTCAAGAAATATCACCTCGATGCCGGCACGTTGTAGCAGTTCCACCCCGTCCATAATCCGGTATTTTTCACCATAAACCACCCTTTTTATCCCGGCCTGTATAATCAGTTTGGAACATTCCATGCAGGGCGACGCGGTAACGTAAAGCGTAGCCCCTTCGCTGCTGTTATTGGATCGGGCTACTTTTGTGATGGCGTTGGCTTCGGCATGTAAAACGTAAGGTTTGGATACATTGTTCTCATCCTCGCACTTATTTTCGAAACCCGAAGGGGTGCCGTTGTAACCATCCGAAATGATCATCTTGTCCTTTACCAGCAAAGCCCCTACCTTGCGCCTTTCGCAATAAGAATTTTCGGCCCAGATACGCGCCATACGCATGTACCTTTTATCGAGAAGCAATTTCTTTTCGTCCATCTTTTAAATATTCTCTGTTTAAATCAACCTTCATTACTTTCAAAACCAGCTATTTGTGAATAAAACTGTTCTTCACTCACTCCTATTTGCTTGCAAGCCAGATAAGCTGCCTGAACCGCCGGAAGTTGCGCGGGTTTCAGAAGCGTTTCTATTTCGTGTTTCCGCGTTTTAATCCTGACTTGCCCATCCGTCAGTTCAACATCCGGATGATCATAAGCAAATGACACAATGTCGCGCCGCAGTTTTTCGGTTATTTCACCAATGTCATTGTTTAACGCGCTATAAATAAGCCTTCCCTGCACCTCAATCGTATCTAAAAAACATCTGTATTTATCTTTTTTATCTTCATAAAAAACCTGTTTATCAACGACATTGTTCAACACACTATTATCAAAAACCACTATATGGGGTTTATACGCGCAAAATTCAAGTTTGCCTTTCACCGGTGAAATCAACGACTCATCCATTTCGAAAAGGGCAATCCTCGAATCGTAAGTAAGCCTGACCCTTTCGCCATAAGGAGCTTTGCCCGAAAGAAACGCGTAATCCACTTCGATTTTCAGCAGCTTAAGTACATGGAGCATCATGGCCGTTATAAGCGGTTTTTCATCCTGTCCGGCAACCACTATGCGCGTTTTGCTTCGCGTTTGGTGAAAAAAATATTCAGCGAATGAAAATATTTTCAGGCCGGATTCTTTCGCTTTTATGTACTCGGGATTATCCGCTTTAACGTTGTAGCCAAGCACCACGGCAGTAAGTTGATGTTTGATTTTCTCGGGAAACCAACCATTGTCGTCGGGTAAAATTCCGGCATTTTTTAGCGCGGCGGCCTGTTCAGCAGCCACATAACAGTCGGAACCGGTAACTGTAAAGTTGTTTTTTTTACTTACAGCTATCGCCAGAGCCGATAGATCCGGTTCGCCAATACCGATAAAGTGAACCCGCTGCATTTTAAATAGATTGATTTTTATTAATTTTGCAAATATACTAAGGAACGGCAAATTTACAAAAAACGAACCGATTGTAAATACGATTTTGTTTCGCGTAAGCGTCAAAAAATCAAAATAACAGGTAAGAAAGCAAAACTACCGGATAACAAACCTGCTGAAAATTAAATTTATCTCGTTCTTTTATCATCATTTTAAAATTTAGTCATAATGAAACGAGCATGTAAATAATTCATAACAAAGGCTATGATAATGTTAGCATGCGAGTTCTCCCGTCAAGTCGGGACAAGCTATACGACATTTAAAAAAAATAATTATCATCGTATGAAACTTTATAAAATAGAAGCCGGAGTTTTTCAGGTGGACGGTGGCGCCATGTTTGGCGTAGTGCCTAAACGTGTGTGGCAAAAAAGGTATCCGTGCGACGAAAACAACTCGTGCCTACTGGCAATGCGATGTTTGCTCATAGATACAGGCAGCCGTAAAATACTGATTGACAACGGAACCGGTGATAAACAACTCGACTACCTGAAATATTACGGATTTAAAGGAGTGATCGATTTCGATACCGAACTGGCAAAAATCGGTTATACGGCTGCCGATATCACCGATGTGGTATTTACTCACCTGCATTTCGACCATTGCGGCGGAGCTACCCGTTACAACGCGGATAAAACGGAGGTTGAGCTTGTTTTTCCAAACGCCGTTCATTGGGTAGGGCAAAAGCAGTGGGAAAATTTTCTGAATCCCAACGTCAGGGAAGGCGACTCGTATTTCCCCGAAAACATGATACCTGTTGAGAGAGCCGGGAAGCTGAAATTAGTAACGGACGATTTCGATCTTACGCCGGATGTTTCCATTCGACTCTTCAACGGACATACTGCCGGACAATTAGTTAGTTTTATTCACTACAACGGGCAGACGCTTGTTTATGTAGGAGATGTTGTTCCGGTAGCCGACAGCATTCCGGTGGCGTGGATTTCGGCTTACGACGTATATCCGATTACCGCGATGACCGAGAAGGAAGCTTTGCTGAAGGAAGTTTCCGGGAATGATTTCGTCCTCTTTTTCGAGCACGATGCTTACACCGAATGTTGCACAGTTAAGAATATTAACGGTAAATTCCGTCCGGGAATCCGGTTCAAATTAGATGAATTTATGGTTGGCTAAGGCAACCTGAACAATGTCCGGGCATTCTCGGTCGTTATCCGGTCTATTTCAGCGGTACTCGTGCGATAAATAGCGCCGAGTTGCCCAGCCACCAATTTCACATAACTGCTTTCGTTCCGCTTACCGCGGAAAGGAACCGGTGCCAGGTAAGGAGCATCCGTTTCTATCAACAACCTTTTCAGATCAATGTGTGGTAAAGTGGAGGCAAGTCCCGAATTTTTAAACGTAACTATTCCGTTGATTCCCAAATAAAAATCGCCGAGGCCGAACATCTCGGCAGCCTGTTCGGCCGTGCCGGCAAACGAATGAAACACACCCCTCAACCCTTTATCTCGGTAGGGGAACATGGCTTCCATGGTTTCGGCAAAAGCATCGCGAACGTGGATAATGAGTGGCAAATCGTATTTCAGCGACCATTCAATTTGCACTCGAAACGCTTCGGCCTGTTGCCTGACGTAAGTTTTGTCCCAATACAAATCCATCCCCACCTCGCCAATGGCTATAAATTTCCGCGATGACAATTCGTTTGACATCAAAGCCAACTCCTTTTTGTAATTTTCGCCCACCGACGTAGGGTGCAAACCGATAGCCGCGAAACAATAACCATCGTTTTCGGCTTCGGTAGCATACATGAGTGGCAATGATTCCGCATCGATGTTTGGCAAAACAATGGCTTCGACTCCAGCTTTTTTTGCCCGCGAAACAACGTCTCTCCTGTCGAGATCGAATTCTTCGGAATAAATATGTGAATGAGTATCTATCAATATCTTAAGAAAAAAATTACAAGAAAAAGAATTATTCCCATTCGATGGTTGCAGGTGGCTTCGAGCTAATGTCGTACACTACCCGGTTCACCCCTTTCACCTTGTTGATGATTTCGTTGGATACTTTTCCCAGAAATTCGTAAGGAAGCTGAGCCCAATCCGCCGTCATAGCATCGGTAGAGGTTACGGCGCGCAAAGCCACCACGTTTTCATAAGTGCGCTCGTCGCCCATCACTCCGACCGATTGTACGGGAAGCAAAATAACTCCGGCCTGCCATACTTTATCATAAAGATCCCATTCGCGAAGCGCGGTAATGAAAATATCATCGGCTTCCTGCAACACGCGTACTTTTTCAGGGGTAATCTCACCCAGAATCCTCACTGCCAGCCCCGGCCCCGGAAATGGTTGACGTTTGATCAGATGGTGCATCATACCTAACTCTTTCCCAACGCGGCGAACTTCATCCTTAAACAATAAACGAAGGGGTTCGCAAAGGCTCAGGCGCATTTTTTCGGGCAATCCCCCCACATTGTGATGCGATTTTATGGTTGTTCCGGTAATGGAAAGCGATTCAATAATATCGGGATAAATGGTTCCCTGCGCCAGCCATTTTACATTCTCTATTTTCCGGGCTTCCTCTTCAAACACATCGATGAAACCGGCTCCAATGATTTTCCGTTTCTTTTCAGGATCCGAAACCCCGTGTAATGCTTTGTAAAAATAATCTTTAGCATTCACTCCCACCACATTGAGACCAAGGTGTTCATAATCGTCCAGCACATTTTCAAATTCGTTTTTCCGGAGCAACCCGTGATCTACAAAAATACAGGTCAGGTTTTTACCAATGGCTTTGTTGAGCAATACGGCGGCTACCGATGAATCGACACCACCCGACAGGCCGAGGATCACCTTGTCGTTGCCCAGCTTTCGACGCAAGTCGGCAATGGTGGTTTCGATAAACGAAGCCGGCGACCAATCGCGTTTGCATTCGCAAATATCCAGGAAATTTTCGAGCAACTGCATCCCATCAAGCGTATGGAATACTTCGGGATGAAACTGAACCCCCCATGTTTTTTCGCCCTGAACGCGGAAAGCGGCCAAATCCACATCATCGGTACTGGCAACTTTATGGAAACCCTCGGGGACGGCAGTAATCGTATCGCCGTGCGACATCCATATCTGCGAGCCCGGCTGGATATTCCTGAAAAGATCATCTTCCGCATCGATATACGAGAGGTTAGCCCGGCCATACTCGCGCGAACCGGCAGCTTCTACGGTTCCACCCGATGAGTAGGTAATGAACTGGGCTCCGTAACAAATTCCAAGTACCGGAAACTTCCCCCTGAAAATACCCGGATCGGGTTTAAACGCCGCCGGATCATAAACAGAAAAGGGGCTTCCCGACAGGATAACCCCTTTAATTCCGTCTGTTTGCACCGGAAATTTATTGTAAGGAACAATTTCGCAATATTCGTTCAGCTCGCGCAAACGCCGCCCGATGAGCTGGGTAGTTTGGGAACCGAAATCGAGGATAATAATTTTCTCAAACATGATGTTTTGCCGTTTTTATGTGGGTATAATGTCAGTCGGATTTTCAAACGCAAAGGTAACGTTTTTTAAAGAAAATAAAAATACCGGGAAGAGTCCCGCAGGAAAAAATTCCATTTATAATTTTGTCGCTACCAGGATAAATTGCTCGTATTCACGGACGACATCGTCTTTTCCTGTTTTTTTTATGATGTTGTAAACAGATGCGTGTTCTACTTTAAACCCCGCTTTCACAAAGTTGTCGGCAAGTTCGCCGGTATCGAAACCTTTGTGAGGTATCGGCTCAAAATAATGAAACGAGCCATCTTCGGTACAGATATCGGCAATAACCACTTTTGCGTTTTTCGTTGTTATCTTATGCAGATGAGACAACACCGCCGGAACATCCACTATATGATGGAAGGCCATACTCGAAAACACCAGATCAATATCGTTTCGATGGTAGTCGAACACTTCACCTTCGATAACTTCAACCTTTTCTCCTCCATTGAGCTTCGATTTCAGCACGCCGATCATTGCCGCCGAGGTATCTTCAAACACGATGCTACCTATCCCGGGTAACAGTTGCAATCCGACCAAACCGGTTCCGGCTCCTATCTCAAAGGCTTTCATATCTTTATTCAAAGAGATGTATTTTTTCATTTCGGCTACAAATTTCGCCGTCATTTTTATTTTTTCCGGTTTGTCCCAAATTTCGGCTTGTCCGGCAAACGCATCATTCATATTCTGTAAAAATTAATTATTGATATTAATACTTTCTCGTAACTGAATACGAAGCTTTTGTAAAGAATAAAATCGGCATGGAAACACCAACCACCAACGCGAACAGGATGAAAATGGCTGTTGAACCATTTCGGAAAAAATCGAGCAGGAACACTTCGGCCTTCTGCGTATCGGCAGTTTGTTTGAATTTTATAATGCTGATAATAGCCTTATAAGCAAACATTCCGGGAATCATCGGGAGCAACGATGGAAATGAAAATACCTCGGCCGGACAACGGATCAATCGGGCAAAAAACACGCTCAGCAAGCCAATAGAAGTGGATGCCACAAAAGTAGCTATCGAAATTTCGACATCGGCTTTAACAAGCATGAACCGGAGCGAATGCCCAATGGCGGCAAGCAAGGCCGACACATAAATGGCTTTGCGAGAAGGATTGGAAATAACAGCGAATCCCACAGCGGCAATCGCCGCCAGAATTCCATCGTACATTACTGATAAAATCATAAATTCTGAAGTCCGAAAATTAACATTGAAGCAAACATTCCCAGCGCGATACATACAATCAACGCGGTAGCATTTACCAACCGGGAGATTCCTGTAAGCACGTGTCCCTGAATTATATCCAAAATAGAATTGATAAGCGGAACACCCGGAATAAGGTAAAGCACGCTGGCCGCCAGCGCGTGCTGGGGCGTGTTGCCGATGCCAAAAACATAACTCAAACCTGCAATGAACGAGGCCACAAACGCGCTCGTAGTAAAAACCACCAAAGGATTGAAATTACGCAGCAGCATTTCCTGCCGCACATAAAAACCCGCCAGTGTGGCCACCAACACCAGCAACATGCTTGGGAGGTCGCCTCCGAAAAGGCCGCAAAAAGCGGCGTTTGCCAAGCCTACCAAAGGAAGCACAAGCCACCTCGATATTCTTTTGCGGTGGGCAATAACATCGAACGAATTCTTTATCTCACAAAAATCCAGATGCTTGTCATAAGTTTCCCAACTCAACTCGCTGAGTTCCGACACGATGGTAAAATTAAGCACCTGATGTTCCGCTTTTTTTACCAGGGTTACATGTTCGTTCAGGTTGTGGTTGGAAGCAAGCGTCATCATTACGCTGTGCTGAAACACCGAAAGATTCATTTGATAGCCAAAACGTTCGGCCATCCGGGCAATATTTTGAATGATCCGCATGGTGTGGGCGCCCGAATTCAACAACAAAGCCGCCATATCGCCAAGCAAATCGCCCACTTCTTCGATGGATGGTTGATGGATCTGATCAGATTCCTGCATATATGTTTTTTGGTTTTTTACACAGCTAACTACACTTTACGGATGCAAAAGTACTACAAAATCCCTTCGTTTTTTGAAGAAAACACTAAAAATATCCCAAAAACATGTTATATAACATATTTTTAACTAAATATATTTGGTGGAATAAAAAATATGCCCTACTTTCGCATCGTGATTTTTTCATAGTATTAGATTTAAGGTTAACGAAAGATTGGTTGTCAGGCGTGACAACCTTCTTTTTTTTCAGACAATCCTACATTTTACACATCATACACGCATGTCCGCCCTTATAAAAAACCGGCGGACATTTTTTATAATCCCCCCTTATTGAACGTTTCTCCTCATTGGAATGTTCGGCTCTTTCAATCATAAGTCCGCACTTCAATTTTTTACTTGCCAATTCATTTCCCACTCATTTACCGTTATTTTCTTTTGATATAAAATCAGGCAAGAGCTTGTTATCAGCTCGAGTTTATCGAAAAACGATAAATTTATTTTGAAAATAGAAAAATAATATGTTACTTTGTGGGGTAATATTCAATTATCTACCATTTATTATCAAAAAAAAACTACTCATCATGAGAAAATTAATTTTATTGTGTTTGCTTGCCGTTTCGGGTCTCGCGCTGAACGCGCAACAAGCGCCTGCCCTCCCGATGGATCCAAAAGTGAGGTACGGGAAGTTAGACAACGGATTGACCTATTACATCCGGGCCAACCAGGAACCTAAAAACCGGGCGGAATTTTACATTGCCCAAAATGTGGGTTCCATCCTTGAAGAAGACGATCAGAATGGGCTCGCCCATTTCCTTGAACACATGGCTTTCAACGGCACCAAAAATTTTCCCGACAAAGGAATCATCAATTTTCTGGAAAAGGTAGGTGTAAAATTTGGTGAAAACATCAATGCTTATACCGCTTTGGACGAAACAGTGTACAACCTGTCGGATGTACCAACCACCAGTCAGGGCATTGTGGATAGCGCATTGCTTGTCCTCCACGACTGGTCGGGTTATCTTTTGCTGGATGGCAAGGAAATTGACTCCGAGAGAGGCGTTATCCTTGAGGAATGGCGCACCCGTTTCGGGGCCGACCGCCGCATGTGGAAAGAATCGAACAAAATAAAATTTGCTGGTTCGCAGTATGCTAAACGAGATGGGATTGGCGACACAGCCATTATTAAGCATTTTCCTTATAAAGTCATCCGCGACTATTACAAAAAATGGTACCGTCCCGATTTGCAGGCTATTCTCGTAGTAGGCGATATAGATGTAGATAAAATTGAAGCGAAAATCAAAACCATGTTTGCCGATATTCCCCAAAAACCGAATGCAGGCGAACGTCCCGTATATGAAATCGCGAATAACGATGAACCGATTGTAGCGTTGGTATCCGACCCTGAAGCAAAAATGACGCGCATCGAAATTGACTACAAGCATGATCCGATGTCGCGCGACGTCAAATCATCCATTCAGGGATATATGATGCAAACAATTTCCAACCTGGTGTCATCAATGATAGGCGAACGTTTCGACGAAATCACACAGCAGGCTAACGCGCCTTTTGTAGCAGGCATGGCCGGTTATTCGGATTTGGTAAAATCGAAAGATGCCTTCCAAATGCTCGTGATACCGAAGGAAGGCAGCGAAAAGGACGGTTTAAACGCGTTGCTGCTCGAGGCTGAAAAAATCAGACGTTTCGGGTTTACCAATGCCGAACTCGAAAGGGCAAAAACCAATTATCTGAAACAATTAGAAACATCGTACAACGACCGCGATCATCAAAAGAACAACGATCTGGTAAGGGAATACGTTAGAAATTATCTCGATGGAGAAGCCATTCCGGGTATAGAATGGGAATACAACACCATGAAAGCGGCTCTTCCTCAATTGAATATCAACATTATAAATCAGGTAGCTCAATCGTACATTACCGATAAGAACATGATTGTAACGATCATGTCGCCGGCAAAACCTACGGTGAAAGTTCCTACTAAAGATGAAGTACTGGCAGCCATTGCCGATGCCCGCAAAGCGCAACTGCAGGCTAAAGCCGAAGAAAGCCTCAATAAACCGCTGGTTGAAAAAGTTCCGGTAGCAGGAAAAATTAAGAAAACAGCCGAAGGTGCTAAATATGGTACTACCGAATGGACATTGACCAACGGAGTAAAAGTAATTTTTAAAACTACCGATTTCAAAAAAGATGAAATTTTGATGAGCGCTTACAGCGAAGGTGGTTTGTCGAAAGTCAGCGATGTGTCGGCATTGCCATCAGCCACATTGGCTACTTCCATCGTTCAGAACAACGGATTGGGAAGCTATTCTCAAACCGACCTGACTAAAATTCTGACCGGCAAGGTAGCAAGCGTTCAACCTCAAATCAATGGTTACAGCGAAGGGTTCTCGGGGCGTTCATCGGTTACCGATTTTGAAACCATGCTCCAGCTCACTTACCTCTATTTTACCGCCACCCGCAAGGACGACAACGCTTTTGCCGCGCTGACCAACATGTACCGAACCAGTCTGGCGAACAGCAGCAGCGATCCACGCAAGGCTTTCGGCGACTCGGTTAGCACCATGGTTACCAACCACAACCCACGCACCGTATTGATGACCGCCGAAGTTATCGACAAAGTTAATCAGGACAAAGCGCTCGAAGTATTCAGGAATCGTTTTGCCAATCCGGCCGACTTCGTATTTATGTTTGTCGGGAATGTAAATCCAAACGATGAAAAAGTTAAAGCGGCTGTGCTCACTTATCTTGGTGGATTAAAAACAACTAAGGAAACGGAAAAATTCACCGACAACAACATTCGTCGCCCGAAAGGAAAAGTAAACAACACATTCGCGAAAGAGATGAAAACCGAAAAAGCTTCGAACTTCATTTTTTACAGCGGGAGCATGCCTTACAACGTACAGAACAGCACTGTTATGGGCGCTATCGGCGACATTCTGAGCATCCGTTACACCGAATCGATCCGCGAAAAAGAAGGCGGAACCTACGGTGTAGGTGTAAGAGGCCGCTTATCCGACCGGCCGATAGACGAAGCATCGCTGCTCATGCAGTTCGACACCGACCCAGCTAAGCAGGAGAAACTGATTGGGATGATTCACGATGAAGTAAATCAGATAGTTGCCAACGGTCCACGCGCCGAAGATGTTCAGAAAGTAAAAGAAAACCTGCTGAAAACCTACAACGAAAATCAGCGTGAAAACAGCTGGTGGTTGGGCACTATCGAAGATTATTATACCGATAAGATAGATATGGGCGCAACCTACAAAGCAGCAGTGGAATCACTTACTCCCGCCTTGATCCAGTCAACACTCAAATCGCTTATCCAGCAGGAGAACATTCTTGAAGTAGTAATGAAACCGGCTAAAAAGTAAATTCCGGAAGTAAGATATTGTAAAGCGAAAGAGGCTGAGTACGCAATTGTACTCAGCCTCTCGTCTTATGGTGTAATTACCGGATAAACCGATTGATTTAAGGTCAAACTTAACGGAAGCAGGAACGAATCATGCCCAATGATCCATCTCATTCATTTTTATCAGGGAACGTCAACCATACAAAACAGTTGGCATAAAAAATCACTTTCTTCCTTTTCCGGAATTTTGAAAGATATTGTAAAACGGAATCTTTACAAGGTAGGTTCTTAAAGTGCTATTTGTCATCCTTCACCTCTTCGAAATCAACATATTCACCCTCGTTGTCATCAAAAACTTTTGATCTTTTTTCGCGACTTCCCCAACGACTATCCTGCTGACGGTCATCATTAGAACCTTTTCTTCCAAAACGGAAAATAGCCCTTAAAAATCCAAAAACAGTACTGATAACCAATAGAACAATGATCAGTACAAAAAACAGCAAAAATAAAATAAAACTCACGGGTAAAAAACGGTTTAAAATTGATCAATACACAGCTTTAGCCACCCTTTTTACACTTTGGGTTGCCATCATGCTGTAAAAATGGATACTGGGCACATGGTGCCGTATTAAATCTTTAGCTTGTTCGGTGCACCATTCCACCCCAACCTCGGCAGCATCGGCATCTGTTTCGCATTTTCGCAGTTCCGCGGCAAAAGCTTCAGGGATATCTGTATGAAATATTTTTGGCAAAACCGTCAGCTGGTTCAGAAGTGTTATCGGTTTAATTCCCGGAATAATGGGGACCCCAATGCCCGCGTTTCGGCATTTATCCACAAACTCATAATATTTTTGATTATCGAAAAACATTTGTGTAACCAAATACTCCGCTCCGGCATCCACTTTTTGTTTGGCGTAAAATAAATCTGAACCCATGTTTGGAGCCTCTTCGTGCTTTTCAGGATAACAAGCCATGCCGTACGAAAAAGGAGCCACCGGCGATTTCATCTTCGAACCATCAAGAAAAACGCCCTGGTTAAAGTTGTTTACCTGTTGCTGAAGCTCGGTAGCATGGGAGTTGCCCGTAGGGGTGAATTCTTTCTCGTGTTTAGCCTTGTCGCCCCTGAGGAGCAACAAGTCGGTGATTCCCAGGAATTGCAGGTCGATAAGCGCGTATTCAGTCTCTTCGCGGGTAAAACCGCTGCAAATGATATGCGGGACAACGTTGATCTTATATTTATTCCGGATAGCCGCGGCAATGGCTACCGTACCGGGGCGATGACGTTCGGCCACGCGTTCAAAAAGGCCATTGGGCATCTCTTTAAAGACCAATTCGCTACGATGGGTGGTAATGTTGATATATTTAGGATCAAATTCGAGTAGGGTATCGATGGTACGGAACACCGAGTCGATCCCGTTACCCTTCAGCGGAGGCAACAATTCGAACGAAAACGCGGTCGATTCAGCAGTAGTAATTTTCTGTGCAATGCTCATCTTAATGAATTTATCAAAACACAAAGTTATAAATTTATTTCAAAAAGGGAATCGTTTTCGAGCCACCTTAACAAAAAACAACTGAATTATAATTAATTAAAAAAACGGCACAAAAAAAACATCAGCAAAAGAGAAAGTATAATGAGCAAAATCCGTTTAAAAATTTCGTATTTTCAAAAATTCGACGTATATTTGCACCCGCTTTCGGAAAAGTGAACATGCGAAAATAGCTCAGTTGGTAGAGCATAACCTTGCCAAGGTTAGGGTCGCGGGTTCGAGTCCCGTTTTTCGCTCAAACTTAAATGAGGGCGATGCGCCTTTAAAAAGGGAACGAGAAGTTTATTCCGTTTAAGAACGGGAAGTCCCGTTTTTCGCTCAAAATTTATTGACTTAACACATTCCTGCCCGGATGGTGGAATGGTAGACACGAAGGACTTAAAATCCTTTGGCTTCACGGCTGTGCGGGTTCAAGTCCCGCTTCGGGTACAAAAACATCCTTTTAATCAATGATTGAAGGATGTTTTTTGTGTTTTTAATTGATTTGATCCACAAAAACATCATCACAATAACCCGGATGACAAAAAAGCCCTTTCCCGAATCAGGAAAAGGGCTTCTGTATATTTTTTAGAAGCTACTTTTAAGCCAGTTTGTTTACGTAAACTGTCAGTTTCGATTTCAGATTACCTGCTTTGTTTTTGTGGATAACGTTGCGTTTTGCTAATTTATCCAGCATAGCCACTACCTTTGGCAACAATTCGCTTGCAGCGCTTTTGTCGGTAGTACCACGCAATTTACGTACGGCATTACGTGCTGTTTTCGCGTAATAACGGTTGTGCAGTTTACGCTTTTCTGTCTGACGTATTCTTTTAATAGATGATTTATGATTTGCCATCTTTAACCAGTTTTTTTTGAATTCTTTTATGTTTTGTAGCCCATAGGGGAGTCGAACCCCTCTTTCAAGAATGAAAATCTTGCGTCCTAACCGATAGACGAATGGGCCAATTGCCAATCGATTAATTGAATAAATCGATTTTTCAATTGCGGGTGCAAATATACGGCTCTTTTTTGAATCTACAAAATGATTTTTATAAATATTTTGTTTTGCAGCAAACAAGTGGTAGAAATAAGGAGAATAGCGACATAAACTTTTCCTCATTTCACAAATTGTCCGTATCTTTGTGCCCGTTTTTATGAGTAATGTAGGTAAGTTTGCCGGGTCTGTCAACGTTTGAGCATTGAACGGGGAAAAGCCGGTCAACTATCAATAAAACAGGCTGGAATACATACGATAAACCAGTTAAAAATACCACATCAGAATGATAAACTATAAACGCACTACTGTTACTTCGGCTTTGCCTTATGCCAACGGGCCGGTCCATATCGGACATTTGGCGGGTGTTTACGTGCCTGCCGACATTTATGTACGCTATCTGCGACTGAAAGGAGAAGAAGTGATTTTTATCGGTGGTTCCGACGAACATGGCGTGCCCATCACCATTAAAGCTAAAAAAGAGGGAGTTACACCGCAGGACATTGTGGACCGCTACCACGGCATTATCAAGAGATCGTTTGCGGAATTCGGTATTTCGTTCGATGTTTATTCGCGAACCACTTCGGCGATACACCGCGAAATGGCTTCGGACATATTCAAAACCATCGACAAAAAAGACGGTTTTGTGATCCAAAGCAGCGAACAGTACTATGACGAAACCGCTCAGCAATTCTTAGCCGACCGCTACATTACCGGCAAATGCCCGCATTGCGGAAACGAAGGAGCTTATGGCGACCAGTGTGAATCGTGCGGAACATCGCTGAATCCGACCGACCTGATTGACCCTAAATCGGCCATCAGCGGTTCTACGCCCGTAATGCGCGAGACCAAACACTGGTACCTCCCGCTCGACCAACACGAAGCATGGCTCCGCCAATGGATACTCGAAAGCCATAAGGAATGGAAAGCCAACGTGTACGGACAGTGCAAAAGCTGGCTCGACATGGGTCTGCAACCCCGCGCCGTAAGCCGCGACCTCGATTGGGGAATTCCCGTACCAGCGAAAGACGCCGAAGGGAAAGTGCTCTACGTTTGGTTCGATGCTCCGATTGGCTACATCTCCAACACGAAGGAAATTTGCGACACCGAACCCGAAAAATACGGGAACTGGGAAAAATGGTGGAAAGACCCTGAAAGCCGCCTGGTGCATTTTATAGGCAAAGACAACATCGTTTTTCACTGCATCGTATTTCCCGCCATGCTCAAAGCCGAAGGTTCATACATCCTGCCCGACAATGTGCCGGCCAACGAATTCCTGAACCTCGAAGGTGATAAGATTTCCACTTCACGCAACTGGGCGGTGTGGCTGCACGAATACCTCGAAGATTTCCCCGGAAAACAGGATGTGCTGCGCTACGTGCTTACTGCCAACGCGCCCGAAACAAAGGATAATGACTTTACCTGGAAGGATTTTCAGGCACGCAACAACAGCGAATTGGTGGCCATTTATGGCAACTTTATCAACCGGACGTTGGTACTAACCCAAAAATATTTCGAAGGAAAGGTTCCTGAACTGAACACATTGACCAACTACGACCAGCAAACCATCAATGAGTTTGTAAATGTAAAAGCGGACGTGGAAAAGCTGCTGAATAATTTCCGTTTCCGCGATGCGCAGAAAGAAGCCATGAATTTGGCCCGCATCGGCAACAAGTATCTGGCCGACACCGAACCCTGGAAAGTGGCTAAAACAGACATGGACAGGGTGGGCAGCATCCTGCATTTGAGTCTTCAGATTGCCGCCAATCTGGCTATCGCGTTCGAACCATTTCTGCCATTTTCGTCGGAAAAGTTACGCAATATGCTGAACATGGAATCATTCAACTGGAGCGAACTGGGTCGTACCGACTTACTCAAAGCCGGCGACACACTCGGGACACCTGAACTTCTGTTCGACAAAATAGAAGACGAAGCCATCGAGGCACAGATTCAAAAACTGCTCGATACGAAGAAAGCCAACGAAATAGCCGCGTACAAAGCACAACCAGTGAAAGAAAACGTTACTTTCGATGATTTTATGAAAATGGATATCCGCGTAGGCACCGTACTCGATTGCCAGAAAGTGCCCAAAGCAGACAAACTGCTGCAATTCCGCATTGCCGATGGATTGGAAGAACGCACCATTCTTTCGGGAATAGCCGCCTACTATCCCAATCCGGAAGAACTGATCGGGACACAAGTATGCTTTATCGCCAATTTCGAACCGCGCAAGCTTCGGGGCGTTATGAGCGAAGGCATGATCCTCTCGGCCGAAGATGCCGATGGGAAATTAGTGCTGATAAAACCAAGCGTTCAGGTAACCAACGGAGTACAGGTGAAGTAACATTAATCTTAAAAAAATAACAAATAACATGTTTGACAAACAAATATACATTCAACGGCGTAACATTTTATCAAGAAAAATAGGTTCGGGTCTTATTTTATTTCTTGGCAATGATGAAAGCCCAATGAATTATGCCGACAATGGTTATCATTTCCGTCAGGATAGTACTTTTTTATATTATTTCGGGATCGATTTCCCGGGAGTAACGGCTATTATCGACACCGATAATAACGCACAGGTACTTTTTGGCAACGACTACACTATCGACGACATCGTTTGGATGGGGCCGCAACCCACCATTGCCGACAGGGCTGCCGAAGCGGGCATTGTTGATTCTCGTCCCTTATCGGCACTGCCCATAATGCTGGCCGAAGCTGTCCACAAGGGAAGGGAAATCCATTTTTTGCCTCCCTATCGTGCCGAACATACAATTCAGTTACATGCTTTATTGGGAATACATCCCGCCGAAGCCCATCAAAAATCATCGTTAAAGTTGGTTCGCGCTGTGGTAGCGCAACGTGAAATCAAATCGGACGAAGAGATTGTTGAGATTGAAAAGGCGGTGGATTTATCGGTGGATATGCATGTAGCGGCTATGAAAGTAGCTCGCCCCGGAATGACGGAGGCTCAGGTAGCTGCCCGCGTTTACGAAATAGCGCATGCTGCCAATGGCGAGATTTCATTCCCAATTATCGCGACGATTAACGGACAAACACTTCATAATCACTACCATGGGAATACACTGAAAAGCGGGGAGTTGTTTCTGCTTGATGCAGGTGCCGAAGTGGAAAGTCATTATGCCGGCGATTTGTCAAGTACGTTTCCAGTAGATACGACGTTTACCTCACAACAGAAAATGATATATGAAATGAGCCTTGAGTCTCATTTTACAGCCATTAACGCTCTTGCCATAGATGTACCTTTCCGTAATGTTCATTTAGCCGTTTGCCACCGGCTGGCCGAAAACATGAAAAGTATCGGATTGTTAAAAGGGAATGTTGATGACATTGTTTCCTGTGGGGTCCATGCCTTGTTTTTACCACACGGTCTTGGTCACATGATGGGGCTCGATGTTCACGATATGGAAAATTTAGGAGAAACATGGGTGGGATATGATGGTGAGCCCAAAAGTGCCCAGTTTGGTTTAAAATCCCTGAGATTCGCGAAGCCATTACGTCCGGGGCATGTTTTTACTATTGAACCAGGCATTTACTTTATTCCTGAGTTGATGGATAAATGGCAAAGCCAGGGATTGTTCAACGATTTTATTAACTGGAACGAAGTTCAGAAGTTTCGTGGGTTTGGAGGAATTCGCAACGAGGAAAATTATATGATGACTGAAAACGGAGCCCGCCGCCTCGGATCGAAAGTAAAACCTAAAACCGTGGAAGAAGTGGAAGCCATTCGTAAAGGATAAAGCGGTTGTTTTTCAGGTATATAGATTTTAATACAAAGCAAGTATCCATCGTGATTTTATTATCCTATTGAGTACAAACAATATAAACATAGAATAAAGCCCTTCGCTTCTTGGGTGATCATTCCGGAATTTGCTTCGATAGACGATTGAAAGAATTCCGCGGAACAAGAAACCACAATTATTCCAAAATAACCGTTACAGGTTTATTGGGGCAAAACACAGGAAATTTATCCAACCGTACCAAGGCTGTTCTTGGTACGGTTGTTTTTTTATAAGTTTACACTTTAAAGTAATTTTATCGCTTTAATTTTAAAATAAAAAAATGAAAAAAACCAAAGAGCCAATCAACCGATAAACCCGTAAATTCAAATAAAAACATTCACGTTATTAGGAGAAACAACAAATTTGTTGTTACTATGATATAATTGATTATGTTAAATCTTGATTATATAAACAGCAAGTAATCAATAAGTAATATAAATTTGCTATTAATTGGTATTTTTTTGTTATCGTTCGTGATTTAAAAAGCGGATATTTGTTTCGTCAAAAAATTTGTTACCAATTAATATGATGAAAAAACCATGAAAACAAAAAAAATGTTTCTTCGACAAGTGATGCTTACGCTTGCTTTTCTTATGCTGGGATCCACCGCTTTGTTGGCTCAGAATTGGAAAGCGGAAGGGGTAGTTACCGACTCGAATGGAGAATTAATGCAAGGAGTTACCGTGAAAGTGAAAGGGACAGCCACCGGAACTTTAACGGATACCAACGGGAAATACACCTTGAGTATTTCCGGTGTATCACAACCTGTACTGGCTATTTCTTTTGTTGGCTATGAAACTGCCGAGGTGAAAATTAAAAGCACGCCACAATTCGACAGGGTAATCCTTCAGCCAGCCGATCAGCAAATCAAAGAGGTGGTGGTAGTTGGATATGGGACGCAGAAGAAGGCTACACTTTCAGGTTCCGTGTCGGGAATGTCGGGGAAAGAACTCCTCAAATCGCCGGCGGTGAATGTTACCAACTCATTAGCCGGAGCCATACCCGGACTTGTGGTGGTAGGCCAGAGTGGTGAGCCGGGAGCCGATTATTCGTCGCTCTACATCAGGGGAACCAACTCCCTCAACGATAATAGCCCGCTTATAGTTGTCGATGGTGTCCCGGGACGTTCGCTCGAACGCATCGATCCATCTACCATCGAAAACATTTCGGTGCTGAAAGACGCGTCGGCGGCCATTTATGGTTCACAGGCCGCCAACGGGGTGATACTCGTTACTACCAAACGGGGCAAAACCGAAAAAATGAAATTATCGGTGAATTATAATGCCGGATGGACACGCCCAACAAGGATTCCCGAAGTATGTAACGCCGCCGAATATGCCACGCTTGTGAACGAAGTGAATTATTACGCCGGGAAAAACCCGGTTTATTCGGCTGCCGAAATCCAGAAATTTTCGGACGGAAGCGATCCGTGGAAATACCCGAACACCAACTGGTTCGACGAGGTGCTCAAACCATGGTCGATGCAACACAACGCAAATGTTTCCATGTCGGGCGGTACCGAAAACATCCAAACTTTTGTCTCTCTTTCCACCCGCTACCAGGACGGATTTTTCAAAAATAGCGGTAGCGATTATCGTCAGCACGACTTGAAAGCGAACGTTACCGGTAAGATAAACAACAATATTTCAGTGGATGTTGATTTCTCGGGACGACTCGAACAAGGGAATTTTCTCCCGGTAGGTTCGGCCACGCTGTTCTATGAACTCCAGTCGGCAAGCCCGCTGCTCCCGGCCCGCTGGCCCAATGGTTTGCCCGGTCCGCCGCTCGACCTTACCACCCAGCACAATCCGGTTGTACAGTCCACTTCGGCTGCCGGATACAAACGCACAGAAAACTATGTATTCAATCTGACTACAAAACTGAATGTAAAAATACCATGGGTGAAGGGACTTACCTGGACTACAACAGGTGCCATCGACCGAGGTTTATTATATACCAAGAGCCTTAACAAACGATACGATTTGTACACATGGGATGGTACAAGTATGGGCAACGATGGATTACCCCAGCTTATAAAAGCCCAATATGGAGGTGAAAGCAACCTGAGCCAGCAGTTCGACATGGATAAACAATATCTCGTCAATTCTCTATTTAATTACCAACGAACCTTTGCTAAGGTTCATGATGTAAGTGTGCTGGCAGGTTTTGAAGCTTTCGAATCATCGACTAACTGGTTCAACGCCGAACGAAAGGGCAACACAGTAGAATATCCCGAAGAACTGGATTTTGGAAATCCCAACCGACAATATGCCTATGGTTTAAATTCAGGGAAAGACAGATGGTTAAATTTACTGGGAAGACTAAATTATGCATATGAACAAAAATATATGCTTGAGTTTTTGTGGCGTTATCAGGGTTCAAGTAAATTCTACCATTCCAATCGCTACGGATTTTTTCCCGGTGCTTCGGTAGCCTATCGAATATCCGAAGAAAATTTCTGGAAAAATAGTGTTATTGGTGGTGTGATTAACGGACTAAAAATAAGGGGTTCGTGGGGATTGACAGGAAATGACAAGACTCCATCTTATCAATTTATGTCATTATATAGTCCTTATTGGCAGAGTTTTGTAACTGGTTCACCAACAACAAATATACTTACTTATTATGAGAGTTTGGCTGGAAACAATAGAACACAATGGGAAGAAGCCCGTCAGATGGATATTGGTTTGGACATGAATTTGTTGAACAACCGGTTGACCATCACCGCCGACTATTTTAACAATTTGCGCTCAAAGATATTGATCACTCAAACTCAGTCGGTACCCGATTTTACTGGGCTATCTGGTATTCTTCCAACGGTTAATTTGGGAAAAGTACGTAACAAAGGTTTCGATTTTGATATCTCGTGGTCCGACCATTACAAAAATTTCAGCTACCGCGTAGGAATCAACGGAGGGTACGCTGCCAACAAGATATTGTTTTTCGACGAAGCATCCAATATCCCTGAATATCAAAAAAATACCGGACATCCGATGAATTCGAACATCTATTACGATGCTATTGGCATTTTCCACAACCAGGATGAAATTGATAATTATCCCCACATGGATGGCGCCCGCCCGGGAGATGTTATCTTCAGGGATGTAAATGGCGATAAGACAATCAACGGAGAAGATAAAATCCGCATCAACAAGAGCGATGTACCTACCTGGACAGGAGGGCTCAACCTTTATGCCAAATACAAAGGTTTTGACCTGACAATGTTGTTTCAGGGACAAGCCGGCGCCGTGCGCTACGTACAGCAAACAGGTAGCCTGACGAACAACAAAAACTACCTGAAATCATTCTACGATAATCGTTGGACCGAAGCCAACCCGAATGCCAATTATCCGCGGACTTTCAACCGGAACGACGAATATTGGGTGAATTCAGATAACCAGAATACTTTCTGGTTACACAAAACTGATTTTATCAGGTTGAAAAATATCGAATTGGGATATACTCTTCCGGCATCGATAGCAAAAAAACTGGCTTGCCAGATGATTCGCCTTACGGTGAGCGGCATGAACCTGCTTACTTATTCGCCGGATATGAAAGATTATGACCCTGAACTCGCGTACAAAGGAGATGGCTTTGCCGGTTCGGGTTATCCTATCCAGAAAATTATTACAACGGGTATCTCTATCAACTTTTAATTCGTTACTATCATGAAAAGTACTTTCAATAAAATATTTGTTGCCCTGTCTTTATTTTCATTGCTGGGTATCACCTCGTGCAGCGATTACCTCGATACTGTCCCCGGGGATAAACTCGATGATAACGCGCTCTGGTCCAATCCGGAACTGGTAGAGGGCTATGTATTTCATATTTACCAGGGAATTCCCTATCCTTACCAATGGTATATGAGCGCTTCACTGGTAGATGAGGCTGTTCCTATTCAGAACGACGGAGTTGTTACAAAAGTCATTACCAGCGCCATGACTCCCGATGACCAGGGCGTTTTTGCCAACAACTGGGCCTGCGCCATGGAAAACTGGTGGTGGAAATCGGTTTATTCAAACATACGTTCGTGCAATATGTTTTTTGAAAAAATTGACCAAACTGAATTTACTGACGACAGCTACAAACAACAATTAATTGGCGAAGTTCATTTTCTCAGAGGCTATTTTTACTATCTGCTTATGACTCAGTACGGCGGAGTGCCGCTTATTGACAAAGTGATGAACGTGGGCGATAGCTATGAAATTCCCCGGAATACCTTTGAAGAAACTGTGAATTTTATAGTTGCCGATTTGGACGCTGCCGTGGCCAATGGTAGATTGTCGGCTCAAACCGATAAGACAAGAGCTACAGAAGGTGCCGATTATGCATTGAAATCGAGGGTATTGCTTTATGCCGCCAGTGATTTGCATCACAACACAACCTGGCAAAACGGATATGCGCATCCCGAGTTGGTGGGTTATACCACCGACAACCAGAAAGATCTGTACAAGGCTGCCAAAGCTGCTGCCGAAAAGGTAATGACCCTTGGCTACGAACTATACGATGTCAATTCCAACAAAGCGACCAATTTCCAACAATTGTTTTTGCAAATGTCATCGAAAGAACAAATTTTCATCACTCAGTACGATAAAGTGAATACACCTTATTGGGCTACCGATTGGCTGGCCTGGGTATGCGGTACTCCATCGTACGGAGGCTGGGGCTTGAATCAGGTTACGGCTAATTTGGCCGATGCATTCGAAAATGCCGATGGAACTGAATTTAATATTTCTACTCAGGCTGCTGATCCATATTCAAATCGCGATCCACGTTTCGAAGGTTCCATTTTACACGATGGTTCCGCATGGTTTTACAACTCCTGGGGTTCGTTGTCGCCGATAACTGTCGATATTACCAATGGTCCCGACTACAACTCTGGAAATACTACTGGATATTATATCAAAAAATTCATTTCTGTTACCGATGGTGAAAACACTTGGTATTATGGCTCCCGGCAACCTCAGCCTTACATTCAGATCCGTTATGCAGAAGTACTTCTTAATTATGCCGAAGCTTGCATTGCCCTGAGTGATGATGGAGATGCCCGCTCTGCCCTGAATCTGATTAGGAAAAGGGCTGGTATGCCTGACATAAACGAATCGGGAGCTGCGCTTTTGGCTAAATACCGCAACGAACGCCGCGTGGAACTGGCCTTGGAAGGACATCGCCTTTGGGATGTACGCCGCTGGATGATTGGAGCCGAAGGTTACAGCAACGCTAAAGGAGTAAAAGTTGAGAATGGCAAATATACCGAGTTTGATTTTGAAACGCGCGCGTGGAAAAACAGCCACTATTTAGTGCCGATTCCGCGCACGGAAATAAATAAAAACTCTGCTTTGATTCAGAATCCCGGATATTAATAATTCGCATCCTGTGAAAGTAAAATTCCTGATAGTTATATTGTTTTTTTATGGTTCTTCGGCGTTTGGCTCGCTAAATGCCGGAGAACCTCTAAAAAGGCTTATTCCTTTTGACGACGGATGGTATTTTCATTTGGAAATACCGGATCATGCAGACTCCAAGCAGAACAATTGGAATTATGTTGACATTCCGCACGATTGGAGTGTTGACCTCCCGTTTTCCGAAATTGCCGATGGGGGAATTGCCACAGGCCATAAAGCTGGCGGCGTGGCTTGGTATAAGAAAAATTTTACGTTAGGCAATGATGATATAAATAAACTGATCACACTCTGCTTCGATGGGGTGTATATGGAATCGGAAATATGGTTGAATGGCAGGAAAGTGTTTTACCACCCCAATGGTTACACCCCTTTCCGTTGCGATATTACTGTTTTCTGCAATCCTCCAGGAGTGGAAAATGAATTGAAAGTAAAAGTCTCGAACACCGGGAAAAACAGCCGTTGGTATTCGGGATCGGGCATTTACCGCCATGTGTGGCTGATGAAAACCGAAAAAATTCATTTGGATACCTGGCATACAGCCGTAACGACTGAAAACGTTTCGGAAAACGAAGCAACCATTTGCATTTCGGCGGAAGTGTTCAATGCTACGAACAGGCAAACAAAGTGTGAACTGTTTTTTGAAATATACGATCCTTCGGGGAAAAGAATCAATGACGCAAAACCTGTATTTAGTTTTTTAAAAAGCAACAATTCAGATGTTTGTAAAAAAATAACCATTACCAAACCTCAATGTTGGAGCGTGAACTCTCCCGTTTTGTACAAAGCCCTAATCTATACAAAAGTAGCGGGCAAAACCACCGATATGGTTGATGTACCTTTCGGGATACGGATGATCTCTTTTTCGGCGGAGAAAGGGTTTCAATTAAACGGAAAAACCATAAAATTGAAAGGTGGATGCATACACCACGATAATGGTTTGCTGGGAGCGGAAGCTATTGACAGGGCGGAAATCCGCAAGGTGGAACTCCTGAAAAACAATGGATTCAATGCCGTGCGTTGCACACATAATCCGCCTTCGGAACAATTCCTGAACGCCTGCGACAGCCTTGGTTTGCTGGTCATTGACGAAGCTTTCGACCAATGGCAAAAACCCAAAAATTCCAACGACTACCACCGTTTCTTCGACAAATGGTGCATTCCCGATATCGAATCGATGGTGCGGCGCGACCGAAATCACCCGAGCATTATCATGTGGAGTATTGGGAACGAAATTCAGGAACGAGCCGATAGCGCGGGGATGCTGATTGCCGCAAAGTTGAAAAATACGCTTAGAACGCTCGACACAACCCGCCCGGTAACTGCCGCTGTCAACGAATTTTGGGACAATCCGCAATTGAAGTGGAAAGATTCCGAAAGGGCGTTCCGGAACCTGGACGTTTGCGGCTACAACTACATGTGGTGGGAATACGAAAACGACCACCGGCTCTATCCGCGCAGGATTATTTTCGGGAGCGAATCAACCGCCATGGAGCGTGCCGTCAATTGGGATTTGGTAGAGTCGAATCCATACATAATCGGCGATTTTGTTTGGACAGCAACCGATTATCTTGGCGAATCGGGTATCGGAAATACCGGCTATTATGACGAGAAAGAGACCAAATTTCCTCAATTTATGAATTATCCATGGTTCAACGCTTGGTGTGGTGATATTGACATTTGTGGAAACCGCAAGCCTCAAGCGCTTTACAGGGATGTGGCGTGGCGCAATTCGCCCATTGAAATGGTGGTTCACGCACCCCTGCCCGATGGCAAAAAAGAAAAAGTAAGCTACTGGGGCTGGCCCGACGAAGAGGCTCATTGGAACTGGAAAGGATTGGAAAACAAATTATTGAATGTTAGGGTTTTCACCCGTTGCCCGGCTGTTCGGCTGTATCTGAATAATCTTTTATTGGAAGAAAAGAAAATCGAAAACGCCGATAAAAGCCACTACACGGTTACGTTTAAAGTACCTTATCAGCCGGGAACACTCAAAGCGGTTGGCCTGTCGGAGGGAAAGCCCTCCGATTCCACTACGCTGTCCACGACCGGCGAAGTAAAGGCCATACGGCTCAAAGCGGACAGAAGCATAATCAGGGCCAGCCACAACGATCTGGCATACGTTACGGTGGAACTGGTTGACAACAATGGGGATGTAGTGCCTGACGAAGATATGGAACTTGCGATACGGCTGAAAGGCAAGGGTAAAGTGATAGCCGGAAATGCCTGTCCTACCGACACGAAAAGCTTTAGGTCGATGAATCCGTTTACATATAAAGGAAAAGCCTTGGCCATTATCCAACCTGACGAAAATGCAGGAAAACTTACGCTGGAAGTCAGCAACCCTAAAACCGGGGTTACGACATTGGATATTCTCACGTATTAACAAAATAATCATGACTATTATCAAAGAAATTGCATATACAATTCTGGTCCTCCTATTTTTTCCTCTTCTTTTCGCCTGTTCTGGCAATAAGGCAGGCAATGAAATCGTGAACGGGAAACTCTGGAAAGACAGCTCCGGGAAACTTATCAATGCGCACGGCGGCGGAATTCTTTATCATGGAGGAACCTACTATTGGTATGGTGAAAACAAAGGCGATAGCACCTATTTACTGGATACGGTGAAAACCTGGGAATGCTGGCGCGCCGATGCCGGCGGTGTCTCGTGCTACTCCTCCAAAAATTTAGTTGACTGGAAATTTGAAGGGATTGTATTGCCGACCTCTGCCGATCCAAAGTCGGATTTGCACTCTTCGCAAGTAATCGAGCGTCCAAAAGTGATTTTCAACGAACGCACTAAGAAATTTGTCATGTGGCTCCACGTTGAAAGTCCCAACTACGAAAAAGCGCATGCCGGGGTAGCGGTGTCGGACAGCCCGACGGGAACATTCACTTATCTGGGTTCATTTCGCCCCAACGGGAAAGACAGCCGCGACCAAACCATTTTCAAAGACGACGATGGACGCGCCTATCAGATTTATTCCTCCGAATGGAACAAAACGACCGTTATCAGTCTTTTAACGGATAATTACCTTCAACCTGCCGGAAAATTTACCCGCAATTTTATCAACGAATCGCGCGAAGCACCAGCTGTGTTCAAGTACAAGGGCAAATATTACATGATTTCGTCGGGCTGCACCGGTTGGGATCCCAACACGGCCCGCTATGCCGTGGCCGACTCCATGTTGGGCAAATGGACTTTGCTCGACAATCCGTGCAAAGGACCGGATGCCGACTCCACTTTTTATGCCCAAAGTACTTTTGTCTTGCCCATTGCCGGAAAACCAAATGCTTTTATCGCCATGTTTGATCGATGGGAAAAACGAGATCTGATTCATTCTACGTATATTTGGCTCCCGCTTACGTTTGAAGGGGGCAAGCCCGTTGTTCAGTGGCAAAACCGCTGGAATATTAATGATTTGACAAAATAAACTCATAAAACAATGAAAAAAAAGATATTAATAGTTGTCGCATTCCTTTTCTTGATGATTGCAATTCATGCTCAGGAATTGAAACTGGCTTCCGTTTTCACCGACGGTATGGTATTGCAGCAAAAGACAGAAGCGCCTGTTTGGGGCTGGGCAAAGCCCGGGCAGGCCGTTTCGGTT